>Ga0213921_1000002_pt1 | contig 505692 bp, 445 predicted proteins | sample McNCre2017MG_FD_165041 | JGI IMG/M metagenome (GOLD analysis project Ga0213921, IMG submission 165041) | Freshwater microbial communities from McNutts Creek, Athens, Georgia, United States - 20-17 MG | ecosystem: Environmental > Aquatic > Freshwater > Creek | place: USA: Georgia | collected...
ATCACACCATTCAATGTAGTAATACTACAGATATTGATTCTGCTTTAAACGAAGTACCAACTGCAACTGATAATTGTTCTGCTACTCCAACGATTCATTTAGTGAGTGATGTAAACACTCCAAATGCCAATTGTGCCAATGCGTATTCAAGAGTGAGAACTTGGAATTTTACTGATGGTTGTGGTAATACAAGTGCTAATTTTGTACAAACTATTACTGTAATTGATAACACTGCGCCTACTTGGGTTACTGAAACTGGAAGTTTAAATACTACTATTGAATGTAGCGATGCACAAGCTTTGGCAAATGCTCAAAATCTATTCCCAATTGCAACTGATAATTGTGATACAAACCTAAGTAACATTGTAAAAGTAGCTGGGCCATTTGTAGCTTCTGAAACCTGTGCTAATGCGGGAACGTATACCAATACATGGACCGTGAAGGATGATTGTGGAAATACCTCTGAAATATTTACTCAGACAATTACTACTCAAGATACTACAGCACCGACTTTCATTGCTCCAGCTGATATTACCCTTTCTAGCGGTACAAATTGCTATGCTGATATTAGTACTACAACCACTGGAGATGTAACAAGAATTCAAGATAATTGTGATCCTAATCCGACCACTTCTTTTATAGATTCTGATTGTTTTGGGAATTTTAATTCTGCTTCTGTAAATTCAGGTACAGGAAACTATTTTCCATTTACCGTTTCTGGTTTTGGCAATGTATCGGCTAATGCAATTAAAAAAGTAGCTTTAGCTTTTGAAACTAACCAAGGAAAAGGCCGAGCCGAATTTATTTTAGTAGCTCCTAATGGACAAGGTATTGTTTTAGTAGCTCCGTATTGTAATGGTGGAGATTGTGATAATCCTACACACAACGAAAAAGAACTGTATTTACCTGAATTCTATCCTAACAGCTCTAATTATCCTAAGTGGGATAATAATAATCCAATTGTAACAAATAGTGTTCAAAATTTTACTCCTAATGGCGATTTATCAACAACAAATACTGTTAATGGATTAAATACATTGGTTTCTAGTTTTGAAGAATTCACAGGAAACGTAAACGGTAATTGGTTCATTTTTGCAAGAAAAGACGGAACTGAAAATGGCAGAATTGAATTCAAAAGCGTATGTTTGACTCCTGGTTCCAACTTATGTGGCAACAATAAAGTAATTATTAGAAAATGGTCTGTTAGCGATGCATGTTCTAATACAGTTGCATTCAATCAAATTATTACAATAACTGATACCACAGCTCCTACTTGGACTACTGAAACTGGAAGTTTGAATACTTCTGTTGAATGCAGCGATACACAAGCTTTGGCAAATGCTCAAAATCTATTCCCAATTGCAACTGACAATTGTGATACAAACCTAAGTAACATTGTAAAAGTAGCTGGGCCATTTGTAGCTTCTGAAACTTGTGCTAATGCGGGAACGTATACCAATACATGGACAGTAACTGACGATTGTGGAAATACTTCTGAAACGTTTATTCAAGTAATCAATGTAATTGACACCACAGTTCCTACTTGGACTACTGAAACTGGAAGTTTGAATACTTCTGTTGAATGTAGCGATACACAAGCTTTGGCAAATGTTCAAAATCTATTCCCAATAGCAACTGATAATTGTGATACAAACCTAAGTAACATTGTAAAAGTAGCTGGACCATTTGTAGCTTCTGAAACTTGTGCTAATGCGGGAACGTATACCAATACATGGACAGTAACTGACGATTGTGGAAATACTTCTGAAACGTTTATTCAAGTAATCAATGTAATTGACACCACAGTTCCTACTTGGACTACTGAAACTGGAAGTTTGAATACTTCTGTTGAATGTAGCGATACACAAGCTTTGGCAAATGCTCAAAATCTATTCCCAATTGCAACTGACAATTGTGATACAAACCTAAGTAACATTGTAAAAGTAGCTGGACCATTTGTAGCTTCTGAAACTTGTGCTAATGCGGGAACGTATACCAATAAATGGACAGTAACTGACGATTGTGGAAATACTTCTGAAACGTTTATTCAAGTAATCAATGTAATGGACACCACAGTTCCTACTTGGACTACTGAAACTGGAAGTTTGAATACTTCTGTTGAATGTAGCGATGCGCAAGCTTTGGCAAATGCTCAAAATCTATTCCCAATTGCAACTGACAATTGTGATACAAACCTAAGTAACATTGTAAAAGTAGCTGGGCCATTTGTAGCTTCTGAAACTTGTGCTAATGCGGGAACGTATACCAATACGTGGACAGTAACTGACGATTGTGGAAATACTTCTGAAATGTTTACTCAAGTAATCAATGTAATGGACACCACAGTTCCTACTTGGACTACTGAAACTGGAAGTTTGAATACTACTGTTGAATGTAGCGATGCACAAGCTTTGGCAAATGCTCAAAATCTATTCCCAATTGCAACTGACAATTGTGATACAAACCTAAGTAACATTGTAAAAGTAGCTGGGCCATTTGTAGCTTCTGAAACTTGTGCTAATGCGGGAACGTATACCAATACATGGACAGTAACTGACGATTGTGGTAATACTTCTGAAACGTTTACTCAAGTAATTACGATACAAGATAAAACGGCTCCAAAAATAATAACTGAAGCTTCTGATAGAACAATTGAATGTGATGGAGAATGCGATAATAATGAGATTGTTAATTGGCTAGCTAATAATGGAGGAGCAATTGCATCTGATAACTGTTCTGAAGTAACTTGGACTAACAATTTTGATACAATTGTTTACAACTGTTATACCTCTATAACTGTAACGTTTACAGCAACTGATGCTTGTGGAAATACCGCTTCCACATCAGCAAAATTCACTGCTCAGGATACTACCCCACCTGTTGTTCCTGAAGTACTAACTGACATCACAGTTGAGTGTACTTCGAATTTACCGGTCATCTTAACTCCTGCATCTAATAATAATGGTTTTAATAATGTTACCATAGAAGAGGTTAATAGTATTGAATTAGGTAAATGCGAAAATTCATATACGCTATTCAGAACTTTAAATTTCAAAGATACATGCGATAATATTTCAAGTGTTTCACAAACTGTACACGTGGTAGACAATACTCCACCAACAATAGCTAGCTTACCAGAAACAAAAACTATAACTTGTCCAGATGTTCCTGTATTTGAACAAGCAATAGCAACTGATGGATGTTCTAATTCTAGTTTAACCTTTAACGATGTTAAAACGGAAGGAAATTGCCCAGGTTTCTACTCAATTACTCGAACTTGGAGAGCAATAGATAGTTGTGGAAATAGTACTACAGCCTCGCAGACTATTAATGTTGAAGATAGAACAGGACCAATAACTACTACTGAGTTTAATCCTACTATTAATGTAAACTGTGATGCGATTCCTGCAAGACCCGAATTAGTTTTTACAGATGGTTGTTCTACTATTAACCCTGCTGTTTTTACAGAAATTATTAGCAACCAAACAACTGATTCTTACGTAATAAACAGAAAATGGAGTGTTTCAGACACCTGTGGAAATACTTCAGAATTTGTTCAAACGGTGAATGTAACTATAGCTAATAGTTTAATTACACTAACAGGATCTGTTTGTAATGATGGAGATACTACGAGTATTGATTTAACTTCTCTATTTCCTAATGGCACTCCAACTACAGGAACTTGGACAGACGTTTCTAATACAGGAAAATTAGAAGGTAATAACTTTAATGCAACGAATCTTGCAGTAGGGGATTATATTTTCGAATATACGATTAATGATCCTAATTGCCCTAGAAGTATTAGAATAACTGTAACCGTAACTACAGGCTGTGGCGGAATTGTATTGCCTTGTGGAACTATCGTTGTTCACAATGCTTTCTCTCCAAACGGAGATGGAATTAACGAGAAGTTTGTAATTGACAATATTAATGATACCAATTGTTATCCTGATAATACTGTCGAAATATACAATCGTTGGGGAGTATTAGTGTATTCAACTAAAGGGTATAACAATACTACTAATGCATTTGATGGTATCTCAATCGGACAATCAGGTATAAGTCAATCATCCGGATTACCTGCTGGAACGTATTTTTATATTTTGAATTATACTTCTTTTGACAACGACAATACCATTCAAAATAATAAAAAAGTAGGATATCTTTTCCTAACTAAGTAATACAAATAATATTCCCTGAGAAATAAATTTTCAGGGAATATAAAAAACAAATAACGTATTCTATTGAATGATACTATAAAATCGCAATTATGAAAACTCCATTATTTTCTTTCGTTTTAGTACTGACATCAATGTTCAATTATGCCCAACAGGATGCTCAATTTACACAGTATATGTACAATACAATTAACATCAATCCGGCTTATGCAGGTTCTAGAGGAGCATTAAGTATTTTTGCTTTACATCGTACCCAATGGGTTGGACTTGATGGAGCTCCAGTAACCAATACGTTTTCTATGAATACTCCCCTCAATGAAAGTAATTTGGGCTTAGGGATATCTATTGTCAATGACAAAATTGGTCCAACACAGGAGAATACAATATCTGCGGACATCTCTTACTCAATTCCAACATCAGAAAGTTTCAAACTTTCTTTTGGAATGAAAGCTACAGCTAATTTATTTAGTTTAGATGTAAACAAACTTAATCCTGTAGATAACGACCCTAGTTTGCATGACTTCAATAATAAATTCACACCCAATATTGGAGCTGGTATTTATTTGCATTCTGACAAAGCTTATGTTGGTTTTTCAATTCCTAATTTTATTGAAACTAATCGGTATAATGATAACGAAGTAGCTATTTTTAAAGAAAAAATAAATTACTACCTCATAGGAGGATATGTATTTACTATTTCGAATGATATCCAATTTAAACCTGCAGGATTACTCAAAATAGTTCAAGGGGCACCAATACAAGCTGATATTTCTGGAAACTTTATGTTCATGGAAAAACTTACCGTTGGTGTTGCTTACAGATGGAATGCTGCAATAAGTGGCATGGTAGGATTTCAAATCTCCGAAGGACTACATATTGGTTATGGCTATGATTTAGAAACCACTCATTTAGACAAATACAATTCAGGGTCACATGAAGTTTTCCTTCGTTATGACTTATTTAAAAACAATACTCGAATGACTACGCCAAGATTCTTTTAAAAACTACCATTATGAAAAATCGCACACTACTTTACTTAACACTACTGAATTTCGCTTATCTAAAAGCCTTTAGTCAGAAAGCGACTATTTTCATTACTGACAAAGTCAATGAAAAATATGCCTATGTTGATGTAACCAATACTTATGAACGTGTCGCTGCAAAAGGATACAAATCAGTCGATTTATTTAAAAAATTGGGCGATTCGTATTATTTCAATTCTAATTTTGAAAAAGCGGCAAAATGGTATGGAGAGTTATTTGCTATGAGAACTCAATTAGAACCTGAATATTATTATCAGTATGCTGATTGCCTACACTGTATTGGTAATACTAAGTTAGCTAATGAGGTACTACTTCGACTGAATCAAAAATCAGAAATTGTACCAATTAAAAAATCGAAAAAAAGAAACTAATTCTTTTAAATACTTCTAAAATGTAAGATTATGAAAAAGTATTTCACACTCTATATCGCCATATTGAATCTATTTACATTCAATAATTATTCGCAACAATCTCAACTAAAATCAGCTAATAAAAAATACACCAATTTAGCCTATATCGACGCTATAAAAACCTACGAGAGAGTTGCCGAAAAAGGATACCAATCAGCTGATATGTATAAAAAAATAGGGAACTCGTATTATTTCAACGGCGAATTAGAGTCGGCTGCCAAATGGTATACCGAACTATTTGCTATGAATACTGATTTAGAACCTGAATATTATTTTCGCTATTCGCAATCATTAAAATCAATTGGTGAAAACCAAAAAGCAAATGAAATGCAGCAATTGTTCCGTCAAAAAATTGGAATTACTGACAAGTCAATGAATTATCTTGACCAAATTAAAGCCAATTCTGGTCGGTATCAAATCGAAAATGCCGGAATTAATTCTCAATATTCAGATTATGGCGCAGCAAAGTATGGAAACCAAATTGTGTTTGCGACAGCTCGAGATACTGGAAGTTTATCCCACCGAACTCATTCTTGGAACAATCAGTATTTCACCAATCTATATACTTCAGAACTGAGTGAAGGTGCAACTTTAAGCAAACCAAAACCATTTGATGATGCTGTAAAATCAAGATTTCATGAGGCTACCCCTATTTTTACCAAGGACGGAAAAACAATGTACTTTAGTCGCAATAATTTTATAAAAGGTAAAAAAGGTAAAAGTCAAGATAAAACTACCCTTTTGAAGATATACCGAGCGTATGCTGTAGATGGACAATGGACTAATGTAACCGAATTACCTTTCAACAGTGATCAGTTCAGCACAGCACATCCCGCATTAAGTCCTGATGAAAAAACACTATATTTTGCTTCGAACCGACCAGACTCTTTTGGTGAATCAGATATTTACAAAGTACAGGTAAATGAAGACGGTAGTTTTGGAACACCTGTAAATTTAGGCAATAGCATCAATACTATTGGTCGTGAAAGTTTTCCTTCGATTACAGATGAGAATGAAATGTATTTCGCTTCAGACGGACAGCCTGGATTGGGTGGATTTGATGTTTTTGTATCCAAAATCAACTCTGACGGAACTTTTACCGACGTTCAAAATGTGGGTGAAAGTGTCAATTCAGCCAAAGACGATTTTGCCTATCTCATCGATACTAAAACCAGAAGAGGTTTTTTTAGTTCCAATAGAAGTGGCGGACAAGGATCAGACGATATTTATCAATTCTTGGAAACCAAACGACTACGCTGCGAACAAGAATTATACGGAGAAATCACCGATGAAAATACGAAAGAATTGTTGCCAAATACAACGATTAGCTTGTATAACAAGCAATTCAATTTACTAAATACAATTGTATCTGACTCCAAAGGAAATTATTCCCTACAAGTAAATTGCGGTCAAGAATATTACGTCAGAGCAAAAAAACCAGAATACAATACCAAGGAACAAAAAATCAGTATCTCTAAATTGGACGGAAGAACGTATCTACCTATTGCTTTAGAAAAAACAAAATGTAAAGTAACTATAGGCGATGATTTAGGTAAATGTTTTGGTATAAAAAACATTTACTTTGATTTTGACAAATACAATATCCGTGTGGAAGCCGCTATAGATTTAGAAAAAATATTAATAGTTTTGACTGATAATCCAAGTATGAAATTAGATATTCGTTCTCATACTGATAGTAGAGGTACCTTTAAATACAATGAAGTTTTATCCGGCAACAGAGCCAAAGCTACTATTCAATGGCTAATTAAAAACGGAGTAAATCCCAATCGTCTAACAGCCAAAGGCTATGGAGAAAACCAACTAGTGAACCAATGTTCTGACGGAGTTTCTTGTACAGAAGAAGAGCATCAACTTAATAGACGTAGTGAATTTATCATTACTGCTTTATAAAAAAAAGGCGAATTTCTAATGAAATTCGCCTTTTTTTATAAATATACGCTTCTTAAATCTTAGCAAAAATATTGGTATAGTATTTTTTTCCAGTGATTGGATTTTCACGAACAGAAAGACCAAAGTGAGTATAATTTCCTTCTAAATTTATTTTATGACCTTCACTTGCTAACCAAGCATCTAAAACAGCTTTTGGAGTATTGTAATTATATGCTACATTTTCAGTTACATATTTGGCTCCTAAAGTTTTCATAATATCTTCAGAACGAGCTACAAAATCATTATGATTAACCACATTATTAGATATCATATAATTATTATGTTCTTCAGCTTTAAAAGAAAGATAATCTGACTTGATTAAGGCGTTCAAACCAATACTAACTCGGTAGTTATTGATTAATGTTAAGGTTTCATTTTCAAAAGTAGTGTACGGATAAGGAACAGAAGCTTGAGAAACGGCAGTAGTTGTAACTGATGCAGGGGCATCTGCAGTACAAGAATCTAGGGTACCAAGTACAAAAACGAGTACAAGGACACGTAATAAAAATAATTTCATAAAAGTAGGGCAAGCTTAAAGTAGATTGTGGGGCAAACTCCTTTAAAAATTTTAAATTGTTGATTTATTAATTAAGCGATGCAAATGTACAACATTAATCGACAAAAGTCAAATAAAAACGATTTAAATAACTAATTTTCAAGTATTTACATATAAATTCTTACATTTAAGGAGATAATCTGTCTATCTTCCAAGAAAAATCAGACTGAGCAATGTACCTAATCCTATCGTGTAGACGATTAGGTCTACCCTGCCAGAACTCCACTTCCAAAGGAGTAACTAAAAATCCTCCCCAATGATCCGGTCTTGGTATAACGATGCCTTCAAAATTAGCCTCCAATTGCTTTAAATTTTCTTCTAAATATTCTCTTGAAGGCACAACTTCGGATTGATTCGATACAATAGCTCCTAATTTACTCCCGTCTGGTCGAGAAGCAAAATAATTATCAGAAATGATTTCGGCCGTTTTTTGAGCAATACCTTTGATAATCACTTGACGCTCCATACTGGACCAAAAGAACGAAAGACAAACATTAGGATTAGTAGCAATAGCCTTGCCTTTTTCTGAATTATAATTGGTATAAAAAATAAATCCTTCTTCATTAAATTTTTTCAATAAAACAACTCTTGATTTTGGGAATCCATCCAAACCAATAGTAGCCACCGTCATAGCATTGACTTCTTCACTGCCTCCGAAGTCTTCTACTTCATGGAACCATCTGTTGAACAAATTAATTGGATCTTCTGGAATAGAAGTTTCTAACAATTCGCTTTTTTCATAGGATTTTCGGTAATCACTTAAATCTTTCATAGATTATTTTTTATGCTTTATTACAATTCAAACGTTTTGCCGTCTTCGGCTAAAAGAACTTCTGTGAAAATGGTTTCGGCTTCTGCTTTAAACAATGCGATACTTTCATACCGGGTGGAATAATGTCCTAAAATTAATTGTTTTACATTGGCTTTCAAAGCAATTCGAGCCGCTTCTTTTGCTGTTGAGTGCAAGGTCTTTTGAGCCAAAACTTCTTCTGATTCCAAAAAAGTCGATTCATGGTACAAAATATCGACGTTTTCAATAATCGGAATTACAGCTTCGTAATAGACTGTGTCAGAACAGAAAGCGTAACTTTTAGGTTGGATTGGGTCAAAAGTCAATTCTGAATTAGGAATTATTCTACCATCTTCTAAAGTGATGTCTTTTCCATTTTTTATCTTTTGGTAATAACAGCTCTCTATTTCATAATTCAAAACTGCATCCATATTCAATTTACGTTCTCCTACTTTTTCTTGGAATAAGAAACCATTGGTATAGACACGATGTTTCAAGGGTATCGTTTTAACCAATACTTTTTCGTCTTCAAAAACAGTAACACTTTCATCTGATTCTAATTCATGAAAATACAAACCGTAATTCGTCCACGAATTGGATAACTTTAATTGCAATAAGATAATTTCTTTGATTCCTTTTGGACCATAAATGTGTAAATCTGTTGTCCTTCCCAGTAAACTAAAGGTAGAAATTAAACCAATCAAACCAAAAAAATGATCGCCATGCAAATGAGAAATAAATATTTGATTGATTTTAGAAAACTTAATCTTGTTTTTTCGAAGCTGCACTTGGGTTCCTTCTCCACAATCAATTAAAAACATTCTGTTTTTAATTTCCAATAATTGAGAAGTTGGATTGGTAATAGTTCTCGGTGTAGCGGCATAGCAGCCTAAAATAGTTAATTGCATTTTTTAATTTCTAATGGGAAACTAATTATTTTTTGAATTGGATATTTTACCCAATTTATTGATTTTAAATGCACAGTAACTTACAGAAACAACATAAACAACTAGACTAATAAAATCAAAATTAGTCGTTTTAATTCCAATAATAATTTCTCTTGCGAAAAGATACGTAAGCAAAAACAATGCTATTGTGTAGAGATATATGAGTGTTTTAATATTAATCTTCATACTATTAAAATCCTAAATCACGTTCAATTTCTTCCATTTCAATAATATCGTGGGCCTCTAAATTGGACGGAACCACAACCAATTGAGATGGAACTGCATTAAAATCAATTCCTTCTACTACCACAACAAAAGATTTTTTTGCTTTTTTATGTTGTTTAGATAAAGGTAACAACAATTTTAAATCGGTAAGAGTAACCGATTTATTATGAGACAAATCAATAATTAAATTATGAGTATCAAAGGAAGAATTAGATTGTGACACTTTATCTAAAAATGAAGTAAAATCTCCCTGAGTATCTTTTATCGTGATCGTATGTCCTTTTTGATCTACTTTCATAAATTGGATTTTAACAACTGTATAATACAGTTAATTTGGAACGAACTAATTTACGTAATTAGTATGGAATTATTGAATTTTTGAAGCCAAAAGATAAATAACCGCCATTCGAATAGCTACTCCATTCTCTACTTGGTCCAAAATAACTGATTGTTGAGAGTCGGCAACATCGCTTGTAATTTCAACTCCACGATTGATAGGTCCTGGGTGCATAATTACAATCTCTTTGTTTAGCGAGTCCAAAAGATTTTTATCTACTCCATATTGTTGAGCATACTCTCTTGTAGAAGGAAAATAATTCACGTCCATACGTTCGTTTTGTACTCGTAACATATTAGCTACATCACACCATTCAAGTGCTTTACGCAAGTTAGATTCAACTGTTACTCCAAGTGATTCGATGTGTTTTGGAATCAATGTTTTTGGTCCACATACCTTTACCTCTGCTCCTTGCATTTGCAAAGCATAAATGTTAGACAAAGCCACACGAGAGTGTAGAATGTCGCCCACAATGACTACTTTTTTTCCAGCTACATCACCTAATTTTTCACGTATCGAATAACTATCTAATAAGGCTTGAGTAGGATGTTCATGTGCTCCATCTCCTGCATTGACTATGCTCGCTTTTACATTTTTAGATAAAAAGTAAGCTGCACCTGGATTGGCATGACGCATCACTACCATATCTACTTTCATGGAAAGGATATTATTGACAGTATCAATAAGTGTTTCTCCTTTCTTAACTGAAGACTGTGCTGCCGAAAAGCTAATCACATCAGCTGACAATCGTTTTTGAGCTAATTCAAATGAAAGCTTGGTTCTAGTACTATTTTCAAAAAAGATATTGGCAATGGTAATGTCTCGTAAAGAAGGAACTTTCTTAATGGGTCTGTTGATAACTTCCTTAAAATGATCTGCGGTTTCAAAAATTAAGTCAATATCATTTTTGTTAATGTATTTTATTCCTAATAAATGATTTACGCTTAATTCTTTCATTTTTCTTTACAATTATAATTTTTTAATGATTGACTTTCTACTTAATTGGTAATTAAATATACTCCGTCTTCTCCATCATTTTCTTTCCAACACACTTTTACTTTTTCGTCGTTTATGGCATCCACCTGTCTTCCTCTATAATCAGGCTGAATTGGTAAATTACGACTAAAACGTCTATCAATCAATACCAACAATTCAATTTCGGAAGGTCTTCCAAAAGATTGAATAGCGGTTAAAGCCGAACGAATACTTCGTCCAGTAAACAATACATCATCAATGAAAATGACTTTTTTATTTTCAACTATAAAATTGATATTGGTCTTATTTGCCTCCAAAGGTTTTTCGGTTCTTCTGAAATCATCTCTAAAAAAAGTGATGTCCAAATAACCTAAAGTGATTGCTGGTGTTTGGTATTCTTTTTCTAAAATTTCTTTTAAACGTTCTGCCAAGAAAACACCTCTAGGTTGGATTCCAACTAAAATAGTATCCGAGAAATCCAAGTGTTTTTCAATTAATTGACAAGCCAAACGATGCAGTATGATAGTAACTTCTTTTGCAGTAAGTAATACTTTTTGACTCATGGTAAAGTGTAATGTTTGGTTAGGCAAATATACAAATTCTGTTTTATGATTGATAATTAAAAATCACAGAAAAATTAGCTAAAAAAAAGCCTTGAAAATTCAAGGCTTTTTAAACTATTTTAAGAATACATTTTCGTTCTTAATTCCTGTACTTTTTCATCATCTAAATAATCATCAAAAGTCATGTAACGATCAATTGCCCCATTGGGTGTCAACTCCACTACTCTATTACCCACTGTTTGTGCAAACTCGTGGTCATGTGTAGTAAATATAACAGACCCTTTAAAGTTTTTTAACGAATTATTGAAAGCTGTAATCGACTCCAAATCCAAGTGGTTCGTAGGCTCGTCCAACATCAAAATATTAGCACGCTCCATCATCATACGAGACAACATACAACGTACTTTTTCTCCCCCTGATAACACACGACTCGTTTTTAACGCTTCTTCGCCTGAGAAAATCATTTTCCCTAAGAAACCTCTAATAAAGACTTCATCTCTTTCTTCTTCCGTTTTTGCCCATTGACGTAACCAATCTACCAAAGTCAAATCATTCTCAAAATACGAATGATTTTCAGCTGGTAAATACGCTTGATTGGTAGTAATTCCCCAATCATAAGTTCCTGAATCCGCTTTTTGATTGCCGTTCAGAATTTCATAAAAAGCAGTTGTTGCACGCGAATCTTTAGAAAAAAGGACAATCTTATCTCCTTTTGCCATATTCAAATCCACTCCTTTAAATAAAACTTCTCCGTCAATAGAAGCACTTAGGTTTTCTACATTCAGAATTTGGTCACCTGCTTCACGATCTTGGTCAAAAATAATGGCAGGATAACGACGACTTGATGGTTTAATTTCTGAAATATTCAATTTAGAAATCATCTTTTTACGAGAAGTTGCTTGTTTTGATTTAGCAACATTCGCAGAAAAACGACGAATAAATTCTTCCAATTCTTGTTTCTTTTCTTCGGCTTTTTTGTTTTGTTGTGCACGTTGCTTCGCCGCTAACTGACTTGACTCGTACCAAAACGTATAGTTCCCTGAATAATGGTTGATTTTTCCAAAATCAATATCTGAAATATGCGTACAAACTGCATCCAAAAAGTGACGGTCGTGAGATACCACAATTACCGTATTCTCATAATTAGCCAAGAAATTCTCTAACCAAGCGATGGTTTCAAAATCCAAGTCGTTGGTAGGCTCATCCATAATCAATACATCAGGATTTCCAAAAAGAGCTTGTGCCAAAAGCACACGAACTTTTATTTTCCCTTCTAAATCTCCCATTACAGTATAATGATTGTCTTCTGTAATACCCAAATTAGATAACATAGACGCCGCATCAGAATCAGCATTCCAACCATTCATTTCCTCAAATTGCACTTGCAACTCTCCTATTCTATCGGCATTGGAATCGTTATAATCTAGGTACAATTCATCCATTTCCTTTTTTACAGCATACAAAACCTTGTTCCCCATCATTACCGTTTCTAAAACCGTAAATTCGTCAAACATATTATGATTTTGGTTCAAAACCGACATACGCTTTCCTGGCTCTAAATGAATATGTCCTGAAGTTGGATCCATTTCGCCAGAAATGATCTTTAAAAAAGTAGATTTTCCAGCACCATTGGCTCCAATAACACCATAAATATTGCCTTGAGTAAAGGTGGTGTTTACTTCGTCGAATAAAATTCGCTTACCGAACTGAACTGATAGATTATTAACTGATAACATATGTCTATATTTTTTTTTGCAAAAGTAGCAAAAATCTAAATAGTATTATCTTTAAATTCTAAGAGAGAAAAATCAGTATAAAAATCAATTATTGAAGTACAATATATAGAAGAAAAGCAGTGTTTACAACTAAAAACTATTTATTCTACAATTTTAACAATATTTATTCCAATTTATTTTTTTTTAATTTATGTAACAAATACTTTTACACTCTTACAGCAATTAATTTTTATAACCTAAAAACCAAAAAAAATATGAATTCAGAACAGACAAAGTCGAATAATTCGGCTCTTTACACATTAATAACCGTATTCTTCTTTTGGGGATTTATTGGAGCATCAAACGGTGTATTCATCCCATTTTGTAAAGCGAAATTTGGATTGGATCAATTCCAAAGTCAGCTGATTGACTTTGCTTTTTATGGAGCGTATTATATCGGTGCTTTACTTCTTTTTATTTTTAGTAGTACTGCTAAAAGAGATATTTTAAATGGTTGGGGATTTAAAAAAGGAATCATCAACGGGCTATTGATTAGTACTTTTGGTGCTGCCTTAATGATTTTGGCTGTTATTCAAGGAAGTTATTTATTTATTTTAGGGGCACTATTTATTGTAGCTTTAGGTTTTTCTTTACAACAAACATCCGCACAACCTTTTGCTGCATCGCTTGGAGAACCTCATACTGCAGCAAGTAGATTAAATCTTGCTGGAGGAATTAACTCATTAGGAACAACAATTGGCCCTATCGTAGTTTCGTTTGCTCTTTTCGGAGTAATTTCTGGAGTAAGCATTGAAGAATTTGCTCAAAAACCAGACTCATTAGACTCAATGATCACTTTATATATTGCTGTAGGAGCATTGTTTTTATTAGCAGGTGGATTGTTCTTTTTCTCTAAAAAATTACCATCTGGAAAAAGTGATGACAGCTTTGAAACAGCTAACAAGGCTCTAAAAACATTAGTAATCATCACTGCAATTTTGATTGCAATTTTCGCTTATATATTCTCTCGTTACGAAGATCCAGAATTCATTTCTCGTTTTATTGAAAACAAAGAAAAAGATTATTTAGGATTAGGATTATCACTTTCAACTTTATTGGTAGTAGTTATTGGGCTTTTATTTGCTAATGCTACAGCTCAAAAAAGTGCAGAAGGTTGGGGAGCTATGAAATACCCACAATTAGTATTAGGGATGCTGGCTTTGTTTACCTATGTTGGAGTTGAAGTAACTATTGGTAGTAACTTAGGTGAATTATTAAAAACAGAAGATTTTGGTGCAATTACAGGACCTGCATTGGCTCCGTTTATGTCAATGTACTGGGGAAGTTTGATGATTGGACGTTGGGCGGGTGCTATTTCAGTTTTCAACCCATCTTCTCAAATGAGAAAAATATTGCTTATTGTAGTGCCTTATGTAGCTTTTGGAGTAGTCTTAACCGCTAATGCAATTTCTGGACAAGACATTACTCCATTATATGCGTATGCTTTTGTAATTGTCTTCCAAATTGTTGGTTTCTTCTTAGGAAAAGATCAACCATCAAGAACTTTAATGATTTTTGGCTTAATGGGAATGATTGCTATGTTAATTGGTTTAGCAACAACAGGAACAATTGCAATTTTCGCTTTTATGAGTGGTGGTTTATTCTTAAGTATCATGTGGCCTTCTATTTTCTCTTTAGGGATTGCAGGTTTAGGAAAATACACTTCGCAAGGATCCGCTTTCTTAGTAATGATGATTTTAGGTGGAGGAATTATTCCACCGCTTCAAGGAAAACTTTCTGATATTATTGGAATCCATTCGTCTTATATCGTTCCTGTTCTATGCTTTGGATACATTGCATTCTTTGGATGGAAAGTGATTGGAATTTTAGAAAAACAAGGTATCGGTCACGATATCGAAGTGGGTGGTGGACACTAAAAATACGCAACTAACCAAAACCAAAAAAATCCCATCAATTGATGGGATTTTTTAATTTATAAAAGGAAAATATTATTTATTTCCTTTCTCAAAATCAGCAACAAACTGTGCTAATCCAATATCAGTTAATGGGTGTTTCAATAATCCATAAATTGCCGAAAGAGGACCTGTCATTACATCAGCACCAATTTTAGCACAATTCATAATGTGCATGGTGTGGCGTACAGAAGCCGCTAAAATTTGAGTTTCAAATCCGTAGTTATCATAAATCAAACGAATTTCTTCAATCAATGCTAAACCATCTGTAGAAACGTCATCCAAACGACCAATGAATGGCGAAACATAAGTAGCCCCAGCTTTAGCAGCTAACAACGCTTGTCCTGCAGAAAAAACTAAAGTAACATTCGTTCTAATCCCTTTATCCGAAAAATATTTAGCCGCCATCACTCCTTCTTTAGTCATTGGCAATTTTACCACGATTTGCTCGTGTAAATCAGCTAATTCTTCTCCTTCTTTAATCATTCCTTCAAAATCCAAAGCATTCACTTCGGCACTTACATCACCGTCAACCAAATTACAAATGTCAACATAGTGTTTCAAAATGTTGTTTTTACCTGTAATTCCTTCTTTTGCCATTAATGATGGATTAGTAGTTACTCCATCCAAAACACCTAAAGCTTGTGCTTCTTTAATCTGAGCTAAATTAGCCGTGTCAATAAAAAATTTCATATCTATATATTTGTTATGTGTTAGTATTTGGGCGTGACCCCAAGGGTCGGGCTTTACGTTGCAATCTTTTTCTTTGAAAAAGGATTTCCACTGCAATCCCTCACGCAAATTTGGTGCAAAATTACAACTTATAATGATTCATCAGTATTTTTTCATAGACTTTATCGGGTAGTATTCTTTTCAAAACAATCGAAAATTTTTGCATAAAAACACCTACTTTATAATGAATTCTAGGATGAGGATTTTGAATAATTTGGTATATTGCTTCAGCCATTTCATTGGGATTACTACCGCTATCAACGTGTTCATCCATTGTTTTTAAAACTCCTGCATATACTTTTTCGTAAGCCGAACCTTGTACCACTGGTGCATGAAAACGTCCTGCGGCAATATTGGTAGCAAAATCACCTGGAGCCACATTTGTAATTTGAATTCCAAACGACTTCACTTCCATTCGCAACGCCTCTGTAATTAGTTCCAAAGCCCCCTTAGAAGCTGAATACACACTTCGGTACGGCAATCCCATATAACCTGCAATAGAAGTAATATTAATAATCAATCCTGATTGTTGAGCGCGCATTTGAGGCAGTGCTGCTTTCATTACTTCAATGGGGCCAAAGAAATTAGTCTCAAAATTGTTTTTAATCTCCTCCGTTGGGATTTCTTCCAAAGGACCTGTAATACCCACACCGGCATTATTAATTACAATATCTAACCGCCCCGTTTCTTGAATGACTTTAGCAACTGCTGACTGAATTGAAGCCACATCTCGAACATCTAATGCAATCAATGGAAAAACAGCGTTTGAAACCTTCTCAGGATTTCTACTCGTTCCGTATACGGTAAATCCTTTTTGGCTTAAAAATGTTCCTATTGACTTCCCTATCCCTGAAGAGCCCCCTGTAATTAAAACGACCTTACTCATCCAAATCAATTAATTAGTTACAATAATTTAAGCTATAAAAATACTCAAAAAAAGAAGTTCTGAACACACTAAAAACAAAAAAATCTTCCCAATGGAAGATTCATAAAAAATGGCAAGCGACCTACATCGCACCGCTCAACCACTTACCCTTGCTATGTTCCCATCCTGGGGGAGTCTGCAGGAGCTGGTCGTGTAGGACTTGCCGGTGCAAATATACAACCTTTTTATATTTTTGCAAGTGCATTGCTACTAATAAAATAAGGTTGTATATTCGAGCATTCAAATTTTAAACTATGAAAAAGTATAACTTCTTATTTATCATTTTATTAGGGTTGATTATATCCAACTGCGGAGGAGCTAAAAAAGAAAACAACACCCTATTTACTTTTGATACAAACCAATTTAAAGCACAATACCAGCCTCAAGAATCCATCGAATTAAATCTATTGAATGCCAATTCAAAAACGGTTGATAGTGTTGTGTATTACGTAAACGAAACTAAAATTGGCACCACAAAAGGATTAGGCAAATTACCTTTTGCTTTTAAAGACCAGAAACTTGGCTATCAAAATCTTAAAGCTCTTATTTACTTTGAAGGAGAAACTACTGAAGCTACAGACCGAGTAGAATTGGTTTCAAATGTACAACCTAAATTATTGAAATATACCATTGTAAATACTTTTGCTCACGATACAGCTTCTTTTACAGAAGGTTTTGAATTTCATAATGACACTTTATTTGAAAGTACTGGGCAAAAAGGGGCTTCTTACTTTAGAAAATACGATTATAAAACAGGTAAAATCTTCAAACAAACCAATTTAGATGCTAAGTACTTCGGAGAAGGCATCACCTTTGTTAATAATAAATTATACCAATTAACTTGGCAAGAAAAAACAGGCTTCATCTATAATGCTACCACATTAAAATTAGAAAAAAGTTTTACCTACAAAAAAGACATTGAAGGTTGGGGAATGACTAATGATGGAAAATACATCTACCAAACAGATGGAACAGAAAAAATTTGGAAAATGGATCCTAATACTTTAGAGATGATTGATTACATTAATGTGTATTCTGGAAATGCTAAAATAAAATCAATCAATGAATTAGAATGGATTAATGGTAAAATTTATTCTAATGTATGGCAAAAAGATGCTATTGCAATTGTAAACCCTGCAAACGGAGTTGTTGAAGGAGTTCTAGATATGTCAGGGTTAAGAAAGTTTATTAAAAACCCAACTGCTGAAGTCCTCAACGGAATTGCTTACAACCCTAAAACCAAAACGATATTTGTAACCGGTAAAAACTGGGACAAAATGTTTGAAATTAGAGTTTCAGAGTAAAAGCCATTATTTAAATAGCATAAAAAAAGGGAGCAAATTGCTCCCTTTTTTTTTTATTATCTTAATTGATTGTTATCTCAAAGAAAAACTAGTTTTAGAAACCAGTTCCGCTTTATCAAAAACATTCACTGTGTAAGCCCCTTTTGCAAAATTTTTCCCTGGTAAATCTTGAGAAATATCAATTGTTTTATTGTCATATTTCACATTGGTTGTAAAACTATAAGTCAATGTTTTAGCTCCAAAAGATTCTATTTTTTTGTCTCCTAAAACATTATTATTAGCATCAATAACTTGAACATAATACAATTTATCTCCTGATTTAGCAATCTTATTTTCAGCGATTGTAAAACTCACTTTAAGCATATCAGCTCTACTTGCTTTTTCAGTTTCAATTTGCTTTCCTGAACTTCTCACTTTAAAGGCAGCACCTTTAGTATTTAAAATAGTTAAAACTGATCCTTTTTCTACTGTTTTAGCTAAATCTGAATTTTGATTAGTTAAAGTTTCATTTGCTTTTTTAGATTCAACTAACACTACTCTTGTACTATCACGTTGTGTAGTTAAAGTAACGTTTTGTTTTTTCAAGTTATCGTTTTCAGCGATTAAAACTTTCATATTGCTTTGCAATGAAGTCAATTGTGTTTTAAATTTAGAAACATCTCCTTTAGATTTTTTCAAATCTTCCATTAAAGCTACTACTTTATCTCTTTCTTTAATTAACTCTTCAGACATGGTAGTATTCTCTGCAATCGCAGCATCATATGTTGCTTTAAGTTCTTGCAAATCTTTCATCACTGATTCTTTTTCTGTTAAAGTAGTTGTTAACTCTGTTCTAACAATTTCAGCATCAGTTAACATTTTAAAAATATAACCTAAACTTCCTAAAAGCAATAATAGTAATATAACTACTACAGCTTTCAAATTTGAATTGTTCTTTTGATTTTCCATTTTTTATTTATAGTTTAATAGTTTTCACAAAAATAATAATATATCCATAGGACACAACGTATTTTAAGACAATTATAGTATTTTTGGTCAAAATTATTTTTTATTTATGGACAAGCTAATTCCTTTCACAATAACCGATCTTGGCAAAATTACGAACCATCGAAATGGGGAAATCAAATTTGGCGAGAAAATGATTACTGTCCCAAAAGGAATAGATCCGCTTGAATTTCTTGCTACTTGCGAAGCCAAATATGTAGTATTAGGGATTCCTGAAGACATCGGGATAAGAGCCAATTACGGAAGACCTGGAGCGGTATCTGCTTGGAACAGTGCTATAAAAAGCATTGCTAACATTCAACACAACAGATTTTGCAAAGGAAATCAAATTGTAATTTTAGGCCAACTCAATGTTGCAAACGAAATGGCAGAAGTAGAACATTTAGATTTCAATGATATTGATGACCGATCTAAATTGAGTCAATTGGTAGAGCAAATAGACAAAGAAGTATCCCATATCATTTTTAATATTGTAAAATTAGGAAAGACACCTATTATTATTGGCGGTGGACATAATAATGCGTACGGAAACATAAAAGGAACTGCTTTAGCCAAAGGAAAGCCTATCAATGCAATAAATTTTGATGCCCATTCTGATTTTAGAATTTTAGAAGGACGTCACAGTGGCAATGCTTTCTCCTATGCTTATGAAGAAGGTTTTTTGAAAAAGTACTTTATTTTTGGGTTACACGAAAACTATACCTCTAAAAGTGTTTTAGATACGTTGAAAAAAATTGAAGATCGGGTTCGTTATGTTACTTATGACAGTATCAATATTAGAAAAGAAAAAGAATTTGAACATGAAATGGTTCAAGCTTTGAATTTCGTCAATCAAGAAGCTTTTGGAGTAGAAATAGACTTAGGAGCTATACCTAATATTGCTAGTAGCACAATGACACTTACTGGTTTTTCAGTAGAAGAACTAAGACGGTTTGTTTCTTTTTTTGGTAAATTTCAAAATGCTACTTACTTACATCTTTGTGAAGGCGCCCCTGATTTAGGCGAAGAAAAAAATGACCATTTAATTGGTAAAATCATAGGACATTTAATTACTGATTTCATTAAATCTAATAACGAAAAAGTAAATCCTCAATCTCAAGAATTACAAAATTGATGCATCAAAAATAATAACACTATCTTTGCCAAGTATTGCTGTACTTATTACAGCATATTTAATACCGAAAATATGTTATTCGAAGACTTATCTCTTTCAAAAAGTATCCAAAAAGCCGTCTATGAAGAAGGCTATACTCATCCCACTCCTATCCAAGAACAATCTATTCCTTTAGTTTTAGCGGGTAGAGATTTAATTGGATGCGCACAAACAGGAACTGGAAAAACGGCGGCATTTGCCATCCCAATTATTCATCAATTACATCGAATTGTAGGTTCATCTAAAAAGGCCAAAGAAATTAGAGCTTTAATAGTAACTCCAACACGTGAATTGGCGGTTCAAATAGGTCAAAATTTTGATACTTATGCTAAATATACTAATCTGACTCAAATCACCCTTTTTGGTGGTGTTTCTCAGATTCCACAGGTAGATACTTTAAAAAAAGGTGTTGATGTTGTCATTGCTACTCCAGGTAGATTATTAGATTTACACAAACAAGGGTTTATCAATTTAGATCATTTACACACTTTAGTCCTTGACGAAGCAGATCAAATGCTCGATATGGGATTCATCAATGATGTAAAAAAGATTGTAAAGCTTACGCCAAAAAATAGACAAACGTTATTATTCTCAGCTACTATGCCAATTGCTATTAGAGAATTGGCAGAAATGTTCTTAAAAGACCCTGCTAAGGTGGAAGTTTCTCCTGTTTCTTCTACTGCCGAAAAAGTAGAACAACGGATTTATTTTGTTGAAAAAACAGAAAAACGAAATCTACTTTACCATTTAATTAAAAATGAAAATTTATCTGACGTATTGGTTTTTTCAAGAACCAAACACGGAGCTGATAATGTAGTAAAAGCGTTGCGTAAAAATAATATCGCTGCCGAAGCAATTCACGGTGACAAATCTCAAAACGCAAGACAACGGGTATTGGAAGCTTTCAAAAACAAAGAAGTTGGCGTACTTGTAGCAACGGATATTGCAGCGCGTGGAATTGATATTGACCAATTACCCTTTGTGATTAATTTTGATTTACCTAATATTCCTGAAACATATGTTCACCGAATTGGACGAACAGGTCGTGCTGGAAATGGTGGAATTGCTATTTCATTTTGTAGTAAAGATGAAGAACCCTACTGGAAAGACATTCAAAAACTAATTAAAGTGGATGTCAAAACCATTTCAGACCATCCCTATCCTTGGCATTCTGGAAGTCCTGATGCAATTGCAGAAAAACCAAAAAACTCCAATCGAAGTGGTGGAGCTCATAAATCAAGGAAATCAAGTGCTTCAAAACAAAACAAAAAACGTTGGTATTAATACCAACGTTTTTTGTTTTACACTTAATCGATAATAAGTTAATTTACAACGTTTTATATGTTAAATACAATTCCATAAACTAATATCTTAATTAAGTTTGTTGCTCTTAATAACAAACAATTAAATCTTAATCGTATGGAAACTTTAGTAAAAAGAAAAAGCTTATTGCCTTTAATCCCAACAAACAATCTAATCGAGGATTTATTTTCAAGAGACATCTTTGATTGGACAGACAAAAATTTTTCATCCATTGGTAGTAATTTACCCTCTGTCAACTTAAAAGAAACAGACAATAAATTACAAGTAGAGCTAGCAGCTCCTGGAATGAAAAAAGAAGATTTCAAAGTGGAAATTGATAATAACATGTTACTTATCTCTTCTGAAAAACAAGAAGAAAAAGAAGAATCAAGAAAAAAAGACAATTATATTCGAAAAGAGTTTAATTATCAGTCTTTTTTTAGATCATTTGCATTACCTGAATATATTGATGAAAATAAAATTCAAGCCAATTATAAAGACGGTATCCTTCACGTAGAAATTGCAAAAAAAGAAGGTAGTAAAAAGAAAACAGCTAAGACAATTGCTATCCAATAAAAAATGCAAGTAAGAATACTACTGAGTTCTTATTTTCAACAGAATCGTTGCGTCTTTTGCCTAAGACGTAGCGATTCGATTTATTTCAAAGTAACATTAAAAACACTATTATGAATACCGCAAAATATATCATAAAAAAAGCAAAACTAATGAATCCTCAAAAAAAACAAGAGGTTCAAAAAATGCAATTAGTACAACCTACAAATAAAACTAAAACAACCACTACTATAGATCATTTAGATGATACCTATTTCTTATTGTCTCAAATGTATTCTCAAGAAAATGACCCTTTGTTCATTTGATAATAACCATAAAAAAACAGAAGCCCCATGAGAGACTTCTGTTCTATTTAATAAGTGTTAAAAATTACCCTGCGATTTCTTCTTTATCAGCTTCCCATTGTCCAACAACAGAAGTTGCTAAGGCATTTCCTAAAACATTAGTTGCTGTTCTAAACATATCACAAAAATGGTCTATTGGCAAAATCAATGCAATACCTTCAACTGGTATATCAAACATACCACAAGTTGCCGCAACCACCACTAAACTAGCTCTTGGCACACCCGCAATTCCCTTACTTGTAAGCATCAAAACTAAAAGCATGGTCATTTGTGTTCCTAAATCCAAATGAACTCCATAGGCTTGAGCAATGAATATACTAGCAAAAGTCATGTACATCATACTTCCATCTAAATTAAAAGAATACCCGAGAGGAAGCATAAAAGAAACAATTTTATCTTTTACGCCAAAACGTTCTAACTCCTCGGTTAACTTAGGAAAAACAGCTTCGCTACTTGTTGTTCCAAATGCAACAATCAAAGGACTCATAATTCTCTTTAACAAGGTTGTCATTCGAGACTTTAAGAAAATATACCCAATCAGAATCAATACTACCCATAGGGATGAAATTCCAATTAAGAAAGAACCAAAAAATTTAAAATAAGTAAACGCTAACTCTTGAAAATCCCTTACCGAAAATACGCCTGCAATAGCACCAAAAACTCCAATAGGTGCAAACTTCATCACGTAATTCACCATTTTCAAAACAATATGCGATGTTTTGTCTAAAGCATTAATAACGGGTTTTACAGTGTCTCCAATAGAAGCTGCGGCCAAGCCAAAGAAAATAGAAAAAATTACAATTTGTAAAATTTCATTGGTCGCCATTGCCTCAAAAACACTTTTAGGGACAATATGCTCCACAAAATTTTCAAAAGACAAGGTTTGGGTTTTAGCAGTTACCTCAGAAGCCGTAGCTAAATCAATATTTGGTAAATTTAAACCAACACCCGGTTCTAAAACATTTACAAAAAACATTCCTAGCAATAAAGAAATAAAAGAAGCGGTAAAAAACCATCCCAATGCTTTCCCTCCAATTCGTCCAACGGTTTTAATATCTCCTAATTTAGCAATACCTACTACTAATGTTGTAAAAACTAAAGGAGAAATAATCATCTGTACCAAACGAATGAATACGGTTGCTAGCATTTTGATTTTAGCACTAAATGATTGTGCTATTTCGTCAGTACAATTAGTATGAATAGCAATTCCTAATATAGCTCCTAAAATCATAGCTATCAAGATTTGTCCTGTCAACCCTGAAAAGAACGAAGTCTTATTTGTATTTTCTTTCATTTATTATTGGTTTTTGGTTAGCCCTGATGGGAGCGGCATCCTTTGACGGCGGGGTTCGCCGGCAAAGATATAGCGTACAGCAGGAAACAGCTCCTAACTATTTAGAGTACGTTTTATTTATCAAATGAAAATCAGCTAAAACAATGGCAGCCATTGCCTCAACAATAGGTACTGCACGAGGTACTACACATGGATCATGACGGCCTTTACCTGTCATTTCAACAATATTTCCTTTGTTATCCAAAGCGTCTTGTTTTTGCATGATAGTAGCAACGGGTTTGAATGCCACTCTGAAATAAATATCCATTCCGTTACTGATTCCACCTTGAATTCCACCTGAAAGATTAGTTTTGGTAGTTCCATCTGCAAAATACAAATCATTGTGGTCACTACCTTTCATTTCGGCACCACAGAAACCGCTTCCAAATTCAAATCCTTTCACAGCATTGATAGAAAGCATTGCTTTACCTAATTCGGCATGTAATTTATCAAAAACAGGCTCACCCAATCCCACAGGTACATTTTGAATTACACAAGTCACCACTCCTCCAACAGTATCTCCTTGCTTGCGAATTTCACGAATGTATTCTTCCATTACGATTGCTGATTTTTCATCGGGACAACGAACGGGATTACTTTCTATTTTTGAAAAATCTAAATCTTGATACTTTTTATCTAAATGGATGTGACCTACTGAAGAAACGTAAGCATTAATTTTAATTTCAGGCAACATTTGCTTTGCAATTGCTCCTGCTACTACTCTACTCGCTGTTTCACGGGCCGAACTTCTTCCTCCTCCACGATAATCTCTAAAACCGTATTTTTGATCATAAACATAGTCGGCATGACTGGGTCTGTAATTGTCTTTTATATGAGAATAATCGTCTGACTTTTGATTGGTATTGGGAATTATAAACCCAATTGGCGTACCCGTTGTTTTTCCTTCAAAAATACCAGAAAGAAACTGAACATCATCTGGTTCTTTACGTTGAGTAACAATAGCGGATTGCCCCGGTTTTCTTCTTGACATTTCAAATTGAACTGCTTCTAAATCTATTGTAACACCTGGAGGACATCCATCTATAATTCCGCCTAAAGCTTCTCCGTGTGATTCTCCAAAAGTAGTAACTCTAAATAGTGTGCCGTAGCTATTTCCTGCCATTATAATTAGTTTTGAACAAAAGTACCATTTTAGTTTAAAGTTTAAAAATTTAAGGTTTAAAGTTTTTCTTGAGGTAACTAATTAATTTTCTTTTCAATAACTAAAAAGCAGCATCATTAAATACAGAAATAACACAATTTATTAGTATTTGGTGCGTTTTTTGATTAAATTAGATAAAAATAAATGACTATGAAAAAATTAATTGTATCAGCGGTACTACTAATGGGATTAGTGTTTACTGCACAGGCTCAAGAAATTTCAAAAAATGCTTTAGGATTGCGTTTGGGAGACAACAATGGTTTTGGTGCTGAAATCTCTTACCAAAAAGGTTTATCCAAAAACAATCGATTAGAAGCTGATTTAGGTTGGAGAAATAATCACGATGTGAGCGCTTTCAAATTAACTGGGATTTACCAATGGCTTTGGGAAATTGACAACAACTTCAATTGGTATGCTGGTGCAGGTGCTGGCTTAGGAAGTTGGAGCACTTCGGGTAGTAATGGTAGTTTTGCTTATGTAGCTGGAGATGTTGGGATTGAGTATAATTTTAAAGAGGCTCCTATTTTACTTTCTTTAGATTACCGACCAGAATTTGGTGGACATGGTTATTTTGATAATAATTATGGGGCCGATATTGCTTTAGGAATTAGATATAAATTCTAATTTAATAAATTAAAAATGCCACTTTAAAAAGTGGCATTTTTTATACTCATGAATATTTAGCAATAGCTCTACGGTATAAATCTTCGTATAGCGGTAGAATTTTTTTAATATCAAATTGCCGTGCAGTAACTAACGCATTTTTCTTAAACTCCGCCAATATTGCGTCGTCTTTTAGTATTTTCAACGCATTTTTAGCCATTCCTTTAATATCTCCTACTTCGCTTAAATACCCCGAAAAACCATCTTTGTTTACTTCTGGCAGACCACCTGCATTACTTGATATTACAGGTACTCCACACGCCATCGCTTCTAGTGCAACTAATCCAAAACTTTCTGTTTTTGAAGGTAATAAGAACAAGTCTGTTTGGCATAAAATTTTGTCAATTTCATTACTGTTTCCGAAGAAAATAACTTTATCCAAAATCCCTAATTCTTGGCATAAATATTCTGCTCTTTCTTTTTCCGGACCATCACCTACCATCATTAATTTGGCTGGAATCTCTTTTTGAATAGCGTGAAATATTTTAATAATATCTGGAATTCGTTTTACTTTTCTAAAATTACTAATATGAGTAATAATTCGCTCATCTTCATTGGCCATAACTGAACGCTGACAAGGTGTTTTATCTTCTTTTTCAATTTGATCCAATTCAATGAAATTAGGTATTACCTGAATTTCATTTTTAATATTGAATAATTTAAGTGTATCGTCTTTCAAACTTTGTGAAACTGAAGTTACAAAATCAGATTTATTGATACTGAAAGTTACTGCTGGCTTATAAAATGGATGATTCCCTACTAAAGTAATATCAGTTCCATGAAGTGTCGTAACCATTGGAATGTCAATTCCCTCATCTTTTAGCATTTGCTTTGCCATATAACCTGCATAAGCATGCGGAATTGCATAATGCACGTGTAAAACTTCAATTTTATACAACTTCACCATATCAACCAATTTGCTTGACAAAGCCAATTCATAGGGTTGGTAATGAAATAAAGGATATTCAGGCACGTTTACTTCGTGGTAATGTACATTAGGATTTAAAAGTGCTAAACGAACTGGTTGACTGTAGGTTATAAAATGAATTTCATGACCACGACGAGCCAATTCAAGACCTAATTCAGTAGCCACAACTCCACTTCCACCAAACGTGGGATAACAAACTATTGCTATTCTCATTGAGATAATTTAAGAATACGAATTTACTAAAATAAGCCGTTCTATTTTAAAAAGAAGAAGTAAATAATTGTCTATTTTATAATCGCTTCTGAAATTACTTTTTGAATATCTTCTCGAATATGTTCTTTCGAAAGAGTGTTTACAGGATTTGTTGGATACGTTCTATTCGATACAAAAACATATACAATTTCAGTAACTGGATCAGCCCAAGTCATAATACCAGTAAAACCAGTATGTCCAAAACTAGACTTTGAAACACAACCACAAGTTGGACTGTCTCCACTAAGTTGGGGTTTATCAAATCCTAAACCTCTGCGATTCCCTTCTGAGCAAAAATAACAGGTATTAAAATCGTCAAAAGTCTTAGTTGAAAAGTATTGTTGATTCCCATAATTTCCTTTTTGCAAATACATTTGCATTATTTTGGCAATATCCATAGCATTTGAAAAAACTCCTGCATGTCCTGCAATTCCACCTTCTATGGCAGCTGCCATATCATGCACATAACCTTGAATTTTTTGGTGACGAAAATAAGTATCTATTTCAGTTGGTGCAATTCGGTTTCTGTCGATTTTTTGTAACGGGTTATAAAACGTATTAGTTGCACCTAAGGGTTTAAAAAATTGTTCCGAAGCTAGAACGTCTAAAGGTTTTCCAGTCAGTTTTTCTAAATAATTACCTAAAATAATGAAGGTAAAATCACTGTACTTGTATTCCTTCTTAACAGACAACTTACTATCAACAATAATTTTCATAATCGTATCGTGATAATCATTCCGTATAAATAGACTATCAGCGACTTGCTTTGAGAATTGTGAATTTGCTGTTTTGTTATAGTATTTTGCTAAAGGCTTTTCCTTAGCATCTAAAGTCGCTTTGTAAAACGGAACCCAAGAAACCAATCCTGCATAATGCGATAATAGTTCTTTAAATCGGATGTCTTTTTTATCTGAATTAGCAAAAATGGGCAACATCGAACCTAAAGTAGATTCTAAATTAATTTTTTGTTGATCATACTGCTGCATCACATTGGGCAGTGTACCCACAATCTTACTCACGGAGGCTATATCAAAAATGGTTTCATTAGTAACTTTTACATCCGAATCATAAGTATAATTTCCAAAAGCTTTTTGATAAATCACTTTCCCTTTTCTAGCTACCAAAACTTGAACTCCTGGAGCCATTTTTCCTGCAATGGCTTTTTGTACTAAAGCATCAATCTTAGTTAATTTCTCAGAGCTCATCCCTACATTTTCTGGAGTAGTAAAGCCCAAACGATTTAATCTTTCCGTTGAAAGCCCATCATTTACTTTGAAATTATCGTTAATAGAAACCGGCAATTTTCCTTTGGCTTCAATAGCTCCGAAAATTAATTCTGCACTTACTTGTTGGGCAACATCATTGTTTTGATACGATACAATCAATCCTTCAATTTCACTATAATTGGCTAGAGGCAAGAGCGAATAGGGCTTAGCAAAAACATCTACAATTACTCTATTATTACGTGCAATTTCTTGAAGCCAAATCAACTCATTGGAAGTAAAATCGTTGTTCTTCCATGGTTTGTCGGCCTTATGATAGCCTACAATCACCGTAGTAAACTCTTTCAATTTCAAATTCAAGCTGTCAATCGTAGGAGCTGTAACCTCGGTAACATCTGCATATTTTTTTAATGTAGAGATAAAAGAAGCGTTGGTATCCTCCCCTAATTTCACATAAGCAATTTTATTATTTACCAAATCTTTAATTGGCAGTATATCTCCTCCATTTTTAAGAACTGTTGTTGCATTTTCATACAATTGGTATTGCAATGCTTCATTTTCAACTGGATTAATATCACTAATCAAATTAGGAATAGCAATCGGTTTAAAATGATTTAACCCTGCTTTGAACTTGTATTTTAAAATTTTCTTAACTGATAAAGCCAAACGTTCTTCAGACAATGCATTTTCTTGATAGGCTTTTGAAATTGTTTCTACCGCTAAGGGCACATTTTCTGGAAATAATAAAATATCATTTCCCGCTAATAGCGCATCTAATTCTAATTCACCTGGCTTTCTGTATTTACTGATTCCTTTCATATTCAAGGCATCAGTAAAAATCAAACCATCAAATTCCAATTCTTTTTGCAGTAAATTGGTCACTACATTATACGATATAGAGGAAGGGAAATTTTGACGAAATTCTAAACTTGGAACATCCAAATGTCCTACCATTACTGAAACTAAACCTTCGTCAAACATACGTTTATAGGGATACAACTCTACCACGTCCAAATGTTCTCGAGAGGAAGTAACGGTTGGCAATCCTAAATGGGAATCTATCGCAGTGTCTCCATGTCCCGGAAAATGTTTACCTGTTGAAAACACCCCTTGGTTTTGCACTCCATTCATCAATGCAATGGCTTTTTCTGTTACATTGACTTTGTTTTCGCCAAAAGAACGATTGCCTATAATAGGATTTTTTGGATTGGTATTGATGTCTAAAACTGGAGCGAAATTAAAGTGAACTCCCATTCGCTTACTTTCTTTACCCATCAATTCACCTACTTTTTCAACCAATTTCAAATCTTTTATGGCGCCCAAAGTCATGTTCCAAGGATAACGATACGTAGAGTCTAATCGCATGCTCAACCCCCATTCAGCATCGATTCCAACAAACATTGGGATTTTAGATTTGGATTGATAACGATTGGTTAAATTGGCTTGACGCAAAGGACCGCCTTGAAAGAAAATTAACCCTCCTATTTTTTGATTTCGAATTAATTTTTCAATTGCATTAGTATGCGTAGTGTCTTTATTAGAATACGCCGCCACCATAAACAACTGCCCCACCTTTTCTTCGAGCGTCATTTGACTATAAATACTATCAACCCAATGAGTTTCGGCATCCGAGTCTTTAAAAAAGTTTTTTCTTTCTGATTTAAGCTGTGGAATGTAGACTTCTTCAAAATCTGAGATTTCTGGTTTTTGAAGCGTCCCCTTGGAATGAGTTAAGAACTTACTTTTGATAATCCCACAATTGGCTACCAAAAATAATAACGACAAATAGAGTCCAGTTCTTAACAAGAAAGTTTTCATCAAATCAATTTTTTAGAAAAAACGGCTATGCCAACTGTCTGCTGCTGGAACTTCCCATGAATCATTGAATTCTTCGATGGTATTAATTAGATTATTGAAAACAATCGTGTTTTCAGTAACTGCTTTATCTTTCACCATTTTTTTAAAATCAATCAAAGGTTTGTGAGCGATATGTTCTCCTAATTTAAACGTTACGTTCATTTTGTCTAACAAATCAACGTTGTATTTTCTTTCTAAACTTTGAATAAATTCAACGGATGCATCAATAGAACAACCCGTTGCATTCTGAACTTCTTGATTGACAGCCAAAATAATAAAACGGTTGTATTTCAATTGATAGGATGATTCTAAACTAGTTCCATGTGCCGCCCAGTTTTCAAGAAACGCTTGTAAAGCGGTTTCGATTTCAGTCATTTCTTCATCTGAGAATTTTCTATTGGATTGGTAAATCCAAATTCTTGACTCTTCTGGTAAACTTTCAAAAGGAACGTACATGTTTATATGTGTATAAGGTTAATTGTAATTAATTTTACAAATCTTGAGCATTAGCAATAAGTTCAGCGATATCTAACACTTTTACATCGCTTTCTTTTTCTTTATTCTTGATTCCATCGGTTAACATCGTATTGCAAAACGGACAACCCGCTGCAATAATATCAGGTTGTGTTTCTAGAGCATCTTCCGTTCTTTCAATGTTAATCTCTTTAGTACCTGCTTCAGCATCTTTAAACATTTGCGCTCCTCCTGCTCCACAACACAATCCATTCGCTTTAGAACGTTTCATTTCAACTAATTCAACATCTAATTTTTGGATTAACTCTCTTGGAGCTTCATACACTTTATTGGCACGACCTAAATAACAAGGATCATGAAACGTAATTTTCTTTCCTTTAAATTGTCCACCTTCAATAGTCAAACGCCCTTCATCTAACAATGATTTTAAAAATTCGGTATGATGAACCACTTCGTATTGACCACCTAATTCAGGGTATTCATTCTTTAAGGTATTAAAACAGTGTGGACAAGCAGTAACAATTTTCTTTGCTTCGTACGCATTTAATACCTCAATATTCATCATGGCTTGCATTTGAAACAAAAATTCGTTCCCTGCTCTTTTCGCGGGATCTCCTGTACAGCTTTCTTCTGTTCCCAAAACAGCAAAAGACACATTGGCACGATTCAATATTCGCACAAAAGCTTTAGTAATTTTTTTTGCTCTATCATCAAAACTTCCTGCGCAACCTACCCAAAATAAGACTTCAGGTTGTTTCCCTTGAGCTAACATTTCGGCCATTGTTGGCACAACTAAATTTTCTGACATGGTTTAGATTTTATATTGATAGTCCTCCTACTTGAAAGTAGCATTCTCTATTTATTCGTTTTTCCAGTTCAATCGGTCTTGTTGACTGTATTGCCATGGCGCACCATTGTTTTCAATATTAGTCATCATCGTATTTAAAGACAATGGAGCAGCACTTTGTTCCATTACCAAATAACGTCGCATATCCATAATTATAGACAATGGGCTAATATTTACCGGACATTCTTCAACACAAGCATTACAAGAAGTACAAGCCCAAAGCTCTTCTGGAGTAATATAATAGTTTAATAAAGACTTATTATCAGGAACAAAAACACCTTTATTAGCGTCTATATTTTTACCTACTTCTTCCAAACGATCCCTAGTATCCATCATAATTTTACGAGGAGACAATTTTTTACCCGTTTGGTTAGCTGGACAAGAGGAAGTACAACGTCCACATTCTGTACACGTATAAGCATTCATCAATTGCACCCAATTCAAATCGTGTACATCGCTTGCTCCAAATTTAGCAGGAGCTGGAGCTTCTGGAGCTGCAGCAAATGGATCAGCATTTGGGTCCATCATTAATTTTACTTCATTGGTTACTGAAGCTAGATTATCAAATTGTCCTTCAGGATTCAAATTAGCATAATACGTATTTGGAAAAGCCAAAAGGATATGCAAGTGTTTTGAAAAATACAAGTAATTCATAAAAACCAAAATCCCAATAATATGCATCCACCAAAATAATTCAGATAGTAATTGTACCAACTCATTTGACATTCCATTAAATAATGGCGTAATAAATTGACTAATAGGAAACGAACCTGCTTTTATAAAATGAGAATACCCTCCTGGAATATTTTGCAAATGCAAATCAGAAGCATTCATCAATAAAAATAAAGTCATTAATACCACTTCAAAATATAAAATATAATTGGCATCTTTTTTAGGAGCTCCATTCAAATCTGAACTGACAAAACGTTTTAATTTGATGATATTTCTTCTTGTCCAAAACACCAAAACAGCCACAATAACAAGAATGGCAAGAATTTCAAAAGAAGCTATTAATACATCATAAACTACACCTAAAGACGCGAAGATGCGATGTGTTCCGAATAAACCATCAATGATGATTTCGAGTAATTCAATATTAATAATGATAAATCCAAGATAGACAATAATGTGCAAAATACCAGCAACTGGACGTTTTACCATTTTAGATTGGCCTAAAGCAATCATAGCCATATTAGACCAACGGGCTTTGGGATTGTCTTTACGATTTACATCGGTACCTAAATTAATGTTTCTGATTATTTTTTTTACATTAGAATAAAAATAACCAAAACCGATACCGAGTACAATAGCAAATAATATATTGTCTAAATAGCTCATAACTGCTAATTTTTAACTTTAGAAACAGACCCTTTTGCTGGTCCTACATAAACTGAATCTTGAACGGGACTTACATAAGGTTTATTTTTCTTTCCAAAAACAGACACATTGATATAACGAGTAGGATACAATCGAACATCTTGTAACAACAATTCCATTTCTTTTGTTGTGGCCTTTAAATTATTATATAATGCCTCGTCTTTTAACAACTTTCCTGCTGTTCCCTTTCCTGATTGTAAATCCAACATTAACCCATCTACTTTGGCTAACGTTTTATTTAAATTCTTAACCGTCTTTCCTAAGTCAGCTCTATTCAATGAATCAGAAATTTTAGCAAAATCTGTAGAAACCTTCTTAAAGTTAGTAATTACCCCTTTTAAATCGGCTTTATTATCATTTAAAATCGAACTAGCACTTGCTGAAGTAGCATGAAGTTCTACCATTGTTTGACTCAACTCAGACAAACTCATTTTTAAATTTTCTTGAGATTTTTTATCCAATATATTGTTGACACCAGTTAATAATTGGTCTACTTCAACCATTACTTTATCAAACTTTTCTTGAAGTGGAACTAATTTTTCTTGAATAGAAGAAGTCAAGCTTAATTTTATGGCTCCTTTGAAATTCTGACCGTCTGAAGCTAAGGTTTTATTGTTAAAATCAGGTTCAATTGCAATTTGTTTCCCTCCAATTAAGCCTGGTTCATAGATAGTAGCTATACTCGTACTAGAAATAGGAAAATCAGTTGTGATTTGTAATTCAACCACCAATTTACCTGAAGTTGGATTAATTACAATGCTACTTACTTTACCAATAGCCAAACCATTTAAGGTTACTGGAGCAGATTTAGCAAGTCCTTCTACGTTATCATATTCAACGTAATACGTCTTATATGTAGCAAAAAGATCTTTTCCTTTTAAAAAACTATATCCCCAAATGAACAACAAAATTGACGCTATTACTAATATAGCTGTTTTAATTTCTCTTGATATTTTCAAAATCTAAATTTTTGAGCAAAATTAATATAAAATAATGGACTAGACTATAATTTAAGTGCTTCTTGAATACTTATTTTATCACCGTTTTTGAAAGCAATTAAGAATGAAGAGTTATACCCTTTACTTTTAGCTTCTTGTAATAATTTCTTTGCCTCATCGTAATCAGCAGTTTCACCATACATATAAATGTAAGATTTAGCATGGTCATCCATTGTGATAGGACTCAAACCTTTAAAATTTTTAGCTTCCAAAGCTACTTTTTTAACACTAACCCCTATTTGTACTTTATAAATTAAAGCAGAGACAACTGCTTCTTTTTTAGGTTCAACCTTCTTCAGTTCTGGAGCAGAAACTACTGTTTTAAGTTTAACAGGCTCTGTAGTATCCTTAACTGGTCTTTCAATTATTTTTTTAGATGGTTTAAGAGGTTCAATAGCTATTGTTCCATCACCAAAATATTCATTTCGATAACCAATAATAGCATTTGCAATTGCTTGAGCTATTTCTTGCTGCCCTTCTTCTGAATTTAATTTTTCTCCTTCAATAGCATTAGAAACAAATCCCATTTCAATCAAAACTCTTGGCATATATGCTTTATGCAACACCATAAAAGGTGCTTGTTTAACCCCTCCATGACGTAATTTTTTACCTAATGTACCAAATTGCTCCTCCACTTTACTAGCCAAAGAAATACTATTGTCTAAAAATTCTTCCTGCATTAATGTCATTCCTAACAAAGACTCAGGAGAGTTGGGATCAAAACCTTGGTATTTTTGTTTATAATCCTTTTCATACACAATAACTTTGTTCTCACTTTTTGCAACAGCAAGGTTCGACGCTAATTTATTCAAACCCATTACATAGGTTTCTGTTCCATCTGCGGCAAGATTTGGATTGGCATTACAATGTATCGAAACAAAAATGTCTGATTTGGCTCTATTAGCAATATTCGCTCTTTCAATCAAATCAATAAAAGCATCTGTTTTTCGAGTGTAAATAACATCTATTTTATTCGTTCGTTCTAATAATTTACCAACTTTCAAAACGACAGCTAAGGCAATATTCTTTTCAATTCGGCCACTATAAACTGCGCCATAATCATGATCCCCATGACCCGCATCTAAAGTTACTTTAAAACGAGAATTTTGACTAAAAGCAGTTGTCGATAATGTTAGTAGAAAAAAGAGAAGAAAAACTTTAATTTTATTGGTAAAAGACATAAATCTGTATGTTAATTTTAATTAAAACTCTACGGTTATAAATTATTAATTTGACTATTTTTGCCGAAAAATAATATGTAAGTTTGGCACATCAAAAAACAAACCATATTTTTACAAAAATAGCATTTAAACCTTTGCGTACAAACTTATTTAATATCGTTTTATTATCAATTTTCCTAACAATTGGATCTGGTAATTTGTATTCGCAAGATATTAATAAAAAAACGTCTTCAATTCCACCCAAAACTGAGGTTAATAAATCAAAAAACAAAATTTCTCAAAGCAATGTAACAATTGAAGGAAGTAAATCTGACACCCTAAAAAAAGACAGTATCAAACCTAAAAAGACTTTCCTTGAGGGTAGAGTTAGATATAAAGCTGCCAATTACACTAAAATAGACCAGAAAAAAAAGCACATTACCCTCTACGACAAGGCTGAATTATATTATCAAGATGTCGAACTGAAATCTGGAATCATTCTTTTGGACTATGAAAAAAATGAGGTCTATGCTGGAAGAATGAAAGACTCCACGGGAAAATACACTCAATTCCCAAATTTCAAACAAGGTACCAATGTAATTGAACCTGACTCAATTCGTTTCAATTTCAAAACTAAAAAAGCTATTATTTGGAATTCCAGAACGGACCAAGGCGAATTTAAAGTAAAAGCAACCATAACCAAAAAAGAAAATGATTCTGTTTATTTTCTTAGAGGGGCTCGATTCTCCACTTCAAAAGACGTAGACAATCCTGAATATTATTTTCAAACGAACAAGGTGAAATTTGTTCCCGGCAAAAAAGTAGTTACTGGGGTAACTAATTTAGTTATTGCTAATGTACCTACCCCAATTGCATTACCATTTGCCTTTTTCCCAATGAGTAAAGAAACTAGTGTTTCAGGAATTTTGTTGCCTAGTTACAACGATTCCAATACTCGTGGATTTGCACTTCAAAATGGAGGGTATTATTTTGCGTTGAGTGACCATTATGATCTAACCGTTTTAGGAGATTATTATACTAATGGTAGTTACGGAATGCGCTTTGAATCCAATTATGCCAAAAGATATAATTTTCGTGGCAACATGAATATCCGATTTGAAAACTTGATCACAAGTGAGCGAGGCTATCCTGATTATTCGAAACAAAGAATATTCAATATTCAATGGTCTCATTCGAGAGATACAAAAGCCAACCCAAACTCTAGTTTTTCTGCCTCTGTCAATCTTGGAAGTAGTAAATATTTCAAACAATCCATCAATCAAATTAATGTTGGTTCCAACTTAAATAACACTATGAGTTCTTCTATCTCTTACAGTAGAACGTTTAGTGGCTTAGGTCCTCAAGCTAGATTGTCTTTAACTGCCACTCATTCCCAAAATACACAAACCGAGCGAATAGATATGACGCTACCTACGTTACAATTTAGTGTAGACCGAATTTATCCTTTTGTTGGAAAGAATGGTGTTAAAAAAGGATTCTTTAAAAACATCAATTTGCAATACGACTTAAGTGGAAAAAATAGCATCACCACAACCGACTCATTATTTTTCAAGAAAAAAATGTTTGACGATGCTAAAATAGGTTTTCAACATAGTATCCCTTTAAGCACGAATTTTAAATTATTCAAATACTTCAGTGCCTCTTCTTCTATGAACTACAAAGAGGTTTGGTATACTGAAACAATTAATAGAAATTATGATTCTAATCAAGGAAAGGTTGTAGATTCTAAAGTAAAAGGATTTGATGCTTTTAGAACTTATTCATTTTCTTCAAGTATTGGAACTACTATTTATGGAACTTTTAATTTTGGAGCCGATAAAAAAATTCAATCTATCCGACATGTGATGCGACCCTCTATTTCGTACGGTTACACTCCTAGTTTTGAGAAATACTACGATACTTACGCTGCCGATGGAAGTGGTACCATGCTAAAACAATATTCACGATTTGAAGCGGGTATTTTTGGGGCTCCAGGAAACTCGAACTCTAACACTTTAGGGTTTGATTTAAGCAATACATTTGAGGCAAAAGTAACTGACAAGGACAGTACTAAAACGGATCCGAAAAAAGTAATGTTGCTTAACAACTTAAACCTTTCTACTAGTTACGATTTGAATGCTGATGGTGTAAAGACATTAGCATGGTCTCCTGTAAGAGTTAGTGGTGGGACACAATTTTTCGACAAAAAAATGAATGTCAATTTTGGAGCTACTTTAGACCCTTATGCTATCGACAATTCAGGAAAAAGGATCAATGTATATAATATTGACAACGGCGGTAGCTTATTCCGAATGACTAGTGCAAATATGACTTTAAATTATTCTATTTCTAGAGAAAAAAGTAAAAAGAAAGAAGACACGAGTCAAACACAAAGAAATGGAGGTCGTGAAGACGATTTATTTGGTAGAGCCAATTTAGGAAACACTAAAAAGAGTTTGTTTGACGAGACTGATGACAAAAACAAAGGAGAAGATGCTATTTCAGAATTCTTTCAATCTAAATTACCATGGGATATGACTTTTGCTTATTCTTTGACTTATGGAAATAACAATCGTGAAAATAAAATCATAGGAAACTCATTAATGATCTCCATCAATGCTGATTTAACTCCAAAATGGAAAACAGGAGTTTCTACAGGTTATGATTTTGTTCAAAAAGGAGTCACTTATACACAACTTCGTTTTGAAAGAGATTTATTGAGCTGGAGAATGGACTTCAATTGGTCTCCTTTTGGAACCTATGCTAACTGGGGATTCTTCATCGGAATCAAATCAGGTGTATTAAGTGATATTAAATGGGATAAACGTAGTACTTTAAGCAGATAATTATACAAAAACAATTATATGAAAAAAATAATTTTTACAGAAAAAGCACCTGCTCCAATAGGACCTTACAATCAAGCCGTAGTAACTGGAAACACTTTGTACACCTCAGGACAAATTGCAATCAATCCCGCAACTGGAGAACTAGTTCTTGATACTATCGAGATAGAAACCAAACAAGTAATGGAAAATATGAAAGCTGTTTTAGAAGCTGCTGGAATGACTTTCGAAAATGTAGTAAAATCAAGTATATTCATTTCAAACATGAATGATTTTGGGGCTATCAATTCCATCTACGGAGCTTATTTTAATGAAAAAACCGCTCCAGCTCGTGAAACGGTTCAAGTGGCTTGTTTGCCAAAAAATGTAAATGTAGAAATCTCTATGATTGCAGTGCTATAGCATTTAGTAATAATTGTGCCGTTGCTTCGTTAGTTGCCAATGGCACATTATGCACATCACAAACGCGAATTAACATATTAATATCTGCTTCATGTGGATGACTTGACAATGGATCTTTAAAAAAGAATACCATTTGTGTTTTACCTTCGGCTACTCTACCCGCAATTTGAGCATCGCCCCCCAAAGGTCCTGAAAGCATTCTGGTTACTTTAAAACCAGCCTGTTCTGCCTTCCCTCCAGTCGTTCCCGTTGCAATCAAATTGATTTTTTCTTGCTGTAAAACCGATTTGTTTTTAATTAAAAACTGAACTAAATCCGTCTTTTTTCCATCATGTGCAATTACAGCGATTTCCATTGTATCTTTTATTTATTAGCAACGTGATACGCAATCAATCCATCGATTGGTCTTCTCAACACATTACCTAATTTAATTTGGTATTTATCAAAAGTTACTTCTAATTCTTCTCTCAAATAGAATGCAATAGATCCTACAAAATGAACGGGTACCTCTTGATAATTATCGAATTGTCTGATATAATTTTTAACAAAAGATTTCATCCCTTTGTAAATGATTTTTTTACAAAAAGGATCTTCTTTATGCTGAATCAAGAACTTAGCAAAAGTTGCTAAATACGCATTCGGATTAGCTTCCTTGTATAATTTGCTCTTGATATAATCTGGAGTCATGTCGTATTCTTTTTCAAATTCAACAGCCAAATGCTGAGGCATTTTATTGAAGTAATACTTTCTGATTAATTCTTTACCAAAAACGTTTCCACTACAATCGTCCATTACAATGTAACCTAACGATTGTACTTTTTGATGCAATTCTTTTCCGTCAAAATAACTACAGTTGGAACCTGTACCCAAAATACTAACAATAGCTTTTTCGCCTTTTGGTGTAGTAGCATATACTGCTGCATACGTATCTTCTTCAACGACAACAATAGCATTGGGAAAATAAGCCTGAAAAACCTGAGAAAGGAATACTTTCATTCTTTCTGTTCCACAACCTGCTCCATAAAAGAATAAATGAGTTGCCTCATTTTTATTTTGTAAAATATCAAAACGATCATTCAAACGCTCAACAACTTCCGTTTCATCAAGAATCTCTGGATTCAAACCTAAGGTTTGTGTTGTGAATAATACTTTTCCGCTATCGTCTATCGCAATCCAATCGGCTTTGGTAGAACCACTATCAACTATTAATTTCATCTTTTGGTTTTTTTTGGTTTTTTTGGTATTGGAAATCTGTTTCCAATGACTATAAAATTAAACATTTTATAGCTTTTTAAATAAATGAAAACAGTAAAAAAATAAAATCCCGTTACAATAACAATAACGGGATTTTATTGAAAAAGTATTGATTATTTTAAACCTGCAATATGTACAGATAAATCAATTAATTTACTTGAATAACCATATTCGTTATCATACCAAGAAATAATTTTGAAGAAAGTAGAATTTAAACCAATTCCAGCTTTAGCATCAATAATAGACGTTCTTGAATCAGATACGAAGTCATTAGATACTACATCATCTTCAGTGAATCCTAAGATTCCTTTCATTGTAGTTTCAGATGCTTTTTTCAATACTGCCATAATTTCAGCATAAGAAGTTTCTTTAGCTAATTTTACAGTTAAATCTACTGCAGAAACGTCAACAGTAGGAACACGCATTGACATACCAGTTAATTTTCCATTTAATGAAGGAATTACAACTCCTACCGCTTTCGCAGCACCTGTAGAAGAAGGAATCATATTCACTAATGCAGAACGACCTCCTCTAAAATCTTTTCTAGATGGACCGTCATTTGTCATTTGAGTTGAAGTTGTAGCGTGAACAGTTGTCATTAAACCTTCAACAATTTCGAAGTTATCGTGAATAACTTTTGCCATTGGAGCTAAACAGTTTGTAGTACAAGATGCATTAGAAACAACTAAATCAGAAGCTTTTGCAGTTTCGTGGTTCACACCCATTACAAACATTGGAGCATCCGCAGAAGGAGCAGAAATAATTACTTTCTTAGCACCACCTTTGATGTGCTCACTTGCAGTTTCAACAGTAGTGAAGAAACCAGTACATTCAGCAACTACATCAACGTCTACTTCATTCCATTTCAAATCCGCTGGATTTCTTTCAGCTGTGATACGAATGTGTCTTCCGTTTACATATAATTTACCTTCTTTTACTTCAACAGTTCCATTGAAACGACCGTGAACTGAATCATATTTTAATAAGTAAGCTAAGTGGTCAACATCTAATAAGTCATTGATAGCTACTACCTCAACATTATCTCTGTTGAAAGACTCTCTAAAAACGATTCTTCCAATTCTTCCGAAACCGTTTATTCCTAATTTTACTTTTGACATTTTAATTTAATTTTAGATTTAGTTTATTTAGTGTAATTTTTATTTTTGGCTTGACTTTCAAACCAAAATATATTTATTTTTAAATAGAAACAATATCAGAAACTCGTAACAATTCTGTATCAATTTCTGAATGCCCTTTTATAGCTTGTTCCAAAGGAGTCAACGTAATTTTGTCCTGATTGATTCCTGCCATAAAGTTAGATTTCCCTTCTAATAAAGATTCTACAGCCTTAACCCCAAGTCTACTGGCTAAAACTCTATCGAAACAAGACGGAGAACCTCCTCTTTGCATGTGTCCTAATACCGAAACTCTAACGTCATATTCAGGCAAATTAGACTCAACGTAATCTTTCAATTCGAAAACGCTTTTGCCAATTTTATCTCCTTCTGCAATTACAACAATACTAGATGATTTGCCTGCTGCTTTACTCTTTTTAAGAGAATCTAACAATCGATCCAATCCCATATCTTCTTCAGGAATTAAGATTTCTTCAGCACCCGCTCCAATACCCGCATTCAATGCAATATGACCTGCATCACGCCCCATAACTTCAACTAAGAACAATCGGTTATGAGAACTTGCCGTGTCACGAATTTTATCAATTACTTCTACAACGGTATTCAATGCAGTATCATACCCTAGAGTATGGCTTGTTCCAAAAATATCGTTGTCAATAGTTCCTGGAATCCCGATAACAGGGAAGTTATATTCAGAGTTGAATAATAAAGCACCTGTAAAACTTCCATCACCACCAATAACAACAAAAGCATCGATTTCAGCTTTCACCAAATTATCATATGCCTTTTTTCTTCCTTCTGGAGTTTTAAATTCCATTGAACGAGCCGATTTTAAAATCGTCCCTCCTTTATTAATGATATTATTAACGCTACGAGGTCCCATTTCTTTGAAGTCACCTTCAATCATTCCTTGGTATCCTCTGTATATACCCACACATCCAATATTATGGAAAGCACAAGTTCTAACAACTGAGCGTATTGCAGCATTCATTCCTGGAGAATCACCACCAGAAGTAAGAACACCTATTTTTCTTATTTTATTTGGCATTATTATAGTATTTGGCGTAAAATTAATAAACGTGAATTAGTTTCAAAGCGATGTATTTAATAAATTATAAAAACGTTACAAATTCAAACGTTTTCGTTAATAAGTTTTCAAAAAAGCAATAAAAATTAACTTTTTTTAAAAATATATAAATATTTAGTTATAATTTGATAATTAATGAATTATATCCTACAATTTTGATTTAATCCTCTTCTGGAACTCTCGCCTCTTGATTTCTTTTAGGCGTTTCTTTTGTTGGTTTTTTAGAATTTGAAAATCGGATAAAATCAGGTGTCATGTCAGAATCTTGATCTAAATACTCAGCAGGTATTGTTTGTTGACTCAACGACTTTTTAAACATCTTACTTACTAATTCCCTAAACGTATCAAAATCTACTTCGTAAGAAATACCCAACCCTTGAGTATACCCTATTCCTTGCCCTATATAATTAATATCGTTTTCTTTATTAAAAATTCTGGCATTTAAACTACCATCTTCATTCAAACGCCATAGCAATTCCACATTACCAATAAAAGCCGTTTGATTAATTCCTCCAAAAGGCACTCCTAATTTTCCATTAAAAGTGATTCGTTCATTTATTTTTGACGAAACAGATGCTTCAAACCGACCATCGGTTTCTTTTCCTAAACGCTTGTCAGCACCTACCACATTAATTCCAATATTGAATTTTTCGTCATTTGATTTAATGACATTTCCTAATAATCCTGTAGCGGTTTCAAACAAACTTCCTGACAAATCCGCTTTACTCATTCCTTCAGTACTCAAAAAACTTCCCGAAGACAACAAATACAGAGCCTGTGTTTGGCGTACTTCTTTATCGTATAATTTAGTTTGAATTTCTGATTTTAACACATTACTTACGGTTGGGAAATCAATATTAAAATCAGGCTCAGGACTCATTAAATCTCCCTTGATACCAATGACAACTTCAACGGGTACTTTTTTGTTAAATGAAGAATTATCGATTAATAACGACGGGTTTGCTGTAGTTTTATACACCGCTTCTAAGTTCAACTGGGCTCTTAACGGATTTCCTTCCCAAGATATAGAACCTCCTTTTTTAACCGTGAACTTTTTATTTATTCCTGTGGTTTTAAAATTATATGTTCCTTCGTAAGCTTGGAAATCCCCCCACATATTAAATTTACCCAAGGTATTTATTTTGAATAAAAGAGATCCGTTACCTCTACCTTTCATTCCGTGTCCTGAATTTCGATCTAAAATAACCTCTACTTCTGCATCTGGAGTAATATTAAAATCAAATTCTAAATCCAATCCTTTGTAGTTACTTCCCTTTTCTACAATTCCTTTCTTTAAATTGAACTTTTCTTTTGGGGTAATGAAATGAAGAAAGTTATTCTCACCAACACTCTCTGCATTATTAATAGGTATTTTTACGCTTGTTCCTTTTTCAGATTTAGCATCAACTTTAATCTCTAAATTATTTGTAGGCCCTTTAATTGTTGCGTTACCATTGATAAATGCAGTACCAAAGTAAGCCGCATCTTCACTATCTTTAGTATCCAAGACTAGCAAGCGTTTTGAAGCTATAGCCAAATCCAATTTCCAATTTGAAAAATTCTTGTGCTCTATACTCCCATTCAAAACTCCTTTTGTTCCAAACTTAGAGTCTGTTAATAAATTATTTCTAAACAAAAACTTTTCGTCTGTCAAATCTACAATCGTTCTGTCCGTCATTTCATAGTCAACACCCAGATAAGGAATTGCCATACCTGCTTTATCAAGATACAGACGACCATTAATCTCTGGCGTATTTACATTCCCTTGAATAGTAGCATTTCCCGATGCTAATCCTCTAATATTTGACAACACTTCACCGCCTAAAGAGCCCAGAGTGGCCAATTTAAATTGATCAAATTTCACTCGTAGATCCAAAAGGGTTACATTATTCTTAATCTCAAGATTACCACTAGCATTAAACGATTCAAAATCCTCATTCTTAATAGATGAAGTAATCGCAAATTTAGAGAGGTTTTCATCTCCTTCTATATCAAAATCAAGAGTACCTAAATCCGTTTTATTCAAATTAAGATGATCTATTACCAACGAAGCCGTTGGCTGATAAACCGCTTTATTCTGTTTAAAATTCACCTCTCCATTAATATTTCCATTGAAAACAAAATGGTTGTTTTCAGGAGTAATTTTATTCAGATTCACATCCTTAAAATTCAATTTTAAATCTTTATAAGAATCTCCTTTTGTTGTACCAAACAATTCTATTCTTTGATGTTCGTGTGACAACACAATATCTTCAATAGCAAACTCTTTTAGCTCTTTGTCAAAAACAATTCGATTATCTTGAGTGTCATTTTCATTTAAAAACCATAAATAATCCTTGAATTTTACTTCTGATTTACTAATACCTACAACATTTTTCTTTTCTTTATTAATCGTGTGGTATAGATTCAAATTAAAATAATCTTCTCCTTTAGATCCTCCTTTAAACTCTGTGCGAAAAAACAAGGAGTCTTTCATTGTAACATTAATCAAGCTAAAATCGCGTATTTTATAGTACTTCGATTTAATAGAATCTAATTCGATATAAGCATTATACAACGGATTTTTATTGTCTACATTAATCCTTACGTTATCAAAAGTGTTCTTAGCGGCAATAATCTGAGGAGAATTAAAATTGAGTTTAAATTCATTCTTATCTGAATTAATTTTCCCTTTTACAACAGTGTTGGTTTCAATCGAGATTTCAGGAAAAAGTACTTCTACAATTTTATTATTAATCGAAAAATCAAAATTTAAAAACTGTCCTTTCTCCACCTTATTCGGCTTATAGTTTGTATAAAGACTGCCTAGTGAATTTTCAACTAATTTTCGCAATTGATTGAATTTGTATTTACCTTCAATTTTTCCTTCAACAATATCCGGAGAATTTACAGTTATTGTTCTGATTTTATTTTCGTCAAAACTAGAATTAACTTTGAAATCATTAAAGAAATACGTTGATTTAGAGTTAGTGTAAGTAGTTTGGTTTACAAAGACATCTCCTTGTAAATTATCTACCGTATTACCTGCCACTTGAACTACAATATCTCCTTTCAATAAAGAGGTTGCATCATTAGTAAACTTTAATTGATATAAATTAGCATTAGCAATACCAATATGGAAATCAAATCGACTGTCTTTTTTTGTCCAATCAACCAAACCATCAAAAGTCAAATTCAAATTAGGGTCGTTTATTGATACTTTCCCTTGGTAAATAGGCATTTTAAAATTTCCATTTACCTCTAAATTGTGATAAGAATAGTTATTGTAATCCATTTGAGAAATTGCACCACTAATTTGTGTATTCAAATATTTCTCAGTAAAACCAATACCATCTATATCCAAATTCAAGCTGATTTTGACCAAATCTTTTTCAGACACAAAGGTTCCTAAATCGAAATTATCCAAAACGACATTCCCAACATAAGATGCTTTGTCAATAAAATCAATAGAATGCATCACAAAATTTGATTTTACATTTCCTAAAGCAGTAGTCATCGTAAAATCAGCATTAATAGTACTCCTGGTTAATTCCGTTGTTCCAACTAAATTAAACCTACCTAGCTTTTCTAAGTTAGCAGGTAATGTCTTTCCTAATACATTAGGCAATAAGAGTATTAAATTATCATAACTTGACGAAAGAGTATTGAATTTTCCTTTCATATAGAACTCCTGCCCATTTTTAGGAAATAAATTCTTAAATCGGATAGCTCCAATCATTTTACTTTTTCTAGAATCCACTAAATTCAATTGACTAACTTTTAAATCATTCAGTGTTCCTGACAAATTAGCTTTGGTATAAAAGAATTGGTTTTTACCTAATTCTTTATAAAAACAACGAATATCATTTGAGGCCAAAGTAGCTGAAGCTAATTGAACATCAAATTGTACTTTATTATTGAAATCAGCAAAATCTTCAATTTTATAATTCAAAGCAACATTTGCCTTTATTTCGGAGTTTTCTTTAGTAAACGCTTCTAACTTGGTTAATTTGATTTGTTTTTTAGTATAACTAAATAGCCCACTTAGTTTTTTTACATATACCCCACGATGATCTAAAAATGACATTTTTAGGATATTGGTATTCACATCGGGGCCGTACAATTTAAAATCGGAAAGCTGGATATTCAATTGAGTAAAATCGACATCTTTGGGTACTACTCTATTCTCATCTGTCAGAATAAAATGTCCTTTGGTAATTTGAGCCTCTTTGGCGGTCAATAAAAAATGTTTTTTAGACGGTTTCCCTTGTCCAAAGGCATTAATAAAAACATCAATATTGGTTAATTTTTCTTTCTTGTAGGTTTTTAAATTAAATAACACCTCATCCAGATGCAAATCACTAAAAATTAAATCCCCATCAAGCAATTTTTTCCCATCTAAAATAGAAGTCTTAATTCGACCTGCATAGATTAAAGTATCTTGATGATGGTCTCTGATCAATACATTTTTGAATTTTACTCCGCCAAAAAGAGAAATAGCAACCTCATCTATGGTGATATCGGTTCCAAAGTCTTCATTAACCGTAGTCATAACGCGTTTTGCAATACTCGTTTGCACCACAGGCAAGCTCAGCGCAATGCCCAGAATCAGCAAAAAGAGGATAAATCCAATTAGCGAATACGATACTATTTTTTTGGCGTTTTTGATACGGCTTACAATTTAATTTTTTGAAATTCTAATTTGCCTTCCCAAAGAAGACGCTTTAAATAAAAATTCTTTAATTTTGGCTCCGCTGTTCAACAGCTACAGAACGCCAAATATAATTTAAAATTCGCGCTTTTTTATGCAAAATTCCGAGGTTTTTATTCTTGCCATCGAAAGTTCTTGCGACGATACTGCAGCAGCCGTTTTACATAACGATAAAGTACTGTCTAATGTTGTTGCCAATCAATTGATTCACAATCAATATGGCGGTGTGGTTCCTGAACTAGCTTCAAGAGCTCACCAACAAAATATTGTTCCGGTAATTGATGCTGCGCTGCGAAAAGCAAATATACAAAAAGAACAGCTGTCTGCAATTGCTTTTACACAAGGCCCAGGTTTAATGGGGTCTTTGTTAGTAGGCAGTTCTTTTGCTAAATCAATGGCATTGGCATTACAAATTCCGTTAATAGCCGTCAATCACATGCACGCTCATATTTTAGCTCATTTTATTGACGAAGAAGGATTTGACAAACCTGAGTTTCCTTTTTTAGCGTTAACCATTAGTGGGGGACATACCCAAATCGTTCGTGTAGATGGTTTTTTTGATATGACTATTATTGGCGAAACCACTGATGATGCTGTTGGAGAAGCTTTTGACAAAAGCGCCAAAATACTTGGACTACCGTATCCTGGCGGACCTTTGGTAGACAAATATGCACAATTAGGAAATCCAAAAGCATTCCCTTTTACCAAACCCAAAGTACCTGGTTTGGATTTTAGTTTTTCGGGATTAAAAACCGCTATTTTATATTTCATTCAAAAGAAAAAATTGGAAAATCCGAACTTCATCGACGAGAATATCAATGATATTTGCGCTTCCATTCAATACACCATTATTGAAATTTTAATGGACAAATTGAAATTAGCGGTCAAAGAAACTGGAATTAAACAAATTGCCATTGGTGGTGGCGTTTCGGCCAATTCCGGAATACGCAACACCCTAAAAGAAACTGAAAAAAAATACGGATGGAAGACCTTCATTCCTAAATTTGAATACACCACCGATAATGCTGCAATGATTGGAATTGTAGGTTATCAAAAGTTTTTATCGGAACATTTCGAAACTTCATCGGTAGTTTCTAAAGCACGAATTCAATTCTAATACTATGCAATTATTTTATAATTCTACAATAAACGAGACTACTAAAACCTTCTCTTTTGACAGAGAAGAAAGCAAACACATCATTAAAGTATTACGTAAAAAAGACGGAGATATTTTATTTGTAACTAATGGTTTAGGATTTTTATTTAAAACCGAAATTGTATTAGCTTCCGATTCGAAATGTACGGTTCAAATGGTATCCTTTGAAAAAGCAGCTGCTGCTCCATATCAATTGCATTTAGCAGTTGCGCCAACCAAAATGAATGACCGATACGAATGGTTTTTGGAAAAAGCAACCGAAATTGGTATTCAAGAAATCACTCCTATCATTTGTGATCGTTCCGAAAGAAAAGTAATCAACATCGAGCGTTTTGAGAAAATTATTCTCTCAGCAATGAAACAGTCTAACGAATTGTATTTACCTAAACTAAATCCTGCTATTTCGTTTAAAGAATTCATGAAACAAAAAAACAAAGGACTGCAATTGATTGCGCATTGTGAAGAAACAGATAAAAAAACACTAAAATCAATTTTACAATCGAACACAGACGTTACCATTTTAATTGGTCCTGAAGGTGATTTTTCTGAAAAAGAAATTGCATTGGCATTAGAGCAGAATTACATCCCTGTGTCTTTAGGAAATACAAGACTCCGCACTGAAACAGCCGCTGTAGTAGCTTGTCATAGTGTGGTGTTTTTTAATGAGAAATAAAATAGACTATGAGGAAAATCCATTTCTTATTGTTATTCCTATCTTTTCAATGCTTCGCTCAGGAAATTGCCTTGGTAAAATACCACGGGGGTGGCGATTGGTATGCGAACCCTACTTCGTTACCCAATTTAATTCGTTTTTGTAATAACACTATTCAGACGAAAATTAAATTAAAACCGGCTACAGTTGAACCGATTAGTCCAGACATTTTTAGTTATCCGTATATTCACATGACAGGTCACGGAAATGTAGTTTTCAATCCCGAAGAAGAAACCAACCTGAGAAATTACTTGAACTCAGGAGGATTTCTACACATAGATGATAATTACGGGATGAACGAATACATTCGGAAAGCCATAAAAAAACTATTTCCATCAAATGAATTAGTTGAAATTCCAGCCAATCACCCCATTTTTCAAAAACCGTTTTCTTTCCCAAATGGTTTGCCAAAAATTCACGAACACGATAATAAACGCCCTCAAGCCTTTGGGATTTTTGTAAAAAACCGATTGGTGTTATTGTATACTTTTGAATGTGATTTAGGAGATGGTTGGGAAGATGCCGAAGTACACAATGATCCTATTGAAATACGCCAAAAAGCACTAAAAATGGGTGCTAATATTATCAATTATATTTTCAATAATTAATGCAACTTACTCACGAAAATACTTCTTTCGAAAAGAAAAACTTCCCAATTACCTTGGTTTGTGACCATATTTATTTTCAACAAAATATAGGTTCGCTATTTCGAATTGGAGAAGCTTTTGGCATTGAAAAAATTATTTTCATTGGGAAAGACATTCCTTTGACTCCTAGAAAAATAAACAAAACTTCTCGAAGCACTCATTTGCAAGTACCTCATACCATTATTGAAGAAACAGAAAGTGCAATTGATTATTTATTAGAAAACAAATACGAAATTATTGCTTTAGAAATAGCCGAAACGAGTACGCCTATTAACGAAGTAATAGTGAACAAAAACCAAAAAATTGCCTTGTTAATTGGAAGTGAAATAGCAGGTATTAGTGAACCGCTATTAGCTATTGCAACCCAAATTACTCATATCACTATGTTTGGTTCCAATAGCAGTATGAATGTCGTTCAAGCTACAAGTATTGCTTTGTATGAGATTACCAATAAATTAAATCAATAAGAAACAGTTAGAGGTAAACCAACTCCTTTTGAATCTTTTCCTATCTTTATACCATAAATCAATATCTATTTGAAATGATTACATCTAAAACAATTGCTAACGGAATTTTGAGAGCTATAGGAACTTTGGTTGTAATAGCTATTTCTCTTTATTTTTTATATCAAATACAGTCCGTACTCATTTACCTTGTAGTATCTTTAATTCTTACTTTAATTGGAAATCCTATTTTAGACTTCCTAAAGACACGATTGAGATTTAACCATACCCTAGCTACCATTACTACTCTATTGATTTTTACCCTCACCATCATTGGATTGATTTCACTCTTTATTCCTTTGATACTATCCCAAAGCGAAAACTTATCTTTATTAAATACAACTCAAATAGAACAAAACATAAACGAATTAATTAATCAAATTGCGGTATTCCTAGACAATCACAACATGGATTCTACCAAAATTTTAAAAGAAGTCAATATCACTTCTAAAATTAATTTTAATTTCATTCCAAACTTCTTAAATAGTATTCTAGGAATCATCAGTAGCTTTGGAGTTGGACTTGCCTCTGTATTTTTTATCACTTTTTTCTTTTTCAAAGACCGTGAATTATTTATTAACGGTGCTAAAAAATTAATTCCTGATAGCCACGAAACACAAATTTTAAATTCATTAGACAAAACCAATTATTTATTATCACGGTACTTTATCGGACTATTACTGCAACTAGGAATTGTTTTTATCTTATATCTTATAGTCTTGTCTATTTTCGGAATAGAAAATGCGGTTATTATTGCGTTTTTATGTGCTGTACTTAATATCATTCCTTATATAGGTCCATTAATCGCAACTGTGCTGGCTGCTATTTTGACCATGATTAGTCATTTGGGAAATGATTTTCAAACAGACACTTTGCCTACTACACTTTATATTTTGATTGGATTTTGGATTGTGCAACTTATTGATAACAACCTATCACAACCCTTTATTTTTTCAAAAAGTGTAAGTTCACATCCTTTAGAAATTTTCTTAATAATTATAATTGCAGGGTTTCTTTCTGGAATTTTGGGTATGATAATAGCTGTACCTTTATACACTATTTTAAAAGTTGTTGGGAAAGAATTTTTTCCAAACAATGTAGTAATTCAATTATTAACTAAAAATATTTAGGCTTGGATTTACCTATTTTAAATCCGGAAATACAACGATTCATTCAAGAACATATTGGTGTATCCATTTCAAAATTAGCGCTTCAAAAAAATCCATTTCCAGAAGTTGAATGGTTAGGTATTTTAAACCAAATTGAGGCAAAAACTAAAGTAAAAGATAAATTACCGACTTGGTTCAAGACGGCTACTATTATTTATCCTTCAAAAATATCGGTTGAGCAGACTTCGTCAGAAAAAACGGCCGAATACAAATCGAGTTTGATTTCAGGAAATAGCCTTATTGATTTAACAGGTGGTTTTGGAATAGATGATTTTTACTTTGCTAAAAAAATTAAAAATGTAACCCATTGCGAAATCAATTCGGATTTATCTACTATTGTCAAACATAATTTTAAACAATTAGGCGTTACCAATATTGACTGCATTGCGGGAGATAGCTTAGCCGCTTTACAATCGCTGCCTACACAATGGGATTGGATTTACATTGACCCTTCTCGACGTAATGATGCCAAAGGTAAAGTTTTTATGCTCAAAGACTGTTTGCCCAATGTGCCTGAGAATTTAGATTTCTATTTTGAAAAATCAGACGCTATTTTAATTAAAACGGCGCCGTTGTTGGATATTGCCGCTGGACTATCCGAACTACAGAATGTAAAAACAATCCATATTGTAGCTTTGGAAAACGAAGTAAAAGAATTGCTTTGGGAATTGCACAAAAACTATTCGGGTGCAATTACTATCAAAACAGCTAATCTTACTAAAGCAACTATTGCTACTTTTGAATTCCAACTCAACGAAGAAAGCATCGAATCTAATTATTCACTACCGCAACTTTATTTATACGAGCCCAATAGTGCTATTATGAAATCAGGCGGTTTTAATGAAGTTAGCACTGCTTACCAATTGAACAAACTGCACAGACATTCCCATTTATATACCTCCAATGAATTAATTGATTTTCCTGGACGCGTTTTTGAAATTCAAGAAAGCATTCCTTATGCCAAAAAAGAACTCAAAACCCATTTAGAAAATTCCAAATGCAACATTACTACTCGGAACTTTCCTGAAACAGTAGATAGTATTCGAAAAAAATGGAAAATCAAAGAGGGAGGAAATTCCTATTGTTTTTTCACAACCGATATGAATAATGATAAAATAGTTTTAATTTGCGCCAAAATAAAATAACCATGAAACACGTACTTGCTATCGCTATATTCTTATTCAGTTTGCAATCATTCGCACAAAAACCATGCGAATACACCACTGATGTAACCGATTCTATTGGTACCTATAAATCTACCAAAGAATACATGATTGCCGAGAAAAACTTTGCTGGTACGTCAAGTTATATCTTTTTTTCTTTGGCTGTAGCCGATGGAATGCCTTTGTTGAACGTTCAATTGATTCAAAAAAGCAAAGGGTTTATGAAAGCCAATTGTTTCGATAAAAATTCGAAATTATTTTTACAATTGAATAACGGAAAAGTGGTTACCCTAATTCACATGGATCAAGAAAACTGCGGAAGTATGCTACGTGACGACAAAGGATTTGATAATCGAATCACTCCAGGCACTTTCATGTTTATGAAAGATAGTTTTGAGGAATTAAAAAAATCAGCTGTTTCAATGATGCGCATCAAGTACTTAACTGACACTGAAGATTATGTACTTAAAAAGCAATTCACATCCGAGTTGAATAATGAAGTGTACGAGCCTGAAACCTATTTTATTCAAAACATTGACTGCGCCAAATAAAGCCAATGTAATTGTTTGAGGTAATTAATCACATTTCCATTTTGTGTTGGAGACTTTTTCTTTTGAAGCATTTATTAGATTATAATGCCACCATTCTGAATCAAAAGAAACAAAGCCATTTTCTTGCATGATGCGTTTAAGGAGTAATCTATATTGCTTTACTTCATCTGAAAGGTTTTCAAAATGATGACTGGCTTCGGGACCAAAAAAATCAAATGGAGTTCCCATATCCAATGCCTTACCATTACTACCCACTAAAGTAATGTCAACTGCCCCTCCTCTATTGTGTATGGAGCCTTTGGAGGGATCAGCCACATACTCTGGATTAGAAACAATTTGCCACATTCTTTTTTGGATATCCAAAGGACGGTAACAATCAAAAATCTGGATTCGATAGCCTTTTTGCATAAATTTTTCATTGGCTTTCACCAAGGACTTAACCGTTTTCAAACGTAAAAAGCATTCGGCACAATCATACACTTGTGCTTTAAGAAAATTATCTGTAGTCGCATATTTCATGTTATACACAAAATCAGTACTGTAGTCTTTTAAATTAACAAAAGTAGTATCGGCAATTGCATTCTGATTCTGAGCTTGAAGCTGAGTAGTCGCTGAAAAGAAAACCAGTAGTAAAAAAGATAAAACCAATCGCATCGCATTATTTTCTTATAATTATCTGTTAAAAGTATTTCTTTTTTTTTGACTATTTCTTTTCTTAACTATTAAATTTGGAACCATTAATAAAATCCCAATTGAAAAACTTATTTTTGAATAAAATTAATCCTATGAGAAACCAATGGTTACTAGTATCATTTTTTGTTTTTATAACCAGTAATTGTGTATTGGCTCAAGCCAAGAAAACCATTCCTGCTAGTCAGATTGAATTTCAATCATCGGAATACAAAAACAAAATGTATTATTTAGCGAGTCACTATGGCAAATACCAAACTTTATTAGACTCCATAAAAGGAACTAATGATGGGAAGCTAATTTTCAAAAAAGATCAAAAATATGTAGAGGGAATTTACATGCTAGTCACTCCAGACAAGAAAATAGAATTGGAATTCTTAATGGATGCTAACCAAAAATTCAACATTCAAGTAACTAATCCTAATGAGAAAACACTCGCAATTGAAAATTCACCGCTAAACCAAGATTTCAATACATTCAATTCCTTTTTTAAAACCAAAATGGGAGGAATCAAATCCTTAGAAAAAAGTTTAGCCGACAAAAAAACAAAACAAGATAGCGCTTTAGTTATCCAAGATTTAAAAAAAATACAAAGCGAAATCAATACTTATAAAAATAATTACATCCAGGCGAATCCTAGCAATACTTTAGCTTTACTATTCAAAATGAGTCAACCTACTGATAATTTCTTGAATAAACCTACTGAGGAAAAATTAGCTACTAAAATCGATTCAATTGGGTATTTGAAAAAACACTTTTTTGACGGAATTGATTTTAAAGACAATCGTTTGTTGCGCAATCCGTTTTTAGAAAACCGCATTGCTACGTATTTCAACTCTTTTGTTCCCGTTACACCCGAAGCGGTAACCGCTGAAATAATCCAAATCTTAAATCAAACCGACCAGCCTAACGGAGATGTGTTCAAATACCTTAGTTTGCATTTTATCGATTTGTATGCCGAGCCTAAGATTATGGGCATGGATCGAGTGTTTATCAATATTTACAATACCTATTTTAAGAACAAAGAATATTCTTGGCTACAATTGAAACAAAAAGAATTCTTTAAGTTCAAAGTATCAAGCATCAAAGATAATTTAGTGGGCGACAAAGGACGCAATTTATTTATGCTTACTCAAGATCAAAAACGTATTGACTTGTATGACATTAAAGCCAAATACACCGTAATTGCTTTTTGGGATCCTACTTGTGGGCATTGCGCTACCGAAATTCCAAAAATGCATCAATTGTATGAAACCGAATGGAAACAAAAAGGGGTAGTCGTTTTTGCAGTAAACAATAATACTAATGAAATGGTCAAATGGATCCAATTTATTGAAAAAGAAAAACTATCAGATTGGACTAATGTGTACCCCGCTCCTGTGGTTACGGGCAATTACACTAAGGAAGATGTCGATTTTCAAACACTATACAACGTGAGACAAACTCCAGTCATCTATCTTTTGGACCAAGACAAAAAAATTATTGCTAAAAAAGTAGATCCAGAAAATTACTCCAAAATTATTGACCAATTGGAACATAAAACTAAATTGTAATATCAATTCCAACTAATTTATTTTGATCTTGACATTTTTTTAGTCAAAAGAAAAGCGATTAAATCTTAAATTGACATTCAATACTAGTTCCTTTTTGAACTTCACTATAAATCGTAAAATCCGCTTTAACGGAGCGAGCTCGATCATTCATATTGGTAAGACCAATTCCTTTAGTCGTTGTGCTTCTATCAAATCCCTTTCCGTTATCGGTAATCGTCAGAAATAAGGAAGTAGCATCAGGTTGAGTAATAATTACTGAACATTTTGAAGCATCAGCATATTTAGTAACATTAGACAAAGCCTCTTGAACAATACGATAAATAGTTATTTTGACCAAGCCTGAAATAGATTCCCAATCAATATGCGCATCACAGTCTAAATGAAATTCGGTACTTGTAACAGTAGCTTGTCGCACACAACTAGCCAATAATTCGTGATAATCAAAATGAGAAGCCACATCAGAATGTAAATCATGCGCGATGGCTCTAATATCTTGTTCAATTGTTTGTAAATTATCGATTTGTTTGGATCTTTTTTCCTCAGCTTCTGGACTCGCCATCGTATTGAGCATACCCAACTGCAATCGGGTACCATAAATTCTATTCATCACATTATCATGTAACTCCTTGGAAATCCGATTTTGTTCCTCCTCCCTAGCTGTATTCAACGCAATTTGAGAAGCACGCATCAAATCAAACAACTCCAATTCTGCCGCCTGCAATTGCTTTCGATACGCCAATTCTTTACGTTGTCCTACTGCATAACGAACCACCAACAGACAAGTCAAAAGAACCGTGCCAATAATCAAATACATATTCCGACTACTCAATTCTTTATTAGCATCCTCCACGACTGAGGTCTCGTATTCGATACGAGCGTATTTGTTTCGGTTATTGCGTTGCGCAACAGCAAGACTATCTGTAAGTCGTATAATTTTTCCTTTATAATAGGAATCTCTTTGAGGCTCTGCTTTAGATAGTAAATCATACACTAATTTCAATTCATTACTCGCTTTTATCTTTTTACCCAAAACCAATGCTCTATTTAAAAAACCACGAGACTTTATGGTATCTTTTTGGATCAAAAAGTACTCTCCTAAATTGATTAGTTTATTTATAGCTTCAGCTTCAATATTGTATTTATATGAAAGATTTAAGGCCTTTGTCAATAAAATTTCAACATCTTCTAAATTACCAGATTTCATCTTTGAATAACCTAAATTTCCTAATAAAATAATATAATTTTTAGGGTTTTTATCATATGTTGATTTTGCCAACTGAGTACTTAATTCCATTATAGATTTTGTATACTGACGCTTTTTATCAAAAACATTCGCTTTATTTATGGATAAAGTAACTCCATAATCAAAAATTAAATTTTCTGAAAATCTATTTTTACTCAAATGGATTAATTCATTTTCAGCATTTTCAAAATATTTTAGAGCAGCATCATAATCCTCTAACTTATCTAGGTTACATCCCATTAAGTTATGTGTCAAATACAACATTTCGAAATCATCACTATATTTTATTAATTGTAATACTTGTGAAAGTTTAATCTCACTTTCGAGATAATTACCCTCATAAAACAAAATATAGGCTTTTTTAAAGAGCATTTTTGCTCGCAATTCATCATCGCCCAATAGTTTATATAATTTTTCTGCTTCCTGGTAGTAATTATAAGCACTATCTCGAAAAGTCTGACTATAAGAATCTCCTAAATAATTATAAGATTTAGCAATCGAAAGAGTATCCTTTAATTCTTTAGATAAACGAAATACTTGTCTACAAATATTCGATGATTTCTTAATACTATTTAAATAATAATACTCTGTTGATAAATCCAATAGAAAATTTGCTGTCGGAACAGTCATTGGTAATTCATCACTCTTTTTAACAATTGAATCTAAAAAAAGTTCTTTTTTATCAGAGGAAAGTTTCGTATAATTTCTAGAAACAAAAATTGATTCCGACAAATATTCTTGTTTCTTTTGAGAACAAGATGCTAAAAACAATAAACTTAATATTAAATAAATTACTTTCAAAAATATTTTTTTTCAAAAATAAATAAAAAAAAGGCTACACAAACATAGCCTTTATTATTTTATCTTCTTGTTGGAACACTTGGTTCCCCTATATCATCCACACTCGCATTCACTGGCTTAACCACCGTCTTATCAGGACTAGCTGTGGGGTCTCCTGGTAGAGCATCAGCGGTACACGATTGAAGAACAATACTAAAAACAAACAATACAATACATTTTGATACAAGTGGGGTTTTCATAATAAATCATTTAAGGATTAGAAATAATATCCTAGCCATGCCTTCTGAGCGCAGCGGTTCAATTGATTGTTCTGAAAAGAAGGGTAGTCTTTCTCAGAGTCGTTTTTAGCGTCGTTACCCTACACTAAAAACAACCATTAAAGCTTTAACTCCATTGATTGGATAGGCCAAATGTAACAAGGAGAAATAGCAAATCACATCAAAAAAAACCTAGATTAGTCGATGACAAAGCATGAGTAGTAAGTCAACTGCTTTTGCGAGTAAGTGACAAAAACCGTTTTATGAAATTCGTATAATGATAGTGGTAATATTATCCTTATAGGTTCTAGAAAAAGGCAACACAATCTCATTATTCAACAAATAACACTTACTCTTTCCTAAATTGATACGACTCACATAGTCTACATTAATCACATACCCGTGGTGAATTCTAAAAAAATAAAAGGGTAACAACTTCTCAAAATGTTTCAAGGTCTTGAAAGCAGTAATCACTTTTCCTGATTGCAAATAGAAATCGGTAGTATTGTTGTCTGCTTTCAAATACACAATGTCAGAAGTTTTAATAAAATGATAATCGCCATTGGACTTAATCGAAATTTTATCAACATACAATGAAGTGTGTGTCTTTTGATACCGCAGCAAACATTTGCGCAATTCATTTGTATCAATAGGATGCAATAGATACCCCGATACTCCCCGTTGGTAAGCATCAAAAGCCTGGTCTTTAGAAGTACTTAATACAATGATTGTAGGCAAAATATCCAAAAATTCGTGCAGTTCACTCAATAAAGAAAGCTGTATAGAATCTTGCGATGACGTATTTCCATCACTAATAGTCATAAAGACCACATCTGGCTTTAATTCCAATATTTTATTGATAGCCTCAGTTCGGTTCGTACAAATAGCTACACATAAAAAAGCATCGTGAATTTTTATCAATTCCAATGTAGGTTCAATAACCTGAGATCCATCGATAAGTACATACGAAAATTGCATTTTTGTTTGCAATTTAAAAAGAGTAGCCAACCAAATTTTACGGTAAAACCGTAATCTTTTAAATATATTTTGATTAGGTTTGGCTCGTTTTATTCCCAATTCGAAATGTTTATCCACCAAACAAATACAAAATGAACTTTCTTATTGTTGACGACCATCCACTAATTGTAGATAGTTATGTATCCCTTTTATCCTTAGTTGAAACTAACAAAAATCCCAACTTCCATTTAGCTTACAATTGCGAACAAGCTTATACAACTATTATAAAATTAAAAGCTAGCCATACCCAATTAGATGTGGCTTTTATTGATGTAAGTCTTCCTGCGTATGAGAAAATGAATTTACGCTCTGGAGATGAAATAGGTAGTTTAGTGCAACACCATTTCCCTAATTGTAGCATCATTATTATCTCCATGCACAACGAGCCAGTTTGGGTAAACCGAATCATAAAAACACTGAATCCACAAGGGTTTATTTCAAAAAATGATATCAATTACAAAAGCTTTCCTTCCATTATGGAAGCCATTACTAAAAAGGAATCCTACTATAGTAAAACTATTGTAGAAGCACAAAAGGAGTTCGCAATCAAAAATATCAAATGGGATGAACACGACAGCAAAATATTACAGCTCATTGCTGACGGAGTAAAAACAAAAGATTTGCCCCATTACATTCCTCTTTCATTAAGCACTATTGAAAAGCGAAAAGCCAATTTAAAAAAGCAACTCATATTTCAAGGGGGATCAGATGCTGACCTAATTGAAAGAGTAAAGAAAATGGGGTTATTCAGTACCAATAGATAATTTTTTAAAAACCGTAATAAATTTCTTAAAAAACCGTAATTTAATATTTAAACTTTTTATAATTTTGCACACAATATAAGTGCCAAAATAATATGGCCCCCAACTTTTAAAATTAATTATAAAAAAATTGAATTATGGGAGCAATAATTCTGATTTCTAATTCAGCAAGCAAAGGTAAATCTAGTACATTAGTTGAATTAGCTAATTTGATACGTGACAAATATGTTGACATTCAAACAGTTTACACTTATAAACATAAAACAACGATAGACTTCACTTTAGTCATTAAAGTAAAAGGGAAAATTGTTGCTTTTGAAAGTAAAGAAACTACTCTTAATCCACTCGAAAACCGACTCGGAAAAATTATAAGGGATTATAATCCCGATATTCTATTCTGTACTTCTAAAACTAAAGGAGCATCGTTAAATACAGTAAATCATATCGCTTCTAAGTTCAATTACAACTGCATCAAAACATCAACTTACCAAGTTGCTGATGACTTTGAAAAAGCGAATCAAACTAAAGCAAAACACTTATTTTACTTGGCAATTCAATTGAATTTATTTTAATACTTTTTCATGCTTTTGAATAGGTCCTAAAACGACAAATACTCGTTTTTAATGCATCATTTTGGCTTTTGAAATCCGTTTCTCTTATTTTTTGTTACTCCATAAAAAAGCGATAAATTAGCGCCATTAAAAATTTACTTCAATCACAATGAAAAATACTGCTTTAACGCACATTCACGAAAGTTTGGGAGCCAAAATGCTTCCGTTTGCCGGATACAATATGCCTATTCTTTACGAAGGGGTTAATGCTGAACACGAAATTGTGCGAACAGGCGTGGGTGTATTTGATGTGTCACACATGGGTGAATTTCTACTTTCAGGACCTAATGCATTGGCTTTAATTCAAAAAGTAACTTCAAATGATGCGGCTACTCTAACTATTGGCAAAGCACAATATTCGTGCTTACCTAATGCTGAAGGTGGAATTGTTGACGATTTATTGGTGTACAAAATGAAAGAAGACCAATATTTATTGGTTGTAAATGCATCTAATATTGATAAAGACTGGAACTGGATTAGTAGTCACAATGATTTAGGGGTAGAAATGAAAAACCTTTCAGATGAGTACTCCTTATTGGCCATTCAAGGACCAAAAGCCGTTGAAGCCATGCAAACGCTATCTTCACTTGATTTAGCTCAAATAGAATACTACCATTTTCAAGTGGGAGATTTTGCTGGAATAAATGACGTAATCATCTCGGCAACAGGCTATACTGGAGCAGGAGGATTTGAAATTTATTGTAAAAATGCCGATGTAGAGCACATTTGGAACAAAGTATTCGAAGCAGGAAAAGCATTCAATATTCAACCTATTGGTTTAGCCGCTCGTGATACTTTGCGCTTAGAAATGGGGTTCTGTTTGTACGGAAACGACATTAACGATACTACTTCACCATTAGAAGCAGGGCTAGGTTGGATTACAAAATTCAATAAAGAATTTACCAATTCAACTAATCTAAAAAAGCAAAAAGAAGCAGGTGTAACAAAAAAATTAGTTGGTTTTGAAATGCTAGAACGCGCTGTACCAAGACACGATTATGAAATTGTGGATGCTGATGGAAATAGTATTGGAATTGTAACTTCAGGAACTATGTCTCCGTCTATGAATAAAGGGATTGGTTTAGGATATGTAAATACTGAATTTAGTGGTATTGATAGTGATATCTATATACGAATTCGTAAAAATGATGTCCCTGCCAAAGTGGTGAAACTACCATTTTATAAAAAATAATAAGGATTGTAAAAACTACAAAATAATACTATTTTTGCAACGTTAAAAAATATTAGCAATGGGAAGAGCATTTGAATTTAGAAAAGGAAGAAAAATGAAACGTTGGTCAGCAATGGCCAAAGCCTTTACTAGAATTGGTAAAGATATCGTAATGGCTGTAAAAGAAGGAGGACCAAATCCAGATGCCAATTCACGATTAAGAGCTGTAATACAAAATGCTAAGGCAGCTAATATGCCTAAGGAAAATGTAGAACGTGCTATTAAAAAAGCAACTGATAAAGATACTGCTAACTACAAAGAAGTTTTGTTTGAAGGCTATGCTCCTCACGGAATCGCACTTTTAATAGAGACTGCTACAGATAATAATAATAGAACAGTTGCCAATGTACGCAGCTATTTTAATAAATGCAATGGTACAATGGGAACTCAAGGTTCAGTTGAGTTTATGTTTGACCATACCTGTAACTTCCGTATTCCAAAAGAAGGTTTGGATCCAGAAGAATTGGAATTGGAATTCATTGATTTTGGTGCTGAAGAAGTTTTTGAAGACGAAGACGGAATTTTAATCTATGCGCCATTTGGAAGTTTTGGAACCATTCAAAAAGAATTGGAAAACAGAGGATTAGAAATTCTATCTTCTGGATTTGAAAGAATTCCTCAAATCACTAAAAAGCTAACAGAGGATCAAGTAGCTGATGTAGAGAAATTAATCGAAAAAATTGAAGAAGATGATGACGTGATGAACGTATATCATACTATGGAAGAATAAATTTCCTTATATGGGTTAAGCCCAATTAATTCAAATACAAACTCTCGAGCAATCGAGAGTTTTTTTGTTTCTACTAATTTGATACAATAAAAAAACTCCAGGAATACTGGAGTTTTCAATTTATTCTTTTGAAAATGTTACTTTATAAATTCAATGCGTTGTGCTTCTTCTTGATTAATGCTATCAAAGAATCCCTGCTCATTCATCCAATCGTCACTAAAAACTTTACTCATGTATCTAGAACCATGATCTGGAAAAATAGCAATTACATTACTCTCTGCATCAAATTCTCCTTCGTCAGCATATTGTTTGATGGCTTGAAGTACCGCTCCTGAAGTATATCCTACAAACAACCCTTCTGTTTTAGCTAATTCACGAGTTGAATGGGCACTTTCTTCATCAGTCACTTTTATGAACTTATCAATGATTTCAAAATCAGTCACCGATGGAATCAAGTTTTTACCTAAACCTTCTATTCGATACGGATAAATTTCATCTTTATCAAATTCTCTAGTTTCGTGGTATTTTTTTAGCACTGACCCAAAAGCATCTACGCCTAAAATTTTAATATTAGGATTTTGTTCTTTCAAATATTTAGCAGTTCCTGAGATAGTCCCTCCCGTTCCACTACAAGCTACAAGATGCGTGATTTTACCATTGGTTTGTTTCCAAATTTCTGGACCTGTACTCAGGTAATGTGCATCAAAATTGAGTTGATTAAAATACTGATTGATATATACCGAACCTTTTGTTTCTTCGTGCAAACGTTTAGCAACACTATAATAGGAACGTTCGTCATCTGCTGAAACGTGCGCTGGACAAACATATACTTTAGCCCCCATAGCGCGAAGCATATCAATTTTATCTTTAGATGATTTTGAACTTACGGCAAGAATACAATTGTATCCTTTTATAATACTTACCATTGCCAAACTAAATCCTGTATTTCCTGAAGTAGTTTCTACAATAGTATCACCAGGAGTTAGAATACCCTTCTTTTCTGCTTGCTCAATAATATATAATGCAATTCTGTCTTTAGAGGAATGTCCTGGATTAAATGCTTCTACCTTAGCATAGAAATTACCTTCCATACCTTCAGTAACTTTTTTTAGCTTAACTAGAGGAGTATTTCCAATTAAGTCTAAAACCGAATTATAAGCATTTATTTCTTCTTTCATATAAAAAAAGTTAATTAAGGTCATTTTTGGATCGCCCCAACTTGAAGCAAATTTAACATTAATTTTCTAATTATTTTTTAATTTCTTCTAAATCCAATAAAAAAGCATACTCTTTTGCCAATTCTTTAATTGCTTCAAATCGACCTGAAGCACCGCCATGACCCGCATCCATATTCGTATTCAGGTACAAAACAGCATCTCCTTTTTTATGAGTACGTAATTTAGCTACCCATTTTGCAGGTTCCCAATATTGTACTTGTGAATCGTGTAATCCTGTTGAAACGTACATATTAGGATATTCTTGCTCTTGTACATTATCATAAGGCGAATACGACAACATATAGTCGTAGTATTTTTTATTGTTAGGATTACCCCATTCATCATACTCTCCTGTAGTTAGTGGAATACTATCGTCTAGCATCGTCGTTACAACATCTACAAAAGGAACTTGGGCAATCACACCATGATACAACTCAGGTGCCATATTTATAACTGCTCCCATCAGCAAACCTCCTGCAGAACCACCTTCGGCATACAAATGAGCTGGCGAAGTATATTTTTCCTGAATTAAAAATCGAGAACAATCGATAAAATCAGTGAACGTATTTTTTTTCTTTAACAATTTTCCATCTTCATACCATTGTCTTCCTAAATCTTCCCCTCCTCGAATGTGTGCAATGGCAAAAATAAATCCACGATCTAACAAAGTCAATCGAGTAGTTGAAAAATAAGGTTCCATAGTAGCCCCATACGAACCATAAGCATATTGCAATAAAGGATTTGCACCATTTTTCTTTAATTCTTTACGATATACCATAGAAATAGGCACTTTGATTCCATCTTTGGCCGTTGCCCAAACACGTTCTTCAACGTAATTATTTTTATTAAATTGACCTCCTAAAACAGCTTGCTCTTTCTTGATTTCTTTTTCTTTAGTCTTCATATTGAAATCAATTACCGAAGAAGGTGTGGCTAGCGATTGGTAACTATAACGTAAAATATCGGTGTCAAAATCAACGTTTGTAGTTGTGTAGGCATTATACGTTTCGCTTCCAAAAGGCAAGTAATACTCTCCTTCTCCACTCCAAGGCATAATGCGAATGTGATTCAGCCCATTTGATCGTTCTTCTACAACCAAATAATTGCTAAAAATCTCAATATCCTCAATCAACACCTCTTCTCTATGGGCAATCACTTCTTTCCAATGCTTCTTTTCAGTCGCATTTTCGGGAGTTTTCATCAATTTAAAATTGGTCGCTTTATCCTTATTAGTCAAAATATAAAACGAATCTCCAAAGTGAGAAATGCTGTATTCTAGTCCGCGAACTCTAGGCTGAAACAGCTTGAATTCACCATCTGGGGTGTCCGAAGGCAAAATGCGGTATTCTGTGGTTAGGGTACTTTCGGAGCCAATAACAATGTATTTTTTCGATTTTTCTTTCCCTACAGAAACATTGAACGTATCGTCTTTCTCTTCAAAAACTAAACTATCTGCAGTAGCCAAAGTGCCTAATTTATGTTTAAAGACTGTATCTGCACGCAGAGTAACTTTGTCTTGTCTCGTATAAAAAAGAGTTTGATTGTCATTGGCCCAAACTGAACCTCCCGTTGCATTTTCAATTACATCTGAAAGAATTTCATTAGTTTCTAAATTCTTAATTTTAATGGTATAAATACGCCTTCCAATAGTATCTACTCCAAAGGAAGCATAGCGATTATCAGGGCTCACACTCAAACCTCCTAATTGAAAAAAAGTATGTCCCTTGGCTAATTCGTTACAATCAAACAAGATTTCTTCCTTAGCTTCCAAACTTCCTTTTTTTCTAGAATAGATAGGATAATCTTGTCCTTTCTCAAAACGCGTGATGTAATAATACCCATTGTATAAATACGGAACCGATTGGTCGTCTTCTTTAATACGACCTTTCATTTCCTCAAACAATTCCTTTTGAAAATCCTTGGTATGAGCAGTCATGGCTTCATAATAGGCATTTTCTTGATTCAAATAATCAATCACTTCAGGATTCTCTCTATCGTTTAACCAAAAATAATTATCAATTCGAATCTCGTTATGTTTCTTTAATTTTTTCGGAATTATTTTTGCTTTTGGAGCCGTACTATCTGTAGACATCTTTCGATTGTATTTATTACTATTTAAGGTACAAAAATAAGGTAAAGCCGATTTAAAATTCTGCTTTTTTAACTTTATTTTATTATGTAATTACAGTAGGAATGTACTAATTTTGTACTCCAACTTAATAAACAGAGACAAAATGGATTTAATGGGAATGATGGGCAAATTGAGAGAAACCCAACAAAAAATAGAAGATACTAAAAAACGTTTGGATACCGTTCTTATTGACGAACAAAGTACTGACGGAACACTTAAAATTACTTTAACTGCTAATAGAGCTATCAAATCGATTTCAATTGATGATGCATTATTAGAAGACAAAGAACAACTAGAAGATTATTTAATCTTGGTTTTAAACAAAGCCATCGAGAAAGCAACTAAGGTAAACGAAGCTGAACTAGATGCTGTCGCTAAAATGGACATGCCAATGATTCCAGGAATGGATAATTTGTTTAAATAAAGAATACCGTTGATGGTTTGTTAGCTAACAAACCATCAACTAATTACTAACTTTTCTAGTGTTTCTAAGACATAAGTATGCATTACTTCTCGGTAATCCAAATGCGTAACAATGCGCAATTTGCCTTGTCCCATCGAACTAATTAGAATGTTTTTTTGTTTCAGTTTTTCAATTAATTGTGCTTCACTCACTTGAGGTGCTAACGAAAAAATCAGAATATTCGTTTCGACAGGTTCTACCGAAGCTACCCAATCCTTATGTTCTAAAACAGTGGCCAATTCTTTGGCACGGCGATGATCCTCAGCTAACCGCTCTATATTATTATCTAACGCATAGATTCCGGCTGCTGCCAAATATCCTACTTGACGCATTCCTCCTCCTAGTATTTTTCGAATACGTAACGCACGATGAATCGTCTTTTTATCAGCCAATAAGACCGAACCAATAGGTGCTCCCAATCCTTTAGACAAACAAACCGAAATAGTATCAAATAGTTTTCCAAATTCTTTTGGATCTTGATTTTTGGCTACTAAAGCGTTCCAAATTCGGGCGCCATCCAAATGAAATTTTAAATTATGTTCTGTACAAACGTGTTTGATTTGTCGTAAATGGTCCAATTCATAACAAGCTCCACCTCCTTTATTGGTAGTGTTTTCTACACAAACTAAACTCGTCAACGGACTGTGATAAAACTCTGGATCGTTTATCGCTGCTTTGACTTGAGAAGCTGTAATCATTCCGCGATTGCCATCTAACAAACAACACGAAACCCCGCTGTTAAAGGAAACTCCTCCTCCTTCATAATTATAAACATGAGCATATTTATCTGCAATTAACTGCTCACCTGGTTGAGTATGCAATTTAATTGCCGTTTGATTGGCCATTGTTCCTGATGGAAAAAACAATCCCGCTTCCATTCCGAATAGTGCAGCTACTTTAGCTTCTAACTCAATCACTGTTGGATCTTGTTTGTATACATCGTCTCCCACAGCAGCATTAAACATATACTGCAACATTTCGTGAGTAGGTTTGGTAATGGTGTCGCTAATTAAGTTTATTTCCATTTTTTATAGTTTTATATTGAAGGTACAAACAATTCTAGAATTGTCTTTACTTAAAAAAGTCTTATTTTTGCCACACAAAATTACATAATTTATGACAACTACCGAACAAATAAAAGGTATTGTAGAACGCCTTGGTGCGTTGAGGAGGTATCTTTGACGTTGATGCCAAATTAATTGAAATTACAAACGAAGAAGAAAAGACGTTTGCTCCCGACTTTTGGAACAATGCCAAAGAAGCTGAAATTGTTGTTAAAAACCTTCGAAACAAAAAAAAGTGGATTGAAGATTATGACAAGGCAATAGCTTTAAGCGATGAATTGCAATTGGCTTATGAATTTTACAAAGAAGGCGAACTTTCTGTAGAAGAATTAGACGATCAATACCAAATTACCGAGTCGCATATTGAGGCTATTGAATTCAAAAACATGCTTTCGGAAGAAGGAGATACTTTGAGTGCAGTACTCCAAATTACGGCAGGTGCAGGTGGAACAGAAAGTTGTGATTGGGCGTCCATGCTCATGAGAATGTACTTGATGTGGGCTGAAAAACAAGGGTATAAAGTCAAAGAACTTAACTTTCAAGAAGGGGATGTAGCGGGAATCAAAACGGTAACTCTTGAAATTGAAGGTGATTATGCTTTTGGTTATTTAAAAGGAGAAAATGGGGTGCATCGATTGGTCCGAATTTCGCCTTTTGATAGTAATGCCAAACGCCATACCTCTTTTGCTTCTGTTTATGTGTATCCTTTGGTGGATGATACTATCGAAATTGACATCAATCCGGCAGATATCGAAATCACCACTGCGCGTTCTAGTGGTGCAGGAGGGCAAAATGTGAACAAAGTAGAAACCAAAGTACAATTGGTACACAAACCGACAGGAATTCAAATTCAATGTTCGGAAACGCGTTCGCAACACGACAATAGAAACCGTGCCATGCAAATGCTTCGTTCACAATTGTATGAAATTGAGTTAAAAAAACAACTTGCTCAACGTGCAGATATTGAAGCTGGCAAGATGAAAATTGAGTGGGGTTCGCAAATTAGAAACTATGTCATGCATCCGTACAAATTAGTCAAAGACGTTCGCAGCGGATTTGAATCTACTGATGTTGATGCCGTAATGAATGGTGAAATTGACAATTTCTTGAAAGCCTATCTCATGATGATGGGACAAAAAGAAGACGAATAAAAGGTACCATTACTAAAAATAACACTCCTCAACTTTCTTAATTAGAATGGTTTGAGGAGTTTTTTATTTTCAAAAAGTTGCTCATTCAAACGGAATTGAGTTTATTTGGTAAATATACCACCAAAAAACACCCCAAAAACTATGAAATCCTACTCCATTCAAGAACTTAACGAAGTGCTTCAAGGTACTATTGTTGGCCTAACCAACCAAACAATAACCGCTCCCGAACAATTAGACGAAGCTTCGGAAACTGAAATTTCCTTCATTGGACATAGAAAATACGAAAAAAATTGGACATCCTCAAAAGCATGTGCTGCTGTTGTTAATGAAGATATTAGCATTGCACCCGGAAACAATCGGGCCTTTATCAAAGTAAAAAATGCCGATTTGGCCATGTCTCAAATTTTAGAGCTCTTTGCTCCAAAAAGCCCTGTATTTCACATTGAAATTCATCCCACTGCTGTAATTGACGTTACTGCAACTATTGGAAAAGGAAGTAAAATTGGTGCCAATGTATATGTAGGTCCCAAAACAATAATCGGAGAAAATTCGACACTCTACCCTAACGTAACCGTATTGGACGAATGTACTATTGGAAATAATACTGTAATTTGGTCAGGAACAGTCATTAGAGAACGTTGCCATATTGGTCACCATTGTATTATTCATCCTAATGCGACTATTGGCGCAGATGGCTTTGGTTTTAGACCTGACCCACAAAAAGGATTAGTGAAGATTCCACAAATTGGCAATGTTTTAATTGGCAATGGCGTAGAAATTGGCGCTAACTCTTGTGTCGATAGAGGGAAATTTAGTTCAACTATTTTGGGTGACGGATGTAAAATTGACAATTTAGTGCAAATTGGTCATAACAGTAAACTAGGTCGTTTTTGTATCATGGCTGGAAACAGTGGATTGGCAGGTTCAGTAACTTTGGGTAATGGCGTCATCATTGGCGGAAGCGCTTCGATTAAAGACCATACTACTCTTGGTGATGGAGCCATTGTAGGTGCGGGCTCTGGCGTAGTAAGTGATGTTGCTGCAGGCAAAACCGTTTTAGGCTACCCTGCAGTTGACGCTAGAGATGCGCTGAAACAATGGGCAATATTAAAACGACTTGTGAAAGACTCCAAAAATAAATAAGAACCAAAAAGGAATTAAAAATCATCATTTGGAGCCACTTTTCAAATGATGATTTTGTATTTTAGCGCTATCAATACTTGACAAACAATTGCAAATGGATTTGAATTTCAATAAAAACGAAGATCACAACAAACTGTTACTTTCTGAACTACGTAAAAAACTAGGCGAAGTAAAATTAGGCGGTGGAGAAAAACGCATCCAAAAATTACATGCCGAAGGAAAGATGACAGCTCGTGAACGCATTGATTATTTACTCGATGCTAACGAAAAAAGTATTGAAATTGGCGCCTTTGTTGGGGAAGGAATGTACCCAGAACACGGCGGATGCCCTTCGGGTGGCGTGGTGGTCAAAATAGGGTATATCAAAGGAAAACAATGTATTGTAGTTGCTAATGATGCTACTGTAAAAGCAGGAGCTTGGTTCCCAATTACCGCCAAGAAAAACCTTCGTGCGCAAGAAATTGCCATGGAAAACCGCATTCCTATTATTTATTTAGTAGATAGTGCTGGGGTATATTTGCCTTTGCAAGATGAAATTTTCCCAGACAAAGAACACTTTGGACGTGTTTTTAGAAACAATGCCTTAATGAGCAGCATGGGAATTACCCAAATTTCAGCAGTGATGGGAAGTTGCGTAGCAGGTGGTGCCTATTTGCCCATTATGAGTGACGAAGCCTTGATTGTGGATAAAACAGGAAGTATCTTTTTGGCGGGAAGTTATTTGGTCAAAGCCGCCATTGGCGAAAGCATTGATAACGAAACTTTAGGCGGGGCGACAACGCATTGTGAAATTTCAGGAGTGACCGATTATAAAGCCAAAGATGACAAAGACGCTTTGGATAAAATAAAAAATATCATGGATAAAATTGGCGATTACGACAAAGCCGGTTTTAATCGAATCCAATCCAAAAAACCCACTCAAGACGAAAACGAATTGTATGGAGTACTTCCTAAAGCGCGTACCGATCAATACGATATGATGGAAATCATCAAGCGATTGGTGGACAATTCGGAGTTTGAAGCTTACAAAGAAGGCTACGGACAAACTATCATTACGGGCTATGCTCGAATAGACGGTTGGGCTGTAGGCATTGTAGCCAATCAACGAAAAGTCGTCAAAACTAAAAATGGCGAAATGCAATTTGGAGGCGTTATTTACTCCGATTCGGCAGATAAAGCCACGCGTTTTATAGCCAATTGCAACCAAAAGAAAATTCCGTTAGTGTTTCTACAAGACGTAACGGGTTTTATGGTAGGCAGTAAATCGGAACATGGAGGCATTATTAAAGACGGTGCCAAAATGGTGAATGCCGTTTCCAATTCGGTGGTGCCAAAATTCACTATTATTGTTGGCAACTCTTATGGAGCAGGAAATTATGCGATGTGTGGAAAAGCTTACGACCCGCGTTTGATTGTGTCTTGGCCGAGTGCCGAACTAGCCGTAATGGGCGGCACACAAGCCGCCAAAGTATTGGCACAAATTGAAGCCAATTCGCTGAAAGCAAAAGGAGAACAAGTAGATGAAGCCAAAGAAGCCGAATTATTTGCTAAAATAAAAGCACGTTATGACGAACAAGTGTCGCCTTACTATGCCGCATCTCGATTGTGGACGGATGCGATTATTGACCCTTTGGATACCCGTACTTGGATTTCGATGGGAATTGAAGCCGCTAACCAAGCTCCTATTGAAAAACCGTTTAATTTAGGAGTGATTCAGGTGTAAAAAAAGAGGTAAGTACATACCTCTCTTTTTTTTGCATTAGTTATAGATTTATCGCTCCACACTTTGCTCTCTCATTATTTTTCCTGTAGCCGTTTGTTTAAACTCTGGAATAAAAAGGATTTCTTTCGGTCTTTCGTATTTGTCTAACACCTCAAAAACAGATTCTTCTATTGTCATGGGTTCGCCCTCCACATACAACACTAATTTTTCTCCTAAAAGTTCATCGGCTTGTCCGTACACAAAGAAATGTCTTGGAATTAAAGTCGCCAATTTTTCTTCAATTTGCTCCGGAATTAATTTGATGCCACCGCTATTAATTACATTGTCAAAACGGCCTTTCCAAACAAATTGAGTAGCTGAAACTAATTCGACCAAATCATTAGTCACGATTTTCTCACCACTAATTTTATGGGCATCAATGACCAAACAATGTCTGTCGTCTGTTGTTATTTTTACATTAGGCAACACCGTAAATGCCGCCTCTCCTACTCGCTTGGCAGCAATATGTGTAATGGTTTCGGTCATTCCGTAGGTTTCATAAATCTGAGACGGAATTGTAACTAACTCCTGCTCTAACGCCTTATTGATTTTGGCACCACCAATGATTAACTTTTTAATTCGGTGTAAGTCTTTCAACGAGTTTTTAGCCTGCAAAGGCACCATACCACAAAAATCAAACGTTCCCTTCACTCCTTCTAAAGGATGTGAACTTGGTGCCACAAATTCCATATCTAGACCCAAAATAAACGCTCTTACAAACATCATTTTCCCCGCTACATAATCTGTTGGCAAACAATGCAATACTTTTTGCCCCGGTTGCAAATCAAAAAAGTCACCTGTAGCCAAGGCCGAATTGACCATCGCTTGTTTGTCAACACGAATGATTTTTGGAGCTCCAGTAGAACCCGACGTATTAATTTCTAAATAGGGTTTTGGATCAAACCAATCCAATATAAAGATTCCTAACGGTTTTTCATAATACGACCCTTCTTTTATAAAAGAGTAAGCCACTCGTAATAAATCCTCTTTAGTAAAACTAAAACCATTTAATTTAAACTTGTTGTGAACATTTTGATACGTTACATTATTCATCTTATATAAATTTAGTTGTGATTGACTTTATTGATTTTCCCTGTAAGTTGTTCTTTCCAATTTGTCCATTGGTACTTCCGAGCAAAAAGCAGCAGCAAGATAGGAAAAATAATAAAAACGGGCAATAGCACGTCTATCAGACTGCTTGGATTGGAAACGTCTTTCAATACAGCATAGGTTTGAAAGGCAGACCAATCGGAGGTGACCAATACCGCTCCTACAAAATTATTGGCAAAATGAAATCCTAAAGCAAGCTCCATTCCTTCATCCATTAAGGTAGTAACTCCTAGGAACAAACCTGTACCTATATAATAAATTAAAATGCTGTAACCCATTTTATCGACTTCGGGATTAGCCATGTGGAGTAAGCCAAAAATCAAAGAAGTCATCAATAAGGGAAACCATTTATTGTGTGCTAAATTCCCAAAACCTTGCATCAAATACCCTCTAAAAATCAATTCTTCACTCCCTATTTGAAAAGGAAATAACATCAATCCTATTGCGAATAATACCAAAAAAGGAACCAGCTGAAATTGAAGTACAAAATCTTCTGGATGTAGAAAGTAAAAGATGGCTGTACTTCCTATTGTAAAAGCTGCCCAAATTGAAAAAGAAAAACCCACTCTTTTCCAGTCAATACTTGCTCTAGAAGTAATAATAGACAATAGCGATTGATGGTGTAAATTCCGAAGTACAAAATAGATTCCGCCAAATACAAACACAAAAGAAAAAAGCAGTAAAAACAAAGTGAAATTGGGCTCTAAAAAATGCATCATTGCTGCATTCGAATTGGGGTATTTTTTCTTGCGTACCAAGGTTTCGTACAAAACGCCCATCAATAAAGGGAGCTGTCCTATTAGCGAAGCTCCAAAAAGCAAGACCGAGCCAAAGAGGTATTTCCAAAAGGCATTTTCTGATTGTATTCCTTGTTCTATAAACATCTTTTAATCCAAAGTTTCTTAGCCCTAAAATACGTTTTTAATTTCAATTTTCTTTACTTCGCGAAAAATTTAAAAACGATGATACATATATACCATAACCCACGTTGCGGAAAGTCTAGAAATTGTTTAGCATTTGTTACTGAAAAAGAAGCAGAGATAGTAATTATCAAATATCTTGAAACACCGCCATCAGAAAAAGAAATCAAAGAAGTATTGCAAAAGTTAAATTTCAAACCCATTCAATTGGTTAGAACGAAAGAAAGTATTTGGATAGAAAACTATAAAAATAAGCCCCTAACTGATGATGCTATCATTCAAGCCCTGGCAGAGCATCCAATCTTAATTGAAAGACCTATAGTAATTAAAGGAGACAAAGCCATCATTGGAAGAATTCCAAAAGAAGTGGCTCAATTTATCTAAAAAAGTAACATTAACTTTTTTTTATGATTTGCCCAATGTAACCATTTGTGCTTTTCAGAGTCTAAACACAATAACTAAAATCATTATTGATGAAAAAAATAAATACTATCGCATTAATTGTAGTGTTTTTGAGCAGTATACTAAGTTTTGGTCAACAAGCACCAATTGTAAAAGCCAAATTAAAAATAACAGGAAGAGTTATTGAAAAAACAAGTAGACAACCTTTAGAATATGCTACTATTACACTTCGATTGCCTAACAATCCGAAAGCTGTTACAGGAGGAATTACCAACAATAAAGGAGAATTTTCTGTTGATGTAGCTGCTGGAACTTATGATATTACAGTGGAGTTTATCTCATTCAAACCTACTGAAATCAAAGGAAGAAGTTTTGAATCCAACACTAATTTAGGAACTATTCCTTTAAACGAAGATGCTGCGCAATTAAGCGAAGTAGTCGTTCGTGCTGAAAAAACAACCGTTGAAATCAAACTAGACAAAAAAGTATTCAATGTTGGAAACGATTTAATGGTGAAAGGCGGAACCGTTAGTGATGTTCTTGCTAACATTCCATCCGTATCGGTTGACGTAGAAGGAAATGTAAGTTTGAGAGGAAACGACAATGTAAAAATCTTAATTGATGGAAAACCATCCAATGCTATTAACATTACCGAGGCCTTGCGTATCATTCCTGCAGACGCCATTGATAAAGTAGAAGTGATTACCAACCCATCGGCGCGTTATGATGCTGAAGGTGGTGGCGGAATCCTAAATATTGTTTTAAAAAGAGGTAAAAATCAAGGTTTAAATGGAACCTTTATTGCTACTGGTGGAATACCTGACAATAATGGATTAAGTGGAACGGTGAATTATAAAACTAAAAATGTGAGTTTGTTTACCACTCAAGGCTACAGCTTTAGAAGCAATCCGGGAAACATGACCAACGAAACCACGTACTTAAACTCTGATAGTTCAGTTCGAAACTATATTATCGAACCGAGAGATAACAAACGTTACGACAAGGGTTACAATGGAAATTTTGGAATTGAATTAGCTTTCGATAAAAATACGTCTTGGACCAATACCATCAACTACCGTAAAAGTAATGGGGATCATACCGATTATGTTTTTCAAAATTATTACACCGGAACTCATCTATACGATTACACTATAAACCGAACTAATCAGGAAGACAACTTCAGTAACAATTTAGAATACACCACTAATTTTACTAAAAATTTCAAGAAACAAGGACATAAATTTAGCATTGATGGCTCTGTATCTTCTAATGACGATAACACTACTGCAATAGTTAATGCAACAGGTACTAATAGTACTTCTAGCATTGATAATACTATCAACAATCAAAAACAAAATAGAGTATTAATTCAAAGTGATTATGTATTGCCTTTAGGTAAGGGTAGTCAATTTGAAGCGGGATATAGAGGTAATTTTTCTAAATTATCAACCGATTATCAAGTTAAGAATAACGGAATAATCAACCCTAACTTTACAAACGTATTAGAATACAATGAAAAAGTAAATGCGTTATACACTCAATATGGATTCAAACAAAATAAAGTATCTGTACTTTTAGGAATGCGTTATGAAGATTCCAATATTGAAATTAATCAATTAGCTACCAATAGTTTCAACACAAAAAAATACGGCAACTTCTTTCCAAGTGCATTCTTCACTTATGAACTTTCAGATAAAAGCAGTGCTTCTATTAGCTATAGTAAACGTATTGAAAGACCAAGAGGTCGTATGATTAATCCGTTCAGCAACTTATCCAGTAATATCAATCTTTTTGTTGGTAATCCAGACTTAAATCCATCAATGACTGATGCATTAGATTTTGGGTATATCAAACGTTGGACTAAATTAACGTTAAGTACTTCATTGTATTACAACAAAACTACCGATGTTTTTCAATTTGCTCGAAGAGAATCCGGAAGTTTTGTAAACGGAACACCTATCATTATTACTTCGCCAATCAACATCGCAACTGAATTCAGAACTGGATTTGAGTTTACTTTAAATTATTCTCCATACAAATGGTGGAAATTAAACTCTAATTTCAACTTCTTCCAAAGTGATACAAAAGGTAATTTTGTATACACCAATTTTAATAATGTAGTAGTCACTCAAAATTTTGACAAGACTTCTTCTTCATGGTTTAGTCGTTTATCATCTAAAGTTACCTTCCCAGGTAAAATTGATTGGCAAACTAATTTGATGTACATGGGACCCCAAAACAATGCGCAAGGAAGAGTTTTAGGTAACTTTAGTGCTAATTTGGCTTTCAGTAAAGATGTATTAAAAGACAAAGCAACGATTGCTTTAAATGTAAATGACGTTTTTAATGGTAGAAAAAGAATCATGGAAACCTATCTCCCAGGTGTTATGAGTTCAAGAGCTGAAATGCAATGGAGAGTGAGACAAGTAACTATTTCATTTACGTATCGTTTCAACAAAGCTAAAAACGAAAGAGAAAAACAACCTAAGAAAATGAACGAAGGTGGTGAAATGGAATTTCAAGGATAATTAAAACTAAGACTGTCTGAAAAGGCAGTCTTTTTTAGGCATAAAAAAAGCTCCGAAATTCGGAGCTTTTTTATTATCAAACAATCAGATTAAGCTGATTGCTCTTCTTTCTTTTTTGCTTTCTTTTCTTTGTAAGCTTCCCAAGAAGCCCCACCAACCCAGTAAGACACGAATCCAACTAAGAAAAACATTAGCCAGAATCCCATTGTCAAAATGGTTAAGAAAAGTAAAAAGCCTAAGTACTGTGAAAAAGTAAACATATTTTCCGGAATTTGTTTGTATACAAGCACAAATGTAAGTTTAATATTTTGGCTTGGCAACAAAAATTAAAAAAACTACTCTATCTATTTTTACAAAATCAATTCAATTAATTTAACATTTTGATTTTCAAGGTTTTTATTTAAAAATTTCTTTGTAAAGAAAACCCATTGTAAACAACAACTCTATTTAATTACAATTGTATTTTTTTTAAAATTCCATTGGCATCTTGGTCAAAAAAAGCAGGAATTACCTGTTCCATTAATTGCTTTCCAAAATCATCACTTTCCTCTTTAGGGAATGCGACTCCTAAATTGGGAACCGCCACCACCACAATAGCTGCTGGATGAAAGACTTCTACCTCTCTATTTTCGCTTGGTAAATAGCCATAAAATGGCTCTTCAGCAATAGATTGACGCAATGTACAAGCTATTGAATTGGAACTATCAGGATTCAAATCAGCTACTACTCTAAGCTTACAATCGTTAGCATTCAACAATTCTTGAGATACAACCACTGGTTTACCCTTATTTGAAGAATCGACAATAATACAATCCGATACTTTTGTAAACGATTCTATATCATACGAATCCAAAGGATCAATCAAAGTATAAACTGCTTGTGCATAATTTTTAGTAAGAAAATCATTTGTTGCTACTTCCTTGATCTTCATTGCTTTCATAATTACTTTCACACCTGAAACAATTTCATCGGTACCAACAACCGTAATTTTTAAAGGAGGTAAAACGGGACGTTTCAGATAGTCAATCAAACTACTTTGGTCTAAGAAAGTCGTTACGTTAGGCAGCTTAAACAATTCGAATTTGAGTCCGAAGGCACGAAAAGCATTGTATGCACCAACTAATCCTTGCGTTCTCTGTAAAGTAGCAGCACCAACAACTGAAGAATAATTGTAGATCGCACCTTTTTTTTCAAGAATTAATTGCTTGTATTTTTCATTTTCTTGTTGGTTATTTTCCAAATCAAGAAAAAATAAATATGATTTATTCGGAATTAATTGATCGGCAGGAATTGGATTAATTCCAATAAAGACATCACAATCCGAAATATCCATTTCTACTTCTACTCCATTTGCACTGTATTCTTCATCGGTGAAAATACGAGTAGCAGAAGACTCCACTTTAAATTCAGCTTGAGGATAAAGCGATATTAATTGCTGCAGTAGTACTGGAGAAAAAGCCACGCGACGATCTGATATAGTATTTAATTCTTTTACAATCCCGAATTTCAAACTCATTATTTTATGTAATTACCTGTTTTCGATTTCTATTTTGTTAGTAGAATCTACAATTTCAACCTTAATTTTGATTCTAATAAAAATGATACTCATTGACTCCCAATTAAATACAATTTTAATAACATTGGGCTGTGGATAAAAAGTTACTGATATTCGAAAAAAAGCTTCGTAAAAGCGATGGATTCAATATATTTGTGACTCAAGTATCACTACAAAAATGAATTATTTTAAGAAAGCAAATATACTACAAATACTGGTTCTATCTCTTGTTTTAAACTCATGTGGCAAAAACGAAACAGGATCAGACATCAAAGATTCTGAACTTCCAGAGAATGTCTTACCTAAGATGAAACCTTTTACCAACGAGGAACCAAAACTTAGCGAAGAATACATCAAAACTACTCGACAAAAAATTGCCCATTTTTACAATAAAAACTGGCCCGGAAAAAGTGCCAATGGAGCTTTTTTAGTTGCTAAGAATGGTCAAATCATTTTTGAAAAGTACGATGGTTTGGCTAATTTTAGTAAAAAAGATTCCATTACGCCTACTACTCCATTACACATTGCATCCGTAAGCAAGGTCTTAACTGCCACGGCTGTTTTAAAATTAGTCAATGCTAAACGATTGGACTTAGATCAAAAAGTAAATTCCATTTTAAAAGAATTCCCTTTTCCAGAAGTGACTGTTCGAATGTTGTTAAACCACCGCAGCGGATTACGCAATTATGCCTATTTTACAGATAGAAATGACGGCGTTTGGGATCGCCATAACCGACTGACTAATCAAGACATTTTGACACTTTTGGCTACCAAAAATATCGGACTAGAATCTAAAACCGATACTCGTTTTGCATACTGCAATACTAACTATGCTATGCTAGCTCTCATTATTGAGAAAATCACTAAAAAAAGCTACAAAGAAGCAATGGCAGAAATGATCTTCAAGCCATTAGGAATGAAAAATACTTTCGTTTTTGATTACGAAAAAGACAAAGACCGTATTGTTCCATCTTATAAGGCAAACCGAGTGGAAATTGGTAAAGATTATTTAGACAAAGTCTATGGAGACAAGAACATCTATTCTACCGTACGTGATTTATTAAAATTTGATCGTGCTAGAAACAAACCTGGTTTTTTAGAACCTTCACTGTTAAAACAAGTGTATACTGGTTACAGCAACGAACATAAAGGAAAGAAAAACTACGGATTAGGTATTCGAATGGTCAACTGGGAAACCGGACAAAATTTTTACTTCCATAACGGATGGTGGCACGGTAATACATCCGCTTATATTACACTTCAAAAAGAACACGTTACTATTATTGCTTTGTCTAACAAAATGAATAAAAGTACCTATAACGTGAAGAAATTAGCACCGCTATTTGGGGACTATCCTTTCGAAACTGATACGGAAGAATAATTCGATATCCGAATTACGATATTATTTAATAGCAGATAAAGCCTATTTAATTGCTACTTCTTTATCGTTATTTTCCCTAAAAAAGATTTACCTTTGCCATTCTAATTTTGGAATGGTTATTGACTATTCCTCAATCGATATGGGGTCGACTGGTTTTGACAGCAAGTCGAATTGAAAAGTAAGCAGGTCGAGAACTGAAGTAATTCTCGTTAATAAAAGGCTTCACACTTTTTACACGGCGAAGGAAACTACGCTCTTGCTGCATAATCTGAATTATAGTAAGATTAGCCTCGTCCTACCAGGTAGGAAAGCAGGATTCTCCTCAAAGGCTTTGGTTTATAGCATTTGATCTAGGGGAATCGTAAATATAAACCTAGAGCATCGTAAGTTTCGGGCGGTACTTGAAAATTAAGAAACTAAGTGTTTTGTGGCTGTTTCTGGCCTAGCAAGACATCGAAAATTCAATCAGGAAATATGCCTGTAGAAAGCTCTTTAGTTGCTTGTTTGGACCCGGGTTCGATTCCCGGCGACTCCACTAGAGTGGACAATTCGATTTTTTTCGATCATTGTCCACTTTTTTATTTCTATAAACAATTGTTTATATGCAAGATATGTATTGAAACATCGTTGACTCTAGTAGTTCGACATTTTTTTACGTTAAACTCTAATTTAACTTTTGATTGCTGTATCTTGTTATTGTATCACTATTATTAAATGAATTTACAATTTCAATTATTGCTAGGTCTTTTATGTACAAAGTAAGCTTTAGAATACAGCTTTATCATGACTAAATTAACTCGGAAATGGGGATGCCTATTATGATATTTTAAAAGCATTTTATGAAAATGATGTGCTTCTATAGTATACATTTCTTCAGCTGATTGCAAAGATCGTGCTTGTTTAAATAAAAATCGAAAACACATAAACTATTTCGGTATATTGAATTGAAAAAATTAATTTTGATTACTATATCTTTCTTGTATTTTATCTAAGCAGTCTCTCAAATCACTTATATAATTGATTTTGGTAAGATTGATTACATAACAATAATTATAGCCATTTAATTTTTTTATAATTTTATTATTGGAAGAAGCTACAATTATTGAAGGAGAAATACTATACAACTTTAAAACTTCTATTAAGTCTCTGTACTCATATACTACAATACAAACTACATTGAATTTCAAAATTTCAAAGTCTACCATATCTTTAATAGAATCTACTTGAGATTTTGTTAAGTAACTTTTTCTAAAACCCTTAAAAAGATTATTATAAGACTGATTTTTATCTACCAATAAGACTTTATTACTAGGCATATATAAACGTTTAATTTATAGTAAAAAATATTAAAATTCACACTTAAAAATAGTTAAAAACTATGTTTTAGTTAAGGCATTATCATTTTCTATTAATTTCTTATTTAAAAAATTTTCTATAATGGATTGGTCTTGAGTTCTAAAACCTATTTTTAGTGATTCACTTTCTCCAAAACATTTTACCTCAAATCTATCCGTACTATCTGAATAGTATATAACAAAGAATCCCGCCGAAACAGCATTCGTAACAATATCACAATGCATGATTTTAGTATCAAAAATCACAGGAAGTTCTTTTTCGTTTATTATGTATTTCAAAATTCTCATATCCAAATCAGTCGTATTAATTTAATTAAAACTGAACCACGCTGGCAAATGCCAGCGTGTGTTCAGTACCTGAATCTTTAATAATCCTAAAATTAAACTTCCTGTATCACCAGGATTTAATTCAATTAAGATAAGTGACTACAAAGATCAGGGCTGATTGAGTGAATTTACATTGTCCAAAATATTCAATGTAAACATTCCCCACAGAAAACACTCAATCAAAACCATTTTATTAATCGTATAAAAATTGAGAGGTATGAAAAAACAATATTTATACACCTGATTAATAAATAATTACATTGCAAATTTGTAAAGAAGAAACTCAAAAAACCAATCAATACGGTATATCAATGACTAATTCTTCATTTTCAGTGAAGTTATAACTGATTATTCTGTTGGTGTTTCTTCTAAATCATCAGATAGATTCTAAAATCGAAGTAAAATGTAATTCAAAGGGATTCAAAATTCTTCACAATTAAAAAAATGAACAAACAGTTTATATGTCATTAATTACAAAAAAATCGTAATTCATCAACATTGGGTAATAGAACAAAAATCATTAAAAATGATTAATTTCTATGAACCAAAAATTTCTCAATACAATCACTTTGAATAGTGTAGCGTAGCGAGAAGTTCTGTTCAGTTCCAATACACAAAAAACACTTGAATTCACATTTTTAAGAATTACCTCAATAGGGAACAATACTTTTTTTATTAATAATAAAAAAAGGACTTCTCGAGAGAAGTCCTAGGGGGCATTAATTATGAAAACCATTGTAACCAAGTAGGCTACTTTTTGAGCTCAATTGACTATTTCTTTTTAAGTAGCTCAATTTCCGCTTTTAATTCTAGTAGTAATTTTTGTTGTGCGTTAGACTCTTTTTTTAGTTCATCTATCATTTTTTGTTGTTCTTTAATACCATTGACTAATACTGGAACTAAGTTACCGTAGGATAGCCCTAAAATTTGATTTTTGTTAAGGTCTCCCTCAGTACCACTAACTACCTCAGGTACAACTTTTTTTACTTCTTGCGCTATAAAACCAATCTGTTTTTCATCATTTAAATTCATTTCATACTGTACTGGTCTTAGTTGTAAAACCTCATTCAAACCATAGCTAGCATCTACAATATTATGTTTTAAACGGCGATCAGAAACATTAGTCCAGACACCTGCATCTGATACAAAAGCCCCTTGACCACTACCTCCAGCGTTACCTACTTGTATAATATGTTGAGGAGTTATAGTATTTATACCGAGCCTTGCAGTACTATTATTACCATTGCCATTACCAATGCTTACGACATATCCATAAGTAGAATTAAAAGCATTAGTATCAATAAGTAACCTTTTAAATTGGTGATCGTATGAAATACTTGCCTCAGGGTCAACATCACTAGGAGAATTATAAAAACCAACATATCCTTTAAATGACTCTCTACCCACTTTAACAGTTGTCCCTGTAGCTTCCCCAACTGCTAAATAATTGTATCCACTACCCCCCGAAACTTGTAATTTAGTAGATGGTGTAGCAGTACCTATACCCACTTTATTATTAACTGCATCTACATTCAAAGTAGTACCATCTACAGTAAAATGACTAGTACCACTAGTAGCCGTACTGGTAAAGTTCAAGTTATTGATATCCTGTGCTACAGTTCGGGTTCCAGACAGAGTACCATCAGCACTGTAAATATTGGATGCCGTAGTAAGGGTAGTCCATGTAGGTGTCCCTGTACCTTGACTAGTTAAAACTTGTCCCGCAGTACCTGAAGTACCTCCTGGTTTTAAAGCACCTGAAAATTTTATATTACCCACTACGTCTAACTTTTCAGTAGGTGCAGTAGTTCCAATACCTATATTACCATTGGCATTCCATGTCATTACAGGGTTAGTTGTAGTATCGCCACCATCATTCATAGCTAAGTCTAATCGGGTAGCGGCTTGAGAAGATCCTGTAACAGCATACGATCCTAAATTGAACTGAGCAATATTATCCCACTTAACTCCTGTATTGATTGGACGTTGAAATCGCAATACCTGTGCATCGGCATTAACAGTATTAGTTGGTAATAAACTGGTGTTTATATGGAGGTTTGTAGAAGGCGTGGCTGTACCCATACCCACTCTATCGTTTACTGAATCTATATTAAAAGTAGTACCATCTATTTTAGCTCCTCCCACTACTTCTAATGATTGTGATGGTGCTGTAGTTCCTATACCTACCCTGCCATTAGCTTGCCAGGTCATGACAGGATTAATTGTGGTATCTCCTCCATCATTCATGGCTAAATCCAAACGAGTAGCCGCTTGAGAGGCTCCCATAACAGCATAAGATCCTAAATTGAACTGGGCAATATTGTCCCATTTAACTCCTGTATTGATTGGACGTTGTAATCGTAGCATTTTAGCATCGGCATTGATTGTATTTGTAGGCAGTACACTTGTCGCAACGTGAAGATTAGTTATGGGTGAGGCTGCGCCAACTCCTACGTTACCACTAACAATTAAACCATTCGTTGGTGCAGCATTTACTCCTGCATAAGACCCAATAGAAGCTCCTCCAAACACATTCAGTCTACTCAATGGTGGCGTTAATGGAGAACCTCCTAAATTCATACCCGTACTATTCAATAAGCCTAGTTGTGTGATACCATTTGAAGAGGATAGCTTACCCATATACAGATTGTCGCCATTATAAATCATTGAAAAAGCTTCTGATCCTGCAGTAGAATTAGTCAACAGTAATCCACTCCCATTCCAGCCCGAAGTAGGATTATTTAAATATCCTATTGAGGCTGTTTTATATGCTGGGATACCTGAAAAATTTGTCCCTCCAATAGCTGTAAGATTTCCAAATACTTTTGAAGTGGTATCGCCTCCTGTTATTATTCCACCTGAACGCCATAAACTTGATGTTTTGTTACTCCCAGCATCATTACTAGTATTAATAAGATTCCAAGCTGTAGTGGCTGGTGGTACATAAGTAACATAAGTAGTACCGTTGTACGTCCACAAACTATTATCAACCAATGACTGATAAATAATAGTTTTGTCTGAAGGGGTATTAGGGGTAAATACTACTCCCGAGGTAGTAGGTGTTGCAGTTGAAAAAGTAACAACATTTTCTGTACCTGGTACATTAGTCAAAATTACATCACCTGTACTATTCAATCCTAATACCTTGGTCGAAGAAGTAGTGGCAGCACTAGCTGAATTCAAGTTCGTGAATCGTAATCCTGAATTACCTGATGTACCTTGTGCTATCTCTAACTTATTAGTTGGTGTAGCTGTTCCAATCCCAATACTACCTGAACGCCATATACCTGATGTTTTATTACTGCCAGCATCATTAGAGCTATTAGATAAATTCCAAGCGGTAGAAGATGGAGGAGTATAAGTAACATAAGTAGTACCGTTGTACGTCCATAAACTATTATCCGTTGCAGATTGATAAATAACTGAACTATCAGTGGGTGTATTAGGTGTAAATACTACTCCTGAGGTAGTAGGTGTTGCAGTTGAAAAAGTAACAACATTTTCTGTACCTGGTACATTAGCCAAAATCACATCACCTGTACTATTCAATCCTAATACCTTAGTCGAAGAAGTAGTGGCAGCACTAGCTGAATTCAAATTCGTGAATCGTAATCCTGAATTACCCGAAGTACCTTGTGTAATTTCTATTGTATTGGCTGGGGTAGCTGTTCCAATACCTACTCTGTTATTGACAGCATCTACATTTAGAGTTGTTCCATCTACTGTAAATTGGCTTGTCCCTGTAGTGGCAGTACTAGTAAAGTTGAGGATATTTGTACCTTGTGTTACATTAGTATCATTTGTTAAACTACCACTCCCTTTGTATATACCTCCAACACCCGTATTCAAATCAGTATTGGTTACCGTACCATCTACGATTTTAGCTGTAGTAATAGTATTATCTTTAATTGTAGGTGCATTGGCAGTACCGCCTAAATCGCCAGCTAGTTGTATTGTTCCTACTGCTGTAGTAGTGGCTTTATCAATAGTAACTTGTTTTCCACTTTTTGTTAATACGGTTTGCGCCATCCCTGTATAAGAATAAAAGGCAACGGTTAACAATAAAAAAATGTTTTTTTTCATTTATTTAAAAATTTAATTAATTTTAATTTATTGGTATAGCAGTATACCTAATTGTTTATTCTGAACAAAGCCGAAGCAAAGAGGATTTTTTTTTAAATATTACTTACAAACTGTCAAAAAACACCATCAAAATGAATACCTACTCAAAGCATTCCTTTATTTTATGTTAATTACAAATTATATATTTACTTAACCGTTTCAATAATTATAGTTGGATAATTTGTCCCATTTACTGGATCTCCTAAAGTCACAGAGGTTCCTCCAACATATCTACAGTCAATATTCACACTGCCAGCAGTTGCATCAATAAAAGTAGTGGCAATTCCTGAACCCGAAAAATTAGTTGATCCATTTTCAAGATGAGCAGTAGTAGAAATCATAGTATTTGAACTGGAATTATAAATAGCAAATCTGCCCCAAGTTCCATTCATCCATGCCATATTTAGAGTTGCTTTATAGATTCTTCCAGCAGGAAGGGTAATTGTATTATTTGATGCAATACTTATTGACGACGAGCCTGAAGCTATATTAATATTGGTAGTTGGAAAATTAATTTTAGTGCCTACAGTACTAAACGATTGAGCAGCATTACCACTAAACTGAGCAAACATAGGTTTGCTAAATATCATCCAATTCGCTCCATCACTAAATTGAAACATATTGCTTGTAGTATTATATCGAATAGCCCCTATACCTGCACTAGAAGCAGTAGCAGTAGTAGTACCTACCCCAATAAAACCCGTACCTGGATCTGTAGTACTTGTTGGTGAAGTTCTTACATCTAAATTTGCAACAGGTGATATCGTACCTATTCCTACATTCCCCGTTGACGTAAATACTACGTCATTTGCTGTTTGAGCTGTTGTAGGAGCTACATTTATATTATTATCTCTACCTCCATCAAAATGAAACATTTGTTGAGGTGAAGCGGTTTGCATTCCAATAAATTGATAGTTAGAAATAAAAACACCTGGTTTAGCAAAATTCTGACTATAAGCTGAAGCTGCTCCAATAGAAAGTCCATCTTGACCATTAACAGAACCGCTTTCCGTATTATGATGTAAGTAATAACTGAAACTTGGAGTTGATTCACTAAAGTATAAACTTCCTCCACTTCCATCAGCATTAGCATTTGAATGAATTCTTAGTATAGGATTAGCGATTGATCCTGTACCTGTACCGCCAATGGTTGCATTACCACCAAAGACATGTAATCTCTCAGATGGGTTAGAGGTACCAATACCTAAATTTCCTGTCTTTGTCAAGACCATGTCAGGATTTTCAAGAGCTGTATTTCCAACATGAAAATTCATAACAGCTGAACTTAACCCAAAACCATAAAAATCACCACCAGTGGCATCATTATATAAAGCTAATTTTTTATCTACTACAGAAGTACCTAAATCTAATAAATTGTTTGGAGCACTAGTACCAATACCCACATTACCTGAGTTAGTAATTCTCATTTTCTCTGTTGGACCAGTACCTCCACTTGCATTATTTTTTGTGTAAAACAATAATTCTCCACCTCCTGCACTTGTAGTTTGAGCTTCGGACGCTACACTCAAAACGGCTGCATTTTCATTAAAACCTGTTCCATTAGCCGCTCTAAACATAACGCCTCCAATGGCTGCACCACTAGTTAATGCTGTGTTTATAGCAGGGTTGTTATTAAGTGTTTTTCTAATACTTAAAATAGCATTTGAAGTAGGATCTGATACACCACGGGTTATGTTTATATTGTGTGCACTTGTAGATTGAAAATCTATAGCATTAGCACCTTGTGAAACAGTCCTAGCACTACTTACCGTACCATTTGCTGTATAAATATTTGGCGTATTGCTAGATGATAGCGTAGTCCAAGTAGGTGGGATTCCGGCTCCAGCACTTTGTAAAAAAGCACCAGAAGTTCCTGCAGTATTATTAGGCATTAAAGCTCCTGAGAATTTAATATTACCTACAACATCTAATTTTTCAGAAGGATTGTTACTATTGATACCCACATTGCCTGAACGCCATATACCTGATGTTTTATTACTGCCAGCATCATTAGAACTATTAGATAAATTCCAAGCGGTAGTAGCTGGTGGTACATAAGTAACATAAGTTGTTCCATTATAGGTCCACAAACTATTATCAACCAATGACTGATAAATAATAGTTTTGTCAGAAGGGGTATCAGGGGTAAATACTACTCCTGAGGTAGTAGGTGTTGCTGTTGAAAAAGTAACAATATTTTCTGTACCTGGTACATTAGTCAAAATCACATCACCTGTACTATTCAATCCCAATACCTTAGTCGAAGAAGTAGTGGCAGCACTAGCTGAATTCAAGTTCGTGAATCGTAATCCTGAATTACCCGAAGTACCTTGTGTAATTTCTATTGTATTGGCTGGGGTAGCTGTTCCAATACCGATTCTATTATTGACAGCATCTACATTCAAAGTAGTGCCATCTACTGTAAATTGACTTGTTCCTGTAGTGGCAGTACTAGTAAAGTTGAGTGTATTTGTACCCTGTGTTACATTAGTATCATTTGTTAAACTACCACTCCCTTTGTATATACCTCCAACACCCGTATTCAAATCAGTATTGGTTACCGTACCATCTACAATTTTAGCTGTAGTAATAGTATTATCTTTAATTGTAGGTGCATCGGCAGTACCGCCTAAATCGCCAGCTAGTTGTATTGTTCCTACTGATGTAGTAGTGGCTTTATCAATAGTAACTTGTTTCCCACTTTTCATTAATACCGATTGAGCCATCCCTGTATAAGAACACAATGCAACGGCTAACAATAAAAAAATATGTCTTTTCATTTATTTAAATAATTAATTATTTTCTATTTTTTTTAATCAATATATTTCCTGCTCAAAAACAATTTTTAAAAGAGGGCTTTGCTATTGAAAGACAATTGAAATAATACATTGGGATCTTTGTATATAAAAATTTAAAGGGTATAATCATATAAAAACCTTTTAGACTACTCGCTACTAATCTCCATATTTAGTACCAACAAGTAATATGATATTTTTAGTTTAAACAACAATTTGGTAGTTAGCTAAAAGGTTTTTCTAAAAACTAAAAATGGTTAAGTTATTACAATGCATGCACGTAAACCACAATTACTTCATCAGTTTCATCTGGCCAGTATCCATTAGCAGCCCCATCTAAAGTAATAAAGTTAGTAGCATCGATAGTCAATAAACTATCTTTAATACGTACCCCATTTATAAAAAATGAAAATCCACCTATAGGAGTATGACTTAGTTGATAAGTGGCAGCAGCTGGACTTTGATTAGTACGAATAACTGTCTCAATTTTATTAGTTACAAGACTGCTTACGCTAGCAGGTTTCCAACTTGAAGTGGCGTTATCAAATTGTAAAATTTGGTTAGCCGTTGGTGCAGTAGCATCAACAGGAGTACCTTGAATACCAATTACTTTTGGTGCGGTAGCAGTGTTACCTAAATCTTGAGCTAATTGTATTTTACCAGTTGCAGTAGTTGTAGCGTTAGGTGCTACTGCAAGAACATAGTCTAAAGTTGCAATTTGTGTTCCTGTGGTTCCCGTAGTAGCAGTAGGTGCTTTAGGGCTACCTGTAAATGTTGGAGAAGCAATATTCGCTTTTAAAGCAATATTACCATCCAATTTACTGAATGCAGAAACAATACTATCTGAAGCTGAAACAGTTCCAGGCGCACTTGAAAATCCATTAAGTAATTTACCCATAATTAATGCACTCTTCACTCTTGGTGCCTCTGGAGTTCCTTCTAAATCTCCTGCAAGTTGAATTGTACCTAAAGTGGTTGCGCTACTCGGAGCATTAACTGTAATCAATTTACCATTCTTACTTACAACCGTTTGTTGGGCAAAAGCAAAAGTAGATACTAGCAATCCGAAAAATAAAAAATAATTTTTTTTCATAATAATTTAAATTAAATAATAAAAAAGGTTAATAAATATAATCGTAGGTTATACGGTCTTGTGCCGATATACTATAACTCCCATTATTAGCAGGGTCATAAGTTATATCAGCTCCTGAAATACTAATAGCATCCTTAGGTAAGCGTACTCCATTAATATAGAAGGCAATAATTCCAATAGCATTAGTAGGAACTGAGAATTTAGTTTGTGCAACGGTTGCATCTACTTCAATAGTACCTGTTTTTAAAAAAGAACTCAAAGATTGAGGTACCCAATTAGTCCCATCAAAACGCAAAATCTGCCCTGTTAAAGGGGTACTAGAGCTAATAGGTGTACCTTGAAGACCTTTGGCAGATGTAGAACTATTGTCTACATACGTTTTCACTGCTTTCTCCGTTGGAAATTTAATATCTGAATTAGAACTTAATGTACCATCGGTACTTTTATTAGAAGTATCTTCTTTTAAAGTCAATCCTGGAACTGTTGGCGCATTTGCTGTACCTCCTAAATCTCCCGCTAATTTAAGTACACCTTCAGTAGTGTTTGTTGCACTATTAGTAGAAGCAGCTTGCCATTTAGTACCATTCCAAAATATGGGTCCCACTGGCAATCCGCTTGAAGCATTAGCATTATAAGCCATCTGTCCTTCACTAGTACCTGCTGGTGAAGTAACACTGTTTAATATAATAGTATTTAGAGTACTTTTTGAAGAATCAACATAGGTTTTAACTGCCTTTTCTGTTGGAAATTTAATATCTGAATTAGAACTTAATGTACCATCGGTACTTTTATTAGAAGTATCTTCTTTTAAAGTCAATCCTGGAACTGTTGGCGCATTTGCTGTACCTCCTAAATCTCCCGCTAATTTAAGTACACCTTCAGTAGTGTTTGTTGCACTATTAGTAGAAGCAGCTTGCCATTTAGTACCATTCCAAAATATGGGTCCCACTGGCAATCCGCTTGAAGCATTAGCATTATAAGCCATCTGTCCTTCACTAGTACCTGCTGGTGAAGTAACACTGTTTAATATAATAGTATTTAGAGTACTTTTTGAAGAATCAACATAGGTTTTAACTGCCTTTTCTGTTGGAAATTTAATATCTGAATTAGAACTTAATGTACCATCGGTACTTTTATTAGAGGTGTTTTCTTTTCCATTTAAAGCCGCTTGTGTTGCTATAGATATGGGCTTGTTTAAATCGGACGTATTATTGACATTGTTCAACCCTAAATTTAATCTAGCATCCGTACTATTAGTAGCTCCAGTACCTCCATTAGCAATTCCAACTACTCCCGAAATAGTATTTGCAACTTGTGCAAATGGAACAGTCAAAAAGGGTTCGTTACTAATGATATCAAATGAGGTACAATTTCCTGTAACATCTAACTCCACCATTAACATTTTTCTCTCGCTACCCCATGTAATTTGGTCAAACGAAGCAACGTATCCATCAATTTGTTGCCCCGTCCCGATAGTGGTGTTGACCAAACCATAGTTATCTGTTTTAATTTTAATTATTTCTTGATATTCTACATTTTTACGTACATCCGTAAAAGTAAAACGAAGACAAACTTCAGTGTCAACCAAAGGAGTGTTAGAATGAGATACTCCAGGGTATATTTTTGCTTCAGGTTTGAAAATTAAAGCTTGATAAGCAATACCTCTATTTTGTCCATAGAATACCGATGTAGTTAATACAAAAAGTAAGGCTGTAAGAAATTTAATAGTAGTTTTCATAATTTTATTTTTTCTAAAATTGAATATTTAATCGAATTAATCGATTCTAAAAGTTAATCCCATTTTAATTTGTTCTACAGAAAAACTAAGCGATTGACCAGGTGTATTACCTGTGTTAAAAAGGGTTTCATATCTATTGTATCCAAGATTGAAGCTTAAATCATCAGAAATAATCATATTAGCATGTAAACCCAGGGAAATCATAAAAAACGATTTATTGAACTCGTCATAGTTTTTTAAATCATAAATCTTCCCATCTATTTCTTCTTTTCCTGATAAAAATCGATTAGCACTTAATCCTCCTTTTAGATATACCATAAAACGATCTCTATCATGCCCTCCTAAAATTGCATAATTCAAAGCACTTGTAAGTCCTAAATACTGTGTGTTATATTTAATAGCATCTTCAGGAGCCTTTACTATTGCATTGTACTCATTCAATGACAATCCGAATTCGTAGCTCATTTTCTGACGACTTTCTTCGAGTTCAAATAAATACCCTATTTCAAAAGAATTTCCTAAATCTTCACTAACTGTTGAAGAGATATTTGGAGCATTTTTAAAATGATAGGTTGTATAATTTTTCCCCATATTGATATAAAATTCTTGTGAATAAGTATAAAAACTAAGAAGCATAAAAAAAGATGTAATAATTTTTTTGTTCATATGATTATTGTTTGATTATTTTGGTATTAAAATTATAATTCGTTGTTTTTAAACTTACTAAGTACACTCCCTTAGCAAGAATCTCTAAACCATTTAAGGTTAAAATATTCTGTACAGGAGTTTTGGCAATATTATATACTAGCCTGCCAGCACTATCATAAACAGCAACTTTCACTTCGGTGGAAATAGTTCTTGAAAACTCAAAATTTACATAGGATGTAAAAGGATTTGGAGCTACAGTTACGTTTGTAATTATCGGAGTGATACTTGTAGATACATTAGAACTAGAGCCTAACAAACTTTGCTGAAAGCCTTGTTGCACAATATAATTACTACCTACAAAGGTTCCTGCTATACTTTGTTGACCAATCGATTGACTTATCACTACTCCTTTAGACGTGATAGCAGCAGTCCCGTTAATAGAAAACGTTTGATGATGCAACTGTGCAATTGCAACATTAGATAATAAGAAAATAATTGTTTTGACAATCTTTACCATTACATAAATTTTTGAATGGCAAAATTGTTTCAGAAAAAATCAGAAAAAAAAGCGATTAGGCAAATCAATTAATAATTCTTCAATTTCAGTGAAGTGCTAAATTGAGAATTAATCCTATAAAATATAAAAAATAAAACGCGTTTTTTACTTGTAAGAAAATAAAAATCAACAACTTAAATCCTTTATGATATATTTTATAGAAATAAAAAAACCACGAAAATAGTAGGCATCTTATTTTTATAAAAAAATAATGCAATTTCTACAAAAAAGAACAAACAGCTATTAAATTAAGAAAAGTAAGTACGTACAAATCCGTTATTTGATACAACACAAACAAAATTTAGTGGTTTATTGTTTATTTGCAGTACTGATAATAAAAGTATGATTTTTAATCTTTCTATTTTTAGAAAAATCGAATGGAGAGACTCCTGTTATGTATTTGAAGTTTATTAAAAATGGATTGTACGACGCAAATCCTACTTGAACCCTTAAAGCCTCTAATGTCCCTGTTTTTAAATAATCGTTATCTATTAACTGAACAGCATCAAAAACTTTTATTAATTTTTTATAATCAATGAACGTTAACGCACAATGGTATTTAAACAAATATTCTAAATAATATTTAGGAAGTCCTAAGTCAATCGCTAAATCATTAAGGCCGTAATTACTTTGTCTAAACACTTGTTCTTCTAGAGAAAGCTGTTCAATTTGATGAATATAAGTTGGGATAAATGATCCAATTTTAGTTTTTAATACTTTATCTTTTGAATTTATGCCACTATTTGCATCCAAATTCCAAACTGGTTTAATCATAAAGTTAGAAGATAAACTTTTGATAGGTTTTGAATTGGTTCTTAATCCATGAAGTAAATTTGGAGAAAATAGCATTTTTATAACTATAAATAAGCCCATAATAGTTAATAAATTTTCTAAATAAATATTACAACCAATAGGTGCAGTTTGGTCAAATAAATTGATTATAGCAGATACCAAAATATGTAACAACAACAATATGATAGCATAAAAGACAAGAGTAGTCCAATCTCGAGTAACAATTCCCTCAAGACTCGTTTTATCCTTATTTTTATATCCATTCCAAAACGAACGTCTTAAAACTTTATAGGATTGAAAATTGTAATAGGATGAGTGTATCAGTAGTAACGCAAAACTTTCTTCTCTTAACAAAAGGTTTAAATGAAAGTGGTAATGAATTACTATCAGCAAACAAAATGCAGGTATAATAAAGTGTTTGAGATCAGTGAACTTAAAAAATTTAGTGTTGATTTCTAACTTATTAAAATACAAATAAATTATAGGATTAAAGAACCATATTACTGTGTAATAGCTAAAACTGAGAAAAGTAACTGAAAATTCATCAAACATAAGATGATATATCCCATGAGAAAAAAAATAAATCCCTGCTGTAAGAAATGCTAAGACCAAATAGACATTTACAATTTGATTCCTTCTAAAATAACGAAGCAATACAAAAGACACTATAGTACAAAGAACCCCTAAAAAAATAATTGCAGTAGCAGAATACATAACCTTAAAAATTAAAATACTTCCTATTAAATAATTTTCAAAAATACAATATTTATACATTCACATCTATTGCCACGAGACTGTTTAAATATAAACGTTCACTGATTTCGCATAATTATTCACTGATTTGTGATTTTTTAGCTTAATACGATTTTAATAGATACAATTTAAAAATAAATACTTGATCCGATTTTAAGTGCATATTGCTACTAAGAAGAATCTATGTTTTTAAAAAGTTAGGGTAGTTTTTTTTGCAATAGTCTTAGATCTGATTTATACAGTATCAAAATAACTTCTCTATTCTCCGCAAAAAAGCCTTGTAATTAGAATTGTAAGATTTTTTATTACCGATTAAATCAAATTGCAATCCCAATCTAAATCAGTGTTATGCCACAATTGTCCTTGAACCACTTCTAAAGGGCAATCAAAATTATTAGTATATAAAGCTCCTGTACCTAATCCCTGTGGCATTAGATTGTGTTGCAAAAAAGTCCATTGCGCAATTGCATTTAAGCCAATATTACTTTCTAAAGCCGAGGTAATCCACCATCCTATTTGGTACTTTTCGGCCAATGCAATCCACTCTTGCGTTCCTCGGAATCCGCCTACAAAACTAGGCTTTAAAATAATGTATTGGGGTTTGATTTTTCGCAATAAAGCCTCTTTATCGGCTAGACTAAAAACACCTATCAGTTCTTCGTCTAAAGCAATAGGAAATGGAGCGACTTTACACAGTTCCGACATCCTGTCAGTATTATTTTTATCAATAGGTTGTTCTATGCTATGTAATTTAAATTCAGATAATTGAATTAACTTATCTAAAGCTTTATTCTCATCAAAAGCACCATTAGCATCTACTCGGATTTCCACTTGATCAGAACTAAAATTAGCTCGAATAAATCGCAATAATTGCAATTCTTTTTCAAAATCAATAGCACCAATTTTTAATTTAACACATCGAAATCCCGCCGCTAGTTTTTCTTCTATTTGCTCCTTCATGAACGTCTCTTCTCCCATCCAAATCAATCCATTAATTGGAATTGATTTTTGACCTTGAGTAAAGTCAGAAGGAAACAACAAATAAGGTGTTGCACTAGCCAAAGATTGAAACGCCATTTCTACTCCAAATTGTATTGAAGGAAATTCGATTAATGCTTCCCAAAGTACCTCTTTACCCAAATGGATATTCGTACAAGTCCAAGCTAGTTTTTCTTCATAATCCGGACGGTCATCACAACTTAGCCCACGAAGTAGTCCACACTCACCTATTCCCTTTTTACCCTCTTGTTCCAAAACAATAAACCAGGTTTCTTTATCCGTCAACACTCCCCTAGAAGTTCCTGAAGGGCGCTTGAAATGCAGTAAGTGTTTGTGATAAGTTGCTTTCAAAGGAAATTATTCTAAAATTTTCAAGATAGTATTGAAGTCTTCATTTTGGATTCCTGCTTTTTTAAAAGCATCAAAATCCAATTTAGTTTTTTGCGTCCAGCTCAAACTATCGGTTACATTTTGATTGAAATAGGTTTTATGAATGTTCTTTGCTAATTTGTAATTACCATTCAGTAAATAAGCATGTGCTAAATTCAACTGAATCAATAACTCTGTGGCATCTAATTTTTCGCCTTCTTGTAGTATTTTGAGTGCCTTACCGTATTGTTTGGTAATTAAATAGTAATAACCAAGCGTATTGTAGTCCAATACTACCGCTTTACCATTGTTGATTACTGTATTCATTTTAGCGATTGCAGCGCCGTAATTGCCTTTATTAGCTAAAGCCACAGCTTGTATTCGTAAATCTGAATTGAATGCATTAGCAGCGCCTGTTTCATTAAAACAAAGTACCCCAAAATCTTTAAACGCTTTATTGCGTTCTTCGGTTAATAATTTTTGGAACTCTTTGAACGTATATTTTGCTTGAATTTTATCGGAAATACAAACACAAAAATCACCTGGATTAGTCATTTTTTGAGCCAAATTAGAGGTTTTACACTGGTCAATAATAGCTTTCCTATTTTCTTTAGTCCAACCGCGACTGAGCTTGTAATCTACCCAAGGGACGACCTCCAAAACAATTTTTTGGTTCATAATCCAGTTTTTACTTTCGAACCCAAACCATAATACGTTAGAATTTGTGTTGAATTTCAAACAAGCTGACTTATCTACAGACAGTCGTTTTGCATCTTTACTCACTGGTTCATCTTGCACCAAACAAGCTTCGCTGGTATTACCAGTCACTACATAATTGGTCGCCACATCCGACTTAGAAAATACAGCATATTTGCATTTATCGTCTCCTGATATTTTTGAAACCAAAAACACTGCTCCTGCAGAACCTTGACTAATACCTGTTGGATCTGGAATCGCTTTCAGCACCGAAACCAAACTATTGGCCATTTGTTGGTTTTTATCCAAAAGCGTAATGCGATAAATCAATTCAGTAGTTCCTGTTGGCAAATCATCAACCTTAATCAAAATACGATCTCGTGCTGATACGACTACTTCTTTAGTAGTCGAACGTTCTTTATCCCAATACCCGTCTTTTTGAGCATACAACACTGGAATAGCGGCAAAAAAGAGAAGGATATAACTTATTTTTTTTAACATAATCAAACTAAACTATTATTGCTTTTGATTCAAATTAAATTTGATCTTGAACTTGAATTATGAATTATTTACAATTAAGTCTGAAAAGAAGAAAATCATACACAACGCTAATAATACCGAAAGTGCAAATGTGCTTAATGCTACTTTTTTTAACTCAGGGTCTAACAACTTGCTATTTTGATTTTTACGAACCGTAATTACATGTTTTACTAAAGGTATATAAGCGAATAAAAACAAGTACTGATCAAAATGAAAACCGCTTAAAATAGCAAAAAGAACAACTAAAAACATGGCTCCTACAATCAAAAAGTAATGGTACTTTTTAGCGTTTTCTATACCCATTTTTACCACCAAAGTATTCTTTCCTGATTTTCTATCCGAAGCTTCATCACGCATATTATTTAAGTTCAATACTGCTACACTTAAGAAGCCAATCGCCGTTGCTGGTAAAATTAAAATCGCATCCAATTGTTTTGAATACAAAAAATTAACTCCTAATGTGCTAACCAAACCAAAAAACACAAACACAAATACATCTCCAAAACCGCGGTATCCGTATGCCGAATTACCCACCGTATAACGAATAGCAGAGGCAATAGCTAAAATTCCCAATACCAAATAAAACAACGAATAACCTAAATTATGCGCTCCAAAAGCCAAATAAATCAGTACAATAGCCGACAATAACGTTAATCCTGAAGTCAGAATAATAGCACGTTTCATAGCCTGAGGAGTAATTACTCCACTTTGAATGGTTCGTTTAGGCCCTACTCTATCTTCGTTATCGGTACCTTTCATTCCGTCACCATAATCATTGGCAAAATTGGAAAGGATTTGTAATCCCAAAGTAGTTAGGATCGCAAAAGCAAAAAGTTTCCAGTTGAAAACTTCGGTTGGAGTGAGCACATCCTCCGTTGGGTTTGCCAACGCATACATACTTCCTACTATAATTCCAGAAACTGATAAAGGTAAGGTTCTCAATCGAGCGGCTTCTATCCAGTGTTTCATTTTTTTGTTTATAAGGTTAAAAAAATAGGTTAAAAAGGTTTAAGATTTAACTTAAAACCTAATTATGGCAACCATTTTTTCTCGAAATTCGGTTTTCTTTTTTCTAAAAAGGCATTTCTACCTTCAGTTGCTTCTTCAGTCATGTACGCCAAACGAGTGGCTTCACCTGCAAAAACTTGTTGTCCTACCATACCATCATCGGTTAGATTCATGGCAAATTTCAACATTTTGATAGACGTTGGCGATTTCGCTAAAATTTCTTGTGCCCATTCATAAGCGGTAGATTCTAATTCAGCGTGTGGAATAACAGCATTTACCATTCCCATTTCATACGCCTCTTGTGCAGAGTAATTACGACCTAAGAAAAAGATTTCACGGGCTTTTTTCTGCCCCACCATTTTGGCTAGATAAGCCGACCCATAACCACCATCAAAACTGGTTACATCGGCATCAGTTTGTTTAAAAATAGCATGTTCTTTACTCGCTAAAGTCAAATCGCACACCACATGTAAACTATGACCGCCGCCCACAGCCCAACCTGGAACTACGCAAATAACGGCTTTTGGCATAAAACGAATCAATCGTTGTACATCTAAAATATTCAATCTATGGTAACCGTCTTCACCCACATATCCTTGGTGTCCACGTGCTTTTTGATCTCCACCACTACAAAAAGACCAAATTCCGTCTTTGGACGAAGGTCCTTCCGCTGACAACAACACTACTCCTATCGAAGTATCTTCTTGCGCATCGTGAAAAGCCTGTAATAATTCAGAAGTAGTTTTAGGGCGAAACGCATTACGCACATCAGGACGGTTAAAAGCGATTCGTGCTACTCCATTGCATTTTTTATAGGTAATATCTTCAAATTCTCGGACTGTTTTCCAATCTATCTTGCTCATAATTCTTTGATTTGAGTGTAAAAATAAGTCATTTTTTAGATTCTCTCCTAAAAAAGGAAACCTAAAATTAATTGCTGCAACACAAAAAAAAGGCAACTCAATAAAATGAATTGCCTTTTGATACTGATATAAATTTAGAATTAGTCTTTAACCAAGTAAATTCCGTCGTCTTTAATTTCAATTAATTTCTCTTTGTACAAAGCACCAATAGCTTTTTTAAAGGTCTTTTTACTCATTTTCAACACTGTTTTAATATCTTCTGGATGCGAATTATCATTCAAACGCAAAAATCCACGACTCGCGCGCAATTCATCCAAAATTTTCTCCGCATTCGGTTCAATACTCTGATAACCTTGCACTTGCAAAGCAACATCAATTTTGTTGTCAGGACGAATGTTTTTAATAAAGCCTCTCATTCTATCTCCTGTACGAATAGCATCATCATACACCTCATCTTTGTACAACAATCCTTTGTGTTGTTCATTGATAATTACATTAATCCCGATTTCAGTGATATGAGAAACTATCAAATCAACTTCTTCTCCTTTTTCAACCGTCAAATGATCATTACTCAAAAACTGATTGGTTTTACTCGAAGCTACCAAACGATTGGTTTTTTCGTCCATATACAAATACACTAAATAGCGTTTTCCTTTTTCCATTGGACGCGCTTGCTCTTTGAACGGAACCAGAATATCTTTTTCCATTCCCCAATCCATAAAAGCCCCTATTTGATTGATGTAATTGACACGTAAAAGTGCAAATTCATTCAACAAAATATAAGGTGCCAAAGTCGTAGCCACTGGACGTTCTTCGTGATCTAAATACACAAAAACAATCAACTCTTCCCCTATTTCAAATTCGTTTGGAACGTATTTATTAGGCAAGAGAACATCGTGAATACCTTCAGGATCTTTTTCGGGATTTCCCAAAAACAAACCTACTTTGGTATCTCGTAATATGGTAAGCGTATTGTATTTTCCTATTTCTAACATTTCTTCAATTCTAAAGCACAAAGGTACGAAGAGGTTTTGATTATCCGAACTATTCCTTTGAAACAAAAAAATAACCCTAATTTTTCTGAATTCCTTTTCGTGTACTCTTTATAAAAATAACTATTTTTGCGGTCTAATTTTTTAAGCTATGCCGAATAAAAAATACAAAATTGCGGTTATTCAATTGAATCTGAATGATGTTGCCGAAAATAACTTAAAGAAATGTTTGAGTTGGGTTCGTGATGCAGCGAGTCAAGGTGCCGAAGTAATTTCGCTACCTGAATTGTACAGCAGTCATTATTTTTGTCAAAGTGAAGATGTTGATAATTTTGCTTTAGCAGAACCTTTATACAGTACTTCTTTCATTGCTTTTAGTGCATTAGCCAAAGAATTAGGCGTGGTAATCATTGTTCCTTTCTTCGAAAAAAGAATGGCGGGAATTTACCATAATAGTGCTTACATTATTGATACGGATGGCTCCGAAGCTGGTTTGTACCGCAAAATGCACATTCCAGACGACCCACATTTCTACGAAAAATTCTATTTCACTCCAGGTGATTTGGGCTTCAAAGCATTCCCAACTAATAAAGGTAAAATTGGAACCTTAATTTGTTGGGACCAATGGTATCCTGAAGGAGCGCGTTTAACTGCTTTGCAAGGTGCTGAAGTTTTATTTTACCCAACTGCTATCGGTTGGCATCCCTTAGAAAAAGAAGAATACGGAGTCAATCAACACGGCGCTTGGATGAATGTGATGAAAGGTCACGCTGTAGCGAATGGCGTGTATGTAGCCGCGGCTAACCGTATTGGATTGGAAAAATATTTGCCTAATACTTCTGGAATCGAGTTTTGGGGTTCATCTTTCATAGCTGGACCGCAAGGCGAAATTTTGGCGCAAGCCTCACACGACAAAGAAGAAATCTTGATTGCCGAAGTTGATTTGGATTTACAAGAAAATGTACGTCAAAACTGGCCTTTCTTTAGAGACCGCCGTATTGATGCGTTTGGAGATATTACAAAAAGAGCAATAGACTAATAATGAGTACTCCAAACAGACGTTTCCCTGCTGAATGGGAAAAACAAGAAGGCATTTTACTTTGTTTTCCACATAATGGAAACGATTGGCCTGGCAAATACGAAGCCGTTCAATGGGCTTTTGTCGAATTCATTAAAAAAATCGCTACTGTAGAAAAAGTATTTTTAGTAGTGGCTGATGAAAAATTAAAAACTAAAGTGGCTGAAATGCTCGAAAGAGCACATGTTCAGCTTACCAACGTTTCATATATCATTCATAAAACGAATCGTAGTTGGATGCGAGATTCAGGACCTATCATTGTGAAAAATGGTTCCAAAAGAGAAGCCTTGAATTTCAACTTTAATGGTTGGGCAAAATACTCTAATTTCCAGTTAGACAAACACGTTCCTACCAAAGTAGCTGATTTCTTGAAACTACCTTTAACTCAGGTAACCTACAACGGAAAACCCGTTATTGTTGAAGGCGGCGCTATCGATGTGAATGGAAAAGGAACATTATTGACTTCAGAAGAATGTTTGATGCACCCTTCTATTCAAGTGCGTAATGTTACTTTTACTAAAGCCGATTACGAGGCTGTTTTTAAAGAATATTTAGGAATCACCACCGTAATTTGGGTAGGTGACGGAATTGAAGGCGACGATACCCACGGACATATTGATGATTTATGCCGATTTGTAAACGAAGACACTATTGTAACCATTGTTGAAGACGATAAAAAAGACGCTAATTACCAACCGCTACAAGACAATCTAAAGCGTTTGCAAAATGCCAAATTGGAAAACGGACAGTCACCAAAAATTGTTTGCTTACCTATGCCAAAACGTTTGGATTTTGAAGATTTACGTTTACCTGCTAGTTACGCTAATTTCTTAATTTTAAACCATTCTGTTTTGGTTCCTACTTTTAACGATAGTAAAGACCGAATTGCTTTGAATATCTTAGCAGATTGTTTCCCTGACAGAGAAATCATTGGTATCAACGCTACTGATTTTATATGGGGATTTGGAACGTTACACTGTTTAAGCCAACAAATTCCAGTATAAAATTAAACTTTATTGCATAAAAAAACGACTGAGAAATCAGTCGTTTTTTATTTATAACAGAATGTGTTTATTGTTTTGCAAACGGTATTTTTCTACCATCTGCCAGAATCATATCAAAGCCTGTTTGTGCCTCATTAAATTCCAATTGCAATCCAGCGCGTTTGGATTCAAATTTGTTTTTACCAATTGGCGTCAAATTGAATTTTGGATAGTTTGTAATTTCAACGTTTAACGCTCCATTTTTTTCTGTAATCACAAATTTAACTGGCGCTTTAGTACTTGTATATGTTCCTAAAAACCCGTCTAAAATTACATCTTCCTCTACTTTTCCTTTTTCAGACGTCCAAACATTATTCGCTTCATTCACATCTGGGAATACATGGTCTGGATCTAGAGTAATACTCTCAATTGGCTCAGTAGAATTGTGTTTGAATGACCAATCTACATTTCTTTGCCAAATTTCAACTGGTAATTTCACACGTGTTACTTTTCCACTTTTAGTTTTAACATCCAAAACAATTGGCATTGCCATTTTTTCGAAATTCTCAATATTGATAATGATTCCTTTCGCTGGATCATTTTTGATGTATTTAATCGAATTGATTCCTTGGTCTAAACGCCAATTGTATTGGAACCATCCTCTCCAGAACCAACTTAAGTCTTCTCCTGCCACATTTTCAATTGTTCTGAAGAAATCATCCGGTGTTGGATGTTTGAATGCCCAACGCTCCACATACGTTCTGAAAGCTAAATCGAAACGATCAGCTCCTAAAACCTGTTCTCTCAAAATTACCAATCCAGAACTTGGTTTAGAATAACACAAAAGACCAATATTAGCTTCTTTCATGTTATCTGGAGAACTCATAATTGTTTCTAAATTAGGGCTCGTATAACGTTCAGCACTTTTGTGCAAATCTGACTTTTCTTCTTTGTATTCTCCATTGTTAAAATCAACCGAACTTAATGAATTTATGAACGTATTGAATCCTTCGTCCATCCAAGCAAACAATCGTTCGTTTGACCCTACAACCATAGGAAACCAGTTGTGACCAAATTCATGATCTGTAACACCCCAAAGGCTTTCTCCTTTCGATTCCCAACCACAAAAAACAATTCCTGGATATTCCATTCCGCCTTCATTACCCGCTACGTTTGTGGCTACTGGATAAGGATATTCAAACCATCTTTTCGAATAATTTTCAATGGATGTTTTGGTATATTCTGTCGAGCGTCCCCAAGCTGCAGTACCATCACTCTCTACTGGATAAGCTGATAATGCCAATGATTTTTTACCACTTGGCAAATTAATTTTGGCACCGTCCAAAATGAAAGCCGCTGAAGATGCCCAAGATAAATCACGCGCGTTTTTGATTTTATAATGCCAAGTTTTAGTTGTAGCAGTCGTTTTTGGCAACCCATTTACTTCTTCTGCAGTACGAATCAAAACGGTTTTATCACTCAATTTGGCCTGAGCCAAACGCTTTTGTTCTTCTGAAGAATATACTTCAGTTGGATTCAATAGTTCCCCTGAACATACCACAATATGATTGGATGGCGCTGTAATGTTTACTTCTAAATCTCCATATTCTAAATAGAATTCTGAAGCTCCTAAATACGGATTGGTATTCCATCCTCTTACATCATCATATACACACATTCTTGGGTACCATTGTGCAATGGTGAAAATTTTTCCGTTTTTAGTTTCCAACACTCCCATACGGTCCGATCCTTCAAATGGAGCAATGAAAGAGAAATCAATTTTGATTTTCACCACTCCTCCTTTTGCATTCAATCCTTGCGGAAGAAATACCTGCATTCTGGTATCTGAAATTACATACTTCGCATCCACTTCAGTTGATTTGCCTTTTGAAGACGTAACTATTTTAACCGATTTAATTTTATGACCTCCGTCAAAAATCTGACCTTGCGCTCCGTTACGACTTCCCGAAATTGGCACTACTGCATTTCCACGAGAATCGGCTTGAAATAAATTTTGATCTAAATTCATCCAAACAAAATTCATTTTATCTGGACTATTATTAGTGTACGTAATCACACCAGAACCTGTGATTTCATTTTTTTGTTCGTCTAGCTTTGCCGTCAATTGATAATCAGCTCTGTTTTGCCAATATTCATGACCTGGTTGTCCATTAGCCGAACGTGTGTTTGTTCCATTTTTCGAATAGAAAAAAGGCGCAAAAGCATCGTGGTAATTGTAATTAGATTTTGGCTGTGCCATATCTGACTTGGCTTGATCTTGTGACCAAACAGTCGAAATACTGAATAATAAAGTCAATCCTAAAATGACATTGCGTTGTATATTCTTCATATTTAAAATATTTTATCACAAATAAATGAAAAAAAAGCAGATTTTAAACTAAGCCAAAGCAAATATGTTTGAAAAACAAAATAACTATTCGAGTTTTACAATTTATCCTTTTATATTTACCATTCTAAAATAAAAACTAGATGTCAATTATAACCCTATCCAATAGTATAATCAGTGCTCAAATTGAAACTCTTGGGGCCGAATTATGTTCGCTAAAAGACAACACTAATAGAGACTATATTTGGGAAGGAAATCCTACTTTTTGGGGGAAGCATTCTCCAGTTTTGTTCCCAATTGTAGGCACACTTAAAAACAATACGTTTTACCATAGCGACAAAGAATATACTCTTTCAAGACATGGATTTGCGAGAGATATGGAATTCCAATTAATCGAAAAAACAGAAAGTAGCGCTACTTTTTCACTTCAATCCAATTCGGAAACCCTAAAAAATTATCCTTTCAAATTTGAATTGCAAATTCAATATACTTCAGTTAGTAGCACCATAGAACTTAATTACAAAGTCATTAATACGGATAGCACAGATATTCCATTTTCTATTGGTGCACACCCTGCCTTTGCCTTACCTACCAATTTTGAAGACTACACCCTTGCTTTTGAAGAAATAGAACCGTTAGAATACACCTTGCTCGAAAATGATTTGGTTTCAAAACAAACCGAAAAAATAAAAACCAATTCCAATACCGTTCCTCTTACTTATGAATTATTTCAAAGAGACGCTTTGATATTCAAGAAATTAAAATCCAATTCACTCACTATTGTTGAGAAGGAAAATCCAATCTTAAAAGTCCATTTTGAGAACTTTCCCAATTTGGGTATTTGGACAAAAGTAGGCGCGCCATTTATTTGTATAGAGCCTTGGTTTGGTTACTCTGATACCACAGAAAATACAGGCAACCTTTTTGAAAAAGAAGGCATCATCGTTTTGAAAACAAATGACAATTTTCAAGCAAAATTTAGTATAGAAATCCTTTAAGAACCTTTTATGTTAGTATTCAATTTTTCTCCTTTCCCGAATCTCGAAACCCATCGTTTGAATTTAAGGCGTTTAAATCCTTTGGATGTTACTGAAATTCTAACTTTGCGTTCTAATCCAGAAATCATGAAGTTCATTCCAAGACCTCTGATTAAAACCAAAGAAGAAGCGCTTGAATTTATCGCTATAATGGATGCGAATATTGATACTAATACAGTTATCAATTGGGCAATTACGACCAAGGAGAATGATAAATTAATTGGAATGATTGGCTTTTACCGTATGAAGCCTGAAAATTATAGAGCTGAAGTAGGTTATATATTATCAGCGGAGTTTCATGGACAAGGTGTCATTACTGAAGCTTTGCAACGAGTTATTCAGTTTGGGTTTGAAGAAATGGGATTAAATTCAATCGAAGCAGTAATTGATCCAGAAAATTTTGGTTCAGAGAAAGTACTCTTGAAAAATAATTTCATCAAAGAAGGACATTTTAAGGAACATACTTTTTTTGAGGGTAAATTTTTAGACAGTGTTTTTTACTCTCTACTAAAGAAAAACTACTAAGTCACATTGAGTTTCGGAAGTGTTTTTACATACAATTCTTCTACTTTTTTTCGAGCCCAATCTGTTTTACGTAAAAATGTTAAGCTCGATTTCACACTGGGGTTTTCATTAAAACATTTAATTTTGATTAGTTCACCCAAGGTATCAAAACCGTAATATTGGACTAATTGTTCAACAATTGTCTTAAGTGTAATTCCGTGTAGTGGATCTTTTGAAACTTTGTTTTCCATTTTTCAAAATTAAGTATTTCTACAAAAACTATTGGTGTTTCTTAGATTTGTTTCTACCTTTGTAGAACTATGCTAAAAACTGTCAACATACTTAATAAACGAGCGCGTTTTGATTATGAAATAATCGAGACCTATACCGCTGGAATTGTATTAGCTGGTACAGAAATCAAATCCATTCGTTTAGGCAAAGCCAATATTACGGAGAGTTTTTGTGAATTTAGTAACAATGAACTTTTTGCTATCAATACTTATATTGAAGAATACGCATTTGGGAATCAATTCAATCATAAATCTCGTAGTGAACGTAAACTACTCTTAAACAAGAGAGAACTAAAAGGATTAGCCAGAAGTGTACAAGCCAAAGGACTCACTATTGTTCCTTTAAAGATATTTACCAATGAAAAAGGAATGGCAAAATTAGAAATAGGACTTTGCCGCGGAAAGAAAACATACGATAAAAGAGAATCCTTGAAAGAACAAGATACCAAAAGAGATTTGGATAGAATTAAGAAAGCTTTTTGACAAAAGTTTTTTTTTACTAAAAATTATGACTAATTTTGTCTTGACAAATAAAAACATTTAAGTAAAATGAAAAATCTAATCAAAAACGCAAGAGAAAAAAAAGGGCTCAAAACAAGAGAACTAGCTCAACTTTTGAGCATTGACCAAGCCTTGATTAGTAAATTTGAAGCAGGAACAAGAAAACCAACTCGAGAGCAAATTGTAAAGATTGCTTCAGTATTAAATATTGATTACGAAACTTTAATGGTGGCTTGGCTCAAAGAAAAAATTTTATATGAAATTGGTGAAGATGAATTTGCTCTAAAAGCACTATTAGTTGCCGAAGAAGAAATACGCTATGTGGTAAAAAACAATACGATTAAACTATCAAAACCTTTAGACACACTTTTAGCTCAAATCGATATTTTAAAAGCCAAGTTAGATAGCTTTCGTCAATTCGATAGTTACAGAATATCACAAGCTTTAGAATTGGAATATACTTTTGAAAGTAATCGAATAGAAGGCAACACCATGACACTCCGTGAAACTGATTTAGTTATTAACGAAGGGTTGACAATTTCTGGAAAAAGTATGCGTGAGCATTTAGAGGCTATTAATCATCAGGAAGCTATTGCGTTTATTAAAGAGTTGATGAACAAAAACACTGCACTGATAGAAAGAGAAGTATTGGCAATCCACAATCTTATTTTAAGAGGAATTCATCCTGAAGATGCAGGTCGCTATAGAAAAGTACAAGTGATGATTAAAGGGAGTGCGCATACACCGCCTCAACCTTTTTTAGTTGCAAAGGAAATGGAAGATTATTTTATTTGGTATGAAACCAATAAAAACAAATTACACCCAATAGTTCTCGCTGCCGAAATGCACGAACGTTTGGTTACCATTCATCCTTTCATTGATGGGAATGGCAGAACGTCTCGTTTAATAATGAATTTAATTTTGTTGCAACACGGTTATATAATTGCCAATATTAAAGGAGATTACGATACAAGGATGCGCTATTATCAAACTTTAGAAACCGCTCAAACACAAAACAACAAAGAAGATTTTATCTTGTTTGTAGCTCAAATAGAAAAAGAGAGTTTAGAGCGCTATTTAGCCATTATTGGTCAATAAAAAACCCGCCAATTGGCGGGTTTTCTTTTAGTTTGTATCTTCTAATAACGGAACAAATCGAAATTCTCCAAATTCATGTTTTTCAAATTGAGTCTCGTTTTTACGAATCAATAGGGTCATAGTTTGTACTTCTTCACCCAATGGAATAATTAAACGCCCTCCTATTTTCAATTGGGCCATCAACGGTTTTGGGATTATGGGTGCACCAGCAGTAACAATAATACTATCGTAAGGTGCGTGAATTTCCAGTCCTTTGTATCCGTCTCCAGAAGCAAAGTACTTTGGAACAATTCCTAGTTTGCGAAATAAAACAGATGTTTTCTTAAACAGCTCGATTTGGCGTTCTACCGTATAGACTTTGACACCCATAGCACATAAAACAGCCGTTTGATAACCTGATCCTGTTCCTATTTCTAATATTTTTTGGTCTTTTTGTACTTCTAATAATTGGGATTGAAATGCCACAGTGTAAGGCTGGGAAATTGTCTGACCTGCTCCTATTGGAAAGGCTTTATCTTGATACGCATAATCTTCAAAACTAGAGTTTAAAAACAAATGTCTTGGCACTTTTTTAATCGCCTCAAGCACTTTTTTATCAGTAATGCCTTTTTGTTCTAAAACGCTTACTAATTGATTCCGAAGTCCTTGATGTTTGGCTGTGTCTTTCAAAATTTGGGTTTTAATTTTGGTAAAAGTAACAAAGAATTTCGAATTCCAAATAGCGAAATTTAAATTAAAATTGAACAAATAATTGTCTTTTTCCCTTAATTAATTAAGCAATTTATTGTTATTTTTGTGCAAACTACATTATTATGCTGAAAATTGGAGTATTGGGTGCTGGTCACTTAGGTAAAATACATTTGCGTTTATTGCAACAATCTGAAAAATACGAATTGGTTGGTTTTTATGACGAAAATCTAGAAAACGGAGCTAAAATTGCTGATGAATTTGGATACAAACAATTCGATACTATTGCCAAATTAATTCACGCTGTAGATGTCATTGACATTGTAACACCTACCCTTTCTCATTATAAATGTGCTAAAGTTTCCATCAAATCAGGAAAACATGTATTTATAGAAAAGCCAATCGCAACTACTGTTGAGGAAGCCGAAGAAATTATAGCGTTAGCTAAAGAATACAACATTAAAGGTCAAGTAGGACACGTAGAACGTTTCAATCCTGCCTTTATTGCTACCAAAAACATGATTGAAAACCCGATGTTTATTGAAACTCATCGTTTGGCAGAATTCAATCCAAGAGGTACTGATGTTCCTGTAGTTTTGGATTTAATGATTCACGATATTGATGCTATTTTGAGCGTGGTGAATTCGAAAGTTAAAAACATCAACGCTAGTGGCGTTTCTGTTATTAGCGAAACTCCAGATATTGCCAATGCCCGAATCGAATTTGAAAATGGTTGTGTAGCTAATTTGACCTCAAGCCGAATTTCGATGAAGAACATGCGTAAAACTCGATTCTTCCAAAAAGACGCATACATCTCGGTAGATTTCCTTGAAAAAAAATGTGAAGTAGTCAAAATGAAAGATGCACCTGAAGTTCCAGGTGACTTTGATATGATTTTACAAAATGCTGAAGGAGTAAAAAAGCAAATCTATTTTTCTAATCCCGAAGTACACCAAAATAACGCCATTTTAGACGAATTAGAATCTTTTGCTGATGCTATCAACAACGACACTACTCCTGTAGTTACTTTGGAACAAGCCACCAATGCTTTGCGTGTAGCCTATCAGATTATTGATTCAATGGAAAAATAATAACATACCAAATGAAAACAATCGCTGTAATTGGAGCTGGAACTATGGGCAACGGAATTGCTCATACTTTTGCTCAAAATGGTTTTACTGTAAAATTGATTGATGTTTCTGAAAAGGCATTGGACAAAGGCATGAACACTATCGCCAATAATTTGGATAGAATGTTAGCCAAAGGAACCATTACACAAGAAGATGTTGCCAAAACTATCACGAATATTATCACCTATACCGATATCAAAGACGGTGTAGTTGGAGTTGACTTAGTCATAGAAGCCGCTACTGAAAATGTCGATTTAAAATTGGCTATTTTCAAGCAATTAAATGAAGCTTGTTCTCATAACACAATTTTAGCTACCAATACCTCGTCTATTTCTATTACTCAAATTGGAGCTGTAGTAGCTCATCCTGAACGTGTTATTGGAATGCATTTTATGAATCCGGTACCCATTATGCAATTAGTGGAAGTAATTAGAGGATACAACACCAGCGATGAAGTGACACAAATCATCATGCAGCTTTCCGAAAAATTAGGAAAAACACCTGTTGAAGTAAATGACTATCCGGGATTTGTAGCCAATCGAATTTTGATGCCAATGATCAATGAAGCCATCGAAACTTTATACAATCAAGTGGCTGGCGTTTATGAAATAGATACCGTAATGAAATTAGGTATGGCACATCCTATGGGACCACTGCAATTAGCAGATTTCATTGGACTCGATGTTTGTCTTTCTATACTAAACGTGATGTATGACGGTTTTAAAAATCCAAAATATGCGCCTTGTCCGTTATTAGTTAATATGGTTCGTGCAGGAAAATTAGGCGTAAAATCAGGAGAGGGTTTTTACAATTATGCCGAAAGTAAGAAAGCAGAAAAAGTAGCTGTTCAATTCATTTAAAAACCAAAGACTAACCATGTCAATTCAAGATAATTTACGTTCTATTCAAGCTACACTCCCTGAAAATGTTACTCTTGTAGCCGTTTCTAAAACCAAACCTGTATCGGATTTAATGGAAGCGTATGAAGCTGGACAACGCATTTTTGGTGAAAACAAAATCCAAGAAATGACCGAAAAATGGGAAGTAATGCCCAAGGACATTCAATGGCATATGATTGGTCATGTTCAAACTAATAAAGTCAAATACATGGCTCCTTTTGTGAGTTTGATTCACGGAGTAGATAGTTTAAAATTAGCACAAGAAATCAACAAACAAGCACAAAAAAATAACCGAATCATTGATTGTTTATTGCAAGTGTATATTGCCGAAGAGGAATCTAAATTTGGTTTGGACGAAAAAGAATTGGGTGAAATTTTTGAGTTTGTTCAACATGACGAAAATGAAATGAACTACATCCGAATTGTAGGACTCATGGGAATGGCAACTTTTACTAACAATCAAAACCAAATCAAAAAAGAATTCAGTCGTTTGAAAACAATTTTTGATACCTATTCTAATCTGAATACTACAAACTGCCAACTAAACACGCTTTCAATGGGAATGTCCGGCGACTATGTTCTTGCAATTGAATGCGGAAGTACTATGGTTAGAATTGGAAGTAGTATCTTTGGGGGACGATAAACAATCTCTTTAGAAAAGATTGCTTCGTATCTCGCAATGACTGAATACTAATAAACTGAATCTGATTTGTACGCAATACTTGACATAGAAACAACAGGAGGTCAATTCAACGAAGAAGGAATTACCGAAATCGCCATTTATAAATTTGATGGTCGCGAAGTGGTGGATCAATTCATCAGTTTAGTCAATCCAGAAATCCCTATTCAACCGTTTGTGGTTAAATTAACCGGAATCAATAATGCAATGTTGCGCTCGGCACCTAAGTTTTTTGAAGTAGCCAAACGTATTATAGAAATCACTTCCGATTGTGTTATTGTAGCACACAATGCCTCATTTGATTACCGAATTTTAAGAACTGAATTCAAGCGTTTAGGTTATGATTTTCAAGCCAAAACACTCTGTACAGTGGAGTTATCCAAAAAATTAATTCCTGAACAACCTTCGTATAGTTTGGGCAAATTAGTTCGCGCTTTAGGTATTCCAATGGCCGACCGACACCGAGCTAGTGGTGATGCTATGGCAACTACTAAATTATTCAAAATGCTTTTGGAAAAAGATGTTGAAAAGCAAATTTTGAACGACTTTATCAAATACGAAATTCAAAAAGGAATCGCACCAAAACTCTTGGACATTGTAGAACATTTGCCTTCAAAAACTGGGATTTACTATATTCATAATGAAAAGGGCAATTTGATTTATATTGGCAAAAGCCGCAACATCAAAAAGCGAATCAACCAACATTTTACAGGAACTTCTACCAAATCTAAAAAAATTCAAAACGAAGTATTTACAGTTACCTACGAAGAAACAGGTAGTGAATTGATTGCCCTTTTGAAAGAAAGCGAAGCAATCAAAATCAACAAGCCCATTTTTAATAGAGCGCAGCGCAAAAGCATTTTTGAATGGGCTTTGTATGCCGAAAAAGATAACAACGGCTACCTAAACTTACACTTACAAAAAGCCGATGGTCGTAAAAAAGAAATCACCTCTTTTACCACTTTACAAGAAGGGAAAAACGCGCTGTTTCGCATTACTGAAAAATACCACCTTTGTCAAAAATATACTGGTTTGTACCAGACCACCTCAGACTGTTTTCAATACAAAATTAAGGAATGCGACGGCGCTTGTATTGGCAAAGTAACTGTTAAAGAATACAATATTCGCGTAGCTAATTTCATTGCCGAAAGTAGTTTTGAAAAGCAAAACATGGTTCTGATAGACCGTGGTCGCACCATTAACGAGCGCTCGGCGATTCTTATTGAAAACGGCATTTACAAAGGCTATGCTTTTTACGATTTGAATTACCAAGTGACACATATCGATATTCTAAAAAACATTTTGATTCCGATGCAACACAACCGCGATGCTAAAACAATTATTCAAGGACAAATTAGGAAAAGTAAAACACTAAAAGTAATTTCGTTTTAATTTTTAGGAGCGCTTTCCCGCTATCCGTTGCAATCTTTGTCTTTTTAAAGAAAAAATCAAAGGATTTCCACTACTATCGGGGCTAAAACACGTTTAGAGACAGATGAAATACCTCATTACAATCATTGGACCTACTGCGATAGGAAAAACTGCCTTAAGCATTGCTTTGGCACAGCATTTCCAATGCGAAATTATTTCGTGTGACAGTCGACAATTTTTCAAAGAAATGCGAATTGGCACTGCTGTTCCAAGTCCAAATGAATTAGCTAGTACACCGCATCATTTCATTCAAAATAAATCCATTTTTGAAAATTATACTGTAGGCGATTTTGAAAAAGAAGCCATTGCAAAACTCAACGAATTATACCAAACGAATGATTTTGTCATTTTAGTAGGTGGTTCGGGTTTGTATGTTGATGCCATCCTAAAAGGATTTGATTCCTTTCCAGATATTGACACCTCCGTTCGTGAAGAAGTGAATACGGCTTATGAAAAATTAGGCATTACGTACTTACAAGAAAAATTAAAACAACTAGACTCTGTCTATTTTGAAAAAATAAATCTTGAGAATCCACAAACGCTACAAAACCCTCAACGCATGATGCGATTTGTAGAAGTTTGTATTGGGACAGGCCAACCCTACTCTTCTTTCTTGAATCAAACGAAAAATAATCGTGATTTTACGCCTATTATTATTGGTTTAGAAGCGGAACGCAGCGTGATGTACGAACGTATCAATCAGCGAGTGGATATCATGCTCAATGAAGGTCTTTTGGCGGAAGCCAAAGAATTATACCCACACAAGGAATTAAACGCATTACAAACTGTAGGTTATCGTGAGTTATTCCGCTATTTTGATGGAGATGACAGTTTAGAATTTGCCGTTGAAGAAATCAAAAAGAATACCCGCCGTTTCTCTAAACGCCAATTAACTTGGTTTAAAAGAACCGAAAATGCCAAATGGTTTGATTATCTTAGCGATAGAAAGGAAATTATAGACTACATAAAATCATTCGCAACACATCAATCCTAATTATTATATGCCAATCGCTCCTCACTTCACTTCTATTTTAAGCAAAGACTGGGAAATCAATTTTACTCAATGTGCGCCCAACGGCTATTTAAAATACACCGAATTGTGTAATCTATTGCAAATGACAGCTGCGGCACATTCTGAAATAGGCGGCATTAGTTTTACTGATATGCAGGAGTTTCATCAAGCTTGGGTTTTAAGTAGAATGCGTGTAGAAATTAGCGAATTGCCTCAATGGCGTGATGTCGTTACAGTCAAAACTTGGATTAATTCGTTAGAAAATTCCCGATCGATTCGTGCTTTAGAAATGTATGTCAATGGAAAAAAGATTGTGGGTTCTGAAACCTTTTGGGCGGTTTTCAATACTCAACTTCGTCGTCCTGAAGCATTAGCATTGCCTTACGAACATTTTGAATTGTTCCCTGACAACAAAGCTACACAAGCCACTTTTTCTAAAATAAACCTCAATCACGAGAAAGAAATGGTGTTTGAAAAAACAGTTTGTTTATCGGATTTGGATATTGTTAATCACGCTAATAATGTAAAATATTTAGAATGGTGTTTGGATTTAGCTGATGAAACCAAAATTCTGAATCAACAAATTGAAAGTTTTGAAATGAATTTTATGAAGGAGCTTTCGCTAAAAGACCAAGTAGTCATTCACGAAAATAACGAACAAGACACTTCTATTTTTAGTATTACCAAAGAAGATAAAAACTGTTTTGCTTTACAATTGAACTGGAAATAAAATAATTGAAAGTATTTCATCTTGAAATACTTTTTTTAAATATCTTTGTTAACCATTTGGTTAAACCGTTTAGTTAAATTAAAATGACTACAGAAGAAAAAATATTTGATGCCGCCCGAATCGTATTCCAAAAAAAAGGATTTGCAGGAGCGAGAATGCAAGAAATTGCAGATGAAGCGGGCATCAACAAAGCGATGTTGCATTATTGCTTTAAAAACAAACAATCTCTTTTTGAAGCGGTTTTCATGAAAGCTTTTCACCAATTAGCACCTCAGATCAATTTAATCTTTAGTTCAAACGAAAGTATTTTTGACAAAATCAAACAATTTACACACAGCTACATTTCATTCGTTATTGACCATCCCTTCTTACCACAGTTCATCGTTCAAGAAATGAATAACAATCCCGAGTTTGTGATGCAGTTTTTAAATCATGAAAACCGACCTAATCCGAGCTTAATGATTGCCCAAATAGAAGCCGAAATTGCTGCTGGAATTATCAAACCTATTTCGCCCAAACAACTGCTATTGGATATTTTTTCCCTAACTGTTTTTCCTTTTGCGGCACAAACTATGGTGAAGGGAATGTTTCATATTTCGGAAACCGAATTTAATCAAATGATGGAGGAACGAAAAACAACTATTGCAGAACACATTATTAATTCGATAAAAAAATGAAAAATACACTTTCCTTTTTAGTGATTTTGGTATTCCAATTTTCTAACGCACAGCAAGTTGTAACTTTGGAGAATTGTTATGAACTGGCGAACAAAAATTACCCATTAGCAAAACAATCGGGATTATTCGCACAGAAATCAGCTTATGAAACGGCTTCATTGAATACCGCTAAACTACCTAAAATTGATTTGAATACACAAGCTACATATCAATCCGATGTGACAGGTTTACCAATTCCATTACCCAATGTAACTTCATTAAACAAAGACCAATACCGAGCTACTTTGGATGTCAATCAATTGATTTACAATGGTGGTCTCATTGATTCTAATGTTAAATTGAGAGCAATTCAAACGCAAACACAGCAACAACAAGTTACGATCAGTCTGTACTCCATTAAACCCCGAATTAACCAATTGTATTTCTCCATACTTTTGGCACAAGAACGAAAATTGATTTTGACTTCTAAACAAGAACAACTCGCTTCCAAAATTAAAGAGGTGAAATCAGGGGTAAAATTTGGCGTACTTCTTCCTGCTTCTGAGCAAGTATTGGAAGCTGAAAATCTAAAAATCAAACAACAATTGCGTGAAAACGAATTGGATAAAAAGAGGCTTTTGACTAACTTATCGGGGCTTCTACTTTCTCCTTTAGATGAAAAAACTATTTTAGAAAAACCGCTTATTTCAGTTACTAACAATGAAACTATTTCCCGACCAGAAATACAATTGTTTGATTTGCAAAACCAACAAATTTTAGGTTCAAAAGAACTCATTTCAAAAAACAAGCTGCCTAAAATTACTGCTTTTGGGACTGCAGGTTATGGAAATCCAGGGCTAAACATGTTAAATAATTCGTTTCAAACCTTTTATATGGTAGGACTAAAAGCCAATTGGAATGTGTGGGATTGGGACAAAACCAAAAAAGACGAAGCTTCTCTTTCTGTTTCGGAGGCGATTATCACGACCGAAAAAGAAACTTTCTTACTCAATACCTATTTGCAACTGCAAGAAATTGCAACTGAAATCAACAAACTGAACGAAACGATTCAAACCGATCAAGAAATCATCAATTTGCGTGAAGCCATTACCAAATCTTCGGATGCCCAGTTAAAAAACGGGGTGATTACTTCCTCTGATTATTTGATGGAATTTAGCAATTTGTACGAATACAAAATCAATCAGAAGACGCATCAAATTCAATTGGCTTTGGCGAAAGCCAATTACCAAGTAATCAAAGGGAATTAACAACATCATATTACCGAATCAAAATGAAAAAAGTATTTGTATTTTTAGTCTTAATGAATGTAGTGGCGTGTACCAAAAGTAACGATAAAGCTGATGGTTACGGGAATTTTGAAGCTACAGAAGTGACTATTTCGGCAGAAGCCAATGGAAAAATTGAGTATTTACACCTTGAAGAAGGTGCTACTTTAGCTTCTAACACGTTAATAGGATTAATAGACACCACTCAATTGTATTTATCGAAACAACAACTGATTGCTTCCAAAAGTACAATTGCCTCTAAGTCGCAAAATGTGTTATCCCAAACGGCTGTTTTGAAGGAGCAATTGAAAACTACTTTGATAGACCAAAAAAGAATCCAAAATATGTTTGCCGAAAATGCCGCAACCAAGCGTCAGGTGGATGAAATCAACGGAAAAGTCAATGTGTTGAACGAGCAAATTAAAAGCGTTAAAACACAAGACGCTCCCATTAACAATGAAGTAAAATCCATTGAAGTACAAATTGAAAAAATAAACGACCAAATCAAAAAATGTAACATCATCAATCCATTTCAAGGGACCGTTTTAGCAAAATACACTGAAGCCAATGAAATAACTAGCTTTGGTAAACCCTTGTATAAAATTGCCGACATCACTGAAATGACCTTGCGGGTGTACATTAGCGAAAAGCAATTAAATCAAATTAAAGTAGGACAAAAAGTAACTGTAAAAATTGATGCTCAGGAAGATATGAAATCCTATCCTGGAACTATTTCTTGGATCGCTTCTTCGGCTGAATTTACTCCAAAAATTATTCAAACTAAAGAAGAACGTGCCAATTTAGTCTATGCTGTAAAAGTGAAAGTAAAAAATGATGGCAGTCTAAAAATTGGAATGCCAGCCGAAATGTGGATTCAATAAAATGAGTATTTCTGTTCACAACATATCCAAATCGTATAAAGACTTTAAAGCCATTGAAGCCATTTCATTTGATGTGAATGAAGGGGAATTATTTGGACTTATTGGCCCAGATGGTGCCGGAAAAACAACTATTTTCAGAATCCTGACTACCCTACTCCTACCAAACGAAGGTAATGCAAGTGTAGTAGGATTTGATGTTGTGAAAGAGTACAAATACATTCGGAATTCAGTGGGCTATATGCCGGGCAAATTCTCCTTGTACCAAGATCTATCTGTAGAAGAAAATCTTCAGTTTTTTGCCACCATTTTCGGTACCACCATTGAAGAAAATTACGACTTGATTCACGATATCTATATCCAAATTGAGCCTTTCAAAAAACGACGCGCCGGTGCGCTTTCGGGCGGAATGAAACAAAAATTAGCCTTGTGTTGTGCTTTGATTCACAAACCTAAAGTCTTATTCCTTGATGAACCCACTACTGGTGTAGATCCTGTTTCCCGAAAAGAATTTTGGGAAATGCTAAAACGATTACAACAAAAAGGAATTACCATTTTGGTTTCAACTCCTTATATGGACGAAGCCGCTTTATGCGACCGAATTGCCTTGATTCAAAAAGGAAAAATCTTTAAAATTGATAGTCCAAAAAATATTATTTCAAAATATTCTAAAACTATTTATGCCATTTCAGCCAAAAATACGCACCAATTATTACACGACTTAAAAGCTTATCCAAGTCAATACAGTGTTTTTGCATTTGGCGAATTCACCCATTATATTGACCAAAAAAATAATTTTAGAAGTGCCGATTTACAGCATTATTTGGAAAGTAAAAACCATACCGAAATAGAAATTCATATTGCTACCCCAACAATTGAGGATGTTTTTATGGATTTAACCGCTTTAGAACACTAAACATTGAAACAGTCAAGTATCATATCAGTACACAATCTTACCAAAACCTTTGGTGAATTTACGGCAGTGAATAACATTTCTTTTGAAGTAGCCAAAGGAGAAATTTTCGGATTCTTGGGAGCCAATGGAGCTGGAAAAACAACGGCGATGAAAATGTTAATTGGAATTTCCAAACCCAGTTCGGGAAAAGCCGTAGTTGCTGGATTTGATATAGAGACTCAAGCCGAAATGGTCAAGAAAAACATTGGTTACATGAGTCAAAAATTTTCATTGTATGACGATTTAACCATCAAAGAAAACATCACTTTTTTTGGAGGAATCTATGGCTTAAGCCGAAAAGAAATCAAAGCAAAAACGGCTATTTTAATAGCTGAATTGGAATTAGAAGAAGTTGCAAGTCAATTAGTAGGTGCTTTACCTTTGGGTTGGAAACAAAAATTATCGTTTTCGGTAGCCTTAATACATGAACCCAAAATCATTTTTTTAGACGAACCCACTGGAGGAGTTGACCCCATTACCCGCAGGCAATTTTGGGAAATGATTTATGCCCAAGCTCATAAAGGTACAACCATTTTTGTCACTACACACTATATGGACGAAGCTGAATATTGTGACCGCGTTTCGATTATGGTCGAGGGAAAAATTGAAGCTTTGGATTCTCCAAAAAATTTAAAAAAACAATTCAAAGTCGATTCTATGAATGAAGTCTTCTTGAAGTTGGCTCGAAATATCGAATAGTAATTTGCTAAAAAAATAATTAATGAGACGATTTATAGGTTTTGTAACCAAGGAGTTCTACCACATTTTTAGAGATAAACGCACTATGTTTATTCTCTTTGGAATGCCCGTTGCTCAAATTATGCTGTTTGGTTTTGCAATTACCAATGAGATCAACAACGTTAATATTGCTATTTTAGACCAATCTAAGGATGCTGAAACTCAAAAGATAATTAATCAAATCAATGCTTCCAAGTATTTTGATATCAAGCAAGAAATCAGCAATGAAAACGAAATAGAAAATGCCTTTAAAAAAGGAAATGTAAAAGCGGTTCTTGTTTTCGAAAATCATTTTATCAAAAATTTAGAAACTAAAAAACAGGCTAAGGTTCAAGTAATCACTGATGCCACCGATCCCAATATTGCCAATACTATTACCAATTATGTCAATGCTATTTTGCAAAATTACACTCAAAAATTAAATCAAGAGAATTCGGCTACTTATTCCATTCGGACTCAAACGCAATTGTATTACAATCCAGAACTAAAGAGTGTGTTTAACTTTGTTCCTGGTGTAATGACCGTGATCTTGATGCTAGTTTCGGCGATGATGACCTCCATTTCTATCACAAGAGAAAAGGAATTGGGTACAATGGAAGTCCTTTTAGTTTCACCTCTAAAACCCTTTCAAGTTATTATTGGAAAGGTGTTTCCTTACATTTTCCTATCCATCATTAATGCTACAGTAATTGTACTTTTAGGTTATTTTGTATTCAAAATGCCCATTGTGGGCAGCTTATTTTTAGTAGCATTTGAAAGCATCTTGTTTATTGTTACAGCACTTTCCTTAGGAATCTTAATTTCAACTATAGCCAATTCACAACAAACCGCTATGATGATTTCGTTGTTTGCCTTAATGCTTCCTGTGATTATCCTTTCAGGTTTTATTTTTCCCATTTCGAGTATGCCATTACCTCTGCAATTTATCAGTAATATAATTCCCGCTAAATGGTTTATTATCATTATCAAAGCGGTAATGCTCAAAGGAGCAACTTTGGACATAATTTGGAAAGAAACAACCATTCTAATGGGAATGACAATGTTTTTTATTGCTTTAAGTACCAAAAAATACAAGAAAAGACTGGAGTAATTTTTATACCAAACGATTAGCTGAAAGCAAAATGAGAACAATACTATTTATTATACAAAAAGAGTTTAGACAAATTTTAAGGAACAAAGGGATGCTCCCAATTATCTTTGTCTTACCTATCATGCAATTACTAATCTTGTCTAATGCAGCCAGTTTTGAAGTAAAAAATATTGCCTTTTCTTATATTGACCACGACCATTCTAAGGCTTCGAGAGAACTGATTTCAAAATTTTCAGCTTCAAATTACTTTAAAATTGTAACCGAATTTGAATCAAAGGACATTGCTAATGAAGCTATGCAAAAAGGAACAGTAGATGTAATCCTCGAAATTCCAAATCACTTTGAGCGCAGCATTTTTAAAGATAAAAAATCAAATTTAGCTGTAAGTATCAATGCAATTGACGGGGCTTCAGCGGGAATTGAAAATGTATATATTACTCAAGTAATTACTAACTTCAATCAGAATTTGCAAACGCAATTTGTATCTTATAATGATGGGGAATTGATTCCTTCTCAAAATATTGTAACCATTCCTTCTTTTTGGTATAATAATACATTGAATTATAAAACCTTTATGGTTCCTGGAATTTTAGTTCTCCTAGTGACTATGTTGACTTTATTTTTATCTTCAATGAATATTGTTCGAGAAAAAGAAATGGGAACTTTAGAACAAATCAATGTTACCCCTATAAAAAAATACCAATTCATCATTGGGAAACTATTTCCTTTTTGGATATTAGGTTTGTTTATACTTAGTATTGGTTTAACTATAGCTAAACTAGTCTTTAACATCCCCATTTTGGGAAATATCGGATTGATTTATTTGTTTACTTCAGTCTATTTATTGGTTATTTTGGGCATTGGACTCATTATATCTAATTTTACAGAAACCCAACAACAATCGATGTTTATAGCTTGGTTTTTTACGGTTATTTTTATTTTGATGAGTGGATTGTTTACACCTATAGATAGTATGCCCGAATGGGCACAAAACATTACTTTGTTCAATCCTATTCGCTATTTTGTTGAAATAGTCCGGATGGTAATGCTAAAAGGCGCTACATTTTCTGATATTTCATTTCAATTTTTTGTCATCGTGAGTTATGCTATTGTTTTAAATAGTTTAGCTGTTTGGAGTTATAAAAAAGTTAGTTAAATTTACACTGTTATGAAATCGCCATTAACAACACGTTTGAGCAAGCAAATGAATTCACTGAGCACTTTTGAATATAAATGCTACGTGAAATAAACATCAATAAACAAAAGCGATAACGTATATGAAAAGTAACCAATACTTTAGGCTCTCCAATTCCGAATCCGTGTTCGTAAGAGAACCTTTGACACGTCTTAATAATTTAATTTTCACATTCAAAGTACAGTATCATTTCATTAGAGCTTTTAGAAAAATGCATTTTATAGGTCCTTGTGTAACTATTTTTGGTTCAGCCCGATTTGGACCTGAAACGGATCATTACAAAAATGCAGAAAAAATTGGAGCTGCAATGGCAAAATTAGGTTTCACCGTAATGACCGGTGGTGGCCCTGGAATTATGGAAGCCGCAAATAAAGGTGCCTTTGAAGCAGGAGGTTATTCTGTAGGATGTAATATTGTACTTCCAGTAGAACAAAATCCAAATCCTTATCTCAATAAATGGATTTATATTCCTTACTTTTTTGTTCGAAAAGTAATTCTAGTTAAATACTCCTATGCTTTTGTTGTAATGCCTGGGGGAATTGGTACTTTGGACGAATTATTTGAAGCTTTAACCTTAATTCAAACCAAGATGATTAGTGGTTTTCCTGTAGTGATTTTTGATAAAGAATACCACAAAGAATTATGTCACCATATTGAAATCATGGTGAAAAACGAAAGTATAAGTACCGAAGATATGAATCTATTATTTGTAACAGATTCTATCACTGAATTAGTAGCGCATATCGATAAAAATAGCATCAAAAAATTCGGCTTGGTTAAAACCAAACACAGCCCAAAATGGTGGTTTGGAGAAACTACATAGCCCCTCTTTTCTCATTTAAACACTTAAGAATTGCCTCTTGTAAGTCAGCTGCATTAATAGGTTTTGAAATATACCCATCCATTCCTAATTTTAAGCATTTTTTCTTTTCTTCAATTAATATACCTGCCGTTAAAGCTATTATTGCTGTTCTTTTAGATTCTTCTAATTTTCGTATTTCAGAAGTCACCTCATAGCCATTTTTCTTGGGCATTTGAATGTCCATCAATATAATATCTAACGGAATATTTTTATAAATTTCAATAGCTTGCTTACCATTACGTGCTTCATAAACAAGTGCTTTTGGAAACATTTTTTCGAGAATTTTTTTTGCTAAAAGCAAATTAATTTCGTTGTCTTCTGCTACTAATATTTTCACATTTTCTCCTATCAATGAATCAACTTCTGTAATTCTAGATGATTCAACAGTATTTGATTTTATTTTCTCTTTTCTATTCACCGAAGTCCTAAACTGAATTGAAAAAGAAAACTCACTTCCTTTTCCTAACTCACTTTTAAGAGATAATTTACTTTGCATTAACCCTAATAATTGATTGGAAATGGATAACCCTAAACCAGTACCTCCAAATTTTATTGAAGTACTCGCTTCTTCTTGTATAAAAGAGTCAAATATTTTTTCTTGATTATGTTGCTTTATTCCTATTCCTGTATCTTTAACTAAAAAATGCAAGGTTGCAAAATTACCACACGTTTTTACCTCATCAATATTCAATTCTATCTTTCCTTCTTTAGTAAACTTAATTGCATTTCCAATCAGGTTTACCAAGATCTGTTTCAAACGAATAGAATCCGAAAAAATATATTGGGGCACTCGATTCCCTATGTTTAAAATTAATTCAATATTTTTTGCTATTGCTTGATGCTTGAATAAATTAATTACTTGATGAGATAATTCAAACAAATCCGTTTCCTCCACATTCAACTCTAAACGTCCTTCTTCTATTTTAGAAAAATCAAGAATATCATTAATAATTTTCATTAGCAAAATAGCCGATTGATTAACAATCCCCATATATTCGGCTTGGTCTTGATCTAACTTCGTTTTTAATAACAAATCTGTAAAACCTATAATACCATTTAATGGGGTTCTAATTTCATGACTCATATTCGCTAAGAAACTCGATTTGGCTTTATTGGCATGTTCTGCTTGTTCTTTTGCCCTAATCAAATCGGCTTCCATACGTTTAGTATCCGTGATATCAATGAAACTAACCACGATCTCAGACAACTCCCCATTATAATTTTTTAATGGAAATCCATTTATTAATAATAGACTAGATTCATTCGTTTGATTACGAATGACTTTTCCAATAAAATTTTTAAGCGGCTGACCAGTTCTTAAGATAGTACTTACAGGATAATTTTCAACTGCTAATGGCAAATCATTTTCATCAAAAAACCGCCATTTAGGATCATTAATACTCATCGATTTCATTTCTTCTGAATTGAAACCTAATAATTCTGAAGCCCTAGAATTACTCATTACAATTGAAGTTTCTAAATTATGAACCACAATACCCACGTCTAAATTATACAGCAAATCTCGATACCGCTCCTCACTATTTCGTAAAGCCTGTTTGACTAAATTTATTCCTGTAATATCTACCACAGTAATATGACAAAATTGTTCATCTTCAGTAATAATTCCCGTAAGATAACCAAAGTGAGTTTGACCTTCAGATTCAAAACTTATCTCACAGCACTCCCTATCTTTATTAATAAAAACTTTATCAAAAAAAAGATCAAACTCCATTTTATTTTCAATAGATACAAAAGACCTAAATTTTAAATTTTTCAACTTAGACCGCTCTTTTCCTAACATAACAGATCCAGTGAGGTTAGCATCTATAATTGTTCCGTCTTGAGAAAGAGTGAAATAACCAGAGGGAGAGAAATCATATAATTCTGTATATTTTTTAATGGCAGAATCGGCTTGTTGTTTTGCTAGCAGAAATTCTTCATTCTGCATTTCTAATTCAATCTGATTTACTTCCAACTTATGAATGAGCTTAACTTTATCTATAGCTGAAAAATCACCCCCTAAAAGATCTTCGTTACTATTTTCAGAATTATTTGGGCAGGATTCATTTTGATTTAATTTATTTTTTTTATTGGTCATGAAACAAGAATTTTAAATTAAATGGTACTTAAAAAAGCGCTTTATTCTATTTATTTTTAGAACTTCAGAAATAATACTTAAATATAAGAATAATACTGCCAAAAAAAACAATTACTAATTTTTAAATGTTTTTTTTCTTAAACGGAAACTACTTTAACTTTAAAATTAATTGTAATTAATTTAAAATCAATCATTTAAATTTAAAAACGATTAATTAAATATTTTTTTTAACAAAAAAATAACATACATTTGTATATACAAATAAAAAATACACTACATTTGTACCTACAAATTACATATATACAAATATGACAATTGAAGAAGTATTAAAATCAACTGTACCAATGGATAATTCTAAAAAAATTATCATGAACGTTATATATACCCAAAATGTAATTACAGAAAATTTTAATGAAATATTAAAACCTTACGATATCTCTTCGGAGCAATTTAATGTATTGCGCATCCTGAGAGGTCAAAAAGGAAACCCCGCTAATATGTGCGTTATTCAAGAACGAATGTTAGCCAAGACAAGTAATACTACTCGATTAGTTGACAAGTTGCTTTTAAAAGAATTAGTGACACGAGAAGTGTGTCCTGAAAACAGACGAAAAATTGAAGTATTAATTACTTCAAAAGGATTACATTTATTAGAAGAATTAGAGCCAAAAGTAAAAGCGCATGAGCAATTTTTTTCAAAAAATTTAAATGAAGAAGAAATGGCACAATTAAATCAATTATTAGAAAAATTTAGAAATCAATAAAAAAATAAAATACATTATGAGTACATTTTTAGTAAATCAAAATTGGAGATACGCAACAAAGAAATTTGATGCTTCAAAAAAAATCTCAGCAGCTGATTTGAATACTTTAAAAGAAGCTATCCGTTTAAGTGCTTCTTCTTATGGATTACAACCTTACAAAGTTTTTATCATTGAAAACCCAGAATTAAGAGCTAAATTAGTTGGAGCTGCTTATGGGCAAGCGCAAGTAGCTGACGCTTCTCACCTACTGGTTTTTGCTAATGAATTGAATTTTGGAGCTGCAGGAATTGATCAATTGGCTAACAATATCAGTGAAACTAGAGGTCTTCCATTAGAAGCTATTCAAGGATATGTTGACTATATGAAAGGGAACATCACTGGTTTACCAGAAGAAGTTAGAAACATTTGGACATCAAAACAAACGTATTTAGCTTTAGGCAATTTATTAACTGCTGCTGCTGAACTTAAAATTGATGTTACTCCAATGGAAGGTTTTGTTCCTGCTCAAGTAAATGAAATTTTAGGATTAGACAAATTAGGTCTTAACGCTTCATTATTAGCTCCTATTGGTTACAGACATAGCGAAGATGACACACAACATTACAAAAAAGTAAGAAAATCAAACGAAGAATTATTTATCACCCTTTAATTATTAATAACAATCAAATTTAAAACAAATGAAAAATTTAAAATCAATTGCATTAGCATTAGTTGTAGCTTTAGCTACAGTATCGGTATCAGCTCAAACTAAAAAAATTGACGCTGCAAAAAGTTCTATTAACTGGTTAGCTAAAAAAGTAGGTGGACAACACAGTGGAACGGTAAACTTTAAAGAAGGTGCTTTAGTTTTCAAAGGAAAAAAAGTAACTGGTGGAAACTTCACAGTAGACATGACATCATTAACTGCAACTGACCTTACAGGAGAATGGTTAGGAAAATTAAACGGTCACTTGAAATCAGAAGATTTCTTTGGTACTGAAAAATTCCCAACTGCTAAATTAGTTTTCAAAACTATCGCAGTAAAAGCGGCTAACGTTTACACTGTTACTGCAGACTTAACTATCAAAGGAATTACTAAACCAGTAACTTTTGATTTAGCTACAACTGCTAACTCTGCTTCAACTACATTTAAAGTAAACAGAACTAAATATGACATTACTTATAGTTCTGGAACTTTATTAACTACTCTTGCTGACAAAGCAATTGATGATGAATTCGAATTGACAGTAGCTTTGAAATTCTAATATTTCAAACTCAAAATACGAAAAGCTCTAACAAACGTTAGAGCTTTTTTTATATTCAAAAACAAAAATAGTTGCAAAATCGAATTCCTAATTCCTAATTCCTAACTACCTTTGCACTTTCAATAAATTCATTATTATGAACCTACAACATATTCCACAAATCAAACATACTGAAAGTGGTAACTTCTTTTTACTTGCCGGACCTTGCGCTATTGAAGGCGAAGAAATGGCATTGCGTATTGCTGAAAAGTTAGTTGGTATTACCGACAAACTTGAGATCCCTTATGTATTCAAAGGATCGTTCAAGAAAGCCAATCGTTCACGAATTGACAGTTTCTCTGGAATTGGAGATGAAAAAGCATTACAAATTCTTCGCAAAGTATCTGAAACTTTTGGTGTACCAACCGTTACTGATATTCATACCAATGAAGACGCTGAAATGGCAGCACAATATGTTGATGTATTGCAAATTCCTGCATTTTTAGTTCGCCAAACTGATTTAGTTGTAGCTGCTGCCAATACAGGAAGAACGGTAAACTTGAAAAAAGGGCAATTCATGAGTCCAGAAAGTATGAAACATGCCGTTCAAAAAGTATTGGATTGCAACAATCAAAACGTAATGGTAACCGATAGAGGAACTATGTTTGGCTATCAAGACATGATTGTTGATTTTAGAGGAATCCCTACTATGCAACAATATGCTACCACTGTTCTTGATGTAACGCATTCATTACAACAACCTAATCAAACAGCGGGTGTAACAGGAGGAAGACCTGATATGATTGAAACCATTGCTAAAGCGGGTATTGCAGTAGGTGTTGATGGAATATTTATAGAGACCCATTTTGATCCTGCTAACGCCAAAAGTGACGGAGCTAATATGCTACATTTGGATTATTTTGAAGCACTAATGACTAAATTAGTGGCTATTAGAAAAACTGTAAATCAATTTTAATTTAATACCCTAAATCGTTGAAAAAAAATATTTTATCTAGCGTTTTACTATTAGTTACACTTTCTGTATTTTCACAAGAAGCGATAAAAATTCAAGACAAATACACGGCTCATAATAAAGGTAAATTCTTTGTTTCTTGGGGTGGTAATCGTGAGAATTATTCAAAGTCTGACATTCATTTTAAAGGGGCTGACTACGATTTCACAATCTATGATGTCTCAGCACATGACAAACCTAAAGGTTGGCATATTGATTACATCAATCCGGGACGTATGACTATTCCACAAACTAATTTTAGAATGGGTTATTTTGTCAATGATCATTATAGTGTAGCCATTGGAGTAGACCACATGAAATATGTAATGGATCAAGACATTGCTGTCAATTATACTGGAACTTATCCTAACAGATATACTTATGGTGAAGCTATTGCTAACAACCAAGTATTGTTAACGGAACAATTTTTGACTTTTGAACATACTGATGGTTTGAATTATGTCAATACCGAAGTATCTCGTCACGATGATATTTCTAAGTTATTTAACATTCACGATACTGATAAGGTACAAGTAAATTTAACTGAAGGAATTGGTATTGGTATATTGTATCCAAAAACCAATGCTAAAGTATTCAGTAAAGAGAGACATGATGATTTTCATGTTTCAGGATATGGGACTTCAATAAAAGCTGGTTTGAATGTTACATTATACAAACACTTTTATATCCAAACAGAATTAAAAGGAGGTTATATCAATATGCAAGATATTAGAACTTCATGGGATCCAGCAGATAGAGCTTCGCAACACTTTTTATTCTTCCAGAGAATAATTGCTTTTGGAGGAATCTTCAAAATCTAATTCAATTTATATCACTAAAAAAGGCTTCTTTCGAAGCCTTTTTTTTATTTTATAATTCCGTTTTGATCTATCAAATACATCAGGGAAGCCATAGTTGCTGCGCCTAATTCTAATTCTCTTTTATTGATAGCATCAAATGTATCGTTCAATGCGTGATGGTAATCAAAATAGCGTTGCGAGTCGGGTTTTAATCCTGCTTTAATTATTTTAAAAGAACTTAACGGACCAATATCAGCACCTGCATGTCCTTTTACAAAACTGTGAATCAAATACGGTTCAAATACGTTTTTCCAAGACATAATTCTTTCAAAATTAACATCGGCTGCCTCAATTGAAAATCCTCTTGGGCTAAAACCTCCCGAGTCACTTTCTAAAGCAAAAATGTGATTCTCTTTATTCATTTGGGCCAATTCCTCATATTTCTTTCCTCCTCTACCTCCATTCTCTTCATTCATAAACAACACTACTCGTATCGTATTTTTTGGCTTGTATCCAATCTCTTTGAAAATACGCAACGTTTCCATACTTTGCACCACTCCTGCTCCATCATCATGAGAACCATCGGCTAAATCCCAAGAATCTAAATGACCGCCAACAACCATAATATTCTCTGGATGCTCACTTCCTTTGATTTCTCCAATTACGTTATACGAAAGTGCTTCTGGCATTTGGACACAAGACTGTTTGAAGTAGAACTGTAAACTAGGATTGCCTTTCAATTTTTTGCTCAATAATTCAGCACCATTGGTACTAATCGCTGCTGTCGGAATGTATTCAGCCGGAGATAAATCGCCATAACTTTGCGCACCCGTATGCGGAAAATCATCCAAACGTAAATTCATCGAACGTACAATGGTTCCCACCGCTCCAAATTTAGCTGCTTCTTTAGCTCCTGCATATCTTTGATCCACACATCCTCCATACGATTTAAAGGTTTCAATATTTACAGGATCCATTGGTCGATTGAAAAACACAATTTTTCCTTTGATTTTGTCTCCTAATGTTTTTAAGTCTTCAATCCCTTGTACTTCGATTACCTCAGCAGTCAAACCATTTTTTGAAGTAGCAATAGAACCTCCTAATGCTGCAATTGGTACAGCTATTTTCGTTTTATTGTCTAAAATATAAGCACTTTCTTTTTCGCCACGAACCCATTTTGGCACCATCACTTCTTGTAAGTACACTTTATCTAATCCTAACGTTTCTAATTGTGCTTTGGTATATTGAACGGCTTTTTCAGCATTTTCTGAACCCGATAATCGAGCGCCAATTTTATTCGACAAATGTTCTAACCAAGAGTAACATTTCGCATTAGTTAATCCTGATTTATAAATATCTTTTAGCATTTGCTCGTCTTTGGATTGGGCTACCATTGCTATTCCGTTAAGGAAAACTAATCCTGCTAGTATTGATTTTCTCATTTTGTTTTGGTTTATAGATTGGGCAATTTCGGAATTCTTTTTTAAATTAGGTTAACAAAAGACTATAAAAAAACCTGCTGGTAAAATAGCAGGTTTCCATTTTTATTGGATAGGTTCAAAACTAATAGCGGTTCCACCTCCTGGAGCCAAGCTCAGTTTGATTTTGGATGCGTTAGTTACTTCAACTGTTCGTATACAATAGGCTATCGGATTTTTTTTCCAATCGGCATCTTTAGCATCTTCATAAATAGTGGCTTTGTATTTTTTCCCTTTGGTTAAGAAGTCCAATTTGATTTCGGTTTGTCTTGCATTTTCATCAGTAATAGCTCCTAAAAACCACGATTGTTTTCCTTTCGCTTTTCTTGCAATAGTCAAATAATCTCCTGGCTCAGCTTGTAAATAGGTACTTTCATCCCAATCTACCGCTACGTCTTTGATAAACTGGAAGGCATCCGGATATTTTTCATAATTTTCTGGTAAGTCGGCCGCCATTTGAATTGGAGAATACATTGTCACATAGAGTGCCAATTGCTTTGCCAAAGTGGTATGCACTTGCTCCGTTTTATTCTTGTCGTAATGACTCATTTTAATTTCAAAAATTCCTGGCGTATAATCCATTGGCCCTCCCAACTGACGAGTAAACGGTAAAATTGTTTCGTGCATCGGTGGATTCCCAATACTCCAAGCATTGAATTCAGTCCCTCTCGCCGCTTCGGCAGCCACATAATTAGGATAGGTTCTTCCGTAACCTGTAGGATGTGATGATTCGTGAGAATTGACCATCAATTTATAATCAGCCGCACGTCTGGCTACAAAATTAAAATGATTCACCATCGTTTGTCCGTCATGAAACTCCCCTCGCGGAATTATTTTACCTACATATCCCGTTTTAACTGCAGGATAATTGTATTTCACCATGTTTTCTAAAGCGCGATCCAAACGTCTTTCGTAATTGGCCACTGAACCCGAAGTTTCATGGTGCATAATCATTTTTACATTCTTTGCTATGGCGTAAGCCGAAATCGCGGCAATATCAAAATCTGGATAAGGAGTTACAAAGTCAAACACTTCTTCTTTCCAGTTACCAGACCAATCTTCCCATCCTTCGTTCCAACCTTCTACTAAAACACCATCAAAGCCATTTTTGGCAGCAAAATCAATATAGCGTTTGGTATTTTCAGTAGTCGCTCCGTGGCGCCCTGAGGATGCTAGTTTTGTCCCAAAATCAGTAGTTGCATTTTGCGAACCTGCATAATCCCAAGTCGAATTGCCCACGTGCATTTCCCACCAAATTCCAACATATTTCATCGGTTTAACCCAAGAAGTATCTTCTATTTTAGAAGGTTCGTTTAGGTTCAAAATCATTTTAGAGCCCACAATATCACGTGCATCGTCACTAATCATAATGGTTCTCCAAGGCGATACACAAGGCGTTTGCAAATAGGCCTTATCACCAATGGCATTGGGAACTAATTCTGATCTCAATTTATAATTGGTTACGTCAGCTTTTAAGTGCATCACTGGATAGTTGACTACTGCTGCTTCAAAAATATTCAAATACAATCCCGATGGCGATTTCATCATCAAAGGCGTTTGTACGGTATATTTTCCAGGAATGGATTTAACGCCAATTCCGTTATTCATATTGATTTTAGAATTGTCAATTTCAGAGAATTTGGTTTCGTTGTATTCGTATTCATTGCTATCAAAATCGCCTGGCAACCAGAATACTTTGTTGTTTTCAGTCAAATTGAATTGCGTTTCCTCATCAGCAATAATAAAATAATTCAATTCTTTTTGCTTTGGGAAGTCATAGCGAAAAGCCACTCCCTCATCAAAGGCTCTAAAAACTAAATTTACTTTTATATTCGTCCCTTTTTGGATTAACCCTACAACCAATTCGTTGTAATGATTCACAATTGAAGCTTGTTCTCCTAGAACCGGTTTCCAAGATTCATTAAACGTACTGTTTTTTGTATTTTGAATCTCAAAATTAGCATCCAATGCAGGTTTGTCTTTTAATTTAATTCCTAAATTGCTCTTCAGCACCACTGCTTTTGCTTTATAATTCACCGCATAAGTAGGCTGTCCCGCAGCAGTTAAAGTAAAAGTTAACGCAATTTTACCTGATGGAGAACTCACTGTTTGTGCTTGGTTGAATCCAAAAGAAAGCAAGACAAAAAAAGAAAATAGGTGTTTCATTTTTATAGTTTTTTAAGAGGGCGAATATAGTATATTTTTGGTTTTTATTATTGAATTTAGTGCAAGGAATCATACACCTGATTCGCAATTTCTAGTTCTTCATTGGTAGGAATTACCAAGATTTTAGTTTTGGCATCCTCCAAATTAATTTCGCGAAGCTGCTTCGAACGGATTTCATTTTTTTCAGTATCCAATGCAAATCCGAAATAATCCATATCCGTACAAACTAATTGCCGAATCAACGACGAATTCTCTCCGATTCCTGCTGTAAAGACAATAGCATCCAATCCGTTTAAAACGGCAGCATAGGAACCAATGTATTTTTTAATTCGGTAGGCATTCATTGCTAAAGCCAATTGGCAATTTTCATCTCCTTTTTCAGCTTGTGCTTCAATATCTCTTAAATCGCTAAATCCAGTCAAACCGAGCATTCCACTTTCTTTCTGCAAAAGTGTATTCACTTTATCTAAAGAATAGCCCAAAGTGTTGACTAAATAAAAAATAACCGATTGATCAATATCACCGCTACGGGTTCCCATAATAAGTCCGTTCATAGGACCAAAACCCAAAGTATGGTCAATACTCTTCCCATCTTGAATAGCTGTCATGCTACATCCATTACCCAAATGAATGGTGATGATTTTTGAAGCTGCACAATTGTGTGCTTGCAAATAAGCAATTGCTTTTTCGGAAACGTATTTGTGACTGGTACCATGAAATCCATATACTCGAATTTTATTTTCGGTCAATAGTACATTTGGAATAGCGTATTTATGAGCTACTACAGGAATGGTTTGATGAAAAGCCGTATCAAATACAGCTACTTGTTGTGCTTCAGAAAAAATAGTTTCAGCCACTGTAATCCCTTCCAAATTAGCCGGATTGTGTAAAGGTGCTAAATCAAAAAGTTGTTTGATTTTATCCTTAACGGCATCTGTAATTACAACTGTATCCGAAAAAGTACTTCCGCCATGAACCACTCGATGTCCCACCGCTTGAATCTCTGAAGTGCTTTTAATAACACCTACTTTTTCGTCTAACAATAAGTCTGCGATTTTTTCTAATCCTATGGTATGATTGGGAATTGCTACTATTTCTTCTATTTTGTTATTTTCGGTAGTATAAGACAAATTAGAATTGTCCAAACCAATTCGGTCAATCATTCCGCTACAAACAACGGTTTGCGCAGGCATTTCAATCAATTGGTATTTAATAGATGAGCTACCTGAATTTAATATTACAATTTTCATTCTGTTGAATTATTATTTTTAATTACAAACCTTGTGCTTGTATTGCCGTAATGACTACTGTATTGATAATGTCATCAATCGTACAACCACGGCTTAAATCGTTTACCGGTTTATTTAAACCTTGCAGCATTGGGCCAATAGCCAGAGCACCTGTTTCTCTTTGAACCGCTTTGTAGGTGTTATTTCCTGTATTCAAATCAGGAAAAATCAATACACTAGCATGACCCGCTACTTCAGAATTAGGCATTTTACTTTGTCCCACTTCCAAATCAACAGCTGCATCGTATTGAATTGGTCCTTCAATTTTCAAATCAGGACGCTGAGCTTTCACAATTGCTGTTGCTTTACGAACCTTGTCTACCTCATCTCCTTTTCCTGAAGTCCCTGACGAATACGAAAGCATCGCTACTTTAGGTTCTATGCCAAAAGCCAAACTTGAGTCGGCTGAAGAAATAGCAATCTCAGCCAATTGCTCTGCTGTTGGATTTGGATTAATCGCACAATCGCCAAAAACCGAAACACGATCTTCTAAGCACATAAAAAACACCGAAGAAACAACAGAACAATTGGGTTTTGTTTTAATGAATTGTAAAGCAGGTAAAATGGTATGTTGTGTCGTATGAGCCGCTCCCGAAACCATACCGTCAGCATGCCCTTTGTACACCATCATCGTTCCAAAATACGACACATCCTCTAACAAGTCTTTGGCCATAGCCATAGAAACATTCTTCGCTTTTCGCAATTCATAGTAGGTATTGACGTAATCGTCATAATGTTCTGATTCAATTGGATTGATGATTTGCACTTTGGAAAAATCCAAATCCAAACCTAATTCGGCAACTTTATTTTCTATTTGTTTTTTGTTGCCAATAATCGAAATATCCACCACATCCATGGCTAAAAGTCGAGCTGCTGCAATGATAATTCGCTCATCACTACCTTCGGGCAACACAATGTGTTTTCGGTGCATTTTGGCACGTTTAACCAAGTTGTATTGGAACATTTTTGGCGTTATGCCTTCCGCTTTAAAAGTGATTAACTTTTGAGCCAAATTCTCCACATCAACGTATTTTTCAAACGTAGTAATTGACGTGGCTATTTTTTGTTTGTTATTGGCATAAATTTTAGATTTAATAGCGCCAATTCTATTGGTAATATAATAGGTTCCTTCTTCTACAGAGATAATGGGAACTACTGGAGAAAGTCCTTCTATCAGTTTCAAAATACTAGGCTCAGGCAAAATATTTCCTGTCAAAACAATACCTGCTATCGTAGGATAATTAATGGATTCATTGGCTTGTAAAACGCCTAAGATAATATCAGCTCGATCTCCTGGAGTAATAACTAAACTATCTTCTTTAAGGTGCAACAAGTAATTGCACAATTGCATCGCTCCTACACTAAAATTACTAGTTTGATTATTCAAATACCCTTCCCCAAATAAAACCTTAGCATTCAAATCAATTACAATTTCTTGAACGGTAGGGTGATTTAAACTTGATATTACCGGAATTGCATTAATTAAAATAGTTTCAGGAAGACTCTTTTTAAGACTTGTGGTAACTAATTCAATATTTTCAGCTTGTACTTTATTAGCAAAAATAGCCAACACCTCAACCTCTTTTATCTTGAACGAATCATAAACAAGATGTAAACTATCAATTAACTCTTCTAAAGTTTTACCTACTCCAGAGCCTACAATAACCGTTGGAATTCCTAAATTTTTAGCAATCAAAACATTCACATCTAATTCGATGGCAGTTCCTTCACCAGTAAAACTGGTTCCTTCTACCAATACAAAATCAAAGCGCTCTTCAAGACGTTTGTATTTCTCAATAATTAAATCGATGACATCACCTAGTTTCCCTTTGTTCTTTTTCTTAATCAGTTTACTTTTTGTAATGGCATAGGCATCCTCAAATTCAATATCCAAACCAAAATGAGTAATCACTGTTTCAATGTGATTGTCAAATCCACCTTCTTCAATATCCTCGATAATAGGTCTAAAATAACCTACTTTGGCCGTTTTGCCAATTAACATACTCATTAGCCCTAAAGTGACTATTGATTTCCCACTGCTGGGCTCACTAGTAGCTATATATATGGATTTACTCATTCTTTTTCTTTTTAATTGGTAAACAAATTAAAACCATCTTCTTTTTTTGAAATAAAATAGCATGGCTATTCCCATCAACACCATAATTCCAATAACGGTATAGTACCCATACGAATATTTTAACTCAGGCATGTATTCAAAATTCATTCCGTACACTCCTACAATAAACGTCAACGGAATAAAAATGGCCGACACAATAGTCAAGGTTTTCATGATTTCGTTCATCTTATGCGCTTGGAACGAAAAAAAGAAATTAGACGCACTTTCAAGCGATACCATATCATAATCTATTTGTTCCAAAAGCTCTAAACTCTTTTGATGCAATCGGGCAAAGAAACTAAAATTTTCAGTCTCAATTGCATTAAATACATTGTCGTCTTTTATGCTTTTAATATCATACAATGAATCGCGCAACGGAATAATGGAACGCTTTAAAAAGTTGAAATTATCACGGTGTTTTTCAATGCGTTCTAAAATTACCGGATTATCACTCCTTTTGGAAAGATTAATTAAATCCTCCACTTTATCTTCTTCATGCTCTAACGTAATATAGAAATTCTCCATAATCGCATCTAGCAAAATATACAATAAATAATCGGCTTTTTTAGTTCGTACAATCCCTGAGTGGGTACGAATTCGCTCTCTAATGTGCGTGAAGAAATCACTTCGTTTTTCTTGAAACGATAACAAAACACCATCTTTAATCAAAAAACTAATTTGCTCTACTTGAATATTATCTGAATGTTCTGTAGGTAATAACGATTTGATATTGAAAAATAGCACCTCACGTAGTTCTTCTAATTTAGTGCGCTTGGTCGTATTTAAAATATCGGCCAACATAAAGTTGTCAATGGAAAAATAATCGCCAACCGCTTTGACTAATTCTAAATCATTCAAACCGTGAACATTAATCCAGTTGGTTTTTTCAGGAGCAATGCTTTTAGCAAAATCAGAGACCTTTATTTTATCATATTCCGTTAAGTCAGAATCATTATAAACGAACAATTGCATTTCTGATTCGTGACTTTTATGAAGTCCAGTATACTCTAAATTAAAAGGCTGTATTTTTCGTCCTTTTTTGTATCTAATTTTTCTCATTCAGCATTCTTTAGTGTTGCTTTTGATTTTTGTCTTTACAAAAGTAACCCAAAAAAACAGTTCCCTTTATGAGATTCATCATATTTAACAAAGAAAAAACAATTGATGTAAACAAAAAAACCGAGCTATTGCTAGCTCGGTTTTCTATATATAATATGAAAAAGAATTATTTCACTTCTTCGAAATCAACATCTTCCACATTGTCTCCTGATTGCGCATCCCCTTGAGGTTGTGCATCTGCTTGACCTTGTTCACCTTGAGCATACATCGCTTCTGTAGCTTTTTTCCAAGCTGCATTGATGTTGTCCAAAGCCGTTTGAATCGCTGCAATGTCTTGAGATTGGTGTGCCATTCTCAATTCAGTTAAAGCATACTCGATAGCCACTTTGTTGTCATCAGATAATTTATCACCTAATTCTTTCAATTGACTTTCCGTTTGGAAGATCATTCCGTCAGCTTCGTTCAATTTTTCAGCTTTTTCTTTCGCTGCTTTATCAGCGTCAGCATTTGCTTCAGCATCTTTTTTCATTTTCTCGATTTCTTCAGCTGTTAATCCAGAAGAAGCTTCGATACGAATGTCATGTGATTTTCCAGTTCCTTTATCAGTAGCCGAAACTTTGATGATACCATTAGCATCAATATCAAAAGTAACTTCAATTTGAGGAACTCCTCTTGGTGCTGGTGGAATACCATCTAAGTTGAAACGTCCGATAGTTTTGTTATCAGCAGCCATTGCTCTAGCACCTTGAAGAACGTGTAATTCAACTGTTGGTTGAGAATCCGCTGCAGTAGAGAAAATTTGTGATTTTTTAGTTGGAATAGTTGTGTTAGACTCAATTAATGTAGTCATTACACCACCCATAGTTTCGATACCTAAAGAAAGAGGTGTTACGTCAAGTAACAATACATCTTTTACATCTCCAGATAAAACTCCACCTTGGATTGCAGCTCCAATAGCTACTACCTCATCAGGGTTAACTCCTTTAGACGCTTTTTTACCGAAGAATTTTTCTACTTCGTCAGCAATTCTTGGCATACGAGTAGAACCTCCTACTAAGATTACTTCGTCAATATCAGATGTAGATAGACCTGCATCTTTCAACGCTTTAGCAACTGGTTCCATAGAACGTTTTACTAAAGTATCAGACAATTGCTCAAATTTAGCTCTTGTTAATTTTTTCACTAAGTGTTTAGGTCCTGAAGCTGTAGCCGTTACATAAGGTAAGTTGATTTCAGTTTCTGCTGAAGATGACAACTCAATTTTAGCTTTCTCAGCTGCTTCTTTGATACGTTGTAATGACATTGGGTCTAAACGCAAGTCAATTCCTTCTTCTGCTTTGAATTCGTCTGCCAACCAGTCAATGATTGTTTGGTCAAAGTCATCTCCACCTAAGTGTGTATCTCCATTAGTAGACAATACTTCAAATACACCGTCTCCCAATTCCAATACAGAGATATCAAATGTACCTCCACCTAAATCGTAAACGGCAATTTTTTGATCTTGTCCTTTTTTATCTAAACCGTATGCTAATGCAGCAGCAGTTGGTTCGTTGATAATACGCATTACTTTTAAACCAGCAATTTCACCTGCTTCTTTAGTAGCTTGACGTTGTGCATCGTTAAAGTAAGCTGGAACAGTAATAACTGCTTCAGTAACGGTTTGACCTAAATAGTCTTCCGCTGTTTTTTTCATTTTTTGAAGTGTCATAGCTGACAATTCTTGTGCAGTGTATAAACGACCATCAATATCCACACGTGGTGTATTGTTGTCTCCTTTTACTACTGAATAAGGAACTCTTTTTGCTTCAGCCGAAACTTCAGAAAAAGAATGTCCCATAAAACGTTTGATAGAAGCAATCGTTTTGGTAGGATTTGTTACCGCTTGTCTTTTTGCAGGATCTCCTACTTTAATTTCTCCGCCTTCTACAAAAGCGATGATAGAAGGAGTTGTTCTTTTTCCTTCCGCATTAGGGATAACTACTGCCTCGTTACCTTCCATTACAGAAACACAAGAGTTGGTTGTACCTAAATCAATTCCGATGATTTTACCCATTTTGATTATATTTAATTTAGTTTGATATTCATTTTAATCACTCGAAGTCCCTATTTCAATCTTTGTGCCAAGTCCCTGACAGTATATAAATTGTCAGTTTTCAGCCCAACTGACGTAAAAATGGCTGACAAGATGACATTTTGAACTGCACTTGGCTCAGGTAAATTCATTAAAACGTTGCTGTTGAATCAAAAATTGGATTGATAATTTGTAAAGTATTTTTTATATTTTTGAGAGAATATTAAACTGATAAAATATATAAACGTGTCAGTTTAAATTAAATTCGAAAAGAATTATGGAGTTTTTGATATTAATATTATTCTTTTTAGCATTTTTATTTTTTGGATTATACAAATCCAAAATAAAAGGAGTTATAGGGGAAAAGAGTATTTCCTCAATCTTGTATTTTTTAGATAAATCCAAATACAAAGTTATTAATGACATAGTATTAAAAAAAGGCACCAAAACCTCTCAAATCGACCATATTGTGATTTCTGATTTTGGAATATTTGTTATCGAAACAAAAAATTATAAAGGTTGGATTGTTGGTAATGAAAATTCAGAATATTGGACTCAAGTACTTTTCAAGCGAAAAGAAAGAATCTACAATCCCATAAAACAAAATTTGGGACATATAAATGCTTTGAAAAACTGTCTTAGTTCATATTCAAATATAAACTATATACCTATCGTTGTTTTTTCAACAAAATCAGAAATAAAAGTGAATTCAACCACTGATGTAATAAATTCGCATCAACTCATTGCTACGATTAAAAAATACTATGAAATAAATCTTACCGAAACCCAAAAAGAAGAAATTTTTCAAAAAATAAAAGACGCTAATGTAGTAGGTACATACGACAAAAATAAACATGTTAAATCAATTAAAAAAGTAGTACAAAAACGAAAAACCTTTATTCAGGAAAATAAATGTCCTGAATGTGGTGGAAACTTAGTTTTAAGAAGCGGGAAATTTGGAGAATTCTTAGGGTGTATATCTTATCCACGGTGTAAATTCATTAGAAATATTTAACCCCTGCTACTCAAAGTCTCCTAAATTTAAGTAACACTAATTACCTTGAAACCCTGATAATAAATGAAACAACTATTCATCAACTTACCAGTAAAAAATCTAGAGGCCTCGATGCACTTTTACACTCAATTAGGCTTTACGGTAAATCCATTATTTACTTTTGACAACCAAAAATGCATGGTGTGGAGCGACCAAATTTATTTGATGTTACAGTCCTACGAGATGTTCCAATCAGGCAATACCAAAAATATGGCTGACCCTAAAGAAAACACCATTGCCACCTTCACACTCCCTGTAGCAAGTCTTGACCAACTTAATACAATTATGGAAAAGGGGTTACAAGCAGGTGGAACAGAGCCGACACCCGCAAGTAACGAAGGTTTTATGCAAGTACGCAACATTGAAGATCTAGATGGTCATCATTGGGGTATCATCTACTTGGACATGGATCAATTCAAAGCAATGACCGGAAAGGAATAATAACGCTACTCCAAAACTATTCCTTACCTTAGCCTGAAATAAACATCGCTATGAAAACCATAAAAACCTTACTTTTTTGTATTGCCCTAATTGCCATCAGCGCTACGAGTACCGCACAAAAGAGAGAATACTACCAAATAAAAACCTACAACTTTACATCCGAGGGGCAATTAACCGTAACTGAAAACTTTTTAAAAGACGCCTATTTACCGGCTTTGAAAAAAATAGGAATAAAAGCGGTAGGTGTTTTTAAACCTAAAACCGTCGCAGCTGATTCTATTAAAAAAATTGTCGTAGTAATTCCGTTTGCCTCTAGCAAGCAATTTTTACAATTAGAAGAAAAATTAGCCAAAGACCAACACTATTTGGAAGTAGGTGCACCCTATTTGAATGCCGCTTACAATCAGGCGCCGTATGTACGCATCGAGTCAGTGCTTTTACAAGCCTTTACGGATCATCCGTTTTTGACACTGCCACAATTAGACAGTCCTAGAGCGGGTCGTGTGTATGAATTACGTAGTTACGAGTCGGCAACTGAGGCTATTTATCGCAATAAAGTGGACATGTTCAATGCGGGTGGCGAAATCAAATTATTTCATCGCTTGCAATTCAATGCCGTGTTTTATGGCGAAGTACTTTCGGGTGGCAAAATGCCCAATTTGATGTATTTGACTACGTTTGCCAATCAAGAAAGTAGAGACAATCATTGGAAATCTTTTGTCGATTCTCCGGAGTGGAAAGCCTTAATTGCCATGGACAAATACAAAAATAACATCTCCCATATCGATATTTTGTTCTTGTATCCAACAGATTATTCGGATTATTAACCCTTTTACCACTTTACTTGGACTCCAAAGTCTATCGAATAATAGTATTTAGCAATAGGTACTAATCGATAATTGTCATAAGTATGGTCGTAATGAATGACAAAACTGGTTTTCTTACTTATTTTTAAATTGGTTTTTAAATCCCAATACCATCGCATATTGGTAAAATTGCCATTCAACGGAAACTGAAAATAGGACACTGCTGAAATATCCAAGTTCTCATTCAAGGCATACGCAAATTTCCAATAATGATTCAATCGGTACAAATCTCTATTGAGTACGTTTGGGTTGGTTGACAAAACTAAATCGTCCACCCCACTCCAATTCCATCGTTCTTTTTCATAAAAAACGCCCAAACCAGAATACAAGTCAATGCCTTTTCTGTCAAAAATACGCATGCGTAAATTAGAACCCAATACTTGTCGGTATTCCATCCCTAAGGCATCATTCCATTGGTACTGAACATACGACTCATCGCTCCATTGGCGCTTGTCATTATCCCGATAACGCAGTTGAACATAGCCTTCGTTTTGGAGCACATCATTTCCATTCAAAGTCAATTCATTATTGGCAGAACCTACCAAAACATAATCATTAGTAAAAAATCGGGTGGTTTCAATTCTTGAGTTTACATCTAATAAATTCTTTTTTAATTTATCGGAACTCAACGAAAAATCAACGCTATGCAGCCATTTATTCTTAATGGAATCCGATTCAATTTCTCTATCAATACTCAAAACTTGAGCAGCAGTACTCCAAGAAATAAGAATTAAAAATACGCAATATTGAATTTTAAAAAAGGCTTTTATCATAACAGACGGATACTATTTACTCACCAAATATAGCGACTTTCTTAAAAACAACTAATTTCTGTAGCGGCTCTAAATAAAAAACCCCAAGAACACATTTGTTTTTGGGGTTTACTTTGTTATCTAAACTCATTCAATGAACGCTCGATAATTCCTAAACATTCGTGAATTTGACTTTCGGTAATCACCAAAGGTGGCGCTAAACGAATTTTGTTGCCGTGAGTCGGTTTGGCTAACAAACCATTATCTCTAAACTTCAAACATATTTCCCATGCTAAATCCGAATCTTCCTCACTGTCAATTACAATCGCATTGAGTAATCCTTTTCCTCTTACCAATTGAATCAACGGATTTCGAGACGCGATTTCTTTCAATCCATGACGGAAAACTTCGCCTAAATAAGCAGCGTTTTGCGCTAAATTTTCTTCTTTAATTACTTCCAAAGCAGCTACCGCCACGGCTGTAGCAATGGGGTTTCCACCAAAAGTAGAACCGTGTTGTCCCGGCTGAATCACATTCATAATGGCATCATTTGCCAACACTGCCGAAACAGGAAATACGCCTCCCGAAAGCGCTTTCCCTAAAATCAAAATATCGGGTTTTACTTCGGGTTTCTTTTCACAGTCTTTTTTACATTCGCAATTGCCGCAAGTCGCTAACAAACGACCTGTACGCGCAATTCCAGTTTGTACCTCATCGGCAATAAACAAAACATTGTTCGCCTCACACAATGCTTTGGCTTGTGCCAAATACCCTTCGCTTGGCACATACACACCTGCTTCCCCTTGAATCGGTTCTACCAAGAAACCAGCTATGGTTTTGGACGAAGCCAAGGCTTTCGCCAAAGCATCGATATCATCGTACGGAATTTTAATAAATCCATTGGTGAACGGACCAAAATTCTTGCGCGCCGATTCATCATTAGAAAACGAAATAATAGTAGTTGTTCTTCCGTGGAAATTGTTCTCACAAACAATGATTTGAGCTTCGTTTTCAGGAATCCCTTTTACTTCATAAGCCCATTTTCTACACAATTTCAAAGCCGTTTCTACCGCCTCTGCTCCTGTGTTCATGGGCAATACTTTATCAAAACCAAAATAATTGGTCACATATTCTTCATACGGCCCCAATTGATCGTTAAAAAAAGCTCTAGAAGTCAAGGTCAATTTTTGCGCTTGTTGCACCATAGCATTGACAATCTTTGGATGACAATGCCCCTGATTCACGGCAGAATAGGCCGACAAAAAATCATAGTATTGTTTTCCATCTACATCCCAAACATAGACTCCTTCTCCTCTTTCTAAAACGACAGGCAGCGGATGGTAATTGTGCGCTCCGTATTGATTTTCTTTAGCAATTAATGCCTCTGATGTAGCAGATAAATTAGTAGTATCCTGACTCATAACAAGTATTTTTTAGATATTCAATTGAAGAACAAACTTAGTCAATCTAACCCACAAAAGGAAGTGAATTGTACTTTTTAGCTTAAAACTAAAATAGTAGTTTGTATTCCGTTAAAATCTTTTACATTTATACCAAAACAAATTCATATGAAAAATTACAAATACATTTTATTAGGAGCGCTCCTTTTTACAACTGGCTTATTTGCACAATTAAAACCCGTTCAATACAAAGACGGAAGCCAAATTTTGAATGGTTTAACCATCAAACCGAGTAAAACAAGCGCACAAAAACCAGGAATCTTAGTGCTTCCTGCTTGGAAAGGAATTGATGCACATGCTAAAACTACTGCTGAAAACTTATCCAAATTAGGCTATTATGCATTCGTAGCTGATATTTATGGCGAAGGCAATTATCCACAAACTACCGCTGATGCAGGTAAAATGGCAGGATTTTATAAAAAAAATACCGATTTGTACCAAAAACGTATCGAATTGGCCTTAGAACAATTAATCCAATCAGGAGCTAATCCTGATAATATTGCTGTAATTGGTTTTTGCTTTGGTGGAACAGGTGCTTTAGAAGCAGCTAGAGATCATTTAAAAGTAAAAGGTGTAGTGTCTTTTCACGGCGGTTTAGGCAAAGACGCTAACCGCGCTGTTACTCCAATTACCACTAAAGTTTTAGTATGTCATGGGGCAGACGATCCTTTTGAATCTAAAGAAGAAGTGGCCGCTTTTCAACAAGAAATGCGTGATGCCAAAGCCGATTGGGAAATGATTTATTATGCCAATGCAGTGCATTCTTTCACTGATCCCGCTGCTGGAAACGACAATTCTAAAGGAGCCGCTTACAACGAAAAAGCAGCACAACGCTCTTTTGAACACATGAAATTATTCTTAAACGAAGTATTACAAAAATAATTGATTCAATAACCTACAGTATATTAAAATGAAAAAACTACTTTTTCTTTCCCTAATCGCATTAGGAACTTCTTGTAAAAATGGTGCTTTAGTCTCATCCAATAAAAATGTAGACCCAACCAAATACATGAAAACCATCACGGCAGAAGAGTTAAAAAAACACCTTTACATCATTGCTGCTGATTCCATGGAAGGGCGTGAAACTGGTTCTGTTGGTCAGAAAAAAGCGGGTCGTTATTTGATTAGCCAATACCAAAATAATCAAGTTTCGTTTCCAAAAGGAGCTACCGGTTATTACCAACCCATCCCTGCTGCCTATTTGAATAAAAAATACGGTGGAAATTTAGGTGATTCTGAAAATATCTGGGCTTTCATCGAAGGATCTGAAAAACCAAATGAAATTATCGTGATTTCTGCTCATTACGACCATGTGGGTACCAAAGATGGCGAAGTGTACAATGGTGCTGATGACGATGGTTCTGGAACTTCTGCCTTATTAGAATTAGCGCAAGCCTTCCAAATCGCTAAAAAAGAAGGACACGGACCCAAACGTTCGATTCTTTTTCTACACGTAACGGGAGAAGAACACGGTTTACACGGTTCTCGTTTCTATTCTGAAAATCCATTATTCCCATTAGAAAATACCGTAGCTGATGTGAATATTGATATGATTGGACGTCGTGACGAAATCCATCCCAACACGAACAATTATGTGTACATTATTGGAGCCAATCGTTTGTCTTCTGAATTGGATTTTATTTGTTCCATTATGAATCAAAAATACGTAGGGTTAGATTTGGATTACCGTTTTAACGACCCTAAAGATCCAAATCATTTTTATGAGCGTTCTGACCATTATAACTTTGCAAAACACGGAATTCCATCAGTATTTTTCTTTAATGGGGTGCATGCTGATTACCACAAAAAAACAGATGAACCCGATAAAATTGAATACGATGCGTTAGCAAAAAGAGCGCAATTGGCCTTTGTAACGGCTTGGGAATTAGCCAATCGAAAAGACCGAATTGTCGTGGATAAAAAATAAATGCTACCTCATTTAAATAAAAAAAGTGCTTTGAATTTTCAAAGCACTTTTTTTATTTATCAGTAACAATCTCTCTGTTGTTTCTGGACCATTCGCTCCAAGAACCTACATATAATTTGGGTATTGGCAAATCAGCGACAGCTAGTGCTAAAAGCGTATGGCAAGCCGTAACTCCCGAACCACAATGCACCACTCTATTCTCTGGTGGAGTTTTCTCAAATGCTTTTTGATACTTCATATTCAATTCTTCAGGGGACAAAAAGAAACCTTCGGCGTCTAAATTAGCCGTAAACGGAATATTAGTCGCACCTGGAATATGTCCCGCAACCAAATCAATCGGTTCTGTTTCTCCTCTAAAGCGTTGTGATTCGCGAACATCAATCACTACAAAATGTTCTTTTTGTATCATTTCATCCATTCCTTGCAAATCAATAGTAGGCCATTGCCAATGTGAGATAGGATACGATGGCACTTTATTCGGAATCTCGACTACTGAATGGGTTGGAAACCCTGCTTGTATCGCCGCTTGAATACCACCACTCAACACTTGTACTTTTTCATGCCCAATAGCGCGTAACATCCACCAAAAACGTGCTGCGGCATTGGCGCCGTTTTTATCATCATAGACCACCACCCAAGTTTCGGGCGTGATGCCTAAATCGGTTAGGGTTTTAGAAAACTGTTCCACCGTGGGCAAAGGATGACGACCACCTATGGAAACATCTTCTTTGATATCGGCCAATTGGGTATTCACATCCACAAACAAAGCCCCTTTTAAATGGGATTGTTGGTAATTCTGGAAAGCCGTCGGGCTATTAGTCGCATCTACCAACACTATTGCGTTGGACTGCACCGCATCGATTAATTGACTAGGAGTGAGTATTGGATTCATATTTCTGTCGAATTGATGTATATAAACTTAGTTATTTTATTTCAATTATAGCCACAAAAAAAGCCTCGAATTGCTTCGAGGCTTTTGCCTTTTGGGTGGATGACCGGGTTCGAACCGGCGACCCTCGGCACCACAAACCGATGCTCTAACCAGCTGAGCTACAACCACCATTTGTATAACGGGTGCAAATATAGCACAAATGTTTGCTTTCGCAAAGAAAATGATAAAAAAAATATGCCTGTTTTAAATCAAATCCCCTAAGCTATTGACAGCCAAATACCTTTCTACTGTAAAACCTTCAGCGTGATCTACTCCTACTAAACGTCCAAAATCTCTAGAACGGTAATTTAGGCTTTCCAAAAAGTTTTTACTCGTTATAGGCGATTCGGGTTCTGTAGAATTAGGGTCGTAAAATTGAGAACGGTAGGCTAAAATGGAGGCCACTTTTGTATCGGTAAACCCCGTAATATCGACCACAAAATCCGGTTTAATATCTTTCCATTGAATGTAATGATACACTAGTTTAGGTCGCCACGCTTGTTGAGTCTGTCCATCCAATTGTGTTTCAATTTTCATCAATCCCGATAAAAAACAAGCATCCGAAACCAATTGACTCCCTTTGCCATGGTCAATATGTCGGTCCTCAATGGCATTGCACAACACAATCTCTGGTTGGTATTTGCGAATCATTTTGATTACTTCCAATTGATGCGCCTCATCATTGGCAAAAAAACCATCTCGAAAACGAAGGTTCTCCCGCACGGAAACACCCAAGATTTGAGCTGAAGCTGCTGCTTCTTGGTCACGCAAATCAGCCGATCCACGCGTACCTAATTCGCCACGAGTCAAATCGACAATACCTACTGTTTTGCCCAAAGCAATTTCTTTCAAAATAGTCCCTGCGCAACCCAATTCGACATCGTCTGGATGTGCTCCAAAAGCCAGTATATCTAATTTCATCTTAATGATATTTTTATGTAATTCCGTTATAATATTCGTTTCATAGTCATGGACTTATTCACGCTTTCCTTCCATTCTTTTTCAGGAATGCTGTCTTTCGTAATACCACAACCCATATACAAAATTGCCTCGTTATTTTCAATTTGCATACAGCGCAAATTTACATACAAATCGGATGCAAAATTCCGATTCAATTCGCCTAAAAAACCGGTGTAAAAACTACGATTATAATTTTCATTGGCTACAATAAAAGCTTTCGAAATCGCTTTGGGTACGCCGCAAACTGCCGGAGTGGGATGCAATAACTGAATCGCTTTTTTTAAATCCAACTCTTGCCCAAATACGCCCGAAATATCCGTTTTAATATGCCAAAGAGTACCTGCTTTAACGCTGTACGCCTCCGAAACATGAATTTCGGCACTCACCTCCTTTAATTTTGAAACAATATAATCGGTTACAAATTGTTGTTCTTCTTGTTCTTTTTGTTGCCAAATAACAGTCTCTTCTCCTGCATCTTTTTGCGTTCCCGCCAAAGCCATCGTTTCGAATGAATCAGCATTTGCTTTAAGCAATTGCTCTGGACTTGCTCCTAACCAAGTACCAATTTTTGGATGGTGGAAACAATACACAAAAGCAGAACGATACTGTTGTACTAATTTTTGAAAAGTGCTAACCAAATCAAAATGAGCGACAGACACAGTTTCCCTTCGGGAAAAAACTACTTTTTGAAATTCATTGTTCTGTATGGCTTGAATCCCTTTGCCCACTAAATCCTGAAAAATAATTTGTGCTGACACATCACATTTTTCATCAAAATCTTTTTGCAGAATAGTTTCATCATTCGCTATCCAATCTTCGCTCCATTGTTCCGATTCATTCTCTGGAATGATATAGTGCTGACTTCCATCAAAAGAGGCAAAAACAAAGCCTTTTTCGGTAAAATCGTGTACCTCAAACAACGTATCATTTTGCTGGAACAAACCTAAAACGGTATCCGAGTTCGGTTTAGAATAAACCACAAAAGGTAAGTTTTGCTGATGATAAAGAGAAATCTTATCGACTAATGAAATCATAGGAATGTTTTCTTATTTTTCGATTTTTCGTTTGGGCAACACCATATTCGTCAATTTACAAAGCGAAATCAATTGGTCATTTTCATCTACAATTCGGATTTCCCAAAGGTGAATACTTTTCCCTTTGTGGATAATTTTGGCGGTCGCCGTTACTATTCCGTTTCGTTTTGCTTTCAAATGGTTGGCAGCAATTTCAATACCACGCACCTCACTCAACTCAGGATTTACAAACAACATCGATGCGGCGCTACCTACACTCTCAGCTAAAGCTACTGTAGCTCCTCCATGCAACAATCCCATAGGCTGATGCACCGAAGGATTCACGGGCATCGTGGCCACTAAGAAATCTTCCCCTGCATCTACATATTCAATATTCAAGGTTCCCATCAAAGTAGTTGTAGCAAACCCATTGCAATACGCTAATATTTTTTGTTTGTCGAATGTCATAATTTGGTTTTTGAAGATGTAAAAATAGGATATAAATAGTAAGTCATAAAATAAATATGAAAGAAAGATATCGGGGTTGACACCAATAATAGATTTGTTTCCACAATAATTTTCTAATTATTCGTTATTTTTACCAAAAAACTAATCCAATGCAACTGAATCGATTATTCTTTCTTATCGGAATCCTAGTTACGGTGTGTGCCTGCCGTTCCGATTTTGAGACTGTTGCAAGCAAAGGAGATTTAGTTTTTTCTCAGGATACTATTTATTTAGATACTGTTTTTAGCACCATTGGTTCGAGTACGTTTCAACTCAAAGTATACAACAAAAGTAACGAAGACATTGCTATTCCTTCGATTCAATTAGGCAAAGGACTCAGTTCCAAATACCGAATGACGGTGGACGGTATGTCTGGCAATCAAGGGAAACTATTTCAAGACGTAACGCTTTTAGCCAAAGACAGTCTCTATATTTTTATCGAAACTACCGTCAATGCGGCAGATGCCAATCCGACCGACTTTTTATACACGGACCAAATTCAATTCGGTAGTGGAACCAACCTTCAAAAAGTGGAATTAGTAACTTTAGTCAAGGATGCTGTTTTCCTTTTTCCACAGCGATTGTCGAACGGAAGTAAAGAAACAATACCGGTTGGAAACAAAACTGTCGAAGGTTTCTATTTAGACGACAGCAAACTTCATTTTACCAATCAAAAAGCCTACGTAATTTATGGATATGCCGGTGTTCCCTCAGGCAAAACAGCTGTTTTTGATGCGGGCGCAAGGGTTTATTTTCATGCTAATTCAGGATTGATTGTGGGCAATAATGCGTCTCTTCATATTAACGGCAGTAGTTCTTCAAGCAACCAACTCGAAAATGAGGTCATTTTTCAAGGCGACCGACTCCAATCGGATTATGCCGATGTAACCGAACAATGGGATACGGTTTGGCTCAACGAAGGAGCTACCAACAATAGCATCAACCACTTAACAATTAAAAACGCATCTATTGGATTGTTGATTCAAAACAACAATGGAACTGATGTTCGTATTAAAAACACACAGATCTATAATTCTACCCACTACGGAATTTTTGCCCAAAACGGAAAAATAACTGCTGAGAATTTAGTAATTAATAATGCAGGAGAAGCTGCTTTAGGGTGTGTTTATGGCGGAAATTATACGTTTACTCATTGCACTTTCAATAACAATTGGAATAGTTCTAGTCAACAGGCAGTCGCATTGAGCAATTTCAAATTGGGTGCTGTTCCCGAAACGAATGCACTTAGTAAAGCGACTTTCAACAATTGTATTATTTACGGTCCTTACACTAACGAATTGGAATTGAATAAAAAAACAGGAGCTGCTTTTGAATACCAATTCAATAATTGCCTCATCAAAACGGATTCAAAATTAGCGGCAACCAATCCGTTATACCAATTCACCACCGATGCAGCGCATTACAATGCCATTATCTTAAATCAAGATCCTAAATTTCAAAGTGTTTCTAAAAACAAACTCAATATTGATGGCACTTCGGCTGCTTTCGCAAAAGGAAATCCCACTTATTTAATTCCGCTAGATATTATAGGAACCACCCGAACTTTACCACCCGATTTGGGCGCTTACCAAAGCAAACCTTTTGTTAACTAATTTTTCATAAGTCTTTGCTTTTGTTACTTGCTCGAACTATTTATTTAAACTAAATTTGCATCGCAATACAACAAACTCAATACAATGATTCATTTCTTTGAAAACCAAAGTAAAACTGTTTTTGCCGTTCAAACGCAAAACGAAATTTCGGCTGAAGACATTTCAAAACTAAACTGGCTTTTTGCCGACGCGCATAAAATTGAAAAATCCGTACTAGCGGATTTTTTTGTTGGTCCACGCGCCACTATGATTACGCCTTGGAGTACCAATGCCGTTGAAATCACTCAAAACATGGGGATTTCAGGAATCATTCGAATTGAAGAATTTTATCCAGCTTCGGAAGATTTCACCGATTTCGACCCGATGCTTTCGCAAAAATATACTGAACTACACCAAGATATTTTTACTATCGATATCCAACCAGAACCGATTTTAAATATTGAAGATATTGATGCCTACAACAAAAAAGAAGGTTTGGCTTTAAGCCCAGAAGAAGTGGAATATTTAGATAATTTATCGACTAAATTAAGTCGTAAATTAACCGATTCTGAAATCTTTGCTTTTTCGCAAGCCAATTCAGAACACTGTCGTCATAAAATTTTCAATGGAACTTTTGTAATTGATGGCCAAGAAAAAGAAACTTCTTTATTCAAATTAATCAAAAAAACATCACAAGAAAATCCAAACGATATTGTTTCGGCTTACAAAGACAATGTGGCTTTTCTTAAAGGACCTAAAGTGCAACAATTTGCACCTAAAACGGCTGACAAACCTGATTTTTATGAAGTAAAAGAATTCGATTCGGTTATTTCATTAAAAGCCGAAACTCACAACTTCCCTACTACTGTGGAGCCTTTTAACGGTGCTGCTACAGGATCTGGAGGAGAAATTCGTGACCGTTTAGCAGGAGGTCAAGGTTCGTTGCCATTGGCGGGAACTGCTGTTTATATGACTTCGTATTCTCGATTGGAAGCCAATAGAAATTGGGAAAACGGTGTTGCCGAAAGAAAATGGTTGTACCAAACTCCGATGGATATTTTAATCAAAGCGTCGAATGGTGCTTCTGATTTTGGAAACAAATTTGGACAACCTCTAATCACGGGTTCTGTTTTAACTTTTGAACACCAAGAAAACAACCGCAAAATTGGTTACGATAAAGTAATCATGCAAGCGGGCGGAATTGGTTACGGAAAATTAGATCAAGCGATAAAACACAAACCACAGGAAGGCGATAAAATCGTTATTTTAGGTGGTGAAAATTATAGAATTGGAATGGGTGGTGCTGCGGTTTCCTCAGCAGATACCGGTGCTTTTGGTTCAGGAATTGAATTGAATGCGATCCAACGTTCTAATCCAGAAATGCAGAAACGTGCTGCTAATGCCATTCGTGGTTTAGTAGAAAGTGACACCAATCCTATTATATCGATACACGATCACGGTGCAGGTGGACATTTAAATTGCCTTTCAGAATTAGTAGAAGAAACTGGAGGTCTGATTGATTTAGATAAATTGCCTGTGGGCGACCCTACCCTTTCGGCTAAAGAGATTATCGGTAATGAATCCCAAGAAAGAATGGGATTGGTTATTGGTCAAAAAGACATCGATACGCTACAACGCATTGCCGACAGAGAACGTTCTCCAATGTACCAAGTGGGTGACGTAACTGCTGACCATCGTTTTACTTTCGAATCCAAATCTACTGGGTTAAAACCAATGGATTATGCTTTGGAAGATTTCTTTGGCAGTTCGCCAAAAACCATAATGACTGACACAACGGTAGCTTACAACTACAAAGACGTTCAATACGATGCGACTCAATTTACTTCCTATTTAAAAGAAGTATTGCAATTAGAAGCGGTAGCTTGTAAAGACTGGTTGACGAATAAAGTCGATCGTTGTGTGGGTGGAAAAGTAGCCAAACAACAATGTGTAGGGCCTTTGCAATTGCCTTTAAACAACTGCGGTGTAATGGCTTTAGACTATAACGGAAAAGAAGGAATTGCCACTTCTATTGGTCACGCCCCTATTGCGGCTTTAATTGACCCTGTAGCCGGAAGCAGAAATGCAATTGCTGAATCTTTATCGAATATTGTTTGGGCACCAATCAAAGACGGATTGAAAGGAATTTCATTGTCAGCCAACTGGATGTGGGCGTGTAAAAACGAAGGAGAAGATGCCCGGTTGTATGCTGCTGTTGAAGGATGTTCGGATTTTGCTATCGAATTAGGAATCAATATCCCAACAGGGAAAGATTCGCTTTCAATGAAACAAAAATACCCTAACGACGAAGTAATTGCGCCAGGAACAGTAATCATCTCAGCAGGTGGAAACTGTACCGATATTAAAAAAGTAGTAGAACCTATATTTCAAAAAGGAGGTGGATCTATTTATTATATCAATTTGTCACAAGACGAATTCCAATTAGGAGGTTCTTCTTTTGCTCAAATATTGAATACTATTGGTTCTGAAACTTCAACAATTCAAAATGCAGCTTTCTTCAAAAAAGCATTTAATACTGTTCAAGAATTAATTGGTGCCAACCAAATTGTAGCAGGACACGATATTGGAAGTGGTGGATTAATTACCACACTTTTAGAACTATGTTTTGCCGATGTGAATTTAGGAGCGCAATTGAATTTTAGTGCTTTCGCAGAAAAAGACCTAATTAAAATTCTTTTTGCTGAAAATATTGGATTAGTGCTTCAAGCCAAATCAGATGCTGAAGTTGAAGCAAAATTGAATGCAAATCAAATTGAGTTCTTCAAAATAGGAAATGTAATCAATACCCCTACTTTAGAAATAGCAGATTGGAAATTAGACATTGCTGAATACCGCGATGTTTGGTTCAAAACTTCGTTTTTATTAGACCAAAAACAAGCGAAAAACGGAACAGCAAAAGAGCGTTTTGACAATTATAAAAATCAAGCGTTACAATTTAGTTTTCCAACTCATTTTACAGGAAAAAAACCAGTTATTGACGCTAGCAAACCACGTCCTAAAGCAGCGATTATTCGTGAAAAAGGAAGTAATTCGGAACGCGAAATGGCGAATGCGATGTACTTGGCTGGATTTGATGTGAAAGACGTTCACATGACCGATTTAATTTCGGGTCGTGAAACTTTAGAAGACATTCAATTTATTGGAGCCGTAGGTGGTTTTTCTAACTCGGATGTATTAGGATCAGCTAAAGGTTGGGCCGGCGCCTTTTTATACAATGAAAAAGCAAAAACAGCATTGACTAATTTCTACAAAAGAGAAGATACTTTGTCTGTAGGGATTTGTAACGGATGTCAGTTGTTGATGGAATTGGAATTAATCAATCCAGAACACGAAGTACATGGAAAAATGCACCACAACAACAGCCACAAACACGAAAGTATCTTTACTTCAGTGAAAGTACAAGAAAACAATTCGGTGATGTTGTCTAGTTTAGCAGGAAGCACTTTAGGCGTTTGGGTGTCTCATGGTGAAGGAAAATTCAATTTACCTCTTGGTGAAGAAAAATACAATATCGTAGCCAAATACGGTTACGAAGGGTATCCTGCTAATCCAAACGGTTCTGATTACAATACGGCTATGCTTTGTGATGCAACTGGTCGCCACTTAGTGATGATGCCACATATTGAGCGTTCTATTTTCCAATGGAATTGGGCTAATTATCCAAAAGACAGAAATGACGAAGTTACTCCTTGGGAAGAAGCTTTTGTTAATGCCAGAAAATGGATTGAGAATAAATAAAAAAAAAGCGACCAAATGGTCGCTTTTTTTTATAGTTATGTTGATTATTTATTTCTTTTTTGATACTGATGCAAATAATCCCCTTTAGGTGTTCCTAAATCAAAAGAACTCCATTTAGTCAGTAAACGAGTACTTGTTCTTGCTTGATCACGATCCATATTTTCATACTCAATTCTGTAAATAGCAGAATACATTTCGGCGCGCCCTACACCATGATAACAATGAATCAATACTGGATAATTGTCTTTGTTATCCATGATAGAGAAAAACATATCTAAATTCTTTTGAGCAGGAACTTGGTCTGAACCATTATTAAAATAATTCACTCCTTTTATTTTCGCAACTGCTTCCTTCTCTGCAGTCAATTCAGCTGGAACTTCAGGATTATTTACATCATCGCCTGTACCTGGAAAACGCAAATCGATAATTGATTTTATTTTATATTTTTTCACATAATCGGCTATTTCATTTGGAGGAATAACCCCAGACTTATAAACCTTTCCTTCTGTGATTGTTTCAAAATTGTGATTGATATTCATATCATACACATACTTACCTACTCCAATTAGTACAATCCCAACGATTGCAAGAATTATTTTCTTTTTTAAATTCATCTTTCTAATTAATTTTTAGATTCTCCTAATCTTTTATCCATAACTCGAGCCATATAATCTTGAATAAAGGCTTTACATTTTACTTCTTGTAAATCCATTTCGGGATTTCTTTTTGAAATCAAATTGTATTTCAAATCTTTGTCGTTTTTATCATAAAATCCAACCACCTTATTCCCATCAAAAGTACAGATATAATTGCCACTCATGAATTGGTAAACATTCGCTGAATAACGAATTAAAAAAGGAGTAATTTTAGAATCGCCTACCAAACTTCTTCCCCAACTTCTAAATGGTTTATCATACCCTATCATATCTAATATAGTAGGATACAAATCAATTTGCTGCGCATAGTCGTTGTACTCTCCCACAAATTTTGAATTGGGCTTGTAAATTAACATGGCTACTTTATTCTTATTAACCTCTTTTTTATAATCATCATAAAAAATCGTATTGCCGTGATCGCCAACCAAAACAAAAATAGTATTGTTAAACCAAGGTTCTTTCTTAGCCGATTTAAAAAATTGTTTCAAAGCAAAATCAGTATAGCCAATGCACTGATGAATATTAACATCTCCTTTGGGAAATTTACCCTCATATTTTTCAGGAATCTGATACGGCTCATGCGAAGAAACAGAGAACAATGTAGCCAAAAAAGGTTGTTTTTTCTTGCTTATTGTCGTGTTGAAATATTGAAAAAATGGTTCGTCCCAAATTCCCCATACCCCATCAAAATCGGCATCTTTGTTATATTCATTCTTCCCATAATAATTATCAAATCCCAAAATATTGGAATAACCTAAAAACCCCATAGAACCATTAGGAGCTCCGTGAAAAAAAGAAGTAGTATACCCCTCACTTTTTAAAGTGGACACCAATGATTCTGTTTTTTGTTTTGGATAAGGTGATGAAGTAAAAGCGTCTTTAAAAGAAGGAATCCCAGCTAAAATAGACGACATGGCATGAATTGATTTGTACCCATTGGAATAGGCATTCGTATAAATCATACTATGCTGTGCCAAAGAATCTACAAAGGGCGTATATCCTTTGTAATTAGGGATTTTAGAATTTTTATTGAATGCTCCATAATACTCTTTAGCATTACTTTCTAAAATAAAAATAACAATATTCGGTTTGATTTTAGGGTTATTTTTATAGTGTTTTATGGGCACTATCAATGAATCAATAGTAGCTTGATCAACAAAGTTCACTTTCTTAAAATTGTTGCTAAACATGGTTCGAATCAAAGCAAAAGGAGTATTTAAAATGACATCTGCTTGCGATGAATTTTTAACATACCTACTTGCATCCAATAAATTAATGGGACGAGTACTCTTCTTAAAGTCACCTCTAATACCTCCTACAATTAGAGTCGCAATAACCAGAAAACTAAATGTTGAAGTTCCAAAATAAACCACACCCGGATGATGTTTTGTCAATTGTAATGAAATCTTTTTGTAGAGATAAATCCATAAGAAAGAAATCAAAAAGAACAACACAAAAACGTGCCAATAATGAATCAAGAAATTCATTAATAATAGAGATTTATTGCTTTCGTGTTTCAAAGAATCAAGTGCCGCAATGGTTGATCTTCCAAAATTGAATCGGTAATAAATGAAATCTACAAAATTGGTCGCATACCCAAAAAGATTAGGAATAAAGTACAAATAAAATAAAAAGGTTTGGTACTTTTTACTGTGATTAATTCGAAATGGGAGTATCGAAAAAACGATAAATAACAAATTCAAATATAAAATAGAAGTAGTATCAAAAGCCAAACCATGATAACACATCGAGACAATATCGGTTACACCATCTATTTGAATTAAATTTCGATTATATACAAAGAATAAAATACGGACAATAAAATAAAATAGATAAGCAAGTAAAATTCTGTAAAATAACACCTTATACTCATCAAACCTTGGAAATCGTTTCATATACTATATAGAAAATTATAGTTTACAAAATTAGACATTTCACAGTAACAATTTTAAATTTTAAATAAATATTGTGAATCCGTATAAATTAATTAATTTGCATAAAATTTATACTAAATGGTTTCAATTACAAGACTTTTTGACTTCCCTTACTATCAGCAAGAAAACTTCAATATTTCGGATGCTTTGGTTACCAAACAAGATGGAAAATGGATTAAAACATCTACTAAAGAATATATTGCTAAGGCAAACGCTATATCAAGAGCTTTGCTGCGAATGGAGGTTCAAAAAAATGATAAAATTGCGATCATTTCGACTAATAATAGAACCGAATGGAATATTGTTGACATTGGGGTATTACAAACTGGAGCCCAAACCATTCCAATCTATCCAACCATTTCAGAAGATGATTACGAATACATTTTAAATCACTCTGAATCTATGTATTGCTTTGTTTCTGACGAAGAAGTGTTACGCAAAGTAAATGCCATTAAGTCAAAAGTCCCTACTTTAAAACAAGTCTTTTCTTTCAACTCAATCAAGGATTGTAAACATTGGAGTGAATTATTGGAATTAGGCCAGGACGAAAGCAATCAAAATGAAGTCGAAGACAGAAAAAATCAAGTGGCTTCAGATGATTTAGCGACTATTATTTATACTTCTGGAACCACCGGAAGACCCAAAGGTGTTATGCTTTCGCACAGAAACATTGTTTCAAATGTAATTAATAGTGCACCTCGAATTCCTTTTGAAAAAGGAAAAAGTCGTGCCTTAAGTTTCCTTCCCGTTTGTCATATCTTCGAGCGAATGATTTTGTATTTGTACCAATATTATGGCGTTTCCATTTACTTTGGCGAATCCATTGACAAAATTAGCGACAATATCAAAGAGGTAAAACCCAATGTGATGTCGGCAGTCCCAAGATTGCTTGAAAAAGTATACGATAGCATCTATGCAAAAGGAACTCAATTAACTGGAATTAAAAAGAAACTCTTCTTTTGGGCCATTGATTTAGGATTGCGCTATGAACCTTACGGCGCCAATGGAGCTTGGTACGAATTCCAACTTAAAATAGCTCGTAAATTAATTTTCAGCAAATGGAAAGAAGGTTTAGGAGGTAACTTAGATTTAATGGTTTCTGGAAGTGCCGCTTTACAAACCCGATTAGCACGCGTATTTGCTGCGGCAGAAATCCCCGTAATGGAAGGCTATGGATTGACCGAAACTTCTCCTGTTATTTCGGTAAACGACATGAGGAACTACAGATTCAGAGTGGGAACCGTAGGTAAAGTTATAGACGGAGTAACTGTGAAAATTGCCGAAGATGGCGAAATCTTATGCAAAGGTCCTAATGTAATGTTGGGCTATTATAAAGATGAAAAACTTACTAAAGAAGTACTAATTGACAATTATTTTCACACAGGAGACATAGGCGAGTTTGATTCAGATGGATTTCTGAGAATTACAGACCGTAAAAAAGAAATGTTCAAGACCTCTGGCGGAAAATATATTGCACCCCAATTAATTGAAAACACAATGAAACAATCCCGTTTTATTGAACAGATTATGGTTATTGGCGATGGACAAAAAATGCCTGCAGCTTTCATACAACCTAATTTTGATTTTGTAAAAGAATGGGCTAAGATTCATAAAATTGCAATTGGAACTACTAACGAAGAAATCGTTACTAATCTAAAGGTAATTGAACGCATTCAAGAAGAAGTAGACAAATTAAATGAGAAATTTGGAAATTGGGAAAAAATCAAACGATTTGAATTAACTCCTGATGTTTGGTCTATCGAAGCAGGACACCTTACTCCTACACTTAAATTAAAACGAAAAATTGTAATGGAAAAATACCTTAATTTATTCCATAAAATATACAATTAAATAAACTATTCATTTTAATACACACGACTCCTTTTTCTAAATTCAGTAAAAGGAGTTGTTTTTTCTTAAAAACTTTAAAAAAATATTTTTTTATTATGCGCGCATAGTATTTATTTCATATATTTGAAATCGATATAGTGATGCATTATGAAAGATAAAACAATAGATTACATTCTCCGAGCTACTTGGCAAGCCGTATCCAGAATGTACAATGAAGAAGCTGCAAAATACGGAGCAACAATGGCAACGGGTTTTGTATTGCTAAGCATTGACAAAGAAAAAGGCACACCTTCAACTACCTTAGGTCCTAAAATGGGAATGGAAGCAACTAGTCTTACCCGAACATTAAAATCAATGGAAGAAAAAGGATTAATCATCCGAAAAAAGAATCCATTTGATGGTCGTGGTGTTTTGATTTATCTTACCGAGTTAGGCAAAGAAAAACGAGAACTTTCTAAAAGCACCGTTTTAAAATTTAATGACACGGTCAAACAATATGTTTCAGACGAAAAGCTACAACACTTCATGGAAGTAGCAGAAACCATCAACGAATTAATTCAAGATAAAAATATATTTAATCAAACGGATACGATAAACGATGAAACGAATCATTAAAAAAGTAGCGGTTGTAGGTTCTGGTATTATGGGCTCCGGAATTGCGTGCCACTTGGCTAACATTGGTTTAGAAGTGTTACTTTTAGACATTGTTCCTAACACCTTGACCGAAGCAGAAGAAAAAAAAGGATTGACTTTAGAAAGCAAAGTGGTTCGCAACCGAATGGTGAATGATCATTTGACGAATGCTTTAAAATCAAAACCCTCTCCTATTTATCATCCTAAATTCGCTAACCGAATTACAACGGGAAATACCACTGATGATATGTCTAAAATTGCTTCTTGCGATTGGATTATTGAAGTGGTTGTAGAACGTTTAGATATCAAAAAATTAGTTTTTGAACAAATTGACAAGTATAGAAAACCAGGGACTTTGGTTACTTCCAACACTTCTGGGATTCCGATTCAGTTTATGAGTGAAGGACGTTCAGAGGACTTCCAAGCTCATTTTTGTGGAACACACTTTTTTAACCCAGCGCGTTATCTAAAATTATTCGAAATCATTCCTGGACCTAAAACTAATCCAGAAGTGTTGGATTTTTTAACCGAATATGGTTCGAAATTTCTAGGTAAAACTTCGGTTGTTGCCAAAGATACGCCTGCGTTCATTGGGAACAGAATTGGAATTTTTGGTATCCAAAGTTTGTTCCATTTAGTAAAAGAAATGGGATTAACCATTGAAGAAGTAGACAAATTGACGGGACCCGTTATTGGTCGACCAAAATCGGCTACGTTTAGAACCGTCGATGTGGTAGGATTAGACACTTTGGTACACGTTGCCAACGGATTGTATGAAAACTGTCCTAACGATGAAGCACACGAATTGTTTCAACTTCCTGATTTTATTTCCAAAATGATGGAAAATAATTGGTTAGGGAGTAAAACTGGACAAGGTTTTTATAAAAAAGAAGGAAAAGAGATTCTATCTTTAGACTTGAACACCCTTGAATACAGAGCGGCAAAAAAAGCATCTTTTGCTACTTTAGAACTGACCAAAACTATCGACAAACCAATTGATCGTTTCAAAGTTTTAGTCAAAGGAAAAGATAAAGCAGGTGAATTTTACAGAAAAAATTTCGCTGCCATGTTCGCCTATTGTTCCAACAGAATTCCTGAAATCTCAGATGATTTTTACAAAATTGACGACGCCATGAAAGCTGGTTTTGGATGGGAAAATGGACCGTTCGAAATTTGGGATGCTATTGGTGTAGCTAACGGAATCCAATTAATGAAAACCGAAGGTTATGAACCAGCATCTTGGGTAACCGAAATGATTACTTCAGGAAGTACTAGTTTTTACTCTGTAAAAGAAGGCGCTACCTATTATTACAATATTCCATCAAAATTACAAACTAAAATTCCTGGACAAGACGCCTTTATCATTCTGAATAACATTCGCGAAAGCAAAAAAGTTTGGAGTAATAGCGGTGCCGTGATTCAGCATTTGGGTGACGGAATTTTAAATCTAGAATTTCAATCCAAAATGAATACGATTGGTGGCGATGTTTTGCAAGCTATTAATAAAGCGATTGACTTGTCTGAAAAAGAATATAACGGTTTGGTTATTGGAAATCAAGGCGCTAATTTCTCTGTGGGTGCCAATATCGGAATGATTTTCATGATGGCAGTAGAGCAAGAATACGACGAATTGAATATGGCCATCAAACTATTCCAAGATACGATGATGCGCGTGCGTTATTCGGCAACTCCTGTAGTTGTGGCTCCTCACGGAATGACTTTGGGAGGTGGTTGCGAAATGACCATGCATGCTGACCGAGTAGTGGCAGCCGCTGAAACCTATATTGGATTGGTGGAATTTGGAGTTGGTGTAATTCCAGGTGGTGGAGGTTCTAAAGAAATGACATTGCGTGCTTCTGATTTATTCCACAAAAACGATGTTGAATTGAACGTTTTACAAGAATATTTCCTAACCATTGGAATGGCAAAAGTAGCTACATCAGCCTACGAAGCGTTTGATTTAGGTATTTTACAAAAAGGTAAAGATATTGTTGTAGTCAATAAAGACCGTCAAATTGCGACAGCAAAACAAATCGCCTTACAAATGGCAGAACAAGGTTATACTCAGCCTATTCAAAGAAAAGACGTAAAAGTGCTTGGAAAACAAGCTTTAGGGATGTTTTTAGTGGGCACAGACCAAATGCAAGCTGGTAAATACATCTCAGAACACGATAGAAAAATTGCCAACAAATTAGCGTATGTAATGGCGGGTGGTGATTTATCTGAACCGACTTTGGTAAGCGAACAGTACTTATTAGATATTGAACGTGAAGCTTTCTTAAGTTTATGTACAGAACGAAAAACCTTGGAAAGAATACAGTTCATGTTAACCAAAGGAAAACCGTTGAGAAATTAGTATAAAGTAATAAGAATTAAGTATTAAGACCTATGCATAATTTTGAAAAATTAAAGATTTGGCAAAAAGCAATGGATGTAGCTGTTGAAGTATATAAAGTTTCTCTTTTACTTCCAAATGATGAGAGATTCAATCTAATTCATCAAATTAAGAAATGTGCCGTTTCTATTCCTTCAAATATAGCAGAAGGTTCTGGTAGAAATTCGAATAAAGAATTTATTCAATTTTTAGGAATTGCCAATGGTTCGACTTTTGAACTTATTACACAACTAATATTAGCAAAACGATTGAATTTGGTTAGTGAAGAAATAATTCAGTCAATTATAAATCAATTAGTTGAAATTAGTAACATGAGTTTTTCATTCCAAAAATCTCTAAAAGAAAATATAAAATAACGATTGGAATCTTAATACTTAATACTCCAATCTTAATACAAATAATATGAAAACAGCATATATAGTAAAAGCATATAGAACCGCCGTTGGTAAAGCGCCAAAAGGTGTATTCCGATTCAAAAGACCAGATGAATTGGCTGCCGAAACCATCCAATTTATGATGAATGAATTGCCTGACTTCGACAAAACACGAATCGATGACGTGATGGTAGGTAACGCCATGCCAGAAGCCGAACAAGGATTGAACGTAGGTCGATTAATTTCGTTAATGGGATTAAAAGTGACCGATGTTCCTGGTGTAACTGTCAATAGATATTGTGCCTCAGGATTGGAAACTATTGGAATGGCTACAGCCAAGATTCAAAGTGGCATGGCTGACTGTATTATTGCAGGTGGTGCAGAAAGTATGTCATTTATTCCGATGGGAGGTTACAAACCAACTCCCGATTATGCCGTAGCAGCTGCAGGAAACGAAGACTACTATTGGGGAATGGGATTGACTGCTGAAGCCGTTGCTAAACAATACACTATTTCTCGTGAAGACCAAGATGAGTTCGCTTTCAACTCACACCAAAAAGCGTTAAAAGCTCAAGCAGAAGGAAAATTTGACAAACAAATTGTACCGATAACTGTGGAGCAAACTTTTATTAATGAAAACGGAAAGAAAGAAACCAAAACGTACACTGTAACAAAAGACGAAGGTCCAAGAGCTGATACCAACTTAGCCGCTTTGGGTAATTTAAAACCCGTATTTTCAGCTGATGGAAGTGTTACGGCTGGAAACTCCTCTCAAATGAGTGATGGAGCCGCTTTTGTCTTAATCATGAGTGAAGAAATGGTAAAAGAATTAGGAGTTACTCCAATTGCTCGATTAGTCAACTATGCCTCAGCTGGTGTAGAACCAAGAATTATGGGAATTGGACCTGTAAAAGCCATTCCAAAAGCCCTAAAACAAGCAGGATTAACTCTAAACGATATTGATTTAATTGAGCTAAACGAGGCCTTTGCTTCACAATCCTTAGCCGTAGTTCGAGAATTGGGCTTAAATCCTGAAATCGTAAACGTAAATGGAGGTGCCATTGCTTTGGGACACCCACTGGGTTGTACAGGAGCTAAATTGTCAGTGCAACTGTTTGACGAAATGAAGCGACGTGGTAGTAAATACGGAATCGTAAGTATGTGTGTAGGAACTGGTCAAGGTTCTGCAGGTATTTATGAATTGATATAAAATAATTAGAGGACACAGACTAAAGACATAAACTATTAAATAATAAAACATAAAACAATGGAAGATATCACTAGAGGAGGACAATTCCTTGTAAAAGAAACGAAATGTGAAAATGTATTCACGCCCGAAGATTTTTCTGAAGAACAATTGATGATGCGTGATTCGGTAAAAGAATTCGTAGACAAAGAAATTTGGCCTAACAAAGACCGCTTTGAAAAGAAAGATTATGCCTTAACCGAAGAAACTATGCGTAAAGCGGGTGAAATGGGTTTCTTGAGCATTGCTGTTCCTGAAGCTTACGGCGGAATGGGAATGGGGTTTGTGGATACGTGTTTGGTTTGCGATTATATCTCGGGAGCAACAGGTTCATTTTCTACGGCTTTTGGTGCGCATACAGGAATTGGAACTATGCCAATTACCTTGTACGGAACCGAAGAACAAAAACAAAAATACGTTCCAAAATTAGCCTCTGGAGAATGGTTTGGAGCCTATTGCTTAACCGAACCAGGTGCAGGAAGTGACGCCAACTCAGGAAAAACAAAAGCTGTTTTATCGGATGATGGAACCCATTACAAAATTACGGGACAAAAAATGTGGATTTCAAATGCCGGATTTTGTTCACTTTTTATTGTTTTTGCCCGAATTGAAGACGATAAAAACATCACAGGATTCATTTTGGAAAACAACAAAGACAACGGAATCTCTTTTGGAGAAGAAGAACACAAATTAGGAATTCGTGCTTCATCTACTCGTCAAGTGTTTTTTAATGAAACCATAGTTCCTGTTGAAAACATGTTGTCTGAAAGAGGAAACGGATTCAAAATAGCTATGAATGCTTTGAATGTGGGCCGTATTAAATTAGCCGCAGCCTGTTTAGACGCACAACGTCGTGTTACTTCTAATGCAATTCATTATGCAAATGACCGAATCCAATTCAACACGCCAATTGCTAGTTTTGGTGCTATTCGTGCCAAATTAGCTGAAATGGCAACTTCTACTTATGCAGGAGAAAGCGCCACGTATCGTGCTGCAAAATCTATTGAAGATCGAATCAATGTTCGCGTTGCCGAAGGAACTTCACATCAAGAAGCCGAATTAAAAGGGGTAGAAGAATTTGCTATCGAATGCTCTATCTTAAAAGTAGCCGTTTCCGAAGATGTTCAACATTGTGCTGACGAAGGTATTCAAGTGTATGGTGGAATGGGATTCTCTGAAGATACTCCAATGGAATCAGCATGGAGAGATGCTCGTATTGCTCGAATTTATGAAGGAACTAATGAAATTAACCGAATGCTTTCTGTTGGAATGTTAATCAAAAAAGCCATGAAAGGTCAAGTAGATTTATTAGGTCCTGCTATGAAAGTACAAGAAGAATTAATGGGAATACCTTCTTTTGATACGCCTGATTATTCTGAATTATTTTCTGAAGAAAAAGAAATGATTGGCAAATTGAAAAAAGCCTTTTTAATGGTAGCAGGTGGTGCAGTTCAAAAATTCGGAGCTGACCTAGAAGCGCACCAACAATTATTGATGGCTGCTGCCGATATGCTAATTGAAATTTATATGGCTGAAAGTACTGTTCTACGAACTGAGAAATTAGCTAAAAAACAAGGTGAAACAAATGTTCAAGAACAAATTGCTATGGCTAGATTGTATTTATATCAAGCTGTTGATATTGTAACACAAAAGGGGAAAGAAGGGATTGTTTCTTTTGCTGAAGGTGACGAACAACGCATGATGTTAATGGGATTACGTCGTTTTACCAAATATACTAATATGCCTAATGTAGTAGCACTTAGAGAAACTATTACCGCAAAATTGGTTGCCGAAAATAAATATTGCTTTTAAATAGAAAGATAGTTTTTAGTTTGAATTTAATTTGTTTTAAAAACCGTTTCTGGATTGTATCCAGAGCGGTTTTTATATTTTAAGAAAACTTTAATCTTAGCTTTCTTCTTTTATATGTAACTTTATGCAAACAAAAAATAAAAAAAATGAAAAAAGTATTCTTATCAATTATAGTTATTATCGCTGTAATTATCGGTTGCAAAACCGCCAACTCAAACGATGCTAAAAAACTACTTTTAAATTTTGAACCTAAAAGTAATAGTACTGTATCAGGAACAGCAACTTTTGTAGAAAAAAATGGTAAAGTAACATTTGAGGCTAAAATCTCTGGACTAAAACCTGGTATTCATGCCATTCACATCCACGAAAAATCAGATTGTTCAGCTGCAGATGGAAGTTCGGCAGGCGGACATTGGAACCCAACCTTTAAAAAACACGGTAAATGGGGTGAAGGAGAATACCACAAAGGTGATATTGGAAATTTCACCGCCGATGAAAATGGAAACGGTACCATCACTTTAACTACTGACGAATGGTGCATTGGTTGTGGAGACCCAGCTAAAGATGTTTTAGGTAAAGGATTGATTGTACACCAAGGTGCTGATGATTTTGTAACACAACCAACAGGAAATTCAGGAGCTCGAGTGGCTTGTTCTGCTATCATAAAATAACAACTATTTAATTCTTATTTAAAACCGTTTTGTGTCATTTTACGAAACGGTTTTTTAATTTTAATTTCATCTTTGGAATAAGAAAAAAACATAGCTTTGTATTTTTAAATTAAGTTAATGATAAACCCTTCTGTACCCGGTTGGATAGATAAATTTTTCAGTGAACAAAAAATTTCAGAAATGGAATTGATCACCGAAAGTAACTCTTTCTATGATACTTTAAGAAAGACTGGTTTCATCTATGGACATATCATTTCGCTTGATACAAAATCAGCGATTCCAATCAAAGGCTGGTTCAAAGAAGAAGTGTCAAAAGTAGCTTTATTCAACAGTTTATTAGGCGTTTACTCCCTAACCAAACAACAATTGAATTGGAATGAATTCATTTTAGAAACAGTATCTTTTTATAATGAAATGCATCCTGAAGAATTCAATTTATTTAAGAAATTACTCCCAAAGAATAGTCCTTCGCTTACCCTTGAAAAATTTATTGATGAACGCGTTCAAACCAATGAAAACATTATCAGTAAAAACTTTTCTCATCTGGTAACCAATGCGCTTTTGTTCATTGATGTTTTGGCCTTTCGCCAATATCTAATTCACGGAACAATTCCAGAAAAATACCTCAAAAAAATAGAAGAAACTATTGTCAATATTGTTACTTTGGCTTTGAAAATAAAAACCAATAAATCGCAATATGACGATTTGTTAATCAAACTTTTCGAAGCCTCTATTCGTTATAGTAAATTCTCTAAAAATGCTGATTTAAGTTTAGAAACCTTACAATTGGATTATTTTACCAATGAATTAGAAAAAAAATACCTTATAGATATTGCTGGAATGGCGTTATGGAACGATGGAATTCTGGAAAACAACGAAGCTTATTTTTTATATCAATTAGCCGAAACACTTTCTGTATCAGACGAATTTGTAAAACAAAGCATCAACGATACGAATAATTTTATATTCAAACATAAAAAAGAAATTCCATACTTTAATTATTCGAATCCTGTCAAACATTTTTACGATCAAACTACCCAAAGCGTAGTAACTCTAATTGCACGAAACAGAACTCGTTTAGTGAAGGAAATAGTCCAAAGTAAAGAGCTTATGGTATTATTAGCCTATTCTACTAGCAGAGATTTGGATGAAAAAGAAAAGAAAAAAATTAAAAAACAATTATTAGATATTTGTAAAACAATTCCATCTCTAACTATTTTTCTCTTACCTGGAGGGAGTTTATTGTTGCCAATATTAATTAAATTTATCCCTACCCTACTTCCATCTGCCTTCAATGAGAATTTAGACATTGAGGAGTAGGTATAAAAAAACTGCCCGAAAGCAGTTTGTATTAAAATTTTAATTGATACACTTCGTCTAAATCGACATCAGAACTAAAGTTAACATCTAAGTCGGTTACAAATCCTGAATTGAGTCCGTAAGCCCAACCATGAAGCGTTAATTCCTGTCCTGCTTTCCAAGCCGATTGCACTATTGAAGTTTTAGCTAAATCAAAAACCTGCTCTTTTACATTAATTTCGACAAAGGTATTAAATCGTTCGGTCTCATTTTCAATACCATCAAGATAGGTTTTATGCAAACGATAAATATCCTTTATATGTCTAATCCAGTTATCAATAATTCCTATCGATTGATTATTCATTGCCGCTTGAACACCTCCACAACCGTAATGACCACAAACAATAATGTGTTTTACTTTCAAAACATTTACGGCATAATCCAATACACTCAACATATTCATATCAGAGTGAATTACCATATTCGCAATATTTCTATGCACAAATACTTCCCCAGGTTTGGCTCCTACAATTTCATTGGCAGGGACTCTACTATCCGAACAGCCAATCCATAATAATGGCGGAGTTTGTCTTTCAGCTAAATTTTGGAAATAATTAGGATCAAGAGCCAAAGAAGTCTCTACCCATTTTTTATTATTATCTAATATCTTTTTATAAAAATCGTTACTCATATATACAAGTCTTAATAAAGTCAAAAGTAATCTAAAATTAAATTCTTTTAGTCACTAAAAAAAATCATTTACTATTTTATTTTTCATATCACAACTTTACTAATAATGTTACAATTCTTCTTCCAACCAAGCTTGTAACATCCAAATGGTTTTTTCTTGTTCTGCAATAAAGGCGCTCATCATAGAATTAGTTCCTTCGTCATGGATTTCAGAAGTATTAATTACTATTTTTCGTTCTATCTTTAATAATTGAGCTAAAGAATCTACAATGAGATGAATCGCTTTTTCATCATTGGATATATCCTTTCCAATTTCTAATTGATTGAATTGCAAATAATCATCAAATGTATGTAGCGGTCTTCCTCCTAAAGTTAAAACACGTTCTGCAATTACATCGACTTTTAACTGTGAATCATTATATAACTCTTCAAATTTCAAGTGTAAATCAAAAAATCGTCGCCCTCTTATATTCCAATGCAGTCCTCTTAAATTCTGGTAATAGACTTGGAAATTAGCTAACAATACATTCAATTCTAAAACAATCAACTCTGATTCTTTTACGGGTAATCCTATTTTATTTGTTTTCATATTCAAAAAATTATTTGTTAGTATTATATTTTTTTATGGTATGACGAGAAAAGCATTTTTAAAACTATAAATTAAATTGATTGTTTTTAAATTTGCATCAAAATTGACTATACTTATGACTATTACTCAACTAAAATATGTTTTGGCTGTTGCTGAACACAAAAATTTCACATTGGCTGCTGATAAATGTTTTGTTACACAACCTACATTAAGTATGCAAATTCAAAAAATTGAAGAAGAACTCAATATTCAAATATTTGATCGAACCAAAAAACCTATTCAACTTACCGATATTGGTCAAAAAATAGTCAATCAGGCAAAAAACATTGTTAATGAAGCCGACAGAATCCAAGATATTGTAGAACAACAAAAAGGATTTGTTGGTGGCGAATTTAGATTGGGAATCATCCCAACGATTATGCCTACTTTACTACCAATGTTTTTAAATAATTTTATTAAAAAATATCCAAAAGTAAAACTCATTATTGAGGAGCTAAACACCGATGAGATTATTACCAAATTAAACAACGGCCATTTGGATGCTGCTATTGCGGCTACTCCATTAGAAGAAGAAAAAATAAAAGAAATTGTATTGTATTTTGAGCCTTTTGTAGCTTATATTCCTGAAAATCATCAACATTATCAAAAACAAGAAATTGAAGTCGCTGATTTGAATTTAGATGAAATTCTTTTATTACAAGACGGACATTGTTTTAGAGACGGTATTCTAAATCTATGTAAAAACAATAGCCGCAATGAAATCAATCATTTTCAAATCGAAAGTGGCAGTTTTGAAACGCTTATCAAATTAGCCGATGAAGGTTTAGGTACTACTCTACTTCCTTATTTGCATACTTTAGATCTTAAGGATTCTGACAAAACTAAATTACGTCATTTCAAAGAACCAAAACCCGCGCGTGAAGTAAGTTTAATATTTCCAAAAAGCGAGCTAAAAATTCATATTATTGATGCTTTACGAAGCACTATTGCTGGGGTAGTAAAAGGAGCTATCGTTTTTCAAAACGTCGAAATCATTAGTCCTATTCAAAAGAAATAAAGAAGAAATTTTAAAATTTCTCTTAGGGACTAATTACCAATAAACACGGTTTTAATTCTGGTTTTTCGTGGGTAAAATTAAATAGCCATTCTCTCAATTGTTCCATTTCGTAGGGCAGCAAAGTTTTAATTGCCTTTTGTAATTCTTTGTAAAAAAGTGCGGGATCAAAACTGACTCTTTCTAGAATAGATTTGGTGTAATCAAGCATTACTTTTGTCATAATGAATTCAATTTTGGGTTAAAATTCCATTTTTAGGTAGTATAAATTTACATCAATATAAAATGTGAATTATACTATTTAACGAAGTTTTAAGTAAATTTATTTTACCCAAAATCAAATTAGTCATTTAACTCTTACTGGCTCTAAACATTTCTCTTTTACCCGGCGGTCCAGGTAATTTTTCTACTGTAAATCCTACTGCAATCATACTTCTTTTAACCACGCCACGAGCAGCATAAGTAACTAATTTACCTCCAGGTCGAAGAGCAGTATGCATTTTTTGAAAAATGGCAGTACTCCATAATTCGGGTTGTACTCTATAGCCAAAAGCATCAAAATAAATCAGGTCAAATTGTTCAATATCGTCAATTTCATCAAAAAACTGCTTCCGTTTAGTTAATTCAAAATCAGCATTCAATACTACTTTCTCATTCCACTTACTTTCATGCATCAGTTCAAATACAGCTTTTTGTGAAGTGGCATTCAATTCATCTACATAATTCATCGAAAGAACTTCGGAAGCATTAACTGGGTACGCTTCTACTCCGACATAATTAATAGATTGATTTAATTTTTGAGATTCTAAAAAAGTGATAAAAACATTCAAACCTGTTCCAAAGCCTATTTCTAAAATAGAAACGGATTGATTTGGAAATAGCGAAAGTCCATTCTGAATAAAAACATGTTGCGCTTCTTGAATTGCTCCGTGTTTTGAATGATAACACTCATCCCATTCTTTGAGATGAATTGTCGTTGAACCATCAAGAGTTTGAATAATTTCTCTTTCCAATGAATATTTTTTGAAGTTAATACTACTTAAGGTATTTTATTTTATGCCCAAAATTAGTTAAAACAAAAACGTTTCGTTCTAAAAAAATTGATATTTTTTATATAATTCCCATAAATCACCCTTAATTGTATGATTATTTTTAAATATACATAAATCGCAGTTAATTGCCATAATTAATACTTTTTTCATAAGTTTTATAGCGATTTTTATTTAATTTTGTAATCATTAAAATTAGTATCCTAATCTTATGTGATAAGTTTACGCTTATTATTTATACCATAAAATAATTCCTTTATTATGAGTACAACTCAAAACAAAAAAATTGAAATTATAAAAGCAGCTACTTCTAAAATTAATGAAGTAGATTTTGAAAACTTAAGTTTTGGAGCTGTTTTTACAGACCATTTATTTGAATGTGATTTTAAAAATGGCGAATGGCAAACACCTACTGTTAAACCTTACGCTCCTTTTTTAGTTGATCCATCTACACGTGTGTTTCACTACGGACAAGCCATTTTTGAAGGAATGAAAGCCTACAAAGATGAGCAAGATGCCATTTGGTTATTCAGACCTGATGAAAACTATAAGCGTTTTAATAAATCAGCTGTTAGAATGGCTATGCCTGAAGTTCCTGAAGACATTTTTATGAACGGATTGAAAGAATTACTTAAAATTGATCAAGCTTGGGTAAAAAAAGGGAATGGAAACTCTATGTACATTAGACCTTTCATGATTGGAACGGGAACTGGAGTAATTGCCAATCCTTCTGATAACTACAAGTTCATGATAATCTTATCTCCTGTTAAATCGTATTATGCAGGAGAAGTTAAAGTAATTGTTGCGGAACATTATAGTAGAGCGGCTAATGGAGGAATTGGAGCTGCAAAAGCGGCTGGTAATTATGCTGGACAATTCTATCCGACTAATTTGGCTAACAAAGAAGGTTTCCAACAAGTAATTTGGACAGATGATGCAACGCATACCAAATTAGAAGAAGCGGGAACCATGAATGTATTCTTTAGAATCAATGACACTTTATTTACTGCACCAACAAGTGAAAGAATCCTTGATGGAGTTACTAGAAAAACGCTTATCGATTTAGCTAAGAGAGAAGGTATCAATGTTGAAGTACGTTCTGTATTAGTAGATGAATTAGTAGAGGCCGCTAAAAACGGAAGTCTAAAAGAAATATTTGGGGCGGGAACAGCAGCTGTTATCAGTCCGATTGCCGGATTCTCTTATAAAGATCATTACTATGAATTACCTAAATTAGAGAATTCTGTTGCAGCCGATTTGAAATTGAAATTGACTAATATTCAAAATAAATTAGCCGAAGATACTTTTGGTTGGACTGTTAAAGTATAACTAAAGTACACAAAAATAAAAAAGCGATTTTTCAGTTGAAAATCGCTTTTTTTTATATCCTAATTTGTCAAACGTTATTCTCCTAAAATTTTAGAGAAATCAGGCTTAAAGTAGTTTGGTCCTTTCATTACTTTCCCATCCTCACGATAGATTGGATTTCCATCTTCTCCTAATTTACTCATATTAGAGCGTTGAATTTCGTCAAACACTTCTTCTATTTTATGTTGTAAACCATGTTCTATAATAGTCCCGCAAAGAATATACATCATATCGCCTAAAGCATCCGCAATTTCAACTAAATCATTATTTAAAACCGCTTCCAAGTATTCTTCGTTTTCTTCTTTCATTAAATTATAGCGAAGCTGTTTTTTAGTTTCACCTAAATCAGCGATTGGAGATTCGCTATGTCCTATTCGGAATGCGGTATGAAATTCCTTCACCGCTTTAATTTGTTTTTGCATAATTTATTTCATTAAATGAATCGGAAAATTAATAACTATTCTTGAACAATTGACTAAATTTGCTATAAAATTTTCAAGACATGTTTAGTACAGGACAATTAATTTTCGGACTTCTTTTTTTTATAGCTTTTGTAATTGCAATGATTTTTGCCTACAGAAAGGACGCTAAGTTACACCAACTATTTTATAAAGGAAATTATAAGATATTATTAGGTTTCTTACTATTTATAGGATTACTGTTTGTAATCAAGATTTTCTTTAAACGTTAGTTTATTTTTATCCTTGCTATTATTTTGAGATAAAAAAACTAACTTTACCTAAGAAACCCAATTTATACCCAACATGAAAATCTTAAAGTACATCTTCCTTTTACTTTTACTTAGCTTTATTTCTTTTTCTGTTTTTATAGCAACACAAAAAGGACATTTTTCTATTGAAAAAAGTAAAATAATCCATACCTCAAAATCAAACCTTTATAATTATGTCAATGATTACCAAAATTGGGAAGATTTTATGGCTTTTATGGTAGAAGATACTACAATAAGAATACATTTTTCAAAAACTACCATTGGTAAAGGAGCAAAATCTACATGGGAAGGTACAGAGGGAAAGGGTACTGTTCAAACTTTCTCTGTAAAAGAAAATGATAGTATTACTCAAAAAATGGATTTGGATGGTTCCAAATTCAATACCACTTGGATATTTAAAGATACTTTAGGAGGGACAAAAGTTACTTTAAAATCTAAAGGAGAAATGAGTTTCTCTTATAAAATTTATACTGTATTACATGGTGGAGCAACTAGAATAATAGGTAATGTATTTGAAAAAAGTTTAGCTAATCTAGACAAAAGCCTAGATTATGAAATCAATACGTATTCAATCAAAGAAGATGGGATTGTCAAAAAGCTTGGAACTCCCTATTTAAAACAAAGCTTCACAAGTAAAATCAGTTCTATTGTAAAAAACATTCGAATTGTATTTCCTAAAATCATCGATTTTTGCAAACAAAATAATATTGCTCTAAACGGCAAACCATTTGTAATTTATCATACCTATGATGAAAAAAGTGGCCTCGCTAAAATCTCTATCTGTATACCTATTAAAGAAGCTATTATAACTAGTGATGGTAGCGATATCATGTCAGATCAATTAGAGGCATTTCCAGCAATAAAAGTAACTTTAAAAGGAGATTATTCTCATAGTAAAGAAGCACTTGCAAAATCAAAATCCTATCTAAACAGAAATGTAATCACTCCAGATTCTAAAATATCTCATTTAGAGGTTTTTACTATAAGTAAATTAGATATAAAAAATCCTTCCAAATGGAAAACTGAACTATATTTACCTATAAAACAAAAAAACACAACTCCTAAAGTAGTCCCCGTAACTGAAAAAATCTCAAATCCAGAAACAGAAACAAATTCTTCTGAAATTTAATCTTTTGATTAAACCTTTTGGATAAATTGTATTCTAATCAGTTAAATAAAAATCTTGCAAGAAGAAAAGGAATTTATTCAAGAATTATTACATCCTAAGACGCAAAATGAGGCGTTTCAAAAACTCTTGCTTACTTATCAAAAACCTCTTTACCATCATATTCGAAACATCGTACTGAACCATGATGATACAGACGATGTATTACAAAATACATTTATAAAAGTATTTCAAAATCTAAAAAACTTCAAAGGAGACAGTAAACTCTTTTCTTGGATGTACCGAATAGCCACTAATGAATCCTTAACTTTTATCAAACAAAAAGCACAAAAAAATAAAACTTCAACCGAAGAATTAAATACTAAAATAATTGAAAACCTTGCTTCAGATGTGTTTTTTGATGGGAATGAAATTCAAATTAAATTACAAAAAGCAATTGCATTATTACCTACAAAACAACAATTAGTCTTCAAAATGAAATATTTTGAAGAATTAAAATATGAAGAAATTGCTGATATTTTAGACACCTCGGTTGGAGCGCTAAAGGCCTCTTATCATCATGCTGTAAAAAAAATAGAGGCTTATGTTACTTCAAATTAAACCTTTTAAACTCTTTTTAGTCAAACCACTGTTATGAAAATATTTAAATTAGAAAACGAACCAAAAATTGAATCTGGATTTATAGTCCCAGACCACTATTTCGATGATTTTTCTAAAAAAGTACTTTCCCAATTACCCGAAGAAAAAAATAGTGTTATTCCTCTTTTTCAAAGAAGAAAAAACTTGTTATTTGCAGTAGCTGCAGTTTTAGTTATTAGTTTACTGCTACCCATTTACAACCAATTTTCAACTTCTCCAGAGGAATTAGACGCAACTACTTTGGAAAATCATTTAACATATCAAACGGATATCAATCCATATGAATTAATTAGTGAATTAGAAGAAACTGAAATAAATAAAATACAACCTAACACTAGCTTAAAAGATGAAACTGTAGAAGATCTTTTAACCAAAAACCCCGATTTAGAAAGACTTATTTCAGAATAAATATATAAACCATCAATATCATGAAACTATCAAAAATACTACCAATACTTGTATTACTTACCACTTTCAATTTCTACGCTCAAGGCGAAAAGATGAAAGAAAAAATAGAACAAATTAGAACTATGAAAGTAGCATTTCTAACTACCGAATTAGACTTAACCTCTGCAGAAGCAGAAAAATTCTGGCCGGTATATAATGCTTTTGAAGACAAACAATTTGAATTAAGACACCAAAAAATGGGTGCTTTTATAAAAAAAATAAAAGATGGCTCTGTTAATCAGATGTCTGAAAAAGAAGCCAATACTTTCTTAAATCAAATGGAGAGTAATGACGAAGAAATATTTATGCTTCGTAAAAAGTTAACTGCTTCACTACGCAATATTCTTCCTGCTGCTAAGATTATAAAACTAAAAAAATCTGAAGAAGATTTTAATAGAAAACTTTTACATCAATATAGAGACCGTGGAAATAAAAAAGAATAAACCATCTCTTTGAATACAATTAATAACCATCTCAATCGGATGGTTATTTTATTTAAAATGAATTCGAATCAGTTTATTTTTTCCTGCCGCAATTGCAGTTGAAGCATTTAAAAATCGAATAGTATATAAACTTCCGTCAGTACTGAATTGTTTCCAATTACTACCACCATCATTTGAATAAAACAAACCAGAAGCACCTACACTAACCAATTCTTTGCCTTTACTATTGGGAATATATTGCACACAAGAAGCATACCCGAAACCTTGATTCTGAGCCATTAATTGCCATGTTTTTCCTCCATCTCGAGTTGCCGCTTTATTATCAACGTTTTGAGTTAAAACTTCATAATTCCCTCCTGAAATAAATCCAGTTCGATAATCGTAAAAATCAGCTGTAAAAATTCCCGTCATCTGTTTTCCTTGTACCATTGGTGTTTCATTCACTGACCAACTTTTTCCTTTATTATTCGAGAAAAATACTCGTGCACTTCTTCCTCCAGACACAAGCCATGTACTATTCCCTTTGATTACAATATTCGTATTACTAGCCGCAAAAGCAGCTTCTCCTTCTAATAATTGAGGTAATTGATTTGCAGGAGTTTTTTGCCAAGTAGTACCTCCGTCTCGAGTTGTTATAACAGAAAAACAACCTTCTATAGGGTCTCCAATGGCGATACCTTCCAAATCATTCCAAAATTGCATACTATCATAAAATACTTTTTCATGCTTTTCTTGGTATACCAATTCATAACTCAAATCTTCCTTTGAAATTCGGTATAATAAAGCCGGATTAGCTACACTTAGAATAAATACATACTTCTTAGTTTGAGCAATACTTCTAAACTCAATATTTTTCTCAGTAGGAATTTGAATTTCTTTCTTTTGATTTGACTTCAAATTAATAGAACCAAATCTAGATTTATCAGCAGCATACCACACTTTTTCATTGTCCAATACTAAGGCACGAATACTGATTCTATCCTGTAATAACGTATCTATTGAAACAGTTGTAAAATAACTCTTGGTGAATTTATCTTTTGATTTACAAGAACCTAAAAGAATACTAACGACAATAAAAAGGATTATTTTTTTCATAAAAAACATAATTTAAAATGCTAAAATACAATTAATTAAAATGTAGGCATAGTGTTCTTTTATTTATTGGCACAGTAATTGGAAAGTTATAAAATGTAATTTAAAATCAACTTGTTATGAAAACTAAACTATTCTTTTGGACCGTAATTGGAACTTGTATTACCACACAGATACAAGCACAAAATAACACTCAAATCAATGCGATGAACTCTGAAATTAGTGCCAATTTAGATTTAAAAGCAGTTGCATCTCTATTTGGAGAATCCCAAAATTTAGAAGATTTTGAAATGCGTTTGAATGATCCTAAACTTCAACTATCCAATTTAGACTTGAATAATGATAATCAAGTTGATTATTTAAGAGTTGTAGAATCCGTTGAAAACAACTCTCATATCATTCTAATTCAAGATGTTATTGATCGAGATATATACCAAGATGTAGCTACAATAGATGTAGAAAAAAACAACTATAATTCCGTTAACATTCAGATTATTGGAAATAGAAATTTATATGGGTCTAATTACATTTACAAACCCGTTTACTATAGAACTCCTATACTATTGAGTTTGTTTTGGAATTCAAATTATCGGCCATATTATTCTAATTGGAGATGGAATTACTACCCTAAACACTATTATTCTTGGAATCCACACCCCTATTATAAGTACCATTCAAACCGTGGCTATAACCTGAATAACTATTATAATGATTCCCCCAATTATAGAAAAAATTATTATAGAGAAGGTAATTATAAAACAAGGTACAACAATCAACAATCCAATTATAGTGATTCAAATAGAGTAATGTATAATGGAGACAGAAGAGATTCAAATGAATCCAGTCACGAAGAAAGAAATAATGGAAATAATAGAAATAGAATCGAAAATGAAAATTATAAACGGGATAATACTCCAAATAGACCTTTAGAAATTAGAGAAGTGGAAATTAACCGAAATAATACACAATATGTTTCCACTCCTTCAATGAGAGAAAACAACAGAAACTCCAGAGAAAATTTTCGAAGAAATTAACCTTAAACTTAGAATCATTAAAAACACGGAATCGGCTTCCGTGTTTTTTTATTATTTTTTATCCTAATATATTTAAAAAGAGTAAATTTGCCCACTTTTTAATTAAATATCATGAGCGTAGCGCACAAAGATCTCCATAGTAAATTAACACTTGGCGGTCTACTAGTTTCTTTAGGAATTATATATGGTGACATCGGAACTTCACCTTTGTATGTAATGAAAGCCATTCTTGGTGACCATATTATTAATGCCGATATTGTTTTAGGAGGAATATCTTGTGTTTTTTGGACACTTACTCTTCAAACTACAATAAAATACGTACTTATCACTTTAAGCGCTGATAATCATGGAGAAGGTGGGATTTTTGCTTTATATGCATTAGTTAAAAAAACAAAAATACGATGGCTCATTGTACCCGCTATAATTGGAGGAAGTGCTTTGTTAGCAGATGGTATTATCACCCCCCCTATTTCGGTTTCATCTGCAGTAGAAGGAGTTAGGACTTTTTATCCAGAGATCAATACGATTCCAATTGTAATTGGAATTTTGTTTATTCTCTTCACTATCCAACAATTCGGGACTAAATTAGTAGGAAAGTTTTTTGCTCCAATGATGTTGATTTGGTTTAGCATGTTAGCTATTTTGGGAGGTATTCAAATTTTCAAACATATTGAAGTCCTAAATGCATTAAATCCGTATTATGCTTATCATTTATTATCGATACATCCGGATGGTTTTTTTGTGTTAGGATTTGTATTTCTATGTACTACTGGAGCCGAAGCATTGTATTCAGATATGGGGCATTGCGGACGTAAAAACATTCGAATTAGCTGGATTTTTGTAAAAACAGCTTTGGTATTGAACTACTTTGGACAAGGAGCTTATTTAATTCATCATTCTGGACAATCATTAGAGAGTTTAGGTGGGAAAAATGGAAACCCATTTTATTTAATTATGGCCGATTGGTTTCAACCCATTGGAATTGTAGTCGCAACTTTGGCTGCTGTAATTGCTTCTCAAGCCTTAATTAGTGGTTCGTTTACTTTAATTAACGAAGCAATGCGTTTGAATTTTTGGCCAAAAGTCAAAATTAAATACCCAACCGAATTAAAAGGGCAATTATACATTCCATCAATCAACTGGTTATTATTCTTTGGATGTGTGGGCATTGTTTTGCACTTCGAAGAGTCTAGTAATATGGAACATGCTTACGGTTTAGCTATCATTCTTTGTATGATTATGACCACGCTGTTATTGAATTACTACTTAATTATGAAAAGAGTAAAATGGTTCTTCTTTGTGCCTTTAATCAGTATTTATTTAGTAATTGAATTTAGTTTCCTTGCTGCCAATATCACCAAATTTGCTGAGGGAGGTTATGTTACACTTTTCATTGCCATACTTTTAATTTCGATTATGACCATTTGGTATTTAGCGAAGAAAATTAACAAAGCTTATACTAAAATTGTTAAGATTGAGGATTACAAAAAAGTATTGGGTGAATTGAGTGCTGATTTGTCCATCCCAAAATACGCTACCCATTTAGTATATATGACCAATGCGGGTAGAGTGGATGAAATTGAAGAGAAAGTAATGTATTCTATTCTTCAGAAAAGACCCAAAAGAGCTGATATCTATTGGTTTGTTCACGTAAATATACTAACAGAGCCTTATAAAACAGAATACAAGGTAACCGAAATTTTAAAAGACGATTTATATCGAATTGATTTCAATTTAGGATTTAGAGAACCTACCAAAATCAACTTGATGTTCCGTGAGGTATTGAAAGATATGGTTAAAAAAGGTGAAGTAGATATCACAAGTCGTTACGAATCATTGAACAAAAACAACATTCTTGGGGACTTCAAATTTGTATTGTCTGAAAAATTCTTATCAAATGATAGCGATTTATTGTGGCATGAAAAAATAGTTATGAATTCGTATTTCTTTATCAAAAAACTAAGTTTATCTGAAGAAAGAGCTTTTGGATTAGACAGTAGTTCTGTGAAAATTGAAAAATTCCCAATGGTACTTCACGCACCAGAAAACATAGGATTAACAAGAGTAAAATAAAAAACTCTTATCTCAAATACTAAAGGCACTGTTTAGCGACAGTGTCTTTTTATTTAGAACATTAAAATTTAGCTTTCCAATCAATAAATAGTACCTTTGCAATTCAATTAATTACAATGAGATTACACAGAAATTTAGTTTATACTACCATTGATGCCTTAAATGCTATTTTCAACGAAGGAGAATATGCAGACAAAGTGGTAGCACGTTCTTTAAAAAAAGACAAACGTTGGGGAAGTTCCGATAGAAAATTTGTTGCCGAAACAATTTATGAAATTGTGCGTTGGAAACGATTGTACTCTGAAATTGCAGAAGTTAAAGAACCTTTCGACAGAGATAATTTATGGAGAATTTTCGCCGTTTGGGCTGTTTTGAGAGGGTATCCAATTCCAGATTGGCGTCAATTAGACGGAACTCCTGAACGAAAAATTAAAGGTCGTTTTGATGAATTGTCTAAAATTAGAACTTTCAAAGAATCTATACCTGATTGGATGGACGAATTAGGAGTGAAAGAATTAGGTGAGAAAGTTTGGGCAAAAGAAATTACGGCTCAAAACCAACCTGCTAAAGTAATTCTTCGTGTGAATACTTTAAAAACAACTAAAGAAAAGCTTAAAGCCATCTTGATGGATTTGAATATTGAAACCGAATATTTGAAAGATCAACCAGATGCTTTAGTACTAAAAGAAAGAGCCAATGTGTTTTTAACCGATGCCTTCAAACAAGGTTTCTTTGAAGTACAAGATGCTAATTCACAATTAGTAGCTGCTTTCCTTGATGTAAAACCTGGAATGCGTGTGGTAGATACTTGTGCAGGTGCAGGCGGAAAAACGTTACACATTGCTTCTTTAATGGAAAATAAAGGACAATTGATTGCTATGGATTTATACGAAAGTAAATTAAAGCAATTGAAATTGAGAGCCAAAAGAAACAGTGCTTTTAATATTGAATACCGAATTATTGACTCTACCAAGGTCATTAAGAAATTACATGAAAAAGCCGATCGTGTATTGATTGACGCACCTTGTTCTGGTTTAGGAGTTCTAAAAAGAAATCCAGATGCTAAGTGGAAATTACAACCTGAATTCATCGATAATATTCGTAAAGTTCAAGCCGAAGTATTAGAAAACTATTCTAAAATTGTAAAACCAGGCGGTAAATTAGTGTATGCTACTTGCTCCATTTTACCTTCGGAAAACCAGGAACAAGTACAACGTTTCCTAACCACCGAAATTGGAAAACAATTTCAGTTTATTGAAGACCGAAAAATACTGGCTTCAGAATCAGGATTTGATGGTTTTTACATGGCTTTATTGGAACGTAAAAACGCTTAAGTATAAAATACTAAACATAAAAAAAAGTCCCAAATTGGGACTTTTTTTTATACAATTATATTTCAAGAATTAATCGTTCATTGAAATCAAAAACTCTTCGTTATTTCTGGTCTTTTTGAATCGGTCGTTGATAAAATCCATTGCTTCAACAGGATTCATATCCGAAAGGTATTTACGCATAATCCACATACGTTGTAAAGTTTGTGGGTCTAACAATAAATCATCTCTACGCGTACTTGAAGACGTTAAATCAATAGCTGGGAAAATACGTTTGTTCGCAATTTTTCTATCCAACTGCAATTCCATATTACCTGTTCCTTTGAATTCTTCAAAAATCACCTCATCCATTTTAGAACCTGTTTCGGTCAAAGCAGTAGCAATGATACTTAACGAGCCTCCATTTTCTACATTACGAGCCGCTCCAAAGAAACGTTTTGGCTTTTGCAATGCATTAGCATCTACTCCACCACTCAATACTTTTCCAGAAGCGGGTTGTACCGTGTTATAAGCTCTTGCTAAACGAGTAATCGAATCCAAAAGAATAACTACATCATGCCCGCATTCAACCAAACGCTTGGCTTTTTCTAAAACAATATTAGCAATTTTAACGTGTTCTTGTGGCTCTCTATCAAAAGTAGAAGCGATAACTTCTCCACGAACACTACGTTGCATATCCGTTACCTCTTCTGGACGTTCGTCAATCAAAAGGACTATTAAATAAACTTCCGGATGATTGGCTGCAATAGCATTGGCAATGTCTTTTAACAACATGGTTTTACCAGTTTTGGGTTGCGCTACAATCATACCACGTTGTCCTTTCCCTATTGGAGAAAATAAATCAATAATTCGGGTTGAAATAGTACTTTGCTTTTCAGCCAATTTGAATTTTTCTTTTGGAAAAACAGGTGTTAAATGCTCAAATGAAACTCGGTCGCGAACTACTTGCGGATCGTGTCCGTTAATTTTTAATACGCGAACCAATGGAAAGAATTTTTCTCCTTCTTTTGGAGGGCGCACTACTCCTTTTACGGTATCTCCTGTTTTTAAACCAAACAATCGAATCTGAGAAGTAGACAAATAAATATCATCTGGCGAAGCCAAATAATTATAATCAGAAGAACGTAAGAAACCATAACCATCAGGCATCATTTCTAACACTCCTTCACTTTCTATGATTCCGTCAAATTCATAATCAGAGTGTCCAAAATTATTTTTCTTATTCTTTTGGTTGGGATTCTGATTTTGATTGCCGTTTTGATTTGGGTTTGGGTTTTGTTTATTTAACTGATTCGGATTTACTTTTTTAGTAGCCACTGGTGTATCTGTACCTTCGCTTGTAGATGACTCCAAAGGCAAATCAAGTTCTCCTTCATTTTCTTTAGGAGCCAATTTCTCTTTTTTAGCGACTTTTTGTTCGTAAGCCGACTTACTAAATTTAACTACTTTAGGTCCTTTATTATTGACTTCCTCATTCGGAATTTCAGAGGCTTGTTCTTCTTGTTTTGAATTCGGAATCACTTCAGTATTAACAACGCTTTCTGAAGAATTCACTTGAGTCGTTTCTCTTTTTGAAGGTAAAATTCGAGCTCTTTTAGGTTTATCAGCAGGAACCTCTTTTGAAGAATTGTCAGCTGACGAAGTAATAGCTTGTTGCCCTAAAATTTGAGCAATTAAGTCTTCTTTTTTTACACCGTTAAATTTTATGGTTTTAGCCAATTTAGCTATTTCTTGAAGCTCAGAAAGCTTCATTTCTTTTAATGCAGAAATATCAAACATGAATGTTCTATGGGTTTAATTTATTTTTTTTAGGAAACTTAAATGTAAAAGATAAGTAGTAAAATTTTTGGATTGCCCGTAGTATGAAGTGCTTACGGATTTGTCTTGCAATAATACGAATATTTTTTTATGATACAATAGTATTTATAAAAAAGAAACTATATTTTTGTGAGAGAATTAAAAAAAAATGATACAAAGAATCCAAACTTTATATTTACTTCTTGCTTTTGTAATTACAGGAATTTTACCGTTTATCTTCCCTTTGTGGACTACAACTGATGGTAAAGACTTTTTATTTATGAGAAATCAATTGTATGTAATTCTTTTTGGATTGAGTACTACACTCACTTTATTAAGTATTATTTCTTTTAAAAAGAGACAAAATCAATTTGTTATAGGCAGATTGAACATCATATTAAATTTAATTTTATTAGGATTATTTGTTTATCATTCACTCAACTTATCCGGAGAAACTCCTGCAGTTTCAGAGAAGGGTATTGGGATGTTTCTACCTATCTTGGCTATCGTATTATTAGGTTTTGCTAATAAGGCCATCAAGAAGGATGAAGATCTTGTAAAATCTGTGGATCGATTGAGGTAAACCTATAAACTTAGTTTATTAGTGCGACGAGAGCCCGAATGTAACCATTCGGGTTTTTCATTTTCGGACAATTTTGAAACAAAAAATTGTAACTCTCTATGGAATTTCCTTATATTTGAAAACAAGACGCACGACCTTATGAGTGACAAAATAAAAATCTACCTAGCCGATGATCATCAAGTACTTCTTGATGGTATTCAATTCTTATTGAATACCATTACTGATTTTGAAGTGGTTGGATTTTCTTTAAACGGAAAAAACCTATATGAAGAAGTGATTTCTTCTAAAGCAGATATTCTTATTTTAGATTTGAATATGCCCGAAAAAGATGGAGTTGAAGTGATTAAAGAATTTGCTCAAAGGGGAATTCCGTGTAAAGTAATTATCCTATCGAGTTACGATGACCTAAAATTGATTAAGGAGGTAATGCGTTTAGGGGCCAATGCTTATCTTACCAAAAAATGTGCTGGAGAGAATATAGTAGAAGCCATTTATGCTGTTAATAATGGTGAAGATTATTTTTGTAAATCAGTTAGAGAGAAAATCTTTAATTTAGTTACTCAAAATAATCGAAAAGTAAACAAAAATTTTTCTTTGGCTAACAGCATTTTAACCGAAAGAGAATTAGAGATCATCACTTTAATTTCATTAGAATTAAGCGGAAAAGAAATTAGTGAAAAACTTTTCATCAGTACCAATACTGTAGAAACGCACCGTAAGAATATTATGAAAAAAATTGATGCTAAAAACACTATCAGTTTAGTTAAATATGCTATTAAAAACAATTTAATTACACCTTAGTTACACTGTCATTACTGACAAATTAATGCTCGAATTAATGCGATGAAAGGAAATCTAATCATAGATTCCAAATTAGACATAGGAACTATTATAATCATTGATGTTCCAATAAGTAAAGACTAGTTACACCCTTTTCTCGATTTCAATTATTTCTAAATTTGTGATTGCTTCTCCGTCGATTACAAATCGTAACATGGTTCGTACCTGATGAAAACCACTTTTACCAGCTGCACCTGGATTCATATGCAACAAATTATGCTTTTTATCAAATTGCACTTTTAAAATATGGGAATGTCCACATATAAATAACTGAGGAGGATTTTGTGCCAATTCGGCCCGAATAGCCGGATTGTATTTACCTGGATAACCGCCAATATGAGTAATCCAAACCGAAACTCCTTCGCATAAAAACCGATTGTGTAAAGGAAATTCTAATCGGGCTTGAGCGTCATCTATATTGCCATAGACCGCACGCAAAGGTTTGATTTTTTTTATTGTATCAGTCACTACTAGGTCACCAATATCTCCTGCATGCCAAACTTCATCGGCTTGAGCAACATATTTTAGAATTGTGTCGTCAATATGACTATGTGTATCCGAAAGTAAGAGAATTTTTTTCATTGTAACCCAACTAATACCGCCAAAGTTAACACTTAAAAGGCGATAAAAAAAGCCTTGAAGAACTTCCTATTTTAGGCTTTGCCCAACCTAAAAACTTTGTACCTTTGGGACTTCAACTTTGCGACGATTCAACTTGAGATATTTTATACATTTAGCTTATAACGGGACACCTTATCATGGCTGGCAAATACAGCCTAACGCCGCTTCTGTTCAAGAAACCTTGAACAAAGCATTTTCTGTCTTATTACAGTCTGAAATCAATTTGATGGGTGCAGGACGCACTGATACAGGTGTTCATGCCAAAGAAATGTATGCTCATTTTGATTTTGAACCTTCTTTTGATATTCCGAACCTAGTCCATAAACTAAATTCTTTTTTGCCAAAAGACATTGTGGTTTACGATATTATTCCTGTACATGATGAAGCGCACACTCGATTTGATGCCACAAAAAGAACTTATGAATACCATATTCATCAATTTAAAAATCCGTTTTTACATGAATTGAGTTGGTATTTTCATCAATCTTTAGATGTGGATTTAATGAACCAAGCTGCTCAACTGTTATTTAACTATACTGATTTTGAATGTTTTTCTAAAGTCAATACCGATGTAAATACGTTTGATTGTACTATTTTTGAAGCGTATTGGACTCGAGGTGTAGCCGAACAGAGTGAAGCTAAACAAGAAAGTGACCAACTTGTTTTTACGATTTCCGCCAATCGTTTCTTAAGAAATATGGTCCGTTCTATTGTGGGTACATTGATTAATGTCGGGTTACACAAAATCACACTGGACGATTTTACAAAGATTATAGAAAGTAAAAGCAGGGAAAAAGCAGGGTTCTCGGTTCCGGCACATGGTTTATATTTAACGGAAATAGCATACGATTACATTAGTAAATAGCTTAAACAAATATGAAAGCAAAAGCATTCGATACTCGATTATTCAAACGAATTTTAAAATACACTAAACCGTACCAATTGCGTTTTAGAGGGGTAATTGCATTTGCCATTTCGCTATCAGTTTTTGCGGCATTGCGTCCCTATTTATTGAAGCAAACGGTAGATGGCTACATCAAAACGCACGATCAACAAGGACTTTTATTGTACATCACCTTTATGGGAATTGTGCTTTTAGCCGAGGTTTTTTCGCAATACTATTTTGTGTATTGGGCGAATTGGTTGGGACAAGATATTGTGAAAGACATTAGAACCAAACTCTTCAAACACTTGCTGAGTTTTCGAATGAAGTATTTTGACCACGTGCCTGTGGGGCAACTAGTGACTCGTTCTGTATCCGATATCGAAGCTATTGCCCGTATCTTCAGTCAAGGACTTTTTATGATTATTAGTGATTTGATGAAAATGGTGGTCGTATTAGTTTTTATGTTCTATATGAACTGGAAATTGACGTGGATTGTGATTGTTGCTATGCCTATTTTGGTTTTCTTCACTCGAATATTCCAACGTAAAATGCAGGTAGCTTTTGAAGAAGTACGAACAGAAATTGCCAATATGAATTCCTTTGTACAAGAACGAGTGACGGGAATGAAAATTGTGCAATTATTCAACCGAGAAGATATTGAATTTGATAAGTTCAAAAACATCAACGACAAACATAGAAAAGCGTGGATCAAAACGATTCTGTATAACTCGATCTTCTTCCCTATTGCCGATATTATTTCGTCATTAACCTTAGGGTTCATTGTCTTGTATGGCGGTTTCAAAATTTTGAACGGAGATGCTTTTACCACTTTTGGGGATTTATTTTCGTACACTATGTTCATCGGGATGTTGTTCAATCCGTTGCGTCAAATTGCAGATAAAATCAACGAAATGCAATTGGGAATGATTGCTGCCAATCGTGTTTTTGATATTTTGGATACCCAAGACCAAATTCAAGATACAGGAACTATTGAAGCGCCTATTTTTGATGGAACGATTGAATTTAAAGATGTTCGTTTTGGTTACATTCCAAACGAAGAAGTGATTAAAGGTATTGACTTAGAAGTCAAAGCAGGTCAAACTATTGCCATTGTAGGCTCTACGGGAGCAGGAAAATCGACCATTATCAATTTATTGAATCGTTTTTACGAAATCAACAGTGGAACAATTTGTATTGACCACCATAACATTGAAAATTATACTTTGGATTCCCTGCGCAAGCAAATTGCAGTAGTTTTACAAGACGTTTTCTTATTTGCAGATACCATTTACAATAACATTACACTCAACAATCCGACGATTTCTCGCGAAGAAGTTCTGACTGCAGCCAAAAAAATTGGGGTACATGATTTCATTATGAGTTTGCCTGACAATTATGATTTTGATGTAAAAGAGCGTGGCGTAATGCTGTCTTCGGGACAACGCCAACTCATTGCTTTTTTACGCGCTTTTGTGAGCAATCCAAGCATTTTGATTTTGGATGAAGCAACTTCTTCTATTGATACCTATTCAGAAGAATTGATTCAACGCGCTACCGAAACGATTACAGAAGGGCGAACTTCTATTGTTATTGCCCATCGATTAGCTACCATTGTCAATGCCGATAAAATTGTAGTGATGGACAAAGGGTTGATAGTAGAAGAAGGCACGCATCAGGAATTAATCAATCGAGAAAGTGGCTACTATAAAAACTTGTACGACTCCCAATTTTCGGTTGCTAACTAACCTTAAATCAGAGTTTATATTCCGCTGCTTTTTTTGAAAATTTGTTAGTTTTTGACTTTATGTGTTTGAAAATTTCACAAAACAGAATAAATCCTTAAATTCGCAGCATCAATTAATATAGATAAACTTATACATATGAAATACGATATTATTGTTTTAGGAAGTGGACCTGGAGGATACGTTACTGCCATCAGAGCCTCACAATTAGGCTTTAAAGTGGCTGTAATCGAAAAAGAAAATCTAGGTGGAGTTTGCTTGAACTGGGGATGTATTCCAACGAAAGCATTACTTAAATCAGCTCAAGTTTTTGATTATTTAAAACACGCTTCTGACTACGGATTGACTGTTTCATCATTTGATAAAGATTTCTCTGCGGTAGTAAACCGTTCTAGAGGAGTGGCTGAAGGAATGAGCAAAGGAGTGCAATTCTTGATGAAAAAAAATAAAATTGACGTAATTGATGGTTTTGGTAAAATCAAACCAGGTAAAAAAGTTGATGTAACAGATAAAGACGGTAAAGTAGCTGAATACAGCGCAGACCATATCATTTTGGCTACTGGAGCAAGTTCTCGCGAATTGCCTAACTTACCTCAAGATGGTGTAAAAGTAATTGGATACCGTCAAGCAATGACTTTACCAGCCCAACCAAAATCGATGATTATCGTAGGTTCTGGAGCGATTGGAATTGAATTTGCGCATTTTTATAACTCAATGGGAACAGAAGTGACTATTGTAGAATTCATGCCAAACATTGTTCCTGTTGAAGACGAAGACATTTCAAAACAAATGGAACGTTCTATGAAAAAAGCGGGGGTTACCATTATGACTAACGCTTCTGTAGAAAAAATTGATACTTCTGGAAAAGGAGTAAAAGCATTTGTTAAAACAGCTAAAGGAGAAGAAGTTTTAGAGGCTGATATTTTACTTTCTGCTGTGGGTATTAAAACCAACATTGAAAACATTGGTTTAGAAGAAGTAGGTATTGCTACTGATAGAGATAAAATCTTAGTTAACGCTTACAATCAAACAAACATTCCTGGTTATTACGCCATTGGAGATATTACTCCTGGACAAGCTTTGGCTCACGTAGCTTCGGCAGAAGGAATTAACTGTGTGGAAAAAATTGCAGGATTGCACGTAGAACCAATTGATTACGGAAACGTTCCAGGTTGTACGTATGCTACTCCAGAAATTGCTTCGGTAGGATTGACTGAAAAAGCAGCTAAAGAGAAAGGTTACGAATTAAAAATTGGTAAATTTCCATTTTCAGCTTCAGGAAAAGCAAAAGCAGCAGGAGCCGCAGATGGTTTCGTAAAAGTAATTTTTGATGCCAAATATGGAGAATGGTTAGGATGTCATATGATTGGAGCTGGTGTTACAGATATGATTGCTGAAGCGGTTGTAGCTCGTAAATTGGAAACAACAGGACATGAAATCTTAAAAGCAATTCACCCACACCCTACAATGAGTGAGGCGGTAATGGAAGCTGTAGCAGATGCATACGGGGAAGTGATTCACTTGTAATTAATACTTTTGTTTATTATAAACCCCGATTGAATTGTTTCTTTCGGGGTTATTTTTTTACTTATCTTTATATACAACGAATAAAAAAACTACCATGCAATACAACAACATATTAGAAACTATTGGCAACACGCCACACATCAAAGTAAATCGCCTTTTTGGTGAGAACAAAAACGTTTGGATTAAACTCGAACGCGCTAATCCAGGAGCAAGTATCAAAGACAGAATTGCGTTGGCTATGATTGAAGATGCTGAAGCAAAAGGATTATTGCAAAAAGACAGCACTATTATTGAAGCCACTTCTGGCAATACTGGAATTGGTTTAGCCATGGTAGCTGCTGTAAAAGGCTACCGATTAATTTTAGTAATGCCTGAATCAATGTCGGTAGAAAGAAGGCGTTTGATGAGTATTTACGGCGCTGAGTTTGTGCTTACACCTCGTGAAAAAGGTATGAAAGGTGCTATTGAAAAAGCACAAGAATTGACTACTGAAATTCCTCACGCTTGGTCTCCGCTTCAATTTGAAAACCCTGCTAATATTGAAGTCCATAAAAAAACTACGGCGCAAGAAATCATTAAGGCTTTTCCTAACGGATTAGACTATTTGATTACTGGCGTGGGAACAGGTGGACACATAACTGGTTGTGCCGAAATATTAAAAGCACATTATCCTAACTTACAAGTTTTTGCTGTAGAACCTGAGGCTTCTCCTGTAATTAGTGGTGGCTCACCTGCCCCCCATCCTATTCAAGGTATTGGTGCTGGATTTATTCCAACTAATTTACATACTGAAATTTTAGACGGAACCATTCAAGTGAGTAAAGAAGAAGCTTTTAACTATGCTCAAAGAGCAGCCAAAGAAGAAGGTATTTTATTAGGTATTTCATCGGGAGCCTCTTTAGCGGCTGTAGCCAAAAAAATACGTGAGATTCCAGCAGATGCAACTGTACTTACTTTTTGCTATGACACAGGAGAGCGTTACTTAAGTATTGAAGGATTATTTGAATAAATCTATCTATTCTATAAAACATCAAACCGATTGTTTAAAAACAGTCGGTTTTTTTATGCAACAAATTTAACATTATCCTAGAATTTGCAAAACGTTATAAAATTTACGTATCTTTCGTAGATTAAGAATTAACCACTAACCTATCCTATTATGAAATGGAAAGCCGCATTGAGTTTAATCATTAGCATTACCTCTTTTGCTTATTCTCAAAAAATAGACGAAGAAGCTGCTATCAAAAAATTATTAGAAAAAGAATCATCAACTTGGCGTGCCAAAGACGTAAAAGGACATACTGATTGTTGGCACATTCAACCGTATAGCCGAATTTTAGTTTCCTTGCCTAATGGACAAACTATAGACGTTTCTCCTACGGCCATGCAAAACGAAAAACCAGAAAGTATGGGAAATGGCGGATTTGCAGTAAACTCTAATTACAAAATGAACATCAACAAAAATAATGCTTGGGTAAGCCATGACGAACTATCCACCGATGCAGAAGGAAAACGCACTTGGTCTTATGAAATTCGACTATTAGAAAAAATCAAAGGACAATGGAAACTAGTAGGACAATCACTTCATATTTATAAAAAAGAATAAAATAGTATCAAATTTATTTCTATTTTTATACCAATTAGTGCCAATTAACTCCAAAATATAGTCATGAAAATAGCTCTTTTTTCAAATGAATTTCCACCTCATATTTATGGTGGAGCTGGTGTACACATTGATTTTTTAAGTCAGGAATTGGCCAAATTAGGCGAAGTAGAAGTGCGTTGTTTTGGAGAGCAATCGGAGAATAATGCGAATATGCACATACAAGGTATTAGTGCTTGTTTGAACAAAATGGAAGAACCTTCCAATTCGCATATCAAAATGTTTCATAATTTGAGTCGAAATGTGGAAATGTCACAAGCTACTCCTCAAGCAGACATTATTCATTGCCACACTTGGTACACGCATTTGGCAGGCGTTTTCACTCGCGAATTATTACAGGTCCCATTGATTTTGACTACACATAGTTTAGAAACGCATCGTCCTTGGAAAGTGGAGCAATTAGGCAATGGTTATTTTCTGTCCCGTTGGATTGAAGATACCGCATACAAAACTGCCGACGGTGTCATAGCGGTGAGCGAACAAATGAAACAGGATGTTATCGAAGCCTATAATGTAGCTCCCGAAAAAGTAACGGTGATTCACAACGGTATTGATCCTGAATTTTACCAACCTACATTTGACAATAGTCTTTTATTAGAATACGGAATCAATCCCAACATTCCTTTTGTTTTATTTGTGGGGCGAATAACCCGTCAAAAAGGAATCTCTCAACTCATCCATGCCGCAAAGTATTTTACTAAAAATTGTCAAATAGTGCTTTGTGCTGGAGCGCCAGACACACCCGAAATTGCAGCAGAAACAGAAGCCTTAATCAGTGAATTACAATCGCAACGAGAAGGCGTTATCTTAATTTCAGAAATGCTGCCTCGCGAAAAAATAAAAGTACTTTACAGTCACGCCCGAGTATTTGCTTGCCCTTCCCTATACGAACCTTTTGGCATCATCAATTTAGAAGCTATGTCTTGCGAGACTCCCGTTGTTGGAAGTGCTATTGGTGGTATTCCTGAAATCATCGTGGAAGGCAAAACAGGTTATTTGATTCCGTTAGAAAGTGTTTCGAGAAACGATTTCAATCCGGCTCGCCCTGAAGAATTCCAAAAACAATTTGCTGCAAAAATTAATGTATTGCTGGAAGATGAGACTTTGGCTAACCAAATGGGAAAAGCAGGTCGCAAAAGAGTTTTAGAAAAATTCAGCTGGGAATCTATTGCTAAAACTACTTTTGATTACTATCAAGAAGTGATTAATCGTTTTGAGAAAGAAAAAGCGTAATATTCTTCTTTGAGATTATCTCAATCCATCAAACTACATTAAAAAAATCTGCGGCAAAATAGTACCTTTGCCACAAAATAATATGGCCATGCAACACCTCATAGATCGATTCATCAGTTATGTTACTGTTGACACAGAATCTGACCCCAATTCAGCAACTACACCAAGTACTCCAAAACAATGGGATTTGGCCCATAAATTAGTCGAGGAATTAAAAGCAATTGGTCTTCAAGAAGTCACAATAGACGACAAAGCCTACATTATGGCAACACTGCCAAGCAATGTCGATTATCAAGTCCCTACTATTGGATTTATCTCCCATTTCGATACTTCTCCTGATTTTTCGGGTGCCAATGTTAAGCCACAAGTCATACCCAATTATGATGGTGGGGATATTGTATTACATAAAGAAAAAAACATTGTATTATCACCAAAATACTTTAAAGATTTAGTACAGTACAAAGGACAAACTTTAATTACTACAGACGGTACAACTTTACTAGGTGCTGATGACAAAGCTGGAATCACCGAAATTGTATCGGCTATGGAATACCTTATCCAGCATCCAGAAATCAAACACGGTAAGATCCGAATTGGATTTACCCCTGATGAGGAAATAGGGCGTGGAGCGCATCATTTTGACGTGGCTCAATTTGGAGCTGATTGGGCCTACACTATGGATGGAAGTCAAGTAGGAGAATTGGAATATGAAAATTTTAATGCGGCTGGAGCCAAAATTACATTCAAAGGAAAGAGTGTACATCCAGGTTATGCCAAAGGAAAAATGATTAACTCCATGTTGATTGCCAATGAATTTATCAATGCGTTACCCAAAGGAGAAACACCTGAAGAAACCAGAGGTTATGAAGGGTTCTTCCATGTGCATCATCTTAACGGAAGTATAGAAGAAACCGTGGTAGAATTAATTATTCGTGATCATAACAAAAAGAAGTTTGAGAAACGCAAAGCTCTAATTGCAAAAATCACACACAAAATCAATAAAAAATTTGCTAAACAATTTGGAGAAGACATCGCCATTGCTGAAGTAAACGATCAATACTACAATATGAGGGAAAAGGTGTTACCCGTAAAACACATTGTAGATATTGCCGAGAAAGCAATGAAAGAATTAGGAATTAAACCACTTATCAAACCCATTCGAGGAGGAACCGATGGTTCTCAATTGTCCTACAAAGGTTTGCCTTGCCCTAATATTTTTGCTGGCGGACATAACTTTCATGGAAAGTATGAATATGTTCCTGTAGAGAGCATCCAGAAAGCTACAGAAGTAATTGTCAAAATTGCCGAACTTACTGCAATTCAATAATAATCCATAAAAAAAGCTCCCAATTGGGAGCTTTTTTTATTTTCTCTTTGAGATTATTTCTTATTCAAAGCAGCACTCATCTCCATTGAAATAGCTGAACGCTCCATTTTCAATTTCCCTGACATGGTTTCTACCACGACAGTAGTTTCTGCCAATTCAGCAATTTTACCGTGAAGACCACTTTTAGTAATGATTTTATCGCCTACTTTCAAGCTACTTTCAAATTCTTTCTCGGCTTTAGCTCTTTTTTGTTGTGGTCTAATCATAAAGAAATAGATTACTACAAACATTAATAAGAACGGCGCAAATTGACTTAATTGTCCCATAATTTTTTATTTTATTTTTTGTTACACGTATTACATCAAGCCTCTTCCTGCTTTGATCATTTTTTTATTCATTTGAAATTCTTTCACTAAATTATCTAAAATTCCGTTGATAAAAATACTACTTTTAGGAGTAGAATATTCTTTAGCCAATTCTAAATATTCGTTCAAGGTTACTTTTACTGGAATCGATGGAAATTTCAACAATTCGCAAATCGCCATTTTAAGAATAATTGTATCTATTTCGGCAATACGATCCATATCCCAATTAGGTGTTTTAGAATCAAATTCTTTAGCCAATTCTTTTTCGTTCAAAACCGTTTTTCTAAACAAGTCTTTAGCAAAATCTTTATCATCCGCATCTTTAAACAATTTTGGAACTCTAAAACCATCATCTTCTGCTGATTTTATCGCTTTCAATTGTTTAACTATATGTGTATTTACTACTGGAATATCGTCTATCCAAGTTAATTTGTCATCTTCTAAATACTCGTATAACTTTTCGTTTGGAACAATAATTTCTGAAAAAAGATCCACAACAAACTGCTTGTCTTCTTCAAATGTATTGACAGTATTGCTCATGTATTTCTCATACAAATTACTTTCTTTCAATGAAGTTAAAAGTAAATTAATATAATCATCATGGATATTCCAATTGGTAATTTTTCTATTTTCCAAAGCAATACTTAACGAATTATTTTCTTCCAATAATTGAAAAATTGCGTTGTTGATGAATTTATTGTTTGGATTGCGTTCTTCTGGAGTAGCCAAATGTTTTTGACTTGACAAGTGTAAAAAGACTTTTTCTTTTTTTGCCATTTCAATTAAAGAAGAAAGCATAATCAGGTATAAATCTTGAATAGCATCGATGCTGTAAAATAGAAATTTTTCTTGACCTTCTAAATTATCCGAACCGTTTTGGTGCATGGCATAAATGGATTGCATAACCTTAACTCGAATGTGTCTTCTATTTACCACTTTGTAAGAACTTTTAATGAATTAGACTGCAAAAGTAGTCATTTCATCCCTTAAAATAAAATTTAAATTCTTTTTTTAAACCAAAAAAAAGTCCGCTATAAATCAAAAAATTAATGACTCCCTCTTATTTAAACATCCAATTATTCTTTTTATTCCTGTATATTTGCGGAGCAAAAGAGCAGCGATACAATGAAAGAATTAGGTTATCTAAATAAATACTTCGTCAAATACAAGTTTAGTTTTTTACTAGGTATTGTAACTACCATTATTGCACAATTTTTTTCCTTATATACTCCTAAGCTTATCAGTAAGTCACTTGGCGCAATTGAAGAATTTGACAAACTTTCAGATGCCAAAAAAACTTCTGTAACGATACTTTCACATTTCAAAGGCGAATTAGTTACCAATATATTATTGATTATTGGCACGACCATCATTGCTGGTTTTCTGACTTTTTTAATGCGTCAAACGCTAATAGTAATGTCGCGTCATATTGAATTTGATTTAAAAAATGAAGTCTTCAGGCAATACGAAAATCTCTCGCAACAATTCTACAAACAAAACAGAACGGGAGATTTAATGAACCGAATTAGCGAGGATGTATCCAAAGTTAGAATGTATGTAGGTCCCGCCGTAATGTATACCATCAATACGTTTATTCGCTTTGCCATTGTAATTGCGTACATGTATAATGTGTCGCCACGATTGACGTTATACACCCTTTTACCTTTGCCTATTTTATCGTATACGATTTTCAAACTCAGCTCTGAAATCAACAAACGAAGTACTATTTTTCAACAATATCTATCGAAAGTATCTAGTTTTTCGCAAGAAATTTTTTCTGGAATTCGAGTAATAAAAGCCTATTCATTAGAAAATCAACACCAAAACAATATGATTGATTTGGCTGATGAAAGTAAAAGCAAGAGTTTGGATTTAGCTCGAGTACAATCCTTATTTGGACCATTAATGATGGCATTGATTGGAATTAGCAACTTAGTAGTAATCTATTTTGGAGGGATGATGTACATGGAAGGCACTATCAAAAGCATTGGTACTATTGCCGAATTCATCTTGTATGTCAACATGTTAACTTGGCCAGTAGCTTCTTTAGGATGGGTTTCGTCTATGGTACAAGAAGCCGAAGCTTCGCAAAAACGTTTAAATGAATTCTTGAAAATTGAACCTGAAATCCAAAACACCAATCCAGATCATTCTACAATTGAAGGAAGTATTACTTTCAACAACGTAAGTTACACCTACGTAGATACTAATATTAAAGCCATTCAAAACATTTCGTTTTCAGTAAAGAAAGGACAAACGTTGGCTATTTTAGGAAAAACTGGAGCAGGAAAATCGACTATTCTTTCTTTAATTTCTAGATTACATGATGTAACTGAAGGTGAAATTATAATTGATGAAAGCAAAATTAATCTACTTAATTTATACGATTTAAGAAACAGCATTGGTATTGTTCCTCAAGATGCCTTCTTGTTTTCAGATAGTATTAAGAACAACATCAAATTTGGCAAAGAAAATGCCTCTGATCTCGAAATTGAATCTGCTGCAAAAAGCGCTGTAGTTCATGATAATATACTAGGTTTCAATAATAAATACGATACTATTTTAGGAGAAAGAGGGATAACACTTTCAGGCGGACAAAAACAACGTGTATCGATTGCAAGAGCCATTATTAAAAATCCACCCATATTACTTTTTGATGATTGTTTATCTGCTGTTGATACCGAAACAGAAGAAGCAATATTGAACAACCTGTACGAGATTTGTAAGGACAAAACGACAATTATTGTCAGCCATCGAGTTTCTTCTGCTAAAAATGCAGACCAAATTATTATTATTGACGAGGGCAAAATCATCCAACAAGGTTCTCATAATCAATTAATAAATGAAAAAGGTTACTATGCCGACTTGTATTTGAAACAACTTTCAGAAAAAGAATTGCTATAATTTTTTGTTTTATCAATTTATTTTTATCATTTTTGGGTACCATTAAACCACTAAAATGACGAAAGGATTATGAGAGAAAATGACTTATTAGAAAAAGAAGAAATATTTTCTAAAGTTTTAAGAGCAGGGAGAAGAACCTATTTCTTTGATGTAAGAGCAACTAAAGCGGATGATTACTACATAACTATTACTGAAAGTAAAAAATTCACGGAAGAAGATGGATCATTCCATTTCAAAAAACACAAAATCTATTTGTACAAAGAAGACTTTGCTGCCTTTACAGAAATTTTAGGCGATATGACTTCATACGTATTGAACCACAAAGGAGAAGAAGTAATTTCTGAAAGACACCAAAAAGATTTCAAAAAAGAATACATCTCTGAGAATTCAGATGATGAAATAACACCTCAAGTTTCAAGCTTTACAGATATTGACTTTGATGATATTTAATCCAAAGTAACAAAAAATAAAAAAGCCCAGAATCAAATGATTCTGGGCTTTTTTATTTCATTTAATATTTAGCAGGAACTCCTGGCTTGGGTAATGATTTTTGAATAAATTCTCTTAAATCATCATTCCCTTTTATCAAATCTTCTTTACGAAGATACATCATGTGACCACTACGATAGCCTTTCCAAGACATTCTGTCTTTTAACTTTCCACTTGGATCCATCTGCCAAAGATTATATTTTGCATTAAAATAATCGCATGCTCCATCATAATATCCTGATTGTACTAAAACATGTAAATACGGATTTTGAGCCATTGCTTGTCGCAAATTCTCACCTGTTTGATCTCCTGAATTATCCCATGGATGTACTGGTCCAAACATATTGTATTTGATATCTGTCTTATACCCTAAGTCATTACGAAGATACATATTAATTGCAGGCGTAAATGAATGCAACCATGAGGTCAACTCCGAATTAAAATCAGGGTTATCTCCCGCATCTTTGCGATCAATTCCTTTGTAACGAGAATCCAATCTACCCACAGTATATCCTTGATCTCTTAATAATTCTTTCCAAAAATAATCCAGCGGAACATCCAAATTATTTTGCAGAATTACTTTTTCAGATACCCCAGAATAATGGGCAATTTTAGCGGCAATTTCTTTTCGTTTAGATTCTTCTAAAAATCCTCCTTTACTCAATGCAGGTAGTAATTCGTTAATTGCAAAATTTTCTACTTCAGGTAGCATTGCGGTTAAATCTTTGGATTGCAAATCCGAAGCTAGCATTTTATGGTACCAAGCTGTTGCTGCATAATAAGGCAATCTCAATGCCGCCTTAGATGCCACACCTCTTTCAATTCCCAATGTAGTTGGTGAAACCAAAACAACTCCGTTTAAGTACATCCATTGATTATTTTGTAATTCTAACGCCAATCCAGAAACTCGTGTAGTTCCATAACTTTCACCTATAAGATATTTTGGCGAAGCCCAACGATTATTTCGAGTTACAAACGTTTTGATCCATTCTGCTAAATACTTAACATCTGCATTCACACCAAAAAACGTAGATTTAGGAGTCTCTTTATTTGTAATTCTTGAGTACGCAGTATTTACTGGATTCACAAAAACGATATCAGCTACATCTAAAAGAGAATATGAATTTTCCTTAACACCATAAGGCTGAACCGGATACCCTTCATCATCAATATTCAACAAAGTAGGGCCAGTATACGCAATTTGCATCCAAACAGAAGCCGAACCAGGTCCGCCATTAAATGAAATCACCAAAGGACGACTAGCACGATCTTTTACATCTGAACGTTCATAATAAGTATAAAACAACCCTGCAATTGTTTTCCCATCTTCATCCCAAACTGGTATTGTTCCCGTTGTAGCTTGATAAGGTACTTTTTGACCTTTGATAGTAGAAATGTGCTGTGTAACCACTTTTTCATCTGGATTGAATTTAATATTAGAAACTAAATTCTCAACTTTTTCGGGTAAAGCAGCAGTAGGAACTTCCGCTTTTTTAGGTTGGTTTTGTGCATTACTCAAAAAGAAAGAACTTGTAATCACAAAAGATAGCAACATTTTTTTCATAGTAATAGTATTTAAACAGTTAAATATATTTCGATTAGATAAACAAATGTAAAATAAAACGGGAATAAATCACTCTATTCAAACAAGTTAAATACAGGTGTAAAAAAAATCCCAAAGCATCTGCTTTGGGATTACTATTATTGTAATAAAAATGTATTACTTCACATCCATCAACTCCACGTCGAAGATTAAAGTAGCATTAGGTGGAATTACACCTCCAGCACCACGAGAACCATATCCTAAATGAGATGGAATTACAAAACGGGCTTTATCTCCCACCTGCAATAACGCAATTCCTTCGTCCCAACCTTCAATAACATTGCCTCTTCCTAATGGAAATTCGATTGGTTTTTTACGTGCATACGAACTATCAAAAACTTTCCCATCTGGCAATTGCCCTGAATAGTGAACAGAAACCGTTTTACCATCTTCTGCTTTTTTTCCAGAACCTCTTTGAATAAATTGGTAACGCAAACCACTTTCAGTTTTTTCAAAACCAGCTGCTAATTTTTCCATTTCAGCTTCGGCAGCAGCGCGTTCTGCTTCAATACGTTTCGCGCGAGAACCTTCAAAAGTTCTAAATGCTTCTACAGCATTCCATTGCTCTGCTTCTGCTCCAACTCTAATAATTTCCAAAGTTTCTAAAACATCGCCTTGCGCCACAGCATCTACTATATCTTGTCCTTCTACTACATGACCAAAAACAGTATGTTTCCCGTCTAACCAAGATGTTGGAACGTGAGTGATATAGAACTGAGACCCATTGGTACCAGGACCTGCATTGGCCATAGCCAAAACTCCTGGACGATCGTGTTTCAAACTCGGATGAAATTCATCATCAAATTTATACCCTGCATCTCCAGTTCCTGTTCCTTGAGGACAACCTCCTTGAATCATAAAATCAGGAATTACACGGTGAAATGTTAATCCGTCATAATATTTTGTCCCTTGTGGTTTCACTTTGTTTTCTAAGTTACCTTCAGCCAAAGCGACAAAGTTACCTACCGTTCCCGGTGTTAAATCGTGAGTTAATTTTACTAAAACCGAACCTTTAGCGGTGTTGAATTTAGCGTATATTCCGTTTTCCATTTTTGTTGTTTTTTATTGATGTGCAAAATTACAATAATAATATAGAAAAGGCAAAACTGAATTTATTTTATGGGCGTGACCTTCGCAAAAGCTCCGGTCGGGCTGTACGCTCTATCTTTTTAAGCAGCTCCAAAATATTCGCTGCTTAAAAAGGATGCCGCTGCCATCCCTCACGCAAACTAACGCTTCGCAAAACAAATTCGTTATTAAAAGTACTTTAAACTTTGTACCTTTGCCTCTTTCCAACTTTGTATCCATTAAAATGCGCATAGACATTATTACCGTTCTTCCCGAATTATTACGAAGTCCATTTGAAGCTTCTATTATGAAACGTGCTATCGACAAAGGTTTGGTAGAAATACACATTCATAATTTACGCGATTATACGACTAACAAGCAAAAAAGTGTCGATGATTACCCTTTTGGAGGCGGAGCGGGAATGGTAATGACGGTACAACCTATTGATGCTTGTATTACGCATTTGAAAAGTCAACGGGAATATGATGAAATCATTTATATGTCGCCCGATGGAGAAACACTCAACCAAAAAATGGCCAATACTATGTCGATGTATGACAATATTATCATTTTATGTGGACATTATAAGGGAGTCGATCAACGTGTACGTGATCATTTTATTACCAAAGAAATTTCTATAGGCGATTATGTTTTAAGTGGCGGTGAGTTAGGAGCTTTAGTCCTTTCAGACGCTTTAATCCGATTAATTCCAGGTGTTTTGAGTGACGAGACTTCTGCCCTAACCGACAGTTTCCAAGATGGTTTATTATCAGGCCCCATTTATACTCGCCCAGCGGATTATAAAGGATGGAAAGTCCCTGAAGTCCTAACCAGTGGTAATTTTGCCAAAATTGACAAATGGCGAGAAGACATGGCGTACGAACACACTAAAAATCGTCGTCCCGACTTGCTAGAAGAGTAATATTTTATTTTTTTTTTGATTTTTAATTCAAAATTCAAAATTTATAATTAATTTCGCAGCCGCATTAGACCAACCTCTGGCGAGAACCGTGAATGTTGCTCTATATTAAACCATAATTAAAAATATCATGGCAGATTTAATGAAATTCGTTAAAGACGAATTTGTAACAAGAAAAGATTTCCCTGAATTTGGAGCTGGAGATACTATCACAGTTTTCTACGAAATTAAAGAGGGTGAAAAAACAAGAACTCAGTTCTTTAAAGGAGTGGTAATTCAAAGAAGAGGTTCTGGTAACACAGAAACTTTTACCATCCGTAAAATGTCTGGAGCTATTGGAGTAGAGCGTATCTTCCCAGTAAACTTACCAGCTTTGCAAAAAATTGAAATCAATAAGAAAGGTGCTGTACGTAGAGCTAGAATCTTCTACTTCAGAGAACTTACTGGTAAAAAAGCAAAAATTAAAGATAAAAGAAGATAATTTACTATCTCTTAATCATAAAAGTCTCAACAATGTTGGGACTTTTTTTTGCTATTTATTGTCCTTAAAATTCTCAAATTATGAATTTTACCCCCATAAAAATAACAATTTACAAATAAGGTGTTTAATCCCTGAAAATATTCGTTTTTATCCAATAGTACGAAACGTTTTTACATCTGATTTTCATATATTTGCCCCGCTAAAAAAATGAACTCAAACGTTTGAGTAGCAAAACCATAAATAGATTCGATTTTAAAAATAAAACAATGGCACAGAAATCCAAAATTTTTTACACGCTTACAGACGAAGCCCCTTTGTTAGCAACTTATTCTTTTTTACCTATCGTTCAGGCTTTTACTGGAACATCTGATATTGAAATTGAAACAAGAGACATTTCCTTAGCAGGACGAATTTTAGCTAATTTTCCAGAGTATTTGGCAGAAAATCAAAAAACGGGAGATGCTTTAGCTGAATTAGGTCAATTAGCCACAACACCTGAAGCGAATATTATTAAATTACCTAACGTTTCTGCTTCAGTTCCTCAATTGAAAGCAGCCATTGCTGAATTACAATCTCATGGTTATGCATTACCTAATTTCCCTGAAGACCCTCAAAATGACGAAGAGAAAAGTGTAAAAGCAAAATACGCTAAAATATTAGGTTCAGCTGTAAATCCAGTGCTACGTGAAGGAAACTCAGACCGTAGAGCACCAAAAGCAGTGAAAAATTACGCTAAAGCGAATCCACATTCCATGGGAGCTTGGTCATCAACATCAAAAACACATGTAGCCTCAATGGAAACTGGTGATTTTTACGGAAGTGAAAAATCAGTAACTGTTGCCGATGCTACAGATGTAAAAATAGAATTCATTGGAAAAGACGGAAGTACCTCCGTTTTAAAAGCAAGCACCCCGTTAAAAGCAGGAGAAATCATTGACAGTTCAGTAATGAACTTGAACGCTTTAAAATCTTTTGTAGCCAAAACAATTAAAGAAGCTAAAGAACAAGGCATCTTACTTTCTGTTCACTTGAAAGCTACTATGATGAAAGTGTCTGACCCAATTATTTTTGGTGCAATCGTTGAAGTATATTTCAAAGACGTTTTTGAAAAATATGCTACTTTATTTGCTGAATTAAACATTGACACTCGAAATGGTTTAGGTGATGTGTATGCAAAAATTGCAGGACATGCTCAACAAGCCGAAGTAGAAGCTGCCATCAATCAAGCTATTGAAAATGGTCCAGCTTTGGCAATGGTAAATTCTGAAAAAGGAATTACAAACCTTCATGTTCCTTCTGATGTAATTGTAGATGCTTCTATGCCAGCTATGATTCGTACTTCAGGTCAAATGTGGAACAAAGAAGGGAAACAACAAGATACTGTAGCTATTATTCCAGACCGTTGTTATGCGGGTGTTTATACCGCAACTATCGATTTTTGTAAACAAAATGGTGCTTTTGACCCAACTACGATGGGAAGTGTTCCTAACGTAGGTTTGATGGCGCAAAAAGCAGAAGAATATGGTTCTCATGATAAAACGTTCCAAATTCAAGCAGACGGAGTTGTTCGTGTGGTAGATACAAACGGAAACGTATTAATGGAACAAGCTGTTGAAGCAAAAGACATTTTTAGAATGTGTCAAGCCAAAGACGCTCCAATCCAAGACTGGGTTAAACTAGCCGTAAACAGAGCACGTTTATCAAACACACCTGCTATTTTTTGGTTAGATGAAAACAGAGCGCACGATAGAGAATTAATCGTGAAAGTTCAAAAATACTTGAAAGACCACGATACAACTGGTTTGGATATTCAAATTTTATCTCCAATTGCAGCTACTAAAGCTACTTTGGAAAGAATTATAAAAGGATTAGACACTATCTCAGTTACAGGAAATGTATTGCGTGATTACCTAACCGATTTATTTCCAATTTTAGAAGTGGGAACTTCTGCTAAAATGTTATCTATCGTTCCTTTGATGAATGGTGGAGGATTATTTGAAACAGGAGCAGGTGGATCAGCTCCAAAACACGTAGAGCAATTCACACAAGAAGGGTATTTACGTTGGGATTCTCTAGGAGAATTTTTAGCTTTAGGTGCTTCTTTAGAACACTTAAGTCAAACACTAAACAATCCAAAAGCATTAGTTTTAGCTGAAACTTTGGACGTAGCTACTGAAAAATTCTTAGCTAATGACAAATCTCCTGCTCGTAAAGTTGGACAAATTGACAACCGTGGTTCTCATTTCTACCTAACTATGTACTGGGCAGAGGCTTTAGCTGCACAAGATAAAGATGCTTCTTTGAAAGCGACTTTCTCTCCTATTGCAAAAGCATTTATCGAAAATGAAGCTACAATCAATTCGGAATTAATAGGGGCACAAGGAAAACCTCAAACTATTGGTGGTTATTACCAACCAAATCCTGAATTAACTAGTAAAGCAATGAGACCAAGCAAAACATTCAACGCTATCTTAGCGAAAATCGCTTAACACAACCTCATTAATACTTAATACTATCTTAAAAAGGCAACTATTTCAGTTGCCTTTTTTATTTTAACGTTTGTTCGAAAAATTTCTCACAACTTTTACTGAAATTTGTATCGCTTATACATGTAATAATCAAACTATGATTTCAAAAAAAATTAGTCTATTCTGTTTGTTGTTTTTGAGTTGTTTATTTGCAGGTGCTCAAGAAAAATTCACGCTAAGTGGAACTATTGGCGATAGCAATAGCAACGAAACATTAATTGGAGTCAACCTCTTTATTCCTGAATTAAAAACAGGAGTAACCACAAACGAATATGGTTTTTATTCCATAACTATCCCCAAAGGTAATTATACCATTCGAATTAGCTATATGGGCTATCAAACCCTTGAAGAGCCCTTACAATTAAACCAAAACACTAAAACTAATTTCAAATTATTGACTAATGAAAATGCTTTGAAAGAGGTGATTATAACGGATACTAAAACGAAAACTGACATTCGAAAACCTGAAATGAGTGTGAATAAACTTTCTATTTCAGCTATCAAAAGAATGCCTGTAGTTTTAGGAGAAGTCGATGTTTTAAAATCCATTTTATTACTTCCTGGTGTAACGAACGCTGGCGAAGGCGCTTCTGGATTCAATGTTCGCGGTGGTGGAGCCGACCAAAATCTAATCCTGCTAGATGAAGCAACTATATTTAATTCGTCTCACGTATTCGGCTTTTTCTCCGTTTTTAATCCAGATGCTATTAAAGATTTAAAATTATACAAAGGAGGAATTCCAGCTCGTTTTGGAGGCAGAGCGTCTTCTGTGTTAGACATTTATCAAAAAGACGGAAGTAGTAAAGAGTTTCATGCAAATGGAGGTATTGGTTTAATTTCAAGTCGCCTCTTAATAGAAGGTCCTTTGGTAAAAGACCGAGGTTCTTTCCTAATCGGAGGTAGAAGTTCGTATGCTCATTTATTTATGAAATTGTCAAAAGATCAAAAGAATAATGCTGCTTATTTTTATGATTTGAATACTAAAATGAGTTATAAAATTAACCCAAATAACAACCTGTATTTATCCGGTTATTTTGGTCGCGACGTGTTTAGTTTAGCTAATAGTTTTACTAATATCTACGGAAACTCTACGCTTAATTTACGTTGGAATCATTTATTTTCCGATAAACTATTTTCCAATTTGTCTTTAATTTATTCCGACTATTATTATGGTCTTGATTTGAATTTTGTGGGATTTCAATGGGATTCTGGAATAAAAAATTACAACATCAAGTACGATTTCAAAAACTATATTTCAGACCGATTCAAATTGAATTACGGACTCAACGCTATCTATTATGATTTTAATCCAGGCATCATAAGACCTTCAAGTGCTACTTCAGGAATTAACTATTCGCAATTGGATAAAAAATATGCTTTCGAACCTGCATTGTATGTTAATGCGGACCAAGAACTATCTAAGAAATTTTCGATTTCTTATGGATTGCGCTACAGCTTGTTTTACCGTTTGGGACAATCCAATTTGAATGTATATGCTAATAACAATCCGGTGACTTTCAACACCAATATGCAGATTTATGAAAAAGCAACTCCTATTGGCACACAATCCTTTCAAAAAAATGATATCTTAAAAAGCTACAGCTATTTAGAGCCTCGTTTTTCTTTGGCTTACCAATTAAATGAAAAGCAATCGGTAAAAGCCAGTTACAATCGTATGGTACAATACCTTCAGTTAATTTCTAACACTTCTTCTCCTACACCATTGGATGTTTGGACACCAAGTGACACTTTTATCAAGCCTCAAATTGCCGACCAAGTAGCTTTGGGGTATTTCAAAAACTTTACCAATGAAAGTTACTCTTTGGAAGTTGAAGCCTATTACAAAAAAGTACAAAATCGAATTGACTATATAGATGGAGCTGATTTGATTGCCAATAACGCTTTGGAGCAGGTTATTCTTAATGGACAAATGCGATCGTATGGATTAGAAATAATGCTAAAGAAACGAGAAGGCAGTTTGAATGGTTGGATTTCTTATACTTTATCTAAATCGCAACAACAAACTCCGGGAAGAACTGCAATAGAACCTGGGATAAACAACGGACAATGGTACAATTCTACTTATGACAAAACACACAATTTGGCTATTACAAGTTCGTATCTTTTGAATGAAAAATGGTCTTTTGGAGCCAACTTTACTTTGCAGTCAGGGCAACCTATTACCTACCCTAACGGTCAGTACCAATACTTGGGCATTACCGTTCCTAGTTATGGACTCCGAAATGAGAATCGTTTGCCTGCCTACCACCATTTGGATATTTCGGCAACACTTACACCCCGTAAGAACAACAATCGTAATTGGAAAGGCGAATGGGTTTTTAGTATCTATAATTTGTACAATAGAAAGAATGCTGCAGCGATTAATTTCAGACAAAATAGACAAACAGGAACTAATGAAGCTGTTAAAACTTCTATTTTTGGGATGGTTCCTGCGGTAAGTTATAATTTCAAATTTTAAGTACCATGAAAAAAATATATTTCTTTTCCATTTTTGTATTGTGCTTTTTGATTTTTAGTTGCGAGGAAGTTATTCCTCTAAACCTAGAAACTGCTCCTCCAAAATTAGTAGTTGAGGCGGCAATTGTATGGAAAAAAGGCACAACAGGAAGCACTCAAAAAATCAAATTAAGCAATACGACGAGTTACTTTAGTGATGCTACAAGTAAGGTTTTAGGAGCGACTGTGTTCATAAAAAACAGTTCTAATACCTCCTACACTTTTACCGAAGTACCCAATACAGGAGAATATAGGTGCTTAAATTTTGTTCCCGTAATTGGAGAAAACTACACCTTAACAGTAATTAGCAACGGAAATACGTATACTGCCAATGAAACACTGCAATCGGCAACACCTATAACCTATGTCGAGCAAAACAACCAAGGTGGGTTTTCAGGAAAAAATATTGAAATTAAAACACACTTCAATGATCCTGCAACCGAAACAAACTATTACTTGTATCGTTATACGTATTCAACCCAAGTAAAATCAAACTTTTATGTTGATGAAGATGTTTTCTTTAACGGAAATCCCTTTTTTAGTCTTTCTCGTAATAATGATGTAAAGTCAGGTGACCGAATTGAAATCAACCATTATGGTATTTCAAAGACTTATTACAACTACATGAGCATATTAGTAAACATTGCTGGCAATAATGGAGGAGGTCCTTTTCAATCACCTCCTGCTACTATAAGGGGGAACATCATCAATACAACACAACCCGACAATTTTCCGTTGGGTTATTTCTCTTTGAGTGAATATGACACTGTGAATTATGTGGTGCAATAACCTCTCAAATCTATTATTTTTATTCTCTAAATTTCTGAAACTACTTATCGAATTTTAGTACATTTACAACACAAAAAACATTAAATGTCTTCACATCATATCGTTCGAGATGACCAAGAACCTGCTTTAATCATTGCTAATGGTGCGGCTTGCCAACCCGAGTTATTAGGTCAATTGTTAGAATGGTCTCCACTCGTTGTTGTACTCGACTCTGCTATGGAACGTGTAATGGAATTAGATATTAAAGTAGATGTTTTGTTAGGCGACTTTGACCGCAATTTTGAACCTGAAAAATACCAAACGGAACAATTTCCTATCGAAATTATTCATACTCCTGATCAAAATAAAACAGATTTAGAAAAAGCTTTTGATTATTTAATCACACGAAATATTCCTGCCGTAAATGTAGTTTGGGCCACGGGACGAAGAGCCGATCATACTATAACTAATATTACTAATATTACCCGTTATCGCGATGCATTAAAAATTGTAATCTTAGATGACCATTCTAAAGTATTTTTATTACCTAAAAAATTCGAGAAATGGTACCCAGCCAATACCCCAATTTCTTTGATACCAATAGGATCTGTAACTGGCATTCATTCTTCCAATTTATTTTACCCACTTCAAGACGACACGCTTACTATAGGCTATCGCACTGGAAGTAGCAATCATGTTGCTCAAGACGGAATGGTTACTATTGAACACGAAGAAGGTGATTTACTCTTGATGGAATGCTTTGATTGATCCACTCTAAAATTAGATTGATTATCTTTGCACTGAAATGGAAAAACAACAAGAAAAAACAAGCTCTCAAAAACCAAATTTACACCCTAGAAATCTCGATAATTCAGGCTATCATTTTGACCAATTAATTGATTGCTGTCCTGAACTTGATGCTTTTGTTTTTACCAATACACATCACATTCAAACTATTGATTTTGCTAATCCCGAAGCCGTAAAAGTTTTAAACAAGGCGTTATTAGCTTTCCATTTTAGAATTCAAAATTGGGATATTCCTAAAAATTACCTCTGCCCTCCTATTCCAGGTCGCGCTGATTACATTCACTACATATCTGACTTGTTAGCTTCAAGTAACAAAGGAATTATTCCGCAAGGTGAGAACGTTCAAGGTTTGGACATTGGAATCGGAGCGAATTGCATCTATCCAATAATAGGAAATAGTTCTTATGGCTGGAGCTTTGTAGGAACTGATATTGATGAAAATGCAATTCAAAATTGTAAAAAAATAATTCAAAACAATTCCCAACTAATTGACGTAATTAGTTTACAATTACAAACCGAATCGCGTTTTATTTTTAAAAACATCATTACTCCCGAAGATAAATTTGCATTTACCATTTGTAATCCTCCCTTCCATAAATCACAAGAAGAGGCCAACAAAGGAACGCTTCGAAAAATATCCAATTTAAAACAGCAAAAAACTAAAGAATCCGTACTCAATTTTGGTGGCCAAAATGGCGAATTATGGTGCGATGGTGGCGAACTGCGATTCATTACCCAAATGATTTACGAAAGTGTAAAATACCCTTTAAATTGCATGTGGTTCACCACTTTGGTTTCAAAAAAAGAAAACCTTTCTACTATTTACAAAACCTTAAACAAGGTAAATGCTGTCGAAATAAAAACTGTCGATATGGCTCAAGGCCAAAAAACAAGCCGGTTTGTTGCTTGGACTTTTATGACTTTGGAACAACGAAAAAACTGGCAATTCTAGATTGAAATAAACACTAATTTCATAAATTGCACTAATAATCTGCGATAGAAAATTGGATGAGTTGCAATTACAAATTAGGTGCTTACAGCTCTTTTGTGTCTTGATTTGAATTAAGTATCTTTACCAAATGAATTTCCAAGTAGTATCTGATTACCAACCCAAAGGCGACCAGCCACAAGCTATTGAAAAATTAGCTCAAGGAATTATTGCTGGCGAACAATTCCAAACTTTATTAGGAGTAACAGGATCGGGAAAAACATTTACGGTGGCGAATGTTATTCAGGAAGTACAACGACCTACTTTGGTTTTGGCACACAATAAAACCTTGGCAGCTCAATTGTATTCAGAATTCAAACAATTTTTCCCAAATAATGCCGTAGAGTATTTTGTTTCCTACTACGATTACTACCAACCCGAAGCCTTTATGCCGGTTACAGGTGTCTTTATTGAAAAGGATTTATCCATCAATGAAGAGTTAGAAAAAATGCGTTTAAGTACTACTTCTTCCCTCCTTTCGGGCCGAAGAGATATTCTGGTGGTAGCTTCTGTTTCGTGTTTGTACGGTATCGGAAACCCAGTAGAATTTCAAAAAAATGTGATTGCTATAGAACGTGATCAAGTCATCTCAAGAACCAAATTATTACATAGTTTAGTACAAAGTTTATACGCTCGTACCGAAGCGGATTTTACTCCAGGAACCTTCCGAATTAAAGGCGATACAGTTGAAGTTTTTCCAAGTTATGCCGATGAAGCATTTCGCATTCACTTTTTTGGTGACGAAATCGAAGAAATTGAAAGTTTTGATGTCAAAAATGCGCAAGTTTTAGAAAAATTTGAAAAACTAACTATCTATCCCGCCAATATGTTTGTGACTTCACCGGATGTATTGCAAAATGCCATTTGGGAAATCCAACAAGATTTGGTTAAACAAGTCGATTATTTTAAAGAAATTGGCAAACATTTGGAAGCCAAACGTCTCGAAGAACGTACCAATTTTGATTTGGAAATGATTCGGGAATTGGGATACTGTTCAGGTATCGAAAATTATTCCCGTTACCTTGACGGACGAGAAGCTGGAACACGACCGTTCTGTTTATTAGATTATTTTCCAAAAGATTACCTTATGGTGGTAGACGAAAGTCACGTAACCTTATCACAAGTTCATGCTATGTATGGCGGTGACCGAAGTCGAAAAGAAAACTTAGTCGAATACGGATTTCGATTGCCTGCAGCTATGGACAACCGTCCGTTAAAATTTGAGGAGTTTGAAGCGATGCAAAATCAGGTTATTTATGTCTCTGCAACGCCTGCCGATTATGAATTGCAAAAAACCGATGGTGTTGTTGTAGAACAAGTCATTCGCCCAACAGGTCTTTTGGATCCAATTATTGAAGTACGACCAAGTTTGAATCAGATTGACGATTTGATTGAAGAAATTCAACAACGCTGCGAATTAGACGAACGTGTTTTGGTGACCACTTTGACCAAAAGAATGGCAGAAGAATTAGCTAAATATTTGACCAAAGTAGCTATCCGTTGCCGTTATATACACTCTGATGTCGATACTTTGGAGCGTATTGAAATTATGCAGGATTTGCGTAAAGGACTCTTTGATGTGTTGATTGGGGTCAACTTATTACGTGAAGGTTTGGACTTACCCGAAGTATCTTTGGTGGCTATTTTGGACGCTGACAAAGAAGGTTTTCTGAGAAGCCATCGTTCGTTAACACAAACCATTGGACGTGCTGCCCGAAATTTGAATGGGAAAGCCATTATGTATGCGGATAAAATCACTGACAGCATGCAAAAAACGATTGATGAAACCAATTATCGAAGAACGAAACAGATTAATTTCAACGTGGAAAACAATCAAGTTCCTCAAGCTTTAAATAAAAAAATAGATTCTGCTTTTACCAAAAACCCTTTGGTCGAATACGAATTGGGACATACTTTAAACGTAGCAGCTGAACCCGAAACAGCTTATTTATCTAAATCAGAAATTGATAAATTAATTCGAGAAAAACGCAAATCAATGGAAAAAGCTGCCAAAGAATTGGACTTTATGCAAGCCGCGAAATTGCGTGACGAAATCAAAAAATTACAAGAACAAGCCGACTAATTATATTGCTGATGGAACTGATTTTAAAAGCTTACGACCTCAAATTAAAACACACTTTTACCATTTCCAGAAAATCAATTGATGTACAACCTTGTGTAATTGTAATTTTAAAAGAAGATGAATTGACAGGTTTTGGCGAAGCTTCTTCCAATCCCTATTATAATATCACGGTACCCATGATGATAGCTGATTTAGAAAAAATCAGGCCTATCATCGAATCCTCAGGCATTGAAACACCCGAAGTTTTTTGGGCCAAAATGCATCCCTATTTGAAAGGCAACTTATTTGCTTTGTGCGCTTTAGACAATGCGTACAACGATTTGTACGCACGTAAAAAAGGAAAGAAGTTATATGAATTATGGGGCTATACCACTGAAAAAAATCCATTGACTGATTACACCATCGGAATAGCACCTATCGAAAAAATGGTAGCCAAAATGGAAGAACTACCTTGGCCAATTTATAAAATTAAATTGGGAACACAAGAAGACATTGCCATCGTAAAATCGCTTCGAGAACACAGCAACGCTATTTTTAGAATTGATGCTAATTGTGGTTGGGGAGTCGATGAAACCATTCGTAATTCGATAGCATTGAAAAAACTAGGCGTAGAATTTTTAGAACAGCCTTTACCCGCAGACGATTGGGAAGGACATAAAGAAGTGTATAAACATTCCGCCTTACCCATAATCGCAGATGAAAGTTGTATCAAAGAAGAGGACGTAGCTAAATGTTTTCATCATTTTCACGGAGTCAATATCAAATTAACCAAATGTGGCGGACTTACTGCCGGAAGACGAATGATTCAAGAGGCCAAGCGATTGGGTTTACTAACTATGGTAGGATGTATGACCGAATCTACCGTTGGTATTTCTGCCATTGCCCATTTATTGCCTGAATTGAATTATGTCGATATGGATGGTCCTTTACTACTAAGTGAAGATATTGCTAACGGTGTTAGCATGGAGTTCGGAAAAATTAGTTATGCCAAAGGCAACGGAACCGGAGTGCATTTATTCTAAATTAAATACTTTTTAAATGTACCTTTGTAAAAAATAAAACCATGACCAATAACGATATCTTTAAAAAATTGCGTGTAGCCTTGATGCTTCGTGATGACCAAATAGTTGAAATTTTAGAATTAGTTGATTTTAGAATTTCAAAATCAGAATTAGGTGCTTTCTTTCGCGATGAAAAACACGAAAACTATATGGAATGTGGCGACCAAGTGTTACGCAATTTCTTAAACGGTTTGGTGATTCATTTGAGAGGTACAAAAGAAAACCCAAAAAATCCCAATGAGGTTTTAGCCAAACACAAAGCTGAAATTCCGAAAAAAGAAAACACAAAAGATAGACCTGAATTCAAATCTAGTCCAAAAGATCCAGAAAAATCAAGAGGAGATCAAAAACCTAAATCATTTACTGGAGCAAAAAAACCGTTTAAGAAAAACAATGCTAAAGCAACTCCAAAAGTACAAGTAGTAGAAAAAGTACAATTCAAAAACGGAAAAAATAAAAAATGAGAAAACTAATTTTAAGTATAGCTATCGTATTTTCTTTAAGTTCTTACGGTCAGACTAATACAGCTGAAAAAACAAAAGAAACACTTCCAGAAGATATTGCAGTATTTATTGATTCTAATTTCGCAAAATCAGAAGTAGTAAAATCACTAAATCCTAATGATATTGAATCGATGAATGTGATTAAAAGAGACACTATAATAGATTCTAAAAAATACAAAGGTCAAATTTTTATCAAACTGAAAAAGAAATAATCCTTCTATACCAATCAAAAAAAATCCTGAGCTTTCACTCAGGATTTTTTATATCAATTAGTTTTTCTAATTAAGAAAGTGCCGCTTGAACTTGGTCAGCTGCTTCTTGAAATTCAACAGCAGATAAGATTGGCATTCCTGAACCATCAATTAATTCTTTTGCAATGGCAGCATTAGTACCTTGTAAACGAACAATGATTGGCACTTTAATTGCATCACCCATATTTTTGTACGCATCAACTACCCCTTGTGCCACACGGTCACAACGAACAATTCCACCAAAAATATTGATTAAGATAGCTTTTACGTTAGGATCTTTTAAGATAATACGGAAAGCAGTCTCTACACGTTTAGCATCAGCAGTACCCCCTACGTCAAGGAAGTTAGCTGGTTCAAAACCTGCATATTTAATTAAATCCATGGTAGCCATCGCTAATCCAGCTCCGTTTACCATACATCCTACAGTTCCGTCAAGGTCAACATAGTTTAACCCTACCTCTTTAGCTTCTACTTCGATTGGATTCTCCTCACGGATATCACGCATATCAGCATATTTCTTTTGTCTGTATAAAGCATTATCATCGATATTTACTTTAGCATCAACCGCTAAAATTTTATCATCAGATGTTTTTAATACTGGGTTGATTTCAAACATAGAGGCATCAGAACCAATATACGCATTGTATAAAGCAGTAATGAATTGAACCATTTCTTTGAAAGCGTTTCCAGAAACACCTAAATTAAAAGCAACTCTTCTTGCTTGAAATCCTTGTAATCCAACAGCAGGGTCAATTTCTTCTGTAAAGATTAAATGTGGAGTATGTTCAGCCACTTCTTCGATATCCATTCCACCTTCAGTAGAATACATAATCATATTACGACCTGTAGCTCTGTTCAACAAAACAGATACATAAAATTCAGAAGTTTCACTTTCACCTGGATAATACACATCCTCAGCGATTAAAACTTTGTGTACTTTTTTTCCTTCTGCAGAAGTTTGAGGTGTTACCAACTGCATTCCGATGATTTGCTCTGAAATCTCTTCTACTTGTTGCAAGTTTTTAGCCAACTTAACACCACCACCTTTTCCACGTCCACCTGCGTGAACTTGTGCTTTAACAACGTACCAACCTGTTCCGGTTTCGGCAGTTAATTGTTTCGCTGCAGCAACAGCTTCTACTGGACTATTAGCTACAATTCCGCGTTGAATGCGAACTCCATAACTAGCTAGAATTTCTTTTCCTTGATATTCGTGTATGTTCATAATTAAGAATTTGTCTGCTTCTCTGAAATTATTTCAGAATAAAAGTGCTACAAAAATAGCAAAATAATATACATACAATATATTTTTTTCATTAAAAACGAACAGAATCCGAATTATATTCGAAGCTTTCCTGAAAAGAGTATTTTTTTAATAAAATTTAAATAAAACAAACTAATTTGTTACAAAAAATAACATTCTGTTATATTTTTGTTTTTAGCTTCAAAATCGGCATTTTTAAGGCAATTTTAGCTTGTCATATTGTCAATACCTCAATCCAATCTCATTTTAATAACAATATCTTCATTTATACAACCGTTTTCTATTATTTTGGTAAAAATCAGCATAAAAGGGGTTTTGAATTCGGTAAATAGTACGAAATATTTAATTTTGTAAAAAAATTATCAAGCATGAAAGTTAAAGAACAAGGCCTTTATTTACCAGAATTTGAGCACGACAATTGTGGTGCAGGATTTATCTGTAATTTGAATGGAATCAAGTCGAATGATATTATTCACAAAGCACTTGACATCCTAATAAAGTTAGAGCATCGTGGTGCAGTAAGTGCCGATGGAAGAACGGGAGATGGAGCTGGAATTTTATTTGATATTCCGGACGCTTTCTTCAAAAAAGTGTGTAATTTCGAGTTGCCTGAAGTTCGTGAATATGCTGTAGGTATGCTTTTTTTACCAAAAAGTCAAAATCAAGTTGATTTTTGTATCACTACTTTTGAAAAGTGTGTTCAAGATCAAAATTTACAAATATTAGGTTGGAGAGATGTACCAGTTGATGTATCTAATTTAGGACAAGTCGCTGCGGAAAAAGAACCAACTATCAAACAAGTATTCGTTGGTAAAAACGGATTGAATCTTACAGAACAAGAATTCAATGCTAAATTATTTGCTGCAAGAAAGATTTCGGAGCATGCTATCCGCAATTCTAAAACTTCAGAAAGCCACAAATACTACTTCACTAGTTTATCAACCACTACTATTATATATAAAGGTTTATTGATGCCAGAAGACATCAGTAGATATTATACCGATTTAACAGATACGGATTTGGTAACTCGATTGGCTTTAGTTCACCAACGTTTCTCTACCAATACCTTCCCTTCTTGGGATTTGGCTCAACCATTTAGATACATGTGTCATAATGGAGAGATCAATACCTTGAGAGGAAATGTGAGCCGTATGCGTTCTCGTGAAGAATTGATGGAAAGTCCAATTTTTGGAGAAGACATCAAAAAATTATTCCCAATTATATTAGAAGGAAAATCCGATTCAGCTTCTATGGATATGGTAGTTGAGTTATTATTGATGACTGGACGTTCTTTACCAGAAGCGATGATGATGGTTGTTCCTGAAGCTTGGGAAAAACACCAAACCATGTCGAAAGAGAAAAAAGCGTTCTACGAATACAACTCTTGTATCATGGAGCCTTGGGATGGCCCTGCTTCTATTCCGTTTACTGATGGAAATGTAATTGGAGCTTTATTAGATAGAAATGGACTACGTCCTTCTCGTTATACTTTGACAAAAAGTGGATTCGTAATCATGTCTTCTGAAATTGGTGTATTGGATATCGATCCTGAAGATGTAATTCAGCACGGCCGTTTAGAACCAGGAAAAATGTTCTTGGTAGACATGAACGAAGGTAGAATTATTGAAGATGAAGAAGTTAAAAATGCTGTTGTTACCAAACGTCCTTACCAAAAATGGTTGGATGGAAATTTAGTTCAATTGGCTCAAATTCCTTACACAAACAACCCTATCCCAACAGAAAGTGTTGATTTCCACACAAGACAACGTTTATTTGGTTATACTATAGAGGATTTAAAAACTATCATTAACCCAATGGGAGCAAAAGGTGCTGAAGCCATAAGTTCTATGGGTAATGATACTCCACTGGCTGTTTTGTCTGAACAACCGCAACTATTATACAACTATTTCAAACAATTATTTGCTCAGGTAACAAATCCACCTTTGGATGGTATCCGTGAGGAAATCATTACTGATATTAGTTTAGCTGTGGGTGGGGATTTCAATATTTTTGATATTGATGAAAAACACAGTAAAAAAATCAAAATTCAAAATCCAGTTATCTCTAACGAGGATTTAGATAAAATAAGAAACATTGATCACGCCGATTTCAAATCAGTTACTATTTCTACTTTATACAAAATAGAAAAAGGAGTTAACGGTTTAGAGCGTTCATTAGAAAAATGTATTCAAGCTACTTACAAAGCGGTTTCTGAAGGATGTAACATTGTTATCCTTTCAGATAGAGGAGTTACTGAAAAATTAGCTCCAATCCCAATGTTATTAGCCTGTTCTTACATTCACCATACCTTAAATAAATTAGGAGTTCGTTCTAAATTCGGTATTATCATCGAATCGGCTGAGCCACGTGAACCACACCACTTTGCTTTATTATTTGGATATGGTGCTAGTGCTATCAACCCTTACATGGTAAATGAAATTATTCATGACCAAGTAAATGAAGGACACATCACTGGAGTAAAAGCAGATTACGCTATTACTAACTACAATAAAGCAATTGCAAAAGGAATCGTTAAGATTATGAATAAAATTGGTATCTCTACCTTACATTCATATAAAGCGGCTCAAATTTTTGAAATTCTTGGTCTAAACAAATCGTTTAGCACTAAATATTTCCCTTTCACTCCTTCTCGAATTGAAGGTATTGGATTAATGGAAGTAGAAAAAGAAATCAAGAAAAGACACCAAAAAGCGTTCCCTAATTCTAAAATAGCTAACTTATTGCCTTTAGAAATTGGTGGTATCTACAGATGGAGAAGATCAGGTGAGAAACACATGTTCAACCCTACTACTATTGCTAAATTGCAACAAGCAGTTCGTTTGAACAGCCCAGAAGCCTACCAACAATACTCTGATATGGTCAACAATCAAAGTAAAAACTTGATGACGATTAGAGGTTTATTTGAATTCAACAATTTAGACCCAATTTCTATTGACGAAGTAGAACCTTGGACAGAAATCGTTAAAAAATTCAAAACTGGAGCAATGTCTTATGGATCTATCAGTGCTGAGGCTCACGAGAATTTAGCCATTGCCATGAACAGAATTGGTGGTAAGAGTAACTCTGGAGAAGGTGGTGAAAATCCAAAACGTTTCCAAAAAGAATTAAACGGTGACTCAAAAAATAGTGCTATCAAACAAGTAGCATCAGGACGTTTTGGTGTGTCAATTAACTATTTGACTAACGCTAAAGAAATCCAAATTAAAATGGCCCAAGGAGCAAAACCTGGTGAAGGTGGTCAGCTTCCTGGAGAGAAAGTAGTGCCTTGGATTGCAGAAACAAGAAATTCAACACCTTATGTTGGATTAATTTCTCCTCCTCCACACCACGACATTTACTCTATTGAAGATTTATCACAATTAATCTTTGACTTAAAAAATGCCAATCGTGAGGCAAGAGTAAACGTAAAATTAGTTTCTGAAGTAGGTGTTGGAACTATTGCTGCGGGTGTTGCCAAAGCAAAAGCCGACGTAATCTTAATTTCAGGATACGATGGAGGAACTGGTGCTGCACCATTAACTTCATTACAACATACAGGTATTCCATGGGAATTGGGATTAGCCGAAGCACAGCAAACTTTGATTTTAAATGACTTAAGAAGTCGTGTGGTTTTAGAGTGTGACGGACAATTAAAAACAGGTCGTGACGTAGCTATTGCTGCATTATTAGGAGCAGAAGAATTTGGATTTGCAACCGCTCCATTAGTAGCTTCAGGTTGTATCATGATGAGAGCTTGTCACTTGAATACTTGTCCAGTAGGTATTGCTACACAAGACCCTGAATTGAGAAAGAATTTCAAAGGAACTCCTGAGCATGTAATTAACTTTATGTATTTTATTGCTGAAGAGTTACGACAAATTATGGCTCAATTAGGATTCAGAACGTTGAAAGAAATGGTAGGTCAATCACAAAAATTAAATGTGAACAAAGCGATCGATCATTACAAAGCAAATGGTTTGGATTTATCAACTATCCTTTACAAACCAGAAAAAGCAAACGTAGTTCCAAATCACAATACTACAACTCAAGATCACGCTTTAGAAAACGTATTGGATTTTGATATTATCAAAGCAGCCATTCCTTCTATTTATAGAAAAGAGAAAACAAGAGTTACTTTCAATATCAAAAACACTGACCGTTCAGTTGGTGCAATTTTAAGTAACGAAATTTCTAAAATATACGGAGCACAAGGACTTCCAGACGACACTATCTTAGTAGACTTTACAGGTTCTGCTGGACAAAGTTTTGGAGCTTTTGCTACGAATGGATTGTCATTCAAAATCCACGGTAACTGTAACGACTACTTAGGAAAAGGGCTTTCTGGTGGTAAATTAATCATCAAAGTACCGCCTACGGCAACTTTCAAACCAGAAGAGAACATCATCATTGGTAACGTTGCTCTTTACGGAGCGATTACTGGTGAAGCCTATATCAATGGTATGGCTGGAGAGCGTTTTGCAGTACGAAATTCTGGTGCAACAGCAGTTGTAGAAGGAATTGGAGATCACGGTTGTGAATACATGACAGGTGGTAACGTAGTGATTTTAGGTAAAACAGGTAGAAACTTTGCTGCCGGTATGAGTGGTGGTATTGCTTATGTATATGACCCTGAAAAAAAATTCGATGCCACTGTTTGTAATATGGAAATGGTCGCTTTCGAAGAAAACGAAGCAGAAGACATTACTAAATTGAGACGTTTGATTAAAAATCATTCTATGTATACTAATAGCCCATTAGCAAAACGAATTTTAGCGGATTGGGAAAATCAACAAAAACACTTTATCAAAGTGATGCCAACAGATTACAAAAAAGCATTACAAAGATTGGCAGAAGAAAATAAAGTTGAAGAATTAATAGCACAATAGTCATGGGAAAGATAGGTGGATTTAAAGAATATAGTAGAGCGGATGAAAGTAATATCGCTGTAGCAGAACGAGTTTCTAATTACAATGAATTTACAGTTTCGTTATCGAAAGAAAAAATAAAAGAACAAGGTTCAAGATGTATGGATTGCGGTATTCCGTTCTGTCATAGTTCCTGTCCGTTAGGAAATTTAATTCCTGATTTTAACGACATGGTACACCAAGAAGAATGGGAAAGCGCTTTAGCTATCTTGCAATCAACCAACAACTTCCCTGAATTTACTGGAAGATTATGCCCTGCTCCATGCGAAAAATCATGTGTGTTAGGCATTATCAAAGAACCAGTTGCTATTGAAAATATTGAAAAAAATATTATCGAAAGAGGTTTTGCTGAAGGTTGGATTAAACCACAAGTTCCTGCACAAAGAACAGGTAAAACGGTAGCTGTTGTAGGTTCTGGACCTGCTGGATTAGCTGCCGCACAACAATTGAACCGTGCGGGTCATACCGTAACCATTTTTGAAAGAGACAATGCTATTGGAGGTTTATTACGTTACGGAATTCCAAACTTCAAATTAGAAAAAGGAATCATCGACAGACGTGTTGCTATCTTAGAAGCCGAAGGAATCACTTTTAAAACCAACGTTCACGTTGGTGTCAACTTCAGTGTTGACGAATTAAATGCTTTTGATTCTGTTGTACTTTGTGGTGGCGCTACCGAAAGAAGAGGATTACCTACTAAAGGTGCTGATGCTAAAGGTGTAGTTCAAGCGATGACATTCTTAACACAACAAACTAAAGTAGTTTGGGGAGAATCTGTTCCTGACCAAATTTTAGCTACCGGTAAAGATGTAATTGTTATTGGTGGTGGAGATACTGGTTCTGACTGTGTGGGTACTTCTAACAGACAAGGAGCTAAATCAGTAACTAACTTTGAGATTATGCCAAAACCACCCGTTGGAAGAAGCGAATCTACTCCTTGGCCTTACTGGCCGTTACAATTGAAAACTTCGTCTTCACACGAAGAAGGTTGTAACAGAAACTGGTTGATTAACACCAAAGAGTTTATCACTAATGATAAAGGCGAATTAACGGCTTTAAAAACAGTGGAAGTAGAATGGAAAATCGTTCCAGGACAACGCCCTGAATTAATTGAAAAAGAAGGTTCAGAAAAAATATGGCCTTGTGACTTAGCGTTATTAGCACTTGGATTTACAGGTCCTGAGAAAACGTTAAGTGAGCAATTAGGCATTGAGACTGATTTCAGAACTAATTATAAAGCAACAAACTACCAAACCAATATACCTCACATTTTCACTGCTGGTGATATGAGAAGAGGACAATCATTAATTGTTTGGGCTATTTCTGAAGGTCGTGAAGCGGCTAGAGAAGTAGATTTGTTCTTAATGGGATCAACTAACTTACCTACAAAAGGTAACGGAGACTTACCTAGTTTGTAAAAACAACACAACACACTTAACATCCCTTGGTATTGTATATCAAGGGATGTTTATTTTTATAAAATACACAAAATCACATTTAATGTTTAAAAACAAACATTTTGTTATATTTTGTTAAAGAATTCCATTTTATTTGTTTGTGAGAAGAAAGAATAATAAATTTGCTCAAAATTAGAATCCAATGCAAGGAAAAGACTTATTACAATTAGCAGAACAATTTGGTAGCCCCTTATATGTTTATGATGCCGAAAAAATACAATCTCAATACAACCGATTAACTAAAGCGTTTTCTAAAGTAGATACCCTTCGCATTAATTATGCTATGAAAGCATTATCAAATGTAGCAATTCTTCAATTATTGAGAGATATGGGATCTGGTTTAGATACCGTTTCTATTCAAGAGGTTTTATTAGGATTACACGCAGGCTATGCTCCTGAAAAAATATTCTTTACTCCTAACGGTGTTTCTTTAGAAGAAATCGAAGAAGTTGCTGCTATGGGAGTACAGATTAATATTGACAACTTGTCTATTTTAGAGCAGTTTGGAACTAAATACCCAGAGACACCCGTTTGTATTCGTATCAATCCACACGTAATGGCGGGAGGAAATACCAATATTTCTGTAGGACATATTGATAGTAAATTTGGTATTTCAATTCATCAATTGCCACACTTAATTCGTATTGTAGAAAATACCAAAATGAATATTGTAGGGATTCACATGCACACAGGATCGGATATTTTAGATATTGAAGTATTCTTGTATGCAGCTGAAATTTTATTTGATGTAGCCAAAAACTTCAAAAACTTAGAATTCTTAGATTTTGGAAGTGGTTTCAAAGTACCTTACAAAAAAGACGATATTGAAACTGACATTGAAGAATTAGGTAAAAAATTATCAAAAAGATTCAATGCATTTTGTGCCGAGTATGGTAAAGATTTGACATTAATCTTCGAACCTGGAAAATTCTTAGTGAGTGAGGCAGGATTCTTCTTGGCAAAAGTAAATGTGGTAAAACAAACTACTTCTACTGTTTTTGCAGGAGTTGACAGTGGATTCAATCATTTGATTCGTCCAATGTTGTACGGATCACAACACCATATCGAAAACATTTCTAATCCTGAAGGAAAAGAACGTTTCTATTCTGTTGTGGGTTATATCTGTGAAACGGATACTTTTGCAAACAACAGACGAATTGCCGAAATCAACGAAGGGGATATTCTTTGTTTCAGAAATGCAGGAGCTTATTGCTTCTCCATGTCATCCAATTACAATTCAAGATACAAACCAGCCGAAGTATTGTGGCTCAATGGTCAAGGACATTTAATTCGTGCTAAAGAATCGTTTGAAGATTTATTACGCAATCAAATTCCGTTGCCAGTCGCTACAACTGTTTAATACACAAAAAAATCCCGCTCTAATGAACGGGATTTTTTTATTCCTTTTATCATTATATTTGAAAAGGAATAAAATTAAAATCTATCTTGAACAATCTACAGACAAAAAAACAATCAATACTAATGCAATGCTTTATCAGTATTACATTAGTATTGTCTGTATCTCTAATATGTTTTTTTTTATCCAAGCACATTGACTATAGAATTACAGCTTTAATTTTACTCATGACCGTATCTGTTACGGCAATGTTATTCGATATTATCCCAATACTAGTAACTGCTATTTTGAGTGGATTAATTCTGAATTATTTTTTTATCAAACCACTATTTACCTTTCATATTACTAACACTGAAGATATTTTATTGTTCCTCATGTATCTCATTATTGCGTTAGTTAGTGCTGTACTTACCTATAAAATTCGAGAAGCAGAAAATAAGGCTCGTGATAAAGAAGAAAAAGAAAAAACAATACAACTTTATGATACTTTACTCAATTCTCTATCTCATGAATTGCGTACTCCCATTGCAACTATAATTGGTGCAATTGATACCTTAAAAGAAAATAAAAACAAACTCTCCGAGCAGAACCAAACTGTGTTATTAGAAGAAATTGACAAAGCTAGTATTCGACTGAACAGACAAGTTGAAAATTTACTCAACATGAGTCGATTAGAAACTGGAACTTTGAAAACAAAACAAGATTGGTGTGATTTGAACGAATTAATATATTCTTTAATTGAAAAAATTGCTGTAGTTAAAAATGAACATATCATCAATTTTATTACCGATGAAAAATTACCTTTATTCAAATTAGACACAGGATTGATCGAAGAAATTATTCAAAATTTAGTTTTAAACGCCATACAATATACTCCTAATAAATCTATCATAACAATTGTAGCAACACATCAATCTGAAAACTGTATCATTTCTATTTCTGACACCGGAAATGGTTTTCCTGAAAGTGAAATCGAATTTGCCTTTGATAAATTTTATCGGTTACCCAATACAAAAACGGGTGGCAGTGGACTAGGTTTATCAATTGTAAAAGGGTTTGTGGAAGCTCATAATGGTTCTATAACATTAAAAAACAATTCCAATTCAGGAGCTTGTTTTACTATAACTATACCTACAAAAACTTCGTATTTAAACTCTCTCAAAAATGAATAAAGCTGAAATTTTAGTTATTGATGACGAAGCACCTATCCGAAAATTACTCGAAATCACTTTAGAGAGTAATGATTACAAAGTTTGGCTTGCTGAGACGGGAAAAGAAGGCGTACTTTTAGCCGTGAATCACCCGCCAGAACTCATTTTATTGGATTTAGGTTTACCAGATAAAAGTGGACATGAAATCCTTAAAGAACTTCGAACTTGGTACAACAAAGCAATTATCATTCTATCTGTTCAAGACAGCGAAGAAGATATAGTAAAAGCCTTAGATAATGGAGCAACCGACTATCTTACTAAACCTTTCAGAACTGCAGAATTATTGGCTAGAATTCGTTCTGTGATTCGAAGAAATCAAACACAAAATGATAATAGCGTATTGACGTGTGGTAATTTAGAAATTGATTTTGGCGCACGAATCATAAAACGAAATAACGAAACACTAAAACTTACAGCTACTGAATTTAATTTATTAGCCTTTTTTATGAAAAACGAAGGGCGTGTGTTGACACATCAATACATTTTAAAAGAAATTTGGGGAGTAGGTTATCAAACTGAAACACAATATTTACGAGTGTTTGTAGCTACATTACGCAAAAAAATTGAAGACAATCCTAATCAACCCAAACACATCATAACTGAAAGTGGTGTGGGATACCGTTTTAGCTAAATCTTTATAAAATCTTTATATCTAACCACTACATTTTTACATTCTGCCAATACCATTTTATTGAAATTTGTACCATTATAAATCGTAAAACATTCAATAATGAATACATTAAAAAATGGTGTAGCAAGCAAAGTAACCATTGCATCTCTCTTAGTTGCATTAGGCATTATTTATGGAGATATTGGTACCAGTCCCTTATATGCTTTACGAGCCGTAATTGGAGATAGACCCATTGATTTAACTTTAGTTTACGGAGGTGTTTCGTGTATTTTTTGGACTTTGGTATTCCAAACCACAGTAAAATACGTTTGGCTAACTCTACGCGCTGACAATCATGGTGAAGGCGGAATATTCTCGCTTTATGCTTTAGTCAGACGCTATGGAAAAAAATTAGTTATTCCAACCATCCTTGGAGCGACTACGCTATTAGCAGATGGAATTATCACCCCTCCTATTTCAGTTTCTTCTGCCATAGAAGGTCTCGGAATGGTAAAAGGACTTGAAAAAATCATTGTTCCAGGAAATACTTTAACTATAGGAATTGTAGTAGCTATTTTATCATTACTGTTTTTCTTCCAACGTTTTGGAACACATGTTATTGGAAAATTTTTCGGACCTATAATGGCGGCTTGGTTTACCATGTTATTGGTTATTGGGGTTAACGAAATTTTGATTCATCCTGACATTATAAAAGCTTTAAATCCATATTATGGATACAATTTATTACTAAATTATCCAAATGGCTTTTGGCTTTTAGGGGCTGTTTTTCTTTGTACCACTGGTGCTGAAGCTTTATACTCTGATTTAGGTCATTGTGGTATTAAAAACATACGCATTACTTGGATTTATGTTAAAATAAGTTTGGTGGTTTGTTATTTAGGGCAAGCTGCTTGGCTAATGCACCAAGGAGAAAACTTCTTAAATGGTAGAAATCCGTTTTTTGAAATCATTCCCACTTGGTTTTTATTACCTAGTATAATTATTGCTACTTGTGCTACAATTATTGCTTCTCAAGCCTTGATTAGTGGTAGCTTTACTTTAATCAGCGAGGGGATGAACCTCAATTTCTGGCCTAGAGTAACCGTAAAACAACCTAGTGATAGCAAAGGTCAAGTATATATTCCTAGTGTAAATAGTATGCTATGGTTTGGCTGTATTTTAATGATGGTATATTTTAAAGAAAGTGCACACATGGAAGCCGCTTATGGATTTTCTATTACCATTACCATGTTAATGACTACTTATCTTTTAAGCTATTTTATTAAATATAGATTAAAATGGAACAAATTAAAAGTCATTGTTTTCTTAAGCATTTTTGGAACTATCGAAATTGCTTTTTTTATTGCCAATGTTGCCAAAATTAAAGAACGTTGGATGTTCTTATTTTTTGAACTATTCATTTTTACAGTAATGTACGTTTGGTTTTTTGCCAGAAAAATCAATAATAGATTCACCAAGTTTGTTGAATTAGGCAAATACAGTAGCACACTAACGGAACTCAGTGAGGATGATGCTATTCCAAAATTTGCCACTCATTTGATTTACTTATCAAAAGCGGATAGACGCCATGAAATTGAGGAAAAAATTATGAAATCTATTTTTGCTAAAAAACCTAAACGTGCTGATGTATATTGGTTCTTACATCTAAATCGTACAGAAGAGCCTTTTACACTTTCTTATGATGTATCTGAATTGGTTGATGACAAAGTAATTAAAGTGAATATTAATGTAGGATTTAGAATTCAACCAAAAACAGAACTATATTTTAAAAATATCGTTAAGGAATTGGTAGCTAATAAAGAACTTAATTTACATATTCGACCTGATGGTTCTAGTAAATACAATAGTGAACCTGATTTCAAATTTGTAGTTATTGAAAAATTCTTGTCTGTAGAAAATGAATTTGCTCTACGTGAAGGAATGATACTCAATTCTTATTTCTTACTAAAACGGATGGGGTTAAGTGATGAAAAAGCGTTTGGTCTAGAAAAATCAGATGTTGAAGTAGAACAAATTCCATTAGTCTACCAGCCCATTACCAATATCAAATTAGATCGAAAAATAAGATAATTTTTCATTGCCCAGAAAATGAAAGTCTTTTCAAAGACAAAAAAAATCCCGCTCTAATGAACGGGATTTTTTTATAAACTACATACCGAATTTATTTATTTTCAAACAACTCCTCCAAAACTTCGGATTCTGTTCCATTAGGAAATGGAATTTTTAATAGTTGTGAAAGTGTTGGTGCAATTTGAGTAATGTGTTTTTTAGTATGAGAGTTACCTTTTGGCACATGCCAACCATAAAACAACATCGGTACGTGTGTGTCGTAACTATTAGGAGAACCGTGTGTAGTTCCCGTCTCAATGTATTCCATATAACCTGCTTTGTCTAAAATAAAAAGATCACCATTTTGTTTTGGATCATATCCTTTAGCAATAAAACTTAAAAAATAATCGTCTCCTGTCGAAGCTACAATTTCTTCTTCAGTATATACCCGTTTCACTTGGTCTTGCGTCATTAAAAAGTCTTTGAAACTTTGTTTCACTTTGGCCAATTCCAACCCTTTTTCCTTCAATACTGGTTTATTAAAGAACAAATTGAAATTTGAATAATTCAACACCACATCAGCACCAAAAGTATCTACAGAAAATTTTCTTAATGCCGCATCAACACTTTTAGATGGCACATTCTTAACATTGTATTTGTTGTCTTTCAAATAATTTGGATTCTCAGCTCCTGCATGATCTGCTGTCAAGAATACTATATAATTATCTTTTCCAACCGTTTGGTCTAAATACGTCAAGAACTTAGCTAAAGTTTGATCTAATCGCAAATACGTATCTTGTAATTCCATAGAACGAGGCCCAAAAGTATGTCCCACATAATCTGTTGAAGAGAAACTTACTGCCAAGAAATCGGTAATCGCGTCTTTACCCAATTGCTCTTTATCAATAGCTCGCATTGCCAAATCAGCCAAAATATCATTGCCAAAAGGAGTTGTTCGCAATACATCAGCTCCTTTTTCATCGTATATTTTTTTCAAATTATACGGAAAAACGGGCCCTGTGGTTTTGTCTATTTTACCTTCATACGGATTATCATCTACTAAACTTTCATCATATGTAGCAACTGGTTTTAACAAATCCCAACCACCGTTAATGTAATTCATATAACGCTTTTCGTTATTAAATTCCGTTACCCATTCTGGCAAACTAGCCCCATAAAATGTACTCGAAATAAACGCTCCGGTTTTACTATACCAATACGCACCATTAGCAAAATGCCCTGCCGGTAAAATAGCGCCACGGTCTTTAATACTCATGCCTATGACTTTTCCTCTAAAGTTAGTAGCCATTCGCAATTCGTCAGTAATGGTAGTGCTTAACAAGTTCTTAGGCGACATAGCGCCTTCTTTCTCTGTTCCGTCGCCAAGCGTTTTTACACTAGCATCATCCGTACAATACATCTCTTTTCCAGTAGCACGATTGAACCATTCGTTACCTACAATTCCGTGTGTAGCAGGTGTTGTTCCGGTGTAAATGGAAGCATGTCCTGGAGCCGTATAAGTAGGCACGTAATTGTAATGCATGTTATGAAAAGTATATCCTCCGTTCATAATACGTTTAAAACCGTTAGCAGAAAAATCATCTGAAAAACGATACAAATATTCCATTTTCATTTGGTCCACCACAATTCCAACTACCAATTTTGGACGTTGCTGCGCTTGAACAGTCAAAACCAGACTAAAAGTCAAAAACAATACTAATTTCTTCATATTAGGTAAATTTTATTATACTACTTTATACTATCCAAAAATACTGATTAAATTGAATAACTATTTTCAAAAAAGGGCTTTTTGAATAAATTTAATTTAAAAATAACATCGAAAGAGGATTCTATTTTGGATTTTCTTCAAAATAGCGTTTTTCAATGCGTTTGATGTCTTTGATGGAATTTTTGGCCCAAGCCAATCGCTTCTCCAAAATTTCTTCTTCAGACAATTGCCAATTGATATCCGAATTACGTAATCTGTTAGTCAAATTCTGGATGATAATCGCTGCCGAAACTGAGATATTCAAACTTTCAGTAAATCCTACCATTGGAATCTTCAAGAAACCATCTGCTTCTTTCATAATTTCTTCTGACAAACCGTCAATTTCCGTTCCAAAAAATAAGGCACTAGGCTTAGAAATATCGAAATTTTCCAATAAACAGTCATTCTCATGTGGCGTAGTGGCAATAATTTGATAGCCTTTATTTCGTAAGGTTTGTACACAAGCAGAAGGCGTTTCGTAGGTAGTAATATCCACCCATTTTTGAGCACCCATAGCAATTTGTTTGTCGATACTTTTCCCGTAACGTTGTTCAATTACATTCAATTCTTGGATTCCAAAAACTTCGCAGCTGCGCATTACTGCACTCGTATTGTGCATTTGAAAAACATCTTCTACTGCTATTGTAAAATGATTGGTTCTATTTTTCAGGACATTCAAAAAGCGTTCTTTTCGATTGTCTGTCAAAATATTTTCAAGAAAATTAAGGTAATCAATATCAATCATTGTCTCTTTTTTGGAGGCAAAAATAGTAAAAAGGTTTATATTTGCACTTTCGAAAAAACAACACAAAAATGACTACTCTAAACGAATTGAATGCCATCTCTCCTATCGACGGAAGATACAGAAATAAAACCCTTTCTTTAGCTCCTTTTTTCTCGGAAGAAGCTTTAATCAAATACCGCGTTTTAATTGAGATTGAATACTTCATTGCTTTGTGTGAAGTACCTTTACCTCAACTTAAAAATGTAAATTCCAATTTATTCGATAGTTTGCGTGCTATCTACAAAAACTTTTCTACCGAAGATGCGCTTTGGATTAAAGAAACCGAAAAAGTAACCAATCACGATGTGAAAGCGGTAGAATATTTCATCAAGGATGCTTTTGAAAAATTAGGTTTATCAGAATACAAAGAGTTCATTCACTTCGGATTAACTTCTCAAGATATTAATAATACAGCGATTCCGCTTTCGACAAAAGAAGCGTTTGAAAAAGTATACATGCCCTCTTTAATTGGTTTGATTTCAAAACTAAAAGAATTAAGCACCGAATGGCGTGACATCCCAATGCTAGCACGTACTCACGGACAACCCGCTTCTCCTACTCGTTTAGGAAAAGAAATTGGGGTTTTTGTAGAGCGTTTAGAAGAGCAAATGCGTTTGTTGTTCAATATTCCGTTTGCAGCTAAATTTGGTGGTGCCACTGGAAATTACAATGCCCACCACGTGGCGTATCCACAAATTGATTGGAAACAATTTGGCGATACTTTTGTTGAGAACAATTTAGGTTTACACCACTCCTTCCCTACTACACAAATTGAGCATTACGATCACTTTGCTGCTTTTTTTGATGCCTTAAAAAGAATCAATACCATTATCATTGACTTAGACCGAGATATCTGGACGTATGTGTCAATGGAGTATTTCAAACAAAAAATCAAAGCAGGAGAAATTGGTTCTTCGGCTATGCCACATAAAGTAAACCCTATCGATTTTGAAAATTCAGAAGGTAACTTAGGGATTGCGAATGCTATTTTTGAACATTTATCGGCTAAATTGCCCGTTTCAAGATTGCAACGTGATTTAACTGACAGTACCGTTTTAAGAAATATTGGCGTTCCAATGGGACATACTATTATCGCTTTTGAATCGACTTTAAAAGGATTGAATAAATTGTTGTTAAACGAACCGAAATTCCACGAGGATTTAGAGAGAAACTGGGCGGTAGTAGCTGAGGCTATCCAAACCATTTTACGTCGTGAGGCGTATCCAAATCCTTATGAAGCGTTAAAAGGTTTGACCAGAACGAACGAAGCGATTACCAAAGAATCAATTCATAGTTTCATTGCGACTTTGGAAGTGTCTGACGCCATTAAAACGGAATTAATGCAAATTACACCAAGTAATTTCGTGGGGATTTAATTTCCAAAATAGAGAACATAAAAAAGGCTTAAGAAAATATCTTAAGCCTTTTTTTATTTGAAAAACTACTTTAATTATCTCGAATAATTCGGAGCTTCTTTAGTAATTGTCACATTGTGTGGATGACTTTCTGTGATTCCACTTGAAGTAATACGAACAAAACGTCCATTTTCTTGTAAAGTTGGAATGTCTTTAGCACCACAGTATCCCATTCCAGCACGAAGACCACCAATGAATTGTAACATACTTTCGTTCAACTCTCCTTTGTAAGGTACACGACCTACAATTCCTTCTGGAACTAATTTCTTCACATCGTCCTCTACATCTTGAAAATAACGGTCTTTTGAACCACCTTGCATGGCTTCAACAGAACCCATTCCTCGGTACGATTTGAATTTTCTTCCTTCAAAAATGATGGTTTCTCCTGGAGACTCTTTTGTTCCTGCTAAAAGTGATCCTAACATCACACAGTCAGCACCTGCAGCAATCGCTTTAGGAATATCCCCTGTGTAACGAATACCACCATCTGCAATAACTGGTACACCAGTTCCTTTGATAGCCGCAGCTACTTCTAAAACCGCTGAGAATTGAGGGAAACCAACACCTGCTACGATACGAGTAGTACAAATAGAACCCGGTCCAATTCCTACTTTTACTCCATCAGCACCATTTTCAACTAAATATTTAGCTGCTTCTGGTGTAGCAATGTTTCCAACAATAACATCAATTTGAGGAAATTTAGCTTTTACTTCTTTCAATACATTCACCACACCTTGCGTATGCCCGTGAGCCGTATCAATAATAATAGCATCTACTCCCGCTTTAACCAAAGCTTCTGCTCTTTGAACTGCATCTCCCGTAACTCCGATAGCAGCAGCTACACGCAAACGTCCGTAAACGTCTTTATTAGCAATGGGTTTCTGAGTTAATTTAGTAATATCTCTAAAAGTAATTAATCCTACTAATTCGTTTTTAGCATTAATCACTGGTAATTTTTCGATTTTGTTTCCTTGTAAAACTACTTCTGCTTGTTCTAACGAAGTGCCTTCAGCAACTGTAATTAAGTTTTGAGAAGTCATTACCTCAACAATAGGACGCGCTCCATTTTTTTCAAAACGCAAATCACGATTGGTAACAATTCCTTTTAAGATTTTATGTTCGTCTACAATTGGGATTCCACCAATTCCGAATTCTTTCATTGCATTTTTAGCATCCGCTACAGTAGAAGTCAACGGCAAAGTAACAGGATCAATAATCATCCCAGACTCCGCACGTTTTACTTTACGTACTTTAGCCGCTTGTTGCTCAATAGTCATATTTTTATGAAGCACTCCAATTCCGCCTTCTTGAGCCATAGCAATAGCCATAGCGCTTTCAGTAACCGTATCCATAGCAGCAGCTACGATAGGAACGTTTAATGTAATGTTTCTTGAAAATTTAGATTGAATACTTACTTCGCGGGGAAGCACATTAGAATAGTTTGGTACTAATAGAACGTCATCGTAAGTTAATCCTTCGCCGATAATCTTAGAATTGTGTGCGATCATTGCAATTTGAAGTTGTGGTTAAATTGCGTGCAAATATAGATAATCTTAAGCAAAAAACCATCGCTATCTTATAATTTATGATTAAATTGCATTAGATGGCTTATTTCAATCGATATCAGCCCACCATTAGTTATTTAAAATGGAGTTTATTTATTGATAAAATGGCAATACAAACAGAAATAAAAGGACTATCTGAGGCTGAAGTAGCCGAGTCAAGAACCAAAAACGGCACTAATTCGCTCGACCATCAGCATAAAAACAGCTTTTGGACTTCTGTTGTGGAAATTTGTAAAGAACCTATGTTTTTACTTCTTGCTACAGCAACTAGTATTTATTTCATTACTGGCGAACACAGCAACGGAATTTTTATGTCCATTGCCATTGTCCTTATTGCTAGTATTTCGCTTTACCAAGAATCGAAAAGCAAAAATGCGATTCAAGCTTTGGAAAAACTCACACAACCTAAAAGCAAGGTAATCCGAGAAGGCGTATTAATTGAAATTCCAAGTGAAGAAATAGTTTTAGGCGATTATATTCAAATTGAAGAAGGCACTTTTGTTCCTGCTGACGGACTTATTATCCAATCGAATGATTTCTCTGTGAACGAATCCATCTTAACTGGTGAATCTTTTTCGGTGGCCAAAAATGAAAAAACAGAAAACAAAGAAGTATACCAAGGTACTATTGTAGCGAGTGGATTAGCTATTTGTATTGTTGCTGCCATTGGCAATAAAACTCAATTAGGAAAAATCGGAAAAAGTTTAAGTACTATTGTAGAAGAGAAAACACCTTTGCAAAAACAAATTGAAAATTTTGCAAAGAAAATGTCACTAATTGGATTGGTTATTTTTCTCATCGTTTGGGGCATTAATTTCTACCATTCCCCTATATTTTTAGACAGTTTGATTAAAGCGTTGACTATTGCCATGAGTATTATTCCCGAAGAAATTCCGGTAGCGTTTACGACTTTTATGGCACTTGGCGCTTGGCGTTTAATGAAAATGGGGATTATTGTAAAGCATACTAAAACTGTTGAAACACTTGGAAGTGCTACCGTTATTTGCACTGACAAAACCGGAACCATTACCGAAAACAAAATGAGTTTAGCACAATGGTACACGCTTGCTTCCAACCAAATTTCAGGAATACATTCTGAAATGACTCCAGATGAAACTGAACTACTAACCTTAGCAATGTGGGCTAGCGAACCTATTCCTTTTGACGCTATGGAAATAGCGCTTCACGATACCTACAGTAATTTAGATTTAGCAGACGAACGGGCTGATTTTAAATTGACTTATGAATATCCTTTAAGCGGCAAACCGCCAATGATGACTCATATTTTCGAAAATGAGAGGGGAATTCGGGTGATTGCTGCCAAAGGCGCTCCCGAAGCGATAATGGCTCATTCTAATTTATCAGATGACGAAAGCCAATCCATTCAACAAGCCTTAAAAACAATGACGCAAGAAGGCTTTCGCGTTTTGGCTGTTGCCAAAGCTAAATTTTATGGAGAAGACTTTCCTGAAAAGCAACAAGATTTTTCATTTAAATTCAAAGGTTTAGTCGCTTTTTACGACCCGCCAAAAAGCAATATCAAAGCTGTTTTTGAAACTTTTTACAAAGCAGGAATTGACATTAAAATCATAACTGGCGACAATGCCGAAACCAGTACAACGATTGCCAAACAAGTGGGATTTAAAAATCATGACAAAACCTTGAGCGGAGATGAATTGATGGCAATGAATGAAGATGAACTGAAACAAAAAGTAATGGAAACCCATCTATTTACACGAATGTTTCCCGAAGCCAAACTTAAGATCATCAAAGCCTTAAAAGAAAACAACCAAATTGTAGCCATGACTGGTGATGGTGTCAATGATGGCCCCGCTTTAAAATCGGCACACATAGGAATTGCAATGGGGAAACGAGGTACTGAAATAGCCAAACAAGCTGCAAACCTTATTTTAATCGATGATGATTTTGCTAAAATGACCGAAGCCATTGCCATGGGTAGAAAAATCTATATCAATTTAAAAAAAGCGATTCAGTACATTATTTCAATTCATATTCCAATTATCTTGATTGTGTTTATTCCACTATCCTTGGGCTGGATATATCCTAATATTTTCTCCCCCGTTCATGTCATCTTTTTAGAGCTTATTATGGGACCAACCTGCTCTATAATTTATGAAAATGAACCTATGGAACGCAATCTTATGGAATTAAAACCACGTCCGCTATCCAATACTTTTTTTAACTTCAAAGAAATTGCTGTAAGTATTATACAAGGACTTGCCATTACTTTAGGATTGCTTTTGATCTACCAATATAGTGTTAGCAACGGAAATTCAGAAAGCGTGACCAGGACTCTAGTTTTCATAAGTTTAATAAGTTCTAATATTTTTATGACACTAGTAAACCGCTCTTTTTATTATTCCATTTTTACCACTTTAAGATACAAAAACAACTTAGTACCACTCATCATAGGCACTACTATCGTAACCACTTCATTATTAGTGTTTATACCAACACTGTCAAAATTCTTTCAATTTGAAGCAGTAACTATGATGCAATTTGTTTACAGTGTCTTAGTTGCGGGTATTGCAGTGTTTTGGATTGAAGTGTACAAACTAATCCGTCGATTGCACTAAGATTATTCTTTAAAAATCACATTCAACCCCAACTGAAACGAAAGACTATTGGCCTTAGAAACATCAGCATAGGACAATAGATTGTCTGCCAAAACATAAAAATTTACCGGGCCAACTTTAGTTGACATTCCTAAGCCTACATTAGTAAAAGAAAAAGAATCCGCAGTATAGGTAGCTTTCATTTGGAATGACTTGGAAAAATTTCTTTTGTAAAATGCCGTTAATGCATACAATGGCGATTTTGGTGTGGTCATTACAAACAATTGTGCACCAACAGTACTTTTGTAAAAAATACTCGGATCAGTTCCCTCGCAATTACAAGTCCCATCTACAATCCTTTCTTCTTCAAAAGAATATTGGGCAGACGCATTGAATTTAGTAGGACGCCAAGTAGTGTATTTTGTATGTAAAGTATCTAATACAATAGCGTTTTTAAAATCTTGATAATTCGCTTGAGCTGCATTTTGGGAACTAAAATGAGGGACTAAACCTTTGTAATTATAAAACCCTTTATAGCTATAACTTTCAACCTCTTTGGTATGGCTAATATAGCCTAAATCAATTACACTGGCTGTAAATTGAACATTAGACTGCGGATAATAAGTCAATCCCAGATCCAATCCCAATCCTAAATTCCCTCCAAGCAAGATTCCATTCTTAACATCTGCACCTATATTGTTATTGTTAGTCCCTTTATATTGAGCAATTCCGGAAGTATTCAGCAGTAGATTAGAATAGACTATTTGCTCATAATACGAGTCTGTAGAAATATTGGTGTAAATATACCCTGTATTGGTAACCGAACTCGCATTGAAAATACTAGAATATATTTTGGCTCTGGCTCCAACTATTAAATCATCTTGAATCTTTTTATGAATCCCTATATGAAATACTGATAGCAAATCAGCTTTCGCACTTAAGTCGGCCAAATTAAAGCGTTTTCCTAAATAATCTTTATTCCCATCTATAGCCAAAGTAGCTATATCTTGAGGAACATAACTTAAAAAATCAAATTCTTGGTACAGACCAAAAGACAAATACGACCTATTATCTTCTGTTCCAATTCTAAAACCACCACTAAACAATTCTAACTGTTGATTCAAACTCAACACATCATTATGAGTAGTTTTAGAAAGTACGCTTCTTAATTTCGTATTAAAATCTACACCATCATTGGCAAACAAATCATAAGCCGAAAACCCACTGGATCCCACATTCATAGAAATACCAGATAAAAACGGAACACCCGCATACCATTTGTATTTTACATCAGCTCCTGGATTGGTCATCAAAGATTGAGGAATATCAGTAAAATTATACAGCAACTGTTTATTTTGAGCAGTCAAATTGCTCACAACAAAAAGACAAAAAAGGAATACTACTTTTCTCATTGTATTACAAAATAAGCGGTTACACCTGATCGCATTTTTATAGTTCCTGCACTCGATTCTGTTAAAGCGGTTCCTGAAGCCATTCGTAGTGTCATATCTATTCTAGTAGTATTTTTTAATGTAGTCAATCGGGTGCCCTGAAACACTTCCTTTTGAGTAATAACATTCGCTGCACCATAATAAGCGGGTACCGCAATTGAAATAGCATCCTGTTGAATCCCACTTGCATTAAATAATTTTACATCCAAAATATAAGCTCTTGCAATGGTATTATTGATTTCAAAATCCAAATCCACTTTAACCAAATCATTAACAAAAAACGTATTGTTAAAAATATCAACCGTAGAACGATCCATAAACTGAGGTGTTTCGACCCCATTAGTTACAAATTCATTAGCTGGAATATCAAAATAAACCAAATTAGCCACATAGGCAGGTTCTAATCGCAAATTTTTAGTTTGGTTGAAATCCAAATCGCTGGAGCAAGAAAATAAGAAAAGTACACTAAAAAGCAGTACTATGAATTGGGATTTAAAAAAAAGTTTCATTTTAATGAAATTGAATTTATGTAGAATAAAACGTTGCTATAGTGTATTTATTGTTTTTAATGAAATTGACCAAATATTTTTGACGCTTCATTATACGCACTTTCAAAACTCATTGGACTCAAATTAGTATTGGCTTTTTGAGCGGTAAAATAAGAAAGTAATTTTTCTGTAGGCATATTTCCTGTCAAATGATTCGTTGCCATTGGGCATCCGCCAAAGCCTTGAATAGCACCGTCAAATCGGCGACACCCTGCTTGATATGCTGCATCAATTTTCTCAAACCAAGTATCAGGAGTCGTGTGCAAATGAGCTCCAAATTCTATTTGTGGATAGGCCGGAATTAAATTAGAAAACAAATACGAAATCATTTCTGGTGTTGAACTTCCAATAGTGTCCGACAAGGAAACAATTTTCACGCCCATAGTAGCTAATTTCTCCGTCCAATCCCCTACAATTTCAGTATTCCAAGGATCTCCATACGGATTTCCAAACCCCATAGAAAGATAAGCGACTACTTGTTTGTTTTTGGCATCAGCCAAATTCAAAATTTCTTGTAAACTCACCAAAGATTGAGCAATCGTCTTGTGCGTATTTCGCATTTGAAAATTCTCCGAAATAGAAAATGGAAAACCTAAATATTGAATTTCAGGAAAGTTACACGCCGCTTCTGCACCTTGTGTATTCGCAATAATTGCCAGTAACTTACTTTGAGTTTGCGATAAATCCAATTGGGCTAAAACTTCAGCAGTATCTTGCATTTGGGGAATTGTTTTTGGTGAAACAAAACTCCCAAAATCTATCGTATCAAAACCCACACGCAACAATGACTGAATATAAGTCACTTTGTTTGCAGTAGGAATAAAAGACTTTATTCCCTGCATGGCATCACGCGGACATTCGATGATTTTTACTGTTTCCATAGAGAGTCAAAGATAGCAAAAAAGAGGTATTCAATATCAATTACAAAAGTCAAAAATCAATTACAAATACAAAATCCTTTTTAATCTTTGAATCTGTGGCAAATACAATTTATTTTTTTCTCAAAATGGCTTTGTTAATTGCTTTGACCAAAGCTGGACCTTCATAAATAAATCCAGTATACAACTGAACCAAACTTGCTCCCGCTTCTAACTTTTCAATAGCATCTTCGGCAGAATGGATTCCACCCACACCAATAATCGGAAAGGATTTATTACTTTTTTCAGATAAAAATCGGATGACTTCAGTGGCTCGTTTTGCCAAAGGTTTACCAGACAAACCACCTGTTTCTATTTTATTTTCAGACGCCAAACCTTCTCGAGACAGAGTGGTATTAGTCGCAATAACTCCCGCTATTTTGGTTTCGTTTACAATATCGATAATGTCTAGTAATTGTTCATCCGTCAAATCCGGTGCAATTTTCAACAAAATTGGTTTCTGCTTTGGCTTAGCCAAATTCTTATTTTGCAAGGTTTGCAACAACTCGGTTAGCGGTTCTTTGTCTTGTAAAGCGCGTAAATTTGGCGTATTTGGCGAACTCACATTCACCACAAAATAATCGACATAATCAAACAGTGCCTCGAAACAAATTTCATAATCTGAAGTCGCTTCTTCATTGGGAGTTACTTTGTTTTTTCCAATATTTCCCCCAATAAGCACTCCATTATTTTTTTTCAATCGCAACACAGCTTCTTCAACTCCACCATTATTAAAGCCCATTCGATTAATAATCGCGCTATCTTCTCTTAAACGAAACAAGCGTTTCTTAGGATTCCCATCTTGTGCTTTTGGCGTAAGTGTACCAATTTCGATAAAGCCGAAACCGAAGTTAGACAACTCTTTGTACAAAACAGCATTTTTGTCAAAACCTGCAGCTAAACCTACTGGATTTTTAAATTTTAAACCAAAAACTTCCGTTTCTAAACGACTATCGTTAACTTCATATAAAGCGCGAAAAAGCCCTGAAAAACCAGGAATTTTTGATAGTAATTTAATAGTTGAAAAGGTAAAATAATGCACTTTTTCAGGATCAAAACAGAAAAGTATCGGACGAATTAATTGCTTGTACATAGTTGTGATTTTGTGTGTTGCAAAAGTAAAGAATAGTTTTTAGTAACGAAACCTCTCTAGCCAATTTTAAAACAAGCTCCCATTTTTAAAATTATTTACCAAAAACCGAGAAAAACCACTCACAAACCTTGCTTATATTTTGTATGTGTTTTTTCAATACCCTATATTTGCAATCCTAAAAATAATTTAAAATGATTAAGATTACTTTACCCGATGGGTCTGTGAAAGAATTTGCGGCAGGGATTACCCCAATGGACGTTGCAAAAAGCATTAGCGAAGGATTGGCTAGAAATGTGATTTCTGCCTCATTCAATGGCACTACCGTTGAAACCGTTACGCCTTTGACCACAGATGGTAGTCTTGTTCTATTTACTTGGAATGACGAAGGAGGAAAAAAAGCCTTTTGGCACTCTACTTCACACGTTATGGCACAAGTTTTAGAGGAAATGTATCCTGGTATTAAATTGACACTTGGGCCTGCAATCGCAAACGGATTTTATTACGATGTTGATTTCGAAGATCATAAAATTACCGATGCCGATTTCAAAAAAATTGAAGACCGCGTATTAGAAATTTCAAGAGATAAACACGAATTCAAATTGCGACCTGTTTCTAAAGCAGAAGCATTAGAGACGTATAAAGACAATGTCTACAAAACCGAATTAATCTCTAATCTAGAAGACGGTACAATTACTTTCTGCGACCATGCTACTTTCACTGATTTATGTCGTGGAGGTCATATTCCAAATACCGGAATTATCAAGGCTATGAAAGTAATGAGTGTTGCTGGTGCGTATTGGAGAGGAGATGAAAAAAACAAACAGTTAACTCGTGTGTACGGAATCTCATTCCCAAAACAAAAAGATTTAACCGAATACCTAGAATTATTAGAAGAGGCCAAACGTCGCGACCACAGAAAACTAGGAAAAGAATTAGAATTATTTGCTTTTTCATCAAAAGTAGGCCAAGGATTGCCTTTATGGTTACCAAAAGGAGCTGCTTTGCGTGATCGTTTAGAGCAATTTTTAAAAAGAGCACAGAAAAAAGCAGGATACGAACAAGTGGTTACACCACACATTGGTCAAAAAGAATTGTATGTGACTTCTGGACACTATGCTAAATATGGAGCGGATAGTTTCCAACCTATCAATACGCCTGCCGAAGGAGAAGAATTTTTATTGAAACCGATGAACTGTCCTCACCATTGTGAGATTTATAATGTTCGTCCTTGGTCATACAAAGATTTACCAAAACGTTATGCTGAGTTCGGAACCGTATATCGTTACGAACAAAGTGGTGAATTACACGGATTGACTCGTGTACGAGGATTTACTCAAGACGATGCGCACATTTTTTGTACACCAGAACAATTGGACGAAGAATTCAAAAAAGTAATTGATTTGGTATTGTATGTTTTTGGTTCGTTAGGATTTGAAAACTTTACAGCTCAAATTTCATTACGCGACCAAGAGAACAGAGATAAATACATTGGTACCGATGAAAATTGGGAAAAAGCAGAAAATGCGATTATCAATGCTGCTAGAGACAAAGGATTGAATACTGTTGTGGAATATGGAGAAGCGGCTTTCTATGGCCCTAAACTGGATTTCATGGTAAAAGACGCCCTAGGAAGACAATGGCAATTAGGAACTATTCAGGTAGATTACAACTTGCCAGAACGTTTCGACTTGACTTACAAAGGATCTGATGACCAATTACACAGACCCGTAATGATTCACCGTGCGCCATTTGGTTCTATGGAGCGTTTCATTGCTATTTTATTAGAGCATACTGCTGGAAATTTCCCATTGTGGTTAATGCCAGAACAGGCTATTATCTTGTCATTGAGCGAGAAATACGAAATATATGCCAAAAAAGTTTTAGATTTGCTAGAAAATCACGAAATTCGCGCCCTAATTGACAACCGAAACGAAACAATCGGGAAGAAAATTAGAGATGCTGAAATGCAAAAAACGCCTTTCATGCTGATTGTAGGTGAAGAAGAAGAAAAAAACGGTACAATTTCTATTCGACGTCACGGTCAAGAAGGAAAAGGAAATATAACGGTTACTATAGAGGAATTTGCCGCTATTGTTACTGAAGAGATCAACAAAACATTAAAAGTATTTACAGTTTAACTTAAATTTTAAAGCCATAGCAATAAGAAGCAACAGAGGTTACCAACCTCGAGTAGAAAAGAAAGATGCACACCGAATTAATAATTTTATTCGTGTACCAGAAGTACGTCTTGTAGGTGAAAATATTGAGCCTGGAGTTTTTAAAACTGCAGATGCTTTGAAATTAGCTGACGAATTTGAATTGGATTTAGTTGAAATTTCGCCAAATGCAGAACCACCTGTTTGTAAAATCATGGACTACAAAAAGTTTGTCTATGAGCAAAAGAAACGCGAAAAGGTTTTAAAAGCTAAATCAACACAAGTGGTGATCAAAGAAATTCGTTTTGGTCCTCAAACCGATGAGCATGATTACGAATTCAAAAGAAAAAATGCTGAAAAATTCTTGAAAGAAGGATCTAAATTGAAAGCTTTTGTTTTCTTTAAAGGACGTTCAATCATTTATAAAGATCAAGGTCAAATCTTATTATTGCGTTTGGCAACTGATTTAGAAGAATTTGGTAAAGTAGAAGCGATGCCAGTTCTTGAAGGAAAGAGAATGATTATGTTCATTGCTCCTAAGAAAAAGAAATAATCCTCCTTTCACTCTTTCAAATGTGTGAAGAAAAAAGGAAAAACAAATATTGAGCTTGCTTCGCAAGCTCGTAAAGACAGTAAGTAAGATAAATTAAAAAACACTAGGAAAAAATGCCTAAAATGAAAACCAAATCTAGCGCCAAGAAACGTTTTAAAGTTACTGGTTCTGGAAAGATTAAAAGAAAGCATGCTTTTAAAAGTCACATCTTGACTAAAAAATCTAAAAAACGTAAATTAGCTTTGACTCACTCAGCGTTAGTTCACCCAACAGATGAAAAAAGCATCAAACAACAATTAAGAATTATATAATTAGTAACTAGTAATTAGCTGTTAGTAATTAGTTTTTTGCTATTCACTAATCACTTTTTACTAATTCCTAAGAATTCTTTAGGTTACAAACAATTTAATAACCTTGGAGTACGGCCTTAAGTTCTCTTGATTAAATTCGGGACGCCTGCTACAAAAAAAACAGTAAAATTATGCCAAGATCGGTAAATTCAGTTGCTAAAAGAGCAAGAAGAAAAAAAATAATGAAGCAAGCCAAAGGTTTCTTTGGTAGACGTAAAAACGTTTGGACAGTTGCTAAGAACGCGGTAGAGAAAGCAATGTGCTACGCTTACCGTGACAGAAAAGTGAATAAAAGAAATTTCCGTGCTTTATGGATTCAACGTATCAACGCTGGAGCTCGTTTAGAAGGAATGTCTTATTCTCAATTCATGGGGAAAGTTAAAGCTAACAATATCGAATTGAACCGTAAAGTTCTTGCCGATTTAGCTATGAACCACCCAGAAGCTTTCAAAGCAATACTTAATAAAGTAAAATAAACGTTTTATCAACTCAATTTAGATTACTTACTTATAAAGAAACCTCAATCGAAAGATTGGGGTTTTTTATTGCCTTTGTTTCTAAACAATAAGTTTAAATTGTTACACCTATGTGTCTTTGCAACAAAAAAACTATTTTTGAAGTTCCCCAAATTTCTTTTGTATGAAAAAACTATTTATTCTCCTATTCCTTATACTATCCTCATTTGGCTTTAGCCAAGTCAAACTACTTTCATGGAATGTAGAAAATTTTGGCAAATCCAAATCCAATGCCGAAATAGCTTATATAGCAACTCTTTTAGATAAATACGATTTAGTTGCGCTGCAAGAAGTCGTAGCTGGTTATGGAGGCGCTCAGGCTGTTGCCCGTCTCGCTGACGAACTCAACAGAAAAGGCAATCACTGGGAATATACCATAAGCAATCCTACTACAAGTACTCCTAGCAAAACCGAACGCTATGCTTTTCTTTGGAAAACAGCACAATTGAAGAAAACAGGAAAAGCTTGGCTAGAAAAGAAATATGCTATTGAAATGGAACGCGAACCTTATTTATGCACTTTTGAATACCACAATAAACAATTTACCGCAGTTTCCTTTCACGCCATTACTAAAAGCAAACAGCCTGAAAAAGAAATTAAATACTTTAAATTTTTCCCTGAAGAATATCCAAAATCAAATTTGATATTTATGGGCGATTTCAATTGTCCTCAATCGCATTCCGTTTTTGACCCTTTACGAAAAATGGGATTTGCTTCGGCATTAGTGAACCAAAAAACTTCGTTGAAACGAGCTTGTAAAAACGGACAATATTTAGCATCTGAATTTGATAATCTATTTTTTTCAAAATTAAAAATCAAAAAGTTGAATGCTGGAGTAGTCCTTTTTTATCAAAATTTTCAATCGCTACACCAAGCCAGAACTATTTCAGACCACTGCCCTATTTGGATGGAATTTAGTTTGAATTGATTAGGTCTTCTGCTTTTTCTTTTTGGCAGCAGGAAATAAAACATTATTCAAAATCAATCGATAACCTGGTGAATTGGGATGTAAGTCTAAAACAGTTGGTGGATCTCCCACTTGATGTTGAAAATCTTCGGGATCGTGACCTGAGTAAAAACTAAACATTCCTTTTCCTTTTTGTCCATGAAGGTAGCGTACTTCTCCGTTCAGCTCACAACTTCCTAAAACTAATATATTAGATTTAATTAAATTCGCATCAAAAGCGGTCGTTTGTCCCATAAACCCTTTAACTAATTGGGTATGGTTTTGACATAACATACTCGGGATCGGATCCCATTTGGCTGAAAATTCCATTAACGTAAAGTAATCCTTGTCTGGAGGAATTTGTCTCTTCAAAGTCATATCAATATCCGAAAACTCATACTGTTCAGGTCTGCGTTCCAAAGTGAAATTTTTAAATGCAAACGAATTATCGTATTTCAATTTAGATTGATAACTGGCTTCGCTAGCGTCACCATCAAACATTGCTTCGCAAATATCTACTCCATCTGCTGCCAAAGCAATATCAAAACTATCCGTAGCAGAACACATCGCAAACATAAAACCACCACCAATAACAAAATCACGTATTTTTTTAGCCACTGCTCCTTTTTCTTGAGACACTTTTGAAAAGCCTAATTGTTGTGTCAAAGCTTCTGCTTCTCTTTTTTGTTCAATGTACCAAGGCGCATTGCGATACGCTCCATAAAATTTTCCGTATTGTCCTGTAAAATCTTCGTGGTGCAAATGCAGCCAATCGTACAATAGCAATTGGTCTGACAACACTTCTTGATCATAAATCGGCGTAAACGGAATCTCAGCATACGTTAAAACTAGTGTCACTGCATCGTCCCAAGGTTGTTTGCCTTTTGGAGTATATACGGCAATTTTTGGCGCTTTTTCTAATAATACCGATTCCATGTTTTGTGAAGGACTCGAAATTTCATTCAGAATGGATTCTTGTTCTCCATCCGAAAGAATTTCAAAACTAACTCCACGAATCTGACATTCTTTACGAATCTCATCTGCATCGGGCAATAAAAAAGAACCACCTCGATAATTCAATAACCAATGCGCTTTATAACTTTTATCCAAACACCAATACGTAATACCATACGCCTTCAAATGATTTTGCTGACTGGTTTCGTCCATTGGTAACAAAATATAGGATGCCTTTCCTGAAAAAGAAATCAGGAACAGGAATAGCACAACTATTTTTTTAAAGGACATGGTGTTTTTATTTCAAAGATAATTGGTTTCATAAAAAAATCCGCTGCGAAGCGGATTTTAATTTACTATCTAAAACGGAACATCGCTGTCCTCGTCGTCATCATTTAAATTGCTTCCAAAAGCTTCGTTAGCCGATGGTAAGTTTTTAGTAATAAAAGGATTATCATCACTATTCATACTTGAAGGCAAATCGTCAAAACTCCCTGAATAATCATCTAAATTATCGAATTTACCTAGGTGACCAATAAATTTCAAACGAACATTTTCAATACTACCATTACGGTGCTTAGCAATCATTATCTCTGCTTGACCAGCTGTTGGCGAGGCTTCATCATCATCCCATTCGTCAATTTTATAATATTCCGGACGGTATAAAAACGAAACGATATCGGCATCTTGCTCAATCGCTCCCGATTCACGTAAGTCAGACAACAACGGTCTCTTACTTGAACCACGCGTTTCCACAGCACGCGATAATTGAGAAAGCGCAATAACGGGTACATTCAATTCTTTGGCTAAAGCTTTCAAATTTCGCGAAATAGTCGAGATTTCTTGCTCTCTATTTCCGCCACCTTTTCCGTTTCCACCAGCGGTCATCAACTGCAAATAATCTACAATGATGATTCTAATTCCGTGTTGAGAAACCAAACGTCTTGCTTTAGCTCTTAAATCAAAAATAGAAAGCGATGGTGTATCATCAATATATAAAGGTGCTTTTTCTAGATTTTTTACTTTGGTACTCAATTGTTCCCATTCGTGTTTTTCTAATTTTCCGGTACGCAATTTTTCCGAAGACAAACCTGTTTCAGAAGAAATCAAACGCGTAATCAATTGCACAGAAGCCATCTCCAAAGAAAATAATGCAACAGGCATCCCGAAATCAATAGCCATATTACGCGCCATCGACAATACAAATGCTGTTTTTCCCATCGCCGGTCTAGCCGCAATAATAATCAAATCACTTGGTTGCCAACCCGAAGTAATTTTATCTAATTTTTCAAAACCAGTCGCCACCCCACTTAATCCTTCTTGACCGGCTATTTCTTCGATTCTTTTTTTGGCTTGTAACACTAAACTTTGTGCTGTTTCAGAACTACGTTTAATATTTCCTTGTGTTACTTCATATAATTTAGATTCGGCTCTATCTAACAAATCAAAAACATCGGTAGTTTCATCATACGAATCTTCGATAATTTCAGATGATATGCGAATCAAACTACGCTGAATAAATTTTTGTAGAATAATTCTAGAGTGAAACTCAATGTGCGCCGAAGAGGAAATTTTTTGCGTAAGCTGAATTAAGTAGAAATCACCACCAGCAATGTCTAATTTTCCGTTTTTCTTTAACTGAGCTGAAACTGTCAGTAAGTCAATTGGTTGTGTTTCAGTAAAAAGCTGTACAATGGCTTCAAAAATATATTTGTGCGCGTCTTTATAGAAAGCATCAGCTTGTAAGATATCAATTACCTCGTCTACTCCTTTTTTATCAATCATCATGGCACCTAACACAGCTTCTTCTAAATCCAAAACTTGTGGAGGTAACTTTCCTTTTTCGAGATTAATGATAGTCGCTTTATCTACTTTAACTGGCGCTATATTTCTAAAATTTTCCATGTAGCGAAAATAAGAAAAATTAAAAAAAAGTAAGCAACGACTTATTACAAAAAAATGTTGATAACTAACTATTTTTTGTTTATAAGTCAAAAAAAATCCGAAACCATAAGGTTTCGGATTTAGTATTAATTTGTAAGATAATTAGTCTTTAAAATGCCCCATTGCAAGGTATTTCTCGTATCGTTGAGCTAACAATTCTTCTGTTGATAAGTCTTTCAACTCATTGTATCCTTTCATAATGTATTGTTCCACCGTTTTGAAAGTACTTTCTCTATCGAAATGCGCACCTCCTAATGGTTCTGGAATAATATCATCAATTAATTTTTGCTTTTTCATGTCAGAAGAAGTCAGTTTCAAAGCTTCAGCAGCCTGTTCTTTGTATTCCCAACTTTTCCAAAGGATAGAGGAACATGACTCTGGTGAGATTACAGAATACCAAGTATTCTCTAACATATACACTTTGTCTCCAACACCAATTCCTAATGCACCTCCTGAAGCGCCTTCTCCTACAATAATAGTAATTACAGGCACTTTCAAACGAACCATTTCGAAGATATTTCTAGCAATTGCTTCTCCTTGTCCGCGTTCTTCGGCTTCTAAACCTGGATAAGCTCCAGGAGTATCCACTAAAGTCACCACAGGAATACCAAATTTCTCTGCCATTTTCATCAAACGCAAAGCTTTTCTATATCCTTCTGGATTAGCCATACCAAAGTTACGGTATTGACGTGTTTTAGTGTTGTATCCTTTTTGTTGGCCAATAATCATAAACGATTGACCCGCAATTTTTCCTAATCCACCCACCATCGCTTTGTCATCTTTAAAACCACGATCTCCGTGTAATTCTAAAAAAGTATCACCACAAAGTGCGTTGATATGATCTAAAGTATAAGGTCTATTAGGATGTCTTGACAATTGTACACGTTGCCAAGCCGTTAGGTTTTTGTATATATTACGCTTTGTTTCTTCTAATTTTTTATTGATTTGTTTGCACGTATTGGTTACATCAACATCTGATTCTTTACCAATAACAACACATTTTTCTAACTGATCTTCTAATTCTTTGATGGGAAGCTCAAAATCTAAATATTCCATAGGAGTTGCTGTGTTATTTATTTTTTCGATTAGAACTGCAAATATAAAATTTAAAATCGTTTGACAGTCCTTATTTTCTATTTAAGTGCAAAAAAATGCCTTGTTTTAAGTTATTCTTTGCCTTTATAATAGTGTTTTATTACCCCGTTCAGAATTACTGTAATTACAATAATTAATGCCCCGATGTAAAATTCCGTACTCATCTTTTCTTTTCCTCCAATGATAAAATAAGCAAGAACAATTCCGTAAACCGGCTCTAAATTAGTCGTTAACATCACTGTATAAGGTGTCAATTTTCGCATAACACGTACCGAAGCTGTAAAAGCGTAGGCCGTACAAATGGATGCTAAAATAAAAAGCAAAGCCCAATTATTAAACGTAAGTACAAAAAAATCAAAGGTGAATTTTTCTTGAAAAATAAAATAGATCGAAATAAACAAGAAACCGGAAAGAAATTCATAAAACGTAATTACAGACGGATCGTGTTTTGCAATTAATTTCCCATTCATTAAAGTGAATAACACCCCTAAAATGATTGAGGCTAACGCAAAAAACACTCCGTTAATATAACCACTTTCTACTTGTAATATCAAAGACAAACCTGCAATAATAATCAACCCAAAAAAAACTTCATACCAAAGTACTTTTCGTCCGTAAAAAATGGGTTCCAATAAAGAGGCAAAAAAAGCACCTAGCGAAAATACGGAAAGAGTAATCGAAACATTAGAAATATGAATAGCTTGAAAAAAGAAAATCCAGTGTAAAGCAATCAACAATCCAACAAATACCAATTGCAATAATCCGCGAATTGGAATGCGGAATGATTTTTTCTTGGCTATTAAAAACAATCCTAGAAAGCCACTTGCGAAGAGCATGCGATACCAAACTAAATCATCCGCAGGAATTGTAATTAAAGCTCCTAGAATAGCTGTAAATCCCCAAATAAAGACAATTAAATGAAGATTAAGGTAGCTTTTTAAATTATCGTTTTGCATTTCGTAATAAGTAATACGCTAAAATTCCGAAAAGTACGTTAGGCAACCAAACTGCTACCAAAGGAGACATGCTTGATTTTTCAGCCAAAACACCAAATATTTTATCGAAAAACACGAATGAAAATGCCACTGCAATTCCGATAGCTAAATTCATTCCCATTCCACCTCTTCGCTTCATTGCTGAAACAGAAACAGCAATAATAGTAAGGATAAAGGCTGAAATTGGAATACTAAACTTTTTATAAAAAACTACTAAGTATACGTTGATGTTAGATGAACCTCTTTTTTTCTCTTTATTAATAAAGTCGTATAATTTACCTAGATTTAGCGTTTCAGCTATATATACCACGGGAGCCAAATCTTCTAAATCAAATTTAAACTTCATTTTCTTCTCTGAGGCTTTTTCAATTTTGTCCCCCAAAGGCCCAACGGTTCTCTTGGTATAATCAAATAAAGTGTAGTTCTTTTCTTTTGGATTCCATTGAATTCGAGTCGCTGTAATTTTATAATCTAACTTCTCTTGGTTGCATTTTTCCAAAGAAAAATTATAAGCCATTTTAGTTTCTGTATTGAAACTGTTAACATAGATAAATTCAGTATCACTAATTTGTCGATACACATCGGTATTATCTCCTTGCATCAATTGTTTCCCTCCCGTTCTCAAGTAAGTATACCTAAAATTATTAAAACCTTCACTAGCCACTGGAACCAAATAAAAGCCCATCAATAATACCGTAAATGAAATTATGGAAGCCCCTATCAAATACGGTCTCATAAATCGTGTAAATGAAATTCCCGAACTAAGAATTGCAATAATTTCTGTATTATTAGCCAACTTTGAAGTAAACCAAATCACCGATAAAAACAAAAATATCGGAAATAAATTATTGGCAAAATAAATGGTAAAATGAAAATAATAAATTAATATTTTCAAAAAAGGCACTTGATTTTTTATCATCATATCCACCTTCTCCGATACGTCAACAATAATTCCAATGGGAACAAACAACAATAGCATCACCGAGAAAGTGGCTAAATATCGTTTCAAGATATATTTATCTATTATTGTTAATTTGCTCATGAGAAAAAATTATAATCGTTGGCTCATATTTTTGACCATCATTTCTTTCCAAGGTCTGAAATCTCCTGCTAAGATATGTTTTCTGGCTTCACGAACCAACCACATATAAAAACCTAGATTATGAATCGTGGCAATTTGTTTTCCTAAGTATTCATTAGCAGCAAATAAGTGACGTAAATAGGATTTAGAATATTCGGTATCTACAAAAGTAATTCCCATTTCATCTATTGGAGAAAAATCAGCTTCCCATTTTTTATTTTTGATATTGATAGTTCCATTGGCAGTGAATAACATTCCGTTTCTTGCATTACGGGTTGGCATTACACAATCAAACATATCAATTCCTAAAGCAATATTTTCAAGAATATTAATAGGTGTTCCTACTCCCATCAAATATCGCGGTTTGTCTTCTGGAAGAATTTCGCAAACTACATCGGTCATCGCATACATTTCTTCGGCTGGTTCTCCAACAGAAAGTCCGCCAATAGCATTTCCTTGCTGACCCGAATTAGCAATATATTCGGCTGATTGTCTTCTTAAATCTTTATACGTACTTCCTTGAACAATTGGGAAAAAAGTTTGTTCATAGCCGTATTTAAAAGGCAATTTATCCAAATGATTGATACAACGATCCAACCAACGGTGTGTCATGTGCATCGAACGTTTGGCATAGTTATAATCACAAGGATAAGGGGTACATTCATCAAATGCCATAATAATGTCGGCACCAATGGTACGCTGAATCTCCATTACATTTTCAGGTGTAAAAAAATGGTACGAACCGTCAATATGCGATTTGAACTTCACCCCTTCTTCTTTAATTTTCCGGTTAGACGAAAGCGAATACACCTGATAACCTCCAGAATCAGTTAAAATATTACGATCCCAATTCATGAACTGGTGCAATCCTCCCGCTTTTTCTAAAATTTCAGTTTGCGGACGCAAATACAAATGATAGGTATTCCCCAAAATAATGTCCGGATTGATATCATTTTTCAATTCGCGTTGGTGTACTCCTTTCACAGAAGCTACCGTCCCAACGGGCATAAATATAGGGGTTTCAATTACACCGTGATCAGTAGTAATACTTCCAGCTCTTGCTTTCGATTGAGGATCTTTTTGTAATAAATCAAACTTCATATTGGCTTTTTTCAGTCGGCAAAGATAGGCTAATTTGAATCCTTTTTAAAAAATTTTCCCAAATTGAATTTATAAAACCATTCAAACACTTATTTTTGCGCTATGGCAAGAAAAAATACAGACAAAGTTGTCTTTCATCAAATAAAAGTCCTTGATGCTGGTGCAAAAGGCGTATCGGTAGCAAAAGCGCCCGACGGAAAAGTAATTTTTATCCCTAATGTAGTTCCTGGAGACGTAGTGGATGTGCAAACATTCAAGAAACGCAAGGCATTTTACGAAGGAAAAGCAGTGAAGTTTCACGAACTTTCAGAACATCGAATAGAACCTATTTGCGAACATTTTGGTGTTTGTGGCGGTTGTAAATGGCAAAATATGAAGTATAGCCAACAATTGTTTTACAAACAAAACGAGGTGAAAAACCATTTGCAACGCATTGGAAAAATTGAACTTCCTGAATTTGAACCTATTTTAGGTTCAGAAAAACAGTTCTTTTACAGAAACAAAATGGAATTTTCGTTTTCCAATAGCCGTTGGCTAACTGAAAAAGAAATAGAAAGCGCTGAAGATTTAGGCAATAGGAATGCTTTAGGATTTCACATTCCAAAAATGTGGGACAAAATATTAGACATCAATAAATGTCATTTGCAAGAAGATCCTTCTAATGCTATCCGTAATGAAATCAAGGCTTTCGCTAATGCCAATGGATTGACTTTCTTCAACCCGAGAGCACACGAAGGTTTGTTGCGTACATTAATGCTTCGTACTGCTTCGACTGGAGAGATTATGCTGTTGATTCAGTTTTTTGAAGATGACAAAGCCAATAGAGAATTAATTTTAGATCACATCTACGAAAAATTCCCGCAAATCACCTCGTTACAATTTGTTGTAAACAATAAAGCGAACGACACTTTATACGATACCAACATTCAACTATACAAAGGCCGCGATTACATTTTAGAAGAAATGGAAGGTTTGAAATTTAGCATTAATGCCAAATCTTTTTATCAAACTAATTCAGATCAAGCCTACGAATTATACAAAATAACCCGAGATTTTGCAGGACTTACAGGAAATGAAACTGTATATGATTTATATACAGGAACAGGAACTATAGCGCAATTTGTATCTAAAAGAGCTAAAAAAGTAATTGGCGTAGAAAGCGTTCCTGAAGCGATTAGTGATGCTAAAGCCAATGCCAAACGCAATGAAATTACCAATTGCGAATTCTTTGTTGGAGATATGAAAGTAGTCTTTAACGAAAGTTTCATCGCGCAACACGGTAAACCAGATGTAATCATCACTGACCCACCAAGAGACGGAATGCATAAAGATGTTATTGAACAAATTCTGAAAATTGAGCCTCAAAAAGTCGTTTATGTAAGTTGTAACTCGGCTACACAAGCACGTGACTTGGCTCTAATGGATGAAAAATACAAAGTAACCCGTGTACGTCCTGTGGATATGTTCCCGCAAACTCATCACGTGGAAAATGTTGTACTTTTGGAGAAACGATAATCAAATGAAAAAAGGAATCTTTCTATTAGTTGTCTTCGTATCCATCTTTTTCTCTAGTTGTGAAAAAGACGATATTTGTGATGCTAATACTGTAACTACGCCTCGATTGGTTCTTAGCTTTTATGACATTAATAACCCTAGTGTTTTAAAGTCGGTAACGAAGTTAAAAGTTATAGGAGAAGGAATGACAGAAGGGATTATTTTTAGTCCTACTGCAGTAGGAGATTTAAAATATGTAACTAGTGGCAGTACGATTGCTATTCCGTTAAAAGTGGATCAAGATGTAACTACTTACAATCTAGTTTTCAATTCGGGTAACACTAATCCGACTCTGGTATTTACCGATAAAATCCAAATTAATTATACTAGAACCAATGTGTTTGTTTCGAGAGCTTGTGGTTATAAAACCATCTTTACCTTAAAACCAACCAATCCTATAATTCATACGGCAGTTCCAACAACAGCTGACAAATGGATGCAATATATTTCAGTAGAAAAATCAAACATAGAAAATGAAAATGAAACACATCTTAAAATATTTTTCTAGTCTTTGTTTTTTGCTGATACTAAGCTTGGCACAAGCACAAGAAAAAGCTACTATAAACCCAAATCTAGAAACAGTAGCTCAAGAACAATCTGAAGATAGTATTCCGGTAAAAAAAGACCGTTACGGACTTCGCGTAGGGGTAGATTTGTTCAAATTAACTCGTGGTTTTTATGACAAAAACTACCAAGGAATTGAGCTTACTAGTGACTTTAGATGGAATAAAAAATACTTTTTAGCTGCCGAAGTCGGAAACGAAAACAAAACCACCGAAGACGACCGATTAACCACAAATAGTAAAGGTTCGTACTTGAAAGCGGGATTCGATTACAATATGTATGAAAATTGGCTGGACATGGAAAATAGTATATCGGTAGGTTTACGCTATGGTTTCAGCACTTTCAGTGAAGAACTGAATAGCTACAAAATCTACAATGCACATCCGTATTGGGGGGAACTACCTGCCATTCCTGCCAGTGAAAAATTTAGTGGACTAAGCGCTAGTTGGCTGGAGGTTGTCACCGGAATGAAAGCCAAAATGTTCAATAATGTTTTTGTTGGATTTAGTGTGCAATTAAAAACCTTGATTACCAACAAGAAACCTGACGGGTTTGATAATTTTTATATTCCTGGATTCAACAGAACGTACAATGGTAGTTTTGGAATTGGTTTCAACTACAGTGTTACTTACTTTATTCCGCTTTATAAAAAGAAAGTAATCTCTAAATAGCTAGCCTTTGGCGAAAGCCAAAAAGATTACAATTCCTTTATCCCTTTAATAAAAAGCCAAGACATGAATAATTTTTCGCCGTCTCGTGTTTTCACTGCTTGGAATTTTGGCGAAAGAATGGTGCCTACTACAAAAGCCGTAAACGGAACAAACAAACCTGTCAAATCAGTGTATTTGAAAATCAAATAGCGAAAAGAGATAAACAAGATAGCAAAACTACCCAACTGATATAAAAAGGCTCTTAATTGTAATTTAGTCATGAGGTAAATATTTTAGTCTTTATCTGCTATTTGAAATTTAGTTCGTTTGCTTCCTTCGTACATTTCGTATTTCACTAATCGAGCTTCCAAACTCGCATTGAACAATTTAATTTTGCGAGAGGGTTTCAATCCTACAAACTTCAAGGCTTCTAAATTGGCTGTAATAAACCAAGCGTTGGTTCCAGGATAGCTCTTTTTCAAAGTATCACCGATATTTTTATAAAACTCTTCCATGTGAATATCCAATCGTTCATCATACGGCGGATTGAAAACCATATGTAATTTTCCTTGAGAGTTCTTTTCGGTATCAAAAAAATTCTCTTCTGCAATACTCACATAATCTTCCAAGTTGGCATTTCGAATATTGTCTTTAGCTTTACTCACAGCACTTGGCGCCTTATCGTATCCTTTTATGGTGTAATGAAATTCTTTTACTTTTTTCATTAAACTGTTCACAATTTGGTCAAACAAATCATTGTCCCAGTCGTTCCATTTTTCGAAAGCAAATTCTTTACGGTTAATATTGGCTGGGATATTACACGCAATCATAGCGGCTTCCGCCAAGAAAGTTCCAGATCCACACATGGGATCTAAAAAATCGCTTTGTCCTTCCCAACCCGAAAGTAACAAAATTCCTGCTGCCAAAACCTCATTAATAGGTGCAATGTTCGTTGCAGTTCTATAACCACGTTGGTGCAATGAATTCCCAGAAGTATCTAACGCTACCGACACTTGGTCTTTCCCAATATGGATGTTGATTCGTAAATCTGGGAAAACTTTATCGATACTTGGACGTTGTCCTGTTCTTTCTCTGAATTGATCTACAATCGCATCCTTACATTTTTGAGAAACAAATTCAGAATGGTTAAAATGATCCGAATGTACCGTAGCATCAATCACAAAAGTCTGATTGGCATTCAAATATTTTGACCAGTTGATTCCTGAAATTCCTTTGTATAAGGCATTTTCATTATTGGCTCTAAAAGTATAAATAGGTTTTAAAATTTTCAAAGCCGTTCGCAATGACAAATTGGCTTTGTACATAAACCCTTTATCGCCTTTAAAACTGACCATTCTAATCCCTTGTTCTACATCTTGTGCGCCTAAAGCCTGTAATTCTTTGGCTAATATCTCTTCAAAACCAAAAAAGGTTTTGGCAATCATTTTAAAATTTTCTTCCATTTTTTCTATTCTATTCCACCGCTTTCGTTTTGTTTTTGTTGCAGCAGTAAGTAAAAAACCATTTATTGAATTTTGAATCCAAATAATAGGGTTATTTTGCGCAAAAATACACTAAATTTGTGGACTTGAATTAATTGAAAAAGAATAAATGTCTGAAGATTCTAAACCAGCTGTAATAGCTACTCAAAAGCCCACTCAAAACTGGTTTGCTTCCTGGTTTGATACGCCGTATTACCATATTTTATACAAGGAACGCAATTACCGTGAAGCACAGATTTTCATGGATAATTTGACGCATTACCTTAATCTTCCCGAAAAAGCCAAAGTATTGGACTTAGCGTGTGGAAAAGGGCGTCATGCTATTTATTTAAACCAATTGGGTTTTGACGTTATTGGGGCTGATTTGTCTGAAAACAGCATTGCCGAAGCCAGTAAAAACGCTAACATCAGTTTGCACTTTCAAGTGCATGATATGCGTGAAAAAATGGAGGATCAATTTGATGCCATTTTCAATTTATTTACCAGTTTTGGTTACTTTGAAAATGATGCCGACAACTTAAAAACGCTTATTGCCATCAAAGAAAGTCTGACCGAACATGGTTTTGCTGTCATTGATTTCATGAACGTGAATCAAGTAATCGCTAATTTAGTTCCAGAAGAAACTAAAACAGTAGAAGGTATTGATTTCCATATCCAACGCTATGTGAAAGACGGTCATATTTACAAAGAAATTGACTTTGAAGATCAAGGTGAATCTTTTCACTTTACCGAAAAAGTACAAGCGTTGACATTGCAAGATTTTCAAGCTATGATGGAAGAAGCAGGTATTTATTTATTGGATATCTTTGGGGATTATAAATTGAAGAAATTCCATAAAACCGAAAGCGAACGATTAATCATGATTTTTAAATAATGAACTATCTTTTACCCTTACTTTCTGTATTGATAGGTTACATTTTTGCTTTGGTTTTCCAACCAAAAGACAAAGCAAAACTCAAATTACTTTTGGCATTCAGCGGCTCTTTTTTATTGTCGTTGACCGTAATTCATTTACTACCCGAAATTTACGAAAGTAAAAACGGCCGTATCGGATTATTCATTATGGTGGGGATTTTGTTCCAAATTATCTTAGAATATTTCTCTCAAGGCGCCGAACATGGTCACGTACACGGTCATTCTAAAATGAATCATATTCCATGGTTTTTGTTTATCAGTCTTTGTATTCACGCACTAGCCGAAGGATTTCCTGTGGGACATCATCACGATTTGGCTTTGGGAATTGCCATTCACCACTTACCTATTGCGATCATTTTAACGACTTTCTTTATCAATGCTAATTTGGATAAAAAAGCCATTTTTCTATTCATGATTACCTTTGCGGTCATGACACCATTAGGAACAATTCTTTCGGATTATTTACCGCTATTGAACGCCTATTATACCGAAATCACCGCCATCGTTATTGGGATTTTATTTCATATTTCATCCACCATCATCTTTGAAAGTAGCGAAGGCCATAAATTCAATATCGCTAAAATATCGATGATTGTATTGGGATTTGCCTTGGCGTATTTTATATAATATTTTTAATTTTAAAGTAAATAGCCCCACATAAAAATAAAAACAAATGACTTTTACTAAAACTACAGAACAAGCATCAAAATACGAACATTTAGAAAAAATGTCAGTACAAGAATTATTGTTCAACATCAATCAAGAAGACCAAACGGTGCCATTGGCTGTAGCCAAAGCATTGCCTTCTATTGAAGCATTAGTAGCTCAAATTGTGGATAAGATGAAACTGGGAGGCCGATTGTTTTATATTGGAGCTGGTACTTCGGGGCGTTTAGGAATTGTAGATGCTTCTGAGTGTCCACCTACTTTTGGAGTTCCTTTTGACTTGGTCAACGGAATCATTGCGGGTGGTGATCAAGCTATTCGCCGTGCGGTTGAAAATGCCGAAGACAATGCCACACAAGCTTGGATTGACTTGCAAGAGTGCTCTATCAACTCTAATGATGTGGTAATCGGAATTGCAGCTTCGGGAACAACTCCTTATGTTATTGGCGGTTTGCAAACTTGTAACGAAAATAACATCATCACGGGAAGTATTTCTTGCAATACTGGAAGTCCGCTTTCGCAAACGGCTCAATTTCCAATTGAAGTAATTGTTGGGCCCGAATTTGTAACTGGAAGTTCGCGAATGAAAGCAGGAACAGCACAAAAATTAGTATTGAATATGATTTCTACAGCTACTATGATTCAGCTGGGGAAAGTCAAAGGGAATAAAATGGTCGACATGCAATTGAGCAATGCTAAATTAGTGGATCGTGGCGTTAAAATGATTATGAGCGAAATTCCTGTTTCGTATGAAGAAGGAAGCCAATTATTAAGTCAGATGGGTAGCGTGCGAAAAGCGGTAGATTTTTATAATGCACAAAAACACTAAATTATGGCAACCAACAAAGACCTTTTGGCGAAAGCCCTAAAATACCTGTCAGGTGCTTTACCATTATTGTTTATAGGTCCTGCTGTCATTCATAATGCGTTTATGAATCAAAAAAATAATTGGCATTATTTGATTTTAGCCATTGGAATTGGCTTATGTATCTTTGGAGTATATTGTCTATTTGTCGGATTAAAAACGATTATGAAAAGTTTATTCAACGACTAATGGAAAACCTCATCAACATCCAAAAAACCTTTGAAAAAGTAGTTGTGCTCAACGGCCGAATCAATCATCGAGAATTTGAAGATTGTATTTTCAAAAACTGTGATTTTTCCAATTCCGATTTAAGTAACAATACCTTTATGGATTGTGAATTCATTGATTGCAATCTGTCAATGGTTCATTTTACAGGAACCAGTTTAAAAACGGTTCACTTCAAAAATTGCAAATTATTAGGTATTCATTTTAATACCTGTACTGATTTTTTATTCCAAGTGAGTTTTCAAGATTGTGTTTTGGATTATGCTTCGTTTGCCAATAAAAAAATGCCTAAAACGAATTTCTCTACTTGTTCGATGAAAGAAACTGCCTTTATAGGTACGCAGTTAAACAATGGCGTTTTTGATAATTGTAATCTAGATAACGCTATTTTTAACGATAGTCAGTTAGCGGGTGCTGATTTCAGAACCGCTTATAATTACAACATTGATCCCGAATTCAACCCGATGAAAAAAGCTAAATTTTCAGCTCAAGGTATTGTGGGACTTTTGGATAAATACGATATAAAAATAGATTAAATGAAAAATACAATTGCTTTACTTTGTTTACTTTCTCTAGCCTCTTGTTACACTACCGAACACAATTGCAAAGATTTCAAAACAGGAAAATTTAAATTTGAACATGAGGTTGACGGTGTCAAAAAAACTACTTTTTTTGAACGCAATGACAGTATTGAAGTTGAAACTTTTGATGGAAAAACAGATACTGCAACCGTGCGTTGGATTAGCGACTGTGAATATGTATTGCGAAAAAGACATCCCAAAAACAATCAAGAAAAAAATGCTATTAGCATGAAGATTTTGACCACCTCAAAAAATTCCTATACCTTTGAATTCGGAATGGTGGGAATTGACACCAAACAGCGTGGTACGGTTACTAAAGTTGGAGAAATCAACACTAAATAAATATAACACTTAACTCAATAAAATGGAAGTATTTTTAAATCCAGACGCTTGGATTGCTCTTTTAACCTTAACGTTTTTAGAAATTGTCTTAGGAATAGATAACATCATTTTTATTTCAATTGCAACAGGTAAATTACCCATCGAAAAACGCAAAAGAGCGACCAAAATAGGAATGTTTTTAGCTATGTTCATGCGTATTGCCCTTTTATTTGGAATCAATTTATTAATCCAAATGAAAGAGCCCTGGTTTCGTATTGATTTCAGTTGGTTCTCTGCTGGCATCACTGGTCAAAGCGTCATTTTACTATTAGGTGGTTTATTCTTAATTTACAAAAGCACGAATGAAATTCGTGAAAAAGTAGATGAGAGAGGTGAAGAAGAAAAAGAAATTAAAGACGCCGCTACCAGATCCTTTCAAAATGTAATTTTACAAATTATTATGATTGACATTGTGTTCTCATTTGATAGTATTCTTACAGCAGTTGGTATGACCAATGGTGTTGAAGGTGCCTTGTATATTATGATTACCGCTGTAGTCATCTCTGTATTCATTATGATGCAATTTGCAGTACCTGTAGGGACTTTTGTAAACAAACATCCTTCTATACAAATTTTAGGTTTGGCTTTCTTAATTTTAATTGGGATGATGCTACTTACCGAAAGTGCGCACTTATCTGACGCTTTAATCTTTGGGAATCATGTAACGCCACTTCCTAAAGGCTATTTGTATTTTGCCATTACTTTCTCTTTGGTCGTAGAAATGATCAATATGAAAATCAAGAAAAAATAATTACTTTTTAAGAATAAAAAAAAGCTCCTTAAAAAGGAGCTTTTTTTTATTCTAAGCTTAACGTGATTTGACCATCGTCATCAGTATCTGTTGGAATATCTTCCAACTCACCTTCTTCTCCTGTAGTAGCAGTTTCTTCCACTTCTTCTTCTGGTTCTTCAAAAGGCAAAGACTCCAATAGATTCACCTGTTTCAGCTTATCAGTAGTCAATTGATTTCCTATTGCTTTAATTCCTTTTACTGCTATGAATTGTTCCAAATCAACCGTTTGGTTCTCTTTTTGAATGCCTTTCACTTTCGTAAAAACAATTTCTGCCATTGGACGCCAATCAGTTGAAACAATTTCTAACTGTGATTTCTCATGTTCTGTAATAAAGAGTTCTTCTTTATTCTCATTTTCCACTAAGAAACGTTTTACAAAATAACGTTCTTTTTCTCCGTCATAATAAATGGTAGAAATAGGTTTCTTCGGATTCCATTTTTCCAACACAATCATGTCTTCGTCAAAATGGGTCGTCAGTTCTGGAATTATCGTTTTCAGCTTACCTGTTTGATTGATAATCAACAAACGATCATTCGGTTTAAATTCGCCTAATAATTCGCCACGACCGTCTACATTCAATCGTTGGACCGTATCATCAAACCACACTTTTCTTGGACGCAAAGTCGAAATTCCTTTTTCCTTCAACTCAATTTTCTTGATTGGGTATTTAGAAACGGTATTTCCTCTCGAAGCCCTTCCTTTGATGGCGATATCAGAAAAATCTACATCCCATTTCAGCTTTTTAACGCTTCCTACTTGACGTAATAAAATGGTCACCACTTCTGCTTCTCCATTTGGATTGGCCGAAAAATACAAGACCATAGAACCTGCATTTTCTTGTGTTAAATCATAGAATTTATCACGAGTAACTCCCGAAACATTGAAACGTTTGATAAAGGTTGATCCGTTTTTACCATCTCGGTACATCATATTGTAAATAGTACGTTTGTCATTCTTGTCAAACACCGCAATATGAATGATATCCTTGCCAATGAATTTCTTTTCGTCGACTTTGGTAATCATCATTTTTCCATCTCGAAGAAAAACAATTACATCATCAATATCAGAGCAATCGGCAACGTATTCGTCTTTCTTAAGTCCAGTTCCTAAGAACCCTTCTTCTCTATTGACATATAATTTTGTGTTACGTAAAACCACTTTAGTAGCTTCGATTGTATCAAAACTACGCAACTCGGTTTGGCGTTCACGTCCTTTACCGTATTTGTCTTTTAATTTTTGGAAAAAGTCAATCGTAAAATCAATAATGTTATCCAAATGATGTTTTACTTCTTCCATTTCGGTTTCCAACTTCGCAATAGCATCATCGGCTTTATCCGAGTCAAAACGCGTGATACGAATCATTGGAATTTGCGTTAATTTTTGCAAATCATCATCATTCGTTTCTCGTACAAATGATTTTTTGAAAGGTTCAAAACGATCATACATGTATTTGTACAATGATTCTCTGTCTCCGTATAATTTGAAGTCAATGTACATTTCTTCACGAATGAAGATTTTTTCCAAAGTAGAAAAATGCCATTTATTTTCCAATTCGTCCAATTGAATTTCCAATTCACGTTTCAACAAATCCACCGTACGATGGGTAGAAATTTTCAACATTTCGGAAACACCAATAAACAAGGGTTTATTGTCTTCAATAACACAACCTAAAGGCGCTACCGAAGTTTCACAAGCAGTAAATGCGTATAATGCATCTATCATTTTATCTGGTGAAACTCCTGCCGGAAGATGAATCAAAATTTCTACCTCAGCAGCCGTGTTGTCTTCAATTTTCTTGATTTTGATTTTCCCTTTTTCATTGGCTTTCAAAATACTATCAATCAAAGTTGATGTATTAGTTGAAAATGGTATTTGAGTAATCACCAACGTTTGTTTATCCAATTGGGCAATTTTGGCACGAACACGAACACGTCCGCCGCGTAAACCATCATTGTAATTAGAAACATCGGCAATACCCGCTGTTGGAAAATCAGGATATAAGGTAAATGATTTGCCCTTCAATACTTTGATAGAACAATCAATTAATTCATTGAAATTATGAGGTAAAATTTTGGTCGAAAGACCCACCGCAATTCCCTCAGCACCTTGTGCTAACAACAACGGGAATTTTACAGGAAGATTGATAGGCTCCGCTCTACGGCCATCATACGACATACCCCATTGCGTAATTTTAGGGGAATATAAAATATCGTGTCCTAACTTACTGATTCGAGCTTCGATATAACGAGAGGCTGCAGCACTATCTCCAGTGAGAATGTTACCCCAGTTTCCTTGCATATCGATAATCAAATCTTTTTGACCAATTTGCACCATGGCATCTCCAATACTCGCATCTCCGTGTGGGTGATACTGCATCGTGTGTCCTACGATATTCGCTACTTTATTGTACCGCCCATCATCCAACTCTTTCATAGAGTGCATAATACGACGTTGCACGGGCTTAAAACCGTCTTCAATAGCCGGTACAGCACGCTCCAAAATTACATACGAAGCATAGTCCAAAAACCAATCTTTGTACATTCCGGTTACTTTCGTAATCGTGTCTTCGGGGTTTTCATTATTTTCATAAAAATGATTCCCACCAAAAGCAACGATGTCGTCAAAGCCTTCTTCGTTTTCGTTTGCCGTTATATCCAAAGAATCGTTATTCTCGTCTTCGTTTGGAATGATGTTATCTTCTTCTTCGTCTTTCATTTATGCTGAATTATTCAGTAGCTAATTATTTCTCCACCACGTCTAATTCCACCTTCAAATTATTGATGATGAACGTTTGACGGTCGGGTGTGTTTTTACCCATGTAAAACTCCAATAATGTTTCAATTGAAGTGGCTTTATCCAACATTACAGGATCCAATCGAATATCGGCACCAATAAAATGCTTGAACTCGTCTGGCGAAATCTCTCCTAATCCTTTGAATCGGGTAATTTCTGGTTTGGGTTTTAATTTTTCAATGGCGTTAACGCGCTCTTCATCGCTGTAACAATAAATCGTTTCTTTCTTGTTTCGCACACGGAATAAAGGCGTTTGCAAAATATACAAATGACCGTCTTTGATTAACTCTGGGAAAAATTGCAAGAAAAACGTAATCAACAACAAGCGAATGTGCATTCCATCGACATCGGCATCAGTAGCGATGACAATGTTGTTGTAACGCAGGTCTTCCATGGATTCTTCAATATCCAAAGCCGCTTGAAGCAAATTAAATTCTTCGTTTTCGTACACGATTTTCTTGGTCATTCCGTACGAATTCAAAGGCTTACCACGCAAACTAAAAACCGCTTGCGTATTCACATCACGTGATTTGGTAATGGAACCCGAAGCCGAATCCCCCTCGGTAATAAACAAGGTACTTTCTAAATAACGTGGGTTTTTAATGTCGGGCAAATGCACGCGACAATCACGTAGTTTTTTATTGTGTAAACTCGATTTTTTAGCACGGTCTTTGGCTAATTTTCGAATACCTGATAGTTCTTTACGCTCTCTTTCGGCTTGTAGAATCTTACGCAACAACAAATCGGCAACTTCTGGATTTTTATGCAAGAAGTTATCTAATTTGGTCGTAATAAAATCGTGCACAAAAGTTCGCACGGTTGGCCCATTCGGACCAATATCGGTTGAACCTAATTTGGTTTTCGTTTGACTTTCAAAAACAGGCTCCTCTACTTTGATGGACACTGCCGAAACAATTGATTTTCGAATATCCGAAGCCTCAAAACCTTTGTTGTAATATTCACGAATAGTTTTTACAACTGCTTCTCTAAAGGCATTCAAATGCGTACCTCCTTGAGTGGTATTTTGTCCGTTGACAAACGAATGGTACTCTTCTGAATACTGCGATTTACTGTGCGTTAACGCAATTTCAATATCCTCTCCAATCAAATGAATAATAGGATATACTGAATCTTCTTCGGTAATGGTTTCTTCTAACAAATCTTTCAATCCGTTATCCGAATAGTATTTTTCGCCGTTATAGTAAATGGTCAATCCGGTGTTGAGGTAACAATAGTTCTTCAACATTTTTACTACATACTCGTTACGGTATTTGTAATTTTTGAAAATCTGCTCGTCGGCAATGAAGGCCACTTTCGTTCCTTTACGTTTGGTAGATTCTTGTACTTCTTCTTCCAAAACCAAATTACCTGCCGAGAATTCAGCCGCTTTTTGTTGGTTATCACGAACGGATTCTACACGGAAATAATTCGACAAGGCATTCACCGCTTTGGTACCTACCCCGTTCAAACCTACTGATTTCTTAAAGGCTTTGGAATCGTACTTCCCTCCTGTGTTCATTTTGGAAACCACATCTACCACTTTACCCAACGGGATTCCACGACCGTAATCGCGTACGGTTACCATTTTGTCTTTGATAGTTACCTCAATGGTTTTTCCGGCACCCATAACAAACTCATCGATGCAGTTATCAAGTACTTCCTTGAGTAAGATGTAAATACCGTCGTCTGGCGAAGAACCGTCACCCAGTTTCCCAATGTACATACCAGGACGCATACGGATGTGTTCCTTCCAGTCGAGCGAACGAATATTGTCTTCGTTGTATTGATTTTGTTCGGACATTTTAAAAAGTATCGATTTGGTGCTAATGTAAGCTAATTTGGCACAATTTAAAACAAGCCCAAGTCAAAGTTATTAAGAATGTTTTTGACAATCACTGATACGGTTGACAAACTATGATTGATGAAATCAAGAGGTAAAAAAACCGCTAAATTGCTTTAGCGGTTTTGATTGCTTCGTTCCTCGCAATGACTTTATTCGTAATAACTACACGTTAAATCTAAAGTGCATTACGTCGCCATCTTTGACTACGTATTCTTTTCCTTCCACCTTGAATTTACCTGCTTCTTTGCATTTTGCTTCAGAACCATAGTGAATAAAATCTTCGTACGAAATTACTTCGGCACGAATGAATCCTTTTTCAAAATCAGTATGGATAACTCCCGCTGCTTGTGGCGCAGTAGCTCCAATATTAATCGTCCAAGCACGAACTTCTTTCACACCTGCTGTAAAATACGTTTGTTGTTTTAATAATTTGTAAGCTGCACGAATCAAAACAGAAGCGCCTGGCTCAGTCAATCCCATATCTTCTAGGAATACTTGACGCTCTTCGTAACTTTCTAATTCATTAATATCGGCCTCAGCACCTACCGAAAGAATAATCACTTCAGCATCTTCGTCTTTTACCAATTCGCGAACTTGATCTACATATTTATTTCCGTTTACCGCTGAATTTTCATCCACATTACAAACATACAATACGGGTTTGTTGGTAATCAATTGGAAACTTTCCATTAATTCTTCCTCATCCTGATTGGCAGGCACTACAGTTCGTGCTGATTTTGCTTGCAATAACGCTTCGCGAATTCTGTTTAACAACGACTGCTCCGCTTGCGCTTCTTTATTTCCTGTTTTAGCCGCACGATTTACTTTTTCCAAACGTTTTTCAACTGTTTCTAAATCTTTCAACTGCAACTCGATATCAATCGTTTCTTTGTCACGAATAGGATTTACATTACCATCTACGTGAACAATGTTATCATTATCAAAACAACGCAACACGTGAATAATCGCGTTACATTCTCTAATATTTCCTAAGAATTGATTTCCTAAACCTTCTCCTTTACTTGCTCCTTTTACTAATCCCGCAATATCTACAATATCAACGGTTGCCATTTGTACACGCTCTGGTTTTACTAGCTCTTCTAGCTTTGCCATTCTTGAATCGGGTACATTTACTACCCCAATATTAGGCTCAATAGTACAAAACGGAAAGTTAGCACTTTGCGCTTTGGCATTAGACAAACAATTAAACAACGTTGATTTCCCTACATTTGGTAATCCTACAATTCCTGCTTTCATGATAATTTTATTTTCGAATAGTGGTCAATAACCACAAAATTTTGCAATTACTTTAATAAAGTGTGCAAATATAGAATTAAAAAAAGGTTCGTTAAACAAAAACATAGAATTCTTGCATTCTTTGTAAAATTCGCACCAGAAAAGGTTTTTTACCTACTATTTTTTAAAAAATTAGTATCTTGCACTCGATTTAAACCAAATAAAAACCAAACCAAATTAGTTATGAAAAAGTATAGCTTACTTTTATTGTTATTCAATTTGACTTGTCTTTTTGCGCAAGAAAACACCAATTCTAAAGCGCAAGAATTAAAAGAAGTTCAAATTGTAGGTTCTAGAAATACGAAACGAACAGTAGTGAATTCTGCTGTGCCTATTGACGTTATTAACGTTAAAGATGTAACCACACAAAGTGGTAAATTAGAAATCAACGAATTATTACAATACGTTGCACCTTCATTTAATGCCAACAAGCAATCAGGGTCTGATGGAGCCGACCACGTTGATCCGGCCTCTTTAAGAGGAATGGGACCTGACCAAACTTTAGTTTTAATTAACGGTAAAAGAAGACACCAATCTTCTTTAATCAATTTATTCGGAACAAGAGGTCGTGGAAATACTGGAACGGATTTGAATGCTATTCCTGCATCAGCTATCAAAAGAATTGAAATTTTGAGAGATGGAGCGGCGGCACAATACGGTTCAGATGCGATTGCAGGAGTTATTAATATTGTATTGAATGACAATATCGACCAATTAACAGGTTCGGTTAGTTATGGCGCATTCAACACCAATGCACAAGGCAACTTTTTACCAGGAACAACTAATACTAAAAATTACTTTTTAGATCAAAATGGAAATGGAAACACTGTTGGAAAATACAAAAATTTTGACGGTCAATCACTAAAAGTAGGAGCTAATTACGGAACTGCTTTGGGTAAAAAAGGTGGATTTGTAAACTTCACTGGAGAATACCTAAACAAAGAAAAAACATTGCGTCCGGGATATGATTTCAGAAAAGGTTTTGGAGAAGCTGGAATTCAAGGTTTCAACTTCTTTGGAAATATGATATTACCTATTTCTGACAAAACAGAATTCTATGCTTTTGGAGGAAGAAACTACAGAGACACTGATGCCTATGCTTTTACCAGAAATGACGGAGAAAGAGTAGTAGAGTCTATTTACCCTGGAGGATATACTCCAAGAATCACTTCAAAAATTATTGACAATTCAATTGCTGCAGGTTTTAGAACTAAAACAGCAAGTGGTTGGAAAATTGATTTGAGTAATACTTTTGGAAAAAACCTTTTCCACTATTACATTAAAGGAACACTTAACGCTTCTTTGGAAGGAGCTTCTCCGACTCAATTTGACGCAGGAGGACACAGTTTAAGTCAAAATACTACCAATTTAGACTTCTCTAAAAACTACGATTCTGTATTAAACGGAATGAACTTAGCTTTTGGTGCAGAATTCAGAACAGAGCAATTTAGCATTTTTGCTGGAGAGGTTGGTTCATACGCCACTTATGACACCCACGGTTTACCAATTACAAATCCTTTGACTCAAACAGCACCGACTGATGCTATTTCAGGAGAATTAAGACCTGGAGGCTCTCAAGGTTTCCCTGGATATAGTCCTGCAAATGAAATAAAGAAAAATCGTAGTAACGTATCTTTATATACTGATGCTGAATTTGATGTAACTAAAAGTTTATTAGTAAGTACAGCCGTTCGTTATGAAAATTACAGTGATTTTGGAAGTACTTTGAACGGAAAAATTGCTGCTCGTTTAAAAGCGACTGACAATATTAATTTCAGAGGATCATTAAGTACTGGATTTAGAGCACCTTCATTGGCACAGGTATATTACAATCTACACTTTACCAACTTTAGTTCTGCAGGTGCTACTGAGGTTCTTCTTGCTCCAAATGACAGTCCTGTAACTCAGGCTTTTGGAATTAAAAAATTGAACGAAGAAAAAGCCGTAAATGGATCTTTAGGTGTGACTGCTAATTTTGGAGCATTTACAGCTACCGTTGACGGGTACTTTATTAATGTAAAAGACAGAATCGTATTAACTGGTTATTTCGATGCTTCTGCATTGAATCTTGGTGTTTCTGCGGCTCAGTTTTTCACCAATGCAGTAGATACTAAAACAGCAGGTGTTGACTTAGTATTGGCTTGGAAAAAAACAATCGGCGAATCACGATTTGGAGCTACATTAGTAGGCAACATCAATGATATGTCAATTACTAATATAAAAAATGGTAGTTTAGACGAAGGTACTTTCTTTGGAAAAAGAGAAAAAGCATTCTTATTAGCTTCTGCTCCAAAAAGCAAATTTGGTTTGAACTTGAATTACTCAAGAAAAAAATTAGATGCAGGTATGGCTTTCACTCGTTTCAGCAAAGTAGTATTATATGATTATGCTGACGAAGAAGATGTATATTCTGCAAAAGTGGTTACTGATTTAACTGTTGGATACAAATTATCTAAACAATTAAAATTAAGTGTTGGAGCTAACAACTTGTTTAACATCTATCCAGACAAACAAGATGAGCAAGGAAATACTGAAGCTGGTGGTTACTGGGATGCTGTTCAAATGGGATTCAGCGGAGCGTATTACTATACTAGATTAGGATTTACTTTCTAATTCAACTTCTTAGAAACAAAAAAATCCTGAGCAATTGCTCAGGATTTTTTTTATAATACAGTTTAAAAAAAATTATTCGTTATGTAAGAACGCTTGTCTGTTCAACAACGTTTCTTCAGACTCTACGTGATTCTCATCAGGAATACAACAATCCACAGGACAAACTGCCGCACACTGTGGCTCATCATGAAATCCTTTACATTCGGTACATTTCCCAGGAACAATGTAATATACATCATCCGAAATTGGCGTTTGAGCCGCATCTGAATCTACTTCCGTTCCATCAGGTAAAATTACTTTACCTGTTAGTTTTGTTCCGTCTTTATATCTCCAGTCATCAGCTCCTTCGTAAATTGCAGTATTTGGACATTCTGGTTCACAAGCCCCACAATTGATACATTCATCTGTAATTATAATTGCCATATTTTCTAGTCTTAAAGTTTGTAAGTCTAAAGTCTTGAGTTGCCTTATTGACTTTCGGCTTATTTATGCTTATTTTTGTGCAAAATTACAATCAAAACCATTCATAAACAAACATTATGGACTTAGAAACAAAAAAAAATGTTTTTGTTACATTAGGACGCTTTTTAAATCAGTTCGCAGAAGACAATTCCACTACCGATTCTAGCGTTCCTCAAAACGATTTATTTTTTGACAACTTTGTTCAATTAATCCATTTGTCACAATCGCATAATGGATGGTATACTCCAGAGCAAGTCTATTTTTCTATACAATCTTGGGCCAAAGCCTTAACGTCAGCAAATTTAAATCAATGGACATCAGCTTATGATTTCACAACTACTGAATCCAAAACCATTGCATTAATTCTGGCAGGAAATATTCCGTTGGTTGGATTTCACGATTTCATATCTGTTTTAATGGCTGGGCATAATGTTTTGGTAAAAACGTCATCAAACGACCAACACTTATTGCCTTTTTTAGCAAAATACCTTATCGCTATTGAATCTCAATTGGCCAATAAAATCACATTTATTGATGGAAAATTAGAAAATTTTGACGCCGTTATTGCCACAGGAAGTAACAACACAGCACGTTATTTTGAATATTATTTTAAAGACAAGCCTTCTATTATTCGGAAAAATAGAAATTCAGTTGCCGTTTTAAATGGAGAAGAAACCAAAGAACAACTCATCGCTTTAGGCGAAGATATTTTTCGTTATTTTGGACTAGGTTGTCGTAATGTTTCCAAACTTTTTGTTCCTAAAGGCTATACATTTGACGCCTTTTTTGAAGCTATTTTTGAATACCAAGACGTGATTCATTATGAAAAATATGCTAATAATTACGACTATAATAAAGCAGTTTTTTTAATGAGTAATTACAAGTTATTGGATAACGGATTTTTGACCCTAAAAGAAGACACAAACCACGCTTCTCCTATTTCTAGTGTGTTTTATGAATACTACGACACCCTTGCTGAGGTAGAGAAAAGATTCGAAACAGAAGCCGATTCAATTCAGTGCATTGTGAGTAACAATTTAGTCAAAAATAGCATCCAATTCGGGCAGACACAACGTCCTCAATTATGGGATTATGCTGATAATGTCGATACTATTTCGTTTTCGTTAACAATAAAGTAAAAAATTGTTTAAATATTTCTGATTATTTAACGGTTTTTAAAGTCTGATTACCGAAATTTGCACTTTTAAATTTTGGAACAAACAACAACCATGAAAAAACACAACTACAGCGCAGGACCTTGTATCTTACCACAAGAAGTTTTTGAAAAATCAGCACAAGCCATTTTGGATTTCAATAATTCAGGTTTATCTATTTTGGAAATATCGCACAGAAGCAAAGATTTCGTTGCGGTAATGGATGAAGCCAGAGCATTAGTTCTTGAATTATTAGGTTTAGAAGGTAAAGGATACCAAGCACTTTTCCTTGCAGGAGGAGCTAGTTTAGAGTTCTTAATGGTTCCTTATAACTTGATGAAAGAAAACGGAAAAGCAGCGTATTTGGATTCTGGAACTTGGGCATCTGCCGCAATTAAAGAAGCAAAATATTTTGGAGAAACTGTTGTTGTAGCTTCATCAAAAGAACAAAATTACAATAATGTACCCAAAGGATATACCATTCCTGCTGACGCAGATTATTTCCACTGTACAAGTAACAATACTATTTTTGGAACTCAAATGAAAGAAATTCCAACTACTAACATTCCTGTAGTTTGCGATATGAGTTCTGATATTTTCTCACGTCAATTGGACTTTTCTAAATTTGACATTATCTATGCTGGAGCTCAAAAAAACATGGGGCCTGCTGGAACAACTTTAGTGGTTATCAAAGAAGAAATCTTAGGTAAAAACGGAAGAGAAATCCCTAGTATGTTAGATTATGCAAAACACATTAAAGCAGAAAGTATGTACAATACACCTCCTGTTTTCCCAGTGTATGCATCTTTACTAACATTACAATGGTTGAAAAAACTTGGTGGAATTGCCGCTATCGAAAAAATCAACAATGCTAAAGCGGAATTGCTTTACAACGAAATTGATAGAAATCCATTATTCAAAGGAGCTGCAGTGGTAGAAGATCGTTCTAATATGAATGCTACTTTCTTATTGAACAACCCGGAACACGCACCAATTTTTGATGCTATGTGGAAAGAAGCTGGAATCTCTGGATTGCCAGGTCACCGTTCAGTAGGTGGCTACAGAGCGTCTATGTACAATGCTATGCCAATTGAAAGCGTACAAGTATTAGTTGACGTAATGCAAGCTTTGGAAAAAGCGGTATAAAAATTAAAATAAATTAATATGAGGATGAGATTACTTCGTTCCTCGCAATGACATAAAAAAATGAAAGTATTAGCGAATGACGGAATTTCTAAAAGTGGAATTCAAGCATTAGAAAAAGGTGGATTTGAAGTGATTACTACTAAAGTAGCACAAGAACAAGTGGCTAACTTTATTAACGAAAATAATGTAAGTGTTATTCTAGTTCGTAGTGCAACTAAAGTTCGTAAAGACATTATCGATGCTTGTCCTGGTATCAAAATCATCGGTCGTGGTGGTGTTGGAATGGATAACATTGATGTTGAATATGCTAAAAGCAAAGGAATCAATGTAATCAACACACCTGCTTCTTCTTCAGAATCAGTTGCTGAATTGGTTTTTGGTCATTTGTTTAATGGAGTTCGTTTCTTACACGATTCCAACAGAAATATGCCTTTAGAGGGAGATGCTAATTTTGAAGGTTTGAAAAAAGCATACGCTAACGGAACTGAATTAAGAGGTAAAACCTTAGGGATTGTAGGAATTGGACGTATTGGTCAAGCTACTGCAAAAATGGCGCTTGGTTTAGGTATGAAAGTAATTGCTGCAGATAGTTTTATTGATAAAGTAGATGTAAAAGTAGAATTCTTTGACGGACAATCAGTAACTACAACTATTGTATCGCAGTCTTTAGAATCGTTATTCAAAGAAGCTGACTTCATTTCATTACACGTTCCTGCTCAAAACGGATACATCATCTCAAAAGCTGAATTGGCTATTATGAAAGACGGTGTAGGTATTGTAAACTGTGCTCGTGGTGGTGTAATTGACGAAATTGCTTTAATCGAAGCATTAGACAGCGGAAAAGTTGGTTTTGCTGGATTAGACGTTTTTGAAAGCGAACCAAAACCAGAAATCAAAATCCTTATGCACCCAAAAATCTCTTTGACTCCTCACATTGGAGCTGCTACAGGAGAAGCACAAGATAGAATTGGAACTGAATTAGCCCAACAAATCATTAGTATTTTAGGTTAATCTTTTTTCAACCAATACAAAAAAGGATGTCTCAAAAAGACATCCTTTTTTTATGGTTTAGTTAGCTCTAAAATGATAACTTTGTAATGCTTTAGACAATCATAATGGAAAAATTAAAACAGCGTTGGGGCATTCAATCCAATTTCCAACTGAGTATTATTTTTATCGTTTTTGCAATTACGGGGTCCACCTCGGCAATGGCTTCGAAACCTGTCTGTGTATGGCTAGGAATTACTAAAGATGATTTTGGCTTTTTCTTCACTCCTATTCGACTGCTTTTGATATTTCCATTGTACCAAGTTCTTTTAGTTAGCATTGGTTTTCTTTTTGGTCAGTTTACTTTTTTTTGGAAATTTGAAAAGAAACTCCTGCACCAAATTGGTTTGGGATTCTTGTTCAAAGAAAAATAAATCGAGCCTAAATTCTTTACCCAAATTTTTCATTTGGATAACCAAAAATCTTTGTTTCTTTGTAAAAACAAGTTCCAAATGATACAAGCGAAAAACCTACATAAATTTTACGACCAATTAGAAGTGCTAAAAGGTGTGGATTTGCACATTCAAAAAGGAGAAATCGTTTCTATTGTAGGAGCTTCTGGAGCAGGAAAAACAACCTTATTACAACTACTTGGCACATTAGACAAACCTTCAATACAAGAGGGAACAGAATTATTCATCAATGGTGAAAATGTACTAACAATGAATGACAAAACCTTATCCAAATTTAGAAACTTAAATCTGGGGTTTATCTTTCAATTCCACCAATTATTACCCGAATTTACGGCTTTAGAAAATGTATGTATTCCGGCTTTTATTGCCAATAAAAACAAACCGGAAACCGAAAAAGAAGCGAAACGATTATTGGACTATTTAGGTCTTTCACACCGTATTGACCACAAACCCAATGCTCTTTCGGGAGGAGAACAACAACGTGTAGCAGTCGCGCGCGCTTTAATCAATAAACCAGACGTTATTTTTGCCGATGAACCTTCTGGAAACCTCGACACTCATTCAGCAGAGAATTTACACCAATTGTTTTTTCAATTGCGTGACGAATTCGGGCAAACTTTTGTAATTGTAACGCACAACGAAGAACTAGCCAATATGGCGGATAGAAAATTAATCATGGTAGACGGGCAAATTAGCAATCCTTAATTGCAAAACACCATTTAATGTCTTTCAACTATGACTCATTCTGAACTAAAATCTTTTCTAGACGAAAAAGTTACTCAATACAACACCCGAGATTTTATCGATAGCGACCCCGTTCAAATTCCGCATTTATTTTCTCAAAAAGAAGACATTGAAATAGCTGGATTTTTAGCAGCAACCATTGCTTGGGGCAATCGAAAGATGATTATCAAAAATGCGCATCGCATGATGGAATTGATGGGTAATACACCTTATGACTTTATTCTTTCACATCAAGAAAAAGATTTGAAAGACTTAGAATCGTTTGTACATCGCACCTTCAACGGACAGGATTTTATTGTTTTTGTCAAAGGTTTACAACACATTTATAAAAATCACAACGGACTCGAAGCCGTTTTTGCTCAAAACCAAGAACCGTTGTCTATGCAAAAAAGCATTCACGAATTCAAGAAACTCTTTTTTGACACGAGCGACAGCGAACTGGCGAAGCAAATTCCACATGCGGCACGAACTCAAAAACACATTTCAGATCCACTGAATAATTCGGCAGCCAAACGAATTAATATGTATTTACGCTGGATGGTTCGCCAAGATAACAAAGGAGTCGATTTAGGAATTTGGAAAAGCATATCTCCTGCGGCACTCTCTTGCCCACTCGATGTCCATTCTGGCAATGTGGCTCGAAAATTAGGTTTACTGCTCCGCAAACAAAATGATGGCAAAGCGTTAGCCGAACTCGATACTCAATTGCGAATTCTAGACCCGAATGATCCTGTCAAATATGATTTTGCGTTGTTTGGATTAGGAGTGTTTGAAGGGTTTTGATTTGACTACCAAAACTTAATACACCAAAAATCCCTCTTTTTAATGTACCTTTGCACAAAATAGCAATTTATGAGCACTTTTGAGCAATTCAACCTTCCTAAATCCGTACAAAAAGCCATTGACGAATTAGGCTTTACTACGCCTACTCCCATTCAGGAAAAATCGTTTTCAGTGATTATGTCAGGCCGTGATATGATGGGAATTGCACAAACGGGAACAGGTAAAACCTTTGCTTATCTATTGCCGTTGTTAAAACTATACAAGTTTACCAATACCAACACACCAAAAATTGTGATTTTGGTACCTACCCGAGAATTAGTCGTTCAAGTGGTCGAAGAAGTAGAAAAATTAACCAAATACATGTCGGTCAACACCCTCGGAATTTACGGAGGTGTCAACATCAATACTCAGAAAAAAGCAGTTTACAAAGGTGTTGATATTTTAGTAGGGACACCCGGTAGAACGATGGATTTAGCATTGGATGCTGTAGTTCGTTTTGACGAAACTCAAAAATTAGTCATTGACGAATTTGACGAAATGCTGAATTTAGGGTTTAGAACCCAATTGACTGCTTTGCTGGCCATGATGAAAACCAAACGTCAAAACATTCTATTCTCAGCCACGATGACCGAGGAAGTAGATGCCGTTTTGAATGACTTTTTTGATTACCCAGAAGAAGTAACCCTATCTGCTTCAGGAACACCTTTAGAAAAAATTACACAAATTACCTACCAAGTTCCTAATTTCAATACCAAAGTCAATTTACTAAAACATTTATTGACTACAAATGAAAGTATGAGCCGTGTTTTGGTTTTTGTGAACAATAAAAAAATATCGGATCTACTTTTCGAAAGTATTGATGAAGAATTTGAAGGACAGTTTGGAGTAATTCACTCCAATAAGTCACAAAACTACCGTTTGAGTACGATGGCGGAATTTCAGGAAGGTAATTTACGTGGGTTAATTACGACTGATATTATGGCGAGAGGTTTGGACATTTCCAATATTACGCACGTTATCAACTTCGAAATGCCGGAACTACCTGAGTTGTACATGCACCGTATTGGACGTACGGGTCGTGCGGATGCCGAAGGAACTTCTATTAGCTTTGTTACCCCTCGTGAAGAAGAATCTTTTGTAGAGGTAGAAGTTTTAATGAACAAAGAGCTTGAAATCACTCCTTTTCCAGAAGAAGTCGAAGTTTCAATTAAGCTGATTGGCCCTGAGAAAGACCGCCAACCCGTGAAGTTTTTGATGAAAAAAGTAAAGCTTGAAGGTGATGGAGCTTATCACGATAAAGCAAAAAAGAATACCAAAGTTAATCTAGGAGGTCCATCAAAAACCAAAAAGAAAACGCACGGTTCTGTTAATCGAAACATGCTAAAAACCAGAGCGCAGAAAAAGAAGAAAAAATAATCTGGTTACCTCTAATTTCCAAAAATCAAACATACTGGCGAACATAATTCAAGGCGTTTTCCTGAGTCGGTAATAGCTCCCGAAACGGTATCTCTTTTAAAAACAACAATAGCATTTGAGTATTGATGCGCTACTAAAAGAAACTTGCCTGTTGGATCAATAGCAAAATTACGAGGTCCTTTCCCTAAAGAAGAAACTACTGATTGCAGAAGTAACTGACCATTTTTTAAGATTTTGAAAACAGAAATGGTATTGGCTTCTCCTCTATTTGAAGCGTACAAAAATTTGCCGTCAGGCGAAATATGAATGTCAGCTCCCGTAAAATTACCTTTAAAGTCTTTTGCTAAAATAGTGGTCTCTTGGATTGTATTCAATTTCCCATTGGCAAAATTAAAAACCGACAAAGCGCCATTTAATTCTTGCAGCACATACACCTTTTTCCCGTCTTTGCTAAAAGTCAGATGACGTGGTCCACTTCCTGCTTGTAATGAAATGGTACTTTTCAATTTCAAGACTTCAGTAGCTGCATAAGGATGGTATTCGTACAAATAAACCGTATCGGTTCCTAAATCAGTACTTAGCACATATTTTTTATCTGGCGAAAAATACACCATGTGTACGTGTGCACTTTCTTGACGAGGGTGAATCCCTTTTCCTTTGTGTTGTACGACTTGTTTAATGGCAGACAAACTACCATTCAATTCTTTGCCAAAAACAGCAATATTTCCTCCTGAATAATTGGCTACAATCACATTCGTATCGTCATTGATAATATAGCATGGGTCAGCACCTTGTGCCTTTTGCTGGTTCAAATTAGTTAATTTTCCACTAGCTGTATCAAATTGAAACGAACTAACAGTACTTTCTGCTCCATTTTCATTAACCGAGTAGACTCTTTTTTGGTCTTTAGAAAATGCCAAATAACTTGGGTTAATCACTTTTTCAGTCGCGTTTTTGAATACAAAATCACCCGTATTGGTGTCAAAATCGTACACATAAATTCCTTTACTGTCGCAACTATTGGTATAAGTACCTATTAATAAAGGTAGTTTTTTAGTTTGAGCTTGCGCCAAAGAAATAAGAACAACTAAAAGAAGAGTGATGCTATTTTTCATTTTAAATACAATTGAAAAGCTAAAATACACAATAATTGAAACTAATATAGATTAAATAGTAGTATTTCAAACGGCTAACTAATTTCAAATTTGTAATTTTGAATCCTACGCTGTTTAAATCAAAAGTCGATGCAATTCAAACATCCCGAAATTCTGTACTTTCTTTTTCTATTAGTAGTACCTGTTTTGGTTCATTTGTTTCAATTGCGTCGTTTTAAAAAAGAATATTTTACCAATGTTCGCTTTCTAAAAACACTTACCATCCAAAGCAGGAAAAGTTCTCTAATCAAAAAATGGATATTGCTAGCCACCCGATTATTGCTTCTAACCGCTCTGATTTTGGCCTTTGCTCAACCTTTTTCACCTTCTAAAGAAAAGTCTAAATCGCAAAAGGAGTTATATCTTATTCTTGACAATTCGTACAGCATGCAGGCCAAAGGCAAGAAAGGCGAATTACTACAACGCGCTATTCAAGAACTATTAGAAACAACTCCCGAGACCATTCATTTTTCTTTGTTGACCAATACCGAAGCATTTTGGAACACTGATATAAAGTCCATTCAAAAAGAACTTCAGAATCTACAATACAGCGCAACGCCTTTCGAATTAGATCCAATTTTAAATCAAATACAAGCTCGTCCTTCATTGTATCAAAAAGAAATTGTAATCATCTCTGATGCTATCGGTTTAGAATCAAAACAACTTACAACAATAGCTACAACGGATGTTATTTCGTTTATTGTTCCCAAAGCCGAACAGCAAAACAATCTATCCATCGATAGCGTCTTCATTCGTCAGACATTAGACAATTTCTACGAAATTGGCATCCAAGTCAGCAATCATGGAGAAAACAACCAACCCATTTCAATGGGATTATATAACCAAAACAAATTGGTTGCCAAAACGATGGTTTCCTTAAAAAAGCAAAAACAAGTCATTCCGTTTACTATTCCTAAAAAAGCATTTCATGGTTATGTCTCGCTTATTGATAACGGATTGACTTTTGACAACAACTACTATTTTAGCATTGGCGAAAGTCAAAAAACCAAAATAATAAGCATTGGTGAAGTTGCAAAAAGTTCGTTTTTATCCCGAATTTACACCAACGATGAATTTGAATACCAAAACAGTACGTTGGCGCAATTGGATTATAACCTTATAGAAAACCAAGACGCCATCGTTTTGAACGAAGTTGAAGAAATTCCGCAAGCGCTGCAAACCACTTTGCACTCATTTGTTGAGAAAGGAGGCAATCTCATTCTGATTCCTTCGGCAAAAGCATCGATTTCTAATCTCAATTCTCTTGTTCAAAAGACAGGAAATACAACCTTCAAATCGGTCAATACTACCGAAAAATTGATTACCAAAATCCATTTCAGTCATCCTGTTTTCAGAAACGTTTTTGAAAATCAAATTTCGAATTTTCAGTACCCAAAAACCAAAACATCCTTTACTATTACAAGTACAAGTCCTGCTGTTTTATCGTATCAAGATGAAAGTTCCTTTTTAGTTTCTTCCAATACAGGAGCGGGTATCGTATCTGTTTTTTCTGCTGCATTGAATAGGGAAAATTCCAATTTCCAACAATCACCTCTAATTGTACCTGTATTGTACCAATTGGCACAAAACCAAGAAAAAAATGGTGTTACTGCACTAACAATTGGCAATCCCGATTCCTATTTTGTTACAACCAATTTAGACAAAGAAGGTGTTTTAATCGTTAAAAATGAAACGGAACAATTCATCCCAATGCAACAAATTTTGAGTACCAAAGTCAAAATGGAGTTTGGAGAACATCCAAAACAGGCTGGAAATTTTGCAGTTTTCAATACCAAAAAATGGATTCAAAATATCAGTTTTAATTATAACCGAAGCGAAAGTGACTTATTTCAAAACAATGAAAAACTACTTTCTAACACGAATCAGATAGACTCCATGGCAACTGTCTTCGAACGCATTCAAAGCGAAAACAACGATAGCCAAATATGGAAATGGTTTCTTATATTTGCACTGTTATTTTTGGCAACAGAAATGGCTGTTATTCGATTCATGAAGTAAAATAGAATACAAATTACAATTTTTAAATCAAATAAAAATTAAAAATTTAATCTAAATAATTACTTTAAATAAAAATCAATAAAACACTGGTTTATAATTTAATAAACATACGATTTTATATAATAAAAAATCAAGAAGAAACATGAAAACAATCATCCGAAGTGCAAAAATTATCGACTCTAAAAGTCCTTTTCACAACAAGACCATAGATATACTAATTGCCGATGGTTGTATCACCAAAATAGGAAATGCATTAGCTAATCCCGAAAATTACCAAGAAATACAATACGATAATTTACACGTTTCACCAGGTTGGTTCGACAGTAGTGTCTCGTTAGGTGAACCCGGTTTTGAAGATCGAGAAACTATCGAGAACGGATTACAAGTAGCTGCAAAAAGTGGATTCACTGGAATTGCGTTACAGCCTAACTCCTTCCCAATTATCGATAATCAATCCCAAGTGCATTTTGTAAAAAGTAAAGCCCAAGGTGCAGCAACCGAATTGTTCCCCATTGGCTCCTTAACCAAAGGAAGCGAAGGAAAAGACATGGCTGAATTATTCGATATGAAAAATGCAGGAGCTATCGCTTTTGGAGATTACAATCGAAGTTTGGACAATGCCAATTTGTTAAAAATCGCATTACAATACACACAAGATTTTAACGGCTTAGTTATAGCCTTCTCCCAAGATGAAAAAATAAAAGGAAATGGAGTCGCTAACGAAGGAATCGTTTCCACACGATTGGGACTAAAAGGTATCCCTAATTTAGCCGAAGAATTACAAGTCGCTAGAAACTTATTCTTACTCGAATATACAGGAGGAAAATTACATATTCCAACTATCTCAACTGCAAAATCAGTCGCTTTAATTCAAGAGGCCAAAGCCAAAGGATTACAAGTAAGTTGTAGCGTCGCGGTACATCATTTGGTTTTAACCGACGAAAAATTAGAAGAGTTTGACACTCGTTCCAAAGTAAGTCCGCCATTGCGTACCGAAACAGACCGATTGGCTTTGATAGAAGGTGTTAAAAACGGCACTATTGACATCATTACTTCAGACCACAACCCTATTGATATTGAACATAAAAAAATGGATTTTGACACCGCCAAAAGCGGCACCATTGGTTTGGAAAGTGCTTTTGGAGCGTTAACAACCGTGCTACCCGTCGAAATTATAGTTGAAAAACTAACTTTTAGCAGAATTATTTTTGGATTAGAAGTTCCTTCAATAACAGAAGGTGTTAAAGCCAACTTAAGCTTATTCAATCCTGAAGAAAAAAGTACTTTTACTGCCGAAGCCATCCGTTCAAAATCGAAAAACTCAGCCTTTATTGGTGCCGAAATCAAAGGAAAAGTATATGGAATCGTGAATCAAGACCAACTGATTCTAAACCAATAAATCATGAATAAAGAAACGATTGGGGCTGGAAAAGCAACCGCCATCACCAGTTATATTTTAGGAATTGGCGTATTCATAGCTATGTCTATGAATGCTGAAAGTAAAAATCCGTTTGCTACTTTTCATATCCGTCAAGGATTAGGATTGACTTTGACTTTTATCTCTTTAGGCTTAATCATTAGCAATTTTGACAGCCTATTAATTTCATTTCCAATGTGGATTTTTATTTCCGTTTTATGGGGGTATAGTATTTTTACTGCCATTAAAGGCGAAACCAAACCGATGCCGCTATTAGGAACCTATTTCCAGAAATGGTTATCCAATATTTCATAATACCATGAATTTATCTTTAGAATACCTCATCAGAGAACCTAAAACAAAAAAAGATTCAAATCCGTTGTTGCTTTTATTACACGGATACGGCAGCAATGAAGCTGATTTATTTTCTTTTGCTTCTGAACTTCCTGAAGACTATTATGTTATTTCAGCACGCGCACCTTACGATTTACAATACGGGAGTTATGCTTGGTATGCTATCAATTTTGATGCAGACGAAAATAAATTCTCTGACCACGAACAAGCCAAAGTTTCCAGAGATTTGATTGGCACTTTTATCGATGAATTACTTGAGAATTACCCTATCGATGCTAAAAATATTACGCTAATTGGCTTTAGCCAAGGAGCTATTTTAAGTTATGCAGTAGCGCTTTCGCAACCCCAAAAAATTAAAAATGTAATTGGGCTAAGCGGTTATGTAAGTGAACCTATTCTTAAAGCAGGCTTTGAAAATAACGACTTTTCTACCTTTAGTATTTTTGCTTCCCACGGAACTGTAGACCAAGTTATTCCTGTGGAATGGGCAAGAAAATCAGATGCATTTTTAACTCAATTAGGCATTGCTCACACCTATAAAGAATATCCAATCGGACACGGGATTTCACCTCAAGTATTTTTTGATTTTAAGAATTGGTTACAAACCCACTCGTAAAAAAACTCCTTTTATTTTTGGTATAAAAGTGACTGATTGACTTCAAATGAAATGCTCTCATCCTCATTTACAAAGTATTTCAATAGTACTTCACCCCAAATTTCACCATCACTAAAGTCAGCGATAATCCATCGGTGATTCAGTATTTTCACTTTATTAATAATGAATTTATTTGCAACTATTTGGTCTTGACCCGTATACGGATTCCCTTTTGGATTGGAATTGTAATCCAATAATTTTTCAGTCACTACCGGAATCAATTTCTCATATTGAGTTGTCCTTTGCGTACTTTGGTTATCAAAATAGTTCTGTGCATTTTCATTTTTGGCCAAAGAAAAATAATTGGCATCAGCCAATTGATTCGAAACCAAAGTCAAACTATCCCTCAATTTGGATATTTTCTTTTCGGAACGCTTTTGCTCAAATTTCACTTCACTGCTTAAAAACACATAGGTAAACAAAGTAGTCAAAGCAAAAAGTATCGTTAAATAAAGAAGTAAGGAACGTTTCATAAGGAAAATTAAATGGTGATTTCTAAATTATCATACGCAAGGAAAACATTTTCAGGAAGCTTTTTTTGTACTTCTTCATGAAAACCCAAATGGTGACTAATGTGTGTCAAATACGCTTTTTCAGGTTGCACCAAAGTTATAAAATCTAAGGCTTCTTGCAAATTGAAGTGGGTTTGATGTGGTTCTTCACGTAAAGCGTTTACGACCAAAACTTTAAGCCCCTTTAATTTCTGAATTTCTGACTCTTCAACCGTCTTCACGTCTGTTAAATAAGCAAATTCATCAATACGATAACCAAAAACTTGCAAATCGCCATGCATAACGTTAATAGGAGTTGCCATTTTATTTCCAACTGCAAATGGACTATTATTTTGCACTTCAAAAGTAGCTACCGATGGCGCTCCGGGATATTTATTTACCGTTTCAAATACATAATCAAAACGGTTTTTTAAATTATCAATTACGCGTTGGTGCGCATAAATTGGCATTGGTCCTTGACGAAAGTTAAATGGACGAATATCATCTATTCCCGCTGTATGATCAGCGTGTTCGTGAGTAAATAAAATTCCGTCTACTTTTTGACAATTGGAAACCAACATCTGTTGTCTGAAATCTGGACCACAATCGAACACAAAGGAATGATTTTCCCATGACACCCATGCCGAAACACGCAAACGCTTGTCTTTTGTATCAACGCTTTTACAAACAGGATGATCACTCCCAATAATAGGGATGCCTTGCGAAGTACCAGTGCCTAAAAAATATACTTTCAAAAGTGATTGTTTTTTTGAGTTGATTTCAAAACAGAAACCTTTTTTATGCTATCAATAACGAAAAAATCGTGATTCAAAAATAGTAATTCTACATTTGGATGCGTTAAAAATACGATTCAAATAATAATCGCATCTAGATGTCATTTTTTTACAAAAATAAGGTTAAATATCTTTCAACAAACTCCTAATTTGTTAACTTTGTAACATAAAAGCACTTTTGATATAAATAATGCATACCAAAAAGATAAAACTCAAAGGAGATAAAGTTATGGAGCAAATTCCTTCTATCAAGGATAAAGCGCTCCGTATCAACCTCAACGAAAATATTTACGGAACTTTTGCTGAAATTGGTGCCGGACAAGAAACGGTTAGACACTTTTTTAGAGCGGGAGGTTCATCTGGAACAATTGCGAAAGCAATGTCAGCTTACGACAAAGACTTTAGTGACGCTGTTTACGGTATTGAAGAAGACGGCCGTTACGTAACCGAAAGCCGATTGAAGAAGATGCTTTCTCACGAAGTTAACTTGATTGAAAAGCGTTTGAGTAGAGACAAACACCCCAACAAAATGTTCTTCAGTTATGCCAATACCGTGGCAACTATCGATTTTGCAAAGCAATTCAAAGGACACGGTTGGGTTGGAATTAGTTTCCAAATTGAACCTGACGAAGCTTACAACGAAATCATCCTACACATTCGTTTCAAAGAAACCGATTCAAGATTGCAACAAGAAACCTTAGGAATCCTTGGAGTAAACTTAATTTACGGTGCCTATTACAAATACAACGATCCTAAAAAATTGTTGCGCTATTTGTATGACCATTTAGATAAAGACCAACTAGAAATTGACACCATCAACTTCTCTGGACCTCGTTTTGCGGATGTAGACAACCGTTTGATGAGTTTACAATTGGTGAAAAATGGAATGACCGATGCCGTAATGTTCAATCCTGAAGGAAAAAACATCTTACCAGCAGCAATTTTATACAAGAAAAACTTATTGGCCTTTAGAGGAAGTTTCCGTCCTGTAACCAAGGTAAATATGGACATGTACGAGAAATCCTTGAAGATGTTCCTTAATGAAAATAAAGTTGAAAAAGAAAATACATTAGTTGTATTTGAAATCACATTATCTAATTTACGTTCTGACGGAGAAATTGATGAAAGAGATTTCATGGATCGCGCTGAATTGCTTTGTTCGTTAGGCCAAACCGTAATGATTTCGAATTTTCAAGAATACTATAAAGTAGTCGAATATTTCGCTAATTATACTAAAGCCCGTATGGGATTAGCAATGGGTGTAAATAACTTAGTTGACATCTTTGACGAGAAATACTACCGCCACTTAAGTGGAGGAATCTTAGAAGCATTTGGAAAATTATTCTACCGAGATATGAAAGTATTCTTGTACCCAATGTTAGGAGAAAATGGAGAAATCATTACTTCAGAAAACTTAAAAGTACATCCTCGAATGAAAGAGTTATATAAATTCTTTAAATTCAATGGAAAAGTAATTGATATCGAAGATTATAATCCAGAAATCTTAGAAGTATTCTCTCGTGAAATCTTAAAAATGATTAACCAAGGTAAAGAAGGATGGGAAGAAATGCTTCCAACTGGTGTTGCTGAAATTATCAAAGAACACCACTTATTTGGATACGAACCCAGTAAGTTCTTAAAAGAAGTTTAGTAAAATAAAAAATCCCCAATTGAATCAGTTGGGGATTTTTTTATGAAATACTATTACTTTAAAATCTGAGCAGCATGCGCTTTGGTTTTTACCTCAGAAATCACATCTGCTATAATTCCGCTTTCATCAATAACGAAAGTCGTTCTGTGAATACCGTCATATTCTTTACCCATAAACTTCTTTGGTCCCCATACTCCAAAAGCCTGAATTACTGATTTATCCTCATCTGCTAAAAGCGGAAATGGAAAATCGTATTTTTCTTTGAATTTAGCTTGTGCTTTTTGGACATCGGCACTTACTCCTAAAAGCGCATAATTATTCGCTTGAAAACGCTCAAAATTATCTCTTAAGTCGCAGGCTTCGGCGGTACAACCTGGCGTATTGGCTTTTGGATAAAAGAACACAACTAATTTTTTACCTTTATAATCGGCTAATTGATGTGATTTCCCATCTTGATCAACTCCCGAAAATTGAGGTGCTTGATCTCCTATTTTTAATGTTGTCATAAATCCTAGTATTGAATTGTTGGAATTGTTTTATTTTTACAGGAATAAAAATACAAAAATGAACAAACAGGAACGGGTAACATTTGTTATAAATACGTTAAAAGAATTGTATCCCACAATTCCTATCCCTTTAGACCATAAAGATCCGTATACCTTACTAATAGCTGTATTACTATCGGCACAATGTACAGATGTTCGGGTGAATCAAATTACCCCTCTATTATTTGCGAAAGCAGATAATCCCTACGATATGATTAAATTATCCGTAGAAGAAATTAAAGAAATCATCCGTCCATGCGGATTATCACCTATGAAATCAAAAGGAATTTATGGCTTATCACAAATTCTAATTGAAAAGCACAACGGAAAAGTCCCTCAAAGTTTTGAAGCTCTAGAAGAACTACCAGCAGTGGGACATAAAACCGCTAGTGTAGTCATGTCTCAAGCTTTTGGTATTCCTGCTTTTCCGGTAGATACACACATCCATCGTTTAATGTACCGCTGGAACTTAACTAATGGAAAAAATGTGGTACAAACTGAAAAAGATGCCAAACGCATTTTTCCAGAGGAATTATGGAATGAATTGCACTTGCAAATCATTTGGTATGGACGCGAATATTCGCCTGCACGAGGATGGAATTTAGAGAAAGATATCATCACTAAAACGATAGGAAGAAAATCCGTTTTAGACGATTACTTCAAAAAATAAATAGTTACATCGTAAAAAACCACCTCCATTAACACATTAATAAAGGTGGTTTAACAACTAACAATGAAATTTTAATTAGCGATAAGTTCAAAAGTAGCTTGCTCAGTTTTGACTACTTTCAACGCTTTTGAATAGTTCAACAAGAAAGAAACAACTTCTTTCTTTGGTTTCATTTTTGGAGCAACAAATGATTTTTTAGAGTAGATTTTTGCCATAGTTTGCATTTACAATTTACACTACAACGACAAAAACTACAAAATATTGCTTAGTTAGTCAAAATAATTTGGTGTTTATCAATTACTTTCCTCAAATTAAGTAAAGCGTAACGCATTCGACCTAGAGCAGTATTAATACTTACCCCAGTTGCCTCCGAAATCTCCTTAAAGCTCATATCTTGGTACAAGCGCATCATCAATACCTCTTTTTGATCTGCAGGAAGTTCTTCTACTAATTGACGTAAATCTCTTGCTACCTGATCTGAAATTAATTTGTTTTCTATTGTCATCGCATCATCTGTCATTATAGAAAAGATGGAGAACTCTTCAGTTTCTCTATATAATGGCATTTTTTTATTTCTGCGAAAATGATCCACAATCAGATTATGAGCAATTCGCATTACCCAGGGAAGAAATTTTCCTTCTTCGTTATAAGCATTGGATTTCAAAGTGCGAATTACTTTGATAAACGTATCTTGAAAAATATCGTCTGCAAGATCTCTATCGCCTACTTTGGAATAGATAAAACCGAAAATTTTGGATTGGTGTCTTTTGATAAGAATTGCTAAAGCAGCTTCATTGCCCGCAATATAATCATTTACTAATGTAGCATCATCAATAGGAGGAATAGCCATAATATACCTTTTAGAGGGTTTGAAATTTTAAATAATGTTCTAAAAAGTAAAATTGTTAAATAGGCTTTTGTTTTTATTTGATGATTATACGTACAAATTTAACTTAATTTTATTGGATTATGCAAACAAAAAAGAAAGAATCTCAAAGCATCAGACTATTTTAGAGGCACTATTAGGTTGAATTCAATCTCGAAAATTTCTTTTTCAAAGGCAAAAAGGAACGATTTAGAGTAGTAATTCTGAGTTGAAAATTGATTACTTTTGTGAAAATTACACTTTTTATGTCAATTGACCTTTCTACACTAGACCCAAAGAAAAATATCATCATTAAAGGCGCTCAAGTACATAATTTAAAAAATGTAGATGTAGCCATTCCAAGGAATAAACTGGTAGTAATTACTGGACTTTCGGGTTCTGGAAAGTCGAGTTTGGCTTTTGATACTTTGTATGCTGAAGGTCAACGTCGCTATGTAGAAAGTTTATCGTCTTATGCACGCCAATTTTTAGGCCGTTTAGACAAACCCAAAGTAGAATACATCAAAGGAATTGCACCGGCTATTGCTATTGAACAAAAAGTCAATACAACCAATGCCCGTTCAACCGTTGGGACCTCAACAGAAATTTACGATTATATTAAATTATTATATGCCCGTGTAGGACGCACTTTTTCTCCTATTTCTGGTCAAGAGGTCAAAAAAAATACCGTAACCGATGTAGTGTCGGAGGTGAAAAAATTAGAGTTGGACAGCAAATGGCTCCTCCTCGCTCCTATTCATCTGGAAAAAGGACGAAAACTAGAAGACAAACTGAATGTGTTGTTGCAACAGGGTTTTGCTCGAATTCTAGTCGACGGTGAAATGGTTCGATTAGACGATTTACCCAAAGGTTTGAGCAAAAAAGAAATCTTTCTAATTATTGACCGAATCGTGGTCAAAGCCGAAGAAGAATTTTATAATCGCTTGGCCGATGCCGTTCAGACCGCATTTTTTGAAGGAAAAGGCATTTGCTATTTGCAAGAATTAAACTCAGAAAAACGTTTTTCGTATTCCAATAATTTTGAACTAGACGGGATTTCTTTTTTAGAATCCAATGTGCATTTGTTCAGTTTTAATAATCCTTATGGGGCTTGTCCTGTTTGTGAAGGATATGGTAACATCATTGGAATTGATGCTGAATTGGTTGTGCCTAATACCAGTTTATCCATTTTTGAAAATGCTATTTTTCCTTGGCGAGGTGAAAGCATGAGTTGGTTCAGAGATGAATTGGTAAAAAACGCCTACAAATTTGACTTCCCAATTCACAAACCTTTTTTCGAACTTACTGAAGAGCAAAAAGAGGTAGTTTGGACAGGAAATCAATATTTCCAAGGGTTGAATGCCTTTTTTAAAGAATTAGAAGAAAAAAATTATAAGATTCAAAACCGTGTGATGTTGTCTCGCTATAGAGGCAAAACAAAATGCAACTCCTGTAAAGGAAAACGTTTACGAATTGAGGCTTCTTATGTAAAAATAAATGGTAAAACCGTTTCCGATTTAGTGGATTTACCCATTCGTCACCTAGTTGAATTCTTTAAAAACATTGAACTCAACGAATACGAAAAACAAATTGCCAAACGACTGCTCATCGAAATCAATAACCGTTTGTCCTTTTTAACCGAAGTGGGGTTGGATTATCTTACCCTAAATCGAAATTCGGCTACACTTTCCGGAGGCGAATCGCAACGCATTAACTTGGCAACTTCTTTAGGAAGCAGCTTAGTAGGTTCCATGTATATTTTGGATGAACCAAGTATTGGTTTACATCCTAAAGATACTGAACGTTTAATTAAAGTTTTATTGTCTTTACGAGATTTAGGCAATACCGTGATTGTAGTAGAGCATGACGAAGATATTATGAAAGCTGCCGATATGATTATCGATATTGGCCCTGAGGCCGGAACACATGGAGGCAATTTAGTAGCACAAGGAACGTATAATGAAATTCTACAATCGGATTCGTTAACTTCTCAATATTTGAATGGTAATTTAGAGATTTCGGTTCCAAAAAAACGTAGACCTTTCAAAAATCAAATCGAAATCAAAGGAGCAAGAGAAAACAATTTACAGAACATTGACGTTAGTTTTCCGCTTGACGTTCTAACTGTCATTACAGGTGTTTCTGGAAGTGGAAAAAGTACTTTGGTAAAGAAGATTTTATTTCCTGCAATACAAAAGAAACTAGATAATGCAGGAGAAAAAGCAGGACAATTTACTGAAATGACCGGCTCATTTTCGCACATCAAACATATTGAATATGTAGACCAAAATCCTATTGGAAGAAGTTCGCGTTCTAATCCCGTTACCTATATCAAAGCGTATGATGATATTCGGGATTTGTATGCCAAAGAAAAACTATCTAAAGTTAGAGGGTATCAAGCCAAACATTTCTCTTTTAACGTTGATGGAGGACGTTGCGAAAGTTGTAAGGGAGAAGGAACTATCAATGTAGAAATGGTTTTTATGGCCGATGTGCAACTGCATTGCGAAACCTGTAATGGAAAACGTTTCAAAAAAGAAGTTTTGGAAGTTGCTTTTGAAGGTAAAAACATCAATGACATTTTAACGATGACGATTGATGATGCTATTGCTTTTTTTACAGAACATAAACAAACTAAAATAACCCAAAAATTACAACCGTTACAAGATGTGGGATTGGGTTATGTCCAATTGGGCCAATCGTCTTCTACCCTTTCTGGTGGAGAGGCACAACGTATCAAGTTAGCTTCATTTTTAGTGAAAGGAGCGACCAAAGACAAGGCTCTTTTTGTTTTTGACGAACCTACAACTGGATTGCATTTTCACGATATCAAGAAGTTATTAGCTTCCTTTGATGCGTTAATCGAAAAAGGCCATTCCATCATTGTCATAGAACACAATTTGGATCTTATCAAATGTGCCGATTGGATTATTGATTTAGGACCCGAAGGAGGCGAAAATGGAGGAAAATTATTAGGTGCAGGAACTCCTGAAGATTTAATAAAAATGAAACAGTCTATTACCGCTAACTATTTAAAAGAAAAACTATAAATCGAAAAATTAATAACATGGTTCCTCAAATGTTTTACCATCTTCATCTATAGCTATAAGAATTCTTTTTTCTTTACCATAAACAAAAGTCATATACAACCAACCTATAGACCATAATCCAAGAGTCAAACAAAATAGGACAAAGTTGAGTGTGTGATTAATAGACCTTGGTTCTCTAGACAAAATAGCAAAAGGTAATTTGTCATTTTTTTCTTTTATGATAAAACCTGCACGAATTTTAGCACTAACTTTATTGTAAAAGTCTTGTAGACTTTTCTCAGAACTGATAGTATTGTTATTCATTTGAATTGAATTATGTTTTTTCAAACTATTAGCAAAAATAATTCCGTTACATAGCATGCACAATACCTACTTTTAGTGATATTAATCAACGTGAGAAAAGAATAGATTTTAAGGGTAATCTAAGTTACGATTTTAATTTTAATTTCTTAAGGATACTATCTAAAAATCGATTTATTTCGATAGAAATAACAAATTTATAGTTCAAATACACATACAGCACCGTCACTAAAATTGACTTTAAACCAATTGAAATGATCGGATGAAATGGAAATTGCCAAAAATAGAACAATACAAAAAGCACTAAGGTAATACCGATTGAATGTAATGTTTTATGCGTGAATGGATACAAATGCATTCGTTTTACCACAAACATCAATTTAGCTAAACTGTATAATGTAATTGACAATAAAGTCGCAAATGCAGACCCTATAATTCCGTACAAAGGAATGAAAATCATATTCAATATAAGTGTAACAAACACCAACATTAAGCCTAAAAACAATACCATACGGTAATATTTTGAGTTAAAAATGATAGCGTTATTATTTCCCAATACCAAATCAAAATATTTAGACAGACCGATCATAAAAACAACTACAATTCCTCCTGCATATTCTTTCGGGACCATTTCATATAATTGGCCAATATTAACAAAAATACACAGCATCACAAAGCCTCCCACTAATTGCAAATTGATAGATGTCTTTTTATACAAATCATTCAGTTCATCGTGTTTGTTTTCGTGCATCAATTTGGCCGTAATAGGATATACAATTTGGTGCATCGCACGGCTGGGTACTGATATTACTAAAGCGATATAAGTCGCTACAGAATAATACGCTATATTCCCAATGTCCATGTATTGATTCAACATAATTTTATCGCCATCCAAAAGTAAGTTGGCTACACTACCCGATAGAATAATATAAAACGTGTATTCTAAAATAGCTTTAACATTGTGAGGAATAGAAAATTGAAAAACCGGTTGTTTAACTTTAAAAGCGTACAACATGGTTACCAAAAAGGCTACGAAATAAATTACTGCCGTTAAATAAATAAAATCAATTGCCGTAATCCATTTAAAATAAATTCCTAAAAGCCCTACTACTGAAAATAAGCGCAGACCCACTTCTTTAATAAAATTTCCAAATACAGAATGCATGTGTACTCTTGCCCAAGCATAAAAAATCTCAAAGTAAGCCATACACAAACCCATAAATGGAATTAAGAAAATATACTCTTTAACAATAGGATTCTTTTTTGTCAAAAAAGAGACAATATCACCATAAAAAAATAACCCTATTAGAATTAAGGGAATACACAATACAAGAGGAAATAAAACGGTAAACGACAAGAACTGGTTCTCTTCTTTTTCCGTTTTGCATTGGGAATAAAACTTAACCAAAGTATTTTGCATTCCAATAGCAAACAAAGGCATAATTACATTGGCACAAGACAAAATATAATTAGACAAACCATAGTATGTTTTTCCTAAAATGGGAGGAAATAAAAACAACGTACTAACTCCTCCAACGGCAAAACCAATGTAGGTAATAATAGTATTTTTCAAAGATTGATTTAAAACGATTCCCATAAATTAGATGGTTATTTTAGGATTGTTGGTGGAGTAGTTCCGCCAACTGTTTGGTTAGATTTTTTCGAGAATACTGTTGAAGTCCTACTCCATTAGATTGTAATTTACCTTCTAAAAATTGAGTATAATAATCTAATATTGTTCGTTTTAATTGTACTTTTTCTGAATATTCAAAAAACATTCCCGTATTGGTATTGGTGATGATCTCTGCAAAATCAGACTCTTTGGGGCCAATGGCAATAATAGGCCGTTCTGAAACCATGTATTCAAACAATTTCCCTGGTAAAATACTTTTAGTCTCTTCTGAATTGATTTCAATCAATAATAAAACTTGTGATTTACGTTGGTGTGCCACTGCTTCAGCATGGGAAACATAGCCCAAATTATTCAAATACGGATTCAATCCAAATTCTTCCAACGTTTCCAACACCTCTTGACTTACTGCACCTATTAATTTGATCTCTAAATGAGATTTAAAATCAGGGATTTCCCCACAAAGCTCAACCAAACTTTCCCATAAAATCTTCGGATTTCTTTCAGACAAAAAAGAACCGATGTGCGCCAAACTGAACTTAGAATCCAAAGTTTGTTTTTCTACTTTTTCAACATCAAACCCATTTGTAATAACAGTAATGGGTTTCGTGGTCAAAGCTTGAAACTCGATTTTGGTCGTTTTACTTGTTACAATAATAGCATCTGCTGAATTCAGTACTTGATGTTCTAATTGTTTATGTTTCTTTGCTGCGTAATGGGACAATCGCAGCGACTTATGGTAGCCAATAGTGGTCCAAGGATCACGGAAATCAGCCAGCCATTTTAGGTGCATTTTTTGTTTTAATTCCAAACCTATTAAATGCAAACTATGAGGTGGCCCAGAAGTAACTATCGTATCGATTTCGTTATCTCGAATGTATTTCTCCAAATAGGCAACAGAAGGTTTTACCCAAAAAACACGCGCATCAGGAATAAATAAATTACCGCGTATCCAAAGCATTACTTTTTCTAAAAAAGATTGTTTCTTCTGATTCGAAATAATTCCCGAACTGATCTTTTTGGTCTTATTTTTGGATAAAAAAGAAGCCAATTGATAGGGCTCAAAGATTGGATTTTTTAAAATAATCGCTTTATCCGAAACTTCACTTTCTAAATGCGCATCAACAATAGGATAGGTAGGATTCTGAGGTACATACACAATAGGCTGTACATCAAAATCTGGCAAATATTTAACAAACTTCAACCAACGTTGCACTCCAGGTCCTCCTGCTGGTGGCCAATAATAAGTGATGATTAAAAGTTTTTTTTGATTTGGTTCCAAATTTATTGATTAGATTTATTATTGATTTTTTCTAATTCTTCAATATCTAAAATATCTTTTGGACGATTTGCCGCTTTCTTGGCTTTGATTAAATTATTATAATCTAAAAAGTAAACTGGAGTTTTGCTAATCTCAACAATATAGGCTTGTTCTAAAAGTTGTTCAAAAGAACTATTTTCTAAACCTTTAACAGAGGTCATAATATCTAATCGTAAATTAAAATTCAAAGTAATATCAGTCCAACCTGGAATGAATTGCATCGTATTGATATTCTCAAAATCACCTATTCCAATTTGTTTTAATGTTTCCCTTAAATTTTTCCGATTATCAATTGAGTCCTCAATAAATATATCAATATCACCTGTATTTCTTCCATAGCCATAAATATTTACTGCAAATCCTCCAATTGTCAAATATTTCACTTTATTCAAAGAGAGGTACTTCCAAATCTCAATTATTTGACTATCCATTTGATTATTTTACTATTTTTTTTGCATTTTTCAACATATTTGAAAGTTCTATTATTGCCATTAATTTTTCAAAACGTTGTTGTGGCGTCATTTTTCTAACCTCATTAATATAACGGGCTTCCATTTTAGAAGGGTGGGCATGATTTAATTTTGGCACGTTCATTATATTCAGCAATTAAAAATCAAATTTACAAATTTAACTTCAACTATTTAATTCCTTTTTTTCTTTCCAAATAAATTCCTCCAATCAAAAGCAAAAATATTCCAATGGAACTTACCAAACTAATTGTACTTCCTGTTTGCACTACCTGAGGTTCAAACTTAAATTCAACACTATGTTTTCCTGCTGGAACTGGCAAGGCTCTCAAAACATAATCTGCTTGAAAATATTCTACTTTCTTGCCGTCAACATACGCATTCCAACCGTTTTTATAATACATTTCAGAAAAAACTGCCAAACCTTCATTTGCATTAATCGAAGTATATTTCAAATCATTCGGTTGATACGAATCTAAAATAATGGTAGCTGAACTGTCTTTGACGAAAGCCGTTTTTTTAATTTCAAACTCTTTGGCATTAATTATCGCCATATTTTTAGAATCGAATTTATCTAAAGCTTTCATCTCTTCGTCAGCAGAATGAACTAATTTCACCTGACTCACAAACCACGCATTCCCATTTGCTTCTGGATTGGCAATAGGAAATTCTTTTCCGTCTTTATCGGTTTGAATCAGATATTTTACATTCAAAAAGTTTAGGGTTTCCAAATTATTTTTAGCAATTTGATAGTCAAACAATTGTTGCATTCTTCTCGGCTTGGCCGCATGATAACCACCAATCGATTTATGAAAAAAAGAAGCTCTTGCACTCGATAAATTACCATTAATTTCAAAAACTCGGTAATTACTACTGTCTTTTAAAATTTGTAAATCAACCGGAGTTGCTTGAAAAGGTACTTCTACTTCTCTTTTGCTCACAAAATCTTTTTCCGAAACGTATTTTTTATCGACCAAGAACAAGTCAAAAATCATCACTAAACCAATAACAATAATGGTTGTTTGTTGTGCCAATTTATTTTTGACAAACAACCATAACGTTCCTGCTACAAGAAGAATAAAGAAAGTAGAACGCAATAAATCAGCGCTATACATAGTTTTTCTATCTGCTTTTAAAGCATCGACAAAAGCAGGTCCGTAACTCTTTAAGAAATACTCGTCTCCACTTCCCGAAAAATTAAACATGCCTTTAGCAAAAAACAGAATCGCCATAACTCCTACTCCAAAAATAGTCGTTTGCAACAACCCTTTCTTTTGTTGGTCTTGATCCAATTGGAAAAAAGATTGCAATCCCATCACTGCCAATACAGGAAAACACAATTCCAAAATGACTTGAATAGAAGAAACCGCTCTAAACTTGTCATACATCGGGATATAATCAATGAAGAAATTGGTTAGCGCTGGGAAATTTTTACCCCAAGAAAGCACCAAGGCTATCATAGCGCCTCCAAAGAAAACATATTTGATTTTTCGATTGTCTATAAACAAAGCTAAAAATGCTAAAAAGAAAACCACTACCCCAATATAAGCTGGTGCTGCCACAATGGGTTGATCTCCCCAATAGGTCGGCATCCCTTTTACATAATCTTGTGCTTGAGCAGTAGGAACACCTTGATTAATCATAAACTGATACATACTACTATCGGTTCCTAAGGTTTCATTATTAGAACCTCCAAAAAGTCGTGGCGCCACCAAATTGAAACTTTCAGCAATTCCATAACTGTATTCTGTAATGTAATCACGAGACAAGGCACTATTTTCGGTCACTTTAGAACCATCAGCGTTAAAGGTCAATTCACTTTTCCCTCTTGTACTGAATTTAGTGTATTCAGTAGTGGCTAACAAGTTGGTGGCATTGGCACCAATAGCAAAAATTCCAGCTATAGCCAAGACACTAAAAGCATATCCTAATCCTTTAAAATCCTTTTCTTTAATGAATTGATACGTAAAATAACCTACTAAAACCAAAAGAAAAATCAACAAATAATAAGTCATTTGAAAGTGATTGGCATTGATTTCTAATGCCGTAGCAAACAAAGTCAGCAAACCTCCCCAAACATATTTTTTCCTAAAAACCAATAAAAAACCAGCAATTACGAGTGGCATATAGGCAATAGCGTGGGCTTTGGCATTATGTCCAACACCTAGAATTATTATCAAATAAGTGGAGAATCCAAATGCAATGGCACCAAAGAAAGCCTTCAGAGGATCAATTTTTAGCACCAATAATAAGCCATAAAAACCTAAGAAATACAAAAACAAATAATCGGCTGGACGAGGTAAAAAACGTAATACATCATCCAAAGCACCGATGTAATCGTGAGGGTATTTAGCTCCTAATTGATAAGTTGGCATTCCGCCAAAAGCAGAATTCGTCCAATACGGCTCAATATGAGTAGCAGCTCTAAAATCATTTTGCTCTTTTGCCATTCCAGTATATTGTGCAATATCCGATTGGAAGATTTGTTTTCTTTGTAAAACAGGATAAAAGTAAATCAGCGAAATCAGAACAAAACCAATAATGGCAAGCAAATGAGGATAGAACGTATGTAGTTTTTTCAATGTTGAAATAGTTTGGTTAGAATATGAAAAAGTGGGTTTGAGGCAAATTTAATCTATTTCTTCGTAATCCACATAGTCCCCTACTTTTTTGGTTTCACGAGGATTTTTAGAATCTGTTTCTTTGTAAATTATCTCGTCATTATTAGACGCTTTTTTCCAAGCCGCTTCCTGAGTGTATTGCTGTTGCTTTTGAAAATTCTCACCTGCTTTTTCTACTGCTTTTTTTACTAAAATTGGCAAAAATATACGTGCTAAAAATTTAAAAACATAATAGAACATCATGATATAAAATATAGTTCTAATCAAATTAGAAAAAGAGGCTTCTTGCATAATCAAATATTTTTTTCAAAAATAATAAATCAAACGCTCAAAATAAAAATATCATTCTTAAATAAATAATAAAATATAGTACATTTGGGAAGCGTTATTACTTTTTAATCCAATAAAGATAACTATGTTTAAAATCCACTCTCCTTTGTTATGGGCTCTTTTGCTAATTCCGCTACTGAATTTTGCACAATACACCGACCAAATCAACTCCAATAGACCTGGCGAAACGATGTCGGCTTTTGCCTTAGGAAAATCAGTAATTCAATTAGAAACTGGAGCTTATGGGATCACTCAAAAACACCATTTACTCAATTACGTGACTAATGGTTACGGAATTGACGCTACTTTGCGCTATGGGATGTTTATGGAAAAATTGGAATTAATTGCCGATATTCAATACCAGAGCCAAGTGTATGAAGCCTTGTATATAAAAGAGAATCAAAAAGCGTTAAAACAAACTATATTAGGAGCCAAATATTTGCTTTACGATCCATTTAAAAATCACGAAAAGAAAATAAATGTGTACAGTTGGAATGCCAATCGCAAATTCAGCTGGCGCCAATTAATTCCGGCAGTTTCTGTTTTTGCAGGAGCCAATTTCACTTCTGCTAACAATCCGTATCATTTTTCACCCAACGCGAGTATTTCGCCAAAAGTCATTTTGATTACACAAAATCATTTGGGTGATGGTACTTGGGTATTTGTAACCAATACTATTGCCGATTATATTGGCACAGAATATCCAAGTTATGGATACGCACTTACTTTAACCAAAGGTTTCAACGACAAATGGTCCGGTTTTGTAGAAAATCAAGGCTATAAAAGTAATTTTTATAGTGATGCTATTGTTAGAGCCGGAGCCGCTTATTTGCTTACAGACGACTTTCAAATTGACGCTTCGGCAAGTGCTAGTCTAAAAAATACACCTTCTATTTTCTACGGAGGACTTGGATTTTCATGGCGTTATGATGGTAATTATAACGAAGTACGAATGCCTGTTGAAGATCCCAATGTTTTAAAAGCACAAAAAAGAGCCAAGAAAGGCACTAAGAAAAAGAAATTCCTGATTTTCTAGATTATACAAGATGATTCAAATTAAAGAAGCGGTTACCAAAAGTGAATTGACCGACTATATTAAATTCCCTTTTTCCTTATACAAAGACAACCAGTATTGGGTTCCACCCATTATTGCCGATGAATTAGAAACCTTTGACAAGACTAAAAATCCAGCTTTTGAAAACGCAGAAGCCTATTTTTATTTGGCATATCACAACAATCAAATTGTAGGTCGAATTGCTGCCATTATCAACTGGGAAGAAGTCAATAACCAACAAAAGAAGAAAGTTCGTTTTGGTTGGTTTGATGTGATTGATGATGTCGAAGTGACCAAAGCCTTATTGGAAATAGTCTATGAATTAGGTCGAAAAAACAATTTAGACTATGTTGAGGGGCCAATGGGATTCTCTAATTTAGACAAGGTGGGAGTGCTTACTGAAGGTTTTGAAGAAATTGGCACGATGATTACTTGGTACAATCATCCCTATTATGCCAATCATTTTGAACAATTGGGCTATATAACCGAAAAGGAATATTTGGAAAACAAATTCCCTTTTGCCAATGTCAAATTAGACTATTTTGACAAAGCGCAGGAGTTAATCAAAAGACGTTACCAACTCCGACCGGTCAATTTTAAAAAGACGAAAGAGGTACTACCTTATGTCGATAAAATGTTTGATTTATTCAATGCCTCTTATGCTAGTTTATCTTCATTTGTTGCCATTTCTGATGTTCAAAAAGAATATTTCAAGAAAAAATACATCAGTTTTATCAATCCGGAATACATCAAATTTGTAGAGGACAAAGACGGCAATTTAGTTGCTTTTGCCATCGTGATGCCTAGTTTTTCCAAAGCATTGCAAAAAGCAAAAGGAAAATTATTCCCTTTTGGATTTTTGCACTTACTAAACGCAAGAAACAACAGCAAAGACGTTACTTTTTACCTTATCGGAGTACATCCTGAGTACCAAAACAAAGGAGTTCACGCTATTATTTTCAAAGAATACCACACGACTTTTACCGAAAAAGGAATTGAAAACTGCATTCGCACGCCTGAATTAGCTGACAATCATGCCATTCATTTGCTTTGGAAAAACTTTGATCCTAAAATCATTTGTCGCAGAAAAACGTTTCGAAAAGAATTGTAAATTATAAAAAAATCGTAAAATGAGATTTAAATTTATTGCCCTATTCTTTTTGGTATTTAAAACATTTGGTCAATTCAATCCAAAAATTGATGAATACAAACATTATTCTATAATTAAAAAAAAAGACACTATAAATTTTCACTTGTATTCCAATGAAAAAATTGAAAAATTAAATAGCGTACTATTATTTTTACAAGGTTCTGGTTCAGCCCCTTTTATGGAAGTTGAAATAAAAGATAAAATCAAATACATCAAAAGTCACATCCCTTTTGATTTAGATAAAATCCCAAAAAATTTTGCATTTGTTGTTATTTCAAAAAAAGGAATTCCTTTTTCAATAAAAAATTCAGTCTTCAAAACACCAAAAATATTTTACGAATATGAATCGTTAGAATACAGAGCAAAACAAGCAGATGCAGTAATAAAGTATATCAAAAAAAACTTGATTCATAAACCTACAAAAGTGGTTGCCATTGGACATTCAGAAGGAAGCGACGTAGTTGCTAAGCTAGGCACCATAAATAAAAGTTTAACACATATCGGATTTTGGGCTGGAGATGGTAATACTCAATATTATGATTTTGCTCTTTTTACAAGAAAAGAAGTTCAAAAAGGAAATTTAACAGAATTACAAGGCAAAATCAAAATTGATTCACTATTAAATCAATTTAAAGAAATTCAAAAAGAAGAAAACTCAATTACGAAATTTTGGGAAGGTCATACTTTTAGAAGATGGTCTAAATTTTCCGAACCTTCAATTGAAAATTTATTAAAAATTAAAATTCCAATTTTCGTAACTGCTTGTGGAAAAGACGGGGCTGTACCGATTGAATCATCTTATTTAATTCCCATTGAATTCATCAGAAAGAATAAAACCAATTTAACATTTAAAGTTTATCCAAATTATGACCATTCATTCATGATTGACTCTGAAGAAAAAACAGAATACCACTGGATGGAGGTTTTTGATGAATTTATGAATTGGGCAAACGAAAATTAACTGTAAAAAATACAACCATAAAAAAATCCATTCAATTGAATGGATTTTTTTATTTTAAAGTCAGTTTCTTAATTACGAAACGTCAACCGTAGTTTGCTCAGCAATTTGTTTGTACGTTCCATTTACTAATTTCTCACGAATCGCTTCAAAAGCAGCTAATGTTTCGTCGATATCCGCCAAAGTATGCGAAGCGGTTGGAATCATACGCAATAAAATAATTCCTTTGGGAATTACAGGATATACCACAATAGACAAGAAAATTCCGTAATTCTCTCTCAAATCATTCACCATAATCATCGCTTCTGGAATAGAACCTTCTAAGTAAACTGGCGTGATGCAGGTATTCGTATCGCCAATATTAAAACCTTTTTCTTTTAAACCATTTTGTAACGCATTCACATTTACCCACAATTTATCTTTAATCTCAGAAGATTGACGCAATAATTCCAAACGTTTTAATGCCCCAATGGTTTGAATCATCGGTAACGCTTTAGCAAACATTTGCGAACGTAAATTGTATTTTAAATAATCAATAATGTCTTTATCTGCTGCTACGAAAGCTCCAATGTTAGCCATAGATTTTGCAAAAGTCGAAAAATACACATCAATCTCGTCTTGAACTCCTTGCTCCTCACCTGCTCCTGCTCCTGTTTTACCAAGTGTACCAAAACCATGTGCATCGTCAACTAACAAACGAAAATTGTATTTCTTCTTCATTTCTACCACTTCCTTCAACTTTCCTTGTTGACCACGCATTCCAAATACACCTTCGGTAATGAACAAAATTCCTCCACCAGTTTCTTCAGCTAATTTAGTAGCTCGTTGTAGGTTTTTCTCCATACTCTCCACATCATTATGACGGTAAGTAAAACGCTTTCCGCTGTGTAAACGAACTCCATCGATAATGCAAGCGTGGGCATCAACATCATATACAATTACATCATTTCTAGTGACCAACGCATCAATAATAGATACCATTCCTTGGTAACCAAAATTCAATAAATATGCCGATTCTTTCATCACAAAAGCAGCTAATTCTTGCTCTAATTGTTCGTGGTATTTAGTATGACCACTCATCATACGAGCTCCCATCGGGTAAGCCGCACCGTATTCAATAGCCGCATCAGCATCGGCTTTACGTACTTCTGGATGATTGGCAAGACCTAAATAATCATTCAAACTCCAATTTAAAATATCTTTTCCTTGAAATTTCATTCTTGGTCCTAAATCTCCTTCTAATTTTGGAAAAACAAAATAACCTTCTGCTTGTGAAGCCCATTTTCCTAATGGTCCTTTATTAGTCTGAATTCTTTCGAATAAATCTTTTACCATGATATATATTGAAATAGTTTATTTTTTTAACAAGCAGCAAAAATAATTATTTAAAATTTATAAAAGAATTGAATGACTATTTATTTTCAAGAGCTTATTTCAGCTATTCCTTTCAATGTTACCCTGTTCGAATAAATACTATCACAGAGGCAAGAATTTCCAATACTCCCGAAGCTTCGGTACTGGCTAAAGCAAAAAAAGGAGGACCTTTAGAGTCCTCCAGTTGTTGATTTTGACCTACCATTATCTTACCGATACTTTTAACTCGTATGGCAGACTATTGAATTGCCAAGTCTTCCTAAGTAAGGAATACTGACAGACCCAAGTACAATCAAAAATACATTTAAAGATAATCATAAATTTATTTAAACCATTAAAAATCAATATTTTAACACCAATATAACATTTAAAATTTTATCAAATAAGTACTAAAATTTCAATATCTTTGAGCAATATAATATACTTTTAAATTATGCAACTCGTTTTCGCTTCCAACAATAAAAATAAAATCAAAGAAATTCAATTACTTGTTCCTTCCACAATCCAAATTTTAAGTCTAGACGATATTGGTTGTACCGAAGATATTGCTGAAACAGCAGATACTATTGAAGGAAATGCAATGCTAAAAGCCAATTATGTCACCGAAAAATACGGCTACGATTGTTTTGCAGACGATTCGGGTCTTGAAGTAGACGCTTTGAATGGCGAACCCGGCGTTTTTTCGGCACGATATGCAGGCGAACCCAAAAATGACGAGAACAATATTGATAAATTATTAGCTAATTTAAAGGATTTAGAAAATAAAAAAGCCAATTTCAAAACCGTAATTTGTTTGAATAGTAAAGGAAAACAGCACTTATTTACAGGAATTATAAATGGGCAAATTATCGAAGAACGCATTGGTACAAATGGATTTGGTTACGATCCTATTTTTGTGGCCGATGGGTATCAAAAAACCTTTGCAGAGTTAACATTAGAAGAAAAATCTAACATCAGCCACCGTGGAATTGCAGTTAAAAAATTAATCGATTTCCTAAAATAAACCGCGCGATTCCAATTCATTTTATTCATAGCTGAATCGCTTCAAGCAACTTTATAAGGGAAAAATCAAAAACAAAAACATTTAACTTATTGATAATCAAAAAATAACAAATTAGTTTATATCGTTTTTTAAACCTACCTTTGCAGCCAATTTAAAATAATATATGAACAAATTTGAACAATTAGGTCTGAATGAGTCGCTACTGCTTGCGATCAAAGATCTAGGATTTGAGAATCCATCAGAAGTGCAAGAAAAAGCGATTCCAGTACTATTGGAACAAAACACAGACTTAGTAGCTTTAGCACAAACAGGTACAGGGAAAACAGCAGCTTTTGGTTTTCCACTTATTCAAAAAATTGATGCTGAAGACAGAAGTACACAAGCGTTAATTTTATCACCAACGCGTGAGCTATGCTTACAAATCACCAACGAGATTAAACAATACTCAAAATACGTAAAAGGTTTACATACAGTGGCAGTTTATGGTGGTGCAAGCATTACAGAACAAGCCCGAGAAATTAAACGTGGAGCACAAATTATTGTGGCAACTCCAGGTAGAATGCAAGACATGATCAATAGAGGTCTTGTCAACATTAAAAACATCAATTTCTGTATTCTTGACGAAGCAGATGAGATGTTGAACATGGGCTTTTATGAAGACATCGTATCGATTTTATCCGATACTCCAGACGAGAAAAACACTTGGTTATTCTCTGCAACAATGCCTGCTGAAGTAGCACGAATTGCTAAAAAATTCATGTCAAACCCAGCTGAAGTAACTGTAGGGTCAAAAAACTCTGGTTCAGCAACTGTATCACACGAATTTTACTTAGTAAATGCGCGTGATCGTTACGAAGCATTAAAACGTTTAGCTGATGCTAATCCTGATATTTTTTCGGTAGTTTTTTGTAGAACAAAACGTGATACTCAAGCTGTTGCTGAAAAATTAATTGAAGATGGATACAGCGCTGCCGCTTTGCACGGAGATTTATCTCAAGCACAACGTGATGGTGTTATGAAATCATTTAGAGGTCGTCAAATTCAAATGTTGGTTGCAACTGATGTAGCTGCTCGTGGAATTGACGTAGATAACATTACTCACGTAGTCAACTATCAATTACCTGACGAAATCGAAACCTACAACCACCGTTCTGGTCGTACTGGACGTGCAGGTAAGCTAGGAACTTCTATCGTTATTGTGACTAAAAGTGAAATTCGTAAGATTTCTTCAATCGAAAGAATTATCCAACAAAAATTTCAAGAAAAAACAATTCCTTCTGGAATTGAAATTTGCGAAATCCAATTGTTACACTTGGCTAACAAAATCAAAGATACCGAAGTAGATCACGAAATTGACAACTACCTTCCAGCTATCAATGAAGTATTAGAAGGATTAACTAAAGAGGAGTTAATCAAGAAAATGGTATCGGTAGAATTCAACCGTTTCATTAATTACTACAAGAAAAACAGAGATCTTTCTTCTCAATCTTCAGGTTCAGACCGAAGAGAAAGAGACGGAGCACCAAGAGAAAACAACAACGGTGGAGCTACTCGTTATTTTGTAAACATCGGTTCAAGAGACGATTTCGATTGGATGCAATTGAAAGATTTCTTAAAAGAAACTTTAGAATTAGGTCGTGACGACGTTTTCAAAGTAGATGTAAAAGAAGGTTTTTCTTTCTTTAACACTGATGCTGAGCATACTGATAAAGTAATGGAAGTACTTAACGGATACGACTTAAACGGAAGACGAATCAACGTAGAGATTTCTAAAAATGATGGTGGCGGAAGACGTGACCATAATGGTAGAAATTCGGGTGGTGGATTTGGCGGAAGAAGTTCGGCTCCAAGAAGAGAAGGAAGTTTTACTCCAAGACGTGAAGGCGGATTTAGAAGCGACCGAAATTCAGCTCCAAGAGAAGGTGGTTTCAGAAGCGACAGAGGTTCGGCTCCAAGAAGAGGTGAAGGAAGAGAAGGTGGAGTTTCTGAAAGAGCGCCAAGACGTTCAGAAAGCTTTGGTGATTCATCAAGACCAAGAAGACCAAGAAGAGACTAACACCTTTTGTTAATTTTCTTATAATTATAGAAAAACTACAAAATATTCCCGACTGATTTATTACTTTTAAAGTCTTAAACCAGTTTATGAAATATTTTGTAGTTTTCTTTTTTATACTACTTTCAGTACATCTTACTGCACAAGAAGTAGAACCCTCCCAAAAAGTTTCGGGAATTGTTGTCAATGACAATACAAATCAACCCTTATCCAACGTGAACATCATTAATTTGAATAAAGTACGTGGTGCTACTACAGATGCCAACGGTCGATTTGAAATCAACGTTCAAGTAAACGATACGTTACACTTTACCATTTTGGGATTCCAACCCCTTAGAGTAAGGGTAACCAATGACTGGATCAAAAATAAAAGTACCCGCATTCAATTGACTGAAAAAGCCATTGCTTTGGAAGAAGTCATCATCAGACCTTTTAATCTCACTGGATACCTTGAAGTAGATTCAAAATTAATTCCTACCAAAGAAAATTTTCGATACAGCATTTCTGGTTTAACCCAAGGCTACGAAGCTGGAGAATATTCTCCAAATGCCTTTGGAAGAGTAATGGGGTCTATTTTTAACCCTGCTGATATGTTGTATAATTTCTTCGGAAAAAAGCCCAAAGAGCTCAAAAAACTGAAAGAAATGAAGAAAGATGAAACCGTTCGTAAACTTTTAGAATCCAAATACGACAGAGAAACTGTTACCGCTCTTTTAGGCATTAATACAAAAGAAATCGCTGAGATTTTACAACGTTGCAATTACTCGGAATCTTTTATACAATCGGCAAACGACTTACAAATCTTAGATGCGATAAGTGGTTGTTATGAGGAATATAAAATTTTGAAGAAAAAATAAAGTCGATACTCGATTTTTAACCTTGGTAATAACTTATACTATCTGAATGTTGTACATTTAGTAAAAAATCATATTTAATTAAAACGACCATGGCAAAAAGTCAAGATGCAAAAAAAACAACTAAAAAAGAACCTCTAAAAACAGCAAAGGAAAAAAAAGAGGAAAAAAGAGAAAAGAAAAATAATCCTAAAAGAGACTAAATAATAGCTAAAAGCCTCATCTACAAAATAGATGAGGCTTTATTATTTTGTATATAAAATACTATTTTAAAGGAATAGTAGCTAAGATTTCTACTAAAAATTTCCAGAATTTCTGAGCCGAAGAAATACTCGCTCTTTCGTCAGGCGAATGCGCACCGTGAATAGTTGGGCCAAAAGAAATCATATCCATATCCGGATAATTAGCTCCTAAAATACCACACTCTAAACCAGCGTGACAAGCTACTACTTTGGCTTTTTCATTATTTTGTTTTTCATAAATCGAAGTCAGTACATCTAATATTTCCGATTTAGAATTAGGAGTCCAACCTGGATACGAACCTGAAAACTCCACTTCACAGCCCATCAATTCAAAAGCAGAACGCAATGCATTAGCCAAATCCATTTTAGCCGATTCTACAGAGGAACGTGTTAAACATTGTACCGAAAGTTGGCCGTTACCTAGCTCTACTTTTGCAATATTATTAGATGTCTCCACTAAATTATCAAAATCAGCACTCATGCGATACACACCATTATGAGCGGTGTACATTGCACGAACGAAATAAAATTGAGCTATAGAAGGCATTACAGTAGCTGGCGTGGATTCCATTTTTTCAAAACCAATTTCTAAATTAGGCTCCGTACTTTGTAATTCCGATTTGATTTCATTCACGATTTGTTGCATATCAAAGACAAAAGCTTCGTCATACACCTCGGCAATAATTACTTTCGCCACACTTTCACGTGGAATGGCATTACGCAAACTTCCTCCATGGATAGACGCAATTTGCAATCCAAAATTATCAAAGCCATCAAACAACAAGCGATTCATAATTTTGTTAGCATTCCCCAATCCTTTATGGATATCCATTCCTGAATGGCCTCCATTCAAACCTTTAACGGTAATTGCGTACCCAACAGATCCTTCTGGAGTTGGCTCTTCATCATATTCAGCAGTCGCTGTTACATCAATTCCTCCTGCACAACCAATATCAATTTCATCGTCTTCTTCAGTATCTAAATTCAAAAGGATTTGTCCTTGCAAAATACCACCTTTTAGATTCAAAGCACCCGTCATTCCTGTTTCTTCGTCAATAGTAAACAACGCTTCAATAGCTGGATGCGGAATGTCTTTACTTTCCAAAATTGCCATAATAGCAGCCACTCCTAGACCGTTATCAGCACCTAAAGTAGTCCCACGCGCACGAACCCAGTCGCCATCCACATACATATCAATTCCTTGGGTATCAAAATCAAAAACGGTATCTGCATTTTTTTGATGTACCATATCCAAATGACCTTGAAGCACAACTGGTTTTCTATTTTCCATCCCTGAAGTAGCGGGCTTTCTTATGATTACATTGCGAATGTCATCTTCAAAAGTTTCTAATCCTAATTGGTTTCCAAAGTCTTTCATAAAAGCAATAACACGTTCTTCTTTCTTAGAAGGGCGTGGTACCGCATTCAAATTGGCAAATTGATTCCAAAGTACTTTAGGTTCTAAATTGCGTATTTCTTGGCTCATATAGTATATTCGTTTTTAAGTATCAAACAAGCAAAGTTACAAAGTTTAAAATCGTTATGAATTGATATTGTGATTATATTTACATCATAAAATGCATTTTGTGAAACGCCAAAATCTACTTCCCTATTTTCTTTTGATTCAAATCATTTTGATTCAATTTCTTGGGTTCTTCCCTGAAGTTGTAGAAAGATGGTACAGTAACGGATTCTATCCTATTGTTTCCAAATCATTTCGAATGCTATTCGGTGACATTCCATTTTCAGTTGGGGATGTGCTGTATTTTCTATTGATTGTATTCGGGATGAGATGGATTTGGATAAGCCGAAAATCCTGGAAAACACACTGGAAAAAGAATATTAATTTACTATTGAGTGGAGTCGCTGTATTTTATTTTGTATTCCATATACTTTGGGGCTTCAATTATTACAGACAGCCGCTTTTTGAAAAAATGAAAATTGAACGAGATTACACCGATGCTGATTTATTGGCCTTTACTAAACAGTTAATCGCAAAAACCAACGCTATTCAATTCCAAATTACCAAAAATCCAAATGCTGAAATAGTGTTTCCGTATTCGCAAGAACAAGTGTTTCAAATGAATATAGAGGGTTATACAACTCTCTCACAGGAACATTCATTTTTTCATTATTCGGACCTGAGTGGCAAAAAATCGCTCTTCAGTTTACCTTTAACCTATATGGGTTTTGGCGGCTATTTGAATCCGTTTACCAATGAAGCCCAAGTCAACTACTTAATGCCGATGTACCACTCGCCTACTACGTCTTGTCACGAAATGGCTCATCAAATGGGCTATGCTAGCGAAAGTGAATGCAATTTTATCGGGTTTATGGCTTCGATAAAAAACAACGACTTGTATTTTAAATACTCCGGTTACAGTTTTGCTTTGCGCTATTGCTTAGCGAATTGGCAGGTACGAAATGAAGTTGTTTACGAACAATTAATTCAAACCGTTTATCCAGGTATTTTAAAAAATTATGAAGAGAGTGATGCTTTTTGGAAAGCCTATGAAACTCCTATTGAAACAGGATTTCATCTTTTTTACGATAGTTTCTTAAAATGGAACCAACAAAAGGACGGTATCGAAGGCTATAGTAAATTTGTCAACTTGTTGGTGAATTATTATAAAAACAAACCGATTTAAATGAACACAAATTCAGTTAGAAAAAAGTTATGCCTTAGCGTCCTGCAGTGAAAAAATTAGTACGAGGCAAAATTAATGTAACAAAACAATACAAATCACTACTAATCCCAATATGAAATCGGACTTAGAACACTCTTTTGTAAAGCAACTTCAAGAGAATCAGAATATAATCCACAAAATTTGTAGATTATATACTGAGGATGAAGACGCGCACAAAGATTTGTTCCAAGAAATCACGATTCAGTTGTGGAAAGCCTATCCTAAGTTTAGAGGCGATAGTAAATTCTCTACCTGGGCGTATCGTGTAGCTTTGAATACTGCCATTACACTGTACCGAAAGACAAAACGTTCCATAAACACAGTAGGCTACGAAGGCAACTCTCACTTTGTCCCCGAAGTCCAATACAATTACGAAGAAGAAGAACAACTCAAATTATTATACCAAGCTGTTTACCAATTGAATGACATAGAAAAAGCCCTCATTTTTATGTATTTGGAAGACAAAGATTACACTGAAATTGCCGAAACCTTAGGGATTAGCGAAGTGAATGCAAGAGTAAAAATGAACCGAATTAAAGGAAAATTAAAAAAACTATTAAATCCTAAAGGAATATGAAAGAGCTGGATTTACTAAAGAAAGACTGGCAAAAGAGTGAGGCCTCTTTTGAACAATTGAGTGAAAAAGACATTTATGCTATGATTCACAAAAAATCATCTTCAGTAGTGAAGTGGATTTTAATTGTGAGCATTTTAGAATTTGTGATTTTGAATGGGATCGGATTGTTATTAAGTGATGATAGAATGAAAGCTATCAGTATCAATCATCCTTACTTGCATATTGTTGACATTACAAATTATATAGTAATAACAAGTTTTATTTTTCTATTCTATAAGAACTATAAAACTATTTCTTCACTTGATTCATCCAAAAAACTAATCACTGGTATTTTACGAACAAGAAAAATTGTAACGTATTATATTTTTTGGAATATTATTATTGGGGGAATTGTAGGCGTTTACACTGGGATTGCCTCATTTAATGACGGATATAATTCTGCTAACCCATTACACTACAAAAAAGTATTAGATGAAGATAACTTTTTGGTTATTGGGTGTATAATGATCATCACTATGTTAGTAATTTGGTTATTCTACAAGCTCCTTTACGGAAATTTTTTGAAAAAATTAAAAGACAATTACGAAGAACTTCAAAAAATAGAATCGTAAAAAAAGAGGCAAAAGCCTCTTTTTTTATACTAACATTCCCAATTTCGTAAGGAATTCAAACGTTCTTGCTCTTCTATTTCTTCAGCTGGAATTACTTTTAGGAAAGAAGGATGTTGCTCAATAGCATATTCTACTTTTTCAACAATTTCGTCAATGGTATCATTTTCATAATCAATTTCTAAAGGTTCTTTGATAATAAATGATTGTAAGATACCTTTCTTTTTCATTCGCAATCCTTTTTTATCAAAAGAACGTCTGAATCCATCAATCACGATTGGGACAACAATAGGTTTATGTTCTTTTATGATGTGCGCGGTTCCTTTTCTGACCGGTTTAAAAGACTTTGTAGTTCCTTGCGGAAAAGTAATCACCCAACCATCTGCCAAAGCTATTTTTATATTTTCTGTATCATTAGGATTTACATCTCTTTTTTCTGTTACATCAACCCCTTTAGCACGCCAAGTACGTTCAACAGTAATAGCACCTACATAAGCAAAAATACGTGGTAATAATCCTGCTTGCATCGTTTCTTTTGCAGCAACATAATAAATGTTCATTTTGGGTTGCCACAAATACCCCACATTTTTAATTGAATCCGTACGCCCACTCAAACTAGCATTGAAGACATGAAACATGGCTACAACATCGGCAAAATAGGTTTGATGATTTGAAATAAACAAAACATTGGTATCGGGTAGGTCCTTAATAATTTCAGAACCTTCAATTTGCAATTCGTTAAATCCTCTATAACGTCTGTGGGTCAAACATCCTAAAATTCGGATGAGCCACTTTTTAATAAATAGGATATGACCAAAAGGATTTCTCTTTAACAATCCCATAAATAAGGTGTATTTTTAAAATATTTATGAAACAAACATACAAAATTTATTTTTGGGCGCAAATACACTGCTAACCAGAAAAATTTATGAATTAAAAGCACTTATAAATACTTCTTTCAACTCACTCAACATCATAGCCGTAGCTCCCCAAACAATATGACTTTCTATTTCAAAAGCAGGAATCATAATTGAATCCGCGTACGAAGTCTGCATTTGAGTGGTTACCATTATTGTGTCACTCAAAAAAGTAGCCAACGGAAGTTCTATAATTCCTGCGACCTCCAAAGGATCTGGAATGAATGTGATTTCTTCATTACAAATTCCTAAATAAGGATATACCATAAAATTACTCGGCGGAATATACACTTCAGTAAATGATTTTACAATCTCTATTTTATCGGGATGTATGCCCACTTCTTCATACGTTTCCCGAATCGCAGTAGCGGCAAAATCAGCATCCTCTTGTTCGTACTTGCCTCCTGGAAAAGCAATTTGAGCAGAATGCACACCTTTATACGAATTGCGAACAATCAAAACTAAATGGGTGGCTCCATTTTTTGGATAACACAACATCAATACCGCAGCTGTTCTTGGGATCTTGTTTGCAAAAGAGGGGTTCTCTAAATTAGCCAAACGTTCCAAAGGAGCCATTTTAGCATGCGCTTCCTTTGCCGGAAGATTCGCCGCAATTAATTTAGGAACAAACTGTAAAAAATCTTGAAAATCCATAATCAAACCTTATTTTTGCAGCAACAAACAACATATAAATATAGTTTAGAAAAAGCAAGTACGCAAACTTTCTGCTACCAAAACAAAAACCTATGTACAGTAAAGAGGAAGCTCAACGATTGAAACGCGAATTTTGGATTGCCTTCGCTGAAAAATATCCTAGAAAATGGCTGTTGTATGACACCAAAATCAAAGATTTTGCATTTAAATTTTATGTTGACAATAAAAAAGCACAAGTTCTTATCGATATTGAACCTCGCAACGATGAAAAACGTATCGCTTACTTTGAAAAACTAGAAGCGCTTACAACTATTTTGGAAGAAGAATTTGTCTCCGACTTGGTTTTTGAAAAAAATTACTATTTGGAAAACGGTAAAACCATAAGCCGAATTTGGGTAGAAAAAAGCGGAGTAAGTGTTAGTAATCGGAATTATTGGGATACCATTTTTGACTTTTTCAATGAAAAAATGGCAGCTTTAGAATTGTTTTATGCCGAATACGATGAATTCATAAAGGATATCGAAATAGCCTAATTAATTCATATTGAAGATATTGTAAACGATAATTTGGTCGCCGTAATTTATATACAACTGTTTTCGGTTGTCTTGTTTCTTTCGGGTAATAATAGATAAGGTACAATCCACTCCATCATTGTCTTTACAACTAAAGCTGTACACAATATCCGTTTCATTTTCGGTAGCTGGTAGGTATGCTACAATCTCAAACAATTGAATAATTTGAGAATAAATCACAATTCTATTTTTATTGGTATCCAAAGAAACCATCATTTTTGTTAGCTCCAAATCAGACCAATTGCCCCATTTTCCTTTCTCATTTTTTTCCATCACACTAAATCCAGAAGTAGTAAATTGATATACCTGCCCATAAGATTGTTGCCATCCTAGACTTATAAAAAGAAAAAATAGATATCCAATTATTTTATTCATTCGTTAGAATTAAAAAGTCCATTGTGCACATTCTTTTTGTGCCAATTGAAATTCGGCAATGATATTTTTAAAAATTACATTGACAGGTTGTATCTCATGAATCAATCCGGCAATTTGACCAATCTCTAATTCGCCATCGTCCAAATTACCTTCAAACATACCTCTTTTTGCTCTAGCTCTACCTAACAATTGTATTAAATCTTCTTTGGTAGCTCCTTTAGCATACAATTCTTGTACTTCTTGGTAAAACTTATTTTTTATCAAACGAACAGGTGCCAACTCTTTCAATGTCAATTGAGTATCACCTTCTTTGGTAGTAATAACCGTATTTTTAAAATTATCATGAGCAGAGGATTCCACCGAAGCTACAAAACGACTTCCCATCTGTACTCCATCAGCACCTAGAACCATAGCAGCAAGCATTCCTCTACCAGTTGCAATTCCTCCCGCAGCTATCAATGGAATTGTAATTTTTTCCTTCACCATCGGAATCAAAGTAAGTGTAGTAGTTTCTTCTCGACCATTGTGCCCTCCGGCTTCAAATCCTTCGGCTACGACGGCATCTACCCCCGCTTCTTGTGCTTTCAGAGCAAAAATAGAACTACTTACTACGTGTACGACCGTTATTCCGTTTTCTTTCAGATAAGGAGTCCATGTTTTCGGATTTCCTGCCGAAGTAAAGACAATTTTCACTCCTTCTTCCACGATAATTTTAAGAATTTCTTCGATATTAGGATACAACATCGGTACATTCACTCCAAAAGGTTTGGAAGTTGCTTGTTGGCATTTTCGAATGTGTTCTCTCAATACTTCGGGATACATGGAACCCGCGCCAATTAATCCTAAACCGCCTGCATTGCTCACAGCACTTGCTAATTTATAGCCACTATTCCAAATCATTCCACCTTGGACAATTGGGTATTTAATTTTAAAAAGAGTTGTAATGTTGTTCATAGCATCACTGAAGTTAATTATGAGAAACTAGAAAAATCCAATGACTAAAATTACGAAATTACTCCCGAACCTACTAATTCTTCCCCTAAATACCAGGCCACAAATTGTCCTTCGGTAATGGCTGACTGTGGTTCTTCAAAAGCGACATACATACCCGTTTCAAATTGGTACAAAGTAGCTTTTTGCAACGCTTGTCGGTAACGAATACGCGCCATTACTTCCATCGATTCGCCGTTGGCTAAAGCCAAATCAGTACGAACCCAATGCAATTCTGAATTAGCAATAAACAAGGCTTTTCGGAATAAACCTGGATGTTGACTCGTTAAACCCGTATAAATGGTATTCGTTTCAACATCCGTTGCAATGATGAATAAAGGATCAGTTGTTCCCCCAACATTCAGTCCCTTGCGTTGCCCTGTGGTGAAATAATGAGCGCCTTGGTGTTTGCCCACTACTTTTCCCATTTCAGGAGTATATTTGATTTTATTGGCTTCAAACGCCAAACGTTCTTCTAACGAAAGTCCTTCAGGTTGAATGGACTGATACACGGGATGGTTCTTGTCAATTTGAACAATCACCCCTTCTTTTGGCTGTAATTTTTGTTGTAAAAATTCAGGCAAACGTACTTTTCCAATAAAACACAAGCCTTGAGAATCTTTCTTTTCGGCAGTAATTAAATCCATTTCTGCCGCAATTTCGCGTACTTCAGGTTTGGTTAAATTACCTATAGGAAATAAGGCTTTCGCCAATTGTTCTTGCGACAACTGACATAAAAAATAGGATTGGTCTTTATTAATATCGGCACCGGCTTTCAATTGATAAACCGTTTTTCCATTTACCTCTATTTCGCTTTTTTGGCAATAATGTCCCGTAGCCACATAATCCGCATCCAGACTCATCGCAATTTTCATAAAAACGTCAAACTTGATTTCGCGATTACACAACACATCCGGGTTTGGAGTACGTCCTTTTTCGTATTCGTTGAACATATAGTCCACGATTTTTTCTCTGTATTGTTCGCTTAAATCGACCGTTTGGAAAGGGATTCCTAGTTTTTCAGCTACTAAAAGTGCGTCGTTACTATCCTCTAACCACGGACATTCATTAGAAATAGTTACTGAGTCATCGTGCCAGTTTTTCATAAACAGACCAATCACTTCATAGCCTTGCTGCTGTAACAAATACGCGGCAACACTCGAATCAACACCTCCTGAAAGACCAACAACTACACGTTTCATTTCTAATTTATTAAGATTAAATGGAATGCAAAGTTACGAAACATTTGCTTGAATTGATTTTATTTCTGTTGCTGGCTTTTGCTTTTTTGAGACAAATCCGTACTGGATTTTTTTTCCAATTTACCATTTTCAAAAACTTCCCAAGTTCCTGTTTTTAAACCTTTAGTAAACATCCCTTTTGAAACAACAATTCCGCTGTCATTTCTAAAAATAGCTAATCCATCGTACTCATTATTCTTAAAGTTCGATTCTTCTAAAACAATCCCATTTTCGGTGTATTTTTTATAGGCACCTTGTTTTAGGTTATTTACATAAGTAATTTGTTCGGCTACTTTTCCATTAAGAAAATAAACCGTTCGTACACCTTCTAATTTTCCGTTTTTGTAATTTTCAGTTGTCATTACAGCTGGTGAAGCATAATGATAGTATTTCCACTCTCCTTCAAAAAGCTTATTAATTACTTTTCCTTCGCTTACTTTGTTTTTATTTTGGTCATAAAAAACAGTGTAAGCCGAATTGTATTTGGAGTTAAATTCACGAGTGGCAATTACATCTCCTTTTTGAGTATCATCAAAAAATTGGAACACCCCCACTTCTTTGCCGTGTTCAAAAGTCCCTTGATAACGAGGTCTTTTTGATTCTTCATACACCCCTTTCCAAATGCCGTGTTTCAATCCTTTAGCATCTAGTTTATTGGACTCATTTTGAGCGTGTAAAACACTAAAAAGCAAGGAGATCAAAAATACTATTATACTTCTCATATTTTATTTTGTACTACGGAATTATTATACTTAAAATTAGTTTTGCAAAAAAAATCCCGAAATGAATCGAGATTTTTTTGAAATTATTTTTTGTTGCGTTGCGCTTTCTGAGCTTCGGCTTGTTCCATTGCTTCTTGCAATTTCTGTTGGAACTTACTTGGTTTCTTGGGCGCTTTCAATTTGTTTTCTTGAATTTGAGCGTGAATTTTATCGCTATCAATAAAATACTTTTTAATGACAATCATGATTCCAATGGTAATCAAGTTCGAGATAAAGTTATACAAACTCAATCCAGCTCCGTAACTATTGAAGAAAATCAACATCATTAATGGCGAAATATAAATCATGTATTTCATCATTTTAGCCATATCAGGCATTCCTTCTTGTTGTGGCGCTGCCATTTGTTGGTCACCCGAAGTCATTTTCATATAGAAGAAAATAGCAATGGCTGCCATAATTGGAAACAAACTAATATGATCGCCATACAAAGGAATACGGAAAGGTAATTGAACTACTTCGTCAAATGATGACAAATCATCTGCCCAAAGGAAGCTTTTTTGTCTTAATTCAAAAGCCGATGGGAAGAACTGAAATGATGCGTACATGAATGGCAACTGAATCAAGGCTGGGATACAACCCGCCATTGGATTTACTCCCGCTTTGTTGTACAACTTCATCGTTTCTTGTTGTTTCTTCATTGGGTCTTTTTTGAATTTTTCACCCAATTCAGTAATCTCAGGACGCAATACTTTCATTTTTGCCTGAGATAAGAACGATTTAAAAGTAATTGGCGACATCGCTACTTTAATGATAATTGTAAATACAATAATCGCAATTCCATAAGCAATAAAAGAACTTAAGAAACCAAACAATGGAATGAAAATCAATTTATTAATCCATCCAAAAATACCCCAACCTAACGGAATAATTTTCTCTAAATTCTTATTGTATGTTGCTAATGTTTTATAATCTGATGGTCCAAAATACCAATTCATTTTATAATCCAATTCACCATTCGTAAAAGCTAAAGGTACCTCCGCTTTAAATTGTTTGGTAAATGTAGTATCCACTGCTTCATCATTTACCAAATTAGTTGAATGCAATTTTGAAGTAGCAAACGGCGTATTGGTCAATAAAATAGCACTAAAGAAATGTTGTTTAAAAGCAATATAATTGACTTTTTCTGGCGTTTCTTCTTTGTCTTTACCTTGCCCTACATAATTGATTTTATCTCCTTCGTGTTCGAAATAAATTTCTGCGTAACGGTTTTCATACGAAATGCTTTTTTCGTTTCTAAAACTTTTCATATCGAATTCTAAATCCAATGGTTTGGCAGTATTCAATACTTTGTTCAATCCTTGAGAACGAACATCAAAACCAATCATGTAATCGTTTGGTTTCAAAATGTATTTGTATTCCAAATATTCATTAGCTCCCGCTTTCAATTTCATAGAAAGAATTTGATCTTCTCCTACTTTTGATACGCTTGGTTCAAAATACAAATCTTTGGTATTCAAAGCTCTGTTATCTGATGTTTGTAATGTAATGTTTAAATTAGTATTGTTGTCTTTAATCAACTCTACTAACTGACCTGATCCTTTTTTGAATTTTTCGTATTTTTTCAGAATAGCTTCTACAATAAAACCTCCTTTGTTAGCAATTTTTAATTTTACTAGATCATTTTCGATAGTCGTAAAATCACCTTTAGCAGAAGGTAATGTTGCTGAATAAGCAAAGTTTCCTAATGTTTTTTGCAATTGAGCCAATTGAGTTGAATCGCCTGTAGTAGCAACAGCCACAGCGGATTTCTCAATTGATTTTTGTGCCAATTCTTTCGCTTTAGCGGTTTTAGCAACTAACTCTTTTTTAGCTTTTTCAGCTGCAACCGCTTTAGGGTCGGGTTGATTTTGATACATGATCCAAATCAAGATTCCGAAAATCAATACAAAACCAATGATTGAATTCAGGTCAAATTTTTTTTCTTCCATTTTACTTTTAAAATAGTTATTGTTTTTAGAAACGGGGTTGTTCTATTATTTTTTCTTTGCTTTAACTGCTGCTGCCACAAAATTCACAAAAATTGGGTGTGGATTAGCCACTGTACTTTTGTATTCTGGATGGTATTGTACTCCAATAAAAAACGGATGGTCTTCAATTTCTACAATTTCTACCAAACCGGTTTGAGGATTCGTTCCAGAAGCCAGCAATCCAGCTTTTTGCAATTGGTCCAAATACGCACTATTGTATTCATAACGGTGACGGTGGCGTTCTGAAATAGAAGTTGTTCCGTAAATTTTATGAGCTAAAGTACCCGCTTTAATATCACAATTCCAAGCTCCTAAACGCATCGTACCACCTTTATCTGTAACTGTTTTTTGCTCTTCCATCAAGTTGACTACTGGATTAGAAGTCTTATCATTCATTTCAGTTGAATTAGCATCTGAAAGGCCTAACACATTTCTTGAATACTCGATTACTGACATTTGCATTCCCAAACAAATTCCGAAAAATGGAATTTTATTTTCACGCACATAACGAACCGTTTCAATTTTTCCTTCAATACCTCTCTCTCCAAAACCAGGCGCTACCAAAACAGCGTCCAATCCTGCTAATTTTTCTTTAACGTTCAAGGCATCAATATATTCTGAATGAATTGAAATTACATTTACTTTGGTTTCATTAGCTGCACCTGCGTGAATAAAGGCTTCCAAAATAGATTTATAACAATCCTGCATTTCTACATATTTTCCAACCAAACCGATATTCACGGTATGTTTTGGATTTTTTAAACGCTTCAAAAACGTATTCCAGTTTTTTAAATCAGGAGCCGCTTTTTTAGGCAAATCTAATTTTTTCAACGCCACAACATCCAATCCTTCTTCTAACATTAAGTTAGGCACTTCATAAATAGTAGAAGCATCAATAGATTGAATAACAGCTTCTCTTTTTACGTTACAAAACAAAGCTAATTTATTGCGAATTTCATCCGAAATTTCGTGTTCTGTTCTACACACCAAGATGTCTGCTTTGATTCCGCTTTCCATCAAAGTTTTCACGGAATGTTGGGTTGGTTTTGTTTTCAATTCTCCGGCTGCAGCCAAATAAGGCACCAATGTCAAATGAATTACAATTCCATTATTTTCTCCCAATTCCCAAACTAATTGACGAACCGATTCGATGTAAGGTAACGATTCAATATCACCCACAGTACCCCCAATTTCAGTAATGACAATATCGTAATCACCTGACTTACCAAGCAATTGCATTCTGTCTTTAATTTCATTGGTAATGTGAGGAACCACTTGAACGGTTTTGCCTAAAAATTCTCCTCTACGTTCTTTTTCAATTACCGAAAGATAAATTCTACCTGTGGTTACATTATTTGCTTGAGAAGTGGGTACATTCAAGAAACGTTCGTAGTGTCCTAAATCCAAATCCGTTTCTGCACCATCATCCGTCACATAACACTCTCCGTGTTCATAAGGATTTAGCGTTCCTGGATCCACATTGATATATGGATCGAACTTTTGAATGGTAGTTCTATATCCTCTTGCTTGTAATAATTTCGCCAAAGATGCCGCTATAATCCCCTTCCCTAAAGAAGAAGTTACACCGCCAGTAACAAAAATATATTTCGTTTGATTCATTCTGTTTTAGTTTGTATTGTAGTTGTGTAAAAAACGTCGCAAAAATACAATTATAAATTGAGAAAATGCGAATTTAAAAATGTGAAAATGTAAAATTTTATACTATTATTTCTCTCCGCTATCAATCCAATAATTTTACTTTTTATTCATCAAATTAGTTTTGGATAACGCTTTTTTATGTTGCGAATTAAATCTTCTAATCCGTTTAATTTTAATTCATACACCAATTGCAATTGTTGTCCTAACTCCCCTTTTGGAAAGCCCTTATTGTTGTACCAAACCACATAATATTCCGGCAAATCAATCAAATGCCAACCTTCGTATTTCCCAAAGGGCATTTTAGTATGCGCTAATTTAATGAGTTGTTTTTGGTCGTTTTCCATATTGGATTTACTTTGCTACTTTAACTGTCAAGTCAGCATCGTAATACAAAAGATACAATCCTTTGTTAGCAAAACCTCCGGTTTCATTTTTGAAATAATCAAACTTGCTTTCTACCTGTTCCGTTACTTGGGTTGTGGCACTTTCAAAATAGCTATTCGATTGAGACAAACGCATCAAAGCATCAAAAGTCACATCAAAACCTCGAGTAGCAAAAGCATTAGGAGTTACCTTATTCTTTAATTTGTAATTCTTTTCGAATATTACAGCATCTGGACTGTTGTTTTCACGTGTCATTGAAGGATACAGTAATTTTAGTTTTAACAAATTAGCAAACTCAATTTCATCGGTATCCAAAGTTTCATTGGGTTCCAAAATCACTAATTGCACATTATACAAAGGTTGCACGCTAAGCAAAGTAGTTATGGTAGCTTTAATCATACTGGTATTAGCCGTTTCCATTACCACGTAATTGATTTTATTTTTGACCAATAGTGCTTTTAAACTAACTACATTTAAAGATCCAGTCGCATCCAAGGTGGCAAATCGAACGTCTTTTTGATTTTCTACAATGTATTTTTTTACTGATACTTTCTTTTTATCCACCACAGCAATGATATTTCCATTTTTGGTACGCATAAAATCAAATATAGCAGAACGAAGTAACGAAGTCGGTGTAATCGTTTGAAACAAATTCGGGTACGATTTTCCCATTTCTTTTGATAATGGCGAAATGACCGCCACTTGATTAGCGCTCAACAATTCGGCTATTTTTTCTACATTCGTTTGATAAAAAGGCCCAATCACTGCAGAAAAAGTTTCTAAATGATTGTCAGCAATGAGTTTGGCTACATTCGAACTATTTTTAGTTTCTTCCGAATCGAAAATACTAACATCTACCGCAACACCTAATTGCTTCGCCGAGTCAATCGCTACCAATGCCCCTGAGTAAAAATCCAAAGTCATATTCAAAAACTTGTCTTTTTTTAAACGATCCACTACCGAATTAACCGTATCGTTTTGTACTTTATTCAAATTAAAAGGCAACAACAAAGCCAGCTTCTTCGACTGATTCAACAAAGGTTTTTCTATCTGTAATCCACTATTTTGAATTGGAGTTACATTGGTTTCTTGGGCGCTAATTACATTGGCAAACAAAAGTCCAACAATAAGTATTTTGAAAAAACAGTTCATTTTAATTTGTTTTAAAACAATTCCTTTATAACAATCGAACGGTATCAAATTTATGACAAAATCTGATACCGTTTCAATTACAACTTTCAATTTAAGTGCTAATTATTCCCACTCAATTGTGGCAGGTGGTTTGGAACTAATATCATATACCACACGATTCACTCCTTTTACTTTATTAATAATTTCATTCGAAATTTTCATCAAGAAATCATACGGTAAATGTACCCAATCCGCCGTCATACCATCAGTAGATTCTACCGCACGAAGCGCCACTACTTTTTCGTACGTACGCTCATCACCCATCACTCCAACACTATTTACAGGCAACAAGATAGCTCCCGCTTGCCAAACCTTATCGTACAATCCCCAAGATTTCAACCCTTCAATAAAAACTGAATCTACATCTTGTAAAATTTGTACTTTCTCTGGCGTTATATCTCCTAAGATTCGGATAGACAATCCTGGCCCTGGAAAAGGATGTCTTCCTAATAATTCTGGATCAATTCCTAAAGTAGCCCCTACTCTTCGTACCTCATCTTTGAAAAGCATACGCAAAGGTTCTACAATTTGTAATTTCATATAATCAGGCAATCCACCAACATTATGGTGTGATTTAATCGTAGCCGAAGGTCCTTTTACTGAAACCGACTCGATTACATCTGGATAAATTGTTCCTTGCGCTAACCATTTTACATCTTCAATCAAATGCGATTCATCATCAAAAACTTCAATGAATACACGTCCGATGATTTTACGTTTGGTTTCTGGATCACTCACTCCTGCCAATTCTGACAAGAAACGATCTCCAGCATCTACTCCTTTTACATTCAATCCCATTCCTTTGTACTGATTCAATACACTTTGGAATTCGTTTTTACGAAGTAAACCGTTATTAACAAAAATACAATATAAGTTTTTACCGATAGCTTGGTTCAACAAAACTGCCGCAACAGTTGAATCTACTCCACCAGAAAGACCTAAAACTACTTTATCATCTTGTAGTTTTTCTTTCAGTTCCGCTACCATATCAGTAACAAAAGCGTTAGGAGTAAAGTTTTGAGGAACCTCAGCAATGTTAACCAAAAAGTTTTCTAACATTTTTGTTCCCTCTGTCGAATGGAATACTTCTGGGTGGTATTGAATCGCATAGGTAGTTTCCCCTTCAATTCGATACGCTGCGAATTCCACATCGTGGGTACTAGCTAGTTTAACTCCATTAGTAGGTAAAGCTTTAATACTATCACTATGACTCATCCAAACTTGGCTGTTTGGAGAAATTCCTTGAAAGAAAACTTCATCTTCTTTTATAAAAGACAAATTCGCTCTTCCGTATTCTCTTGTATTAGAAGCAGCAACTTCTCCACCGCTAAAGTGGGCTAAATATTGCGCTCCATAACACACCGCTAACATAGGCAATTTACCTCTGATTTGAGACAAATCAGGGTGTGGCGCATCTTCTGAACGAACAGAAAAAGGACTTCCACCTAAAATTACGGCTTTGTACGGTGATAAATCTGTTGGAAAATTGTTGTAAGGAAAAATTTCGCAGAATATATTTAATTCGCGAACTCTACGCGCAATAAGCTGTGTGTATTGCGACCCGAAATCTAAAATAAGTACGTTGTGTTGCATGCGCAAAAATACTTTTTAAATTCGGAATTGAAAAATGGATTTTGAAAAAAATATTTTTTTATTCTTTGACCAATAAAATCGTTGCTTTAAAGCCTGTTCCAAGGTTCCATTGGCTTGCCGAAATCAAACTTCCTTTGTCATCATACACCCTAAATTCAGCTGTATTAGGACCTGAAGTTCCTTGATTCAATGCTTCGAAATCAATTTTATTAAATCCTTTTTCGAGTACAATTTCAAAACCTTTAAAAGCACCTTCCAATGTTACCTGACTCTCAATAACTTTATCGTTTAAATAAACCCGAATTACATCACCATCTACATATTCAGCATCACGATACATCACACGGGCTTTATCGGCTTTGGTTTTAAAATCACCTAAATTTTGATTTCTTCGATACACAATAGCACCTGGATCTTCGTCTTTTTTATTCAAACGCGCTTCCACTTCTGCTCCAGGTCTGATAAACTCATTTTTTGGAATCATCGAAATAGTATTCGTTTGCCCTAATTGATACAATTTTACTGGAGATGGTTTAGTAACCATTGCATCCGGACTATTGAAAACATTGGGTGCTTTAATAGAAGGAATATCAGAATTGGGTGGTGCTACTTTTTTAGGTTCGGCTGCCTTTTTAAGGGCAATCGGAAACTTTCCTACGGGGATTGCTTTGAACTTAGCACTAAACTCAGCCTGAGCTTGTCCTTGCCATGCCCATCCCATAATTGCAATACATAGTAGTAATTGTTTCATTATAAACCGAACTGATAAACTTGTGTCCACAAAAATAGTATAAATACCTTTTATGACTCACGTATTAGAAATTTCTTAACAAAATACACTTTAAAATTTCTAACAAATGATTTAAAAACATTGCATTATATAACCTCTTTTGTCAAAAAATCGAATTCCTAATTCATCCTATTATCGTAAATTGCACCACATTAATTATGTATTAAAAACATTCAAAAATGAAAAGAGAAAATATCTTGACAGGCTCACCATGGGAAGATAAAATGGGATATTGTCGTGCCGTTCGCATTGGGAATATCATTGAAGTATCTGGAACTGTCGCTATTGTAGATGGCGAAAAAGTAAAAGCTGACGATGCACATGCACAAACCTTAAATATTTTAGAACGTGTAGAAAAAGTATTAGAAGACTTAAACGTAAGCATGAAAGATGTCATTCGTACTCGAATCTTTACTACTGACATCAACACATTTGAAGCTGTTGCTACTGCACACGCTACTTTTTTCAAAGACATTAAACCTACAACTGGTTTTTATGAAATCAGTAAATTAGTCGCTCCAGAATATTTGGTAGAAATTGAATTTACAGCAGTCGTTACCGAAAAATAAGAATCTTTCTTACTGAAAACAGAGCCGTAACGAATTCGTTTACGGCTTTTTTTATGCTGTTATTCAATGATTACTGAATTTAACCTATTTTTGAACCACATTTAACACACCAAATCAAAGTATGAACCTACAAAAAACACTTCGTCTTTCCTTACAATGGTTGGTCATTTGTGCTTTGATAGGACTTTTTTCGGGTTCGGCATCGGCTTTCTTTTTAGTAGCGTTAGAATGGGTCACTCAAATTAGGGAACATCACGCTTGGATCATTTGGTTATTGCCTCTCGGAGGTTTAATCATTGGTTTGTTATACCATTATTACGGAGCCTCGGTAGTCAAAGGCAACAATTTACTTTTAGAAGAATACGAAAATCCGCAGCAACCCATCCCTTTCAAAATGGCACCTTTGGTACTTATTGGTACCTTAATCACCCATTTGGTTGGAGGTTCAGCGGGGCGAGAAGGTACCGCCGTACAAATGGGTGGCGCTATTGCCGACCAATTTTCAAAGTGGTTTCAATTGAACAAAAACGACCGAAAAACCATTCTTATTTTGGGAATTAGTGCAGGATTTGCTTCTGTTTTCGGAACGCCTTTAGCGGGCGCTTTGTTTGCTTTGGAGGTGGTGTACTTCAGTAAAATCAAGCTTAAAAGTGTGATTTTGTCTTTTGCAGTAGCGTATACTGCTTATTTCACGGTGGAATTTTGGCAAGTCCAACACACGCATTACACTATTTCTATCCTTCCTGAAATGAATGGAATCCATTTACTTTGGACCATTGGTACGGGAATTCTTTTTGGCTTAGCCGCTTTATTATTTTCCAGAACAGCTCATTTTTGGAGCCGATTATTTTCAAAATACATTCCATACGCACCGATTCGACCTTTAATTGGCGGAACTATTTTAACGATAGTTATTTTTTTCATCGGGACGACAAAATACATTGGACTAGGAGTTCCCGAAATCGTGAAAGCCTTTTCAACTCCGAACGAGTCGTATGATTTTCTCTTAAAAATACTCTTTACTGGTTTTACATTGGGCGCTGGTTTTAAAGGAGGCGAAGTAACGCCACTTTTCTTTGTGGGAGCTACTTTAGGAAGTGCTTTATCTGTTGTAGTTCCTCTGCCAATCGCGCTGTTAGCGGGCATGGGATTTGTTGCCGTTTTTTCTGGGGCTACCCACACTCCTATTGCTTGTACGGTTATGGGAATGGAACTCTTCGGAATTGAAAGTGGTGTTTTTATAGGAATTGCTTGTGTCGTAGCTTATTTTGTTTCGGGGTCTATTGGAATATACCATTCGCAAATTGTGAAAGGGCCTAAATACCATTTGTACCAAAAAATAAATCGCTTTCGATTGGATCTTTTCTAAACATGTGAAAATTAGGTTAATTATTTAAATGATTTTTCGTTTAAATTAAAAAAATGTAATTTCGCAATCTATGAAAACACAAGACATTCAAGCGATTCAGGAGTTATTATCCACTCCTAAAAAAATTGCGGTAATTCCACACCGCGGACCTGATGGAGATGCCATGGGTTCTACCTTAGGTTTGTACCATTTTTTACTTAAAAACAACCACCAACCTACTGTGATTTCTCCTAACGAAATGCCTCATTTTTTAGAGTGGCTTCCGGGTGCCAATACAGTAAAAATATATGAAAAAGACAAAGTCAATTGTACCAAAATCTTGGAAGAGGCCGAAATCATTTTTACCTTAGACTTTAATGCCTTGCACCGTACCGGAGAAATGGAAACTGTGCTTAGCACACTTACAGCACCATACATCATGATTGATCACCATCAATTTCCTCATGATTATGCTACCTACACCTACTCTGATACTAATTTTGGTTCTACTTGCGAAATGCTGTACAACTTCATTTCTTTTTTAGGCAAAAAAGCAGACATTGACGAAAACATTGGCACATGCATTTATACTGGAATTTTAACCGATTCAGGTTCGTTTCGTTTTCCAAAAACCACCGGAACTACCCACCGAATCATTGCTGACCTAATTGATTTAGGAGTGAAAAATACCGTGATTCCTAACTTGCTTTTTGACAATAGTTCGTTTGGACGTTTGCAAATTTTAGGTCGTGCATTGCAAAACATGAAGGTGTACACCGAGCACAAAACAGCATACACCTATTTGACACAAGACGAATTGGATTCGTTTGACCACGTCAAAGGAGATACTGAAGGTATTGTCAATTATGGATTGAGTATTAAAGGAATTATTTTTACCGCTATTTTTATCGAGAATAAAGACGAGAAAATTATTAAAATATCGTTCCGTTCACAAGGTGATTTTGATGTCAATCAGTTTGCCAGAGACCATTTCAATGGTGGAGGACACATCAATGCTGCCGGAGGAAAATCAGAAAATTCAATGGAAGATACCATTCTAAAATTTGAAGATTTAGTCAAAAACTTACCCATCTAAATCATGAGAAACTTAAAAAATACAATTGCTGTACTTCTATTGCTAACAATAATAACAAGTTGCCAAAGCAAACAAGAAGCAAGGAAACCAATTTCTCACGCCTCAGGAACTTTCATGAAACAATCTGTGGATCGCAATAAAAAATTAATTGCGGGAGAAGAGGCTGAAATTGCCCGAGTGATTAGACAAAACTCTAAAACCAAGTTTACTGCTTCTTCAAAAGGTTTTTGGTATTCCTATTCTGTATACAATCACAAGGACACTTTGAGTCCTAAAAAAGGTGATGTAGCTTTATTTGATTACGAATTGAAAGATTTAAAAGGACATGTAATCTATTCCAAAAGCGAGTTGGGACCTCAAACCTATTTTGTTGACAAGCAAAACATTATGACTGGTTTACGTGAAGGAATCAAATTAATGCACCGCAAGGAAAAAATCAATTTCCTTTTTACTTCACACATGGGATACGGTTATCATGGTGACAATAAAAAAATTGGAACGAACAAACCGCTTTTATGCATTGTAACCCTTCGTGATTTTATGTCGGAAGCCAATTACGATCAAAAAATGAAAGCCGACACTAATCCTATTTCCCAAACTCAAAACGATTCTTTAAACTAAATACTATTTGAAATGAAAAAAAGCTTTTTATTTGCCTTAGCCATTATTGCTTCTTTTTACTCTTGTAAGGAAGAAAACAACAATTTACCTGATGGTTTGTATGCCAAAATTGAAACCAACAAAGGAGAAATTATCGTTCAATTGGATTATGAAAAAGCACCCATTACTGTAGCTAACTTTGTAACACTTGCAGAAGGGAAGAATGAATATGTTACCAATGAAAACATCAAAAATAGACCTTTTTACGATGGGTTGAAATTTCATAGAGTAATTGAGAACTTCATGATTCAAGGAGGAGATCCACTTGGAACCGGCTCGGGTGATGCGGGTTACCGTTTCAAAGATGAAATTACCGACTTGCATTTTGACAAAGGTGGTGTTTTGGCTATGGCCAATAATGGTCCTGCAACTAATAGCAGTCAATTTTTCATTACTCATATTGAAACACCTTGGCTAGATGGAAAACACACTATTTTTGGTCATGTTGTAGGCAACGGAATGGAAGCCGTAAATAAAATTCTCCAAGATGATTATATGAGTAAAGTAACCATCATTCGAAATGGAGATGCCGCTAAAAAATTTGATGCTGTAAAAGTATTTCATGATTACTTTATTGTTGAAGCAGAAAATCAAAAAAAACAAGCGGCTATTGACGCAGAGAACAAACGCATTTTTAACGAAAAATACAAAACTGTTATTGATGCTAAAGTAAAATCTTTTGCTGCATTAAAAACAAAAGCTACTAAAACTAAATCAGGATTAGAATTTGTAATTACTAAAAAAAGCGGTGGTGCCAAACCTAAAGCTGGGACAGGAATCTTTATTCATTATGCAGGCTTCTTGGAAAACGGAACCCTTTTTGACAGTAGTATCGAAAGTGTGTGTAAAACCTTCGGAACGTTTGATCCCAACAGAGCTGCACAAAACGGATACCAACCTATCCCTTTTCAAGCAGGTAAAAAAGACGGCATGATTCCTGGTTTTATCGAAGGAATTGAGCAACTTTCTTTTGGAGACAAAGCCGTACTTTTTATCCCATCAAAATTAGGATATGGAGAAGCAGGTGCCGGAGGAGTGATTCCGCCCAACGCTAATATCATTTTTGAAATTGAATTACTAAAAGCACAATAATAGACTTAATACAATTAGACCCGATGAAATTTAAATTTTTAGCATTCTTATTTTTAGGAATTTTAAGTGTACAAGCACAAAAATTAAAAAAAGGACTTCCAGCAAAAAAACCTGCTATTTCACAAATGGCGAGTCCAAAAACTATAGAAGGAATTTTTGCTACTATTGTTACTAATAAAGGAACTATTGTAGTACAATTGGAATATCAAAAAACACCTATTACTGTAGCCAACTTCATCAGCTTAGCAGAAGGAAAAAACACTTTCGTAACCGATGAAAAGTTAAAAGGAAAACCATTTTATGATGGTCTAAAATTTCACAGAGTAATTAAAGACTTCATGATTCAAGGGGGTGATCCTTCTGGAAATGGTTCAGGCGGTCCTGGTTATTCTTTTAAAGATGAGTTTACTGATTTAAAACACAACAAAGGAGGAATCCTTTCTATGGCTAATTCAGGTCCTGGTACTAATGGAAGCCAGTTCTTTATTACGCATAAAGAAACACCTTGGTTAGATGGAAAACATACTGTTTTCGGTCAGGTAATTCAAGGAATGGATGTTGTCAATAAAATTGAACAAAACGATGTCATTACCAAAGTAACCATTACTAGAAAAGGCGCTTTAGCTACTAAATTTGATGCGGTTAAAATCTTCTCTGATTATTATGGAAATAAGGCAGAAGATGCCAAAAAACAAGCCGCAATTGATGCAGAAAACAGAGCCAAACAAGCAGCTATCCAAGCAGAAAACAAACGTATTTACATAGAAAAATACGGTAATGTCATTAAAGAAAAAGCAGCTTATTTAGCAGCTACTAAAGCTACGGCAACTACCACTGCTTCAGGCCTGCAATATGCTCTTCTACAAAAAGGAACCGATATAAAACCAGTTGCGGGAAGCACTATTTATTTCAAATATGCTGGCTATTTTGAAGATGGGAACCTATTTGACAGCAACTTTGAAGATATAGCCAAGATTTTTGGTCAATTCAACCAAGCACGTGCCGATCAAAATGGCTACCAAGCTTTCCCTTTTGAAGCAGGTAAAAAAGACGGCATGATACCTGGATTTTTAGAAGGATTGAGTTTAATGAACATTGGCGATAGAATGTTATTATTCCTACCTGCTAAATTGGCTTATGGTGAAAGAGGTGCTGGAGGAGTAATTCCACCCAATACTAATTTAGTTTTTGAATTGGAAATTTCAGATAAGACTCCTACTCCTAAACAATAAACTTTCCATAGGAACAAAATAAAAAATCCTCAACAAAATTTGTTGAGGATTTTTTATTGCAATCAATTGTACTATTATTTCCCAAATTTCCAATCAAACTCATCTTTAGCATTGATGATAGCTCCGATTTCAAACTTCACTACTTCTTCAAATTCAGTTTGAAAAATAATCCAATTCTCTTCGTTGAAATAGTTTTCAAACGTATCAAATTCTTCTTGAGTGAATTTGGTAATATTTTTTGCCACCAAATCTTTTTTAACTTCAGTTATTTTTTTACCAATAATAGTGTTTCCAAACAATTCCAAATCAGCACTAGAAGCCACTATATACCCCAATTTAAAATCTTCTTCATGGTAAAAAGTCAAACGCGCTTTTAGTTTATTGTATACTAAAATCTGATTATCATCTTCGTCTTTATAATTGCGGTCAGGCTTTCCGTAAATTGCTTCGACATCTTTCTGCTTCATCCCAAAAAGTAGTTTATCAATGCCGTTTTTTAGATTTATTTTCATGTTTTGATATTTTGACGCAAAGTTCGGGAAGTTTTATTCAAATTAATACAAATTGTAGTAATAAAATAAATCAATTATAAAATACTGATTTTCAATTGTTAAATTGAAAAACAATTCTTACCTTAGTTGTTGTATTTGAATCTAAAATGATCAAATTCACCCCAAATTTGTTCTCATTTATTTTCAGAAAACCCTACTAATTGGAACATTGATATAACAATGTATTCAATACAACTTTTATTTAATTATTAAAGTCAATAAGTATGTGTTTTTCAGCCAATGCAAGTTTCGGAGCAGGTGTCGTTTTAGCAACGATCGGGATAGCTTCTGTCAAAAAAGTACAACAAACTCCTCAAATCTATTTTGCTACTATTCCTATTCTATTTTCAATACAACAAATTACTGAAGGGTTTGTTTGGCTATCACTAACCCATCCTACGCTTCAATTTATTCAAAAACCATCTACTTATATATTTCTCTACTTTGCACAAGTGATTTGGCCAATTTGGATACCACTTTCTATCATGAAATTAGAACATTTTAAGAAAAAACAACGCTTGCATCTTCTATTTGTAGTTATCGGTTGTTTGATTGCCGCTTATTTTGGATTTTGTATGATCACTTATCCTGTTCAGGCCAAAATAACAGGATATCATATTACGTATATCCAGGAATATCCTATTGCATTTAGAGGCTACGGCCAATTTCTTTACGGCTTGGTTAGTATTTTGCCTGCTTTTCTTTCTAATGTTAGACGAATGTGGATTATTGGAGTTACTATTATCACATCCTATCTTATCACAACCTTTTTCTACGAAGAATATATTATCTCTGTTTGGTGTTTTTTTGCAACAATAATTAGTGTTGTTGTATTTTTTATCTTGGAAAATATCAAAAAAAAGACAGAAGGATGGAATGGATATGTTAATCCTCAAGTTCAGATCACTCATCATTAACCTATAATTCTTGTATTATGAAAATTACTTTTGAAAAAAAAATATTGTTAGGATTCATCATCAATGTATTGGTTGTTATGGCTTTGGTTTGGTCATTTGTAACTCGAATTAAAAATCAAGGTGATGAAAATTTAAATCAACTATTAGATTGGATTACTGGTTTTTTGTCCCTGCTTTCTATAGTGCTTTTGGTTATAGTCTATTTCATTATAACAGCACAACTTAGAGCCAAAAACAATTCGCAAAAATTGTTATTTGAAAGTCAACAATTGTTGCAATCTATAATTGACAATGCGTCTAGCCTCATTTCAATAAAGAAAATCAATGGTGAATATGTTTTAATTAACAAAAAATATGCTTCTTTATATCAAGTGAATAATACTACTATTATTGGTAAAACAGATGCCGATTTTTTATCCCCAGAGTTAGCCTTTGCTAATCGAAATTCGGATATGGAAGTAGTTAAAGCTTTAAAAGAACTTCAAGTTGAAGAAACTGTAGAACAAAAAGACGGGAAGCATACTTACTTGGCGATAAAATTTCCTTTGTATGACTCAACAGGAAGGATATACGCTATCGGAAGTATCGCTACCGACATCAGTGAACGAAAAAAACTTGAAGAATCATTAGCTTCTTCGGATAAACTCTTCAATATGTCAACTGAGATGATGTTAATTGCAACATTAGAAAAATTTATAAAAGTCAACCCAGCCACTTCCAAAATATTAGGATATACTGAGACTGAATTATTGAACCAACCTTTTCTTAATTTTGTACATCCAGAAGATAAAAACAACACCAAACAAGAAGTTACAAAATTGAAAGGCGGAGACATAACTATGCAATTCAAAAATCGATACATCTGCAAGGATGGGTCTACAAAGTGGCTTCAATGGTCTACCTCTCCTGATACTTCAACTGGATTGTTATATGCGGTAGCCCAAGACATCACAGCTTTAATTGAATTGGAAAATGAACAAAAAAACACCATTGACCAATTGTATGAAAATGAAGAAAAACTACGCATCATTCTCGAAAATATTAATGAAGGAATTTTAGTGACTAATGCTGATAAAAAGACCATTTTAGCTAATACAATGGCTAATGAGTTATTTGGAATTGAAGAAGATGAAAAGATATCTCCTAATTTAATCAACCATTTTGAATTGTATTATCCCGACGAAAAAACAATTTTTCCATCACAAAACTTACCAATGGAAAGAGCGCTACTCGGAGAAGAAACAAATGACATCGATTTAGTTCTCTGGAATCCTAATACCCAAGAAAAAAGAAGACTACTCATTAGTGGTAAACCACTAATTGATCAAAACAATAAGGTGGTCGCAGCAATTATTACACTAAAGGATATTAGTCAATACAAACAATTAGAGGCTGAATTAAAAGAAACCGAATCTAAATACCGACAATTAATTGGCTTTAAAAAAGGAGAAGAAAAGGAAAAAGAATAAAACCAAAAGCAATTATTCATTTCTTGAACTTATTCATTCATTTCGTCAAAACGAATAGGGACTTGAGGATCGTAACATGGACAGTTGAACTCTTCCAGAGTAGCAGCCAATAATTCCATTGTTTTTCCTTCGGTTCCATAACAGTCAATTTGAATGCTTTGTGAAGTAGTCTTCACTTGAAAAGCACCTTTTCCTTTGGAGTTTTTCCAGCTGTTATCGTCTACTTTTTCCCAACTAGAAAAAACACTGGCAATACGATTGAGTATTACAGTTATAGGTAATTCTTCTAAACCCTCGACCATTTCTTGTTCTATCAAAGATTCGTAAACCAATTGATGGTTCAAGTAAATTCCATCTTGATACTGCCAAAATACTAATTCGTACATTTAAATAGTTTAAAAGTTTATGGTTTATTAGTTTAAAAATAACAAACTAATTTAGTACTCAAAAGTACCGTATTCGCTAGAAATGGTTAATTTTTTAGCCTCCGAAGCTGCTACTCTCCCTACAATTTGGGCATCAACATTAAACGATTTTGAAATGGCAATAATATCTTGAGCTACCGCTTCTGGAACATACAATTCCATTCGGTGACCACAATTGAATACTTGGTACATTTCTTTCCAATCCGTTTTGGATTGCTCTTGAATCAGTTGAAACAAAGGCGGAACTGGAAACAAATTGTCTTTTATGATGTGTAAATTATTTACAAAATGTAAAATTTTAGTTTGCGCTCCTCCGCTACAATGTACCATTCCGTGGATTTCTTTTGAAGAATAGGTATCTAAAATTTTCTTGATAATTGGCGCATAAGTTCTGGTTGGCGAAAGTACTAATTGACCTGCATCGATAGGAGAATTTTCTACTGCATCAGTTAATTTTACCTGACCCGAGTAAATCAATTCTTCAGGCACAGCGGAGTCAAAACTCTCCGGATATTTTTGTGCCAAATACTTACCAAACACATCGTGACGTGCCGAAGTTAACCCATTACTTCCCATCCCTCCGTTGTAACTTTTTTCGTAAGTGGCTTGTCCAAAAGACGCCAAACCTACTATCACATCACCCGCTTGGATGTTGGCATTATCAATTACTTTAGCGCGTGGCATTCTTGCTGTAACCGTTGAATCAACAATAATGGTACGAACTAAATCGCCTACATCGGCCGTTTCTCCCCCTGTAGAATGAATGGTTACCCCAAAAGAATCCAATTCTTTAATCAATTCTTCAGTTCCATTGATAATAGCCGAAATAACTTCTGCAGGAATTAAGTTTTTATTTCTTCCAATAGTAGAAGAAAGTAAAATATTATCCGTAGCTCCCACACACAACAAGTCATCAATATTCATAATCAACGCATCTTGCGCAATGCCTTTCCATACTGAAATATCGCCCGTTTCTTTCCAATACATATACGCCAAAGACGATTTAGTACCTGCGCCATCGGCGTGCATAATCAAACAATACTTGTCGTCTTGGGTTAAATAATCGGGAACAATTTTACAAAAGGCTTGCGGATACAATCCTTTGTCAATATTTTTAATAGCATTATGCACATCTTCCTTAGATGCCGAAACACCGCGTTGTGCGTATCTTTTTGAAGTATCTGAACTCATGTAGTTAGTGGTGTAGTCTGCCTTTCGACAAAATGTATTTTCGGCAAAGATAATTATTTTTTTGGCTTTTGCCTAAGTAGAATTTTCAAGTGATTCATCTATTTTTTCCATCATAAAAAAGCCTCTCTAAATTAGAGAGGCTTTTTTTAAAAATATATCCAATTATTATTTAGTAAACAATAATTCTCTGTATTTAGTTAATGTCCATAATTCATTATCCACTAACAATTCTAATTTATCACAGTGATTTCTAATGATGTCAAAATAAGGCTTTACCTTATTACAATACGCCTCTGCCATTGCTTGAGCATCAGTTAAACTATTTGCTTTTTTTCGTTCATCAGTCATTTCTTCCACCTTGGTATTGATGCCTTCGATATGAGCTGAAATTTGTTTGATAATCGCGATTTGCTCTTTAGAAACACTTTCAAAATCTTTCCCAAAAATTTCTTTCAAACCACGAACATTTTCAATCAAAGTATTTTGGTAGCGAATCGCCGTTGGAATCACATGATTACGAGCTATATCTCCTAAAACACGACCTTCAATTTGGATTTTTTTAGTGTATTCTTCCAACTCGATTTCGTAACGTGCCTCTACCTCAACATGATTCATAATTCCTAGTTCAGAGAACAAATCTAAGGCTTGTTTAGACGCTCTAGCTTTTAAAGCTTCTGGAGTCGTTTTGTAATTACTCAACCCTCTTTTAGCCGCTTCTTGTTCCCAAGCATCGCTGTACCCATCACCTTCAAACAAGATTTTTTTAGATTGCTTGATGTATTCTCTTAAAACGTTGAAAATAGCATCGTCTTTTTTCATGCTTTTTTCATCAATCAAAGTATCTACTTCTACTTTAAAATCACGTAATTGTTTAGCCACAATGGCATTCAACGTAGTCATAGCATTAGAACAATTGGCAGAAGAACCCACCGCTCTAAACTCAAATTTATTTCCAGTAAAAGCAAATGGAGACGTTCTATTTCTGTCGGTATTATCCAACATTAAATCTGGAATTTTACCTACTACATTCAATTTTAAATCTGTTTTTTCTTCAGGAGATAATTTTCCAGTTGTAACGCCTTCTAATTCGGCTAAAACTTTAGTCAATGAATCACCAATAAATACCGAAATAATAGCAGGTGGTGCTTCATTAGCTCCTAATCGATGATCATTACTTGCCGTTGCAATAGAGGCTCTTAGTAACGATTCATTATCATTTACTGCCTTGATTGTATTGATAAAGAAAGTCAAGAACTGCAAATTACTCATTGGTGTTTTACTTGGACTCAACAAGTTCACGCCAGTATCAGTAGCCAATGACCAGTTATTGTGTTTTCCAGAACCGTTAACCCCTTTGAATGGTTTTTCGTGGAATAAAATTTTGAAATCGTGACGCTCTGCCACTTTTTCCATAACATCCATTAACAAACAGTTGTGGTCTACCGCCAAATTCGTTTCTTCAAAAATTGGTGCCAATTCAAATTGGTTCGGTGCTACTTCGTTGTGACGGGTTTTAACCGGAATTCCTAACAGCATACATTCCTGTTCTAAATCTCTCATGTACGTCAAGGCACGTGTCGGAATAGAACCAAAATAATGGTCATCCAATTGTTGTCCTTTTGCTGATGTATGTCCTAACAAAGTTCTACCCGTCATCATTAAATCAGGACGCGATTTCGCTAAAGAACGATCTACCAAGAAATATTCTTGTTCCCAACCTAAAGTAGCCGTTACTTTTTTTACATTCTTATCAAAATATTTACAAACTTCGGTAGCCGCATCATCCATTACAGTCAAGGCGCGCAACAAAGGTGTTTTATAATCTAAAGCTTCTCCTGTGTATGAAATGAAAACAGTTGGAATACATAAAGTAGTTCCAAAAATAAACGCTGGAGAAGTTGGATCCCAAGCCGTATAGCCTCTTGCTTCGAAAGTATTTCTAATCCCCCCATTGGGAAAACTAGACGCATCTGGTTCTTGTTGTACCAATTGCGCTCCGCCAAATTTTTCTACAGGATCACTTCCATCGTACGAAGTTTCAAAGAAAGCATCGTGCTTCTCAGCAGTCGTCCCTGTAAGTGGCTGAAACCAGTGCGTATAATGAGTTACTCCTTTAGAAAGTGCCCATTCCTTCATCCCCATGGCTACATAATCTGCAATCTTTCTATCAATTTTAGTTCCGTGTTGAATAGCACCTTGTACTGCTTTATATGCTTCTGAAGTCAAATATTGCTTCATAGCTTTAGCATTAAAAACATTAGACCCAAAAATAATTGATTTTTTTTCGGTCTCTTCAAAGTGTAGTGGCTTTCTAGTAGATGCTTCTCTTAAAGCTTGAAAACGTAATGTTGACATTTTGACAATTTTAAATTATTGAATACTCATTTTCACTAAGTAAAGCAAAGATAAACAATAATAAATAATATAAAATCAAGAGAGACCATTGCGAAATTATTTTTTATAAGTACAAAAAATTGTTTTTTTTTAAATATACCCCCAATAAAATGCAGTTCTGTGAAAAGTAACCTATTGTATTATAAAAAACACCCCCATTTTTTTTAGCTCTGAAAAAATATTTTAAATTTGTACCAGAATTTGAATCACAAAATAAATTTATATTATCATGGCTAAAATTAAACTAGAATACCTTTGGTTAGATGGTTACGAACCAACTCAAAATCTTAGAAGTAAAACTAAAGTGGAAGAGCACGACAACTTTCAAGGAACTTTGGCAGAAATTGGAAACTGGTCTTTTGACGGGTCTTCAACAAAACAAGCTGAAGGAGGATCTTCTGACTGTTTATTAGTACCAGTTGCAATCTATCCAGATCCAACTCGTATCAATGGATATTTAGTAATGGCAGAAGTTATGTATGCTGACGGAACTCCACACCCTTCTAATGGTAGAGCAACTATCGACGATGAGGATGACGATTTCTGGTTTGGTTTTGAGCAAGAATATTTCATCATGGATACTAAAACTTTATTGCCTTTAGGATTCCCTGTTGGAGGTTACCCTGCACCACAAGGTATGTACTACTGTTCAGTTGGTGGAAAAAATACTCACGGAAGAAAATTAGTTGAAGAGCATGCTGATTTATGTATTGCTGCTGGAATTAACTTCGAAGGAATTAACCAAGAAGTGGCTTGTGGACAATGGGAGTTCCAATTGTTTGCTAAAGGAGCTAAAAAAGCAGGTGATGAAATCTGGGTTGCTAGATATTTATTAGACCGTTTGACTGAAAAATATGGTTACTATATTGAATACCACCCAAAACCACTTGGTGATACTGACTGGAATGGTTCTGGTATGCACGCTAACTTCTCTAACAATGTTTTAAGAACATGTGGAGATCAAGCTACTTACGAAAGAATTTGTGAAGCGTTCCGTCCTGTAACTAAAGAACACATTGCTGTTTATGGTGCATACAACGACCAACGTTTGACTGGTAAACACGAAACTGCATCTATCCACGATTTCTCTTACGGAGTATCTGATAGAGGAGCTTCAATCCGTATTCCATTAATCACTGTTCAAAAAGGATGGAAAGGATGGTTGGAAGACAGAAGACCAGCTTCAAATGGAGATCCATACAAAATTGCTGCTAGAATTATCAAAACTGTAAAATCAGCTTTGTAATCTAATTCCAATTATATCAAATGAGTGTCTTCCAAAAGAAGGCACTTTTTTTTTGCAATAAATTCACATCTACTTCCTTTTCAGATAGTAAAAACTCTTATTTTTGTTTTTATGACAAATACACTAAAATTATATATGGTCATGTTGGGTTGTACTCCCGAAGGCCGATATACCGAACAACACGATATTTTTTTTGGAATAGGAAATTCCTTGAAAGAATTGATTCCTCAAATGGATGCTTTTTGGCCTGAAGCCAAAGGAAAATTTCATATTGATGCTTGGCGCGAAGTAACGGCCGTCGGTAATTTTACTATTTCAATCGGAACTAAAAACACGACTGCAGTCAACGAAAAATTATTCTTTATTAATTTAGGAGGCTACAAAGAAAATGAATTTGAAGAGTACCATTATAAAACGTTGGCAGTAGCCGAAAGTTTAGGTTTAGCCGCCAAAGTAGCCAAAGACACTACTTTCTATAAGCACTTTAGTTTTGAAGGAGCTGTCTCTCATATTGATGATAAATACGGCATTGATGTAGATGACATTTACAATGTTAATGATATTTTACCAACGGTCTTTAAGGAAAAGTATTCCATACAAATTACACCTTCTGAAGTCCCTTTAAAAGAAGACCCACTTCATATTGGCTATTTAAAAATTGACAAAATTTAAACCCAATTTTCTAAAACAATTCTACTTCATATTGTTTTAAAAATGAGGTGATTCAATTGAAAAATAAGTTTAGATTTGAAACCAGATTAACAAATAACAACGAGTCACAAAACAAAATATATGCAACGGATTACGATACTTATTCACTGCGAAGACCAAAAATCGATTATTGCCACTGTAACAAATTATATTGCCTCGATTGACGGAAATATTACCTACTTAGACCAACACGTAGATGCAGATGAAAATGTATTTTTTATGCGTTTAGAATGTGAATTCAGCGTCAAAGACTGGAATTTAGAATCGATTAAATCGCATTTTGAAACTCATTTGGCCAATCCATTCAATATGAATTGGGAAATTTATTCGCAGGACCAAAAGCCCCGCATGGCTTTATTTATTTCTAAATACGACCACTGTTTGTACGATATCTTAGGTCGCTATAGTGCTGGTGAATTAAACCTTGAAATCCCTTTAATTATTAGCAATCACGAAGATTTAAGATCAGTAGCCGAACGTTTTGAAATTCCGTTTGAATACGTTCCTTTCACTAAAGAAATCAAAACACAAGGAGAAAAACAACAATTAGATTTATTAGCAAAATATCAAATTGACTTTGTAGTATTAGCACGTTATATGCAAATTATTACCCCTAATTTGATTGGAGCTTATAAAAATAAAATCATCAACATTCACCATTCATTTTTACCTGCATTTCCAGGAGCTAAACCCTATCATTCTGCTTTTAAACGCGGTGTAAAAATCATTGGGGCAACGAGTCATTATGTAACTGAAGAATTGGACGAAGGTCCAATTATTGAACAGGATATTACCCGTGTTTCACATAGCCATTCTATTGAGGACTTCATTATGAAAGGACGAGATTTGGAGCGCATGGTTTTAGCTAGAGCCATAAAACTACATGCTGAACGCAAAACAATCGTGTACAACAATAAAACGGTGGTTTTTACTTAGTCGTAAAAAACTTAACGAATCACCAACAAACTAATAACAAAAACTTAACACTACTACTATCAATCATTTATGATATTTGCAGTGATAATAAACTGGTTATTTATTATTTTGGTTTTGGTTAGTTATGAAAATGCCGATAGCTTTAAAAGTTATCGGCATTTTTTTAATGGTTTATTTTAATAAAGGAAAGCACCTCCGTATTAAACAAGATAGGTTGCTCTACATTGACCACATGTCCTGAATTTTGAATAACACACAATGTAGAACTTCGATAATGGCTTTCAACCACTTTACGAACTGCGGGTAGAAACATATAATCCTCCTCTCCCATTACATATAAAGTAGGGATATTCAATTCTACCTGACGAAACCATCGCAAAACTGGATTAATTTCGGCAGTCAATTTGAACCATTTGATAAATTCCTTTTGGTACAATTTCTTCGCTTCGTTGATAAACAGAATTCGGGATTGTTTGTGGTTTTTATTCGGCATAATAACAAAGGCAAAAAAGCGATACAATACCAAATAAGGCAAAACATATTTGAACACATTCCCCACAAACATTAAGATTTGAGAGCGAAAATTCATTTTTAAAATCGCGCCTCCCATAATCATACTTTGCACGCGTTCTGGGTACATTTCGGCCAACTGGCGAATTAAAATTGTCCCTAACGAAATACCTACAAAATGCGATTTCTGAATTTGCAAATAATCCAACACTTCTAGAATGTCATTGGCCAAAGCCGAAAAAGTATATTTTTGTTTGAAAGCCTTTTTCAAGTTGGTTTTCGACTCTCCATGCCCTCGCAAATCCAATAATAATACGTTGTATTCTTTTTGAAAATCACGAATTTGCTTGAACCAAATAGACGAACTTCCACCAGCCCCATGAACAAAAGTCACCCATTGGTCGCTGTCTTTATTTTCGTAAATGGTATAATTAATCAAGGGGTCTTTTTTTGTAAATATAGAAAATAAAACTTCGTTAGCTCAAAATAGCCTGCATTTCTTGTTGCATTTGCAAAGCTTCGGCTCTTGCTTTTTCGGCAAAATCAGTTCCATTAGAAGCATAAATAATAGCTCTTGACGAATTAATTAATAAACCTACAGTAGCATTCATTCCGTATTTACAAACTTCGGATAAACTTCCTCCTTGCGCTCCTACTCCAGGAACTAACAAAAAACTATCAGGGACTATTTTTCTAATTTCAGTAAAATATTCTGCTTTGGTTGCACCCACAACATACATCAAGTTGTGACTATTTTTCCAAGTTTTGGATGTTTCCAATACTTGCTTGTACAATTCCGTTCCATTCACATTCAAAGTTTGAAAATCAAACGCCCCTTCATTAGAGGTCAACGCCAACATAATCGTGTGTTTGTCTTCAAAGGCCAAAAAAGGTTCTACCGAATCTTTACCCATATACGGCGCCACGGTTACCGAATCAAAATTCAAATCTTCAAAGAAGGCTTTGGCATACATCGAAGACGTATTTCCAATATCGCCTCTTTTAGCATCGGCAATGGTAAAAATAGCCGGGTAGTTTTCGTTAATATAACGAATTGTTTTTTCTAAAGACAACCAACCTTTAATTCCGTAGGCTTCGTAAAAAGCAGTATTGGGTTTGTAGGAAACTGCCAAATCGTGCGTAGCATCAATAATGGCTTTGTTAAATTCAAAAATTGGATCTTCAGTTTCCAATAGATGTTTCGGAATCTTATTCAAATCCACATCCAAACCTACACATAGAAATGATTTTTTGAGTTGGATTTGGTCAATTAATTGTTGTGTTGTCATTGTTGTGTGTTTATTTCAAAAAAAATGCCGCACACTAGAATTTAGGAGGGCATCTTTATTTTTATACTTTCATGTACTATTGAATTAAAAAACTTCGCTAGCTTCTTTTAGTTTCTCAGTATTGTTAACCAATTGCAATTCGTCAACAATTTTCTGAATATCACCATTCATAATGTTACCCAAATCATATAACGTCAACCCAATACGGTGATCCGTTACACGACCTTGCGCATAGTTATAGGTACGAATTTTAGCCGAACGGTCACCCGAACTCACTTGAGAAGTACGTTTAGATGCATCTTCTTCTTGCTTCTTAGCTAATTCCATTTCGTACAAACGAGAACGCAAAACCGTTAACGCCTTGTCTTTATTCTTATGTTGCGATTTCTGATCTTGACACTGTGCCACCAATCCTGTTGGAATGTGTGTCAAACGAACGGCTGATTTAGTCGTATTTACCGACTGTCCTCCAGGTCCTGATGAACAGAAGAAATCCACACGAACATCATTCATATCAATTTGCACATCAAATTCTTCCGCTTCTGGCAAAACCATTACTGTAGCAGCCGATGTATGTACGCGCCCTTGTGTTTCTGTTTGTGGCACACGTTGCACACGGTGCACTCCTGCTTCAAACTTCAAAGTTCCGTATACATCTTCTCCAGTAACTTCAAAAATAACCTCTTTAAATCCTCCTGAAGTTCCTTCATTCATATCCACTACAGAGGTTCTCCATCCTCTTCCTTCACAATATTTCGTGTACATACGAAACAAATCACCAGCAAAAATACTCGCCTCATCTCCACCAGTTCCCGCACGAACCTCTACCATTACATTCTTAGCATCTTCAGGATCTTTAGGAATCAATAGGAATTTGATTTCTTCTTCTAGTTCTGGCAAGCGCTCTTTAGCTTCGTCTAATTGCATTTTGGCCATTTCCACCATTTCAGCATCTGATCCATCTGAAATAATTTCGTTGGCTTCCTCAATATTAGCCATTAACAAAACATACTCGTCGCGTTTTTCAGCCAAGGCTTTCAAGCCTTTATATTCTTGATTCAATTGCACATAACGTTTCTGATCTGAAATCACATCGGGTTGAATAATCAAATCCGAAATCTCATCAAAACGTTGCTTTACTATTTGAAGTCTATCTAACATCTTATTTTTCCTTTATTTGGACGGCAAAAATACAAAAAAGATTGCAGAATTAATTTCCGAAGTTCAGATTTTTTAGGAGCCCGTTCCAGCTGTACGCTATATCTTTTTATTTTTTTGTGCTTCGACAAGCTACGCTGCAAAAAAAATAAAAAGGATGCCGCTACCATCTGGGCTAATTCGTATCTTTTTCCTAATATTGTATTCGTTTCAACAACACTTTTAAATTCAACAAAATGCGTCAATTCTTTCTATTTTCATCATTAAGTTTGCTATTATTTTCTTGTACTACTACTTCTAAAAACGAAAACCTAAAAGCAACTGAATGGCTTATCGGTCAATGGGAGAACCAATCAGAAGAAGGAATCTTAACTGAAAATTGGACTAAACCCAACGACAGCACTTTAGTGGCAGGGTCTTTTTTTATCAAAGAAAAAGATACCTTGCATTTTGAAACCATTCGTTTAGTAGAAAAAGACGGAGAATTAGTGTATGAAACTACCATCAAAGGACAAAACAACGACAAACCTATTTTGTTTCCATTGATTTCAGAAACGGAGGAGGAATTGGTTTTTGAGAACCTACAAAACGACTATCCCCAAAAAATCAAATACCAACGCCATTCAAAAACAGTTATTACCATCGCTATCTCAGGAACTCAAGCTAAAAAAGTAGTTTCGGAGCAATTCAAAATGACAAAAGTAAAATAGATTAACTCCATTTTATACCAAATATTTGAAACCTTGCTCCAAAAAGCAAGGTTTTTTATTTCCTAAAAAACTGATTTTCAACACCAAAAAAATCCTTTCAAAAATATTATTAAGATTTAATCTAAATAAACTTTGATAATCCAAATGTTGCTTTTATATTTGCATCGTTATTTTTAATTATTCCAAATAAACGATTATGAAGAAGCAAATTAGCATTGTATTGATGGTATTGATGATCCCTATTTTTTGCAACGCTCAAGAAACGGGAGCTATTGAAGGAAAAATAATTTCGAAAGACGGTTTTCCGCTTTCGGGGGTAACTATCAAATTAGGCAAAAAAATAACAAGCGCCAAAACAGATGCTAAAGGTTTATTTCATTTTGACAACTTCCCAGTTGGTTTGCACACCATTACCTTAGATGCCGAAGGTTTGAAAAGACAAACACAAGAGATCAAAGTGGTAGCCAATGAGGCGACTCGAGTGATTTTCACTTTAGAAGAGGAAATGCAAACGCTTAAAGAAATTGTAATCGTCATTAAAGAAAGTCCGAATAAAAAGAAAGAAACTGTATTGTCGGGTTTAAACATCAAACCGATGGATTTACCACAAAGCATCCAAATTGTGAGCAACGCTGTAATTACACAACAACAAACGATTCGTTTAAGTGAAGTGATTAAAAACGTAAATGGTGTCTATGTGGGTTCGGCTCGTGGAGGCGCTCAAGAATCGTTTTGGTCTAGAGGCTACGACATGACTACCAATAATATGCTTAAAAATGGATTTCGACAAAATGGAGGTTCCATACCTGAAGTGGCTACCCTTGAAAAAGTAGAAGTATTAAAAGGAAGTGCTGCCTTATTATTTGGCAATGTAACCCCAGGAGGGATTGTAAATATGGTAACCAAAACACCTTCGTTTACTAAAGGCGGAGAAATCAATTTTCAATCAGGAAGTTATGCCTTTTACAAACCTACTCTCGATTTTTACGGTCCCCTTTCAAAAAAGATAGCATATCGTTTTGTTGGGACTTACGAAAATTCAGAAAGTTTCAGAAACAACGTAAGCCGAGATCGATTGTATGTAAATCCTTCTCTTTTATATAAAGTTACTTCCAAAACAGACATTATTGTTCAAGGAGATTATTTAAAGGACAATTGGATTCCTGATTTTGGGACAGGTGTCATTGGACGAGTTGTAGCTAACGTTCCTAGAAGTACTTATCTAGGTGCGCTTTGGTCCAACGGACAAACTGTGCAATCTTCTCTTTCAGGTTTAGTAAAACATCAATTCAACTCGAATTGGAAATTGAGTATCAACTCTTCTTTCCAAAATTACGATCGAATTTCCATTGGTACAGAACGCATCCTACCTTTAGACAATGGAGATTGGACACGACCTCTGGGACAAAATAAAGCAACCGAACAAATCATTGGTTCACAAATCAATATTCAAGGTACTTTTACTTCAGGAAAAATCAAACACCAACTGTTTTCTGGAATTGATACAGAAAACTCTTTGGCCCAAGCCTACACTTTTGTTTTCAATCCAAGCAATTACGATATCATCAATATTTTTGACGCTACAAAATACACGCCAAGAACGGATATTCCATCGGCATCAATTTCAAAAATTGTAAAAACAACCACCAATCGTTTTGGTGTTTACATTCAAGATTTAATGTGCGTAACCACTCAGTTAAAAGTACTAACTGGAATCCGTTGGTCTTGGCAAGAAGCTACTGCAGACACTTACAACTATACCCCAGAAAGTATTGTTAACGGTAACTCAATAAAAAACACTGCCTTTTCTCCTAAATTAGGTTTGGTGTACCAACCCAATTCGAACACTTCATTATTCAGCAGCTATTCCAATTCGTTTATTCCAAATACGGGAGTTACTATTACTAACGAACCTTTGAAACCTTCTTTAATTGATCAATATGAAATTGGTATCAAGAAAGATTTTTGGAAAGGAATCGTAAGTACTAATGTAACATTGTACCAAATTAGCAATAGTAATCTCGCACAAACTGCTGAATTTAGAGCCAACGGAACTATCAACACTGACACGAATGTAAAAACCCTAAGTGGAGCAACTACTAGTAAAGGAATCGAAATTGACATCCAAGCAAAACCAACTGAAGGATTGAGCATGATGGCAGGATACAGTTATAATGATATGCGATATACCAAAACTACGGGTGCTGTGGGGAGTTTTATTGTAGGGGATCGATTAGTTAGAACACCTGCGCAAACTGCTAATTTTAGTTTTTTCTACACCCTTCCTTTTGGCAAACTGAAAGGACTAGCACTAGGCTCTATGATGAATTATACCGGAAAACGTCTCGGCGGTTATAACAATACAAACGGCCAAACAATTCCTGATAGAACTATTCCATTAAATGGCTATACCACTATCGATGTGTCAGCAGGTTATACTTGGAAAAAATGGAATCTATTGTGTAAACTTTCTAATATCACCAATGAATTGAATTACACCGTCCACGAGAATTATAGTGTGAATCCAATTGCACCTCGCCAAATTTTAACCAGTATAAAATACAAATTCTAATTAAACCTTTTTATATTCGCCTAGTCTATATATAAACCAAAAAACATATACTATGAAAAAAATCAATTGGAGAGACTTACACCGTGACTTAGGGTACTTCTACATCGGGTTAATCGTTTCTTTTTCTCTTTCGGGAATTATTCAAAACCACAGAAAAACTTGGCATCCTGAAAAATATACAGTTGCGACTAAAGCTGTAACCTATGCTCTTCCAAAAGAAGAAGCTTTACTAACAGAAGACTTTGCTAAGGACTTAGGAAAAAAATTAGGTATCGACGATGAATTTAGAAGATCTCGAGTAAAAGATGGTAAATTTCAATTGTCTTTTGAGAAAAATGATGTTGAATTTGATCTAGCAACAGGAAAAGGAGAAATTTCAAGTTTTGCCAAAACGCCAATCATTGATGGTATTTTGGAATTACACAAAAGCAATTCAAACTTCTGGATTTATTACTCTGACATTTTTGCTATTGGATTAATTACAATTGCGTTAACCGGAACTATTATGATCAAAGCGGGTAAATTCAGCTGGAAACAACGTGGTTGGAAACTTGCCGTTGCTGGAATTATTTTTCCATTGTTATTCTTGATTTTATTGAGTTAGTACTCACTATAATGCATAAAAAAATCCCGTCCTGATTTAGAACGGGATTTTTTTTATTCCAAAGGCAGACCTATTTCAATCCTGCTAAACTTTGTTCAATCGTTGCAATTTTTGCCAAGGCATCCGCTTCTTTCTTGCGTTCCATTTCGATTACTTTTTCTGGCGCACCCGCCACAAATTTTTCATTCGATAATTTTCCTTGTACTGATTTCAAGAATCCTTTGGTGTAATTTAACTCTTCAGTCAATTTAGCAATTTCTTCTTCTACATTGATATTTCCAGTAATTGGAATAAAATATTCATTTGATTTTACACGGAAAGACAACGCACCATCCACTTTATCCGACACATAGTCCAAAGCACTAATATTACCTAACTTACTTACTACTGCATCAAAATAAGTAGAAGATTTGTCGTTATTCACCACCTTCAATTCAATCGTATCTTTGAACGGAATGTTCTTGTCTTTACGAATCGTTCTTATACCCGAAATCACTTCGATAGTATTGTCAAAATCAGCAATCAAACTCGCATTAAATGGTTTCATTGTTGGCCAAGTTGAAACAATCAACGCTTCTTCTTTAGTTCTTTCATCCAATAATTGCCAAATTTCTTCCGTCAAGAACGGCATGAAAGGATGCAATAATTTCAAGTTATTTTCCAACATTTCAATGGCTTTCGCTAAAGTCAGACTGTCAATTGGTTGTTGGTATCCCGGTTTAATCATTTCCAAAAACCAAGAACAGAAATCGTCCCAAACCAATTTGTAAATACCCATTAAAGCGTCTGAAATTCTATATTTTTCAAAGTTATCTTCAATCTCTAAAAGGGTTTGCTGCAATTTAGCCTCATACCATTCAATCGCTACTTTAGACGATTCCGGTTGCGGAATAGCATCTGACACTTCCCAGCCTTTAATCAATTTGAACGCATTCCAAATTTTATTGGTAAACGCTTTCCCTTGGTTACACAATTCTTCGTCAAACATAATGTCGTTTCCTGCCGAAGCGCTCAACAACAAGCCTACACGAACACCATCAGCACCAAATTTATCAATCAAATCTAAAGGATCCGGAGAGTTTCCTAATGATTTAGACATTTTACGTCGTTGTTTGTCACGTACTAAACCCGTTAAATACACATTCGTAAATGGTTTTTTACCCGTGTATTCGTAACCTGCAATAATCATTCGCGCTACCCAGAAAAACAAAATATCTGGTCCGGTAACCAAATCATTCGTTGGATAATAGTAGTTAAAATCTTCGTTTTCAGGATTCATAATACCTCCAAAAACCGCCATTGGCCAAAGCCAAGAAGAAAACCAAGTATCTAAAGCATCAACATCTTGAGTCAAGTTGTCTGTTGTTAGTTGTGGGTTATTGGTTCTTTGTTTTGCTAACTCAAGCGCTGCTTCAATGGTTTCGGCAACTACAAAGTCTTCTTTTCCATCACCATAATAGTAGGCTGGAATTTGTTGTCCCCACCACAATTGACGTGAAATATTCCAATCGCGAATATTATTCAACCAATGCGCATAGGTGTTATCAAAACGTTTTGGATGCAATTTAATTTCGCCATCTTCTAGAACCGCTTTGATAGCTGGTTTTACCAAATCTTCCATTTTTAAGAACCATTGGTCCGACAAACGGGGTTCAATTACGGCTTTGGTACGTTCCGAAGTCCCTACTTTATTCAAGTGTGTTTCGGTTTTAGCCAAAGCACCAACCGTTTCTAATTCTTTGGCAATCGCCTCACGAACCACAAAACGATCTTGCCCTTGGTAATGTAACCCAAAGCTATTTAAAGTGGCATCTTCATTGAAGATATCAATAATTTCTAAATGGTGTTTTTCGCCTAAGGTCTTGTCGTTCATGTCATGAGCAGGTGTCACTTTCAAACAACCAGTACCAAATTCTACATCTACATACTCATCTTCAATAATTGGCACTACTCTACCGCAAATTGGCACAATAGCTTTTTTACCTTTTAAATGAGTAAAACGCTCGTCGTTCGGGTTAATACAAATGGCTGTATCTCCAAAAATAGTTTCGGGACGTGTCGTTGCCACGGTCAAGAAGTCGTTACTTCCTTCAATTGTATAGTTAAGGAAATACAATTTTCCTTGTTGTTCTTCATAAATTACTTCCTCGTCAGACAAGGTCGTTTTAGCTTCTGGATCCCAATTCACCATTCGGTAACCGCGATAAATCAAGCCTTTGTTGTACAAATCCACAAACGAACGAATTACAGATGCCGACATGTCTGGATCCATTGTGAATTTAGTACGTTCCCAATCACAAGACGCACCCAATTTTTTCAATTGGTCCAAAATTACCCCACCGTATTTATCCGTCCATTCCCAAGCGTGTGCCAAAAATTCCTCACGAGTCAAATCGTTTTTATTGATTCCTTCGGCTTTTAGTTTAGCCACCACTTTGGCTTCGGTAGCAATAGAAGCATGATCTGTTCCTGGTACCCAACACGCATTCAATCCTTTCAAACGCGCTCTACGAATCAAGACGTCTTGAATCGTATTGTTCAACATGTGTCCCATGTGCAGCACTCCAGTTACATTGGGTGGTGGAATTACAATCGTATAAGGCGTTCTGTGGTCTGGTTCAGAATGAAAATAGTTATTTTTCATCCAGTAGTCGTACCACTTTTGTTCAATTGTTTTGGCGTCGAATTGTGCAGGAATTGTCATTGTATAGTAAATTCGTTTAATCGTTATGTGGCGTTTATTTTCAGATTTGAGACATTATTATCAAATTTAGAAATAACGCTTTATGATTTAGCCTACATTTTGTAAGCTAAATAAGCAACAAAAGTAAATAATTAAGTACACTATAAAAAGCGAAATAAAAATTTGTAGAGTAAATAAAAGAAACTAACTTTACTAAACATTTAAATCATTTTTGAAAATGCAAAAAATAATCGCCCTCCTTTTATTCACATTGTTTAGCAACATCAGTTTTTCACAAAGTGCTAAAATTGAATTTTCTGCTAAAGAAAATACGATTGATTATGGAAAAGTGACCAAAGCCACCGATTCAGGAATTCGTGTTTTTGAATTTACTAATACGGGAGATGCCCCTTTAATTATCACCAATGTACTTTCTACTTGTGGATGTACCGTTCCTACAAAACCTGACGCACCAATTATGCCTGGTAAAAAAGGAAAAATTGAAGTGAAATACAATATGGCCACAGGTCCCATTCGTAAAACGATTACGGTAGAATCTAATGCCGCCAATTATGAAGGCGGAAGGATTGCTCTAAAAATAAAAGGAGAAGTTGTTGAATAAAATACGCTTCGACATCCATTAGAGAACGCCTTTTGACTTCAAAAGGCGTTTTTATTTTTAAACGCTTTACAATTCACTACAAAGATTCCATTTTACCTATAAATACCTAAAAAATATAACATTTTAAGGCATTTTTATGAGCAAATACACATATATATTCTAATAACTTAAGAAAAAAAATTGCAAATTTGCAATTCAAGATTAAAGACATGCCAAAATTATCCACCCGAGGACACTCCATGCCAGAATCGCCAATTAGAAAATTGGCTCCTTTTGCTGATCTAGCAAAGAAAAAAGGACACAAAGTGTACCATTTAAATATTGGACAACCCGACATCAAAAGTCCTGAAATAGCCATTAACGCTATTAAAAATATTGATTTAGACGTTATCGAATACGGTCCATCTGCCGGTTATGAAAGTTACCGAAAAAAGTTAGCCCAATTCTATACCAACCAAAACGTAAACGTAAACACCGAAGATATTTTAATCACTACTGGTGGTTCTGAAGCCTTGTTATTTGCTTTAGGGAGTATTATGGACCCTGAAGATGAGTTGATTATACCTGAGCCATTTTATGCAAATTACAGTGCTTTTGCTGCCGAATCTGCTGCCAAAGTAGTTCCAGTTAATTCGGGTTTTGAAACGGGTTTTGAATTGCCTTCCATTGCTGATTTTGAAAAGTTAATTACACCCAAATCAAAAGCTATTTTGATTTGTAATCCGAACAACCCAACGGGGTATTTGTATTCGGAATCCGAAATTCTTCAGTTAGGTGAATTAGTAAAAAAACACGATTTGTTTTTAATTGCCGATGAAGTGTACCGCGAATTCATTTACGGAGAAGACATTCATTATTCAGTAATGAATTTAAAAGAAGTAGAACAAAATGTCATTATGATTGATTCGGTTTCGAAACGTTACAGCATGTGTGGCGCTCGGATTGGCTGTATGGTAACCAAAAATAAAGAGGTAATTGCTGCTGCCATGAAATTTGCACAAGCACGACTTTGTCCACCTACCATTGAGCAAATTGCTTGCGAGGCGGCCATTGACACTCCTCAAAGTTATTTTGACGAAGTAATCTCCGAATACCGCGGACGAAGAGATACTTTAATTAGCGAATTGCAAAAAATTGAAGGGGTAAAAGTAAGCACTCCAAAAGCAGCTTTTTATTGCATTGCCGAATTACCGGTTGACAATACGGATGATTTTGCACAATGGCTATTAGAAAGCTATAATTTGAATGGCGAAACCGTAATGGTAGCACCTGCTGGTGGATTTTACTCTACACCTGGCATGGGATTGAACCAAGTACGTATTGCTTACGTATTGAAAAAAGAAGATTTGATTCGTGCCGTAGCGGTATTGAAAGAAGCGATACCTGCGTATAACGCGAGTAGAAAAGCGAAATAAACAAGCTAACTTCACTTTAAGATATAAACTAAAGCAATACTCAAAAAGTATTGCTTTTTGCTTTTAGTGGAAAATGTATTCTAATGAAAATACGAATGTTAAAAATCTAGATAGCAAACTTATTCAAAAAGGACATATTTTCAGTTGTTGTTATTACTTGCATAAAGTATTGTAATTCTTCATTATTTTCCATTAATTCAGGATGTTCTATTAATCTTTTCACCCCCCATTCACGAAGTATCATAATTACTGGCAGAAGTGATTTTCCATAATCAGTCAATGAATATTCAACTTTGGGAGGTACAGCAGCAAAAACTTCTCTTTTAACAATACCGTCTTTTTCTAAATCTTTTAAATCAGAATTAAATATTTTTAAAGAACATTTTGGAATTAATTTATGTAATTCTCCAAAACGCAACGGTCTTTCTCTTAAATACCAAAGGATTACTGTTTTCCATTTACCTCCAATTATACTCATTGTAGCAGTTATAGGACAAGAAACTTCAATTTTTTTCATTTATTTTTCAATTTTAATTCCCCATTCATTAAAAATATTTACTTTTTGTTACTATACTTTACTTTTGGTAAGTTATTGACTTTTTAATAAATAGATTGCAAATTTGGAACTAAAATAATAAAAATGACGAATATGCAACCAATTAATTTTATATTAAGTACACTTCTATTTATTTCGATGATTTCCTGTTCAAAAGACAATGACACAGTTGTACCATCAACTAATGAAATAAATTCTCCAAACAAATTAACATTGTTATATAGCAGTCCAGGAATGGAGTATGGCAAAGCAAGTGCTATTGATGGTGCTAATAACTATATCAATGGATCTCTATTTCAAAATACAATTAATGTGAATCCAAATGGAATAACGAATTTAACTGCACCCGGTGCAACAACTCAATTAGCATTAACAAAGTACAACTCACAAGGAGAATTGGTTTGGGCAAAGCAAATGGGAGGAACTAATACAAGTGAGGCACCTCATGGCATAGGAACAGATGCAAACAATAATATTTATGTCACAGGGTACTTTGGAAGTACTTCGCTAACAGGTCCTCAAAACGCAAATTTTAATTCCGCAGGTGGAGGGACAATAACAACACAAGGAAACGAAGATATTTTTTTAGCAAAATATGATAGTGATGGTAATTACCAATGGGCTTTGGGTCTTGGAAATATTGGACAAGAAACACAAGAAAGAGCATGGGATATTTCAACTGATAATGAAGGAAATAGTTATATTGTTGGTGGATTTCACGGAACAATGAATTTTAACCCATTAGGAACCATAATGAGCTATTCACTACCAGATGCAACAGCTGGACTTTTTATTGCAAAATATAATACTAATGGAATTGCTCAATGGGTAATAATTCTTGATGTAAAGGGGAATAGCGTATTTAATGAAACTTATGCTACTTGCGATTTAGATTCCTTAGGCAACTTATATGTTGCTGGAAATTTTAGAGGAACAAATATTAATTTTAATCCTATTGGAACTACTACAGCTAATTTAAGTAGTGCAGGGCAAAATGATATTTTTATTTCAAAATATAATATTTCGAATGGAAATTTAGTTTGGGCAAAAAAAATTGGGAGTATTGCACAAGATTTAGTTTCTCCTGGTGCATTACGCTGTGACAACAATGGGAATCCATATTTCACAGGGAGATTATCTGGAACAAATGCGGTGAATTTCGACCCTAATGGAGGCACCACAAATATTTCAAATTCAGCATTGTACATAACCAGTTATGACAGAAATGGAAATTTAAGATTTGCAAAAGGAATGAATAGTGGCACTGGAGATGGTGGACACAGAATAGAATTTGATAGTTCAAACAATGTTTATATAGCGGGTTGGATGAATGAAACTGCAACATTTGGAACAATAAATAGAACAGCAAATTCAACAACTGCAGACAATTTCTTAGCAAAATATTCTAACGATTTATCTACTTGTTTATGGGCTTTAAATTTTGGAGGTATGGGGGCTTCGGCTAATAATATTGTCGCAGGACTATCCATTGATAAAAACAATAATCCAATCATTACTGGACAGCTTTATGGTACAAATGCAAACATAAACCCATTAGGTTCAAATTCAATATTCTTTTCAAGTATAGGAGAGAATGACAATTTTATTATCAAATATAAACCTGATGGAACGTTGTGGTAGAATATGCAGACAACATAAGATTTAAACAACAAAAAACAGCCCAAAGCAATCCTCAAAAAGTATTGCTTTTTGCTTTTAGTGGAAACAATGATTAAATCCGAAAAGGGCTTCCTTTTTTTGCATTTTATTAATTATCTTTACCGCTTGAATTGACATACCCTTTATAACAATAGCTTTAATGATAAACAACGAAGAATTTCAAGACGAAATAGGAAACAATCATATTAGTACCAATGCAAAAAATCCGTTAAGGGATGATGCTTTTGCTATTGCTGACGACGAAAAAATTGAACGAATTAAAAAAGACGTAGAAAATATCCTAACCACCTTAGGTATGGATTTGACCGATGACAGCTTGAAAGGCACTCCTAACCGAGTGGCTAAAATGTTTGTCAAAGAGATTTTTGGAGGATTGAATCCTGCTAGAAAACCAAAGGCTTCTACGTTTGATAACAACTACAAATACGGCGAAATGCTAGTAGAAAAAAACATTACGGTCTACTCTACTTGCGAACACCATTTACTGCCTATCATTGGAAGAGCTCACGTGGCGTACATCTCGAATGGTACCGTAATTGGTCTTTCTAAAATGAACCGAATTGTAGAATATTATGCCAAAAGACCTCAAGTCCAAGAGCGTTTGACCATGCAAATTGTACAAGAATTACAAATGGCTTTAGGCACTGAAGACGTAGCTTGCGTGATTGATGCGAAACATTTATGTGTCAATTCAAGAGGAATTGGTGATATTGAAAGTAGCACCGTAACTTCGGAATTTGGAGGTAAATTCAAAGAGTCACAAACCAAAAGAGAATTTTTGGATTACATCAAATTAGAAACTCGATTTTAAAGAAATAAACAACTTTAGCAACCGAAAACCCTAGCCCTGATGGAAGCGGCATCCTTTACTGCCGGTGTTCGGCAGGAAAGATACAGCGAACAGCAGGATAAAGCTCCTAAAAAAAAGTACAATGCCATTATATAAAAGTCAACCACTGAAAATATACAATTCTCTTTCGGGAGAAAAAGAAGTCTTTACCCCTATTCACGAAGGAAATGTTGGGATGTATGTTTGCGGCCCAACGGTGTACAGCAATGTGCATTTAGGGAACCTGAGAACTTTTATGTCGTTTGATGTGATTTTTAGGTATTTCCGACACTTGGATTACAAAGTGCGTTATGTGCGTAACATTACCGATGTGGGGCATATTGTGGACGATGTGGATGAAGGCGAGGATAAAATTGCTAAAAAAGCGCGTTTGGAACAACTGGAACCAATGGAAGTAGTACAACGCTACACCGTGGATTTTCACGAAATTTTGAGTGCTTTTAATTTTTTACCACCAAGTATTGAACCTACAGCTACGGGGCATATTATTGAACAAATTGAAATTATTAAGAAAATAATCGAAACTGGAATTGGTTACGAAGCCAATGGTTCGGTGTATTTTGATGTGGTAAAATTTAACGAAACAAATCATTACGGGCGTTTGAGCGGCAGAAACATTGAAGATATGTTAGCCAATACCCGTGACTTAGATGGACAATCGGACAAAAGAAATCCACAAGATTTTGCTTTGTGGAAAAAAGCCGAACCGCAACATATTATGCGTTGGCCTTCGCCTTGGAGCGATGGTTTTCCAGGTTGGCACTTGGAATGTACCGCAATGAGTACCAAATATTTGGGTAATCATTTTGATATTCACGGTGGCGGAATGGATTTAAAATTCCCGCATCACGAATGCGAGATTGCGCAAAATGAAGCTTGTACAGGACAAACTCCTGTTAATTATTGGCTTCACGCCAATATGTTAACGCTGAATGGCAAAAAAATGGCCAAATCGACTGGAAACAACATTCTGCCAAGAGAGATTTTAACTGGTGACAATACGATTTTAAGTAAAGCTTTTTCGGCTTCTGTAACCCGTTTCTTTATGTTACAGGCGCATTACCGAAGTATCTTGGATTTCTCAGATGATGCTATTGTGGCCGCTGAAAAAGGATACAAACGTTTGATGGAAGCGATGAGTGGTTTAGAATCAATTCCCGCTGCTGATCAAAGTACGTTGAACATTGCCGAATGGAAACAGTTGTGCTATGAGGCTATGAACGACGATTTCAATACACCTATCTTAATTGCACAATTATTTGAAGGTGTTCGTTTTGTAAATGTACTAAAAGAAGGCAAAGAGACTTTGACTGCCGAAGATTTGAAAACTTTTGCTACCGCAATGAATGCTTTTGTTTTTGATGTTTTAGGCTTAGAAGACGAAAAGGTTGCTGATGGAAACAACGACAAATTAGAAGGTACGGTAAACCTACTTATCGAAATGCGTAAACAAGCCAGAGAGAATAAAAACTTTGCTTTGTCTGATCAAATTAGAGATCAATTATTGGCTTTAGGCATTCAATTGAAAGACGGTAAGGAAGGAACCACTTTTAGTTTGTAATAGCATTGCGGTTTTTGCGACTCATTCAAAAAATACAACTATGTTTTCTAAAATTCTCATTTTTCCTTTTTTGATGTTGGTTCGCTTTTACCAAGTGGCAATTTCTCCGTTCACTCCGGCTGCTTGCCGATTTGAGCCTACTTGTTCTTCGTACATGATCGAAGCCTTGAAAACACACGGTTTATTTTACGGATTGTTTTTAGGCACTAAACGGATTTTGAGTTGCCATCCTTGGGGCAGAAGTGGCTATGATCCTGTTCCTATCAAAAAATGCCAACACAAACTATAGATTCAATTAAATCCTTATTTTTACGCTAAATAAAAACACAAATGACACACGCTTCAGCACTTGTTTGGAATCCTTCAGAAGGAATTGATTTAGGTTTCTTTATGATTCGTTATTACAGTTTAATGTTTGTAATTGCCTTTGGATTGGGTTGGTACATCATGAAACATATTTTTGTTCGCGAAGGTGAAACCATTGAAAAACTAGATTCGTTATTCATTTGGACGGTGTTAGCTACTTTGGCTGGCGCACGTTTGGGACATGTTTTCTTTTACGATTGGGAATATTTCAGAAACAATTTACTGGAAATCTTATTACCAGTTAAATTCGAACCCAATTTTCATTTTACAGGGTTTCAAGGATTAGCGAGCCATGGTGCGGCTATCGGAATTATATTAGCCATGTATTTTTACAGCAAAAATGTTTTGCAAAGACCACAATTATGGATTTTAGACCGAATTGTGATTCCAGTTGCAAGCGGTGCTATTTTTGTTCGAATCGGGAACTTCTTTAATTCGGAAATTATTGGAAAAGAAACTTCTTCATCTTTCGGAATCAAATTCATTCGAGATTATTTTAGCCCAAGAGATGCAGTTAATGCTACCCAAATCCCTGATCCAAACGAAGCCTATAAAGCCATTGCTAGCGACCCAAAATTTGCAACCCTTTTAGAACAAGTTCCTGCCAAACACCCTACACAATTGTACGAAGCATTCTGTTATATTTTTGTCTTTGCCATTTTGTTTTTCTTATATTGGAAAACTGAAGCGCGCAAAAAATCAGGCTATTTATTCGGATTGTTTTTGGTGTTATTATTCTCTGTTCGAATTGTAGTCGAATCGGTTAAAGAAAGCCAAGGCGGCTTTGAAAGTACTTTAGGCTTATTATCAACAGGACAATGGTTGAGTATTCCTTTTATCTTAACTGGTCTTTATTTTGTGTTTACTGCGAAAAAATCTAATTAGACGAGAACTTATTCTCGATACAATTTCCTTTCCAAAACTTTGGAATAAAATCACTCGAACTGACGAAAAATAATTAATTAAAACCTGTAAATCTACTGTTGAAATTTAAAATAGAAAAGGCTGTCCATACTACGGATAGCCTTTTCTATTTTTGGCTTTTTACCAATAAATGAGCGAATTTTAGTTCAATAATACTAATCACTAAAAAGAGAAAATTTAAATGCAAAACCCATTAAGAAATTAAGTTAATTAAGTCTTAATGAGACTTAATTCCTTAATGGTTAAAATTTTAAAGTCATCCTTCTTTTGACACAATCCAAATAATTTAGACAAACAAACGATTCTTATCGGCTGACTTATTCGAGATTTTACCTTATAGAAATACGGAATACATAGAGCAAAAAAAAGGATTCAACTTTCGTTGAATCCTTTTTGAAATATAGTCTATTGAAAATTAAGCTTCTTTATGCTCTTTTTCAATTTGATTTTTATCTGATCTTGAGATCGTATCTACCAATACTGGAGTTGCGATAAACAATGAAGAATAAGTTCCCACTACAATACCAACTAACATCGCAAAGATAAATCCTCTGATTGATTCTCCACCGAAAATAAACATTGTTAATAAAACAATAATCATCATTAATGAAGTATTCAACGTTCTTGACAAAGTAGTATTAATAGAAGCGTTTACAATTTCTTCAAAACTTCCTTTACGTTTACCCATGATAAATTCTCTAATTCTATCAAATACAATTACAGTATCGTTCATAGAGTATCCAATAACCGTTAAGATAGCCGCAATAAAGTGTTGGTCCATTTCCATGTGGAAAGGCATAAATTTATAACATAAAGAGTAAATTCCTAATACAAATATTACGTCATGCGCTACCGCTGCAATCGCTCCTAATGAATATTGCCATTTACGGAATGAAATCATTAAGTATAAGAAGATTACTGCCATGGCACCTAAAACAGCCCAATACGAGTTTGTTTTAATATCTTCAGAGATAGAAGCACCAACTTTAGAAGCTTGCAATACGCCTACTGTTTTACCATCATACGAGTTGATAAATTTTTCGTACGAACTATTAGTATAATAGTGTTGTAAACCTTTGTATAATTTTTCGTTTACTTCTTTATCAACATCAACCCCTTCTTCAGTGATTTTGTATTTAGTTGTGATTTTCAATTGATCATCAGAACCAAATATTTTAGCTTCTACTGTAGTTCCGAATTCTTTTGATAATTCTTCAGCCACTTTAGTTGCATCAATTGGTTTTTCAAATTTTACTTGGAATGTTCTTCCTCCAACAAAATCAACACCTTGATCCAATCCGTTTACAAAGAAAATAGAAACTAAACTTACAATAACTACTATTGAAGAAAATATATAAGTGAATTTCTTGATTTTAATAAAGTCAAAGTGGAAATTAGTAAACCAATTTTTAGTAATTGAAGTAGAGAATGTCAAATTACTGCTAGTAGCAATATTTTTATCAATAAAAATTCTTGCAATAAAGATAGAAGTAAACAATGAAGTTACGATACCAATTAATAATGTTAAGGCAAAACCTTTAATCAATCCTGTTCCAAAAGTAAACAAAATAGCACCTGTAAGAATGTGCGTTACGTTAGCATCAATAATAGAACGCATAGCACCTTTCCATCCATAAGAAGCAATAACGGCTTCAGATAATGACTTACCATCACGCAATTCTTCTTTAGCTCTTTCGTAAATAATGATGTTAGCATCAACCGCAGTACCTAAAGTTAAAACGATACCTGCAATACCTGGTAATGTCAATACAAAACCAAAACTTGCCATAATTCCAAATAAGAACAATAAGTTCAACAATAAAGCAAGATTAGCATACCAACCTGCTCTACCATAATAGAACACCATCCATAAACAAACTAATAAGAAACCTACAATTGATGAAATAGTACCCGCATCAATAGCAGCTTGTCCTAATGATGGTCCTACCACTTCTGATTGAATAATATCTGCTGAAGCTGGTAATTTACCTGCTTTCAATACGTTTGCTAAATCTTTAGTTTCTGTCAAATCAAAGCTTCCTGAAATTTCAGATCTTCCACCTGCAATTGGTCCGCTAGAAACTCCCGGAGCAGAATACACTACATTATCTAATACAATAGCAATATTACTTTTTTGAGTATAGGCTTTTCCTGTTAATTCTTCCCAAGCTTTAGCTCCTTTACCGTTCATTTGCATAGAAACCGCTGGTTTACCTGATTGATCAAATGTATCACTTGCATCAGTTACCACACCACCACTCATAGCAGCAATGTTATCTCTATTCCCTTTTAAAGCATACAATTCAACAGCATCAATATCTTTTGATTTGGCATCTTTAATTTTTGTTGGTTTACCCCAAACAAATTTAGCATAACGTTGATCTCCTGCTAATAAAACTCTAATATCTGGTCTTCTCAAATAACCACCTACAATAGCAGTATCCTTTGGTGCAAAAAGACCCAAAACTGGACCACCACCTTGACCAATAATTTTATCTAATAAAGGATTATTTCCTTTTTTAGTGGCAGCTGAATCTTTGGTATCAGCCAATAAAGAACTCAATGAGTCTTTAGCTACTGTTTTAGGAGCTACCTTATTGATTTCAGTTTTTTTCAATGACTCATTTGCAGCCATCAAGAAATTACCAATTTCTTCAATTTTATACGTTTCCCAAAACTCTAATTGAGCGGTACTTTGTAATAATTTTTTGATTCTATCTACATCCTTAGCACCTGGAAGTTCAACAAGAATTCTTCCTGTTTGCCCTAATTTTTGAATGTTCGGTTGTGTAACTCCAAATTTATCGATACGTTTTCTCAATACTCCAAAAGCACTTTCTACAGACTCATCAACTTTTCTTTTGATTACTTTCTGAACTTGTGCATCAGTCATTTGAAAATCTACTCCACCTTCTCCTTGTAAATTTCTGTTGGCAAAAATGTCAGGCGACGCTAATTTTACTGTTCCTTTTGAGTTAGCTTCAAAAGCTTCAAAGAAAGCATCAATATAGGTTTGATTTCCTTTTTGATTAGTAGTTGCATCAGCTAAAGACTTATTAAATACTGGATTTTTAGAATTATTCGATAATCCTTTCAAGATGTCTTTTACAGAAACTTGAAGAATTACGTTGATTCCTCCTTCTAAGTCAAGACCTTTATTGATTTGTTTGTCTTTTACTTCGTTAAAAGTAAAATCAGAAAAACCAAGGTTAAAGACTTTCTCTTTACCAATAGAATCTAAATATTTTAACTCTTTTTCAGGATTTCCTCCTGCAAAAGCTTTAGCATCACTTGCTACTTTATTAGCTACGAAAGTGAAAGAAAGTTGGTAAATACTTACCAATGCAAATAGAATTGCGAAAAATTTAATGAGGCCTTTATTCTGCATTATTACTAAAAATTAATTATTCTTTTTATTTTATTGTACTTAAACCACTGTTAAACAGTGATTAAAATCGCTTACCGAGACAAAAAATGCCTCAAAAAGCAATCCTTCTTTTTTTAAACCGAGCAAATATATAATTTAAGGTTAAGATTAACCAATTTATTTGTCAATTAATCTCATAAAAAAGACTGCAAAAAAGCAGTCTTTTCAATTTATATGAAAAAATTATGCTAAAACCGATTTTAAATCGGCATTCATATTTCTAACTGCATCCGCACTTTTAGCAAATAATGCTTTTTCTGCATCATTCAATGTAATATCAACGATTTGCTCCACTCCATTTTTACCAATAATACAAGGAACACCAATACAAATATCGTTTTGTCCGTATTCTCCTTCTAAGAAAACAGAACAAGCAATCATTTTCTTTTGGTCATTCAAAATACTATCCACTAAGTACGCTACTGAAGCTCCTGGCGCATACCAAGCTGAAGTTCCTAAAAGTCCTGTTAAAGTAGCGCCTCCAACCATAGTTGATGCAGCCACTTTTTCTAAAGCTTCTTGTGAAAGAAATTCAGAAACCGGAATACCATTGTAAGAAGCTAAACGAGTCAATGGAATCATGGTCGTATCACCATGACCTCCAATTACCATAGCAGAAACATCATTAGATGGTTTATCTAAAGCTTGTGACAAATAGTATCTAAAACGAGAACTATCCAAAGCACCTCCCATTCCAATGATTCTATTTTTAGGTAAACCTGTTGATTTTAATGCCAAATAGGTCATCGTATCCATTGGGTTTGACACTACTACTACAATTGTATTGGGAGAATGAACTAAAATATTCTCAGCAACTGTTTTCACAATTCCCGCATTAATTCCAATCAATTCCTCACGAGTCATTCCTGGTTTTCTTGGAATACCTGATGTAATTACTACCACATCACTATTCGCTGTTTTAGAATAATCATTGGTCACCCCAATTACTTTAGTATTAAAACCTGTATTGGTAGCACATTGCATGATATCCATAGCTTTACCTTCAGCAAAACCTTCTTTAATATCCAATAAAACTACTTCGCTTGCAATGCCTCTATAAGAAATAACATCCGCACAGGTTGCTCCCACATTTCCTGCTCCTACAATTGTAACTTTCATATTTTTATATTTTAAAAATTAGTTTATTTTCTAAAATTAGAATGAAGCTCTAAGTTACGCATCAATATTGGCATACACCGCATTTTTCTCGATAAATTCCCTTCTTGGCGGCACTTCATCTCCCATTAACATAGAGAAAACTCTGTCAGCTTCAACCATATTATCAATTGTTACTTGACGTAAAGTTCTGAAATTTGGATCCATTGTAGTTTCCCACAACTGCTCTGCATTCATCTCTCCAAGACCTTTATAACGTTGAATAGCGGCACTTCCTCCCATTCTTTCGTTAGCCAAATCTCGTTGATCTTCTGTCCAAGCATATTCTTTTTTATTTCCTTTTTTAACTAAATACAAAGGTGGCGCAGCAATATACACATGTCCTCTTTCGATTAATTCTCTCATAAAACGGAAGAAGAACGTTAATATTAAGGTAGCAATGTGACTTCCATCGACATCGGCATCACACATGATAATTACTTTATGGTAACGTAATTTTTCAATATTCAACGCTTTACTATCCTCTGCAGTACCTATTGTTACACCAAGTGCAGTAAAAATATTTCGAATCTCTTCGCTTTCAAAAACTTTGTGGTGCATCGCTTTTTCCACATTCAAAATCTTACCACGTAAAGGCAAAATAGCTTGAAAATTTCGGTCACGACCTTGTTTTGCAGTTCCACCTGCCGAATCTCCCTCGACAAGATATACTTCACATTTTTCTGGATCTTGTTCCGAACAATCCGATAATTTTCCTGGCAATCCACCGCCACCCATAACGGTTTTACGTTGCACCATTTCACGTGCTTTTTTAGCAGCGTGACGGGCTTGAGCAGCCAAAATTACTTTCTGAATAATGATACGAGCATCATTTGGATTTTCTTCCAAATAATTTTCCAACATTTCTCCAACAGCTTGACTCACTGGAGAAACCACTTCTCTATTCCCTAATTTGGTTTTTGTTTGTCCTTCAAATTGAGGCTCAGAAACTTTAACCGAAATAATTGCAGTCAATCCTTCACGGAAGTCATCCCCTGCAATTTCGAATTTTAGTTTATCCAACATTCCAGAAGCATCTGCATATTTCTTAAGCGTTCTTGTCAAACCACTTCTAAAACCTTGTAAATGCGTTCCTCCTTCGTGTGTATTAATATTATTTACGTACGAAAAGATATTCTCTGAATAACTTGTATTGTAAATTAACGCTACCTCAACTGGGATTTCACCTTTTTCGTGATCCATAGAAATTACGTGCGCAATAATTGGCTCACGGTTTCCGTCTAAATAGCGAATGTATTCTTTCAATCCTTCTGTAGAATGAAATACTTCAGAAACAAAGTTTCCATCTTTATCTACTTCTCTTTTATCTGTGAAAGTGATTTTTATTCCTTTATTCAAGAAAGACAATTCACGCATACGCGCTGACAAAGTCTCATAAGAATACTCCGTAGTTTGTGTAAAAATGGTTGGGTCCGGATAAAAAGTAACAATTGTCCCTCTTTTAGTCGTATCTCCAATTTGTTTTACTGGGTACAGTGCCTTACCTCTTTCGTACTCTTGCTCGTAGATTTTTCCATCACTGCTATGAACCGTTGCTCGCAAGTGAGATGACAAGGCATTCACACAAGAAACACCTACACCGTGTAAACCTCCAGAAACTTTATACGAATCTTTATCAAATTTACCTCCAGCACCAATTTTGGTCATTACAACCTCTAAAGCCGAAACTCCTTCTTTTTTATGAATCCCAACAGGAATACCACGACCATTATCTTCAACAGAAATTGACCCATCTTCATTTATAGCAACACTGATAGTATCACAATGACCACCCATAGCCTCATCGATGGAATTATCTACCACCTCATAAACCAAATGATGCAATCCTCGTACTCCAACATCTCCAATATACATGGACGGACGCATTCTTACGTGCTCCATTCCTTCTAATGCCTGAATACTATCCGCTGAATAATTATTCTTGTTAATTTCCTCACTCATATTTTTAATCTAAAATGTAAAATTGTATAACAAGCAAATATATAAAAACAGGCGATATTCAAGAAGGAAATTGCCCTTTATAAATGTTAAGTTATCAACATTTGTTTATATTTTAAACAAAAAAAGACGCTCTTCTTACGAAAAACGTCTTTTTATCAACACTATTTGAACTAATCTAAATCTTATTTGGCAATCTCAACATCCGCTTGAACGTGAGCAGCATTTGCTCTACCACTTGGATCTTGATTCTCTTGCCATTTTGGAATCCACTTTCTTACTGTTTGTGCAGCACTTACTTGTGGATAGTATTTATTGAATATCGATCTGTAGAAATACGCTTCTTTAGTAGTTGGCGTGTTGTACGGAAACTCATCCTCTGCACCCGCTAATTGCTCGTCAGTAACTTGAGACGAACAGTATTCAATCAATTGATCAATCCAGTTGTACCCTACACCATCCGAGAATTGCTCTTTTTGTCTCCACAACACCTCATCTGGTAAATACGGATTATCTGGCGTATCAAATGCTTTTCTTAAAATATATTTCTCTCTACCTTCATAGGTCTTCGGCATTTTTTCTTCCGCTTTAATACGAACTGCCATATCCAAGAACGCTTTATCCAAGAACGGAACCCTAGCCTCTAAACCGTGAGCCATCGTTGATTTATCTGCTCTTAATAAGTCGGCAGTAAATAATTTTTGAACTCTCTCAATCGTTTCTTTTTGGAAATCTTCTACCGTTGGCGCATTTCTAAAATACAAATACCCTCCAAAAATCTCATCAGCACCTTCTCCTGAAAGCACCACTTTAATTCCCATATCAGTAATTGCTTTAGACAAGAAATACATAGGTGTACTGGCACGAATAGACGTTACATCATACGTTTCTAAATGCCAAATCAATTTGTCTAGGATTTCGATACCTTGCTCAATGGTAAAGTGTACTTCGTGGTGTTCTGTCCCTAAAAATTCAGCCACTTTTTTAGCTGCTTTAGCATCTGGCGCATCTGCATCTAAACCAATTGAAAACGAATGTAATTTTTTACCACTTTCTTTCAATAATCTAGAAGCGATTGAAGAAGTCAAAGACGAATCCAAACCTCCTGAAAGCAATACTCCAATTGGCACATCACTCATTAAACGTTTGCGAGTTGCCTCAGTTAAAGTCTCTCTAATTAGATCCAAATCTAAATCTTGATCTGCTTTCGTATAATCTTCGTATTCTGGTTGGTAGTATTTTACAAAACCAGTGTTGGGTGTATAATAATGTCCTGGAGGAAATGTTGAGAACGTTTTACATTGGTCTGCAATAGGTTTCATTTCAGAAGCAAAATAGATTCTCCCTCTATCATCCAAACCGTAGTACAATGGCTTCACTCCCATTGGGTCTCTACCTGCGATAAAGTCATCTCCATCAACCACCACAAAAGCCCAATCTCCATCTAACATATTACAGAAATCGTATTTGAATTCTTCATACAAATGAACAATTACTTCTGAATCTGATTTGGTTCTAAAAGTATGCCCTTTCAAAACTCCATCTCGCAATGCTTGGTGATTGTAAACCTCTCCATTATGTACCATCCAAGCAGTTGAAGTTCCTTGGATAGGTTGACGTCCTGAATGCAAGTCAATAATTGACAAACGCTCATGACTTAAAATATGTCCATTCTCTGTAATATGCAAATCACTTTCATCTGGACCGCGGTGGGTCATTCTTTTTGAAAGTTCTCTCACTAATTGTTCATCTTTTCCTTTTCCTATGATGGCTAATATTCCGCACATAATCTTAAAAATTTACTTTTTGTTATTTTGATACAGCAAAGATGGTTTAAAAGTTACGATTGAAAAACATAAAATCTATTTTTAGTTATAAAATAAAACCAAATACTAAATTTTATAGTAAAAATGTAATTTAAAATAAAAAAATTGAAAGGTAAAGTTAAAAACTGTAAAAAGGGAAGGGATTTTACTATTTACCGAAATAGTCTGTTAAGGCTTCGTGGTAAAGTTTCGTAGCTTCTAGTCAGTTGCGAAGTTCGGAACTTTTTATTTTCTGTTAAAGATAAAAATTATTGCGGAACGTAAACTAATCACAAGATTCACAATTGCGATTAACCTCAGTTATGCTTAGTGTTAGCTACCAAAATCAATCACCCAAGACCAACCTTCCCATGTTTCAACATTTTTACCATGATACTTAGCAGGAATATAGCTCACCAAATAGGAAAAAATTTTAATCGCCTCTGCCTTTACTATATTACTATGCTCCATAGCACCGTCACGAACAATTCGCCCTCGAAACTTACCATTTACATCAATATTAAAAAAAATCATCATTTTTCCTCGCTGATATCTATTTATAATATCTGATTTCTTTAAGGCCTTCGAAATCAGATTCATGTAATGATTTGTAAGATTGTTTTTTTCAAACAACGGGTATTTTTTATTATTGTAAATATATTGAGGAAGGGAATCAACGTTAATAATATTTTTAAACGCACCACCTTTAAAATCTTGACAATTTTCTTTTAAAAAATTAATTGCCTCATCATCATTTAAAAGACGTGCCTTATTAAATGCTTCACAAGCAGAAATATGATCATTCAATATATTCTGCGTCGCTCCAAGATTAAACCAATAATCTTTTTTTAAAGAATCCAGCTGAACAGCCATAAAGAATTTTTCTTTTGCTTGTTTATAATCTTTGTTACCATAAGCAGAAATTCCTTCGTCAAAATATACTTTAGCTTTTTCGATATTTTGAGAAAAAATTATTTGAGATATGAGTAAAACAATCGGAATAATCTTTTTCATGACGCTTTTTTTAGTATTACACATACTTATATTAAGCTAAACAAACCTTCGCATATACACCCAAAATAAGGTAAACAAGCGAAGGTTTGTTTCACTTTATTGTTTTTCAAATATATTGTTTTTTTCTTACAAATCACCAAAGAGAATTCCGGCTCAACAAAGTTGAATTACAAATTAAAAGACAAAGTAATGGTATAAAACTCCATTATTTACTCAATACTTTCTATAGTATAATGCGTGCCATTAATCTCAAAAGTAAACCCTATTGGATTTCCCATCAACTTGCTCCCCAAAGGCGATTGCGGTGACAAAGCAATAACATTAATCCCTTCAATTGCAACCTTAGGCAAAGCGACACTGAGGTACAAATAAATGCCATTGGCTTTGACCAAACTCCCTAATGCAATACTATCTACTACTTTTAAAGCGTCAATTTTATCTAAAATAGTTTTTTGAGCTAAGACTTCGCTCAATTTATGATTCAATTTTTCTTGTTCGATATGCATCATCGACAAAGCCGTTTCGTGCTTATCTCCTGCCGAACCTTTGGCATCGTTTTTAGAATCTTCAGTCAATGCCGAAATCATATCCCGAAAGACATCAATTCGGTCTTGAACCAACTGTAAGTAATAGGTATGCGTTTTTTGTTTGAAAGTGGTCAAAGTAGAATCGTATTAAAAGCCGTTAGCTGAAATTATCAAAAACGTCAGTTCGAGTGTTTTTTGCATAATGAAATGAAGCAAAAAATGTATCGAGAACCGTTTTTAATGATAAATTTTCTTGTTCTCGATACGATTTTCTAACGAAAATCACTCGAACTGACGAAAATTTACAATCTAAAAACAATTTCATCCAACGTGTTAATTAAAAATCAAATTTATAATTCGCACCCAATACCACTTGAAATCCTTGAACGGGGTAGTTCAACCATTTTTGATACGCCTGATTGGCAATGTTATTGGCTTTCAAAAAGGCAGTCAATCGCTCACTGTGTTTGTACCCCACATGAGCATTCAAATCAATATACGATTTCAAAGTCGTTGGAACATAGGTGGGTTGAAAAACATAAATCAAATCATTATTGATTTGTAGATCTTTTCGGGAACCAACAAAAAACACATCGGCTCCAGCGTACCATTTTGTATTTATGATATAATCTACATTCGCATTCAATTGTATTGCTGGTAAATTCCATGCTTCTGCTTGTGTTTTTGTGTTGTACACAGACAACGTACCATTAGCACCAAAACTAATTGCTTCGGTAATATCGGCTTTCAATTCACCAAAGAAACGTACCGTTTTTACATTATCATAGACCACTTGTAGCGAATTGCCATACGCATACGGTCCGTAGTTGAAATTAGCCGAAAAATCATTGCTTTTAAATAGGGCTTTGTTATTCTCATCTACGAAAGAACCTCTAATATTATAACTTACATTATCTGCCAATTTACCTTTTAAACCGGCAAAAACATCATACTTTTTATTGGTTGGTGCAATTTGTAAAGTAGGAGACAAAAACGGATTTTCGTCCACAAAATTCAAATAGGAATTTTGATCTAGTCCACCTTCAGCTCCGGTATAGAAAATCATTAAATCACCCACTATTTTATGAGAGGCCGTAACTTGTGGATAAAAGAAAAGTTTGTTATTACTATTTTTAGTATCCAAACTATAGTACAATCCCAAACCTAAATGCATAGTCCAATTGTCTTTTTCCAATTCATAACTTGGAGAAAGTCCGAAATTAGTAAAACCATACTCTATTGGTTCCGTATTCGTTCGGGTGAAATTATGATCAAATTTACCGCCCAAATAATCCACGATAGCATTCAATTGTATGTCTTTGCCAAAAGCCAAAAATTTAAACGACGGTTTAGCATAGAATCTATTTTCAGACGAACCAAATGCATCTGAAAAATGAGCAAATTTAAAACTCGAAGCCTCCAAAATACTTTCATTAAATTCTATTTTAGAGTCTAATGTAATGGTATTATACGATTGTTTTGGATTGATCCCTGCTACCAAAATATCATGAGTAGAAGGCAACAACGAATTCATAAAAGTTGTTGGCAATCCATACCAATGGTATATCTGATTTTGATAGCCTAAATTAACATTCCAAGACAATTCTTTTGCTTCGGCACCATAAGTTACATCCAAAGAAGTATCGTAAAATGAACTATTCAATTCCGTACCTTTAATACCCCCTTGAGAAGAAAGGTGACGAAACATTCCTGCGACATATTCTTCTGAATTCAAATCTTGAGTAGCGAATAACTCTGCATTCAATGTCCCGAAGTTACCTCCTCCAAAAGTGGCATAACTTTTATAAAAGCGACCTATTTCTTCCTTGTCTACATTTTCAGCACTTCCTTTTGAAGGTGTAAAAGTAGAAGCTACTGGAAAAGAAAAAATACTGTACTTCACCGTTTCTTTTGCGGTTGTTCCTTCTTCATTCAAAGCAGGAGTTTCTTTTATTTTAAACGCATCCGAAATAGTTGGCGTATATGATTTTACTACATTTACTTCTTCCGTTCGCATTTTTTCTTGTTTTTTTTGTGCCAAGCCAAACTGAACAGACAATAAAGCAAATGAATATAGGATGGTATGTTGGATATTTGTTCTCATAATAATCAAGGTATTTAAAATACAGAAATGTTTTTATTCTTTTATTATTGACGAATTCGTTTTGGATTCCTCTGCTTTTATTGCATCTAAATCGGTTTGAGCTTTAGCGACAATATCAGAATAGTCAGAGAAGTTTTTAATTACTGTTTCCAAAATAAATGTCGCTTGATAGCTATCTTTTAAAGCATAAAAATTAGCTGCCATTAACAATAACCCTTTGGCTCCAAAATATTTATAATCTGAATAATTTTTGGCTAATTGTTGCACTACTACATTTGAATCCTCAAACTTCCCTTCTTTGTTTTTAAAATAAGCATCATAATACAAGGCTTCTGCTCCAAGTTCTCCTTGTGCAGTCATTAATTTTCCGTACCCTGCTTTCGCTTTGGCTTCATCGCCAGTTTCCATGGCAGAACGAGCCACTACAATCTGAGCATCACTTTTAACATCAGCTTCAGCCTTAGGATTTTCTAACACTTTTTCGGCATACACCACCGCGTTAGCATAGTCCTTTTTATCGTAATACAATTTCATTAAATTGGCTTGTGCAAAGGTTTTATTTTGCAACAAATCGGCTTCAGTTTCAATTCGAGATAAAACCACGATTGCTTTTTCCACTTCTTTTGCTTTCAAGAAAATCTGTCCCAAACGAACCAAAGAAGGCTCTGTAAATTCATTTCGTGGCTCCGCAATTACATATTCGTAATTCGCTACGGATTTTTCCTCTGATCCATTTGAATATTGTGATTGTGCCAAATAAAAATGAACTTGTAACGCGTGAATTCCTTTTGGAAAAGCAGTCAAATACGCTCCAAATCCAGCGATTGCTTGACTAGTATTGCTTTGTTGGTATTGTTTCTCTGCTGATTCATACGTGTCATTATCCAAATCAGCATCTGAAACGGCTACAAAGTCCAGCGTTCGAACCCAAGAAGCATATTCATTCACTTTACCATTTTCAACATAAATCAATCGAGCTGTTGAAACTGCTTCTAACGCCTCTGATGATTTAGGAAACTCCGCTACTACTTGCTTAAATTTCACTAACGCTTGCGCATCTTTATCTGCATTATAATAGACCAAACCTTGTCTCAAGATAGCTTTAGAAACAAACGAACCATTTTCAAATTCTTTAATCAATTGATCGTAGGTTGTAATAGCTTGTTCATCTTTGTTTACAGCCACGTAGGTATTCCCTAATTCAAACAAAGCATCGTCACGGTATTCTGATTTTGGATAGTGTTGTAAAAACGACAATAAATTCTCGATTTTTTTCTCATTTTTACCTACAAAACCATACGAAATGGCTCTTTGATAAAAAGCATAATCAGCGTCAACACTTTTTTGTTCAATCACTTTAGCATAAGCCTCCATAGCTGCTCCATACTTCGAAGTTACAAATCGGCAATCCGCTAAACGCAAATAGGCATCGTTCATACGCACTTTATCAGTACCTTTTTCGATTTGTTTTTGAAAATAATTCCCTGCCTGGTCGTATTCTTTCATCTTGAAATACGCATAGGCTATATTGTAATTATAGTTTTTAAATTCAGGCGTATTTATCGCTTCGCCAAAACCTATAAATTGTTTGAATGTCAACAACGCGTTTTTAAAATCATCCAATACAAATTGTGTTTCTCCTTTCCAAAACGTAGCTCTTGCGGTAATCAAAGCATCTTTTTGTTGGCTAACCGCTTTTTCAAATTGTTTCAAAGCATTTTGGTATTCTCCATCTGTAAAAGATTGTAACCCGCCATAAAACAGCACTTTTTGATAGGCTACCTTGTTTTCTTGGCTTCCATTTTTTTCTAAAATAGCTAACGCTTCTTTATAATTCTTAGAAGACAGGTACGAATCAATTAATAATTTTTCAATTTCCGATTTACTTGAATTTTGAGGATACTGCTCCAAAAAAGCCATCAAAATAGCAGGAACACTTTGATACGAATTCCCTATCTCATAACTTAATTTAGCATAATTCAGACTTGATTCTTCTTTTAAAGAAGCGTCAAAATCCATTTCAGAAGCATTTTTAAAAGCATTCAGTGCTTCTTGTTTTTTGTTCAAATTCAAATAACTTTGACCTAAATGATAATAGCCATTTTGCGCTACAAAATCCTTTCCATCAATAATTTTATTGAACTGCGAAACCGCACTTTGAAACTCTTTTTGTTGGTAATACGCATAACCCAGTTGATAAAAATCAGAATTTGACCATTTCCCATTTTTACCCTCGTATAATCTTAGGTACGAAATGGCTTTAGCATATTCTTTCAAATTAAAATAACTTTCGCCAATGATCTTATTCAATTCCGATTGTTCAACAGCTGTTGATTTTGGCATCGCTTGTTCTCCTAAATCAATCGCTTTTTGAAAATTACCTAGCTTAAAATTCATATCCGATTGGTAATACGACATCCGTTCTTTGTATTTTCCTTCAGCTGAAACTGCATCAAAATATTTAGTAGCTTGTTTGTAATCATCTCCTTCATACGCCATAAAACCCAAATAGTATTTGGCTTGCGAACCATAATTTTGGGTATTCAATACTTTATTCAAATAGGTTGAAGCTTCTTTTTTGTTTTTAGCAATAAAAAAACTGTATCCCTTTTGGAAATTGTATTTCTCGCTTTCGTTAGCTCCTAAATACATTTCGTCTACTTTTTCATACCAAGACAAGGCTTTTTCATAATTCTCTTGTTGAAAATAAAAATGACCTATTTCAACACACCCTTGATTTTTCTTAGTACTAGTTGGATAATCCGAAACAAAGCGTTCCATCAAACTCCCTGCATTAGGTTGGCGTTCGTGAATAGCACACATGGCGGTGTAATACAAGCAATCTGATTGTATCTCCTGACTCAGCGAATTGGTTTTTACGCGATCCAAAACAAACTTGGCAGAAGCGTATTGCCCTGCGTTGTACAACGAAACCGCTGTCTCGAAATCTTTTAAATTAGAATTATATATAGTTGATTTTTGAGCCGAAACTGATAAAGTTCCCCAAAAAAGTAGGGCGAATAAAATCCCAGAAAGTGTACGCATTGTGATTTTTTGTTTAAAATTCAAATGTATCATATTATACGGTGTATAACGAAATGGTTTTAGTATTTATTATGAACAATTGTTTTAACAAAAAATAAAAAAAATTGCGATTGATAATTGATAATTGCCAATTGATAATTACTTTTACAACATAAACAAATGCAAATTATGTCACAATCCATTTTATCTTTAAGAAACGCTACTATATACCAAGAAGGAAAAACCATTTTATCTGACGTAAACCTTGAAGTAAATCAAGGCGAATTCATTTATGTTATTGGAAAAACAGGCTCAGGTAAAAGTAGTTTATTAAAGACTTTATATGCTGATTTAGAGCTAAAAGAAGGCGCTGGACATATTGTAGATTTTGATTTAGCTACTTTAAAAGAGGACGATATTCCTTTTTTAAGAAGAAAAATTGGAATTGTTTTTCAAGATTTTAAATTACTCCCAGACCGTACCATAAAAGACAACATGCTTTTTGTTTTAAAAGCGACAGGTTGGACTGACACTACTGAAATGCTTCAAAAAATAGACGAGGTATTGGATAAAGTGGGCATGAAAGATTTCGCCAATAAAATGCCACACCAACTATCAGGAGGAGAACAACAACGTGTTGCTATTGCAAGAGCCTTGTTGAATGACCCCGAATTAATTTTAGCCGATGAACCAACAGGTAACTTGGATCCACAAACCAGTGCCGAAGTTTTGGAAGTGCTTCGTAAAATTAATGCAAATGGAAAAACCGTTTTGATGTCTACTCACGACTATGCTTTATTGGTTAAATTTCCTTCTAAAACATTAAAATGTGAAGATGCTAAAATTTTTGAAGTAGTTCAAAAAACGGCTTAATTCCAATGAAGCAAATTAGCTCTGTACAAAATCCATTTATCAAATCATTGGTGTTATTGCAAGAAAAAGCAAAAGCGCGCAAGCAAACAGGCACTTTTTTAATTGAAGGACAACGCGAAATAAGCATTGCGATTAAAGGTGGTTACCAAATCGAAACCGTTCTTTTTTTACCCGAAATTTGTACTGAAAAAGAAGCGCATCAATTAGCTCCCAATGCCGAATTAATAGAAATCAACAAAGAGGTTTTTCAAAAATTAGCCTATCGCGATACTACCGAAGGAGTTTTGGCTGTTGCCAAAACCAAATCGACACTGTTATCTGATTTACAATTATCCGAAAACCCATTAATTTTAGTAGCTGAAGCTCCTGAAAAACCAGGAAATATCGGGGCTTTATTGCGTACCGCTGACGCTGCGAATTTAGATGCCGTGATTATTGCTAATCCCAAAAGTGATTTATATAATCCTAATATAGTTCGTTCGAGCGTAGGTTGTTTGTTTACGAACCAAATTGCCACTGGAAGCACTGCTGAAATCATCGCTTTTCTAAACGAAAAAAACATCCATTTTTATTGCGCTACCTTACAAAATTCTAATGGATACCATTTAGAAAATTATACTACACCTACTGCACTCGTGGTTGGAACTGAAGCTACTGGTTTAACCCAAGAATGGCGAGATGCCGCTACACAAAACATTATTATTCCAATGCAAGGTGAAATTGATTCTATGAACGTTTCTGTCGCTGCAGCCATTTTAATTTTTGAGGCCAAAAGACAAAGAGGTTTTTAAATTATCAATCCAAAATATTCTCTCAATTCACTTGTGTAATTGGTCGGTTTTTTCTATTTTTAGAAATTGAACCCCGCCTATCATGACAGAAATAGATATTGAGAAAGAAAACAAGGCCATTGCCCAAGAATACAAGGAGTTACTTCGAATTAGCTACCAAACGTTAACCGATAGCGATAAGAAATTGATTCGTAAGGCTTTTGACGTTGCCGTTGACGCACACAAAGATCAAAGAAGAAAATCAGGTGAAGCCTATATTTTTCACCCCATTGCTGTGGCTAAAATTGTAGCATCTGAGATTGGCTTAGGCGCTACTTCCATTGCAGCTGCTTTATTGCACGATGTTGTAGAGGACACACCAATTACTGTTGAAGATATTGAACGTCTTTTCAATCCGAAAGTAGCACAAATGGTAGAAGGATTGACAAAAATTTCGTTGGTTCAAAAAGATTTAAACGCTTCCATTCAAGCGGAGAATTTCCGAAAAATGATTCTAACACTCAACGATGATGTTCGAGTGATTTTAATCAAACTCGCCGATCGTTTGCACAATATGCAAACTATGGAATCTATGCGAGAAGACAAGCAAACTAAAATTGCTTCAGAAACCTTATATATTTACGCCCCTCTCGCTCACCGTTTAGGCTTGTACAACATTAAAACCAAACTGGAAGATTTAGGTTTAAAATACACAGAACCTGCTATTTACAACGACATTTTAAGCAAGATTAAAGAAACTAAAGAAGAACAAGATGCCTATATCAAAGATATTTCGGATGTTCTAAAAAAATCATTGGACGAAGAAGGAGTGGAATACGCTATAAAAGGCCGTCCAAAATCCATTTACTCTATTCGCAGAAAAATGAAAGCGCAAGGAGTTAGTTTTGACGAAGTCTACGACAAATTTGCTTTGCGAATAGTGTATAAATCAAATCCGCACGACGAGAAATTTTTGGCATGGAAAATCTATTCCATTGTAACCGACCATTATCGCCCAAGTCCAAGTCGTTTACGAGACTGGATTTCGTCACCAAAATCAACGGGTTACGAAGCCTTACATATCACCGTAATGGGCCCCAAAGGACGCTGGGTAGAAATTCAAGTTCGAAGCGAACGAATGGACGAAATTGCCGAAAAAGGCTATGCCGCGCATTACAAATATAAAAATGGAGCAACCGAAGAAAGTGGTTTAGATGTTTGGCTCAACTTATTGCGAGAAGCCTTAGAAAATGCCGAAACAAATGCAGTAGATTTTGTAGAAGATTTCAAGATGAATTTATATTCTAAGGAAATCTTTGTGTTTACCCCAAAAGGAGATATCAAATCGCTACCCAAAGGAGCTACTTCTCTTGATTTTGCTTTTGGAATTCACTCTGAAATTGGAATTCGTACCAGAGGAACACGAGTTAATGGAAAATTAGTCCCCCTTAATTATGAATTAAAAAGTGGAGATCAAATTGAAGTTATCACTTCTCCAAACCAAAAACCAACGACACACTGGCTTGATTTTGTAACTACAGCAAGAGCTAAAACTAAAATAAAAAATGTTCTTAATGAGGACATCAAAAAAATTGGCGAAGAAGGAAAAGAACTGTTAACTCGTAAATTAAAACATTTAAAAATAACTTTAAACGAGAAAACCGTTAACGAATTAGTCAACTTTTTTAAACTAAAAACAAGTTTAGATTTATTTTACCGTGTTGGAATTGGAGCGATTGAAAACCAACAACTGAAAGACTATGCTGCTCAAAAAAGTAATACATTCATTAGTTTCTTCAAAAATAAAATCAAACGGAATGCAGCTACTCCAGACGAAGAAATCAACAAACCTATCGTCAATAGTAATTATGACATGCTCGTTTTCGGAAAAGAACACGACAAATTAGATTATAAGTTCTCACCGTGCTGTAGCCCAATACCAGGAGACGATGTCTTTGGTTTTGTCACAGTAAATGAAGGCATTAAAGTTCATAAAAGCGATTGTCCTAACGCCATTGGATTACAATCGAATTATGCGTATCGAATTATGGCTGCCAAATGGATTGATTCTACCCAAGAAGAATTCAAAGCGATTATCAAAATTACAGGAATGGATTCGTTAGGATTGACTAATCAATTAACCAAAGTCATTTCGAATAATATGAATGTCAATATTCAAAGTATTTCATTGAGTACAGATGCAGGGATTTTTCACGGACAAGTGACTGTGGTGGTGCAAAACAATACTATTTTGAAAAAATTAATCAACAATATTCGTAAAATTGAAGGTATCGAAAAAGTGAGTCGAGAATATTCTTCCTAATTGATTTTTCAACAAAAGGCAAACTTATCAACTGAACTTTAGAGATTAAACAAAAAAAATTATCTTTGCAGGATATGACACTTATTTCCACAGACAATAATAAAAATCAAGAGATTGTAAAAAACGTTTTTACATTGTATCTTGAAAAGAAAGGACATCGCAAAACTCCAGAGCGTTATGCTATCCTTCAGGAAATTTACGAAAGTGAAGAGCATTTTGATATAGAAAACCTATACATCAAAATGAAAAATAAAAACTACCGTGTCAGCAGGGCAACTTTGTACAATACTATCGAATTACTTTTGGATTGTGCTTTAGTTCGTAAACATCAATTTGGGCAAAATCAAGCCCATTACGAAAAATCCTATTTTGACAAACAACACGATCATATCATTATGACTGATACTGGAGAAGTGATTGAATTTTGCGACCCACGAATTCAAACTATAAAAAAAACCATCGAGGAAATTTTTGATATTGAAATCACCAACCACTCTTTGTATTTATACGGAAATAAAAAAACAACTAATTAGAATTAAACGTAATTCTAGCCAATATAAACAACACAAATAACACACAGAATGACCATAGATTTACTATTAGGATTACAATGGGGAGATGAGGGAAAAGGAAAAATTGTTGATGTATTAACTTCTAAGTACGACATTATTGCTCGTTTTCAAGGAGGACCCAATGCTGGACATACCTTAGAATTTGACGGAATTAAGCACGTTCTTAGAACTATTCCTTCAGGAATTTTCCACAAAACTGCAGTGAACATCATTGGAAACGGAGTAGTAATTGATCCAGTAGTTTTTCAAAAAGAAATTGAAGGTTTAGAGAAATTCAATATTGATATCAAAAGCAAATTGATTATTTCTAGAAAAGCACATTTAATATTACCAACACACCGTTTGTTAGACGCGGCTTCAGAAACTGCAAAAGGGAAAGCCAAAATTGGTTCGACTTTGAAAGGTATTGGACCAACATATATGGACAAAACTGGTAGAAACGGTATTCGTGTGGGAGACATTGAATTAGCTGATTTCAAAGATCGTTACCGTGCTTTGGCTGACAAACACGAAGAAATGATTAAATTCTACGATGTAGCTATTCAATACAACTTAGCCGAAATGGAAAAAGAATTCTTTGAAGCTATTGAAGAATTAAAAAAATTAGACTTCATCGATAGTGAAGAATATTTACACCAAGCGCAAAAAGCAGGAAAATCAATTTTATGCGAAGGAGCTCAAGGTTCGTTGTTAGATGTTGATTTTGGAACCTATCCATTTGTAACTTCATCGAATACTACAGCAGCAGGTGCTTGTACTGGTTTAGGAATTGCTCCTAACAAAATCAAAGAAGTGTACGGAATTTTTAAAGCATACGTAACTCGTGTAGGAAGCGGCCCTTTCCCGACCGAACTTTTTGACGAAGATGGCGCTACAATGGCAAAAATCGGAAATGAATTTGGTTCAGTAACCGGAAGACAAAGACGTTGTGGTTGGTTAGACTTAGTCGCTTTAAAATATGCGATTCAAGTTAACGGAGTTACTCAATTGATGATGATGAAAGGCGACGTTCTTTCTGGATTTAAAACTCTTAAAGTATGTACTGAGTACAACTACAAAGGACAAAAAATCAGTCATTTCCCTTACAACATTGAAGAAGAAAACGTAACGCCTATCTACAAAGAATTCAAAGGATGGGAAGCTGATTTAACGGGTATGACTACTTACGATGAATTACCAAAAGAATTGAAAGAGTACATCGAGTTCATCGAAAAAGAAGTGGAAGTACCAATTAAAATTGTTTCTGTTGGACCAGATAGAAAACAAACGATATTGAAATAAATAGTTAAAAATGCTCTGAAAATTCAGAGCGTTTTTTTTTATAAAAAGCATACATTTACTTTTTAAATTGATTTCTTGTGAAGCATCGCTATTTAATTACAAAATCGTTTGTTTTACTTTTCCTTTTTGGCTCCTGCCAAAAAGAAGAAAGTAATATCAATACTAATTCTGGTTATCAAATAATTAATTCTAAACTTACGTACAACTCAAAAAACATTCAATTGATTGGTGCTAATACCTTTCATGTATTTGGCGCTGGTAGTTCCGATATGAATTCTTGGAATCTTGATATTGCTCGAGAGTTTATTGGCAACATCAAAGAAACTCCTCTTACAGGAAATCCGATACAAGATAGCAATGGAAAATACATTTATTCGTTACAAAATATAGTTGATGAAAATAGAAAGCAAAATAAAATAAGTTGGATTTGCGCATTTGGTTGGGATGGAAACCCTTCTACTCTATTTACTGGAAAATCGCCCGCAACTGTATCTTGGTGGGAAGAGTATAAAGCTAAACTTCGATTATGGGCTATTCAATTCAAAGATCAAAATGATGTATGGATCGAGGTATGGAACGAACCTTACAGATACGATAGAGCGGATGGTTATACAGATGCTATTTGGTTACAAAACATGAACGAATTAACTGCAATAATTCGAGCAACAGGCAATAAAAACATCGTAATAATTCCCTGTGCTGAACAAGGGCAAGATGAAAGTGTATTACTCAATAAAGGCAACGAATTTTTAGTGGGTAAATCCAATATTCTATTTGACATTCACGCCTACGAAAAATGGCTATTAGATTCACCTACTAATATAAACAATCGCCTTAACACATTGAATCAATATAATCTACCAATCATTTTTGGAGAAACAGCTCCAATGAATGCTGGTGTTTTAATGAATCCCGATCCGTTTTTAAACTTAATTTACGACAAAGGAATTTCTGTTTGTGCTTGGGTTTGGAAAAAAGACGAGTCCGATCAAGATGCATTAATGACACGAGATGGATTTCCTAATAATAACAACAATAACAATTGGGGAACGACTTTTAAAAACCTAGCTCTTAAAACCAGAAATCCAAAACCTTAATTGTAATGAAAAACCCAAAAATAACGATCCAAAAAACCGAATTACTTTCTGATAATTGGTATATCTTAAAGAAAGTAACGTTTGACTACCAAATGGACTTGAACGATTCCGAAACTCAAGTTCGAGAAGTGTACGACCGTGGTAATGGCGCTGTGATTTTATTGTACAATAGTGCTAAAAAAACAGTGGTTTTAACACGACAGTTTCGACTGCCAACTTATTTAAATGAGAATAGGTCCGGAATGGTAATTGAAGCCTGTGCTGGTTTATTGGATACTGAAAATCCGGAAGAATGCATTATTCGAGAAACGGAAGAAGAGACTGGTTACCGCCTTTCATCAGTTAAGAAGGTGTTTCAATCGTATATGTCTCCTGGATCTGTAACCGAAATTTTACACTTTTTTATTGGTGAATACCAATCCGAAATGAAAGTTTCGGAAGGTGGCGGACTTGCAGAAGAACACGAGAATATCGAAGTACTTGAATACACATTTAATGAAGCCTACCAAATGATAACTTCTGGCGAAATAACTGATGCCAAAACCATTATGTTGTTGCAATATGCTAAAATAAATCTGCCTTTATAAAGTAGGCACAAGTATATTTTAGTATTTTTACTATTCAAATCCTTTTGACTTGAATTCTAAAAAAGCACATTCTTCGGCATTACAAGAAAAAGCTGGCATTTCGCAACCCGAAATCATCAGTAGTCAGTCTGTGGAACATATCCAACACTCTCGAAAAGTACAGCCTTCAGCCGAGGAACTCGTTGAAGGAATTCTAGCTGGGAACATAACCGCTTTAAGTCGTGCTATTACCTTGATTGAAAGTACCAATCCGATTCATTTGGCAAAAGCCAATACCATCATCAATAGTTGTTTGCCTCATGCGAATCAATCGGTACGAATTGGTATCACAGGAGTTCCAGGTGTGGGAAAAAGCACCTTTATTGAAGCCTTTGGAAAACACTTGACAAGCCTTGGAAAAAAAGTAGCCGTTTTGGCTGTTGACCCAAGTAGTACTATTAGTCACGGGAGTATTTTGGGAGACAAAACCCGAATGGAAGAGTTAGTCAAAGACCCCAATGCGTTTATTCGTCCATCAGCCTCTGGGGAAACATTAGGAGGAGTAGCTCGAAAAACCCGTGAGACAATCACGCTTTGCGAAGCAGCTGGATTTGATACTATTATCATTGAAACAGTTGGTGTAGGACAAAGCGAAACTGCGGTTCACAGCATGGTCGATTTCTTTTTACTCTTAAAAATTGCTGGAGCTGGCGATGAACTTCAAGGTATTAAGAGAGGTATAATGGAAATGGCAGATGCTATTGTCATCAACAAAGCTGACGGAGACAATATCAAAAAAGCGCAATTTGCCAAAGTCGAATTCAATCGTGCCTTGCATTTATTCCCAGCCAAAAAATCAGGATGGACTCCTAAGACAGCTACTTGTAGCGCTCTTACTTCCGAAGGTATTCCTGAAGTTTGGAACACCATAACTGAATTTTTAAACCTAACTCAATCCAATTACTATTTCTTTGAAAAGCGCAAAGAACAAAATCAATTTTGGATGCTGGAGACCATTAACGACCAACTAAAATCGAATTTTTATAGCGATTTTAAAATTCAACAATTGCTTAAATCCACAAAAAAAGCGGTGCAAAATGATGAAATTTCACCCTTTGCAGCCGCCACTTTATTGTTAGAAAAGTATTTTACTAAATAGTTTATTCTTCGTATCGACCAATTTCTCGATCATAAAATTCATTGGCAGCTACAATTAAGGCTTCCATTTCTGCATTCAATTCCGCTTCATCTAAGTCTTCGGCTTCTTCCATAAACTCCACCTCATCGTCTTTCAAATTAATAATGAAACGAGGGTAATCTAAATGGATGATAAAAATATCATCTGGAAAATCGGTATTGTCGCCTAATAAAAATTTTGGTAATTCCATTGTATGTGTTTAAACGTTAATTGATTATTTATCCGAAAGAATTACAGGTGCATTGCCTTTACCATTCATGAAAATGATTTTGGTATTGGGCGAAGCCGCTAATTCTTTTTGGGCTTTAATTTGTTCGTATTGCAATTGTTTGTCTGACAAACCTGTTGAAATAATTCGTTGATAATCAGCAATACCTTGTGCTTCTACTCGTTTACGTTCTGCCTCTTGCTTTTCTTTTTGTAAAATGAATGTCATTTTTTGAGCATCTTGTTCTGCATTAATCTTACTTTCAATAGATGCCTTTACAGAAGTTGGCAAATTGATATTTCGAATCAACAACTGTTCTAAAATTAAACCTCTAGTTTTGAAATCAGCTTCAATGGTTTTGAAAATACGTTGTTGAAATTCATTTCGTTTGGTAGAATACAAGGCCACCGCATCGTAATAAACTGCGTTGTCACGAATACGAGTTCTGGTAACTGGTCGAACAATTTTATCCGTATAATTTACACCAATTTGTTTAAAAATCTTAGGCGCCGATTCAGGAGAAATTCGGTATAAAACCGTCAAATCAATTACTACTTCCAATCCGTCGTTAGATAATACTCGGATGGCATCGTCACCTTCTTGAGCGCCTTCGCCATGAATCGCTGACATAGTGTAATTTTGAGTTTGTATATCAAAATCGGTAACATCCAAAAGTGGGTTAATAATATGTAATCCACTTTCTAAAACATCTGGCTCTACATTTCCATATAATGATTTTACACCTACTTTTCCTGCGTCAATTTGTTTAAACATCGACGAAAAAAGCCCCAGAGCAATCACCACGAAACCGATTAATTTAAGAACGTTCGAATATTTAGAAAAAGGGGTGCTGTTGTTTTTCAATGAAAAACTCAACAATAACAAGATAATTCCAAGAATAATAAATACGATCATTTTTTTTTGATTTAGGAAGGTTAAACTATTGTATTGGTCTAATAACCAAAACTAAAGTTACATATTTAAAGTTGTAAAACTAATTTTCAGCAACTAATCGTTTGGAGATTCTCGCAAAGCGAATATACAAAAATAAAGCCGCCGCTGACAATCCTGCCAAAAGTCCTATCCAAATTCCAACCGCTTTCAACTCAGTGTAACGGCCTAGATAAAATGAGATTGGAAAACCAATCAACCAATAGGCAACAAAAGTAATATACATGGGAATTTTCACATCTTGTAATCCACGCAATGCGCCTAAAACGACTACTTGAATTCCATCTGACAATTGGAATACTGCCGCTACTAAAAGTAACTGAGCGGTAATGCTTATAATTTCTTGATTATCTAAATATTGAGCTGAATCACTCATGTTTAAAAACAAATGCGGTAAGTAATTGTGAAATGCCACAAATACAATTCCGAATATCGTTTCTAAAATAATAGCTAACAAAAAGATAGAACGAGCTACAATAATCATATTTTTAAAATCAGCCATTCCTTTACTATGACTCACCCGAATCATGGCTGTAACACTCAATCCCATGGCCACCATAAAAGTAGAGGACGCTAAAGTCAATGCAATTTGGTTCGCCGCTTGATTGTTTTTTCCCAAAGAACCCGAAAGCCAAATCGCAGCAGTAAACAAAGTCACTTCAAACAACATTTGCATGGCAGAAGGCAAACCTAAATCGATGATTTTTCGCAGCATTGACTTTTTAATTTCTCTAAAACTAAAGTTCTTAAAGTATTTTCTAAATTTCTCATTATGTCTCAACAGCAAATGAAGGAAAACCACCATCATAATTCGAGAAATAACAGTTCCTAAAGCAGCACCTAAAACACCCATTTTAGGAAAAATCCATACGCCATAAATTAAAACATAGTTGAAGAAAACATGCACCACATTGGCCATAAAAATGGCATACATAGAATATTTTGTTTCAGACAAACCATCAGCAAATTGCTTGTAGCCTTGGTACATAATCACAGGAATCAATGAAAAAGCCACCCAATCAATATATGGAGCTGCCATATCTGCCACAATTTTAGGCTGGTGCATCAAGTACATGATGGGTTTAGACAAAACCGTTACACTAAATAAAGCAACTCCCAAAACCGTACACAACAACAAGCCATGATGAAAGGTTGTTCTGATTTTTTTATCGTCTTTTTCAGCATCCGCTTCAGAAATCAAAGGCGTAATAGCCGTTGAGAAACCTATTCCCAAAGATAAGGCAATAAAGATAAAACTGTTGCCTAAAGAAACCGCAGCCAATTCAGTAGAACCTAAATTGCCCACCATAAAATTATCTACTATTCCAATCAAGGTATGGCCTAACATTCCTAAAATAACTGGATAAGCCAATTTAATATTATAAGAAAACTCTTTAGTATAGGTAGCTAATTTCAAAATAGGTTGAGGGTTTTGTAAGGCAGTTGCCTTTTAGTTATAATTAAGCTAAGGCTTCCACAAATTGAACTCGAACGCTTCCGTCTTCGTCAATCTGTGTCAACTGAATTTTGCGTAATGTATTGGCCAATTCAGGATTCCAAGGCGCTTTTACTTTGACATAATTTTCAGTAAAGCCATGAATATAACCTTCTTTATTTTCTACTTCAAACAAAACGGTTCTTTCTGTTCCCAACTGGCTTTCGTAGAAAGCACGACGTTTCTTAACAGATAATCCGCGGAGCATCTTACTACGTTTGGCACGTACATTGGCAGGAACAACACCTCCCATTACAGCAGCTTCGGTATTATCACGCTCGGAATAGGTAAACACATGTAAATACGAAATAGGCAACTCGTTCAAGAAATGATAGGTTTCTAAGAAATGTTCGTCAGTTTCTCCTGGAAATCCCACAATTACATCCACACCAATACAAGCGTGAGGCACCACTTCTTTGATTTGATTGACTCTATCCGTATAAACTTCACGCAAATAACGGCGTTTCATTAATTTCAATATGTCATTACTTCCAGATTGCAACGGAATATGGAAATGAGGCACAAAAGTCTTGCTTTTGGACACAAAATCGATCGTTTCGTTTTTTAGCAAATTCGGTTCGATTGACGAAATTCGCAATCTTTCAATGCCTTCCACTTGATCCAAAGCTTGCACCAAATCTAAAAAAGTATGTTCGTGTTTTTTATTCCCAAATTCCCCTTTGCCATAATCGCCAATATTCACTCCGGTCAACACAATTTCCTTGATGTTTTGTTCCGAAATTTCTTTGGCATTTTTCAAGACATTGTTTAAGGCATCACTTCGGGAAATACCTCTTGCCAAAGGAATCGTGCAATAGGTACATTTGTAATCGCAACCGTCTTGTACTTTCAAGAAAGCACGAGTTCGATCGCCTATGGAGTAACTCCCTACATAAAAATCAGCTTCGGCAATCTCACACGAATGTACTTCGCCAAAATCATTCTTAGACAAATCATTCACATAATCTGCTAATTTGAATTTCTCTGTCGCCCCAAGTACCAAATCCACACCATCTACCTGCGCTAATTCTTCCGGTTTCAATTGCGCATAGCAACCCACCGCAGCCACAAAAGCCTTGTCGTTCAACTTCATCGCTTTTCGCACCACTTGCTTGAACTGCTTATCGGCATTTTCAGTTACAGAACAGGTATTAATTACATACATATCTGCCACTTCTTCAAAATCTACACGGTCAAAACCTTCGTCTTGTAAATTGCGTGCAATAGTTGAAGTTTCCGAAAAATTCAGTTTACAACCCAGCGTATAAAAAGCTACTTTTTTTCTTTCTGACATTCTTTTGATTTTTTTGGGCGAAACCCCAGGCAGATTATCCAATTGGCAAAACCCATTTATCCCTAGCCTGTGGTCGGGCTATTCGCTGTATCTTTTGCTCCGCTATCGCTTCACAAAAGGATGCCGCTGCTATCCCTTTCGCGGGACAAAAGTACATACAAAAAACAACAAATAAAACCGTCTTTAATTTTGAAACAAACCTATTTAACTGATTTTTTTATTAGGGTCAATTATTAGGTTTCTTAATTTCATAAAAGGTTTTTCAATTACAAGGTGTAGTAAGTAGGCAAAGCTCATACATATCACTAAAGATAATAAAAGCATTATAGTACTATCAATCCCAAAATGATTCAATAATTCATGTGTCATATGAATTACACCTTTATGAGTCAAATAAATAGCAAAAGAAAGAGTTGCAATAAATGTCGTCAATTTAGAATTCCATTTGTATAAAAAACTTGTTGGGCATACTGCTCCAACAACAATAAATCCATAACCAATTGCAACTAATGGAAACCCAAAAACAGAAGCATAAAAAGTCATTTGGTCATAACACAAAAAATAGGCTCCAGTCAAAACTATCAACCCTAAAAGAATAAATAAATTTCCAAATTTGGATATTTTACTCCAAATCAAAGGCTTAAACCAATAAATTCCTGCAATCAAAACTCCAACTAAAAGTCCATCTAAACGATTATAAGTTGGATAGTAAATAAATTTGTACCAATATAACCAACTGTTATCATCTATAATTTTTGGTAGATATAATTGATTAAAACTATAAATTCTAATCCCAAAACCAAATAAAAATAATGCAATTAATAACCAATATGATTCTTTAAAACATTTTATTAATTGAAATAAAATCAAAATTAACGGTAGAATTAAATAAAAATGTTCTTCTACACAAAGAGACCACGCATGAGAAAATGTTCCAAAATCTTTTAAATTTAATCCTAAATTTTGTGTGAAAGTTAAAAATTTCCATAATGGAGGCAAACTTTCTTTTTCACGAAAAAATGGGAAACCAAAATAAAGTCCAAGTGAAACCAAGAAAACAGGTATAATTCTAAAAAAACGCTTTAAAAAAAATTGCTTTAAAGAAATATTTTGTCCTTGCTTTATTTGAAAAAAAAGTTGTGATGAAATTAAAAATCCACTCAACACAAAGAATAAATCTACTCCAGTCCAACCAAATTTTGCAATATCAGGTAGCCATTGCGGTTGACCTTCACTTAATATAAAATAATGAAAAAGAAAAACATATAAAATTGCCAAGGCCCTCAAATGGTCAAGTCCATATAATTTTTGATGAATGTTTTTATCCAATTCCTGTAGTGAAATTATATCAATAATTAGTAAAATATTTGCTCCGCTATCGCTTCACAAAAGGCTGCCGCTGCTATCCCTTTCGCGGGACAAAAATACGTACAAAAAACAACAAATAAAACTATGTCTTATTTAGTCATTGCGAGAAGTGGCTTCTCGTCATTGCGAGGAGGAACGACGAAGCAATCTCACTTGTATTTGTAGTTCATTTTTATTAAACTTGTAATTAAAAAAACTGCATAACCCATCGTCATTGCGAGGACGAAGGACGAAGCAATCTAAAACTAGCCCCCATGAAACCCGGATTCATTTACATTATTACAAATAAAAACCACACCGTTCTTTATACGGGAGTTACTTCTAATTTACCTAAACGAATCAAGGAACATCAAGATAAAATATACCAAGGTTCTTTCTCTGCAAAATACAATGCAAATAAATTAGTGTATTATGAGGCTTTTCAAATGATTGGCGATGCCATAAGTAGAGAAAAACAAATCAAAGCAGGTTCAAGATCTAAAAAAATAGCTCTCATCAATACCGTAAATGCGGAATGGAATGATTTGTATGAAGAAATTGTTGCGTTGTTTGGATGAGATTGCTTCGTCGTGCCTCCTCGCAATGACTACAAAATAAACCGTCTCACCACCTCAGCTACACCGTGGTCGTTATTGGAAGCCACAATAACATCAGCACGGTCACGCAATTCAGGAGTTACATTATCTACCCAAACACCTAAACCAGCATATTCCACCATGGTTAAATCGTTTCCAGCATTGCCTACAGCAATAATTTCTTGCTGATGAATATTCAATTTCTCGGCTAAAAACCGAATACTAGCCGCTTTATCAATTCCGTTTTGTGCTACTTCCAAAAAGAAAGGTTTGGACATACACACACTCAAATGAGGCATAGCCTGTTTCAAATGGGTTTCCACATTTTTCAAATACTCAGGATCTTCCAGCAAAATACATTTAATGGCTGAAGATTGTACTTCGGCTTTAAAATTAGGGACTTTGTTGTGTGCTAAACCTGTAATATTTTTTTCAATATCAATGTATTGCGAGTCCGTTTCACTTACAATTTGATTATTCACATAAGTGATAATATGGGTTTTGTGCTGTACACTATAATCGTAAAGTGTATGAATTTGTTCTTGAGTTAAGGTTTGCTCAAAGATAATTTCATCATTGGACAAATCCGTAATCACAGCTCCGTTATAGGATATCATATACGAATCATCCAACTGCAATTCTTTGGCATAAGCCGTCATGGCAGGCGTTGGTCGGCCAGAAGCCAAAACAACATATACTCCTAAATCTTTGGCTTGAGCCAACATTTTTTTATTCTCTTCAGAAATGGTATGGTCATCGGTCAACAAGGTGTCGTCCATGTCCAAAACCAGCATTTTATATTTCATTGTACTTCCGTTTCGAAATTAAATACTCATTCTGAATTCCTCAATCACAGGATTGGCTTTGGCAAAATCGGTTTCCTGAATAAACAATTCCACTGCTAAATCAGCATTACCAAAACCACCCAATCGCGCCGATTGAATATTGTCTTTCTTCATAGTAGTCACTCCTGCTTCTTCTAATTTTTCCTGCAAGCCCATTGCTAATACTTCGCTTCCAGAAAACACTTTCATTAATCCCATATTTTTACTTTATATATTTTAACCATTGCGATATTAAGTAACATTAAGTTTGAAAACTTAATAGCCAATTATTTTACTTTTTGTTACTGATTCCAGAATTTAAAAACCTTACTTTTTTTATTTTCTACCATTAAGATATTAAGGTTCATTAAGATTTGCCTAAATGTCACTTAATCTCTTAATGGTTTTAAAAAAATTACTCTTCCTCTTCGTATTCTTCAAAATCAAATTCATACGGTTCCAACAACATTTTATCTGCCAAAATAGCTACACGTTCTGTATATTGTTCTGTAAAAATGATACGTTGGGTTTTGGCTATACTGTTCGAAATACGCATAATTTTAGTATCATGACGCAATTTTAAAATCGGGTCGGCATCATCTAAAATAAATAGTTTCAAACGATTGACATTGTAGCCCGCAGTAGAAAACATATCACTTAATTTATTGGGCGTACCAATCAAAACGTCAATCCCAGTAGAAATGTAATTTTTATCATAATCCATATCACCTTTGTCGTGAACACCATATACTTCTAGCGGGTCATATTTCCCATATTCTTCAAACAAAGCTTCCATTTCCAACACCTTCGCTTTATCTTCAACAATGATTAGCGCCCGTGGCGATTCTTCTTGTTTTCCTGCTAATTGCTGAATCACATTCAAGACAATCGTAGTCGTTTTTCCACTACCCTTTGGCGCTACAATCAAACAATCGGCTCCACTTTTAATGGTAGAAAATGTTTCTTGTTGCAACTCATTGGCTTCAGTCAAACCCTTTTCAATTAAGGCATTCTGAAGCGCTTCGTTTATTTTTTTTAGTTTCATTTTCTGTTATTAAGAGTACATTTTACTCGCTTTTTTATTTACTCGCAAAGAGTGTCACATCATTCTCAGAAATTTCATTTCCTCCCAGAATAATTAAACGCTCCACTACATTGCGTAATTCTCTAATATTTCCCGTCCAATCGTATTCTTGCAATAACTGAATTGCCGCTTTTGAAAACGTCTTAACTGCAGTTCCTTGCTCGGAAGCAATTTTCTCTGCAAAATGAGTAATCAAGACTGGAATATCTTCTCTTCTATCATTCAAAGCCGGAACTTTGATTAAGATGACTGCCAAACGATGGTACAAATCTTCGCGAAAACGCCCTTCGGCAATTTCTTTTTTCAAATCTTTATTCGTTGCCGCTAACACACGTACATCGACTTTGATGTCTTTGTCGGCACCCACTCGTGTAATCATATTTTCTTGCAAAGCGCGCAATACTTTGGCTTGAGCCGAAAGACTCATATCGCCAATTTCATCTAAGAAAATCGTTCCTTTATCAGCTGCTTCAAACTTACCCGCACGGTCTTTCACCGCCGAAGTAAAAGCACCTTTGACATGACCAAACAATTCACTTTCAATTAATTCTGAAGGAATAGCAGCGCAATTCACCTCTATCAAAGGAAAATTAGCACGTTCACTTTTCTCATGCAATTGATGGGCTACTAATTCTTTTCCGGTTCCGTTAGTACCTGTAATCAAAACGCGGGCTTCGGTTGGCGCTACTTTTTCAATCAGCAATTTGATATGATTAATTGCCTCGCTTTCGCCAATCATTTCGTAGTTCTTGCTGACTTTTTTCTTCAGTATTTTGTTTTCGACTACCAATTGCTTTTTGTCCAACGCATTCCGAACCGTATTTAACAACCGATTCAAATCAGGCGGTTTTGAAATGTAATCAAAAGCGCCCAAACGCATCGTATTTATTGCAGTTTCCATATCGCCATGACCCGAAATCATGACCATCGGAATTTCAGGTTTTATTTTTTTTACCGCTTCGAGTAATTCAACACCATCCATTTTTGGCATTTTAATATCGCACAAAACCAAATCGTAATCGGTATTTTTTATTTTTTCATAACCCGCAACACCGTCTTCAGCCTCTTCCACAACATAAGTTGTATTCTCTTCCGAAAGAATTTTCACTAAAACTCTTCGGATAGCGGCTTCGTCTTCTATGATTAATATTTTACTCATTTTTGAACAGGTTATATGTTGATTTGGTTATTTGGTTAAACTTTTAAACCCATAACCATTTAAACTCTTAAACATTAATACTGCAACCATCGATACAATTCTTTCCAAGTTGGTTTTTTACCATACATCAAAATCCCTACACGGTAAATTTTGGAAGCAAACCAAACTACTAAAAAGAAAGTAGCAAATAATATAGCAATTGAAAGTGCAATTTGCCACAAAGGTACGCCAAACGGAATACGCATCAACATCACAATAGGCGAAGTGAGTGGCACCATTGAAAAGACAGTTGCGACAGTTCCATGTGGATCGTTCACTACGGTAAAAAATCCAATATAAACCCCTAACACCAAAGGCATAATAATCGGTAATAAAAATTGTTGCGAATCGGTTTCATTATCCACCGCAGCACCAATTGAAGCATAAAAAGAGCTATACAAAAAGTACCCACCAATAAAATAAATGACAAAACAAATTAAAATCGTCGCAATAGGTAAATTCAATATTTCAGCAATATACATTTGAGCCGTACTCGCCAACTCTTGTTGTGCAGATTGCATCATTTCGGGTGGAATTTGATTGGTGGCTCCCACATTGGCTCCTAAAAATACCGAAGCCGAAAACAACAAACTCAAACCGATAATTGCCCAAATAAAGAATTGTAAAATTCCCGCCAAGGAAGTTCCAATAATTTTTCCCATCATTAATTGGAATGGTTTTACCGATGAAATAATGATTTCGATAATTCGGTTGGTCTTTTCTTCAATCACAGAACGCATCACCATATTACCATAAATGATAATAAACATCATTATCAAATAACCAAAAGCACCGCCAATAGCAATTTTAATTTCGTTCAAGCCTTTCAAACTTTGTTCTCCGGAAGCTTTCTTCAAATTAATAGTAACTTTGGCTTCTGCCTGATGAATGGCTAAGGTGTCCAAATGCGCTGCTTCTAAATTAGTCAAAGTCATTTTTTTAGCAATAACTTCTTGTGTCTTCTCAATAAACGAAATACTTGGACTTTCGTTAGAAATAAACTGAATTTGGTTTTCTAAAGTAGAATTATCTTTTGCTTTTGGAATGAACAAAACGCCTTCGTAAGCTTCGTCCACAATACTCTTTTTAAGTGTAGGCAAATCTGCTGCTGTTAAATCAAGGTAGTTGTATTCTTCCGAAGTTTTATTTTTTGCTAGAAATTCATTGACAAACCGACCTGATTCATCGTGAATCGCAATTCGTTTGGTGTCCGCTTTCATAGAACTCAAATAACCTACAAATAAAGCGATACCTACAAATAATAACGGACTTAGAAAAGTCATTACAATAAAGGATTTATTGCGCACTTTGGCAATGAACTCTCTTTTAATAATTAATGAAATGATGCTCATTTATTTCTTATTTACTTGTTACTGTTTGAATAAAAATATCATTTACACTTGGGATTTTTTCCATAAAATGAGTGACTTGTCCGCGTTGTGTTAAAATATGCAACAACTCATTCGGACTCGCATCTCCCAATTGCACCTCTAATTTCAATTCATTATTCAACGATTTAAATTGCGCCGGTGCCAAAGTGAATTTTTGAGTTATATCATACATCAAGCCTTCTACATTGTCAGAAAGAATCCCTACTTCAAAACTATTGGTTCTAAATTGTTTTCTTACCTCATCTAATTTCCCTTCAATCAATTTATTAGATTGATGAATTAGCGCAATATCATCACATAATTCTTCTACACTTTCCATTCGATGTGTCGAAAAAATAATGGTCGAACCTTGTTCTTTTAATGCCAAAATTTCTTCTTTAATTACATTAGCATTCACAGGGTCAAAACCTGAAAACGGCTCATCAAAAATCAACAATTTCGGCTGGTGCAACACACAAACTACAAATTGGATTTTTTGTGCCATTCCTTTGGAAAGCTCTTGTATTTTTTTATTCCACCAACCTTGAATCCCCAATCGGTCAAACCAATAATCCAATTGTTTTTTGGCTTCGGCTTTGGTTAAGCCTTTCATTTGTGCCAAATACAAACATTGCTCCCCTACCTTCATGCTTTTGTACAACCCTCTTTCTTCAGGAAGATAACCAATGTACTGCACGTGTTTAGGTTGTAATTTTTCACCATCCAAAATAATTTCGCCGCTATCGGGTAAGGTAATTTGGTTGATGATGCGTATTAGCGAGGTCTTCCCTGCTCCATTAGGACCTAACAGACCGTAAATACTGCCTTTAGGAACTGATAAAGAAACTTCGTTTAGCGCGACGTAATCGCCGTATTGCTTCACTATTTTATTAACTTCAAGTAAAATACTCATACTGAATTTGGTTTTTAGTCACTTTGAACTTTGGGTGTGTAAAAATAAAGAATTAGTACCTAATTACTTGGTTTTGTTACATAAAAAAACCCACCCTTATATGGAACAAGGATGGGAAAATAATTTTTTATTCACTCATTGAAAAATTTAAGAAAACATATCTTTTACTTTTTCAAAAAATGATTTATCTGATTTTTCTGGATTAGGAGCAAAGTTCTCATTCCCAAGGTTATTCTCAAAGAATTGCTTTTGTTCCTTATTCAAAGTTTTTGGAGTCCAAACATTAACATGAACTAACAAATCTCCATTGCCATATCCATTTAAACTTGGAATTCCTTTTCCTTTTAAACGAAGAATTTTACCGGATTGAATTCCTTCTTCTAATTTAATTCTCACTTTTCCGTTTACCGCTTCAATATCTTTTGAAACTCCTAAAACAGCTTCTGAAAAACTGATGTATAAATCGTAATGTAAATTTTCGCCTTCACGTTTCAAGAACTCGTGTTCGATTTCTTCAATAGCTACAATTAAATCTCCTGGAATACTGTTTCCTGGCGCATCATTACCTTTGTTAGATACTTTCAATTGCATTCCGTCAACTACTCCAGCAGGAATTTTGATTGCTACCGTTTCATCTTCTTGAATCATTCCTTGCGAATCTGCATTCGCAGGTTTTTTATCTAAAATCTGCCCCGTTCCACCACAAGTTGGACAAGTCGATGCCGATTGCATTCTTCCTAAAATAGTATTGGTCACACGCATTACTTGTCCTTGACCATTACAAGTCGAACAAGTTTTGTACGATACGCCTTGAGCTTGAACTTTACGTTTTACTTTTACTTTTTTCTCTACACCATTGGCAATTTCTTCCAAAGTCAATTTGACCTTGATACGTAAGTTACTTCCTTTAGTACGACGAGGGCCACCACTACTTCTACCGCCACCGAATCCACCACCGAATCCGCCTCCAAAAATATCACCAAACTGACTGAAAATGTCATCCATATTCATTCCGCCGTGACCTCCACCATAACCACCTCCAGCTCCATCAAATGCTTGATGTCCGTATTGATCGTATTTGGCTTTTTTCTGAGGATCGCTCAAAACTTCATAAGCTTCAGCAGCTAATTTGAAATTTTCTTCCGCTTCTTTATCTCCTGGATTTTTGTCAGGATGGTATTTAATTGCCGATTTTCTATAGGCTTTCTTAATTTCAGCTGCATCCGCACTTTTTGAAATGCCTAATATTTCGTAAAAATCTTTTTTCATAATTCCAATAATTCCAAATTATATGATTTGGTTTAGTTACCAATAACAACTTTTGGGAAACGGATAATTTTTTCTCCTAATTTGTATCCTTTCTCCAGAACATCTACAATTTTTCCTTTCATTTTGTCAGAAGGTGCAGGAATTTGCGTAATCGCTTCAGCAAAATCTGCATCAAATGCATCTCCAGCTTTCACTTCAACTTCTTCTAAACCTTTACCAACTAGAGTTGATTTTAATTTTTCGTGAATTAATTCTACTCCTTTCACCAAAGATTCATCTCCTGACTTACTAATTTCAACCAAAGCTCTGTCAAAATCATCCAAAACAGGAAGCATCGCTAACAATACTTCTTGATTAGCTGTTTTAAAAAGCTCTATACGTTCTTTTGAAGTTCTTCTTTTGTAATTTTCAAATTCAGCAAATAAACGTAAAAATTTATCTTTTTCTGCAGCTAAATCTAAAGCTAATTGCTCTTCAACAGGTAATTCTTCGATACTCGCTTGTTCTTCATTGGCCTGTGTTTCCACTGGTGTTCCTTCTATTTCTTGATCGATTTCTGTTTTTTCAGTAGTCATAGTACTTGTATTTTTAAAAATATTCTTAAACTTCATTTTTATTTGTTTTTTGGATTGCAAAAGTACTGCCAAATCTTCAAAAATGTCAAATTGTCACCTTAACGACAGTTATTTTGTTGGGAAATTAATTTCATTTTTCTTCTGCCAATCTCTTTTTTTAGCTCTAAAAAAATTTAATAAAATTTTAAGACTATTTCGTTTTCGATTAGAGTAAGTTTGTACCCGAATCAGTTCACTAATTTGGATTGAATCCCTAAATTGAAATTAAGGTTCGTTTTTAAATAATTATTAATTCAGTATTACCTTATATTAAAAAAAGCTTCGTTCCCATCAAACGAAGCTTTTTTTTATGCTAAAACTTTTTTCAGCTCTTCTAAACTGAGTCCTTTTTGCTCACCTGTTTGAAGATTTTTTAAAGTATAGGTATTCGAATTCATCTCTTGATCACCTGCCATTACTGCAAAAGGAATGTTTCTTTTATCAGCATGCTGAAATTGTTTGGCTAACTTGGCGTTATCTGGATACAATTCTACTTTTATGCCTGATTGACGCAATGCTTTAATTGCTTTCATAGCATAAAACGCTTCATTTTCTCCATAATTAATAAACAACGCTTGTGAAGTTGCCGTTACTGTAGTTGGGAACAATCCCAATTCTTCTACAACCAAATAGATACGGTCTAAGCCAAAAGATATTCCCACTCCACTCATATTTTTCAAACCAAAAATACCTGTCAAATCATCATAACGACCACCGCCACCTATAGACCCCATAGCTACACCTTGAGGTGCTGCCACTTCAAAAATAGCTCCTGTATAATAATTCAGTCCTCTGGCTAAGGTAACATCCAAATCTAAAATAGCAGTTGTCAACCCAAGTGCTGTTACCTTATCACAAATGAAACGCAATTCTTCTACCCCTTTCATTCCTTCGTCCGAATCAGCTAATAAATCGGATAATTGATTGATTTTCTCCGAAAAAGTTCCCGTAAAGCTAAACAAAGGTTGTACCTTAGCAATAGCCGTTTCCGAAATCCCTTTCTCCATCATTTCTTTCTTTACACCGTCTTCACCAATTTTATCCAACTTATCCAAAGCCACCGTAAAATCGATTAATTTATCTGAAGCGCCAATCACTTCCGCAATTCCAGAAAGTATTTTTCTATTGTTGATTTTAATGGTGACACCATTCAATCCTAAAGCAGTAAAAACACCATCGTACAATTGCACCAATTCTACTTCTTGCCACAAAGAAGTCGAACCTACAACATCGGCATCACATTGAAAAAATTCTCTAAAACGCCCTTTTTGAGGACGATCGGCTCTCCAAACCGGTTGGATTTGGTATCTTTTAAAAGGGAATTCTATTTCGTTTTGGTGTTGTACCACATACCGCGCAAAAGGCACTGTTAAATCATAACGCAAGGCTTTTTCAGAAATACTTGCCGTCAATTTGGTACTATCTTTAGCCTCTAAATGAGTCGCATTGGCTTTCGCCAAATAATCTCCCGAATTCAAAATCTTAAAAATCAGGCGATCTCCTTCTTCACCATATTTTCCCATTAAGGTTTCTGAATTTTCAAAAGAAGGGGTCTCTATCGGTTGAAAACCAAATTTCTCAAAATTACTTTTGATCACTTGTATAATATACTGACGTTTTGCTACCTCTGTAGGTGAAAAATCTCGGGTTCCTTTTGGAATACTTGGTTTTGATGCCATTCTGAATGTTATGAATTACAATCCCGAAGCTTCGGGACGATGTACGGTATACGTTTTACAATTTGAATTTCAAAATATTGAAATGCGGTACAAATATCTTATTTTTAAAATAAATATCCGCTCTTCTGAGGCAAACTTGTAACAAAAATTGTATTTTCGTGACAAATTGGTACTATGCTAAATTTATTCAAAGAAAACGTTAAGATTGCAATTGGTTCTGTTCGAACCCAGTTGTTGCGTACCATACTAACCGTATTGATTATTGCTATTGGTATTACTGCTTTAGTGGGGATTTTGACCGTAGTGGCGGCATTAGAAAATACTATTTCGGCTGATTTTGCTTCGATGGGAGCCAATACCTTCAATATCAACCAATACGAAAATACGACAAGACGACGTGGTAATGAAGAACGAGAAATTATCAATCCTATTATTTCGTACCCTGAAGCCGTAGCTTTTCAAAACAAATTCAAATACCCATTTACTGAAACTTCGCTTTCATTTACAGCTACTTCCAAAGCGGAAGTAAAATTTGGCGCTACCAAAACGGATCCTGAAATTACTATAGTGGGAGTCGATGAAAATTTTATTCCTAACTCTGGTTTAGAAACTAGTTTAGGTCGTAATTTTAACGGATTTGATATCGACAACAATACCTATATGTGTGTAGTGGGTTCTGATTTTGAAAAAGGATTGCTCAAAGATGTGAATCCAATTAATAAAATTATCTCTATTCGTGGTGCCAAATTTAAAGTCATTGGCGTATTAAAAGAGAAAGGGTCTACTTTTGGCAATAGCCAAGATTTACGTGTTTTAATTCCTATTCAAGTAGCACGTTCCTTATTCACAGCCCCAAAAACAAACTATACCGTAAGCGTTATGGTGGCCAAAAAAGAAGTATTGGATCAGGCTATTGACAATGCCACTAGTACGATGCGACGTGTTCGAAAATTAAGTCCTGTAAAAGACAATAATTTCGCTGTTGTTCGTTCCGACGATTTGATTAACCGAATCCTTGGAATTACCAAATACCTTGGACTAGCTTCTTGGCTCATTGGAGTAATTACCGTTCTAGGTTCCTCTATCGCTTTGATGAATATTATGATTGTTTCAGTAACCGAACGTACTCGAGAAATTGGCGTTCGAAAAGCCTTAGGAGCTAAAAAGTCTACTATTGCTTTTCAGTTTTTTATTGAAACTTTATTGATAGGTCAATTGGGTGGATTAGTCGGTATTATTTTTGGAATCTTGATTGGTTTCGGAATTGCAACTGCCATGGACTTTGCCTTTGTTATTCCTTGGGGTGCTATCATGGCAGCCTTCATTACTAGTTTTATTGTAGCCATTGTTTCAGGTCTATATCCTGCAATTAAAGCCGCAGTTTTAGATCCAATTGAGGCGTTGCGATACGAATAATAGAACCATTTACGATTTACGATATTGGATACACGAAAAATCGTAAATCTAATATCTTACCTCGTACTTTTAGTCATTCTATCATTACCATAAATATCTTGTCGCAGCTCACTATTTTTAAAATCCATGTCTTGAAGTAAATCCAACATTTCTTGTCCTAAATATTGGTTAATTTCAAAATACAATTGACCTGTTTGACTTAAATTTTTCAGTGCCAATTGGGCGATTTTTCGATAAAAAATTAAGGCATCATCATCTGCTACAAAAAGCGCCAAATGCGGTTCATTCTCCAATACATTTTTCTTAATTTCTTGTTTTTCCAAATGACGCACATACGGCGGATTGGAAACAATAACATCGAATTGCTGTCCTAAATCTTCGGTTTCCAAAATACTTTGACAGATAAACTGTACATGCACTTGATTCAATTCGGCATTTTTTTGGGCGGTAGCCAACGCTTTTTCAGAAACATCCAAAGCAAAAACTTCGGCATTAGGCAAGTTTTTAGCTAACGAAATGGCAATACAACCACTCCCTGTTCCAATATCTAGAATTTTGATTTTTGATTTTTGATTTTTGATTTTTGATTTATGGACGATCCAATCCACCAACTCTTCTGTTTCAGGTCTCGGAATCAAAACAGATGAATTAACCTCAAATTCTAGACCGTAAAAATGAGTGGTCCCTAATAGGTATTGTATCGGAATTTCTCTTTTAAGTTGTTCCAAAATCGAATTCCAAATTTCCAATTCTGAAGCCAACAATACTAATTCAGGCTGCAAGGCAATATCTATCCGCTTCAACTGATGTTTGGCCTCTAAAATAAGATAGAAAAAACTCTCTGCTTCTCTTGCATCATATAGAGGAGTCAGTTTTTGAATAAATTGGTCTCGGTATTGTTTTATTGTCATCTTTTGAAAATCAAAGTAGTTTTACAAATCTTGCAACATCCAAACTGGACAACTGGTATGTCCTGTGCAACCCATGGGTGCATCAATGTATTCAAAACCTGATTTTTTGTATAATTTTTGTGCTGCATGCATAAATGGCATGGTCTCCAAATAACATTTTTTAAAACCAAATTCCCTCGCCGACTGCAGACAAATAGCCATCATTTCACTTCCGATGCCTTTCCCTCGAGTTTCGGGCAAAAAATACATTTTTTGCAATTCGCAAATGCTTGGCGCTTCATTTTCCAAAGGAGCAATTCCGGCAACACCCTTAATTTGACCTTCATGTTCCACTACATAGTAAACAGATTTTGGTTTGTTGTATTCTTCATACATCAAATCCAAATAAGGATCTTCATAAGCTGTTCCAACTTTTGGAATATTCAATTCGTCAAAAACAGCACGTATTAACTGAGCTACTGCTACATTGTCTTTTTTTTCAATTTTCCTGATAAGCCAATTCTCCATTTGTATAAAAGCTAATTTGAATCACAAAAGTAACTATTGTTTATTACAATTTTCGAAAGTTATCCCATAAATCGGAAAGCTAAAAAGTAGTACTTTTGTAACATGAACAATCACGGACAGTATATCGCTCGTTGTATCGAACTTGCCAAAAATGGTTTTGGGACTACGTATCCCAATCCAATGGTAGGCAGCGTGATTGTATATAATGGTCAAATCATTGGGGAAGGTTGGCACCAAAAAGCAGGAGAACCTCATGCCGAAGTCAACGCCATCCGTTCTGTAAAAAACCTCTCTTTATTAAACAAAGCAACTATATATGTAAGTTTGGAACCTTGTAGTCATTTTGGAAAAACACCTCCCTGTTGCGATTTGATTATCAAAAATAAAATTCCGAATGTCGTTATTGGCACAGTCGATTCTAATATAAAAGTAGCTGGGAATGGTATTAAGCGATTGAAAGAAGCTGGCGCGAATGTCATTGTTGGAGTATTAGAAAAAAAATGTTACGAACTCAACCAGCGCTTTTTTACGTTTCACGAAAAGAAAAGACCTTATATTATATTGAAATGGGCGGAAACACAAGATGGTTTTATTGCTCCTTTAACAAAAAAAGAACAAAAACCCGTTTGGATTACTAATTCATATTCCAGACAATTGGTTCACAAATGGCGCACCGAGGAACAAGCTATTTTAGTAGGTACGCAAACCGTAATAGATGATAATCCCAAATTAAATGCTCGAGATTGGGAAGGCAACAACCCTATTCGAGTAGTCATTGACCAAAACAATCGTATTCCAGAAACTGCACATGTACTTGATAATCAAGTTAAAACTATCCTATTTTCCAAAAATAAGAACACAGTTTCTTCCGAAAACACTATCTTTGAAGTAATTGATTTTCAAGAGAATATAGCGCAACAAATTGTTGAACGATTGTACCAACACCAAATCCAATCCGTAATTATTGAAGGAGGCGCTCAAATAATACAAACTTTTATAGATGCTAACCTCTGGGATGAAGCACGAGTATTTATTGGAAACAATAAATTCGTCAACGGAATAAAAGCGCCTGTATTGAATAATACTCCGTCTAAAAAAGAAAAAATTGGAACAGATGAATTACTAATAATTAGAAATTATGATTGATACTATTATTTTTGATTTTGGAGATATTTTCATCAATTTGGACAAACAGGCTACAGTTGATGGACTAAAAAAATTAGGTTTATCTTCTTGGAATGAAGATTTAGACCGATTGAATATTTCATTTGAAAAAGGACACATTTCAAGAGATAATTTTTTATTAGGGATTCAAAAGCACATCCCTACTGCAACAATAGAGGATATTTTAGCAGCCTGGAATGCTGTTTTATTGGATTTTCCGTTATACCGTTTGGAATTTTTGCAATTATTGTCTCAAAAATACCGCCTCTTTTTATTGAGCAATACCGATGCTATTCATATTGACCATTTTGAACAAAGAGAAGGTGCTTCATTTTACGGAGATTTTTATCAATGTTTTGAAAAAGTATATTTTTCATACGAAATGGGAATGAGAAAACCCGATGCCGAAATCTACCATGCTCTAATTCGTCAACACGAACTTTCACCAAAGCGTACCTTATTTGTAGATGATAAAAAAGACAATACTGAGGCTGCCAAAGCTTTAGGGCTACACGTTTGGAATCTTCAAGTGGGTCAAGAAGATGTAATTGAACTTTTGGACAAAAAAATAATTTAGACTACAAACTGCCTTTTGGAAATCAAAGACACCTATACTACCATTGCTCAGGCTACAGAAGAAATTTTGTTCAAAGAAAAAAGCAGTAAATTCTTTGGTTACGCTTTTCCTATTCAATCCGAAGAAGAAGTAAAACCAATTATTGAGCAATTACGAAAATTGCATCCCCATGCAGTTCATTATTGTTATGCCTACCAAATTGGAACAGAAAAAATAAGTTATAGAGCGAATGACGATGGCGAACCTAGTAATACCGCAGGAGCTCCAATTTATGGGCAAATCCAATCTTTTGGCTTAACCAATATACTTTTAGTCGTGGTTCGCATCTTTGGTGGAATCAAATTAGGAGTAGGCGGCTTAATTACCGCGTACAAAACCACCGCACAATTGGTTTTAGAAGAAGCCGAAATCATTGAAAAAACAATCGACATCCATTTTTTGATTTCGTTTGACTACAAAAACATGAATAAAGTAATGCGGGTAATCAAAGAAAAAAAGTTAGACATTGTAACTCAATCTATGGAATTAGACGAAGATTCTGGGCTCGCTTTGGGAAAAATAGAAATCAAAAACCGAAAAAAAAATGCCGAAATGATTTTCGACATTTTTGACAATTTATTTGGAATCGAAATTAAACGCCTTTAAAAAATTAAAAAAGCAGTAATTCAACGATTTATTCCATTTCCTTTAAAAGTTCTAAAATATAATTTGGAGGAGCAATTGGACGACCCGTTTTTAGCGATACAAAAACCAAAATAAATTCGGCAGTTGTTAATAACTCATTCAATTCATTATATATCTTACAATCAAATTCTATCTTAACTGAAGATTGACTTTTGAAAGCAGTATGAACAGTGAGTAACTCATCGTATCGTGCTGATTTTTTGTAATTGATATTCATTGAAACAATAGGAAGCCCAATTCCTTCTTCTTCCATACTTTTATACGAAACTCCCTTATTTCTAAGCCACTCCACACGCCCCATCTCAAAATAGGGTACATAATTACCATGGTACACTACCCCCATTTGGTCTGTTTCAGAATACCGAACACGAACTTGAATTTGATGATCTTTCATTATTTATTATTTAATTTTTAATGATTCTAAAAAGCCTCATACAACAATATTTTTACAAAAAAATCTATTGAATAATTTTTTTTTAAAGAAATTTGTTCACATATTTGTTTTCCCAAAAAATCACAAAAACAGCCCCTCCTTTTTTGTGATAAAAATGTTAACCAAACTTAAATAATTTAACCGAATATATGAACAAAACTGCTCAATCAGTATGGGAAAACTGTTTATCTTTCATAAAAGATAATATTCAAGACCAAGCCTACAAAACTTGGTTTGAACCAATCAAGTCAGTTGAACTTACCGATAATGCGTTATATATTCAAGTACCAAGTAAATTTTTCTACGAATGGTTAGAAGAACATTACGTTAAATTATTAAAAGTAGCGCTTACTAAAGAACTTGGAAAAAACGCAAAGTTACTCTATAAAATTAAAATGGAGAACACTTATGGTAATAAACAACCGTACACGGAACAATTACCAAGTGCTAACAGAGTGCAAATGAAACCGCAGGATGTTGACGCTCCATTAAAAAATTTAAACCCTGAACTTAAAAATCCATTTGTGATTCCTGGTATTCGTAATTTAAAAATCGAATCACAGCTGAACGCCAATTATAGTTTTGATAATTTTTTAGAAGGTGATTCTAATAGATTAGCACGTTCTGCTGGTATGGCTGTAGCTAATAAACCAGGTGGAACTTCTTTCAATCCATTATTAATTTTTGGAGGAGTTGGTTTAGGAAAAACCCACTTAGCTCACGCTATTGGTGTCGAAATCAAAGACAAATACCCTGAAAAAACGGTTTTATATATTTCTGCCGAAATTTTTACGCAACAATATATTGACTCGGTAAAGAAAAACACACGAAATGATTTTATCCATTTCTACCAATTAATTGATGTATTAATCATTGACGACGTTCAATTCCTTTCTGGGAAATCAGGAACTCAAGATGTATTTTTCCATATTTTCAATTATTTACACCAAAACGGGAAACAAGTTATCTTAACTTCGGATAAAGCTCCTGTTGACATGCAAGACATTGAACAACGTTTACTGTCTCGTTTCAAATGGGGATTGTCTGCTGAATTGCACCAACCTGATTACGAAACCAGAGTTTCTATCTTGAAAAACATTCTGTATCGTGATGGCGTTGAAATGCCAGAAGAAATTATTGAGTATGTAGCTCGTAATATCAAAACAAACGTCAGAGAATTAGAAGGTGCTATCATCTCTTTAATTGCTCAATCTTCTTTCAATAAAAAAGAGGTGACTATTGAATTAGCGAAAAGCATCGTAGAGAAATTTGTAAAGAATGTCAAACGCGAAATTTCCATCGACTATATTCAAAAAATTGTTTCCGATTATTTCCAATTGGACTTAGAGACATTACAATCTAAAACAAGAAAACGACACGTTGTTCAAGCGAGACAACTAGCGATGTTTTTTGCAAAGAAATTCACCAAAGCTTCTTTGGCAAACATTGGATCTCAAATTGGAGATCGCGACCACGCCACCGTATTACACGCTTGTAAAACCGTTGACAATTTAGTTTCTACAGACAAACAATTTAAAAAGTTTGTAGAAGATATCCATAAAAAATTAACCTTATAGACAGCAAATGTCCATAAAAATTGTAATGGTTTGTTTGGGAAATATTTGTCGGTCGCCTTTGGCCGAAGGAATATTAGCTTCAAAATTACCCCAAGATAAATTTAGCGTAGACTCTGCAGGAACAGGATCTTGGCACATTGGCCAATCGCCTGATGAGCGCTCTATTGCTGTAGCCAAAAAAAACGGGCTTGACATTTCGCATCAAAAAGGCAGACAATTCAGCAGTGCTGACTTTGATACTTTTGATTATATCTTTGTAATGGATAATTCCAATTATGACAATGTTATCGCTTTGGCAGAGACCAACCAGCAGAAAGAAAAAGTGAAGCTTATAATGAATGAGTTAACTCCACAACAAAACAAAGACGTACCCGATCCGTATTTTGGAATGCATAACGGATTCGATATTGTATATACAATGCTAGATGAAGTTTGTGAAATTATTGCTCAAAAATTGATTGCCAAACATCAATAAACCCTATTTTCCAAGTCTAAAATATACCATTATGAACACAACATCTCTAGGAAAACTGTATTTAATTCCAACTACTATGGGAGAAAGTGATCCTATGGATGTATTACCTCAAACAGTAAAAAGAGCCATCGAATTCATTGACTATTATATTGTAGAAAATGAAAAAACAGCACGCAAGTCAATAAAAGCGGTACTTCCTGAAAAGAAACAATCGGAGCTCGTCCTTTTTGCATTGAATAAACATACTGATGCGAGAGAACACCTAAGTTTTATCCAACCGTTATTAGAAGGCAAAAACGTAGGCTTGATGAGCGAAGCTGGTTGTCCAGGAGTTGCTGACCCGGGTGCTGTGATTGTCAAATTAGCACACGAGAAAGGAATTCAAGTCATTCCGCTTGTAGGCCCTTCCTCTATTCTTTTAGCTATGATGGCCTCAGGAATGAATGGACAAAGTTTTACATTTAATGGTTATTTACCAATTGATAAAGGTGAAAAAAAATCGGCGCTGAAAAATTTAGAAAAATTGTCTTTTGACAAAAATCAATCGCAAATATTTATCGAAACGCCATATCGTAACAACAAATTATTAGAGGATATTCTGCAAGCACTACAACCTGCAACGCACCTTTGTATCGCGACCGATATTACATTACCTACTGAGTACATCAAAACACTTCGAGTTGCTGATTGGAAAAAAACAAAAGTAGATTTACACAACCGTCCTACTATTTTTATCATTCATAAAATGTAATGATCTCAAATCATTATTATTAATTCAAATTATTATGTATGCATAATAATTTATTCCTATATTTATCTCTCAAATTAGCACAAATATGAGTTATACAGATAAAATGCTGCGTGATGACGCATTGAAAGGAAAAGTGATTGTAGTTACAGGTGGCGGGAGCGGTTTAGGAAAAGCAATGACTAAATATTTTTTAGAATTGGGTGCTAAAGTAGCGATTACTTCGCGTGATTTAGACAAACTCAAGAACACAGCTTCTGAACTAGAAGCCCAAACAGGTGGAACTTGTTTACCCATACAATGTGATGTTCGCCATTACGAAGAAGTCGAAAACATGCTTCAAGAAACATTAAAAGCCTTTGGTAAAGTGGACATCTTATTGAATAATGCCGCAGGTAATTTTATTTCCCCAACCGAACGTTTGTCTTCTAATGCCTTTGACACTATAATTGATATCGTTCTAAAGGGAACCAAAAACTGTACACTTGCTTTTGGAAAACATTGGATTGACACCAAACAAACCTCATCTACTGTGCTAAATATTGTGACTACTTATGCCTGGACCGGTTCAGCTTATGTAGTGCCAAGCGCTACTGCAAAAGCAGGAGTCTTGGCCATGACCAAAAGTTTAGCTGTAGAATGGGCTAAATACGGAATTCGTACCAATGCCATTGCTCCAGGACCTTTCCCCACAAAAGGAGCTTGGGATAGATTATTACCTGGTGATTTAGCTGAAAAATTTGATATGGCTAAAAAAGTACCTTTAAAACGTGTAGGAGATCATCAAGAATTAGCCAATTTGGCGGCTTATTTAGTTTCTGATTTTTCATCCTATATCAACGGAGAAGTGGTTGTTATTGATGGAGGTGAATGGTTAAAAGGCGCCGGACAATTTAATCTATTAGAGGACATTCCAGCTGAAATGTGGGATATGTTAGAAATGATGATTAAAGCTAAGAAAAATAAATAAATAACTTCAAAAAAAGGGCGCTAAAAATAGCAGCTCTTTTTTTTATTCTTATTACTAAATAAATATATCAAATTAGCAAACATTTAGCAAAAAACGAATTCACTCTGAATTAAATTCCTATTTTTGTTAGGTAAACTATAGAATACAATTATATGCTCATTATTGGAATTGCAGGAGGAACAGGTAGTGGTAAAACTACTGTAGTCAATCAAATCGTTAACGAATTACCCGAAACAGAAGTAGGTATTATTTCACAAGATTCTTATTATAGAGAAAACGTGGGAATGAGTTATGAAGAAAGAGCAGCAATTAATTTTGACCACCCAAGATCTATTGATTTTGAGTTATTAGTACAACATCTTAAAGAATTAAAAGCAGGGAATAATATTGACCAACCTGTTTATTCTTTTGTAACACACAATAGAACCAGTGATACTGTTTTTACTCACCCTCGAAAAGTAATGATTGTAGAAGGGATTTTGATATTAACCAATCCTGAATTGAGAGATCTTTTTGATGTAAAAATTTACGTTCAAGCCGATCCAGACGAACGTTTGATTCGCCGATTAAAACGAGATATCGCTGATCGTGGTCGAGATATGGACGAAGTATTGAATCGTTATCAAACCACGTTAAAACCAATGCATTTGCAGTTTATTGAACCTACAAAAGCATTTGCCGACATTATCATACCGAACGATAAATACAATACGGTAGCAATAGACGTGGTCCGTGCCGTAATCCATCAGAAAATTCAATAAATTAGTTAAAATAAATCATAGAAAACACAAATCCTGATTGAATTGCAATTAGATTATTTTCAGGAGCTATTTCCCGCTTTCCGTTACAATCCATTCTAAAAAGAATGGGATTTTCACTGCAATCGGGGCTAAAAAAAATAACAATGACAAACCCATTTAAAGACAAATCTTGGTTCAAATTATTGAGTAACAAATACATTTTGGTATTGGTATTCTTCACGGCCTGGATGTTATTTTTAGATAATTATTCGTATTTCGATCATCGCTTCTTGGACAAGCAAATCGATGAGTTAGAAGATAATAAAACCTATTATCAAGAAGAAATTAAAAAAGACAAAAGACACATCAAAGAACTCAAAAATAGTGAACACGTAGAAAAATATGCACGTGAGAAATACTATATGAAGAAAGATAGTGAAGATATTTATATCATCGAATTTGAAGGAGACAGTGCTATTAAAACCAAATAATCGGAACCATTTTTTTGAATTAAGAACAAAAAATAAAATAAATGAAACATCTTTTTAATGATTTCGCCCCTGTTTCTGCCAAAGAATGGAAACAAAAAATTCAGTTTGAATTGAAAGGAGCTGATTACAATGAAACCTTAATCTGGAATACACCAGAAGACATTAAGGTCAAACCGTTTTATGATAAAGAAGATGTAAAAGAAGGTATTTCAATAGCTACAAAAGCTTCTGAATTTAAAATTTGCCAAAATATTTTTGTTCATGATATTGACAAATCAATAGAACGCGCTTTAGATAGTTTGAAACGTGGTGCAGAGAGTATTCGTTTCACCATCGAAGACGAAACTGTAGATGTAGCAAAATTGTTAGCAAAATTACCTTTAGAAAACACTCCTATTTTCTTTCATTTAAGTTTTATTTCAATCGATTTCGTGCAAAAATTAGCCACCATAGCTACAACAAAAAAAGCAACGATTTATTGTAACATTGATCCTATTGGACAATTAGCCAAAGAAGGAAATTGGTTTACTACCTCTGAAAAAACCAATTTTGACACTTTAAATAATCTTATAAAAAAAGACAGCTTTCTTTCACTAATTAGCGTAAATAGTGCTTTATATCAAAATGCAGGAGCCAATATTGTACAGCAAATTGCCTATACCTTAGCCCACGCTAATGAATATTTCAACCGTATTGAGACATCTACTCCTCAAACTATGGTTTTAGAAATTGCGGTTGGAACCAATTACTTTTTTGAAATCGCTAAACTAAGAGCCATCCGATTACTTTTCAATTTAATTGCGAAGGAATACAATCAAAATTGGACTTGCCATTTGGTAGTTACACCAACAAAAAGAAATAAAACATTATACGATTACAACGTTAATATGCTCCGTACCACAACCGAATGTATGAGTGCCATTTTAGGAGGAGCAGATACTATTGCAAATCTACCTTACGACGCTTTGTACCACAAAGACAATGAATTTGGAGACCGAATTGCGCGAAACCAATTGTTGATTTTAAAAAATGAAAGCTATTTTGATAAAGTCAGCAATCCATCCGATGGAAGTTACTATATCGAAAGTTTGACACAGCAATTAGCAGATAAAGCCTTGGCATTATTCAAAGATATTGAAGCTAATGGAGGATTCTTAAAGCAATTGAATGAAGGAATTATCAAAAGAAAAATTCAAGAAAGTGCCGACAAAGAACAAGACTCATTTGATACTGGAAAAGAAATTTTATTAGGTACAAACAAACATGCCAACAAAGACGATCGAATGAAACACGATTTGGAACTTTTTCCTTTTGTCAAAATAAAACCAAGGAAAACACTTATCACACCAATTATTGAAAAACGTCTCGCCGAGAAAATCGAACAAGACCGATTGGAAAAAGAGTAATTGTTTAGCACAAAACACATTGTCAAATAGAAATTTGTCACCAAAATGAAAAGAAAAGACCTGCAACATATTCAAATCAAATCTGTAGAAAATTCCAAAAGTGAAACCAAAGTAACTACTGGATTTCAAACTGCAGAAGGAATTGCTTTGAAACAAACCTACACAGAACAAGACATTCAACAATTAGAGCATTTGGATTTTGGAGCAGGATTTGCGCCTAATTTACGTGGTCCTTACGCTACTATGTATGTACGTCGTCCTTGGACGGTGCGTCAATATGCCGGATTTTCAACAGCCGAAGAAAGTAATGCTTTTTACAGACGAAATTTAGCAGCAGGTCAAAAAGGTCTTTCCATTGCCTTTGATTTACCCACCCACCGCGGATACGATTCAGATCACGAACGTGTGGTAGGCGATGTTGGAAAAGCAGGTGTAGCTATTGATTCTGTCGAGGATATGAAAGTCTTATTTGACCAAATCCCTCTGGATGAAATGTCGGTTTCCATGACCATGAATGGTGCTGTGCTTCCTATTATGGCTTTTTATATTGTCGCTGCAGAAGAACAAGGTGTTGCAACCGAAAAACTATCAGGCACTATTCAAAATGATATCTTGAAAGAGTTTATGGTAAGAAATACCTATATCTATCCACCTACTCCTTCGATGAAGATCATTGCTGATATATTTGAGTTTACTAGCAAAAATATGCCAAAATTCAATTCTATTTCTATTTCAGGCTATCACATGCAAGAAGCTGGAGCTACTGCTGATATTGAATTGGCCTACACTTTAGCCGATGGTTTAGAATATATTCGAACAGGATTAGCGGCAGGAATGAAGATAGATGAATTTGCGCCGAGACTTTCTTTCTTTTGGGCTATTGGAATGAACCATTTTATGGAAATTGCCAAAATGCGAGCGGGGAGAATGATTTGGGCAAAATTAGTCAAACAATTCGAACCAAAAGATGATAAATCATTAGCATTGCGCACCCATTGTCAAACATCGGGTTGGAGTTTAACAGAACAAGATCCTTTTAACAACGTTGCACGAACTTGTATAGAAGCGGCGGCAGCAGCTTTTGGCGGAACACAATCGTTACATACTAATGCGTTAGACGAAGCTATTGCCTTACCTACCGATTTTTCGGCTAGAATTGCAAGAAACACGCAACTCTATTTACAAGACGAAACTAAAATCACAAAAACAGTTGACCCTTGGGCAGGGAGCTACTATGTAGAAAATCTGACTAATGAAATTGCACAAAGTGCTTGGAAATTAATTGAAGAAGTGGAAGAACTAGGAGGCATGACCAAGGCCATTGAATCTGGAATTCCTAAACTTCGAATTGAAGAAGCAGCAGCAAGAAAACAAGCCCGAATTGATAGTGGACAAGATATTATTGTGGGTGTCAACCAATACCGTTTAGAAAAAGAAGACCCACTACAAATTTTAGATGTAGATAATCAAATGGTACGCCGACAACAATTGGAACAATTAGAGCGTATTAAATCTACTCGTAACAATGAAAAAGTTAAGAATAGCTTAGATAAATTAATTCATTGTGCCAAAACAGGAGAAGGTAATTTATTAGAAATTGCGGTTGAAGCAGCCAGAAATAGAGCTACTTTAGGAGAAATTAGCGATGCCTTAGAAACTATTTTTGGAAGATATAAAGCACAAATTAAATCGTTTAGCGGTGTGTATAGTAAAGAAATAAAAAACGACGAAAGTTTTGAAAAAGCAAAACAATTGGCCAATGTATTTGCAGAAAAAGAAGGGAGAAGACCTCGAATTATGATTGCAAAAATGGGCCAAGATGGACACGATCGTGGTGCCAAAGTTGTAGCAACAGGTTACGCTGATGTTGGATTTGATGTAGATATTGGTCCGCTTTTTCAAACTCCTGCTGAAGCGGCAAAACAGGCTGTAGAAAATGATGTTCATATCCTTGGTGTATCATCATTGGCTGCAGGTCATAAAACCTTAGTTCCTCAAGTAATCGAAGAATTAAAAAAATACGGTAGAGAAGATATTATGGTCGTAGTGGGAGGAGTAATCCCTGCACAGGATTATCAATTCTTATTTGATGCTGGTGCTGTGGCTGTATTTGGCCCCGGAACCAAAATTAGCGAAGCAGCTATTAAAATATTAGAAATTTTGATAGATTAAACTAACTTATTCTTAAAAATAAAAAAACAGCCTTAGGGCTGTTTTTTTATTTTTCAAACTACTGAAAATCAAAATATTAGTATTTTATTAACGCTATAATTCAATTATTAAATCTACTTTTACTTGTATTTTCTCGCCAAAAGGAGAATATAAAATCTCCAAATTATCATATTTTCAAATTACCTATTGATGTGTCACTAAATAATTAACCAGAAGGGGAAGAAAACAAAAAAACCTTACATCACTAATTTAATCAATTAAACACAATCAATATTAATTTAAACATAGAAATCATGAAATCAACTAGTATTATTTTACTTTTATTCGTACTTACCGCTACTTCTTATGCTCAAGAGAAAGGTCAAATCAAAGCAACAGAATTACCTGGTGTAGTAATAAAAAGGGTAGGGAAAGATTTTTCTATTTATCTACCGGACAACAATCCAGATCAAAGAGTAAGAGCTATCGAGGAAAAATTCGTTACTTATGATCTTGGAAAAGAAAATGAAGGACATGAAGAATACCTTTTGGTAATGAAAGGCAAAAATGGAGAACTTGCTGCAACCTATGACGAAAACGGGAAATTAACTCGTATAGTCGAGAATTATAAAAATGTTATCCTTCCAACTCAAGTAATTTATTCCATATATAGAGCGTATCCTAAGTGGACAATTGTAAACGATAAGTTTTTGTACACTCAAGAAGCAGGAGATGTAATAAAAAAACAATATAATGTGAAGATTAAAAAAGACAACGAAGTCAAACGAATCGTGATAAAATCGGATGGAGAAATCTTAAAAATTAGGTAACTTAAACCCAATAAAAAAGCCACTAATTTAATTAGTGGCTTTTGTTATTCTTATAAAAAATTATATATCTTCAACACTTGCATTACTATCTGGTTCAATAAAAGAAGTATCATAACCTCCAAAGGCTTTCATATAGCTTCTAATAGAAGTTCCATAAGCATCTCTAAAATAACGTTCTCCATTTGACCTGAAATATCGTTTCACAGAACGTACACCTCCCAAATGAGCCGCTGCTAAAATACCTGACTCTGTAATATGGATACCATTAATTACAGCTCCTTCATATTTTTCAATTTCGTTACGCAACAACCATTTATTTTTTGCCAAAAGTGCTAAAAAGGCTTTCTCCTGCAATTCTGGATTTTTCAAAAAAGCTGCATTATTGTAAACACCAATAGTTCGTAAAGTTTCAGGTCCAAATTGGTATTTACCTAAATAACCTAACGAATTGATTTTTCTGTATTTTCCTTGAGACTCTTTGAAAGCAATAGCTTCTTTATAGCCAATAAAGAAATTTCCAGTAAAAGGAATATTCAATTTTGCGTAATCTTCTTGTTTTTGAGAGGGAAATAAATAGTCGGATTCATATGTTCCGTCTGTTAGAAACCAAGGATTGGAATCTAAGTTAAAAGGTTTAAAACCTGAGCTTAAAAAAGCGATAATTAGTAGTAAAGTGGAATAAAAATGCCATTTCTTTATCATAAATTGTTTTTCTTCTAAACGCTGTCCCATTCAGAAATTTCTACGGTGCAAATATACAACAAAAAATATAAGGCTTAAAATCAGCTTGTTAAAGTTTTCTAAAAACAAGCCCTTAACCTTTTAGAAACATTGGCAGCCCTAGTACTCAAACGTTACCGCTAGGTTTTTATGTTTCGATTAAAATCATAAAAAAAGAGCTCAAAAAAGCTCATTTTTATAAATTATTCATTCAATTTAGCGACTAAAAAAAGGCGAAAACAACTAATTTTCGCCTTTTTAAACTATCTTTTTACACCTTGACTATTAATCCAATTGTAATATTTTTTAGCATTTTGTTCGTGTTCAGCTTGGGTCACTGCAAAATCGTGGTACCCAAAACGATCTACACTCGCACAGAAATAAATATAATTGTGTTTTTCCGGATTTAAAACCGCCTCTATTGCTGTAATGTCAGGCATCGCAATTGGACCTGGAGGTAGTCCCGCACTATAATAGGTATTATATGGAGAAGCTACTTGTAAATCTTTATTTAAAACTCTTTTAATTACTTGCGTAAAATCATTTGATTTCTTTTTCACCGCATAAATAACCGTAGGATCAGCTTGTAATAAAATTCCTTTATGCAAACGATTCAAATACACCCCTGCAATTCTGGGTCTTTCATCCTTTTTCACTGATTCTTTATGCACTATAGAAGCTAAAATTGTTGCCTCAATGGGTGTTAAACCTTGTGCTTTAGCTTTTGCAACACGCTCTTCATTCCAAAAATTGCGGTATTCTTTAATCATTTTATCGCGAAACTTGATTGCCGTTGTATTCCAATACAATTCATAGGTATTAGGAATAAACATAGTCAGTACATTTTCTTCATTGAATCCATTTTCTTTTAAGAACGTTGAGTCTTTAATAGCTTTCAATAATGAAACGCTATCCGCTTCTATTTCAGAACCAATTCTTCCAGCAAAATCTTCTAATCGCTCCTGATTGTTAAATGACAATTTCACTTCATTATTGATTCGCAAAGCGTTAATCAGTTCATTACTATTCATTCCTTTTTTGAATAAGAATTTACCTGGCTTCACATTGTTAGGGTATTTCTTTTTATTCGCCACCGCATCAAATCGATCCATATTTTCAACATACGGAGCTACTATTTTTTTTACTGCTTCATAATCTGAACCCGTTGGAACGTAAACATATACCTCTTTTTCTTCAAATTTAGTGTTGTCAGAAAATATTTGACGTACTAATATAAGTCCGTAAATCATTAGAGCTGAAATGACAACAATACTAACTGTAGTGATGACTTTTTTTATATTCAAAACTTTTTTTTTAATATGAATGATTAACTAATTGATAAAGAGCTTCGTCTTTAAAGATTCCGTTAACTAACGTCCAATCTTTTTTAACTCCTATTTTTTCAAACCCAAATTTAGTAAAAAGTGCTATACTAGCCGTGTTTTCTGTAGCAATATTTGCATACAATTGATGCAAATTCAAATTATAAAAAGCATATTTGATTAACAATTCTAATGCTTCTGAACCGATATTTTGCTTTCTATTCTCAATGGACTGAATTACAATCCCAATTCCGGCTCTCCTATTTTGAGGATCAAAGTCAAACAAATCAATCAACCCTATGGCAGGAAAATCTTCGTCTTGACAAATGGCTAATCGCAATTGTTTGGCCTCATAAATATCTTGATGGGCATTTTCCAAATACTGCTTCACTAAAAACCGACTATAGGGTGTTTGTGTATTACTCACTTCCCAAATACTTTGGTCGTTTTCCATCGCATAGACAAACTCCAAATCATTGGGTTCTAGTGCGCGTAGATAAATAGTTTTGCCTGTAAGGGTTATCATTTGCTTGATTTATATTTCAATTGTTCCTTTAAAAACAAATTCAGCAGGACCTTTTAAAAAGACATTGGTGTATTTTCCATCTTTTTTATCAAAAGAAACGGCTAATTTTCCGCCTTCAACATTCAAATTAATGGCATTCAAATTGGTTTGACCTATAGCATTCATAGCGATAGCTACCGCAGTAGCACCTGTACCACAAGCTAAAGTTTCATCCTCTACCCCTCTTTCATAGGTTCGCAAAGAAAAAGTAGTATCGTCTATTTTTTTTACAAAATTAATATTACTCCCTTGTTGTCCATACAAAGCGCCGTAACGAATAGCCGCTCCATTCTCTTTTACATTATAGTGTTCTAAATCCGTAACTAGTTGCACATGATGTGGAGAACCTGTATTCAAAAAGGAATATTCTGGTGTGTTGTTAATTTCGGCAACATCAATCATTTTCAAAGAAACAATACCGTCAGCAGCCACTGTTGCATAATGCAAGCCATCAGTAGCAATAAAAGTAGTTTCGTCTTGGATTACCTTTAATTTTTTGGCGAAAGCCACTAAACAACGTCCTCCGTTACCACACATCGAACTCAAATTTCCATCGGAGTTGTAATACACCATTCTGAAATCAGTATCTGTATCACTATCTAGTAAAATCAGTCCATCTGCTCCAATCCCAAAACGACGGTCGCATAAATGAGCTACTAATTGCGTGTTCTCTTTGGGGAAAGAATTCGAACGATTATCAATCATTACAAAATCGTTTCCTGTTCCTTGGTATTTATAAAATTCTAATTGCATTTTCTTGAATTATAAAACACAAAAGTACGAACTATTAATGAAATGTTAATCATTGTTAAAGAGCGTTAAACTGTTTTTTACAAAACAATTTCTCTTTTAAATTTACCATCAATAATTTAAAAACGAAAATCATTATGAATCGCTTTTCAAATCTATTTTTAGTCTCCCTATTGAGTGGAGCTGTAACCTTAAGTGCTTACAAACTATTATTTGACCAAGATGGTTATTTTTCGAAAAACAAAGATGGCTTAGTTACTGTTGCGGGTGATTATTATGGTAAACGAGTAGGATTCTCACCCGAAAATGTTGATTTTACTGAATCTGCCGAGAAGACTATCCACACGGTAGTCCACGTAAAAAATGTTTCTAGAAGAACCATTTCTAATCCTATTATGGAATTCTTTTATGGGTATGGCGGTAGCCAACAACAAGAGCAAATTGGGACTGGATCAGGGGTCATCATCTCCGAAGACGGTTATATTGTTACTAATAATCATGTAATTAAAGATGCTACCGAAATTGAAATCACGTTAAACAATAAAAAATCATACAAAGCCAAACTCATTGGTACCGACTCCAAAATGGATATTGCTTTGCTAAAAATTAATGCCGATGAAAAATTACCGTATACGGCTTTCGCCAATTCTGATTCAGTAAAAATTGGAGAATGGGTTTTGGCTGTTGGGAATCCTTATAATTTGACTTCAACAGTAACGGCAGGAATTGTATCTGCTAAAGCGAGAAATTTAGACACTAGTGGCATTCAATCTTTTATTCAAACCGATGCTGCAGTCAATCCTGGAAACAGCGGTGGCGCCTTAGTCAACACTCGTGGAGAACTAATTGGTATCAACACCATGATTAGCTCTCCAACCGGAAGTTATACCGGCTATTCTTTTGCAGTTCCTTCTAATATTGCCCGAAAAATAATTGAAGATATTATGGAATATGGCAACGTGCAACGCGGAATTCTTGGTGTTGAAGGAGGCGAATTAAATTCAAAATCATCTAAAGAATTAGGCATTTCTCAAACCGAAGGTTTTTATGTCAGCAAAGTAACCAAACGATCTGGTGCGGAAAAAGCAGGACTTCAAAAAGGAGATGTCATCATTAAACTAGACAATCAATCGGTGTCTACTTTTGCTGATTTATCAGGTTATATCAACACGAAACGTCCAAATGATAAAGTCGCGGTGACTATAATCAGAGAAGGTAAAAACAAGATAGTACCCGTAATTTTAAGCAAAAATGAATTCTTTAACACCGAATTCAAAGGCTTGGAATTAGAGAATATTGATGCGACTGATAAGAAACGATTCCGCCTTAATTATGGTGTTAAAATCAAAGCAATTACTAACGAGAATTTGAAACAATACGAAACGGAGCTTTTGGGTAATATCATTTTAAGTATTGACAATGTAAAAGCAACCGATATTGAAACCGTTTCTAAGTTACTGAATAATAAAGAAGAGAATCAGAGCATTCGCATTGAAATGATCAATCAAAATGGAGAAATTTTTAGAATAATTATTTAATTCACCTCGTTTTAGAAAAACAGCCGTCTTGACAATTTAAGACGGCTTTTTTTATTTAATTGGAATTACTGTCGTTGTCTTCACTTCCGAAATAATGAAAAAACTATTAATCAAAGAAACTTCAGGTAAAACTGATAGTTTTTGTTGGTGAAAATGGTGATAGCTATCCATATCGGGTAATACTACTTTAAGTAGATAATCAAAATTTCCTGAAACAAAATTACACTCTACTACTTCGGGCATATTCAAAATCGATGCGTTAAATCCTTCAGACACATCATGCGTTTGCTTCACCAAAGTAACCTGACAATACACTGTAAGGTGCATTCCTAGTTTCTTTTTATTTAGAATAGAAACATATTTTTCAATAATCCCTTCTTTTTCCAAACGTTTTACTCTATCATGAACTGGTGTCAACGATAAATTAATCTTATTCGAAATATCTTTCAGCGTTAAATGAGCATCTTCTTGTAGTAAACGAAGAATTTTTTTATCAGTAGCATCAATAGTCATCATAATAGTCGAAATTAAATAAGTTGAAAATGAATGAGGCGATTATTTTTCTTTTACACTTCAAAAAACGAAACCCAAAAAGAAATAAATAATTTAAAAATACAAATTAAAAGAAATAATTTCTTAATTAAATACTATATTGCAATAATTTTTACTTTATACATACATTTGTTACTGCATTTTAAATCTAACTTTAAAACTACAATTTATGATAATAGGTGTTCCAAAAGAAATTAAAAACAACGAAAATCGTGTAGCCTTAACTCCAGCAGGGGTAGCTGAATTCAAGAAACACGGACACGTAATTTATATTCAAACTAGTGCAGGAGAAAACAGCGGCTTTAGCGATAGCGCATACGCAAATGCTGGAGCGGTGATTTTACCAACAATTGAAGCGGTTTACGAAATTGCCGAAATGATTATTAAAGTAAAAGAGCCTATTGCATCTGAATATGCTTTGATTAAAAAAGACCAATTGGTATTTACCTATTTCCATTTTGCTTCTTCAGAAGCATTAACCAAAGCCATGATCGAACGCGATGCGATTTGTTTGGCTTATGAAACCGTAGAAAAAACAGACCGTAGTTTGCCATTATTAGTACCCATGTCGGAAGTGGCAGGAAGAATGTCGATTCAAGAAGGTGCTAAATACTTAGAAAAACCAATGCAAGGGAAAGGGATTTTATTGGGTGGTGTTCCAGGGGTAAGTCCTGCTAAAGTAGTGGTTTTAGGCGGAGGAATTGTAGGAACGCAAGCGGCAAAAATGGCAGCAGGTTTTGGTGCTAAAGTAACAATTATGGACGTGAGTTTAGCTCGTCTACGTTATTTATCTGATATTATGCCCGCAAATGTAACTACGCTGATGTCAAATCATTACAACATTTGCGAAACTATTGCTGATGCCGATTTAGTCATTGGAGCCGTTTTAATTCCAGGAGCCAAAGCACCTCATCTAATTACAAGAGACATGCTGAAGTTAATGAGTCCAGGAACAGTTGTAGTTGACGTAGCGGTGGATCAAGGTGGTTGTATTGAAACCTGTACGCCAACCACACACGAAAATCCAACTTTTATTATTGACGGAATCGTTCACTATTGTGTAGCCAATATGCCAGGTGCGGTACCTTACACTTCTACTTTGGCTTTGACTAATGCTACTTTACCTTACGCATTACAATTAGCCAACAAAGGATGGAAAAAAGCCTGCAATGAAAACGAAGAATTGAAAAAAGGATTAAACATTGCCAATGGCAAGATTGTTTACAAAGGAGTTGCTGAAGCTTGGGGATTACCTTTTGAAGAAGTAGCTACTATTTTATAAAATCTAATTTTTCCACATCATAAAAAAAGCCGGCTTGTTTCAAGACGGCTTTTTTATTTATAAAAGTAACCTAATTATTCTTTAGGCTTCGTAGCATAATATATTGGAATTCCTGTCAACATAATCAACACTCCCCAACCACAAGTGGAAAATTTTGTAATTAATAAAGAAACACATACTGCAGAAGCAATTACAATATACACCAATGGTAAAAAAGGATAACCAAAGGCTTTATAAGGCCGTTCTACCTCAGGCATTTTTTTACGAAGAATAAAAATACCATAGATAGTAAGAATGTAAAATATTAAAACAATGATGATGACAAAATCCAACAAGTCTCCGTATTTTCCTGTCAAACATAAAAGCGAAGCCCAGATACATTGTACCCAAAGCGCCCATTCAGGTACACTTGCCGAATTCAAATTAGCGGCTTTTTTCAAGAACAAACCGTCTTTAGCCATTGTATAATATACCCTTGCTCCTGCCATAATCAATCCGTTATTACAGGCAAACGTAGAAATCATAATCATTAAGGCAATAATGATAGTTCCCATATCGCCAAAAGTATATTGAGATGCCACTACTGCTACCCTATCTGACTTGGCTGTAGCAATTTCGTCTAATGGAATTACTGCCAAATACATCAAATTAGTCAAGACATAAATGATAGTAACAATAAAAGTTCCAAGGAATAAACTCAAACCTACATTACGTTTTGGATTCTTTATTTCCCCTGCAATGAATGTAACACCATTCCATGCATCACTTGAGAACAACGAGCCTACCATAGCAGCTGAAATTCCAGTCAACAAAGCCGTTCCTCCAATAGGCAACCACGAACCCATATCTGTATTAAACGATCGAGTATTCCAAGCATCTGACCAATTCGCATTCCAAACTTCAGCTTTAGCAGCCAATAAAAATCCGAAAATAATCAACCCAAATAGCGATAGAATCTTTATTACAGTTAAAACGGTTTGTAATGTTTTGCTGTTCTTTACCCCTCGACTATTTACATAAGTAAGTAATACAATCGTAATAATTGAAACGATTTGAGCTGCGTTCAATTTAAAAGAGCCGAACTCATATAGAATATTTTCATCACTTAAAGAAGGAATTAAATAAGCTGCAAACTTGGAAAAACCTACACCCACAGCAGCAATGGTACCCGTTTGAATAACTGCAAAGAAACTCCAGCCATACAAAAAGGCAATTAATTTATTATAAGCTTCTTTCAAATAGACATATTGCCCCCCTGCTTTTGGGAACATGGCGCTCAATTCTCCATAACTCACTGCAGCAATCATGGTGATTATTCCTGAGATTAACCAAATTAAAGTCAACCATCCTGCTGAACCTACTTGTCTAGCAATATCAGCACTTACAATAAATATTCCGGATCCAATCATAGACCCTACTACTAACATAGTACCGTCTAACAATCCTAATTCTCGCTTAAAATCTCCTGGTTGATTTTCTTCCATAAGTATTGGTTTTAGTTTTTGGTTGGTTAAAGATATACTTTTTTTCAAAAAATGGGTTTTTGAAAGTAAAAGAAATAAACAATACCCTATTTAAAACAAAAAACTCCTCAAATGAGGAGTCTTGATTCTTTTTTATTGCTGTAACACCCGATTAATTTGGGTGAAATTTTTCTCGTAATATTTCTCTTTGGTAGAGGAAATAATAACACCACTCTGTGTTGAAGAATGAATGAATCGAATTTCTCCATCACACACTTCCACAACCATTCCCACGTGATTAATTTGACTACCTCCTCTTGTCTTGAAGAAAATCAGATCTCCTTTTTTAGCTTCTTTAGCCTCTATTTTTGTTCCAATTGTTGCCATTTCAATAGAAGATCTTGGTAATTTAATATCCAAAGAACTAAATGTAGAGTACATCAAACCCGAACAATCAAATCCGTTTTTGGATGTACCACCCGAACGGTATCTCGAACCTAAATTATCCGATGCCATACGAATCAACTCATCTGCTAATTCTTCATTAGTATTCCATTTTGCAATACTGCTAGCTATAGTAAGATTCTCTTTTTTCACTACTGCATCAATAATTTCTGCCGATACAAGTTGAGTGCCAACAGTAGCATCTTCTTGAATTGTTTTGGCTCCAGAGATGGTCAATTTAGCACCTACGTACAAATTCTTAACAATCGTTGGATTTTGATTTTCTAATTCCGCTACCGAAATACCGTACTTTTTAGCAATTCCGTATTTAGTCTCTTTTGGAAGCACCTCGTGAGTTACGGTCGCTATATTTTCTTCGACTACTTCTTTTTTTATCGGTACAATTTCTTCTTTGACTTTTTCTTTTAGCTCTATCTTTTTAGATGGTGCCAACTCAACTTGTTTTACCACCGGAGTGACAGCTGCAAATCCTTTTTGTACTGGAATCACAATTTTTTGACCCGCCTTAAGCGCTTCTTTTTCCAATATTGGATTGGCTTTATCCAAATCAGCTACTGAAATTCCATATTGTTTCGCTATTCCGAATTTTGTTTCAGAGGGCACTACTTCATGGATTGTTGTTCCTGTTTGTGGGACAACTGGTAGTGGACTATTCTTTTCTTGTTTTTCTTTTAGAACTACTTCTTTTTTAGGTTCTAATTTGGGAGTTTCTTTCTTAGTTACTGAACCAAGATTTAAATTGACTTTGGTAGGAATCTTAATTTTTTGTCCTGCTTTCAAACCGGTTTCAGCTAATTCAGGATTAGCGCTATTGAGTTCTTCTAGAGAGATTTCATATTGTTTTGCAATACCAAACAAGGTCTCTTTTGGTTGTACTTCGTGTGTGTTTTCAACTAAAGCAACCTTTGATTCCGTTTTTGCTTTCATTCCTTTTGAAGTCTGACGTGGAATCAAAATAATAGATTCTAATTTTAGTGTTCGGCTACAATCTGGATTGAGTTCGTAAATAGCACTTGGATCTACTTTATATTTCTGGGCGATAGCAGTGATCGTTTCGCCTTTTTGTACGGTATGCTTTATCAGTTTTTCTTGAGAAAAAGCTGCTGAAAAGTTAATGAGCGATAAAATTAAAATTAGTTTGTAATACTTCATTCTGTTTTTAATTTTCAAACCCGATTTAATAATCGTAACGATTATGAGACTCAAGAAGCGATACATCAATTATCATTTCTACAATAGAAAACGGGAATATTTCAAGAATTACAAAGATAACCCTTTTTATGACTAAAAAAGTTAAAGCATTTATAAAATTAGTTCCAAAACAGTATTTTAGGAATAATTTACCAATAGCCCTGATTGAAGTGTAAAGCCTTTTGAAATGAAATTGCCACAATTTTTTGAGAAAAAAGAGCAACTAAAAGAAGCTCCTTTTTGAACTAAAAAATGGCAATTTCATAAAAAGGCTTAAAACGAAAAGCAGGATTAGCTCCAACAAACGGAATTAAGCCTTGCCAGCCGCTATTAAATTTAAAGCTGAACCCACGACAAACCATCCAATTTGTCCTGCGTTATAGGTATGATTCGCAAGAATAACATCCTTACTTCCGTTAGTATGAACAAATTCTAAAGTCAATGGTTTTGCTGGAGCAAATTCGGTTAAATCCATAAAGTTGATGGTATCTCCTTCTTGAATTTTATCGTAATCAGCTTCATTAGTAAAAGTTAAGGCTAACATACCTTGTTTTTTCAAATTGGTTTCATGAATACGAGCAAATGATTTTACTAAAACGGCTTTTACACCCAAAAAACGTGGCTCCATAGCGGCATGTTCTCTTGAAGAGCCTTCGCCGTAATTATGATCTCCTACCACAATGGAAGGCACACCTGCCGCTTTATAAGCACGAGCTACTGCTGGAACGGCATCATAAGCACCCGTCAACTCATTTTTAACTTTATTTACTTCTTGGTTAAATGCGTTTACAGCACCAATCAACATATTATTTGAAATGTTATCCAAGTGACCGCGGAAACGCAACCAAGGTCCAGCCATTGAAATATGGTCTGTCGTACATTTTCCGAAAGCTTTGATTAACAATTTTGCTCCCACAATATTTTTACCATCCCAAGCTTCAAAAGGGGCTAACAATTGCAAACGATCAGATGTTTCAGACACAGCCACTTGTACCCCTGAACCATCTGCTGCAGGCGCTTGAAACCCTGCATCTTCTACATCAAATCCTCTTTTGGGCAATTCATCACCCGTTGGAGGGTTTAGTTTTACTGCTTCCCCTTTATCATTCAACAATGTATCTGTAATTGGATTAAAATCCAAACGCCCTGAAATAGCTAAAGCAGCAACCATTTCTGGCGAGGTTACAAAAGCGTGTGTGTTTGGATTTCCATCGGCTCTTTTAGAGAAATTACGGTTGAACGAATGAACAATTGTATTTTTTTCTCCTTTCTCAGCTCCTGCTCTATCCCATTGCCCGATACACGGTCCACAAGCATTGGTAAAGACTTTGGTTCCCATTTTTTCAAACGTATCAATAATTCCATCTCTTTCGATTGTAAAACGAATTTGTTCTGAACCGGGGTTAATTCCAAATTCAGCAACTGGTTTGATTCCGTGCGCTACCGCTTGTTCTACAATAGAAGCGGCACGAGACATATCTTCATAAGAGGAATTCGTGCAAGAACCTATCAAGCCCCACTCTACTTTTAGAGGCCAACCATTGGCTTCTGCCTCCGCTTTCATTTTAGAAACTGGAGTTCCTCTATCTGGCGTAAATGGCCCGTTGATATGAGGTTCTAATTCGGATAAATTAATTTCAATTAATTGGTCAAAATACTGCTCTGGATTAGCATATACTTCGGGATCAGCAGTCAAGTATTTTGCTACTTTATCAGCCGCATCTACTACCTCTTGACGTCCTGTTGCTACCAAGTATCTTCTCATCGAATCATCGTAACCAAAAGTAGAAGTAGTCGCTCCTATCTCGGCTCCCATATTACAAATAGTACCTTTTCCTGTACAAGACATATTGATTGCACCTTCTCCAAAATATTCGACAACCGCTCCAGTTCCTCCTTTTACGGTAAGAATATCAGCAACTTTAAGAATCACGTCTTTTGGAGCAGTCCAGCCGTTTAATTTTCCCGTTAATTTAACTCCGATTAATTTTGGAAATTTTAGTTCCCAAGACATTCCAGACATTACATCCACAGCATCAGCTCCTCCTACTCCAATAGCTAGCATCCCTAATCCACCCGCATTTACGGTATGTGAATCGGTTCCAATCATCATTCCGCCAGGGAATGCATAATTTTCTAAAACAATTTGGTGAATAATTCCAGAACCTGGTTTCCAAAAACCAATTCCGTATTTATTAGAAACTGAAGAAAGAAAGTCAAAAACTTCTTTAGATTGTGTGTTTGCTACTGCTAAATCCCATTTTGCACCAACTTTTGCTTGAATTAAGTGATCACAATGTACGGTGGTTGGAACAGCTACTTTGGATTTACCTGCATGCATAAATTGCAATAACGCCATTTGCGCCGTCGCATCTTGACAGGCCACTCTATCTGGGGCAAAATCTACATAATCAACACCTCTTGAAAAAGCTTGATTAGCAGCCCCATCCCAAAGGTGGCTGTATAGAATTTTCTCTGTCAAACTAAGTGGACGACCTACAATCTCACGAGCTTTATCAACACGAGAAGCCATATTTTCGTACACTTTTTTAATCATTTCAATATCAAAAGCCATAAGAATTATTTTTAGATAGTTAGTATAAAAGTTTACTACTTACCAATTTACGAAAAAACGACCAGATAAAAAACAAAAAAGCCTAAGTTTAACTTAGGCTTTTTTGTTTTTTATAAAGAAATAATAGGTACTATCCTACTAACAATTTATGAGAAGGTGCAAACTTAGTTAAGTTAATCCCTTCTACTGCTTGTTTATATTCTTCTATAGACGGTGTTCTACCTAAAATAGTTGATAAAACAACCACAGGCGTAGAAGATAGTAATGATTCCCCTTTTTTCTCTGCAGTGTCTTCCACAACTCTTCCTTGGAATAAACGAGTAGAAGTTGCCATAACTGTATCTCCTTTAGATGCTTTCTCTTGGTTACCCATACAAAGATTACATCCTGGACGCTCTAAGTACAACATATTTTCATATTCTGTACGTGCTGCTGCTTTAGGTGCATTATCATCAAATTCAAAACCTGAATATTTTTGCAACACTTCCCAATCGCCTTCTGCTTTTAATTCATCAACAATGTTGTATGTTGGTGGAGCCACCACTAAAGGCGCTTTAAATTCCACTTTACCTTGTTGTTTTTCGATGTTTTTAAGCATTTGAGCTAATATTTTCATATCGCCTTTATGCACCATACAAGAACCGATAAATCCTAAATCTACTTTTTTATCACCTCCGTAAAAAGAAAGCGGTCTAATAGTATCGTGTGTGTATCGTTTCGAAACGTCTTTATTATTTACATCTGGATCTGCAATCATTGGTTCTGCAATCTGATCTAAATCAATTTCTACTTCTGCATAATATTTAGCATTAGCATCTGGTCTTAAAGCTGGTTTTTCACCTGATTTGATTTCAGCAATTCTCTTATCAGCTTTATCAATTAATCCTTTAAGAACTTGTTTGCTATTATCCATGCCTTTGTCAATCATAATTTGGATTCTTCCTTTAGCAATTTCCAATGATTGAATCAAAGTTTCATCTTCTGAGATACAAATAGACGCTTTAGCTTTCATTTCAGCAGACCAATCTGTGAAAGTAAATGATTGATCAGCCGTTAATGTACCAATGTGTACTTCGATAATTCTACCTTGGAACACATTTTCACCACCAAATTTATGTAGCATTTGCGCTTGAGTTGCATGAACCACATCACGGAAGTCCATATACTCTTTCATAGCCCCTTTGAAAGTCACTTTAACTGATTCCGGAATTGGCATAGAAGCCTCACCTGTAGCTAACGCTAATGCAACCGTACCAGAATCTGCACCAAAAGCTACTCCTTTTGACATTCTTGTATGAGAGTCACCACCAATAATGATAGCCCAATCATCAATTGTAATATCATTCAACACTTTGTGAATAACATCCGTCATAGCATGGTATACTCCTTTTGGATCACGAGCTGTGATTAAACCAAAATCGTTCATGAATTTCATTAATTTTGGGATATTGGCTTGTGCTTTTTTGTCCCAAACTGAAGCTGTGTGACATCCTGATTGGTACGCTCCATCAACGATTGGAGAAATTACTTTGGCTGCCATCGATTCTAATTCTTGAGCAGTCATCAAACCCGTTGTATCTTGCGACCCAACAATATTTACTTCTACACGAACATCTGAACCTGCGTGCAATATTTTTCCTGGAGTTGTTCCAACAGCATTTTTATTGAATATTTTTTCAACCGCTGTAAGTCCTTGCCCTGCATGTGAAACTTCTTTTGAAGGAGCAAAAACCGTTGGAATATCAATTCCTAATATCTTACAAGCAAATGTTTGAATTTTTTTACCAAACACAATAGCATAAGAACCACCTGCTTTGATAAATTCCATTTTTTGTGGTGTGAATGATCTTGAAATATCAATCAATTCTTGATCACCGTTGTATAGTTTTTTGGTTTTAGTATTGATCGTCAAAACTGTTCCTGTTGCAACAGAATAAGTTTGTTCTAAAATAGGATCTCCATTTTCATCACGAACAAGAGTACCATTTCCATCTACTTTTTTAACCCAGTTTTTTAAATCAATTCCAATACCACCCGTTACATCAACTGTAGTAAGGAAAATTGGAGAAATTCCATTAGTTCCACCAACAATTGGTGCAATATTTACAAACGGAATATAAGGACTTGCTTGTTTACCAGTCCAAAGTGCTACGTTGTTCACTCCTGACATTCTAGAAGAACCAACACCCATAGTCCCTTTTTCAGCAATTAACATCACGCTTTTATCTGGATGTTGTGCTTGAAGGGCTTTAATTTCTTCTTGAGCTTGAGGCGTAATCATACATTTACCGTGTAATTCACGGTCTGAACGCGAGTGCGCTTGATTTCCTGGAGACAATAAATCTGTAGAGATATCACCTTCACCAGCAATGAATGTAACGACTTTAATTTCTTCTGCTATTTCTGGTAATTTTGTAAAAAACTCCGCTTTAGCATAGCTTTCTAAAATTTCTTTAGCCATTGGATTCCCATTAGCATAGGCCTCTTTCAAACGTGCTGTATCCGCATCATAAAGATATACCTGAGTTTTAAGAACATCTGAAGCTTGTTTTGCAATTGCCAAATCATTCGCTAAAGCCAAATCAAGTAAAACTTCAATTGAAGTTCCTCCTTTCATGTGAGACAACAATTCTAAAGCAAAAGCTGGTGTAATTTCATTCACTATCTCTTTTCCAAGAATAATATCTTTTAAGAAATAAGCTTTTTTACCTGCCGCACTTGTAGTTCCCGGCAATGTATTATAAATAAAAAACGAAAGACATTCGTTTCTATTTGAGTTGTTAGTATCTTTGATTTGCGCTATAATCTCACTTAGTAATTCAGCACTATCAATTGGTTTTGGATGCAATCCTTGACCTTTTCTTTCTTCAATTTCTTTAATGTATTCGTTATAAAGATTCATTGCATTATCAATAGCCATAGTATATTTGGGTATTTTTGTTTTTATGTCCAGCAAATTTAGAAATTAAAGCCGAGATTTAAAAATAATTTAATAAATCTAGTTCTATTGCCGATTATTATTATAAAATAATAAATCAGATTTAATTTTATTGCCAAAACAATAATTTAACCCAATAGATATTAAACAATTAACAAAATAACTGTTCATTTATCAAATCAAAAAAAGTATTCTTCTAAAAGGAATTGAAACAATATCAATTTGAACAAACTATCACAATTAGAGTAGCTTATTGATAATCATTTCTTCTGTAATACCTTCGGCATCCGCTTTGTAGTTTTTAATGATTCGATGACGTAGGATTCCAATAGCAACCGCTTTGACATCTTCAATATCTGGAGAGAATTTTCCGTTAAAAGCAGCGTGGGCTTTGGCTGCTAAAATTAAATTTTGCGAAGCTCTTGGACCCGCTCCCCAATCCAAATAGTTTTTCACAAAATCGTTTGACAATACACTATCCGGACGGGTCTTTCCTACCAAAGCAACTGCATATTCAATCACATTATCCGCCACTGGAATACGGCGAATTAAGTCCTGGAAATCGATAATTTCTTGAGCCGAAAATAGTGGATCAACGACACTTTTTAGATCCGAAGTGGTTTGTTTGACTACCTGAACTTCTTCTTCAAAAGTGGGGTATTCTAATTTAATAGCAAACATGAATCGGTCCAATTGCGCCTCAGGCAAAGGATAGGTTCCTTCTTGCTCAATTGGGTTTTGAGTAGCCAAAACAAAATAAGGTAAGTTCAACTGATATTGATGTCCGGCAATAGTAACCGAACGCTCTTGCATGGCTTCTAACAAAGCAGCTTGCGTCTTTGGCGGTGTTCTATTGATTTCATCTGCTAAAACTATATTAGAAAAAACAGGTCCTTTAATAAATTTGAATTGTCTGTTTTCATCCAAAATTTCACTTCCTAAAATATCCGAAGGCATTAAATCTGGCGTGAACTGAATGCGTTTAAAATCCAACCCTAAGGCTTGTGCCAAAGTATTTACCATTAACGTTTTAGCCAATCCTGGAACCCCTACCAATAAAGCGTGTCCGCCAGAGAAAATAGCCAACACAATTTGGTCAATCACAGCGTCTTGACCTACAATGATTTTAGCAATTTCTTTTTTTAGTGCGATTCTTTTTTGAACTAAGTTATGTACAGCAGCTACATCAGACATTTTCGATATTGTTTAAATGGAAAAGAGTTAGCAAAATGATTTTGATTTCATAAAGCTAACTCTTTTTTGATTTATTTTAAAAATTTATTTTTTCAACCAGTTGTTAGTGAAAACACAATCTCTGTATTCACCTACGATTTTAATATAAGTGTCTTTAATTTTTTCGTCAAACCATTTGGCAATCGCTTTGATTTGCTTTTCTTTCAAAGCCAAATCCTTGATTTTAGTATAATCTTTTGCATAATCAGCAGTATGCTCATTGATTCTGTTCGTTACTGTAACCAATTTGTATTGTTTTTTTCCTTCTTGAGGTTCTTCGGCAAAAGCAGATGAAACTTCATTTTCTTTCAAATTCGATACTTGCGCGTACAAACTTGGATCCATTTTAGTCAATTCAAAACGAGTATCTTGTGTTTTAGGATTGATTAAAGTTCCTCCATTAGTTCTTGTTTCTTTTTCATCAGATAAAGTTCTTGCAGCTTCTGCAAAAGTGATTTCCTTATCCATAATTCGTTTACGAATCAAATTGATTTTTTCTTTTGCTTCTTGCAACGATTCCTCAGTTACTTTAGGAGCCAATAAAATATGACGCAATTCTACCTCTTGCCCTTTTATCTTTTCTACATAAATAATGTGGTATCCAAAATCTGTTTCAAATGGCGCTGAGATTTCTCCTTCAGCTAAACTGAATGCCACATCCTTAAATTCTTTTACGAAAGGTGTTTTACGATTCATTTTGTAATACCCACCACTCGCTCTTGATCCTGGATCTTGCGAATACAACACCGCTTTAGTTGCAAAACTAGAACCTTCTTGAATTTCTTTTTTGAAACCATTCAAACGATCAATTACTTTTTGTTTGTCCGCATCCGAAATTTTAGGTTTTACCACAATTTGAGCCACTTCCATTTCGGCACCAAAAACAGGCAATTCGTCTTTTGGTATTTTCTTAAAGAAGTTACGCACTTCCTCAGGTGTAATTTGCACATCGTCTACAATTTTCTTTTGCATTTCGGATGTTAACTTATTTTCTTTTAAAATATCAAAGAAATAGGTTCTGAATTCTTCTTCGTTGTTTTTCTTGTAGTAACTCACCACCTTATCCATAGAACCCAATTGTTCTGTCATATAGGTCAAACGTTCGTCCATTAAGGTTTTTACCTCAGAATCAGTTACTTTAACACTATCTTGTACCGCTTGGTGTGCATATAATTTGTCTTCCATTAGCTTGCCTAACATCTGACATCTTGAAATATCTTTTATAGAACCTCCTTGACTTGAAATCTCCAAATAAGCTTTGTCAATATCCGAATCCAAAATAATATAATCACCAACGGTAGCGATAACACCATCTACTTTCATTTTTTTAGACGAGTTTGTTTTTGGAGCTTCTTTTGCGGGTTGGTCTTTAATTACCTCTTGGGCAGACAAAGTCACGACAGAAAAAAGAACCAATAAAACAGAAAGTGCTTTCTTATTTAGAAAAGAGGTAATCGATGGTAATTGAAATATCATTGCTTAATTTTTATTTTTTAGTCTTCTAATACTAACTTATAGAAGCCGAAATGTATTATTGCCAACAAAAATAACAATTCAATTAGAGAATGCAAGTGAACTGAGTACTATTAACAAAAAATTATTAAGGAAAAATGGAAACCGTTTTGAAAATAGAGTTGAGAATCCCGCAAAGAACTTTCGCGATTTGTTTGACCGCGAGTTTAAAGAACCTCTTATGACGCTAGAAAACTTTTTCAAGACGGAGCTCAAAGTCAGAAGACTTTGCACAGCGGGAAACTTTGCGCAGCGGGGTTGCTAAATGATATGGTATAGTTATTTCTTCCAATTTATTTTTTGTCTTTCGAAATGTGTCTGTCATAAAAGTTACCAGTTCCCTTTGCGTCAAGTCTTCCAACAATTACTTCAATTGAACTTTTTGACAATTCAATTCCTGGTCTTAAATGATAATGTTCTCTTGCTCCAATTGGCAAATATTTATCTTCCACATCTTCTTGATTAAGTTCTGCTATTTCTAAAAGCAATTTTGCAAATGATATTAGTCCTTCTGGATTTCCGTGAATTAAAACTTCGTCCCAACCTTTGGTTACGCCATCAATTTCGTCTTCCTTGTGAGAAATAAATATGTCCAATTCTCCTTTAATTTGGTTTCCCTTTGTCTGTTTATATTTCATTGAGTTTCTATTTTTGGGTTGGGTCTTTAAAATCACACATAACTTGTATATATGCGATACAAAGTTTGGCATATATACCCATATTTGGGTAGATTAGCGAATGTTTGTTTAGCTTTATTGCTTTTCAAATATATTGTTTTTTTCTTACAAATCATCAAAAGGACTTTCAATTGGATGAGTGTTATTCTTGTTCTAAACCGCTAAGGTTTCAAAATCCTTTGAAGTTTGGAAGAATATGCCTTTGTCATGCCAAAATCAACTTTAAGAAGATAATTGAGATTCCTCCGGAATGACAAAGTAGTAAAAATGGCTGATGAAAACAAAAACCCCTAGCCCTGATGGGAGCGACATCCTGTGGCGGCGGGGTTCGACGCCACAGATAGAGCGTACAGCAGGAAATAGCTACAATAAAAAAATGAATTAGTTATTTAGTGAAGTAAATAGTATTTTTGCACTCCATTATAGCAATTATGAGTTTTTTAGAAGAAATACAACGCAGGAGAACATTTGGAATTATTTCGCATCCCGATGCAGGGAAGACCACGCTAACCGAGAAATTACTTCTTTTTGGAGGGGCGATTCAGGAAGCGGGTGCCGTGAAAAACAACAAGATTAAGAAGGGCGCCACGTCTGACTTTATGGAAATTGAGCGCCAAAGAGGGATTTCGGTTTCGACTTCGGTTTTGGCATTCAATTACAAAGAGAAAAAAATCAATATTCTTGACACACCTGGTCACAAGGATTTTGCCGAAGATACGTTTCGAACTTTAACCGCCGTGGATAGCGTAATTGTAGTGATTGACGTTGCCAAAGGGGTCGAGGAACAAACTGAAAAATTAGTTTCGGTGTGTAGAATGCGAAACATTCCGATTATTGTTTTCATCAATAAATTAGACCGTGAAGGAAAAGACGCTTTTGACTTGATGGACGAAGTGGAGCAAAAATTGGGCTTGACGGTTACGCCTTTGAGTTTTCCAATTGGAATGGGGTATGACTTCCAAGGGATTTATAATTTATGGGAGCAAAACATCAACTTGTTTAGCGGAGACAGCCGTAAAAATATTGAAGAAACGATTGCTTTTTCGGACGTACAAAGTCCTGAATTAGAAAAAATAATTGGTCAAAAACCCGCAGATAAATTACGTGAAGAATTGGAATTGATTGACGAAGTCTATCCTAAATTTGACCGACAAGACTATTTGGACGGAAAATTACAACCCGTGTTTTTTGGTTCGGCTTTGAATAATTTTGGGGTACGCGAATTGTTAGATTGCTTTGTAGCCATTGCACCTTCGCCTCGACCAAAAGATTCAGAAACGCGTTTGGTGGATCCAAAAGAAGAAAAAATGTCGGGCTTTGTGTTCAAAATTCACGCGAATATGGATCCCAAACACCGCGACCGTTTGGCGTTTATCAAAATTGTTTCGGGAACTTTTGAACGCAACAAACCCTATTTCCACGTTCGCCAAAAAAAGAATTTAAAATTCTCTAGTCCGAATGCCTTTTTTGCTGAGAAGAAAGAGATTGTGGATGTTTCGTATCCAGGTGACATTGTAGGATTGCACGATACGGGTAACTTCAAAATTGGGGATACCTTGACCGAAGGCGAAGTGATGAGCTTTAAAGGAATTCCGAGTTTCTCGCCAGAGCATTTCCGTTATATCAATAATGCCGACCCATTAAAAGCAAAACAACTAGACAAAGGAGTAGATCAATTGATGGACGAAGGGGTAGCGCAGTTGTTTACCCTAGAAATGAACAACCGTAAAATTATTGGAACTGTTGGAGCGCTTCAATACGAGGTAATTCAATACCGATTGGAACACGAATATGGTGCTAAATGTACCTATGAAAACTTCCCTGTCCATAAGGCATGTTGGGTAAAACCCGATGATGCTAAAAGTGAAGAATTCAAAGAATTCAAACGCATCAAACAAAAGTTTTTGGCACACGACAAATACGGACAATTGGTTTTCTTAGCCGATTCGGATTTTACGATTCAAATGACGCAAAGTAAATTCCCAACTGTGAAGTTGTTTTTCACTTCGGAGTTTGAATAATTAGAAACTGAATTCGTTTTCGTTCTCAACGACTTCTTCGCAGTTTTGAAGATCTGAAATCAAGTGGTCAATTTGCTCTTTGGTCACATTGGGCATACAAATAATATGAGAAATGGTTTCTTGTGTTGCTAATTGCCATTTGGAAATTATGGAGTCGTGTACTTTTGGAAACACTATAGTAATCGCATTGGGATTTCTCCAAGCAGGAATCCCAATTGCATTCAATCTCTTTTCGCAATAAGCAGCCACCTCAAGACTATTTTGGAATCGTTGTCTCAATCCTTCCACTCCCATTCTTTTCAAAGCATACCATAAAAACAACGGACTGTGACCGTTTCTTGAACCAGTAATCGTAGTATCAAACGAACCGATATACGAAACTCCTTTGGCAATTCTATCGCGATTCGATTTTTTGGTAATAATAACTCCAGAGGGAATTGGCGAACCAATAAACTTGTGACCGCTAATAGCCACACTATCGGCTCCGTCTTTAAAATCAAAAGGTACTCTAGGTTCTACAAAGGCACCGTAACTTCCTGCAAGGGCAGCATCGCAATGAATGTAACTATCTTGAATGGCTAAACTTTTTAGAATGGATTTTATTCTAGCCACATCGTCTTTGGCTTCTTTCATCGTAGTGCCATAATTCGCTAACACAATGGCTGGTTTATCCCGATTGATTCTCAAAGTGTTTTCTAAATCCATATAATCAACTTCACCATTTTCTTGCGAACGAATAACAATACTTGGAATGTTTAATAAATGAATGTTCTTGCGAATACTGTAATGCGTCGATTCTGAATAATACACCATTCCTTTAGGATAGAGCTCTCTAGCCAAATACAAGCCATACAAATTACTTTCGGAACCACCATTGGTAACGTAGCCCCAATAATCATTTGGATCGGCTCTAAACAACTTAGCAAAGAATCCAACTACTTCTCTCTCGAGTTCGTGGGTTTTTACTTTATTAATGGAATTTTCAAACGGATCACCCACATTATTAATTGGGTATTTTAAAAATGGCATGATCTCCGAAAAATCAAAATCTTTTGACACTGGATAGCCAATAGAATTCTCGTTAGAAAGATTGATCAATTGTTCTAAAGCTACTATCCGTTGTTTGTCTGTATCGGTAAGAAAGGCTGAATGTAATTCCATTATTTTTTTTGTAAATGTAGATTTATTTTCAAAATTTTCTAAATAATTACAATAATCAATAATATAATTCTAAAAATATATAAATTAGCAGAATAATTTAATTGAAACCGAAATTACAAATTATCAAAACAATAAAAATATTTTAAAATGGATGCTATTGACAAACGAATTCTGATGGTTTTGCAAAACGATGCCAAAGCAAACATCAAAATGATTGCCGAAAAATCAGGTTTATCAGTCTCGCCGACCTTTGCTAGAATTAAGAAACTAGAACAATTGGGGTACATCAAAAAATATGTTGCTCTTTTGGACGAAGTAAAAATTGGGAAATCAATTCAGGTTTTTTGCCAAGTCACCTTGTCTATTCATTCCAAGGAGGTAATTGACAATTTCAAAAAACAAATTGCAAAATTGCATGACGTTATGGGGTGTTATCACGTTTCTGGAAATTATGATTTTTTGTTGAAAATTGCCGTAAAAGACATGAATGAATACCAACAATTTGCAGTAGAAAAATTGTCTGTCATTGAAGGGATTTCGAATGTACAAAGCACCTTCGTTTTAGAGGAAATTAAAAATGAAGTAGTCCATAAACTACAATAAAAAAGAGGCTCCATTTCTGGAGCCTCTTTGGTATTAAGCTTGTCCCGCAGGACCAAAATTCAATGGAATTGGAGCTTGTTCAGTGTCTTTGATTTCGCCATGAGCGACTTCAAAACGGTGAATATTTTCTCCAATGGCTTTCAACAATCTCTTTGCATGTTGAGGCGTCAAAACAATTCTTGATTTTACTTTTGCTTTAGGAATGCCTGGCATAATGCTTACAAAATCTAAAACAAACTCTGAAGAAGAATGGTTGATAATAGCCAAATTAGAATAAATTCCTTCGGCAGTTTGCTCATCCAACTCAATATTAATTTGGTCTTGTTGCTCTATCATATTAAAAAGATTAAAAAAATCAAAGTCTGTATTACTACAGACTTTGAAACTTTATATTTGAATTAATAAATATACTCTTCTTTGTTAGCCATCATTTCATTGTAGTCTTCTTTAGATCCTACAATCGTGTGATCGTATTCTCTCATACCTGTACCAGCAGGAATTCTGTGACCTACAATAACATTTTCTTTCAAGCCTTCTAAGTAATCTACTTTACCTGCTACAGCAGCTTCGTTTAATACTTTAGTAGTCTCTTGGAAAGAGGCTGCTGAAATGAATGATTTCGTTTGAAGAGACGCTCTAGTAATACCTTGAAGTACTGGAGTAGCAGTTGCTGTGATTACATCACGAGCTACCACTAAGTTTTTATCCGTACGTTTCAACAATGAATTTTCATCGCGTAATTGACGAGGTGTAATGATCTGACCTGGTTTCAACACATCAGAATCACCTGCATCTTCAACCACTTTCATTCCGTATAACTTGTCGTTTTCTAAGATGAAATCTTTGGTATGAATCAATTGATCTTCTAAGAATAAAGTATCTCCTGGATCTTGAACTCTTACTTTACGCATCATTTGACGAATCACTACCTCGAAGTGTTTGTCATTGATTTTTACCCCTTGTAAACGGTACACCTCTTGAATTTCGTTCACCAAGTACTGTTGAACAGCAGCTGGACCTTGAATTCTTAAGATATCGTCTGGAGTAATAGCACCATCTGACAAAGGAACACCTGCTCTTACAAAGTCATTTTCTTGAACTAAGATTTGACTTGATAATTTCACTAAGTATTTCTTCACTTCACCGAATTTAGATTCGATAATGATTTCACGATTACCACGTTTGATTTTTCCGAAAGAAACTACACCGTCGATTTCTGAAACTACCGCTGGGTTTGAAGGATTACGAGCTTCTAACAACTCTGTAATTCTTGGTAAACCTCCTGTGATATCTCCTGATTTAGAAGAACGACGTGGAATTTTTACCAATACTTTACCTGCTTTAATTTTCTCACCATTATCAACCATCAAGTGGGCTCCTACTGGTAAGTTATACGAACGGATTAATTCATTGTCTTTACCGTAAACCAATAAAGTTGGAATTAATTTTTTGTTTCTTGCTTCAGAAATTACTTTTTCTTGGAAACCAGTTTGCTCATCAATTTCAACCATGAACGATTGTCCTTGCTCTAAATCTTCGTAAGCAATTTTACCGGTAAACTCAGAAACAATAACTCCATTATATGGATCCCATTTACAGATTACTTCTCCTTTTGCAACTGACTGTCCGTCTTTTACAAAAATACTAGAACCGTAAGGGATATTGTTTGTACTTAATAAAATACCTGTTTTTTCATCGATTAATTTCAATTCAGTAGAACGAGAAACAACAATATCCACTGCGTTTCCTTCGCTATCTTCTCCTTTAACTGTTTTTAAATCTTCGATTTCTAATTTTCCTGGGAAACGAGCAACAATGCTTGATTCTTCAGATATACCTCCTGCAACCCCTCCAACGTGGAACGTACGAAGTGTCAACTGTGTACCAGGCTCTCCAATTGATTGCGCAGCAATAACACCAACTGCCTCACCTCTTTGAGTCATTTTTCCAGTAGCTAAGTTTCTACCGTAACATTTAGCACAGATTCCTTTTAATGCCTCACAAGTTAATGGAGAACGAACTTCTACTTTCTCAATTGGAGAAGCGTCGATAGCTTTAACAATTGCTTCTGTAATTTGTTGTCCAGACGCCACTAATACTTCATTAGTCAAAGGATTGATAACATCTTGCAATGCTACACGTCCAAGGATTCTTTCTCCTAAAGATTCTACGATTTCTTCGTTTTTCTTCAAAGCCGAAACTTCAACACCTCTTAATGTACCACAATCTTCGATGTTTACAATAACGTCTTGAGAAACGTCATGTAATCTTCTTGTTAAGTATCCTGCATCCGCAGTTTTAAGAGCCGTATCCGCAAGACCTTTACGAGCACCGTGAGTAGAGATAAAGTACTCAAGGATAGAAAGACCTTCTTTAAAGTTAGACAAAATCGGGTTTTCAATAATTTCACCACCACCAGCAGTCGATTTTTTAGGCTTAGCCATCAAACCACGCATACCAGTTAACTGACGAATTTGTTCTTTAGATCCCCTTGCTCCAGAATCAAGCATCATATACACCGAGTTGAAACCTTGTTGGTCTTCTCTAATGTTTTTCATTGCTGTTTCTGTCAATTGAGCATTGGTTGAAGTCCAAACATCAATAACTTGGTTGTAACGTTCGTTATTGGTAATAAGCCCCATGTTATAGTTAGCAGAAATACCTTCTACTTGTGCTCTAGCATCGGCAATTAATTTTGGTTTTTCATCTGGAATTCTAATATCACCTAATGAGAATGACAAACCACCTTTAAAGGCAAATTTGTACCCCATATCTTTCATATTATCTAAGAAAGCAGCTGTTGTAGGCACATCAGTTACACTTAAAATGTGACCAATAATATCTCTTAAGTTTTTCTTAGTTAATACATCATTGATGTATCCAGCAGCTTCAGGAACTACTTCATTAAACAATACACGACCTGCAGTAGTTTGGATTATTTTGTAAACCAACTCTCCGTTTTCGTTAAAATCTTTTGCTCTAATTTTCACACGAGCATTTAATTCTAATTGTCCTTCGTTTAATGCAATGTTTACCTCTTCAGCAGAATAGAAAGTCAAATCTTGACCTAAAATTTTATGCTCAGGAGTTGATAAACGTTCTTTGGTCATATAATATAGACCCAAAACCATGTCCTGAGAAGGTACCGTGATAGGCGCTCCGTTGGCAGGGTTCAAAATATTGTGAGAAGCCAACATTAACAATTGTGCTTCCAAAATTGCCTCTGGTCCTAATGGCAAGTGAACCGCCATCTGGTCACCATCAAAATCCGCGTTGAACGCCGTACACACTAAAGGGTGCAATTGGATTGCTTTTCCTTCAATTAATTTTGGCTGGAACGCTTGGATACCTAAACGGTGCAAAGTAGGAGCACGATTCAGTAATACTGGGTGCCCTTTAATTACATTTTCAAGGATGTCCCAAACTACAGGCTCTTTTTTATCAATTATTTTTTTAGCTGATTTAACTGTTTTTACAATACCTCTTTCAATCAATTTACGGATTACAAAAGGTTTGTATAATTCAGATGCCATATCTTTTGGGATACCACATTCGAACAATTTCAACTCAGGTCCAACAACAATTACCGAACGAGCAGAATAATCCACACGTTTTCCAAGTAAGTTTTGACGGAAACGCCCTTGCTTACCTTTTAATGAATCCGATAATGATTTTAATGGTCTGTTTGATTCTGTTTTTACTGCAGACGCTTTACGAGTGTTGTCGAAAAGTGAATCTACAGATTCTTGCAACATACGTTTTTCGTTTCTCAAGATTACTTCAGGAGCTTTGATCTCCATTAATCTTTTCAAACGGTTGTTACGTATAATTACACGACGGTATAAATCATTCAAATCAGAAGTGGCAAAACGACCTCCATCTAGTGGCACAAGCGGACGTAATTCTGGTGGAATAACAGGAACCACTTTCATAATCATCCACTCAGGACGATTCTCACGGTTCAGGTTAGACTCACGGAAAGACTCCACTACTTGTAATCTTTTTAATGCTTCTGTTTTACGTTGTTTAGACGTTTCGTTGTTAGCACTGTGACGCAAACTGTATGATAACTCATCTAAGTCAATACGTGCTAATAAATCCATAATACACTCTGCTCCCATCTTGGCAACAAATTTATTTGGATCAAAATCGTCTAAATATTGATTGTCAGCAGGAAGTGTATCTAAAATATTCAAATACTCTTCTTCTGTCAAGAAATCTAATCTTTGTACTGATTCTCCTTCAGCATTTTTGGCAATACCAGCTTGGATTACTACGTATCTTTCGTAGTAAATAATCATATCTAATTTCTTAGATGGCAATCCAAGGATATAACCAATTTTGTTTGGAAGAGAACGGAAATACCAAATATGAGCAATTGGCACAACAAGGTTGATGTGTCCTACTCTATCTCTACGTACTTTTTTCTCGGTAACTTCTACACCACAACGGTCACAAATAATTCCTTTGTAACGAATTCTTTTGTATTTTCCACAAGCACATTCAAAATCCTTAACAGGACCAAAAATTCTTTCGCAGAAAAGACCGTCACGCTCTGGTTTGTGCGTTCTGTAGTTGATAGTCTCAGGCTTTAATACTTCACCTCTGGATTCTTTTAAGATAGATTCAGGAGAAGCAAGTCCTATTGAAATCTTGTCAAACCTTTTAACTTGGTTTTTATCTTTATTATTTCTATTATTCATCATAGTTTTTACTATTGATTTATTGGCAATTAAAAAATTGATTTTAGATTTATGATTCCCTTTAAACTAGTGATTGCATCACTTTAAAAAAAAATCATTCAGCTAATACCTCGAATTACTTCTCTAAACTTCAAACTAATTTTGAAGTGCTAGTTATAAAAACCTAAAGGCTTCAATAAAAAATCGGAACGGTTTACGGGTATAAATCCTTAAAAACTTATTATAAATAAGTATTCAGTTCCAAAAAAAAATTGGAACTGAATACAGCATTCTTTTTTATTCTTCTAATCTGATATCTAAACCAAGACCTTTCAATTCATGCATTAATACATTGAATGATTCTGGCAATCCTGGTTCTGGCATAGACTCTCCCTTAACGATTGCTTCGTAAGATTTAGCTCTACCAATAACATCATCAGACTTAACAGTCAAGATTTCTCTAAGTGTACTTGATGCTCCATAAGCTTCAAGTGCCCAAACCTCCATCTCTCCAAAACGTTGACCTCCAAATTGAGCTTTACCTCCAAGTGGTTGTTGTGTAATCAACGAGTATGGTCCGATAGAACGTGCGTGCATTTTATCATCTACCATGTGTCCTAATTTCAACATATAGATAACACCCACTGTTGCAGCTTGGTGGAAACGTTCTCCAGTACCTCCATCATAAAGATGTGTATGTCCAAAACGTGGCACACCTGCTTCATCTGTCAATTCATTGATTTCGTCTAAAGAAGCTCCATCAAAAATTGGAGTAGCAAATTTTCTACCCAAGTTCATTCCAGCCCATCCTAAAACAGTTTCATAAATCTGACCAATGTTCATACGAGATGGTACCCCAAGTGGATTCAATACGATATCTACTGGTGTTCCGTCTTCCAAGAAAGGCATATCTTCATGACGAACGATACGAGCAACAATACCTTTGTTACCGTGACGACCTGCCATTTTATCCCCAACTTTCAACTTACGTTTTTTAGCGATATATACTTTCGCTAATTTCAAGATTCCAGCTGGCAATTCATCTCCAACAGTAATAGTGAATTTTTCTCTACGTAAAGCTCCTTGTAAATCGTTCAATTTAATTTTATAGTTATGAATTAAATCATTAACCATTTTATTAGTTGCATCATCTGCAACCCATTGACCTTTACTTAAGTGAGCAAAATCTTCAACAGCATACAACATTTTTTGAGTGTATTTTTTACCTTTTGGCAATACTTCTTCACCCAAATCATTCATTACACCTTGAGAGGTTTTCCCGTTTACGATTAAGAATAATTTCTCTACTAATTTGTCTTTTAATTCAACAAATTTCGTTTCGAATTCCAATTCAAGAGCTGTTAAAGCATCTTTATCTTGAGTTCTCTTACGTTTATCTTTTACTGCTCTTGCAAATAATTTTTTATCTAAAACTACACCGTGTAAAGAAGGAGACGCTTTTAATGACGCATCTTTTACATCACCTGCTTTATCTCCGAAGATAGCACGAAGCAATTTCTCTTCAGGAGTAGGATCTGATTCTCCTTTTGGCGTAATTTTTCCGATAAGAATGTCACCAGGTTTAACCTCGGCTCCAATTCTAATCATACCATTTTCATCCAAATCTTTAGTAGCTTCTTCAGAAACGTTAGGAATATCATTCGTTAACTCTTCGTTACCTAATTTAGTATCTCTCACTTCTAAGGAATAATCATCAACGTGAATAGAGGTAAAGATATCGTCACGAACTACTTTCTCAGAAATTACAATCGCATCCTCAAAGTTGTACCCTTTCCAAGGCATGAAGGCTACTTTAAGGTTTCTACCCAAAGCTAACTCTCCATTTTGAGTAGCATATCCTTCAGATAAAACTTGACCTGGAACCACTCTATCCCCTTTTCTTACGATAGGTTTCAAGTTAATACTTGTTCCTTGGTTGGTTTTTCTAAATTTAATTAAATTGTATGTTTTCTCGTCAGTATCAAAACTTACCATACGTTCGTCTTCAGTACGGTCGTATTTAATAGTAATGATATTAGCATCAACGTATTCAACTGTTCCGTGTCCTTCTGCATTAATTAACACTCTAGAATCCGAAGCCACTTGACGCTCTAAACCAGTTCCTACAATTGGAGCTTCTGGACGAATCAATGGTACTGCTTGACGCATCATGTTAGATCCCATCAACGCACGGTTCGCATCATCATGTTCCAAGAAAGGAATCAATGAAGCTGAAATCGATGCAATTTGGTTAGGAGCAACGTCAGTATAATGAACATTAGATGGTTCAATTACAGGGAAATCACCTTCTTGACGTGCAATTACGTTATCCGCAGTAATTTTTCCTGAATTATCCATTTGAATGTTTGCTTGCGCAATCATCATACCTTCTTCTTCTTCAGCGCTTAAGTAAACAGGAGTAGATTCTAAATCTACTACACCATTAGTTACTTTACGGTAAGGAGTCTCAATGAATCCCATACCATTCACTTTTGCGTAAACACCAAGAGATGAAATCAAACCAATGTTTGGTCCCTCTGGAGTTTCAATTGGACATAAACGTCCGTAGTGCGTATAGTGAACGTCACGAACCTCGAAACCAGCTCTTTCTCTCGAAAGTCCACCTGGTCCAAGTGCAGATAATCTTCTTTTGTGTGTAATCTCAGCTAATGGATTAGTTTGATCCATAAATTGAGACAACTGGTTAGTTCCAAAGAAAGAGTTGATTACTGATGATAATGTTTTAGCATTAATCAAATCAATAGGTGTAAACACCTCGTTATCTCTAACGTTCATTCTTTCTCTAATAGTTCTAGCCATACGAGCTAAACCAACACCGAATTGTTGAGACAATTGTTCACCAACTGTTCTAACACGACGGTTTGATAAGTGATCGATATCATCAATCTCAGCTTTAGAGTTGATTAATTCAATCAAATATTTTACAATGGTAATGATATCTTCTTTGGTAAGCACTTGCTTTTCCATTGGGATATCCAAACCAAGTTTTTTGTTCATTCTGTAACGACCTACTTCACCTAAGTTATAACGTTGGTCAGAGAAGAACAATTTATCGATAATGCCTCGAGCAGTTTCTTCATCAGGCGGTTCTGCGTTACGCAATTGTCTGTAGATATGCTCAACAGCTTCTTTTTCAGAGTTTGTTGGGTCTTTTTGTAACGTATTGTGAATGATAGCATAATCACCTTGATTAGCATCTTCCTTATGTAACAAAATAGATTTAACGTTAGAATCGATGATTTCTTCTACATTATCTTTATCGATAATCGTATCTCTATCAAGGATAATCTCGTTACGTTCGATAGAAACAACTTCGCCAGTATCTTCGTCAACGAAATCTTCGTGCCAAGTATTCAATACACGCGCCGCTAATTTTCTACCAATATATTTTTTAAGTCCTGTTTTAGAAACTTTAATTTCTTCGGCAAGGTCAAAAATTTCAAGGATGTCTTTATCTCTTTCAAAACCAATAGCTCTAAATAGAGTGGTTACTGGTAATTTTTTCTTTCTATCGATATAAGCATACATAACGCTATTAATATCAGTAGAAAATTCTATCCAAGAACCTTTAAAAGGAATTACTCTGGCAGAATATAATTTAGTTCCATTAGCATGGAATGATTGTCCAAAGAAAACACCAGGTGATCTATGTAATTGAGAAACAACTACACGTTCAGCACCATTGATAACAAAAGTACCACTTGGAGTCATGTAAGGAATTGTTCCAAGATACACATCTTGTACAATAGTTTCAAAGTCTTCGTGTTCTGGATCTGTACAGTACAGTTTTAAACGCGCTTTTAAAGGCACACTATACGTAAGACCTCTTTCTATACATTCTTGAATTGTATAACGTGGTGGATCTACAAAATAATCGAGAAATTCTAATACAAAGTTATTTCTTGTATCTGTGATTGGGAAGTTTTCCATGAAGGTGTTGTATAACCCTTCGTCGCCTCTTTCGTCAGATTTAGTTTCCAATTGGAAAAAATCCTTAAATGATTTAACCTGAACATCTAGAAAATCTGGATATGCAGGAATATTTTTAGTAGAGGCAAAATTCAATCTTTCAGTCTGATTCGTTATCATCGATGGACAAAATTTTGATTTAAAAAAAGTAATTTTTTGTGTAAAACACTGTTTAATCTATACTTTCTTTTTGTAACCAACACATCTTTAAAAATAAACTACAAGTAGTGTATTTTTTGTCTTCGTATTGATCAAAAACTTTTTCGTATTTTAAACTAATTTATAATAAAATTGACTATAATTTTATTATACGAAAAATGGTTTAGGTCATTGAGTTACTACTCAAGACCTAAACCTTGTTCTAAAACTATGTAAAAGTTATTTTAACTCAACAACAGCTCCAGCTTCTTCTAAAGATTTTTTAAGCCCTTCAGCTTCTTCTTTAGAAACACCTTCTTTAACGTTACTTGGAGCACCGTCAACTACATCTTTAGCTTCTTTCAAACCTAAACCTGTAAGTTCTTTTACTAACTTAACAACTGCTAATTTAGAAGCACCAGCATCTTTCAATACTACAGTGTACTCTGATTGCTCAGCAGCACCACCAGCATCAGCACCACCAGCAGCAACTACTACAGCTGCAGCAGCAGGCTCGATACCATACTCATCTTTTAATATTGTTGCTAATTCGTTAACTTCTTTTACTGTTAGGTTAACTAATTGTTCTGCGAATTGTTTCAAATCTGCCATTTTTTCTATCGTTTTAAAATGATTTGTAAAATATAATTTATTATTGTGCGCGTTTTCTACACTTAATTCAAGCAAAGCTTAATTTAAGCAACCTCTTCGTCTTTGAAGTGGTTTTGAAGAGCAGAAATAACTCGTTGTGCTGGTGATTGAAGTAATCCAATGATTTCGCCAATAAGTTCTTCTTTCGATTTGATAGTTGCTAAAGCATCTAATTGATCGTCTCCAATGTAAACTTCAGAATTAATGTAAGCTCCTTTTAATACTGGCTTATCTGATTTTTTTCTGAAATCTTTAATTATTTTTCCAGGTGCATTAGCAATCTCTGCAATAAAAATAGCACTGTTACCAGTTAAAACTGATGGCAAGTCACCATAATCATTATCAGATGCTTCCATTGCTTTTGCAAGCAACGTATTTTTTACAACCTCTAATTTAATACCTGCTTTAAAACAAGCTCTTCTCAAGTCTGAAGTAGTCTCTGCATTAAGTCCAGAAATATCAGATACATAAATGATATTTGTACCAGCTAACTGTGCAGTTAATTCTTCAATCGCGATTGATTTTTCTTCTCTAGTCATACTAAAAATTATTAACTACCAATTATACTGCTTTAGGGTCCAATGCAATTGCAGGACTCATTGTGCTTGTAAGGTGAATACCTTTAATATAGGTACCTTTAGCAGCAGTTGGTTTAAGTTTGATTAATGTTTGAATAATTTCGTGTGCATTGTCATAGATTTTATCAGCATCAAAAGATACTTTACCTATTCCAGCATGTACGATACCAGTTTTGTCAACTTTGAAATCGATTTTACCAGCTTTAACTTCTTGAACTGCTTTTGCAACATCCATAGTTACCGTACCTGTTTTTGGGTTTGGCATTAAACCTCTAGGTCCTAAAACACGGCCTAATGGACCTAATTTACCCATAACAGCAGGCATAGTGATAATTACATCAATATCAGTCCAACCGTCTTTAATTTTTTGAAGGTAATCATCTAAACCAACGTGGTCTGCACCAGCCGCTTTAGCTTCAGCTTCTTTATCTGGAGTTACAAGAGCCAAAACTCTTACATCTTTTCCAGTTCCATGAGGTAATGTTACCACACCTCTAACCATTTGATTCGCTTTTCTAGGATCAACTCCTAAACGTACTGCGATATCAACAGACTCATCAAATTTTGCAGAAGCAATAACTTTAAGTAATGCAGCAGCATCTTTTAAAGAATATAATTTGTTCTTTTCAATTTTTGAAGCAGCCTCTTTTTGCTTTTTTGTCAATTTTGCCATGTCTTTCTCTTAATTAAAAAGGAGCGTCTCCTGATACAGTTATACCCATAGATCTAGCTGTTCCAGCAACCATACTCATTGCAGACTCAATTGTGAATGCATTTAAGTCAGGCATTTTGTCTTCAGCAATAGCTCTAATTTGTTCCCAAGTAACACTAGCTACTTTTTTACGATTAGGCTCACCAGAACCAGATTTTAGCTTTGCAGCTTCCAATAACTGAACTGCTGCTGGAGGAGTCTTAACGACAAAATCAAATGATTTGTCTTTGTACACAGTGATTTGCACTGGACAAATTTTGCCAGGTTTATCTTGAGTTCTAGCATTAAATTGCTTACAGAACTCCATGATGTTTACCCCAGCAGCTCCTAAAGCAGGTCCAACCGGTGGCGACGGATTCGCAGCACCTCCCTTAACTTGTAGTTTAACTACCTTACTAATTTCTTTAGCCATTTTTTAAAAAATTTAACATTACAATTATTGGAAGCAATTGTAATGGTTATTATAGATGTAACAAAAATTATACTTTTTCAACTTGCATAAAACTCAACTCTAATGGTGTTTTTCTTCCGAAAATTTTAACCATTACTTCAAGTTTACGCTTTTCTTCATTTATTTTTTCAACCGTACCGTTGAAACCATTAAAAGGTCCATCAATAACCTTAACCGTCTCTCCTAAGTTGAATGGTATCGCTTGAGTATCTGTTGTAACAGCTAACTCATCTACTTTACCTAACATTCTATTTACTTCTGCTACTCGTAAAGGAACTGGTTCCCCGTTTTTAGTTTCACCTAAAAATCCAATAACACTAGTGATAGACTTAATAATATGAGGAATCTCACCAACTAAGTTAGCTTCAATCATAACGTAGCCAGGAAAATACACTTTATCCTTTGCTATTTTTTTACCATCTTTAACGGTAACAATTTTTTCTGTTGGAACCAGTACTTGAGAAACATAATCTCCCATACCCAAACGAGCAATTTCAGTCTCGATATAAGCTTTTACCTTATTCTCTTGACCACTTACCGCACGAACGACATACCATTTCTTAATATTATTATCTGTCATCACAAAAAAATTACGCTTTTATCCAGTTAAAAAATCCCGCTAATGCTTTCGCAAAAACTTCATCTACCCCCCAAGTTGCCAAGGCGAATACTACTGAAAAAACAGCAACAACAATTGTTAGACGTTGCACTTCAGACCAAGCTGGCCAAGTTACATTTGATTTCAACTCTTCAAATGCTTCCGATATGTAATTAACAACTTTTGTCATTATGATATATATTTTGCACGGGCGGAGGGATTCGAACCCCCATCAACGGTTTTGGAGACCGCTATTCTACCCTTGAACTACGCCCGTTTGTTAATAAAAGCCAGTAATGTTTCCACTACTGGCTTTTGATTTTTATACTTTAAAAGTATTATAGAATTTCAGTTACCTGACCAGCACCTACAGTTCTACCACCCTCACGGATAGCGAAACGTAAACCTACATTCATAGCGATTTCGCTCAACAAGTTAACTTCAATAGTTAAGTTATCTCCAGGCATCACCATTTCTACACCAGCAGGCAAAGTAATTACACCTGTTACGTCTGTTGTACGAACATAAAATTGTGGACGGTAGTTATTGTGGAATGGTGTGTGACGACCACCTTCTTCTTTTTTCAAGATATACACCTCAGCTTTGAAGTGAGCGTGTGGTTTTACAGAACCTGGTTTTACAATAACCATACCTCTTTTGATATCTTCTTTAGCAACACCTCTTAACAAGATACCTGCATTATCTCCAGCCTCACCTCTATCAAGGATTTGACGGAACATTTCGATACCTGTAATAGTAGATGTTAATTTCTCAGCACCCATACCGATGATTTCAACTGGATCTCCAGTATTACAAACTCCAGTTTCGATACGACCTGTAGCAACAGTTCCACGACCTGTAATTGTAAATACGTCTTCAACCGGCATCAAGAATGGTTTTTCAGTATCACGGATTGGCTCTTCGATCCAAGCATCAACTGCTTCCATCAATTCAATGATTTTAGGAACCCAGTTTGGATCATTGTTCAATCCACCTAAAGCAGAACCTTGAACAACAGGACCATTATCTCCATCATATTCGTAGAAAGATAATAAATCTCTAATTTCCATTTCTACTAATTCTAATAATTCCGCATCATCAACCATATCCACTTTGTTCATGAATACAACGATTCTAGGAATACCTACCTGACGTCCTAAAAGGATGTGCTCACGTGTTTGTGGCATTGGACCATCTGTAGCAGCAACTACAAGGATAGCTCCATCCATTTGAGCAGCACCAGTAACCATGTTCTTAACGTAATCCGCGTGACCTGGACAGTCAACGTGAGCGTAGTGACGGTTAGCTGTTTCATACTCTACGTGTGAAGTATTAATTGTAATACCTCTTTCTTTTTCTTCTGGAGCATTATCAATTTGATCAAATGATTTTGCTTGACAGTAACCAGCATCAGATAATACTTTCGTGATTGCTGCTGTTAAAGTTGTTTTACCGTGATCCACGTGTCCGATCGTACCAATATTTAAGTGTGGTTTCGAACGGTTAAAGGTTTCTTTTGCCATTTTACTTAATTTTTAATCTTAGTTATATATTTATTAGTGTTCAAATATTCTATTTTGAGCCAATGACGGGAATTGAACCCGTGACCTCTTCCTTACCAAGGAAGCACTCTACCCCTGAGCTACACCGGCAAGGATTGTAAAGTTTTCACCGGCGACCTTAAATTTCAAACCTATTAAAGATTCTAACTTAAGATAATTAGGATCACAAGCCAGCTTGCAATCCGTAAGGGTGAACCCTCACTAAACTTTCAAACAAAACTTTACTAAAGCAAGCTTTATAAAAATTTCATTACTGAAAATTTTGTGGGGAGAGCAGGATTCGAACCTGCGAAGTTCACACAGCAGATTTACAGTCTGCCCTCGTTGGCCGCTTGAGTATCTCCCCTAACTTTTTTTATTTTTTGAAATCTTCCGACTTTGAGCCGGCGGAGGGACTCGAACCCACGACCTGCTGATTACAAATCAGCTGCTCTAGCCAACTGAGCTACGCTGGCAATTTCAATAAAAAAAGTCCGCTATTTCTAACGGACTGCAAATGTATAGATTTTATCTCTCTTTCAAAACATTTTTTGAAAAAAATTTCAATTTAAACCGATGTTCTAATTTTTTCTTTTCTTTTTACTAATAAACGTTCTAAAGATTCTGCTGCTGAATCAACCGCTTCTTCAAATGTCTTACATTGTTTTTTGACTACAAAATCATCTCCGGGTACATTTATTTTTATCTCTACGAATTTATTCTCTTTATCACTAGTCTTTTCTACCTTTAAAAAAACATCCGACGACACTACCTTGTCATAATACTTTTCTAATTTATCCATTTTTTCCTGAACAAAATCAACTAGCTTTCTGTCAACTGTAAAGTTAACCGCGTGAACACTTACCTTCATAATCAAATTAATTAATAATTAAACATTGGGAATTATTTTTGATTCCTAGGATGCGCCTCTTTATATACCTTTTTTAGTTCCGATAAACTATTATGCGTATATACTTGTGTCGACGCCAAACTAGAATGTCCTAATAATTCTTTGACTGAATTCAAATCGGCTCCATTATTCAATAAACGAGTTGCAAACGTATGTCGTAATATGTGCGGACTCTTTTTTACCTTTTCGGAGACAGCACTAAAGTACGAATTTATTAATCGGTACACAAAAGAATCATTTATTTTTAACCCTTTTTTAGTGAGAAAAAAATATTCAGCATCTGTTCTATTTTCCAACCTTGATCTTTCTAAAAGATAACTCTCAAATTGACAATTAATTACAGGAAGAACAGGAACTATTCGCTCTTTATTTCTTTTTCCCAAAACCTTAATGGTACTGGTAGCAAAATTAACATTTGCCATTTTTAAATGAACCAACTCCGTTCTTCGCATACCTGTAGTATACAACAAGTCAATAATCAACTTATCACGAATAGCTTCAAAACCACTAGGATTTTGCAAATGCAACAAAACTGCATCAACCTCTTTTTCAGAAAATGGAATTTGGATTTTTTTAGGCGTTTTTAACGCTTTATGTTTCAAAAGAGGACTTACCTCTATTTGTTTCGTCTTAAGAAGGAATTTATAATACGCTTTGAGCGATGCAATTTTTCGATTAACAGATACATTTGACACCTCCGCATCAACTAAGAATACAATCCAACTCCTAATTTGACTATAATTAACCTGATCTATGGTTTGCTGCTCGAAATGAACCAAGTTGAACGATTCAAAAGAAAGAATATCATTCCAATACGCCAAAACAGTATGTGGAGAATATTTTTTCTCCAACTGTAAGTAATCTCGAAATGCCTCTTTATTATTTTCCATAAAAAAAACCGTTAGCATCAAAATTATACAATTTTAATGACTAACGGTTAGTATTTGACTAAATTTAGATATTAACTCTCTAAATTATCTCTCATGTTTTGGATGTAAGCCGCTTTCTGGAATTTCATTCTATTCGTTACAGATGGCTTAATGAAAGCTTGACGTGCACGCAACTGACGAACAGTTCCTGTTTTATCAAATTTTCTTTTATAGCGCTTTAATGCTCTATCGATATTTTCTCCGTCTTTAATTGGTATAATTAACATAATATAGACACCTCCTCTCGTTAAGGCTGCAAAAGTATATTTTTATTTTGAATAACAAACGTATTTTTTGAAATATTTTTTTGGCGTGCCGGCGAAACAAAACCCCGTTCCAAAATCAAAATTTCGTTCGCCGTCAGGCTATCCGCTACAAGTCCTCATTGCATTCCAGGCTTTTCGCTACTATCCTTCACGCAAAAGCGCCAAGAAATAAAAATTTCTTGGCGCTTTTTTATATCTAATCTCTAATAACTAGTCTTTCAAAATATTTCTTGAAATCACTACTTTCTGAATTTCGGTAGTACCCTCTCCTATCGTACACAGCTTCGCATCTCGATAAAACTTCTCTACTGGATAATCTTTGGTATAACCATAGCCTCCGTGAATTTGAATCGCATCAGTAGCTACTCTTACACACATTTCAGAAGCATACATCTTAGCCATTGCTCCAAGTGTTGTAACAGGCCTATGTTGTTCCTTCAAGAAAGCCGCTTTATGCAATAACAATTCAGAAGCTTCTATCTCAGTAGCCATATCAGCTAACTTAAACGAAATTCCTTGAAATTCAGAAATCGCTTTTCCAAATTGGTATCTTTCTTTTGAATATTTCAAGGAAGCTTCATAAGCACCTTTAGCGATTCCTAAAGCCAAAGCACCAATAGAGATTCTACCACCATCCAATATTTTCATAGCCTGAATAAATCCTTGACCTATTTCTCCCAAACGATTCGCATCTGGAATTCGACAATTATCAAAAATTAATTCTGCCGTTTCACTAGCGCGCATTCCTAATTTATTTTCTTTTTTACCTGAACTAAAACCTGGAGTTCCTTTTTCAACTACAAAAGAGGTGATTCCTTTTGAATCTCCTTTTTCACCTGTTCGAACTACAACTACCGCTATTTGACCAGAAACGGCATGAGTAATAAAATTCTTAGAACCATTTAAAATCCAATCCTCTCCATCACGAACCGCAGTAGTATTCATTCCTCCTGCATCGGAACCCGTGTTATGTTCTGTCAATCCCCAAGCACCAATACATTCACCAGAAGCCAACTTCGGAATCCATTTTTTCTTTTGCTCTTCATTTCCAAAAGTTAAAATATGATTGGTACACAACGAATTATGAGCCGCAACAGACAATCCTATTGAAGGATCTACTTTAGATAACTCCTCAACAATTGTTATGTATTCGTGATAGCCTAAACCAGAACCACCCAACTCTTGAGGAACCAAAATCCCCATAAATCCCATCTCTCCTAATTTTTTAAACAAGGGAACTGGAAAGATTTGTGCTTCATCCCACTCCATAATATGAGGTCGAATATTCTGTTCTGCAAAATCTCGTATCGATTGCGCAATTAGCAATTGTGTTTCGTTATAATCGAAGTTCATAATATATCGTTCTGATTAAAAGTTCAAATATAAACCAATTATTTTTGCTTTATCAACAGGAAAACTTTTAATTTTTATTAAATCATCAATAGAAGCAATCGTCCCATTCATACTCCGATAAATAACTATTTGTTTTGCTAATGCATATTTAAAATAAGGGAATTGAGCTAATTCTTTTATTGATGCGTTATTGATATCGACTTTCTTTATCCCTGAAAGAGAAATTACCTTAAATTGTTTATTCAAGTTAGTCACTACTTCAGGTGATACTCCCCAGACTTCATTGAGCTGTTCCATAGCGACAAAGCCACCCAAGCTTTCTTTATAGTTCAATATCCGTTGAGCAATAACTTCTCCAACACCATATACCTTAACTAACTCTTCCGAAGTAGCGATATTAATATCAATCACTACTATTTTTTCTTTTTTAACAAAAGAGTAATAATTTGAATTTGGAAACGTTTTCCATTTTGTTTTTTGTTTCACCCAATCAGGAAATTTAAAATAGGGAGCAATCACTACTAATAAAGAATCGGAGACTTGAGTTACTTTTTGAAATTCCTCAGCTGAATTAACAAATTTATTTTGTTTTCGAAAAGACAGTAGTCTATCAATTTCTGCCACAGTCATTCCTAATTTATAACCTTTGTAATCTGAAATAAAATTGGGGTTAAAAGGATATAATTTAGAACCTTGAATCAATGTAGCCGTTTTTAAAGAATCGATTTCGGTTTGAACCTCAAGCCACCTCTCTTTTTCAAAATTTTCTTTTACAAGCAAGCTAGAATCAACAAAAAAATAAATTGTTTGTAAAACAACAATCAAAACAAGTAAAACTAAAAGACCAGATCGTTGTGACTTAGAAAAATTAAAATACGTGGAGATTTTTTTGAAATTCATAGATTGGGACTGGTTTAAATTTGGGTACTTAAAAATAAGAAAAAAATTGAATTGAAACGAAAAATACAGACGAATTTTCCGCATTAAACAATCAAGCTCAATTTATAATTCACTTTTTATAACTTTAAAAGCATTTATTGTTTTTATTTTTTACAAAAAACAATACATTTGGAACTTAATAACAATAAACCCCATAAATATGTCAATTTGGAAAAGAAAACCATTAGCACAACTTTTGGCAGAAGCCGCAGATTCTGAAAAAGGATTAAAAAGAACGCTAACCGCGTGGTCACTAATTGCTTTAGGTATTGGAGCCATCATTGGAGCTGGACTATTTGTAAGAACAGCTACAGCTGCAGCTCAGAGTGCAGGCCCTTCAGTAACAATAGCTTTCATTGTTGCTGCTATAGGATGTGCATTAGCTGGATTATGTTATGCTGAACTCTCTTCATCGATTCCAATTTCTGGAAGCGCCTATACTTATACTTATGCCACAATGGGCGAGTTCTTAGCTTGGATAATTGGTTGGGACTTAATTTTAGAATATGCCGTTGGTGCTGCTACAGTAGGTATCGCTTGGAGTGAATACTTAAACAATTTACTAGTCACCGTTTTTCATGTCAGTCCTATTCCTTTTGAATTTTCTCATTCTCCTTTTCAAACATCAGCAGAAGGAGTACATGGAATAATCAATTTACCAGCATTATTTATTGTAGGAATCATTAGTCTATTGTTAATCAAAGGAATTCAAGAATCTGCTTTTGTAAACGGAATTATTGTTATTGTTAAAGTGGCTATCGTAGTGCTTATAATCGTAATTGGATGGAATTTCATCAATCCAGCAAACCACACTCCTTACATTCCTGAGAGTTCAATTTTCACAGACGAACACGGTATCGATCATAATTACGGAGGTATTATGGGGATTTTAGGAGCTGCAGGAACCGTTTTCTTTGCTTTTATTGGATTTGATGCGGTAAGTACTGCTGCTCAAGAAACCAAGAACCCTAAGAAAGCGATGCCAATTGGGATTTTAGGTTCGTTAGCCGTTTGTACTTTGCTTTATATTCTTTTTGCACATGTTTTAACTGGAGTTGCAACTGTAGAAGATTTTAGAACAGGTGGAAAAGAAGCCTCTGTTGCTTTTGCTATCAACAAATACATGATAGGATACGAATGGCTAGGCCAATTAGTAACTGTAGCTATTTTAGCAGGATTTTCATCTGTCATTTTAGTAATGTTACTTGGACAATCTCGTGTATTTTACGCCATGGGTAAAGATGGCTTATTGCCAAAATCATTCAGTGATTTGCATTCAAAATACAAAACTCCTTACAAAGCAAACATTGCTATTTTAATTATTGTAGGAGCATTTGCTGCATTTGTTCCTGGAGATATTGTAGGTGACATGACTAGTATAGGTACTTTATTTGCATTCGTATTAGTTTGTATCTCTGTAATTATACTTAGAGTTAAAGAACCTAATATGGTACGTGAATTCAAAACACCATTTGTACCTTTAGTTCCTCTATTAGGCGTAGGAGTTTGTATCGCTATGATGTATGGTTTAGGATGGACTAACTGGTTACGTCTATTTGTATGGATGGCGATTGGTATCGTATTGTATTTTTCTTATGGAAAAAAACATAGTGTCCTAAACAACGAAAAATAAAAATAAATACTACAACAAAAAAAGGAGCTATTAAGCTCCTTTTTTTATATCCTAAATTTACAAATCAAATACTGAACTGCGTTTGGCTCGAATTAAATCTTTCAAACGAATCCAAAACGCCAATATCAAATAGACTGCAAACCACAATCCTACTGTCACAAAAGACAAATAGATAAAAAACAGTCGCACACTACTGGCACGCATTCCCAAAGCATCAGCTAATCTTGAGGAAACATGAAATCCGTGTTTTTCTAAAAAGAACTTTAGTCGGTTCAAAACAATCTAATTTGAATCCAAAATTACACAAATTTCAGCTAACTTAATTATTCTTGATCAATTCTATTCCGATAGCACAAGACATACATTTACTTTTGTCGCAATATTCATTTTTTAGCTGCAACAAAGACTGTGTTTCAAATGCATTTTTAGCAGCAATTCCAAAGAATTTGAATTTATCAATAACAGCATTCTTTTCTGGAGCCATTTCTTGTACTAATTGGACCAAATCTTCACTATTTTCTTTTCCTTGGCTTTGCGCATAAGTAAATTGAATAGGTACAATCGTATTTATGATTAATAAATCGACAAATGATTTTGACAACAATTTTCTCTTCTTTGGACTCACTTTGTCGAATTGATAATGGTTCAACCAATAAGGAGTTGTAGATACTTCGCAAAGTTTATAAATTGCTTCAACAGAATTTGACGCTATGATTTTGGAAAATAAATTGCGCTGGTTGTGGTATAAAGCGGCCAATTGAGCCAGACGAATCGTTGGGAAATTATCTGGCCGATGTTTAAAAAATTGTACTGGAGCTATTATCGGTTTAGTTAATTGATATTTTTGAAGCAAATAATAATACCTGAATTTTAAATCTTTAAAGTAACTATCGTCCTTGTCTGAATCCAATAAACCAGCATTTCCAAACAGTAGCGCTTCTATATTTTCCAACTCAGAAGACTCTTTACGAATTACTGAAAACGGTATTGATTTAACTATTTTAAGAAATTGTTCTCCATTGGTATTCAAACCAAAATTTTTAGCTAATAGACTAAACAATACTGCTTCCCAATCTGAATGAGTTTGAATGAGTAAGTCTAAAACGGGCTTTGATTTCCTTTCTAAACGCTCAAAAAACAAACGCTCTTGCCAATTTCTTAAAAGGAATTTATCTAACTCAGCCAATTGATTTTCACAAAACAACCAAGATTTAGCAGAACGTAACGATTGGTATTTAAAAAGCATTTCTGAAGGAACATAATTCTTTAACTCTAGAACTGGTATAACCGAATTATTACTTCTAAAAATATCAATATCGTGTTCCCAAACCACATGGAGAATCACATTTTCATACGCACTATCTTTTTCATGATGATGCACGTACCAATCGGAAGACTTCAAATGTATTTCTACATTTCCAGCCCATTTTTGATTAGCAATACAAATTTGTGCATTAAAAAAATCCGGACCAGATTGTTCTAAATATTGACCTACATGAGTAATAGTGATTAACTCACCTGAAGTGGTTTTAAGATCTAAATTGTTGAAATTTTTAAATTTCCAGAGGTAATGTAAAAAATCTTCTTTCATTCAGGGGGCTATTAAATGAAAAACTAAAATACTAAAAAAAGAATCACTTATTACACCCTCAATTCAAAAGATAATAAAATTTTTATTCAAAGAAATTCCAAACTAAACCAAATCGAATGGTTAGATCACGATACGGATTATTAGGAGATGCATAAAAATTATTACCCGACAGAGACGAATTAAAATGTTCGGCTTTAAAGTAGATTCGTGTTCTTTGAATTTTAGCATTTATAAAAAAATCAAGGTTAGGAAAGTTCCCTATTTGCTTTTCTCGTTGCACAAAAAATTCACCAATCACTGGATTATAATCATTTGCATAATATTTAGTAAAATAATTAAATACTACACCTGTTTGTAAATACAAGGCTTTTTTGAAAAAATAATCCGTAAAATAAATTGTATTTCTCGTTACTAGTTCAGGCACATTCAAAACCGCTTGATTTTGCTCTACCTTCTGATATAAAACGGTGTTATCCAATGCAAATTTTCCAAACTGAAACTCCTTACTCATCTTCAAAGAAAGATAATTAATAGTCCCCGCATATTGAGAAGGAGACACTATTTGTGTTTCAGCTAATTTTTGAGCTGCAGTAGCAACATCATCAAAAAACAAATGATCTTTTAGAACAGAAAATTGAAATGAAGCATTTACCCATGGCGTAGTAGCACTAGCCGATAACAAATTGATTTTTTCGTTATTAAAATTATTTGACCAGTTATAAGCCACATAACTACTTTGATACAAATTGTAGTTGTTATTTGGTAATTTATTGATGTTTTGATACTGAAATGTAAATTGATTTTTGTCGTCTAAATCGAATTGCATTTTAGCATCTAAATTAGACAACGACTGATTTGTAATCGATCTCGAATATAAGAACTTACCATTCCATTTGTTTTTTCGGTATTCGTATTGCCCCCCTGCACTATTTATTTTTTGTGCTAATGCATTCGGAACTGTTCTATTGTCAAAAATCAAAATTTGGTTGTAATAATAATTCGATCTAAAATCATCTACAAAAAATTGAAATTTTCCTAAAGAAGTGTTTTCATAGGTCAAACCTAGCTTATTATACATCCTATTATAATGAGTTTGATCATTAATTCCACTCGTTTTAAACGAATCGCCAAAACGATACACCACATTACCATTTGAAGCTGACGGAACAGTTCCTTGAGCAAATTCAAAAAATTTATTCTCGTAATTGAATTGGTGATTGATGTATAAATTATTAGAGCCTTGATTACCATTTACTCTATAAAAATGATCTACAAAAATTCTTCTCCCTTTTAAAAAAGACGAAGCATTAGTAAGATAAACTTCTAATCGTTGTCGGTTTTTATAATCTGGATTTTCACTTTCAAAATCCTCAACAGTTGTAATTCCGCCATTTTCCTCGTTTGCAATATCTTGTTGTGTATAATTGGCATTAGCAAAATAGCGCTTGTTTTTTGTATTGTAACTCACTGTAAATCGGAAATTCCCAGTACTTGCTAATTGATTGATATACTTCCCAACAGAGCGTAAACCTCTATAAGCAATCGAAAAGTTAAGATTAGGCTTCGTATTCAAACTAAAATAGGAATCTACCGATTGCCCTTTCTGTTGAGTGGATTTAAAATACAGTTCCGTAACTGGAGTTGCCATTGAGGCATAACGAATTTGATTGGCTTCTAAATAATTGAAATGCTTTGCCTTAAACCCAAATTCAGGATACGGAGAAAATTCCGTTAAACTATATTGAAGTGTATTATACGTTTGTCCATCATTAGGAAATGGTAACAACCCAAAAGTATCTCTTCGTAAATAATTATGACTGTATTCTTTTTGAATCGTCAAAGAGGTGTCTATGTAAGTAGTATCCCTATCTAAAGTGATTACTCGATACATATCGATCGTGGCTACTTTTTTTGGTTTTCCAGCTTTGGTTGTATCTGAAGCACTCTGATATTTGGTGTTGAAATCTAACGCTTCCGATTTTTTTTGAGCCAACAGAAACGTAGAATATAAAATAAAAAGAAAGTTAAGATACAGTCTCATGTGCAAACAGAATAGAATAGAGTTCAACTAATAATTCGTACAAAGGTAATTCATATAGCGGGATAAAAAAAACAGCAGTAAACTATTGCTTACTGCTGTTTTAAAATAAACGAATCTATATAGTTATAAATAACTAGTCCATTCGAATTCTTATGGTCTTGTATCCCAAAAAACTTTTACATTCATTCCAGCTTTTTGAGTCACATTTTCTCCATTCAAATCAATCTCACTTTGAGGATAGTATAATGATCTTGGAACAAATGAAATAACAGCATTACTTGGTGGTGTAATAGCAGGATATCCTGTTCTTCTCCAATCTGACCATGGCTCTAAAACTACACCATAGTTAGCAATATACTTCTCAGTAATTATTTGTTCTAATTTTTGAGCACTAGTACCAGTTAATGTCCCATTAGCAGCTATGTAAGCTGTAATATCAGCAGTAGCAACCCCAGCGTCTTGCATTGAAGCAGTTATACCAGCTTGGAAAAAAGCTTGTGCATCACCTGGAGAAGTAAATCGTAAAGCAGCTTCAGCTCTAATGAAATTGTATTCTGCAAAAGTTAACATTCTGATAGGCGCTGCTCCTGAATAAGCAGTACCTGTAAGTGTACCTCTTAAATAAGTATGCAATTTAGAATAAATAGCTGCATTATTAGCAGCTCCACCCACAGCTCCAACATACAATCCGGAACCAGCAGGGTACTGAGTGAAATAAAATTGACGTCTAGGGTCAGTTTTGGTATTCATCATGTTGACTAATTTAGCGTTAGCTACTAAATATCCTGCTCTAGCTGTTTCAAACTGATCAATTGGATTTTTAGCACCCGCTGCACTAACAAAATCCATTTTAAAACTGTCAGTATTACTAGCCATAAACGGAGCTGAAGCTCCAATTAAAGCATCTATTTTGCTTTTAGCAAATACTGCATCTTTCTCGCTGTAATGCAAGAAAATTCTAAGTTTCAAAGTGTTAGCAAATTTTATCCAGTTATTCTTTGTTGTAGAAAAAGTTCCTGGGAAAATCGTACTATTAGTACCTGGCGAGCTATTTGAAGTTGTAGCACTTACCTCAGCAATACCTTGATCTAATAAATTTACAATTTCAGTATAAATCTGTTGATCTGAATCGTATTTTGGTTTAGTGTTAACCGCTAACTTTTGAGTTTCAGAAAAAGGAATATTACCCCATGTATCAACTGCAACCTGATAAGTATAAGCTTTCAAAATTTTAGCAACTCCAGAATAATGTGGACTATTGGATGTAGTAGCCGAGTTAATTATGTTCTCTGCATCATTTAATACAGTTGCATAGATAGAACTCCAAAGATTATTTTGATCTGAACCAGTAATTAAATACTGCTCATATTGTTGAGTCTGATTCAATGCTCCAACACTTTGACCAGAATATTGTTGCATAATTAAGGAAGAGTATCTGTTTAAATCACTCCCTGCAAAAAAAGCAACGTTAACTGTTAACGAAGTTAACTGTTGATTTATAGGAGCCGATACAATACTGTCTGGATCTTTATTAAGATCACCAAATTCACAACTGCTTGACATAAAGGCAGCTAGTAAAAGTGAGGCTATAACTGTGTGTTTTATATTTTTCATATTTCTAATTATTATTATAATACTACTTTAAGATTGAAACCAAATGTTCTTGTGTTAGGTAAAGAATTGAATTCTAAACCTTGTGCATTACTAACTCCAAGAGCATTTTGTTCAGGATCAAAATGAGGGTAATTAGGCGCACTCAAGAAAAGATTTCTACCAAAAGCTCCAATTTCAAATTGTTTGAATGGTGTTTTAGCTAAAATACTTGAGTTTAACTTATAAGACAAAGATAACTCTCTAACTCTAAACCAAGAAGTATCATAAATATATCCTTCTGCAGCAACATATTTACCTGAGTTACCATAATAATTTTGTGCATTTACTTTAGTAGTATTTGCTTGTCCAGCATTAGCTCCAGAAGCATATACTCCATCAAATAAATACGGTGTATTTGCCGTTCCATCTGCATTAAACCTTGGGTATTCAGCAGTTTCAATAGCAACACCATTTCTTTGAACATCAGCAATATTTCTAGAATATTGATCGCCACCTTTACGTATATCCATTAACATATACAAACTGAAGTTTTTATAACTGAAATTATTAGTAATACCCATTGTAAATTTAGGGTTTGGATTACCTATTTTTTGAATTCCAGCAGTCGCTAATGGCAAACCAGTAGAAGGATTAATCAATAATTTACCAGCAGCATCTCGTTGATAAGCACTACCATAAATTTGACCATATTCCTCTCCAGCAACTAACCTCACATTAGGAGTTGTAAATCCACCTAAGAAAATATTTGCAACACCAGGAGCAAGTTCCTCTACCATTGATTTGTACTGAGTATAATTAACACCTAAATTCCAAGAAAAATTAGCAGTTTTAATAGGTGTACCAGATACTGATAGTTCAACACCTTTAGTAGATAACTTACCAGCATTTTTGTATACCGAAGTAACACCTGACCCAGCAGAAACTGGTACAGGTAAAATTACATTTCGAGTATTTCTATTGTACATGGTTGCATCTATAGTCAATCTGTTATTGAAGAAACCCATTTCAGTTCCAAAAGAAATTTCTCTTGTAAACTCAGGAGTGATAGCTGCATTACCAGCAGTATCATTTAAAGAAAATCCTGCCTGACCATTAAAAGGAAAATTAATTGCAGGTCCAAAACCATCTGCTGCAGAAGCTGTACTGAAATAAGAATCCGTACTGTAAGCTGGTGCACCTTTTCCAACTTCACCAGCACTCACTCTAAATTTAATCAAATTAATTTTGTCATCCATTTTAATAGAAGGAATCGCTTCTGTTAAGACGAAACTACCAGAAATAGCTGGATAAAAAATAGAGTTGTTAGCTGGTGCCAAAGTTGACGACCAGTCATTTCTTGCTTTCAAATCAATTGACAAAAAGTTTTTATATTCTACAGCTACATCTGCAAATACTCCAAACAATTTGGTTTGCGTACTACCCGCACTTGGCTTATAGGTTAAAGCGTTCGAAATGTTATCAAAACCTGGAACAACTAAAGTATAACCATATAAAGTTGATGCGTAACTATAATTGTTACTAATCTCATTTCCAATCGTACCAGAAAGCGTAAAATCATTAAATTTTTTATTCGCATTTAAGGTGAAGTATGAGTTAAGATTGTTTACATTATTAACTTTATCAACAATACCACCAACTCCATTTCCTAAAGACCCAGTAAATCCACCTCCTCTGTTACCAATTTGATCAAAACCTTTACTAGTCAAATTATAAAAATCTGTCCCAAGTTTAAAATCAGCGTTCAACCAAGAAGTAAAGTTGTATTTAGCGTTGAAATTAGCTAAAACTCTATTTACTTTGTCTGAATATCTATTGTTTTTAAGACTCCAATAAGGATTATCTTCTCCACCAGGATATAATTGTTGACCAATTGCATTTTCAAATGGCAATCCAGTCAAGTTATATGATCTAGGAGTAAAATAAGCTCTAAACAATGGGTTTGACAATTGATTTCCTTGAAGCGTTCTATCCGAAGTAGTGTTAGTATAAGTAAATGAAGCTCCCACATTTAACTTGTCAGAAACCTGTGTATTTCCTGAGAAAGTTAAGTTGTTTCTATTCAATTTATTATTATCAAGAACATAAGTCTCTTCAGTATTTCCAAGTGCTATTCGGTAATTAGATTTCTCAGTACCCCCACTAAAACTTAAGTTATTTTGTGTATTGATTGCATTTTTGAAAAGATCTTTAACATTATTAGCATAAGCTTGTAATACTTCTGATTGTCCATAAGCATTTGTGTAAATTCTACCGTCAATTTTAGGCCCCCAAGAAGTGATAGTATTCCACGCTCCTGGACTTGTGATTGAACCTGCCGGTGAGAAAGTTGCTAGGGTTCCATTAGAACCTTGAGCATATTCATTTTGGTATTCTGGCAAACGACTTACTGTCCCGACATTAAGACTAGAACTGAAAGTTATAGTAGATTTTTCTCCTTTTTGACCTTTCTTAGTCGTAATCAAAATAACACCTGAAGCTGCTCTAGAACCATATAATGCTGTAGAAGCTGCATCTTTTAAAACTACAATATTTTCAATATCTTCTGGGTTAATATCAATAGCTCTGTTTGAAACAGAAGATCCTGTTTGCAACTGAGAATTACCACCACTATTATCAATTGGCAGACCATCTACAACATATAAAGGTTGATTACTTCCTGTAAAAGTAGTAAAACCTCTGATGATAATACTTGAACCAGTAAACGCACCACCAGAACCTGAAACACGAACTCCAGCTACTTTACCAACAAGTTGATTTGTAACGTTAGTAGATTTAGAAGCATTCAACTCCGCTGCGTCAATTTTAGGAACTGAATACCCTAAAGACTTACGATCTCTTTTGATTCCAAAAGACGTAACTACTACTTCTTCAAGAGCATTTCCTTGCTGCAGTTTAAAATTAAGTGAATTAGAAGCCCCTACTTTTAAAGATACATCTTGCATTCCAACAAAAGAAACTACTAAAACATCTCCTGTTTTAGCTTTGATAGAATATTTCCCATCAAAGTCGGTTTGAACACCATTTTTTGTTCCTTTAACAATTACGTTAGCACCAGGAACAGGGCCCGTTCCATCTGAAACAACACCTGAAACTGTTTTCTCTTGAGCAAAAGAAAACTGCATAGACAACGCTAATAATAGCGTATAAATCCACTTGAATTTTAATCTCATAGTAAAATTAATTTTGAATTAGTTAAAACAAAAGTCTTAATTTTTTCTTAATAATCAAACATTTAATTAAATAAATGTTAATTTAACATCTGTTGAAGGTTAAATAAATTGAATTACTATTAAATCAATGATTAATTTTATTATCCCTATTTTTTTGGGATAGTGAATTTATAGTATTAATTTTATCTACCCATTAATTATACAAAATGCTCGCATTAAATTTCTCTAATTTTTTACTTGAAACTGGCACTGACGAAGCCGGTCGTGGTTGTCTTGCAGGACCTGTAACTGCAGCTGCTGTAATTTTACCTAAAAATTTTGACAATAAAATCCTTAATGATAGTAAACAATTGTCCGAAAAAGTACGAGAAAAATTAAAACCAATTATCGAAGAACAGGCCATTTCATTTGCTGTGACTCATTTGGAACCTTTAGTAATTGACGAAATCAATATTCTAAATGCTTCCATCAAAGCCATGCAAGAAAGTATTTTGAAACTCAATCCAAAACCAGAATACATTATTGTAGATGGCAATCGGTTTAAACCCGTTTTAGACATTCCGCATAGTTGTATTATAAAAGGAGATGCAAAATTTATGAGTATTGCCGCAGCCTCTGTTTTGGCAAAAACGTACCGAGATGAGTATATGAATCGGATTCATGAAGAATTCCCGATGTACAACTGGAAACAAAACAAAGGCTACCCAACACAAGAACACCGGGAAGCCATTAGAAAATATGGAGTAACCAAATACCACCGTATGAGTTTTAGATTATTGCCAGAGCAATTAAAGCTAGAAATTTAAATCTTTAGACTTCTTAGATCTTTAGATTTCAAGAAGAATCTAAGGATTCTAAAAATCTAATGATCTAATGATCGAACATTCAAACAATTGACTAAAATGTTTTAGAATTTTAGCTTTCACTTCCTCTTCATCCACTCTTTCAACCCCTAATTCTACATTCAAAGAAGTTACTGCTTTTCCTCGAATGCCGCACGGGATGATGTTGTCAAAATAACCCAAATCGGCATTGACATTTAAAGCAAATCCGTGCATAGTGACCCAACGAGAAGCACGCACCCCCATGGCACAAATTTTTCGCGCAAAAGGTGTTCCAATACCCAGCCACACTCCTGTTTCTCCTTCGCTTCTACCGCAACTTAAACTGTATTCAGCTAAAGTCAAAATAATAGCTTCTTCCAGCAATCGTAAATATTTATGGATATCAGTAAAGAAATTTTCCAAATCCAAGATAGGATATCCTACAATTTGACCAGGACCGTGATAGGTAATATCTCCCCCTCGATTGATTTTGTAGAAAGTAGCACCTTTGGTTTCCAATTGTTTTTCAGAAAGCAACAAATTACTCAAATCGCCACTTTTACCCAACGTATATACATGTGGATGCTCTACAAAAAGAAAATAATTAGGGGTAGGCAAAGTAGTTTCGTCTTTTCTATTTTGGATTTTTAGATCAACAATACCTTTGAACAAGGTTTCTTGGTATTCCCAAGTAGCTTTGTAATCTTTGTTTCCTAAATCGTGTAATTGGATTTGTTTGTTCATTTGTCATTGCGAGGAACGAAGCAATTTGTACTCGTCCTTTTTTGTTTGAGTGACAAAGGTACAAAGTTTTGAAAACAAAATCGTCTTTTCTAGCCCTGATGGAAGCGGCATCCTTTTAAGGCTGCAAGCCTTAAAAGATAGAGCGAACAGCAGGACAAAACGAGATAAAAAAACGAAAATTCCTGCTCCTAAAAAAACTACAATCATTTTCAAATTTTGAAATTGCCACATTTTCAAATTTAACTATCTTTGCGCTCTTAAAATCAGAATCTAATGGCATTATCCGAACAAGAAATTTTACGTAGAGAAGCACTTACCGAATTACGCAATTTAGGTATTGAGCCTTATCCAGCAGCCGAGTTTACCACCACCGCTTATTCAAGCGAAATCCTTGCTAACTTTGAAAAATACGAAGGAAAGGAAGTGATTTTAGCCGGCCGATTGATGGGAAAACGCATCATGGGAAAGGCTTCTTTTGCAGAATTAAAAGATGCTGAAGGACGTATCCAAGTATATGTTTCGAGAGATGATATTTCGGATGATGAAGAAAAAACAATGTACAATGTGGTTTTCAAAAAACTATTGGATATTGGTGATTTTATTGGGATTCGCGGAACAGTTTTTAAAACACAAGTAGGCGAAATCTCGGTTCACGTATATGGTTTAACGGTTTTGGCGAAAGCCTTGAAACCGCTTCCTGTAGTAAAAATGGATGCGGATGGAAAAATCCACGATGCCTTTGCTGATCCTGAACAAAGATACCGTCGTCGTTATGTGGATTTAACGGTAAACGACCATGTAAAAGATACGTTTATCAAAAGAACCAAATTGTTCAATGCTATGCGTTCGTTTTTTAACGACAAAGGATATCTTGAAGTAGAAACACCTGTATTGCAACCGATTCCTGGTGGTGCTGCAGCGCGCCCTTTTATCACGCACCACAACTCACTTGACATTCCGTTGTACATGCGAATTGCCAATGAATTGTATTTGAAAAGATTAATTGTTGGTGGATTTGGAGGGGTGTATGAGTTCTCTAAAAACTTCCGTAACGAAGGAATGGATAGAACTCACAACCCAGAATTTACCGCTATGGAAATATATGTAGCCTACAAAGACTACAACTGGATGATGAACTTTACCGAAAACCTGCTAGAGCATTGTGCTATTAGGGTTAACGGAACAAGTGAAGTAACTTTTGGCGAACACAAAATCAATTTCAAAGCGCCTTATGCTCGTGTTACGATGACTGATTCTATCAAACACTTTACAGGTTTTGATATTTCTGGCAAATCAGAAGCGGAATTGTTTGCTGCTGCTAAAGGTATGGGAATTGACGTGAACGAAACCATGGGCAAAGGGAAATTGATTGACGAAATTTTTGGCGCAAAATGCGAAGGAAATTACATTCAACCTACTTTCATCACGGATTATCCAAAAGAAATGAGTCCGCTTTGTAAACAACACCGCGACAATCCAGAACTAACTGAACGTTTTGAATTGATGGTTTGCGGAAAAGAAGTAGCCAATGCCTATTCTGAATTGAATGACCCAATTGACCAAAGAGAACGTTTTGAAGACCAAATGCGTTTGGCTGAAAAAGGTGATGATGAAGCCAATGGCGTTATTGATGAAGATTTCTTGCGTGCTTTAGAATACGGCATGCCTCCTACTTCAGGTTTAGGAATTGGAATGGATCGTTTGATGATGTTCTTGACTAATAATGCTTCTATTCAAGAAGTATTGTTCTTCCCACAAATGCGTCCAGAAAAAAAACAGGTTCAAATCGAATTGACTGATGAAGAGAAATTAGTTGTTGACTTGTTGAAAGCCAACAATAATCAAATGGATTTAGGCGAATTGAAAGCTAAATCAGAATTGAGCGGAAAAAAATGGGATGCCGCTACTAAAGGTTTATCACAACACAAACTCATCAAAGTGAGTGTCGCTGGCGAAAGTAAAATAATGGAATTGATTGGGTAAATAATTCTACAATGATAAAAAAAGGAGCTTCAATCGAAGCTCCTTTTTGGTTTATAACGAATAATTCAAATTGACACTCCAGCGGTAATTGGCTTCGACATTGCCTCCAGTTAAATTTTGCTGAATGGGTAACATCGCATTGGCACCTAATGAAAACGCATTGCGACCTAGCTCAAATCCGATTTTTCCAAACAAAGCGTTTCCTGCCGTTTTGTTTAACTTTTGTCCGTGTTGGTAATTGCTTCCATAAGTTTCTCCAGCTAGGCCAATTTGCGGAGCAAAAGAAAAAGTATCTTTTTCATACAGATAGAAAAAAGTAGCTGCATAATTCAATTGATTCCCAAAACGATAATTTTTTTGGTTTTCTGTTTTAATGACATAATTCAACATTGTATTCAAACCTAATTGCTTTCTTCTTACAATATATTCGGTGGCTAAAAGGTAATCCCAACTGCCTGTTCCTAGCTGAAAACTTGGATTGACTGAACCTGAATTGGCTTCGTTAAATGTACCGGTTGGCATTTTCAATCCACCGCCCATTTGCAAAGTGTGTACTAAAAGAGTACTGTCTTTGTGGGTTTGGTACAAACGATACATCGCTAAAAGTGTAATATCTCCAAGTCCACTTATAGCCTGACTTCCTGTTGCAATTACTCTATTGTGCGAATGATACGGAATCAAAACCGAAAGTTGGAAGTTCTCCTTTACAGGAATTCTTGCCCAGAATTGAGTGGTATTAAAATTTTCGGTGTACCAAAGCGAATTACTATACAACCCATCCGTCGATTTATAGTTTTGATTGAAATAGCGAATTCCAACAAAGTTAGAATTCAACATTGAAGCAAATCCCATACTTCCTCCACTAGCCGAGCATCCACAAGCATCACAATCATCCTCCATAAAATCATGAAATTTTGCAAACGGATTTCTAAACTGTATGCTGTCTTTTTCGGTGGCGTTTGCCAATTGAAAAAGTAAAATAAAAAAGAGTATTATTTTTTTCATTTTTAAAATAAAATTAATATTCAGAAAAACGTTTATCTGTCAAATACTGAGTATCGGTTAACGTTTTCAAAAAGGCAATCAATTGAGTTCTTTCGGTGATAGTTAATGCAATTCCTAATCTTCCATTGCTTCTCAGAATTGGATCAAGTGTCGACGAATTTTCAACCCCAGAGTTATAGTGTTCCAAAACGCCTTCTAGCGTAAGAAAACGACCGTCATGCATATAGGGTGCTGTTTTTTCGACATTTCGTAAACTTGGCACTTTAAACTTATGCAAGTCTTGAGCCAATTGTGAAACACGAAAACGACCTACATCATTAATCAAAGGATTTACTGGTAAACCATTATTTCGAAATGAATTATCAGTCAATAAATCAGTGGCGTGACAAGTCGCACATTTTTGATTGAAAACAGCATATCCATCCAACTCTTGTTGGGATAAAGTTCCGCCCGTTTCATTGCGTCGGTATTTATCAAATCGAGAATTGGACGAAGTTACCATTACCATAAATTGTCCTAATGCTTTGAGCATGTTTTCAGAATTGATTTGCCCATCGGCAAAAGCCAAACGAAATAATTTTTGGTAGTCTGCATCTCCTTTCATCATCGCAATAGCTGTGCTAAAATCGCCATTCATTTCTATAGGACTAGTAAACGGAATAATTGGCTGCAAATCCAAATGAGTCGTAGCTCCATCGTACATAAAACTCGTTTGATAGCCTAAATTCTGAATTGAAGGTGTATTTCGAGTTCCAATAGCATCATTTACTCCGTGACTCAAAGAATGTCCGTGATGTGTAAAAGCATCCTCTTGTATGTGACAAAATCCACATGAAACGATTCCATCTGAAGCCAATCGCCCTTCATAAAATAGTTTTTTACCCAGTTCAAATCCTTTTTGAGTGGGCGGATTATTGACTAAATCATAAACCAATGGCGGAAAATTCGATGGTACTTTGAACTCCAACGGAATATTTTGATACACATCGTCTTGATCATTGGAACAAGCCCACAAAAAAAGCAAAATGAGGAACAATTTCAGTTTTGTTTTCATTTATTGAAATATTTAAAGCGGTTAGCAGTAGAACCAACTACTTTTATATTGATTTTAATCGTTGTGAACATGTTCTACACTAAACATACTCGGTAAGTTTGCCGTGATTAAAGGAAGTTTTACTCCACTCATAATCATCGCTCCCATTCCCATAGCGTTACTCTCTGTTAAGCTAATTTTATTGGCTCCATCTAACACTTTCGATACATCGGCCATAATATGAATTTGTGGAGTGATGGTAGTTCTTACCAACGCATTTATTGGCAAATCCAATGTAACTGTAGTATAATTATAATCTGTTCCTGTTTGTCCCGTATGAACCATAAAACTAGTTACTGAAGTTACTGTTGACGAGGTAAAAGTTCCTTCGAAAGCCAAAAATTTATATCCTGCTGACCAAGACCACATCATACCAGCGGATTGGGCTAATGCTAGAAAATCACCTTGACCTGTAGCCCCTAAATTAAATTGTGTTTGATCTACTCCAATGCCAAAACTAACTTTAGTATAATTAGCCGCAGGAATATTGGGAAGATTCAATAAAGCACTAGCTACAGTAGCCTCATCTACTATAAAATAGCGCTGTGCTTTTGGAACAACATAAGTGGTTCCATCTGCTTTAGTCAACACAATATTACTCACAATATATTTGAGCTTATTAATTTTAACCACTTCGCCATTAGAATTAGTATAAGGTGTTTCAAAAGCTAAATTATTAGCGTTGTACACATTATCAAATTCTAATTTTAGATTTCCTTCTCCTGTAATTACTTCGTCATTTTTATCTGTACAAGAAAACAAAGTAAATACGATAACCATAACAGCTATACCATTCTTAAATTGAAATTTCATTTTTTAAATTTTATATAAATAAATACCGTAAGCATACTTTTAATTTAGAATGTTCTAAAAAAAGCATACAAGAATTGATTCGTCTATAAAACGAATCAAAAAGCGCAAAAATGCGTGATAAAATTTAAGAAATGAATGTAGGCGGGTGAAATTCTGAATGTGCATTCAAATAAGAATACAAATTCAAATAAGAAGAGTTGATTTTAGTCTTAGATTGAAACCCAAAAAAGACTATTGAAAATGAATTCATTTCCTTGAAAAACAATACTTCTTGTACCGAAGTATTTTCTTTTTTATCTGAAGATTTTGGATTTTCTGTCTCAGCAGCTTTGGCCAATTCTTTCATCAAATGGCACTTCCCATTACAATGCATCATGGGTTTCGCCTTGTTTTCACAAAGAACTTTAGCAATATATTCATAATTAATAACATAATCTATAACCGGAAATATCGGCTTTAGAAATAGACTAATGATTACTATGAATACTGTTTTTTTCACTATCCAAAAATAAGGAATTTTCAGCACTTTACAAAATAGAGTCTAGTCTTAAAAAATAAAATACTAAAAATAAAATCTTCAGCAAATAAATACGTAACTTTGTAGTAACCAGAGTTTTAATTCAAATTTAATCCGCGATGAAAAAAAATATTTTCGGAGTATTCATGATAACTTTAATCTTGTCTAGTTTTAAACCTAGGCCGAGTGTAGTCGCTATTAATTCCTCTTTGGATATTGTAACAGAAAAAAAAGTATCCGACAGAGCAAATGCTATTAAAAATTTTGTAGAAAAAACGACTAGTTATAATACTGATATCGCCTTTTTAATTGACATGAAAATTATGTCAGGAAAGAATCGGTTTTTTGTATACAACTTGAAAACGAAGACCATTATTGATCAAGGATTAGTTGCGCACGGATTGGGTTCTGAAACCGAAACAATAGGTCAACTTAAATTTAGTAATACTCCTAACTCTTTTTGTACTTCAATTGGAAAATATGCTATTGGAAAAAGTTATGTTGGAGAATTTGGAAAAGCCTATAAATTATTTGGATTAGAAGCAACTAACAACAATGCATTTCAACGCAATATTGTACTTCACAAATACGATAAAATGCCTTATGAAGAACAAACCAGTCCAATTTGCCAAAGTTTAGGTTGCCCAATGGTAAATGAAGCGTTTTATAAAAGAATAGAAAAACTCATTGATAATTCTAAAAGCAAAATAATTTTAGAGATCTACTACTAACCTACAACTTCCTTATAATCCGACAAATACTAATTTTTTGTTAAGACTTAAACCTTTTTACTATCAAAAAGTCTTACCCACATAACTTAAAAAAATTATAACCATGAAAAAAGTATTTATTGTAGCTATTTTAGCTCTTAGCCTAAACAGTTTTGCACAAGATCGAAAAGAAAGACATTCAAAAGGAGAAATGGAACAAATGACTCCAGAACAACGCAACCAATTAATGGTTAAAAAAATGACTTTAGAGTTGGATTTGAATGCAAATCAACAAGAACAAGTAGGTAAAATTATGGCGGAACAAAACGCCAAAAGAGAGGCTATGAAAACCGAACGAAAAGCCAAAATGGAAGATGCAAAAGCAGATCGTTTTGAAATGGCTAACAAAATGTTAGACGATCAAATTGAAATAAAAAACAAAATGAAAAGTATTTTATCGGCTGATCAGTATGCAAAATGGGAATCTCAAAGAGAAAAAAATAGAGAGAAAATGGGTGAGAGAATGGAAAGATGGAAAGAAAAACACAAAGGTGAAAAAAGAGATTAATTCAAACAAAAACTTCCGGTTTAGCCGGAAGTTTTTTATTTAAATAAGTTATAATGTTTTAGATACTTTATCAATTGCCTGAATGGTAACATCTAAATCCTCATAAGTCAATGCATCAGTAATGAACCATGTTTCATAAGCCGATGGAGCAATGTAAATTCCTTCTTGCAACAAACCATGAAAGAATTTCTTAAAGGTTTCATTATCGCCTTTTGCCGCGGATTGAAAGTCAACTACTGGATTCGCATCAAAGTGAACCGAAATCATAGACCCTACTCGGTTAATTGTAAAAACAACATTATTGGCGTTTAAAACACGATTAATTCCTGCTTCCAAATAAGCTGTTTTTTCTTCCAATCGTTGAAAAATAGCGGCATCATTGTTCAAAGCTTGCAACATGGCTAATCCAGCAGCCATAGCCAATGGATTCCCAGACAAAGTTCCCGCTTGATACACTGGCCCTAAAGGCGCCAAATGATTCATAATTGCTGATCGAGCAGCAAAAGCGCCCACTGGCAAACCTCCTCCAATCACTTTTCCGAAGCAAACAATATCGGCCTGAATTCCAAACAACTCCTGGACTCCACCTTTTGACAAACGAAAACCAGTCATTACTTCGTCAAAAATTAACTGAATTCCATTATCGGTACACAATTGGCGTAAGCCCTCTAAAAATCCTTTTTGGGGCGGAATACATCCCATATTTCCTGCTACTGGTTCCACAATAATGGCTGCAATTTCATTTTTATTGGCTTCAATTAAAGTAGCTACATTCTCTAAATCATTGTAACGAGCCAATAAAGTATCTTTTGCTGTCCCTTCGGTAACACCTGGACTATTAGGTGACCCAAAAGTAATCGCACCACTACCCGCTTGAATCAAAAACGAATCAGAATGACCGTGGTAACAACCTGCAAATTTGATAATTTTATCTCTTTTAGTATACCCTCGCGCTAATCGGATGGCGCTCATACACGCTTCAGTTCCTGAATTTACAAAACGGATTTTGTCAATATTCGGCACCATTGCAACAGCTAAAGCCGCAATTTGTGTTTCTAATTCGGTTGGCATTCCAAAAGAGGTTCCTAATTTAGCTTTAGCCACTAATGCTTCTACAACAGGCTCAAAAGCGTGTCCTAAAACCATTGGCCCCCAAGAATTAATATAATCAATCAATCGGTTGCCGTCTTCATCATACAAATAAGCGCCTTTGGCACTTTTTACAAAAATGGGTGTTCCACCTACTGCTTTGAAGGCTCTAACTGGCGAATTCACACCTCCTGGAATTACTTTTTCGGCTTCAGCAAACAGCTGACTGCTTCTTTGGTATATCATTGTTATTCTATTTTAATAGTTACTTTAAACGGAGTTTTTGCCCCACATAAAGCGTATTGTCTATTATGTTATTTTTTAGTTTTACGTCTTCTAAATTCAAATTAAATTTTTTCGCAATTGAAAATAACGTATCTCCTTTTTGCACTTCATAATCGGCTTGAGATTGATTTTCAGCCAAAACAGGAGTTTCTATTTTCTTTTTATTAATTACATATTTCTTACCTAAAACCTGACTGTCGTATTGATACAACTCATAGCTTTCTATGTACGAAATTAATTTTTCAGGATAACTAGGGTCTGTTGCATACCCTGCTAAACGCAATCCTTTTGCCCAAGCTTCATAATCGTCTTTGGGTAAATCAAACAAACTCGCATAGCGATTTCTACCGGTCAAAAATGTAGCGTGATCTTTAAATGACTCCGCTGGATCATTGTATTTTCTAAAACATTCTTGTGCTGTATCGTCGTCTTTCAAAACAGATTCACCCGTCCAATCATTATGACATTTGATTCCGAAATGATTGTTGGCCGTCATGGCTAAAGTACCTCTACCCGCTCCCGACTCTAAAATTCCTTGTGCCAAAATAATACTGGCAGGAATGCCATAATTTTTCATATTGTTCATAGCAACCTCTTTGTAATTGGCAATATAATCATTGACTACTACACTTGTAGAGATAGGTTTTGAAGATGATAATCCCGTGTTTCTTTTGTATTTACTTGAATTGTATCGGTCGTCTTTTTTAGTCACAATCACCGATTTTTTGGCGTGGCAACCTACTAACAGAAATAACACTAAAACTAGTACACTCTTTTTAATCATGAGTATTTATTGTTGGTAAACCTTTATTTTTTAATTTTAAATTCATTCCTTGAATCCCTTGAAGTCCACCGGTATGAATTACTAAAATCTTAGAGTTTTCAGGAAAATAATTCTTTTCTATTAAATCCACTATCCCAAAAACCATTTTTCCTGTATAAACAGGATCTAACGGAATTTGAGTTTGTTCGAAAAACCGATTGATAAAATCAATCAAATCCGAATTTATTTTTCCATATCCTCCAAAATGATAATCGGTAATCAATTCCCAATTTTCATTTTGTACAAAATTACGAATTTCATCTTGTAAAAAGGCGCCTTTTAGTGCCGGAAATCCTAAAACTTTTTGATGGGGTAATGTACTATTTATAATTCCCGATATAGTCCCACCCGTTCCAATAGCACAACCTATATAATCAAATTCCGCATCACCTTCTGTCAAGATTTCCTCGCAACCTTTAATAGCAAGCGCATTTGTTCCTCCTTCGGGAATTAGATAAAACGAACCGTATTTTTTTTCCAATTGTTCCAAAAAAGGCAATTCCATTTTCAAACGATAGTCTTCTCTTGAAACAAATTCCAACTGCATTCCGCATTCTTGGGCGAATTTTAAAGTAGGATTACTTTCTATTTTGGTTGCCAATTCTTCGCCCCGAATAATTCCAATCGTTTGAAAACCATTCTCTTTACCTGCATACGCCACTGCTGCAATATGATTGGAAAATGCACCTCCAAAAGTCAACAAGCAACTTTGATTTTCAGCTTTGGCTTGAAGTAAATTATACTTCAATTTTCTGAACTTATTTCCAGAAACAAAAGGATGAATCAAGTCTTCTCGTTTAATGACAAGTGAAATACCTTTAGGAAAACAAATAGCAACCGATTGATTCAATGAAGACTGGTATAAAATGTTAAATATTTAGTAAGGAATAAAAATACCCGCTATTAAATTTCTAAATTTGTTAGAGAACAAGTTACTGTTCTTAAAAATGATTTATGAATAGGCAAAGTAATGAAAATAAATTAACAGAGGACGAAGATTTCTACTATACTCCTGAAGGGTATAAATGTTTTACAGAAAAATTTCATCTCAAACGAGGGTATTGCTGTAAAAGTGGTTGTCGTCATTGTCCCTATGGTTTTGACAAAAAGACCAATACCATTCGAAAAAAATAAAATTTAGGCATATTAATTGATTAACAAGATAGAACTCAATTTCCAACTCTTAAAATTTAAAAAATGATGAAAACAATTCAACTTTTATTCTCATTCTTACTTTTAACAATGGTTTCCTGCGGACCAATGATTAGTGTCAATGCTGATTACGATAAAAAAGTAGATTTTACAGCATATAAAACTTATGCTTATTATAAAACCGGCATTGATAAAGTAGAGATCTCTGATTTAGATAAACGTAGGATTTTGAATGCTATTGACCAACAAATGCTAGCCAAAGGCTTCACCAAAAGTGACAATCCGGATCTATTGATTAATCTTTTTACCAAATCAAGAGAACAAGTGAATGTTAACCAATTCAATGCAGGTTGGGGATACGGCTGGGGTTGGGGATGGAATCCTTATATGATGGGAGGCCGACAAACTACAGTGACTACTTCTACCGAAGGTACTTTATACATTGATTTTATAGATGCAAAAAAGAAAGAAATGATTTGGCAAGGAGAAGGAACTGGTGCACTCAACAAGAATACTAATAGAAAAGAAGAACGAATCAACGAGTTCGTTACCCAAATATTATCACAATACCCTCCAATTAAAAACTAAAAAACTAAAACCTCCTCTCCAGGGAGGTTTTTTTATCAAAAACACAAACAACGGAAAGAAACAAATCGTATTTTTGAATTAAAATTAATAAAATATGAATCTTTTTAAGGAAGCCATAATCGCCAAAAATCAATTGCAAGGTGTTGTTTCTCCAACTCCATTGACCGAAAATACCAATCTTTCTAATGAATTTGATGCAACTATTTTATTAAAAAGAGAAGATTTACATATTGTACGATCCTACAAAATTAGAGGGGCTTATAATAAAATAAGTTCCTTAACGACATCCGAAAAACAGCAAGGTATTGTTTGTGCAAGTGCCGGTAACCATGCTCAAGGAGTTGCTTTTTCTTGTAATTTATTGCAAATTAAAGGCAAAATCTACATGCCTAAAACCACTCCAAAGCAAAAAATAAAGCAAGTTCAATTATTTGGGAAGTCATTCGTAGAAATTGAACTCATTGGAGATACTTTTGACGATGCTTACGCCAAAGCAGTAGCCGACGCAAAAGAAAATAACAAAATATTCATTCACCCCTTTGATGATCTAAAAGTAATTGCTGGTCAAGCTACCGTGGGATTAGAAATTTTAGAATCGTACCACCCACCCATCGACTATGTTTTTGTTCCTATTGGCGGAGGCGGACTAGCCGCTGGATTGGCTACCGTTTTTAAAGAACTAAGTCCTAATACTAAAATCATCGGAGTTGAACCAGAAGGCGCACCTACCATGAAAACAGCCATAGCTGCCGGAAATAACGCACCTCTTGAAACCATTGACAAGTTTGTGGATGGAGCTGCTGTAAAACAAGTAGGGAATCTTACTTTTGAAATTTGCCGACATCTTTTAGACGATATCATTCTGGTGCCAGAAGGCAAAGTGTGTACAACTATTTTACGTTTGTACAATGAAGAAGCCATGGTGGTAGAACCAGCAGGAGCTTTAACTATTGCTGCTTTGGATTTTTATAAAGATAAAATCAAAGGTAAAACAGTCGCTTGCATTGTCAGTGGAAGTAATAACGATATTGAGCGTACCGCCGAGATCAAAGAACGTTCTCTTTTGTACGAAGGATTGATGCATTACTTTATTATTCAGTTTCCACAAAGACCCGGTTCATTAAAAGAATTTGTGAACGAAATTTTGGGACCTGATGATGACATTACCTATTTTCAATTTACTAAAAAGAACAATCGCGAATCAGCGCCTGTTGTAGTTGGCTTAGAATTGAAAAATAAAAATGACATTCACGCTATTAAAACTAAAATGACTGAAAGAGGTTTTCAATACAATTACATCAATGAAAAACAAGATTTATTCAATCAATTAATTGGATAATTAAAACTGCATAAAAGGATAGTTCACTTGTAATTTCGTGATTTTTTCTTGCACTTTGAATTGGAACTTTTGGTGACTTTCAGAAGTTGAATTGAAAGGTTTGTGTAACAAGCTTTTCTGAATTGCATCTACTTCATCTAAGGTAGAAGATATAGTTTGTAGAATTGTAGTATCTCTAAAACGTTGCCAGATATAATCAATCGCCATCGTGCTTGGATGTAATAAATCATCTCCATAAAAACGGTAATCACGTAATTCGTCCATTACAATTTCGTATGCTGGAAAATAATTAGCATGATCCAATTGATGCTCTGAAAGTAAACTTTGTAAGGCCGAAATCAAATGCGCTTTGCTCCTCTGATTTTCTACGAAACCATCTTTGATATGTCGTACAGGAGAAATCGTAAATACAAAAGCACAATTGGGATTCAATTGCCGAATCGCATCTACTGTATTTTGAATGGAAGCTTCAATGGTGGGTACCGCTAAAATATGTTTATCAAAATGAGCTTGTGCCATTTTATGACAATTAGCCACAACAGCTCCTCTATTTTTTTCCCGATATACCCATGAAGTTCCGTAAGTAATTAAAATATGGGTTGCTTCTTTAATTTTTAGATGTGTCAATTCAACCAATGCATTGAGGCTATCTAGAAATTCTTGCTTATTGCCCGAACTCAAATCAGAATGCACTTCGTAGCAATGAAACCGTTCATTATGAAAAAAGATGTCCTCTTCTGTAAACGGTTTTTGGTTTACTACCCTTACAACTAATTTCTCAATAGATACTGGATTGAATATAATCCCGAAAGGATTCGTGGTATTTTGGAATTTAAAATAATTCAATTTCTCTCCCATATTCACGGCAAAACACGATCCTAAAGAGACTATTTTAGCACTGTAGTCTATAGGATGATTTGAATTTGGAATGGGTATTGGAGTAGTAAACTTCATTTATTTAATTTCAATTACATCAAAATTACAAAAATTAAGCATGTATCTTAACATTAGTTCTAAAACATTGTTGTACGGCTATTGGCTTTGATTAGAAAAAATATTCAACTTCTATATTTCCTTCTAAACTCAAACCAGCAAAGTTTCAGAATTTCAAAAATAGCTAGCCATTAAACTGCAAATTTGAGACTCTGAAACTTTTAAACTTAAAACCTTTATTGCCAACCTCCACCTAATATTTTATACAAAAACACTTTCGATTGAAATTGTCTTTTCTTTGTTTCAATGAGTTCAATTTTAGCTGTAAATGCACTTCTTTGCGCCATTAAAACCTCCATGTAATTCGCCTTTCCTGATTTGAAGAGTTCATTTGAAATCAAAATTGATTCATTCAACAAGTTAACTTCTTTTTTTTTGTTTTGAAATAATTGATCTAAATTAACTAATTGATTGGCTTCTGAATCTACTTCTTGAAAAGCAACAATAATTTTCTTTTGATAATTGAGATACGCATTTATTTGTTCCAATCTAACAATATTAAAGTGATTCTTAATGGCTGATTTATTCCACAAGGGTGTCGTTAAACTACCTACAAATTGATATATCCAGGATTCAGGTGTACTAAAAATCAAAGAAGACTTGTAAGCTTGAAAGCCCATTTGACCACCTATGTTTAAACTAGGTAAAAAAGCTTTCTGAGCAGCAATTACATCACACTTTGAAGCCAAAAGTTCGTATTCTGCTTGTTTAATGTCGGGTCTATTTACTAATAAATCTTTAGGAGTCCCAATATTTACTTTAGTAATTGTTTCATCTAAAAATGATGCATTCGTTATACCAATGGGTTCTTTAAATCGCCCTAAAATAATATTTAAGTCATTTTCAGTCTCAATTCTCCTTTGTAAAACATTGATTTTTTTACTAATAGAATTTGAAATTTCGGCTTCAAATTGTTTCACTGCAAGCGCATTGGCTTTCCCAGATTCTTTTTGTAGTTGTAAAATAAATAATGCTTCCTCTTCCAATCGTAAGGTTTCTTCAATAACTTTTAGCTCATTTTCCAAAGCCAATAACTCATAATATTGGGTAGAAATCTTAGCCACAATTGACGATGTAATCCATTTTTTGAATTCATTTTGGGCAAAATACCTCGAATAAGCCGCTTTTTTTCCGTTTTTTAACTTTCCCCAAAGGTCAATCTCCCAGTTGGCATACAATCCCATCCCATAATTGGATAGAGGATTCGGAATATATTGATTTGTCTCAATTTCAGTATTTTTGTTCCCAGCTCCTTCAGCTGTATAATTACTAATCCTTGATTGTGAACTTGTCATTTGTGCACCAATCATTGGAAACAATTTACTTTCTTGAATTTTGAACCTGTTTTTGGCTATAGCAATGTTTTGACTAGCTTCAAGTAAATCAAAATTATTTTGTAATCCAATTTCAATTAAGTGAATCAATTTTTGATCTTTAAAATAATCTCTGTAATTAAGAATCCCACTATTCAAAGTGTCTTTTTCAAAATGGTATAACTGAGGAATTTTAACGATCTTATTTTCAATTTTTTCTGTTGTTTTACAACTACTTAAAAAAAGTAAGACAAAACAAAAACTGTATATATATAGTTTATTTTTTAATATCATTTATTTGTTTTTTTTTTAGAAAAATAGGTTGAAATAGTAAACATAATGTAGTACAAACCCGGTACAATGAAAATACCAAAAAAAGTACCAATTAGCATCCCGCCTGCAGCAGCTGACCCTATTGTTTTGTTACCTATAGCTCCAGCGCCATTAGCTAACATCAATGGAATTAAGCCCGCTATAAATGCGAAAGAGGTCATTAAGATGGGCCTCAAACGAATTGTTGCGCCAAGTAGAGCTGCTTTTAAAGGAGGTACATTTTCTTCGCTTTTCTGTAGGGCAAATTCAACAATAAGCACTGCATTTTTTCCCAATAACCCGATAAGCATTATCAAGGCCAACTGAGCATAAATATTATTTTCTAATTGAAATAATTGTAAAAATAAAAATGCACCAAAAAGACCAAAAGGTAAGGACAACAATATTGTGAAAGGGAGAATAAAACTTTCGTATTGTGCCGACAAAATTAAATAGACAAATGTCAAACAAATTAAAAATATCAACATATTTTCATTGCCAGAATTAGCTTGATCCCTTGTCGAACCAGCCCAATCAAAGTCAAATCCTTGTGGTAGTTTTTCAGCCGCTAATTGTTGAATTGCACTAATGGCTTGTCCAGTACTATACCCTTCTCTTGGCTCACCATTTAGCATGGCCGATGGGTACATATTGAATCTAGTGATTTGTTCAGGACCATACACTTTTTCTACTGTTAAAAACGAAGAAAGCACCACCATTTCTCCCGACTTATTTTTTGTTTGAAGATTTAAAATATCTTCAGGCTTACTTCTAAACTCTGGAGCAGCCTGAGTCATGACTTTGTACATTTGCCCAAATTTTATAAAATTGGTTGCATAGTCACTTCCTAAAAGCGTTTGCAAAGTGGCCAAAACATCTTTGACAACAACTCCTTTTTGAGCCGCCTTGTTGTAATCAATATGTATTAAATATTGAGGAAAACTTACATCAAAAGAGGAAAAAGTATTTTTAATAGCTTCATTTTTATTTAATTCAATTGCAAAATTTTCTGAGACTTCAGCTAATTTATTCAAATCAGCTTTCCCTGTTTTATCTAAAATTCTCAATTCAAACCCACTAGAATTTCCATATCCAGGCACTGGTGGCGGAGTAAAAAAGTCAATTTTAGCATCTTTTAGATGTGCCGTTTTTTCTTTGATAATTTCGATTATTTCTTTATCAGAATGTTTTCGTTCAGACCAATTTTTCAAACTTATCAAGCTCATTCCAAACGAAGCTCCTGTTCCATCTGTCACAAAATTATAGCCTGTTAAAGTCGAAACCGAAGCAACTCCTTCAATTTTTGAAGCAATTTGCTGAATCTCATCTAAAATTTTTTCGGAACGCTCTAAAGTTGCTCCCGATGGAGTTGCAATGTTAACATAAATTGTTCCTTGATCCTCGTTAGGAATAAAACCCGAAGGAATTATTTTGGTCAAACCAAAAGTTAAGAAACTAAAAACAAGTAAAATAAGAACAATAAGACTTTTTCTGTCAATTATTTTGAGTAAATACTTTTGGTAAATACTCGAAAAAACGTTGAATTTTCGGTTAAACGAATCGATAAAACGCGATATCAAATTGGACTTTTTGGGAATATTATGATTGTTTTTTAACATCAATACACAAAGCACCGGGGTTAATGTTAAAGCACAGACTCCCGAAAGTATAATTGCTATAGCCATCGTTATAGAAAACTGTTTATAAAAGACCCCTGTCGGACCTGGCAAGAACGAAACCGGTATAAAAACCGCTGCCATTACCAACGTAATTGCAATTATAGAACCACTTATTTCTTTCATAGCGGCAACAGTAGCTTCTTTGGGCTCTAAATGCTTTTCTTCCATTTTGGCGTGTACCGCTTCTACTACTACGATAGCATCATCTACTACAATTCCAATAGCTAAAACTAGGGCGAAAAGTGTAATAAGGTTAATGGAAAATCCAAATAAATGAATAAAGAAAAATGTTCCAATAAGAGAAACTGGGACAGCAATAGCCGGAATAATTGTCGATCTAAAGTCGCCTAAAAAAATAAATACAACCAAAGCAACCAATATAAATGCTTCCACTAAAGTTCTAATTACTTCGTTGATCGAAGCATCTAAAAAATTAGCCACATCATAGCTATAGGTAAAACTCAAACCCGCAGGTGCTTTGGCTTTAATTTCATCCATTTTTTTCTTTATATTATGAATTACTTCACTCGCATTACTGCCTGGTCGCTGTTTGAGTACAATGGCAGCCGATGGTTTACCATTTTCTTTAGACAATACATCATAATCCAAAGAGCCAAATTCTATTTCGGCAACATCTTTTAATTTTAATAATTGTCCGTTGTCATTGCTTTTTAAAATAATGTTTTCATATTGTTCTTTACTATTAAATTTACCTGAATACTTCACAACATACTGCAACGACTGGGCTTTTTTTCCTGAACTTTCTCCTACTTTTCCAGGTGCTGCTTCGATATTTTGTTCTTTTAAAGATTGTTCAATATCAGACGTAGAAACTTGAAAAGCATTCATTTTAATAGGGTTTAACCAAACCCTCATAGCGTATTCTCTTTGTCCCATCAAATCAGCATAACCAACACCTTCAATTCGTTTTAATTCAGGGATAATATTGATGTCGGCATAGTTAAATAAGAATTTTTCATCTAAAGTAGGATCATTGCTCAATACATTCAAATACAAAAGCATACTGTTTTGTACTTTTTCGACAATAATACCTGCTTTTACAGCTTCTTCGGGAAGTTCATCAATTACAGAGGCTACTCTATTTTGGACATTAACTGCCGCAATTTCTGGATCAGAACCTGATTTGAAAACAATTTGAATTACACTTGTACCATCATTTCCAGAAACCGAAGACATATAAGCCATACCTGGTACGCCATTAATGGCTTTTTCAAGAGGTGTTACTACTGCTTTTACACAGGCTTCAGCATTAGCTCCTGTATATTTTGTGGTTACAGTAACTTCAGGCGGTGCAATATCTGGAAATTGTGTTACGGGAAGTTGAACCAATCCAATTATTCCCAGAAAAACTATAAGTATTGAAATTACAATGGACAATACGGGTTTGTGTATAAATTTAGAGAGCATAATTACAGACTTTAGTTGGAATTACTTTTAGAGTTCAATTCAGATATTATTTTAGTTAGTGGTATAAATTCACTATTCACCCGGTCGCCTTCCTTTAGATTTTGAATACCTTCATATATGATTTTATTTTTTGTATTTAGTCCATTTTCAACTACGTACAAATGATTTAATCTACTCTTAATAGTAATATTTTTTGTTTTTAAAACACCTTTTTCAACTACATAAACAAAAAGCTTGTCTTGAATTTCAAAGACAGATTTTTGAGGTATTAACAAGGCTTTATTTAATTTATTTTGTATTACAATTTTACCACTAGAACTATGTTTTAGTAACAAATCGGGATTGTCAAACCTTGCTCTAAAAGCTATATTTCCTGTACTTTTATCAAATTCGCCATCAATTGTTTCAATTTTTCCAACATACGGATGGGTTTCATTATTTGCAAGTAACAAGCGAACAATCCTGTTTTTTATACCTCCATTTTTATATTCTAAATATTCTTTTTCGGATACATTAAAATAGGCAAATACCTCTTTGTTATTTGATATAGTTGTCAATAAAGTACCTTCATCAATCAAGCTCCCTCGTTTAAAAGGAATTCTATGAATAATTCCTTCAAAAGGAGATTTGATTTCAGTTAAAGAAAGATACATTTTAGCAATTTCAACTTCTGACTTTGCTTGTTCTACCTTTGCATTCATGGATTCTAAAGTTGCTTCTGCTTTTTCAAATTCAGATTGAGAAACAATTTTATTTTTTGCCAAATTCCGAATGTTTTTGACTTCTAAAGCAGCAATTTTTGATTCAGCATAGGCTGTCTTTAATGCCGCTTTAGATTTTAAATAATCATGCCAAAATGATTTATTGTTTATTTTGAAAAGTAGTTGTCCTGAATGTACCATTTGTCCCTCGTCAACATAAATTTTCTCAACATAGCCTTTTACTTTATTTCTAATTTCTACATTTTGAACGGATTGAATATCAGCAACATATTCAATTTTAGATAGTGTATCTTTAGTAATTGGAGCAGTAACTTTATAGGTAATTATTTTTGATTTTTCGTCTTTTTTTTGCAGGCAAGAAACCATGCTAATTGAAACAAATGTTACAACCAGTAATACAATTTTTTTCATTTTTGTTTTTTCTGAGGATTAATATAAATTTCTATAAACAATAAAAAAATAGTCAATCAAATCGTTATGCAGTAATAATTATCTATTTGCATTTATATATTATTAGATACACTTTCCTTTTCGAGAACAGTAAATTAGAAATACCTAATACTATCTAATTAGGTACACATAAAGTGATCTCCTTTGATTAATGACAGATTTTTTTGATTACTAAAAATGTAAATCAAATAATTATACCGATCTCATATAATTGAGGTATAAATACTGATTTAATAAGAATTAAAATGGAATGTATAATAAAGCCATCAATGAAGAATTAAACTTATTCATTAATCAAAAGCTTTATTAAATCCAATAAAGTCGAGGAGGTGGTGAAATAATTTCTAATGAAATCAAAGACTTAATACTGTATAAAAAAGAACAATTAACTAAAGATTCTATATTAATTGCTTTTAAAAAGAAGTCTTGAAAATAATCTAAAACAATGCTAAAACTAGGGTTTGAACCAAATTCAATTTCTTCTACCTCTTCTTCATCTTCTTGGGTTGAATCAAAGAATAAGTTATAATGTTTTGAGAGTATACTTTTATAAGCAGTTGTTGTAGTACTAGATGGAGTCAAATCCTCTGCTTTCTTGAAATGATTTGTTTTTGACATTGTAATACACAATCCCCAAACGATATTGACCACTAGAGAAAGTGTTATCGAAAAGAAAATTAAATATTTAATGCGGCTATTCATAATCATTATAAATTGATGCCGCAAATAAACTCTATTTATTTTTAATTGCTATTTGATTTTATTAAATTTTAACATAAAATTAGTTGCTGTTGATCTGTTTTTTTTCAAAATCTTATCACACATTATTCAAAAACAGATCAACAATAAACAAATGGCTAGTCTTATTTTATAAAATCGACTGCTTTGGTTAAGGCCTCAGCAATTCCAGCAACATTCTTCCCACCAGCGGTAGCAAAGAACGGCTGTCCTCCTCCTCCTCCTTGAATATATTTCCCTAATTCACGAACTACTTGTCCTGCATTTAGGTTTTTGGCAGCTACTAATTCTTTAGAGATATAGCAGGTTAACATCGGTTTATCTTCTTCGGCTGTAGCCAAAACTAAAAATAAATTAGTTTCTAAATTCCCTAATTCATACGCCAAATCTTTAGCGCCTTCTGGATTCAAATCAACTTGTGTAGCTATGAATTGAATACCATTCACCTCTTGTATTTGTGCAGCTAAACTTGCTTTCAGATTTTTCACTTTGTCTTTCATCAAAGCCTCAATTTGTTTTGCCAACTTCGCGTTTTCATCTTGCAAATTATGAACGGCTTTCAAAATATCTTGTGGATTTTTCAATGCCCCTTTAATATCGTTTAAAGTAGTTTCATACGAAGCAAAATGCGCTTTTACAGCATCACTGGTAATAGCCTCGATACGACGAATTCCAGCTGCCACCGCACCTTCGGATACAATTTTGAAATGCCAGATCTCAGCCGTATTTTTTACGTGGATTCCACCGCACAACTCTATGCTTTCGCCAAATTTAATCGCACGAACATTATCTCCATATTTCTCACCAAACAAGGCCATAGCTCCTTCGTCTAAGGCTTGTTGAATTGGAATACTTCTTCTTTCTATCAAAGGCAATTGCTCTTGAATTCGTGCATTTACAAAATCTTCAACTGCTTGTAATTGTTCTTCTGTCATTTTAGAAAAATGAGAAAAGTCAAAACGCAAATAATTCGGGTTGACCAAAGATCCTTTTTGCTCAACATGAGTTCCTAAAATACTTCTCAAGGCTTGGTGCATCAAGTGCGTAGCCGAGTGATTTCGAGACGATAAGGTTCTTAAATCGGTATTTACTTTTGCCACAAAACTAGCCGTTACATTTTCGGGTAATTGCTTCGCTAAATGCAAAATCAAATTGTTTTCTTTTTTAGTATCAATGATTTCAATAGTCTCATTCGCCGAAACCAAAGTTCCTTTATCTCCTACTTGTCCTCCACCTTCTGGATAAAATGGTGTACTATCTAAAACGATTTGGTACAAAACCCCATCTTTTTTACTATCAACTTTTCTGATTCTAGAAATTTTAACTTCATTTTCTGTTTGGTCGTAACCCACAAAAGTTTCTATATTTCCTGGAATCAAAACAGACCAATCTTCAGTTGAAACTTCTGAAGCAGCACGCGAACGTGATTTTTGCTCTTGCATGGCTTTTTCAAAACCAGCTTCGTCTAATTGGTAGCCTCTTTCTCTTAGAATCAAAGCGGTTAAGTCAATTGGAAATCCAAAAGTATCGTACAATTCAAACGCTTTTTCTCCTGAAATTTCAGTTCCAGTGGTTTGATTCATTACATTTTCAAGCAATTGCAATCCTTGATCCAAGGTTCTCAAAAACGAAGCTTCCTCTTCGCGAATTACGTTGGTAACCAAGGTTTGTTGCGATTTGATTTCAGGAAAAAATTCACTCATTTGATTGGACAACACCGCAACCAACTCATAAATAAAAGGTTCTTTGGTATTTAAGAAAGTAAATCCGTAACGGATGGCACGACGCAAAATACGACGAATAACGTAGCCTGCCCCAGTATTAGAAGGCAATTGACCATCAGCAATAGCGAAAGCTACCGCACGAACGTGATCGGCCACTACACGAATGGCAATATTGGTTTTGTTTTGTTCTTCCGAAATATTTTGAATTTCGTTTGAAGTATATCGTAGACCTGTAATTTGTTCTACTTTTTCAATTAGCGGTGAAAAAACATCCGTATCGTAATTCGAAGTTTTTCCTTGTAATGCCATACACAAACGCTCAAATCCCATCCCGGTATCAACGTGTTGTGCTGGTAATTTTTCTAAAGAACCATCGGCTTTACGGTTGAATTCCATAAATACGTTGTTCCAAATTTCAACCACTTGTGGATGATCATTATTGACCAAACTTTTACCAGAAACTAACGCTTTCTCCTCTGCTGAACGCAAATCCACATGGATTTCAGAACAAGGTCCGCAAGGCCCTTGATCACCCATTTCCCAGAAATTGTCTTTTTTATTTCCTAAAATGATGCGGTCTTCATCAATTAATTCCTTCCATAAATCCCACGCCTCTTGATCAAAAGGGACATTTTCATCTGGATTTCCTTCAAAAACGGAAACGTACAAGTTTTCTTTTGGAATTTTATATACCTCGGTCAATAATTCCCACGCCCAGTTGATGGCTTCTTTTTTGAAATAATCTCCAAAAGACCAGTTTCCTAACATTTCGAACATGGTATGGTGGTAGGTATCAAAGCCTACATCCTCTAAATCGTTATGCTTTCCAGAAACACGAAGACATTTTTGTGTATCCGCAATACGTTGACTTTTTGGCGTTCCATTACCTAAAAAATATTCTTTGAACTGCGCCATTCCCGAATTATTAAACATCAGGGTAGGGTCGTCTTTTAGAACGATAGGTGCTGAAGGAACTATTAAGTGTCCTTTGCTTTGAAAAAAGTCCAAAAATTGTTTACGTACGTCTTGTGATTTCATTTGTATTGTTTATTCGTTTATTAGGTTAATAGCTTAATCGGTTTTCGCTTCTACGAAGAACCAAATCAACACATCAACTTTTTTATTATCAAAAAAGCAGCGAACCAATGAAACATTTATTAAATTTGTTCGTCTAACTTTTTTACGAAGTGCAAAAATAGGGTATTTTAAAATATGTCGAAAGTAAAATATTATTACGATTCTGAAAATCTGGCGTATCGAAAAATAAAAACAAAAAAAGCAACGAAATTTGGTGTGGTTTTCTTGTTTTTATTGGCCGCTGCCTTATTCGGGTTTTTAAGTTTTGTAGTCTTATTGAACACTCCTTATTTTGAAACCCCAAAAGACCGTTTGCAAGCGCGTGAAATTGACAATTTGAAATTGCATTATGCCATTTTAAATAAAAAAATAGACGAATTAAATGCGGTCACAGCCGCTATTGAAGACCGCGACAATAATTTATATCGTACGTATTTCAACACCACACCTATTTCTGACGAAGAAAGAAAAGCGGGTTTTAAAACAAAAAACAGGTATGCCGAATTGGAAGGTTTTGACAATTCAGAATTGGTAGAAAACACGACGCGACGCGTGGATGTTTTAACTAAAGCATTGGCTATTCAATCGCACTCTTTGGATGAAATTTTGAAATTAGCTAAGGCAAAAGACCATTTATTAAGTGCCATTCCTGCCATTCAACCTGTCAAAAATGAAAATTTAAAACGAATGGCGTCAGGTTTTGGGTATCGTTCTGATCCGTTTACGAAAGCGCGAAAAATGCACGAAGGAATGGACTTTACTGCCAAAACAGGTACCCCAATTTATGTTACGGGAGATGGTATAGTTGCTCAAGCTGACAACACGGCCTCTGGCTTTGGGAATCATATTGTGATTCGGCACGGTTATGGTTATGAAACCTTGTATGCCCATTTGAGCAAATACAAAGCCCGTGTAGGGCAAAGAGTAAAAAGAGGAGACATCATAGGATATGTGGGTAGCACTGGACGATCGGAAGCACCTCACTTACATTATGAAGTTCATAAAGACAATAAAGTAGTGAATCCGCTGAATTTTTATTACGGAAACATCTCGGCGGTGGAATATGTTGCCATATCAAAACTGGCTAATCAAGAAAATCAATCATTAGACTAATGCACATCAATTTATCAGCAGACAAAAGGTATTACAGTATTGGCGAAGTAGCCAAAGCTTTTGGAGTTAATGCATCACTTATTCGTTTTTGGGATAGCGAATTTGACATTTTAAAACCCAAGAAAAATGCCAAAGGGAATCGAATGTTTACCCCTGAAGATGTCAAAAACCTACAATTAATTTTTCATTTGGTCAAAGAAAGAGGCTTTACTTTAGAAGGTGCTAAAACACATTTGAAAGAAGGCCAAAAGAAAACTTTAGACAAATTTGACATCATCAATAAACTAGAAACCATTAAGGCACAATTATTGAGTATCAAAACTGAGTTATAAAACAAGTATTCAAAATAATAAATAAACAATCAACCTTAAACTAAATTAAAAATGGACTTTAAAAAAATTTTACCTTGGATTATAGCGGCTGTAGTAGTATTTGGAATCTACGGCTGGGTAAAAGGAATCAACAACACCGCAGTAACTTACGAGCAAGATATCCACGAAGCTTGGGGTAATGTACAAACTTCGTATCAAAGAAGAAATGATTTGATTGGCAACTTAGTGAATACCGTAAAAGGTGCTGCTGATTTTGAAAAAAGCACTTTGACTGCTGTGATTTCAGCAAGAGCCAAAGCGACTTCAATTACGGTTGATCCAACTAACATTAGCCCAGAACAATTAGCCGCCTTCAACTCAGCACAAAGTGGAGTGAGCAGTTCTTTATCTCGATTATTAGTTTCGGTTGAGAAATATCCTGACTTAAAAGCCAATGAAAACTTCTTGAAACTACAAGATGAATTAGCAAGTACTGAAAACCAAATTTTAACGGCTAGAACGCGTTTTAATGAGGCGGTAAAACCGTACAATACGCATATCAAAACGTTCCCAAATTCTATTTTTGCAGGTATGTTTGGATTTAAAGAAAAACCGTATTTTGAAGCAGCTGTTGGAGCTGACAAACCTGTAGAAGTAAAATTCTAATTCAAAACATTTACTACTTATGCAACCAGAAACTATTTTTTTAACCAAAGAAGACGAAACTGAAATTGTTGAAGCCATTCGCTTGGCCGAAAAAAACACTTCTGGCGAAATACGAGTACATATAGAACAAACGACTTCCAAAGTCCCTTTTGATAGGGCTTTGGAAGTTTTTTATGAATTAAAAATGAATGAAACACAGTTGCAAAACGGCGTTTTAATTTATTTGGCTGTTGCCGACAAACAATTCGTCATCTGCGGAGACAAAGGAATTAATAATGTGGTGGCTACTGATTTTTGGGATAGCACCAAAGAAATTATGGCTACTCAATTTAAACAAGGTAACTTCAAACAAGGATTAATTGATGGTGTTACTAAAGCTGGGGAACAGCTAAAAACCTATTTCCCTTGGCAAGCTGACGATACTAACGAATTATCAAACGAAATCTCAAAAGGATAATGAAAGCGACACAACCTACTCTTACTTTTTTGAAATTACTCGTTTGTTTTTTTATTACGCAAATTGGTTTTGCTCAATTTACCATTCCTGAAAAACCTGCGTTTCAAACTTCGGTGTATGATTATGCCCAAGTGCTTAATGCTAATGAAAAAGCGCAGTTAGAAGAAAAATTAGTTCACTATTCTGATTCTACCTCAACTCAAATTGTTGTCATTACCATTGAAAGCCTAAAAGGCGAAGACGTGAGCCAATTAGCAACCAACTGGGCACAAACTTGGGGAATTGGCCAATCCAAAGAAGACAATGGGGTGATTATTTTATTGGCGAAAGCAGAAAAAAAAATTGCCATCAATCCAGGTTATGGTTTAGAAGACCGATTGACCGCAGGAACTGGCGGGGAAATCATTAGAAATATTATTATCCCCGAATTCAAATCAGGAAGTTATTTCAACGGATTGGATAAAGGAACAACTGCTATCATTGATGTTTTCAAAGGAAAATACAAAGGAACCAGAAAACATAATAAGGGAGAAAACTTCCCGATACTTCCTTTTATAATCATCATTGTTATTGTTTTGATTCTATTCTCAAGAAATAAAAAAGGAGGCGGTAATTCAGGTGGTTCTGGCGGTTTTGGCGGAGGTCCAAGCCTATTAGACATCCTTGTATTAAGCAGCCTTGGCAGAAGTGGTGGCGGTGGATTTGGAAGTTCATCAGGTGGCGGTTTTGGTGGTGGTGGCTTTGGTGGCGGTTTTGGCGGAGGCGGATTCTCTGGCGGAGGTTCCAGCGGAAGTTGGTGATTTATTTTGATTTCTAACCAATTGACCATTATATTTGTATCAATAACCATAGTAGATGCTTTCACATAAAACCAAATACGCACTTAAAGCTTTATTGTTTCTTGCCCAACAAGAACCGGGTTATATTGCGCGCACTATTGAAATTGCCGATACAGCTGCTATCCCTAAAAAATTTTTAGAGCAAATTTTATTGGATTTAAAACGCGCCCATTTTGTGGGTAGTAAACAAGGGAAATTTGGCGGATATTATCTTATAAAGTCTTCCAATGAAATTACTTTAGCCGATATTCATCGATTATTTGACGGTGCCATTGCGTTACTTCCTTGTGCTTCGCTTAATTTTTACGAACCTTGTTCTGATTGTAAAAGTGAGTCAGAATGCGCCTTACGACACGGTTTAATTGCTATTCGCGAAGAAACTTTAAAAGCCATGCAAGGCATTACTATCGCTTCATTAGTAAAAAAATAAAAAAATATTTTTTAAACTCTACTATTTTGATAGAATTAATTATATATTTGCACTCGAAATAACTTTTAAAATTTAAAAACAGATGAAAACAAAACCAATTCAATTTCGTTTTTCACCAAAAAAATCAACCCAGAAAATCAACTGCAATTCTATGTGTATGATGATGCGAATGTGCTGTTAAAAAAATATTTTTAATTTCTACTAATTACATATACATAATAATATTAAAATTCAAATCAATGAAAATAAAACCTATATTCTATATACTTATTGCGTTCCTAACTATTGGAACAGCTCAAGCACAATCATCAGATGATGTATTGAATTTATTAATCCAAAGAGGAATTGTAAAACAAAATGATGCCGACTCAATTCGCGCTGATTATGCTTTCAAACAACAAGAGATTAAAGAAAAACAAAAACTTTTTAATGTAGTATCAAGTCGCAACATTAATCTAGGAGGTTATACTCAAGTTCGCTACCAATCGTTGCAAGAACCTAATAAAATTGATGGATTTGATTTGCGAAGAGTTCGTTTTGACCTTAAAGGGAGTTTTTCTCCGGAATGGGAATACCGCTTGCAAACGGATTTTGCAGGTTCTCCAAAAATCATTGATGCCTACTTTGCTTACAAACCATATGATTACTTAAAAATTACTGGTGGTCAATTTATCATTCCAATTTCATTAGAAAGCACTTCATCTGATAATACATTAGAAGTAATTGACAGAGCACAAGTAAGTGGCTTAGTGGGGCGTAATAAAGATGCGCTTGGAGACCAAAACGGTCGTGATATTGGAGTTCAATTGAGCGGAAACTTATTTAAAACCGAATCTGGTCGTTTCCTTTTAGACTACTATTTAGCTTACTTCAACGGACAAGGAATCAATATTGCTGATAAAAACGAAGCCAAAGATATTGCCGCTAGACTGGTTGCGCATCCATCTGAATATTTCGATTTTGGACTTTCTTATTCTAATGGTTTTGATAATTGGGGAACCGTAGCTAAAGATCAAGTTCAAAACCGTATTGGAGCTGATGTTGCTATTAATTACAATGACTTTACTTTCAGAGCTGAATATTTACAAGCTACACAAGGTTCTTATCTTGTAAATGGAGCTGTGACGGATTTAGTAAGAGAAGGATGGTACGTTCAAGCAGGCTATTTTGCTTTGCCAAAAAAATTACAATTTGTGGCTCGATACGATACTTTTGATCCTACAAAAAATAACCCAATAGGAGATATTAGTTCATTTTACACTGCAGGGACTAATTTCTACATCAATAGCTTTACCAAACTACAAATCAACTACAAATACAAACAAGAGCAATCCAACAGCATCAATAAAGATGAAATCGTAGCTCAAATACAATTAAAATTCTAATTCAATAATCGTAAATAAATACACAACAATGAAAACATACAAACTATCATTATTAGCCGTAGTAATAGCATTATTTGCTAACACAACAACTACTAAAGTTGCGGCGCAAGACTTAAAAGGAAATATCAGTATTTCGGGAGCTTTTGCCTTATATCCTATTACTGTAAAATGGGCAGAAGAATTTAAAAAACAAAATCCAGGCGTAAAAATTGACATCCAAGCGGGTGGTGCTGGAAAAGGAATTACTGACGTTTTATCTAAAGTAACTGATATTGGATTAGTTTCAAGAGATTTGAACGGAGCTGAAACCAAAAAAGGAGCTTATGCTATTGCGGTTACTAAAGATGCCGTAATACCAACTATTAGTGCTTCAAGTCCATACAGAAAAGTGTTATACGAAAGAGGGGTAAAAAAAGAAGCTTTTAACAACATCTTTATTACTGGTAAATACAAAACTTGGAGTACTCTTGGATTCAAAAGCGAAGCACCTATCCATGTGTACACACGATCTGATGCCGCTGGAGCTGCTGAAACTTGGGCAAAATATTTTGGTAAAAAACAAGAAGATTTACAAGGTGTAGCTGTTTTTGGCGATCCAGGATTAGCTCAAGCGGTTAAAAGAGACCCTTCTGGAATTGGGTACAACAATATTGTGTACATCTATGACACCAAAAGTAACAAACCAATCAATGGAGTGGTTCCTGTGCCAATTGACTTAAACAATAACGGGAAATTAGATCCCGACGAGGATTTTTATGGCGACATCAATGATGTGATTGCAGCTATTGTTGCTGGCAAATACCCTTCTCCTCCTGCTAGAGATTTATACTATGCAACTGTGGGTAAACCAAAAAATCCTATTGTTAAAGAATTCATTAAATACATTCTTACTGATGGACAAAAATTTGTAACAGAAGCCGGTTACATTAAATTTTCGAAAGAGAAGCTAAACAAAGAATTAGAAAAATTAAAATAATTTAAGAGTCCACAATACTAATTCCCGTCTCCGATTTCTTTTGCCAAAACAAGAGGCGGGTTAAAGATAACTACATGAAAAAATTTAGACTATTAAAAGATAGTTTCTTCAGTAAAATTTTCTTCGTACTTACCATCCTATCAATATCCACCGTGGTATTGCTAGGATTTGGTTTGTATTACAAGTCCATACCTGTACTGAACAGTAATTCCTTGAAAAACTTGCTGTTATCTTCCGATTGGAAACCATTCAAAGAATCCTTTGGTTTTTATTCCTACATCATGGGAACGCTTTGGGTAACAGGTATTGCTTTACTAATTGCTTTACCTCTTTCGTTACTAACAGCTATCTACCTTTCAGAATATGCGCCATCAAAAATTAGAAAAACGGTACTACCCTTAATTGAATTACTTTCTGGGATTCCTCCAGTACTTTTTGGTGTTTGGGGAGGATTAGTTATTGTTCCTTTAATACAAGAAAAAATCGCACCTCATTTTGTTGAATTTTCCACTGGTTATTCTGCCTTAGCGGGAGGAATCGTATTAGCTATCATGATTTTCCCATTAATCATTAGCATCTTAATTGAAGTATTTAATAATGTGCCACAAGAAGTAAGAGATGCTTCTTTATCACTTGGTGCTACACAATGGCAAACCATTAAAAAAGTAGTACTCAAACGCTCTACCGAAGGGATCATTGCAGCTACAGTATTGGCTATTTCAAGAGCTTTTGGAGAAACTATTGCTGTATTGATGGTGTGTGGAAATTTAGCACAAGTTCCTAAAAATATATTTGATTCGGTGTATCCTTTACCAGCCCTTATTGCCAACAACTATGGCGAAATGATGTCGATTCCAATGTATGACTCTGCATTGATGTTTGCCGCTTTACTGCTTTTTGTCATCATCTTTTTATTCAATGCGGTATCCAGAATTATTTTATTCCGAATCGAAAAAAGAAACAATTAAATCTAAAAAACATGAGAAAAATAGAAGAAAATATTGCTAAAGGCATCATGATTTTTAGCACATTGATAGTTAGCAGTACCCTGTTTATGATTTTATATACCATTTTTTCCAAGGGAGTAGGTTCTTTAAGTTGGGACATGATTTCAAAAATCCCCGAAGGTGGTTTCTACATTGGTAAAGGCGGTGGAATCTTAAATGCGATCATTGGTTCGATTTACATTACCATTGGTTCCACCCTATTGGGACTTTTGGTTAGTCTTCCGATAGTAATTTACATTAATATTTATACTAAGAAAAATTCGTTATTAGCCAATATTACCCGATTAAGTTATGACATCTTATTTGGAATTCCCTCCATTGTTTATGGTGCTTTTGGGTTTGTAATCATGGTGTATTTTGGATTAAAAACCTCTCTTTTGGCAGGAATTGTAACCGTAACTTTATTGATTATTCCTATTTTGGTTAGAGCCATAGACGAAGTAGTACGTGTAGTTCCTGAAGACATGAGCAATGCCGTTTATTCGCTAGGCGGTACCCGATATGAAACGGCTAAAATAATTCTCAGACAATCAATTCCGGGAATTGTAACTGCCATTTTACTTTCTTTTGGCAGAGCTATTGGAGATGCTGCTTGTGTGCTTTTCACAGCAGGATTTACGGATAGTATCCCGACCTCTTTAGACCAACCGGCAGCCACTTTACCTCTTTCCATTTTCTTTCAATTGAGTAGCCCAATTGCAGAAGTTCAAAACAGGGCTTATGCCGCAGCGGTAGTGCTTACCATCATCGTGTTAATCATTAGTATCAGCGCAAAAATCGTTAGTAAAAACCTTTCAAAAAATAAAATATGATCATTCAACCCCATATCAGTATTCAAGATCTTAATGTTCACATTGGTGACAACCATATCTTAAAAAACATCAATATTGATTTTCCAGATAAAAAAGTAACCTCGCTTATTGGCCCTTCCGGTTGTGGAAAAACAACCTTACTAAAAACCATGAACCGCCTTTTAGACCGTCAAAATGATGTAAGAGTAGAAGGAAAAGTTTTGGTTGATGGCGAAAATATTTACGATCCAAAAGTAGAAGTAACTCACATTCGTAAAAAAATGGGATTATTATCTCAAAGACCTTTCCCATTGCCAATGAACATCTATGATAACATTGCTTTTGGACAACGCATTCACGGAAATAACAACAAGGCCGAATTAGACGAAATTGTGGAAAAATACCTTCGAGGGGTAAATCTTTGGGACGAAGTAAAAGACCGCTTAAAATCGCCTGCGACACGTTTGTCTATTGGTCAACAACAACGTCTTTGCTTGGCTAGAGGACTAGCGATTGAACCTGAAATCATTTTAGGAGATGAGCCTACATCAGCCTTAGATCCTATTTCAACACAACATATTGAAGAGTTATTTTTGAAACTTAAAGACCAATATACGATTGTATTAGTAACGCATATTTTGCGTCAAGCCAGAAGAGTTTCTGATTATATTGGTTTTGTGTATATGGGAGAGATTATCGAATTTGGTCCAACTGAAGAAATTCTATTGAATCCAAAAGAAAAACTAACTCGCGATTATGTAAAAGGGTTTTTAAGTTAATCCAAAACAAAAATAGTAGTATAAAAAAAGTCCCGATTTCTCGGGACTTTTTTATTTTTCTCTAATATAAATATCAATTGGCACTCCTGAGAAGTCCCATTTTTCTCTGATTTTGTTTTCCAAATACCTTTTATAGGGCTCTTTTACATATTGCGGTAAATTAGCAAAAAATACAAATTGAGGTGTTTGTGTTGGTAACTGCATGCAATATTTAATTTTCACATACTTCCCTTTAGTAGCTGGTGGCGGATAGGCCTCAATTACTTTCAGCATAAATTCGTTGAATTTAGACGTTGGAATACGTTGTTGCCTGCTTTCATATACTTGAACTGTTGCTTCTAATGCTTTTAACAACCGTTGTTTTGTCAAAGCCGACACAAAAAGAATAGGTACATCCGTAAATGGCATTAATTCTTTTCTAATTTTTTCTTCGTAATCACGGGTAGACATGGTATCTTTTTCAACCAAATCCCATTTATTTACTAAAATCACGACGCCTTTACGGTTTTTCTCTGCCAACCAAAAAATACTTTGATCTTGACCTTCAAATCCACGAGTAGCGTCGATAATTAAGATACAAACATCCGCATGTTCAATCGCTCTTACTGAACGCATTACCGAGTAAAATTCTAAATCTTCTTTTACTTTTGCTTTACGACGAATCCCAGCGGTGTCCACTAAGTTGAATTCAAATCCAAAACGATCAAATTTAGTATCAATCGCATCACGAGTAGTTCCTGCAATATCAGTAACAATGTATCGGTCTTGACCAATTAAAGCATTGATAAAACTTGATTTTCCAGCGTTTGGACGACCTACAACTGCAAAACGAGGTAAGGTTACTTCTTCTTCCGTTGGTTCGGGTTTTATAGGAAAAGCATCAATTAATGCGTCTAACAAATCCCCAGTTCCACTTCCAGAAATACTAGCAAAAGTGAAATAATCTCCTAAGCCAAGGTTATAAAATTCGATTGCATCTTTTTCGCGCATCGCATTATCCACCTTATTCACGGCTAATAAAACAGGCTTAGTCACTTTTCGAAGTAATTTAGCCACAGCATCATCCATAGGAGTAATTCCTTCTTCAACATCTACTACAAAAATAATAACGTCAGCCTCATCGATGGCTAATTCTACTTGTTTGCGAATTTCTCCTTCAAAAATATCATCCGAACCACGAACATATCCTCCAGTATCAATTACAGAAAACTCTTTTCCATTCCATTCACTTTTTCCATAATTTCGGTCACGGGTTACCCCTGAAACTGAATCTACGATAGCTTCTCTTCTTTGGATCAATCGGTTAAAAAGAGTCGATTTTCCTACGTTAGGTCTTCCTACTATGGCGACAATATTGTTCATAATCTTATTTCAAATATTCGGCAAAGGTAAGCTTAAATAACATCAATATCAATTATTTTTGGTACATTAGCTTTAGTGATTCACATTAAGTGCTCTATTTATGGATAGTTCAAATGAAATTAGACTTCGTTTACGATTTTACAAAGATGTAGCTGAAAACGCCGATGTTTTACGTCAGAAATTTGCTCATCAAACTACTATAAACAACCCTGATTATTTTCTAAAAATACGTGGATACCATATCTGGTTTAACATAAAAGGAGCTAAAAAGACATACTATTCCCCCCACTTGCACATTGAATTAGAACCTAAGAGTGAATCTGAAACACACATTCGAGGACTTTTTGGCCCCGACCCTACTTTGTGGACCTTTTTTATGTTTTTACACTTTATTGTAGCAGGATTGTTCTTGATTTTTGGAGGAATTGCCTATTCCAATTATGTATTGAAAAATCCATATGAATCCAATTTATTAGTAATGGGACTAATGGTTATTATTTGGGTCTTACTTTATTTCATTGCCAAACAAATCCGATACAATGGTAATACTCAAATGAATGAGTTAGAACAACTTTTTGAAGAAATTATAGCGTCTTAAACTTATTGATTATACCCAAAACGTTTTAACATATTGGCATTGCTTCGCCAATTTTTATTGACTTTAACATACAATTCAATATGAATTTGTTTACCAAAGAACTTCTCTAAATCAGCACGGGAATCCATTCCTACTTTTTTCAAAGCAGCTCCTTTGTGACCAATGATAATTCCTTTTTGTGTATCGCGTTCCACCATAATCAAAGAACGAATACGAATGATGTTGTCATCTTCAAAGAATTCTTCGGTCACGATTTCAACCGCATACGGAATCTCTTTGCTGTAATTCAACAAGATTTTCTCACGAATGGTTTCGTTCACAAAGAAACGTTCTGGTTTATCCGTCAATTGGTCTTTTGGATAGTACGCAGGTGACTCTGGAAGCAATTCAATTATACGCCCAAAGACTTCAGGCACGTTGAAATTTTGTAAGGCCGAAATAGGGAAAATTTCTGCATTGGGAACTTTAGCCGTCCAAAAAGCCACTTGTTCTTCTAGTTGTTCTTGATTCGAATTATCGATTTTGTTCAACAATAAAAGTACTGGGATTTTGGCATGGATGATTTTATTAAAAAAAGCATCGTCTTTCAATTCTTGTTCGCCAATTTCGACCATATAAATCAAAATATCAGCGTCTTCAAAAGCCGACTTCACAAAGTTCATCATTGATTCCTGCATTTCATAAGCAGGTTTTATGATTCCAGGCGTATCAGACAAAACCAATTGAAAGTCTTCTCCGTTCACAATTCCCAAAATCCTGTGACGCGTCGTTTGTGCTTTAGAAGTAATAATAGACAATCTTTCGCCAACGAAAGCGTTCATTAAGGTGGATTTACCTACGTTTGGATTTCCAATTATATTTACAAAACCTGCTTTGTGTGCCATTTACTGCGATTTATTTTTTGCAAAGGTAGACATATCAAGTCAATAGACGAAATAAAACATTTTTTAAAATTTATATTGAAAATGTGAAATTTCGTTGTACATTTGCACCCGAAACATCGCGGGATAGAGCAGTAGGCAGCTCGTCGGGCTCATAACCCGAAGGTCACAGGTTCGAGTCCTGTTCCCGCTACTAAACAGGAACCATCTTCATTTTGAGGATGGTTTTTTTCTTTTTTACCATCGTATGTGTTTGAAAATCTGTTAGTTAACTCAAACAATTTACTTGTTTTTGAGGTTCGATAATTTCTATTTTTGATTGAATAAAGTAAACCTGTTGGAAACAGTAAAGATTGGAATCTTCTTTTTTTATTGTAATCTAAAGAAGTATAGAATTTACTAGGGTTCTCAGCGATTTTCAAGAAATATTTCATCCCTTTTTCAAGGTTCGATTTTTTTGAAGGCATAAATTCTAAATCTTTTGCTTTTTGGTCTATTTCTTCTTTTAGTTTTTTGCCTTGTCTATCAAAAATATCTTTTGAGATTTCATTCATGGCATAACGAAATTCCATTTTGTCATACGCTTCTTTCAAGTCATTTATATCTCTTGACAATAATCTTTTTCGCTCCGAAAGATTCGCCATATCATCTTCCATTATTTTCTTCAATTGGACAGAAAACAAATCGTGTAATTCTTTTGAAAAGGCAAACTGATTTAAAACACCTTGAAACTGTTCATGTACCCCTTTGTTGAAAGAGCGATTAGACGTTTCAGCATTTAAAGTCTTATTGCAGCAATTGCACTTATAATAATAAATTTGTTTTGACTTATTTAAGTACGATGTCATTGTATTATCACAATCTGCACACAATAGAAATTTAGGTGCTAATGGAGTAGCTTCTTTCCCTGAGAGTTTAGCAACACCTAATTGTTTTGACTGGGTTAAGATACGTTGCAATTGATTAAACTCTCTTAAAGTAATCAGAGGTTCCCAATTACCTTTAATTACTTTCCCTTCCAATAGCGTGTTGGATATTTTTCCTGTATAAAATTGGTTTCTCCACATTTCAGAAATTCGTTGCTTTGAAACTTTCACTCCTTTAGATTCCAGCCATTTTAAAATTTCAGAGTCGGGATAGCCTTCATAAATTTTCTTTTTAAAGGCTTCTTTCAAAAATTTGCCTTCTTGGTTAATTTTTATTTCCTGAAAAGCTTGTACTTTATTTGGGTCACTAACTCTTGGACCGAAATGGTCATAACCTCTTGGAGTTCTCCCAAATACTTTTCCGTTTTCTAAGGCATTTATCAATCCTGGGATAATAGTATCCTGTCTGCTAAAATTTTCTTTCTGTGCATATAGCAATTGGGTAGAAAACTCATTTTCTGCCCTCTCATTAAACGTATGATTGTTTGTACTTACAGAATACAGATATACATTGTAATCTTTTCTTAAACTCACAAATAGCTGAATATGTTCTGCTCCTGCTCTACCAAATCTACTCGGAGACCAAATTAAAATCATCTTAGGTCTCTTTGAAGCTGGAGTCTTTTTTATTTTATCCATCAACTCACGAAGCGTACTCTGAGTATTGATTCGTTTTGAGCTTTCGTATTCAGCATCAAACTCTTCAGTAATAATTAGGTTATTCTCTTTAGCAAAAGATTTAATCTTATTTACCTGTGTTTCTATACTTCCATTATTAACAAACTGGTCTTTTGTAGATACTCTAGTGTAAGACCAAACTATAGCGTTGTTAAAATCACTAAGTATTAAATTCTTCTTTTTCATCTTTGTATTTTTCGTAAACTAATTTTGTTAATTGATATAACTGCTTTGAAAACTCAAAAGCAGTTTCTTTTGAAAGCACTGTTTGTAAATTTGGTGCGATTGCAATAATCTTGTCATAATCCAATAGAAACTCTAATTCACTAGATTGGAAATTTTGTTGGTCCATACCGTGTTGAGATAAACACGGGCTTAATTATCAGGGACCGATTGAGTGCTACAATATTCATATACTAGGTTTTAATAGTTACTTTAAAATTATCTTGAGCTCTAGTTTCAATCAAAATTTTGGCTCCTAAAGGCAACTTATTATTCAAAAAGAACTTAGCAAGCTCTTCTGCTTTTTTATGCTGTTCCGTTATCGTAAATACTTTAACATCTCCTTCTTTTTCTAACTCTATCTCTAGTAATTTAGGACGGTCAAAAAACAAAACCCTTCTTAATTGATTTTCTAATGATGACAAATAATCTAAATCAGCTTCTCTTTTCTGAATTTGAAATCCAACAATTTTTTCTAACAGTGGAACCAAAGGGATTGAAATAAGCGTTTTTCTAAAACACAAATTATTTAAATCCGATGTAAGACTAACTGAATTTATATTAAAAAAATGCTCTCCTGTTTTAGGACAATAAATCAAAGAAATAAGATTGCTTTTTTCAAAAAGACAAGTTTTAATTGCTTCAGTAAAAGGATTAATGTCTTTTCTAAAGACAGTATTCATAATAGGTTCAAATCCCAAGAAGTGTTTTATCCAATTTTTATCTAATTCGTCTAATTCTTTATTAGTTGCTAATTCTCTTTTAAGTACCTTATCTGCATACTTTTCTTTCAATGGTTTTTCCCAAATATCAGATGCAAGTGTCGCTATGCGTTTTGTATCTAAACCTATTTCAGCTAATTCATTTACAATTAACAACCATAATACTTCTGGGATATTCAAAAATCCTTTTTGGTCTTTCACTAAAAATGGGACAATTTGCTTGGACTTCCAAAAACTAACCTGTCTTGCCGTTAATCCATCTATATCAGAAGCAAGAATGAATTTGTCACTCAAAATTTCTCCTAATCGAATATAATCGTTTCTTTTCATACTTTCTTAATTTTAATTAAATAACAAATAATTGTTCCGACGAGTGTAAAGTTACAAATAAATAATAACTTTGCAATGAAAACTAATCAAATAAATTAAAAAATAAATTCACGGAGTAATGATGAGCAATTTAATGAAATCAGAAAACCCTAATCATACAATGGGTAATTCAAAAATATACGAAGAGCAAAATTCAACCTAAAAATAGGTGTTAAATCATGCATATCGTAAGTAGAAAGGAAGGTAAATGTCAAATATACCTGAAGTAAACCCCAGGTATACCTTATGTATTCCTCAGGTATACCTCAAAATACAAAAAAAAACAATCCTATAAAAAAAAATGGAAAATTCAAATAACAGAAACATTACTTTGAGTACTAAAGTAACAGCAGAGCAAAAAGCAGAATTTACAAAAATTGCAGCAAAACATAATATCTCTTTATCGGAGTGGAGCGCTAGTCTTTTAGACATACACAAAAATTCATATGACAAAATTGGAGACCCTACGCTAAGAGAAACTGCTCTTGAAATGGAAATACAGAAAAAGGAAAATGAAATTAAACGATTAAAAGCCCATTTAGAGAGTGCAGACCATAAAGTGCAAGTTGAAATGAAAAGAGCTGATAATGCAATAACAAGAAGAGATGTAGAAGTCCTTAAATGTAAAAAATTAGAGCATGAAAATCTTGAACTAAAAACTGAATTAGAAAAAAAGACAGAAATGACAAGTAAAAATATAGAACTTGAGAATACCGACGAAAATAAAACATTACTACTACCTGTAGTGCTATTAAGTGGATTCATTGGGTTAGCTTTAGGTAAGAGTTAATCTTTATATTCACTGGTTGGAATTCAGAGTGCCTTTATAAACGTTTCAATAGCTAGAAAAAAGCCAAATACAACAGCCTAAAAAACATTTTACGCTCTGGCTATTGAATATGTGAAATTTCGTTGTATATTTGCACTCGAAACATCGCGGGATAGAGCAGTAGGCAGCTCGTCGGGCTCATAACCCGAAGGTCACTGGTTCGAGTCCAGTTCCCGCTACACAAAAAAAACCTCAAGAGAAATCTTGAGGTTTTTTGTTTTAATTTATTACCTAAAAATCCAAAATCCTCAGTGAAAAATGAACTGATTTAGTTCATAACCAAAAGAATGTTTTCAAAATTATTAACTAAATGCTCTCTTAGTAAAAGTCCAATTTGGTTTGAAGACATACAGTCCTTATAATGCCAAGAGTAATATACTCTTAGTGTTAAATGTTAAACTGTAATCACGCTCTGAATATTCACTATTCCAATAATGTTAGAAGAACTCAAAAAGTTGCCAAATGGCATTCCATTCCAATACTGGTTATCAGTTATGTATTACTTCACCGCTATTTTTTATCTCAAATCATATAATAATTGTGTGATTCTACCATCTTAAAAACGCAAACATTCCTCTAAAACAAAGAATTATTAACTGATTATTCTGAATCTAAAGTTCAGGGATTTTGATTATGAACCATTATCCATACTATTGCAATTAGTAAGAATTATCACAAAAGTACAATTCCTTAAAAAATGGTTACAATATCTGAATGTTCAAGTTTTGAATCTTTAAAAATTAGAAATTATTTAGAGTCTAAAGGGATTAAAGTATTTATCAGTTATGAATGTATTGAGAGTGTTCAACCTTGGACTATTAGTTCAGGTGGAAATTACATCACCATACTAAAGGTTGATGATGTAGACCAAATAAAAGCGGAGGTTTTGTTAAAAAAGCACAACAAAAAAGAATTTTTGGTCAAGAAAAAAAATAAGAATAACAACATTCAATTTTAAAATGAATTACTTTTTATCTTACCTAAATCTGATTTTGCTCATATGAACTTTCACGAACAAATCGAACGACTAAACAAAGCCAAATAAATTAATGCAATCTGAAATACCAGGAACTCGATCTGAATTTACTAAAAAGATTTATTGTAGTAAAAGTCATAACTCACCTATCAAATACTGGAGAGAGAGTTTTTTATCATACAACCTTCTATAAATTTTTTATTCTTATCCAATTAGAAATATTAGAAGAAAAGAATTTATGAAAATTTTAGGAGTATCTAGATTCATATTTTTTCCTATCAGATTATTAAAGAGAATTTCCGAAATTAAAGGTTAACGAAAAGCGCAATGTATTTTCTAAAGGATTTCTTACTGTAGAAGTTGAAAATAAATACGATACATCAATTTTTGCGGTCGTGTATTTAAATCCTGCTCCCAAAGAGAAATATTGTCTGGCTCCTTTAACAGGACTTTCGTGAAAATAACCTGCGCGCACAGCAAATGCATCTTTGTATATGTATTCAGAACCTAAAGCATAAGTTACTTCTTTTAGTTCTTCACTAAGCCCATTTGGAGCATCTCCAAATGATTTTACTAGTCCAGAAACCCAACCCGTTTTTCTATAGTTATTATAATTTTGAGTATATTCTTCTGGAGTTACAGTTCCATCTCCATTTAAATCGGGATTTTGAGGGGTGGGAACTAATAATTTGTTTAATTCAAGATTTACGGCAAGTTTGTTGTCTTCATCAAAAATAAAATCGAAGCCTGTTCCGATTTTTAAATTGGCAGGTAAAAAATTAGTGTTGAATTCGTCATTATCGTAACTTATTTTAGGGCCTAAATTTTGAATATTAAAACCAGCTCTCCATATTCCATTAAAATGGGTGTAGGCTTTTTCTTCAGACTGATAGAATCCAGCCACGTCTACTGCAAAAGTATTGGCTGCTGATGCGTCAATATTATCTGTAGCTACCTTGAGGTTCGAGCGAATATATCTTCCTGCAACAGCCATTGAAAAGGTGTTGCTTAACTTTAAAGAATAGGCACCGTCAAACGCTAATTCATTTGGGGAAACTATTCTAGGCTGGTCGTTAGCGTCATTTCGCAATTCAATGTTTCCTAATCCAAAATAACGTAAACTACTTGACCAGGTGCTTTTTTCGTTGATTTTATTGAAATAGGTTATCTGACCTAATGTAATGTCGTTTACTAAATCGGTGAGGTAAGGAGTGTAACTCACAGAAAAACCTTGTTTATGACTGGCAAAAGCATACTTTGCAGGGTTCCATTGTTGAGAGAAGGCATCGGTTGAAGTGGCAATACCAATATCTGCCATTCCTGCGGCTCTGGCATCTGCTGCGACCATTAAAAAGGGCACACCTGTAGTGATAACTTTGTCTTGCGCTGTTGCAAAGGAAATTCTTACTAAAACAAATAGTAATAATGGCATTTTTTTCATAAAATCTATAATTCAAAATTGATTACAATTATCTCATCAGTGCAAAATGAGATTTAAAAATTACTGAAATACCTTTTGAATCAATATATTCTATAATAAACCAATAATCATCTGCAGGTAAATTAAAACCATTAAATGAACCATCCCATCCTGAATCATCAAGATGTATTACTTTAATCGTCTTACCATATCTATCAAGAATTGATATTTTAGTATTCATTTGAGGTGTTAGTCCTTCTATTTTCCATACATCATTATACCCATCGTTGTTGGGTGTGAAAAGTTTTGGAAACGTTACAATTTGCACTTGCAAAACTTCATCTGAACAACCATTTTTATCTCTGACACTCACATAGTAAATCCCTCCTTTAGAAACATAAAAATTAGGACTTTCTTGAAAATTAATTCCGTCTATGGAATATTCGTAATTGCCTATTCCATTAATTACAGAAATCACAATAGTTTGCTTATCTTCAAAAAAACTATCTGTCTTAATTTTTGAAATTGAACTCGAAGACAATTCTACATTTACCTCATAATTAACCTTACACCCTGTCTTTAAGTCGTTTATTTCAACAAAATACGACCCTAATTCAAAAGCTTCAATCCTTGAAGTAGTACTTATGGGATTCCCATTAAATTTCCAATTAAAACTATAATCACTTTCGTTTAGTTTTGTATCCAGTACTGCGGGACTTACTATCTCTTTAGTTAAAGGATTTATACAAACAAACTGTTTAGACAAATAAGATGGTGGTAATGCCAGAATATCAATTTTTAGGGTTTGACTTAAACTTATACACCCAGTCTCATCTATTTCATTCACAATTAATGTATAAGTCCCTGGCGATGTATTGCCCCAATTAATCATCACATCATTAGTCCTATCTGGCAAATAATTTGAAATTACACCCTTAAAATTCGTTTCTTCAACAGACCAATGATAAGTAGACCCCACACTACCTTTTCCTAAATTTTCAAAACTGTCTACGCTATAACGCATAGTACTACCATAGCATATATCTTGTTGTGCCATCATTGTATAGCTCAAAAAAATAGGAACAAAAAATATTATATAAATGAAATCCTCCCTATTTACGTACTTGTTTATTATATTTAAATTCAAGACATTTCAATATATTAACCATTAATAGGCAGTAATAACACTCGTCTCTGGTAAACTTTTTTTAACAACTATTATTGGACTAGAGGTGGTTGTAGTGCAATTAGTTGGAAAATTAGTGTCTGACACACGTACCGTATAATTACCTGATTCTTTTGCTGTATAATTAAAACTAGTAGACGCAGTAGATACATCCACTGCATCTTTCATCCATTGATAAGTGAATCCTGAAACTAAACCTTCAACCATTTCTAAAATAACGCTTTCACCTGCACAAAATGTGAGTGGTGATAAATACTTAATACTGGCATCTGGATTAGTTTGAACTGTTAATTTTGCTGTAGCAGAATTACTTTCACAACCATCAGAATCAACAACTTTAACTATATAATCTCCTGATAATGCATAATTTGCATTAAAAATATCTATCGTATCAGAATTAGTAGAACCTGTATATACTGGGCTAGACCATGTAAAAGAATTATCTGGATTTGACGGATTAGCAGTCGCTGTAATAAAAGTATTTAATCCTGAACAGACATTTAAAATAGGGGCAACACTAATTGTAGGATTCTTTTTTATTTTAACTGTTAGTACTACCGATTGTCCTAGGCAAGAAGAATTAGTCTCATCAACTTGAATAGTATAAGTATTTACTGGAGTAGCACCCCAGTTTATGGATATAACATTACTACCATTTCCAGTAATAACTGCCTGATTAGCCTCAAGTATTTTCCAGGTGTATGTAGATCCTACTGTTCCATTAGGAGTAGCAAATCCTCCCTCAAAAGTATCAACAGAATAGTTCTTAGTGGTTCCATAACATACAATTGGAGTTTGGGAATAACAAAAAGAAAAAAACAAAATAAAAAATACAATTTTCATAATTTCACTTAATTAGTTGTATTAATTACAGATGTAAGTAATTTTATATCTATTTTTAAATTGCTTTTAATAGATAAATCTTGACATCCTGACTTTGCAAGCACAATATAAAAATATCTCGTATCCATACTAGTCTCTGTATAGGTAATTGTAGATTGTTTGCATCCGCCACAATTACTATCATCATCATTATAGGCCAAAATAGAATTGTTAGTATCATCATACAGATACATTTCAGTATCTTCAGTAGTCTCCCCAACGGTACTAAATGTATATGTATTTGCATTAGACATAGGAGTAAATCTAATCTTATATTTATGTCCGACAAATGCTCTATTAACTAGAGTTGAACAACCTAAGCTTACACTATTTGTATCCACTTTATTTGGAACACATTGAGCACAAGCATTAGTAAAATCAAATACAATCAATAAAAAAAATAAAAAAATGAATTTCATATCCTAAAAAATTATACTTGTAATTTGATTCAAGTCAAAATGCAATAACACTATAAAATAATTCAAGTATTTAAAATAAAAATGAAGATTTATACTTTAAAGGTCATAAATATGTTGCAAAATTTAATTATCTCCTCAAAATCAGGAGTGCTATTTTCAAGATTTTTTTTATGCGTTTTTTCATTAAATAAATTGTTAAAAATTCAAAATAAATTATATATTAACTTTTAAATGCTAATACTATCTTTAATTAAAGAGTAAACTATTTGTAATTCACAAATTAAACAAACACATCTTTAATACATTCATGTAATTTAATAGTCGTGTTTCCTTTTAACGACAAATCAAGTAATGGTAAACAACTTAAGTTTTTCATTTTTTTTAAAATTCGTGAATTTTCGCTCGCAACTATTATTGGGGTTGAACCATTATATATTTTCAATAATTCAAAAACATCTCTAGTTTCATACAGAACAACAAAAAATAAATTAAAAGTAACTAACTCGTCATTAGCCATTTTTAATACTGAATCTAAATTCTCAATCGTAAATTTATTCTTTCTAAAACCTTGAAATAGAGACGAATAATTACTTTTCTTATCAACAACTAATATTTTATTTCGTTTATTCAATTTGATTTATATTATTTTTTAATACTCTATTTTTTATTTATTGACTAAAAATTGATTTAAATAATTCTGAATAAGTAAAAAATCTTTATTGCTACTTTTTTTTTGTAAAGAACTACTTTCTCCATAACATTTAACAACAAATTGAGCTGATGTATCATCGTAATAAATTATAGCATAACCTGCAGAAACAGAATTAAAAACAACATCGCTATGAACAATCTCTCGTCCAAAAAGAATAGGAACTCCTAATTCATTTATAATATATTTAACTATCTTCATAATTTAACATTAAAAATAGAATTATACTGGCTTATGGCCAGTATAATCTAATTCTCTAATCTTATACCCTCTTACACTGCATCGCCTAAACCAATGCAAGTTTTCTACATACGATTAGATAAATTGAGAGGCCAATACTTTTCTTAAAAAGTTAAATAAAAAGTATTAAGTTTCCCCACAAAACAACATCTCAATTATGTTTATAAGTATATTTTAACTAATTTAAAGCATTTGCTTTTGAATTTACATAAACTGCCATCTCGTGTTTATTTGATTTATCAAAGTATTCTTGTAAATACTCCGTAATAAATTTCTTCGTAAATGTGTTTTTTGAAAATTTTTCTAAAAGAACATCTATCCCTTTTTTTAAGTTATACTCTTTTAGAGTATCTGTATAATTTTCTACAGGATTGATATAAAACTTATCCAAGTAAATATTTATTAACTCAACATAAAGCGGACTATTTATTAGATTAGGATTATTAGTATCTATGTCTTCCCAAAAGAAATTTTTACGGATAAAATCTCTTGGCACTGGTGCTTTCTTCAAATTAGAAAAATAATACGGTCGATTTTTAACCAATAATCCACACCAAGAGTTTTTATTATCATGTATAAATTTTGAAAACTCAACATAGTACTTATCCCGTTCTAAACTATATGTTTTTATAACTAATCGGTCAATAAGTGTATCATGAAAATCAGTTAAATAATTAAATAATCCTCCCAATCTTCTAACACCATTATTAGTATTTTTCAAATACGTATACCATCTCCTATTTTGGATAGATTCTTGAAAAACTGGAAAAATCTCTATATTATATAAATAAATCTCAAAAACAATATTTTTTTCAATTCCATCAACTATCAAGTCAACATACGGTTTTTCATTTGATTCGTCAAACTGTAGTCTATATACTCCTGGATCGATAGAGGGGGATAATGAAAAAGAAAAAACACCGTTTTTAATTTCAAACTTTACAATTTCTGTTTTTTTAACCCCAAATTGCCACAAACTCCCATTAAAAAATTGATTTCCCTTTAAGAACTTGCCTTGTATTTTAATACTATCATTTGTAATAGTAGTTGCATGAGTTGCTCCCCCCATAAAAAGTACCGAAAAGATAAGTAGGTAATAAAACTTCATAATATTTAATTTCATAAAATTTTTAGGCAAGATTAATTTATTTTAACAAGATACATTGTAGTCAAATTAAAAAAACCAACGTATCAGTGAATATTTCCAAAAGATCAGTGAACTTGAATTAAATTAATTAAAAAAAAAGTGTCAATACGGATGAATTATATTTAAAAAATCCTGTTAGAAAATGAACTAATAAGCACTAACATATTGTACCTGAAAATAATTATCTCCACTGGTTATAGGAAAATTTGCTGATGTACAGGTTGAAAATTCAATATTGGCTCCAAACGTTACTACATCGTTTGTGACCAATCTAACTAAACAAGATAGCGTTGATACATTTGAATTACCACCAGCGGTACCGCGTTTTAAACTAGTAGGAATGGATCCGGTAAAATTTCCATTAACTGAATTTATTGGATTAGTAGTTGTGTTTATATTTTTCCAAAGAACTGATTGTATTTTTGTTGTAGTACATCCGATAACGAAATTTGACCCGTTACTAAATAAATCCCACTTTTGGGTGCTTTAAATCCATAAACACTAGAACTAAGAGTTGCATTCCCATTAGTAAATTCAGATGTATTGCATTTTAAAACTGAAGATCCACTTAAATTACTTACTGGTTGACTAGCAGAAATAGTCAAACTCATTGCTGGTAAAATAACAGAACCAGTACTAATAGCAGTACTAACAAACGCTGTTGTAGCTAGTTTTGTGCTATTGTCTCCAGCACTTTGAGTTGCTCCACTTGAATCTGTGGTAAAATTAGCTTTAACATTCCCTAATTCCCAACGAGTATTATCATGCCATGCACGGATTTGCCCTCGTCCATCTGCTAGTATAATATTTGATTCTAAATTGTTATCTAGACCAATACTCGTTATGTTGGACCCGATTATAGTATTATAATTGCCAATGGTAAAACCTAAATCATCTGGGTATTCAGTTCCACCAATAAAAATATTGCTATCTCCTAGAGTAATATTCTTACCTGCATTGGCGCCAATTGCAGTATTATTTGATCCTCCAGTCATTTTAGATAATGAATTACTGCCAATTGCTGTATTTAATGTATATAATGAATCTATTTCAACCGATTTTAGAGCACTTACACCCAATGCAGTATTGTCAGCTATGTTATTGTTACCTGTACCAACTGTTAATCCATTTACAGTAATATCAGTTGAAAAATTAGTTGTTACTAAAGAGCCCCACACTGTACCATTAAAATTGTACAACCCAGCAGGAGAACAAGTAGTACAATACACCTGTAATCCTGTGGCTGGAGTGGGTATGGCATTCATTTCATTTTGATTCATACGAGGAGGTAAAAACCTCTTGGTTTTACTCTCTATTTCCAGTGCTGCCGAGGCATTTAATGTGTACGGATTATCACCAATTTTCACTTTAGATTTTTGAGAATATCCTAAATGACTTATCAAACCAAATCCCAAACAAATAATTAGTATAGTTTTCATTTTTTATAGTACTTATAGTTTAATTTGTTTCTTCATAATTATAGGTCTTGTTTAGTATTACTATGGTAACGCCGAAACAAAATTAACATCAAAATAAGTTTTAGATGGGTTGGCACTTAATTGTATACCGCTACCTACAGCACAAGCATCTACATGAAACCCAAAAAGTAACGTATCTCCTGCGGCAAGTTCTATTAAACATGATATATTGGAACTACTTGACGAACCCGGCATACCGCTTTTATAGATAGTAGCAGAATCAGAAGTAGGATCAGAACTAAACTTACCTGTACCTGCACCTGTGGCAGTATTATAATCATAAGAAAAACTATCTGCGGTATCTAAATTTTTATAAATCAAACATTTAAAATTAGATTGACAAGCTGTGTCAACCGAATCAAAAGTAATTAGACCGTTGACTTGATATATTCCAGCCTTTGGCGCCACAAAATTATTATAATTAGTATCAATAAGACTAGGAGTAGTCATATTAGTAAAATTAGTATTCTTTAATAATACAACATACTCTCCTCCTGCATTATCTATACTTTGAGCACTATAAATTGAGAAACTAGCTGCTGGTTTGACTGCATTTGCTACTGCTGTAGTTACAAACGCTGTTGATGCTAAGTTTGTGCTATTATCACTAGCTAACTCTGTAACCCCTTTTACCGTTGTTTTAAGGTTCCACGCAGTACCATCATGTTGAGCGCGTATGTTTCCTACACCATCTGCTAAAATGATATTATTATTTAAATTAGCTGGAAGCCCAGTGATACCAGACCCTATAATGGTATTGTAACTTCCTGAAGTCATACCTGTACTAGTACCCTCAGCTTGGCCGCCAATAAAAATATTTTTCGATCCAGAAGTAACATAATTCCCAGCGTTAATTCCTAAAGCTACATTTGAGGTACCACTCTCTAAACTCAGTAAAGATGTTGTACCTACAGCTGTATTATAATTCCCAGTTGTATTAGCACTTAAAGCATATTGTCCAATACCAATGTTACCCGTACCCGTTGTATTATTTAACGAAGAAGAACCTATAGCAATATTAATACCACCTGTTTCATTTGAAAATAATGCCGTATCTCCAATACCAATGTTACTACCACCCGTTGTATTTGAGTATAACGCAGAATTTCCGATAGCAGTGTTACTAGCACCAGTTGTATTTTGTTTTAAAGCTTCACTACCTATAGCAGTGTTATACCACCCAGTTGTATTCATGTATAAAGCCGTGTCTCCCATAGCTACATTATTTTCTCCAACTGTATTAGCCTTTAAAGAATTAGTACCTAGAGCCGTGTTAGCAGTACCGGTGGTATTACTCTTTAAAGAATTTAACCCTACAGCGGTATTAACTTGTGTTCCATCACCGCTACCCTTACCTACTGTTAATCCATTGACTGTTAAATCAAAAGCTCCTAAATCAACCCCTTTTGTTGCGTCAGTATATGGAACAGCATTAGTAGTAACCGCATCTTTAACGAAAGCTGTTGTTGCTAAGTTTGTGCTATTATCTCCAGCTGTTGCTGTAACCCCCTTTACCGTTGATTTAAGATCCCACGCAGTACCATCATGTTGAGCGCGTATATTTCCTTGACCATCTGCTAAAATGATATTATTATTTAATGTAGCTGGAAGCCCAGTGATATCAGACCCAATAATGGTATTAAAATATCCTGTAGTCATACCTGTACCAGTAGTTTGACTACCAATAAAAATGTTTTTATCTCCTGTAGTAAGACCAAGTCCTGATTTAAATCCTAATGAAATATTACTATTACCAGCTACATTATCATATAAACTTTGAGCACCTAAAGCAGTATTATTAGTACCCGTTGTCGAATATAAAGAAAATCTACCTATTGCAGTATTTGAAATACCCTCTGTATTAGAAAACAAAGAAAAATTGCCAACGGCAATATTATTAGCTCCTGTTGTATTAGTGTTTAAAGACGAAACCCCCAAAGCAATGTTATCAGATCCGTTTACATTCGACAATAAAGAACCATAACCTAAAGCAGTATTACTATAACCCTCACTATTTGCCTGTAAAGAACTATAACCCAAAGCAGTGTTGCTAGAACCCGTTGTATTAAATTTTAAAGATTCCATTCCCATGGCTGTATTATAACTACCAGTTGTATTGAACCTTAAAGTAGAATAACCCAAAGCAGTATTATTATTCCCTTCAGTATTAGATGATAATGAAGCAGCACCTAAAGCAGTGTTATATGAGCCAGTTGTATTATGACTTAATGCGTCTGTACCAATAGCAGAATTATAGGAACCTGTTGTATTAGCATTTAAGGTAGCTGTCCCAATAGCGGTATCATTACTCCCATCAATATTAGAAGATAACGATTGGGCACCTAAAGCAGTGTTATTATTACCAGTTGTATTCGCTTTTAATGTCCCTATACCTATAGCAGTATTATTATTTCCCTCAGTATTTGAATACAGCGATTGAGCACCTAAAGCAGTATTACTAAAACCCGTTGTATTCGCTTTTAATGTCTCTATACCAATAGCAGTATTATTATTCCCCTCAGTATTTGAATACAGCGATTGGGCACCTAAAGCAGTGTTATTATAACCCATTGTATTCGCTTTTAATGTCTCTATACCAATAGCAGTATTATTGTTCCCATCAATATTAGAAAATAACGATTTAGAACCTAAAGCAGTGTTATTATTTCCCTCAATATTAGTTGCTAATGCAAGATTCCCTATAGCAGAGTTATTTGAACCAATTGTATTATTCCTTAAAGTCTTATCTCCTAAAGCTGTATTACTTTCTCCTGTTGTATTATATATTAGTGATGTATAGCCCAAAGCCGTATTAAATTGACCCGTACTACCACTACCCCTACCAACAGTTATCCCATTTACTACTATATCTGTTGGGAAAGTATCTATCACAGATATAGATGTCCAAGCAGTTCCGTTGTAACTGTATAACCCTTCTGGAGAACAATCTGTACAATATATCTGTAATCCTTTGGCCGGATTACTAATAGCATCCCGTTCAGCCGTACTCATTGATGGAGGTAAGAGTCCAGCACTGTTAGCATTTGCTACTGCATTGCTAACAAAGGCTGTTGTAGCTAATTGTTCAGAAATGGTGTTTGCATTAGCTGTTGGAGCAACTGGAATACCTGTAAACACTGGAGAATCTAATGGTGCTTTTAAAGCAACATTACCATCTACTTTTTGTAGCGCACCCAATACTGTATCTGTAGCTAAGATAGCGCCTGCACTACTAGTGAATCCTGTCAGTTGTTTCCCTATCACAGCAGCATTTGTTACTGTTGGTGCATCAGCTGTACCAGAGAAATCACCTGCCAGTTGGATTAAACCCTTAGTAGTTGAGTCTGCATCCACAGTGCCATTAGTTGTAACCCCAGCTATTTTCGAATCAACATACGTTTTAATTGCTTTAACGCTAGGATACTTTGTATCGGATGTACTATTAGCCGTAAAGTCAGTAACCTTATTGCTCAAATCTTCTTTTATAGCTAATTGTAGTGTAGTGGCTGTAGAAAGTGGTTTGTTTACATCTGAGGTATTATCTACATTGTCTAAACCCACTTTTGAAGCACTTATTCCTGTGGCTATTTTACTATCAGTAATGGCTCCATCAGCTATTTTAACCGAAGTCACATTGCTGTCTTTAATCTTGGCTGTTTCTACTGCATCTGGGGCTAGTTTTGTAGCCGTTATTGCTAAATTTGAAATAACTGGAGACGTAGCTAATGAACCAACTCCAGCTAAATCGCCTGCTAGTTGAATCTTCCCTGTGGCGGTAGTAGTAGCGTTTGAACCACTAGTAGCCATTTTAGCATCTACATACTCCTTAACTGTTTTTACTGCGGGGTATTTTACTATCGAGGTACCATCTCCATTTATATCGGTACTTAAATTAGAAACACGCTGTGCTCCTAAGTTGTCCAGTGCTTCTGCTGCCGTTGAGGCGCCCGTTCCTCCATTTGCAATAGAGGCAATTCCACTTATGTTATTGGCCGTAAATGCAAAAGGAGTTGACGAGAATGATTGTCTGCTAATTTCTTCATAAGTACTA